>WNFP01000006.1_pt1 | contig 208130 bp, 182 predicted proteins | sample 5400201 | NCBI WGS metagenome assembly WNFP01 (sample SAMN13153355, study PRJNA577476) | soil metagenome | isolation source: 115 cm saprolite under Madrone tree | place: USA:California | collected 2016-06-14
CCGCCGTGCTTCAGGCTGCAGGAAGTTCATGGGAGAAAGTAGTCAAAACATCGGTGTTTCTGAAAAACATGTCAGAATTCGGGCAGATGAATGAGATTTACGGAAAATTCTGTAAGAATGCTCCTCCGGCCCGTTCCACAGTAGAAGTAGCACGGCTGCCCAAAGATGTGGCCGTGGAAATTGACGTGATCGCTCTGGCGTAACAGTTTTCCGGGACTAACAGCAACGGCCCGCGGCAAGTGGTTTTGCCGTGGGCGTTTTGCTTTACAGGCTGGTACCGGCGCAAGGTGCATTTCGCCGCGCCGATGTGGATTGCCTTTAAGATTTCAGGGAAATCGCAGCAGAATTGCGGGGAATTACGCCTTGACTACCTTGCCCGACTTCAGGCAGGAAGTGCATACGCGTACACGCTTATGCGTGCCCTGCACAACGGCGCGTACCTCGCGCAGGTTTACATTCCAGCGCCGGCGGCTCACATTGTGCGCGTGGCTGATGGCATTTCCAAACTGCGGTCCCTTGCCGCACATTTCACATACTCGGGCCATAACGAATCTCTCCAGAAATTGACTCAGAAGGGCTTCAAGAAGACTTCAGAGCTTTGAGTAAACCTCAATTTTACAGAGTGTTAGCGGAAAGGGCAACCGGAAGCTGGCTGGGGCGCTGCGCTGATACTGGTTTTGGCCTGTCACCGGTGACAAGCAAAAAAAATCGCCAGCCCCGAGGAGCTGGCGATTTTGTGTAGCTGGTTTACTGGCAGTTAGCGAGCTTGAATGATGCAACCCGGGTGTGCCAGTTGAATGTACCGTTGGCGGCGATATATTCATTGACATACCAGAAAGTGCAGTCATCGACTGGATCGACTGAAAGAGCCGTGTAATCTCCCCAGCGATTCAAAGTTCTCGTCTGCGAGCCTGTGCCATTGAAAATGGTGGTTTCAGTTCCCAATGTGCCCGCCGGATCAGCCGCCGTGCGCGAAGCAAAGCGAATGGAGGGGAACATGGAAGAATTGGAAACGCTGTAGCCAATCACCATGTTGCCCACTTTGTCCTGGGCGGCAGAACCCATCCAGCGGTTCACTCCGTCAGCCGGAGAAAAAGTGCCCTGCTGGAATACGCTCAGTCCGCCGGTAGTGGCATTCGGGCGAAGCTCATACCAGCGCACGCCTGATTTCTGCGCGCCTGGGTTCACCGAATGGTTGACCACCAGTGCCTCGTGCCCGTCAGCAAAATGGCGATAGGCGAAGCGGTACATCAGGCGGTCGCCCAGGGAATCAAGCTGCTGCCTGGTGCCCGGCTGAGGAATACAAGTGCCGCCGTTACAGGCTTCACTGAATGCCGCCACCGCAGTGTCAATGGGGCCAGTCAGTTTGCTGTTGGCGGGTGTCACGAAGTCCACATGGAAGCGGAAAACATGCAGCAGGTTTGCAGCGAAGGCGGCGAAATAAGGATCGGCGCCCGCCGGCGGAGCAATGGCGCCGTCAATATCGCTGGGCATCATCGTGCCCAGGGTATTGGCCAGCTGGAAGCACTGCTGGGTGGCGGCAGCGCCTGCGCGCATGGCGGCCCCATCCATAGCGCAGATGCGCGGACCGGCAAAGGTATTGCCGTTAAAGATATTGAAGGTAACGAAGTATCCGGTGTTCCAGACGCCAAGTTTCGGATAGTCGTTAAAGTTAGGCTGCGGGAAGGCATACACATTGTAGGCCCCGGTGGCATCGCTGGTCTGGGAGACGGCTACGCATTGGAAGAAGCCCACGGTGCCGCCGTTGGTCACGGAAAATTGCGTCAGGATCCAGCGATTGTTGGCCTTGTCATACTGGGCGATCGGATCGCCATCGTTATTCACGGCGCAGGGATGACCAGTACCCAAAGCCTGAAACAGCTGATTGCCGGGAATGGGCCCTTTAACGGCAGCGCCGGTGGTTTTATTGAAAACCTCAAACGACTCATTGACCCACTCTACAAACTGCGTTGCGCCCACTGCGCCGTTGGTATCGGGCGGCGCGGAATTCACACTGAATCCCGGAAATCCATTGCCCAGTCCTTCAAAGTTCAGGCCGGACGTGACCGTGGTGGCAGCTGTGACGGGACCGGACTGCACTATAGGGTCGCCGCCACTAATAACTGGACCTTGCGGGTGCACAAGCCGAAAGGGCTTATCGTGCAAAGGCCCATTTGCCGCTTGCCCTTCATGCATAGTGATGACTGGCTGTGAAACTCCCTGTTCGCCAAAGCTAACCTCGGGATTGAACTGCTGAGGGGCTTGGGCAAACAGACTGGACGCCAGCAAAACGGCGCCTGTAATTTGACCGACAACAGTGAATCGGTGTTTAAACATGCAAACAACCTCCAGATAAATGAATTGGAATGGCTAATCTTTCTGCCAGTTGGGGCTCCAGAGAAGGAATTAGACCGTTGTGGAACAACTACCGAGGACAGTAGTTCGAGTGCGGCAACAAGTATATACAGTACTGCCCGTTTGTAAATAATTATTAATGTATAAATTTTGTAAACAATGCCAATATCCTGTGCTTGGCCAGCGTGCCGCAGGCGAGGCAAGGCGAGGAAGAGAACCAGAGCATAATTGCTGGGCTACCCGCCTTAGTGGACCAAAAATTCAAGGGCATCATGTACCCACGGAAGGAGTGCATGAAAACATGCCGCGTAGATGCCCAGGCCCAGCAGGCACGCCAGCAGGGCAAGAAAACGGCGGGGTTGTTCCGGCACAGGCAGCGCTGCCGTGCCGCTGAGCAGCAGCTCAAGATGCCGCACCCGCGCGTGTACGGACGAATCCGCGTGAGGTGGCAAGAGGCACGAGATGGCAGCATTCCCGTGGACCGCCGAGTGGCAGCCGAGGCGCCCAGCCTTGATCAAAGCCGCGGACAAATCCAGAACGGAAGCCCCGGAGAGCAGGGCCGCTTCATCGGCTGCGACTTCCGAAGCATTGGTCCATGCGGAATCGCCGCGCCAGAAAGGCGGACGCGTGATCCGCAGCAGCGCCTGGCGCAGATTATCGAATGCGCTCACATGCGCGATTTCATGCGCCAGGGCCGCTTCAAGTTCCTGCGGCGAAAGCGATTCCACAAACCGGCGCGCCACAAAAATCTGCGGCCGGAAGATTCCGGTAACTGCAAGCAGGCCGGAAGGTGCATCCACGCTGTACACGGGAAGGGCGATGCCCTCGACGTGCAGTCTCCGCGCCGAGCCAAGCCAGTGCCGGCGCAGGCGCCCAGTGGCGGCAGCAATACGCACGAAACGCACACTGATCATGCTGACGACAATCAGTCCGCAGGCGGCCAGCCCGAGCAGCCCCGGATTCAGGTCTTCGGTGGTGGAGCGGGGTTCAAAGCGCACAAATGCCGGAAGCACGAATCCCACGGTGATAATAGCGGCCAACAGCAGCGGCGCCATGCGCAGCGCAAACAGCAGGCTGGCCCGCCTGCGCGCCGGTAAAGAGAGGTTCGAATGCCGCAGGAGCCACCAGCCAGGCAGACTCAAAAAAAATCCGGCGCACGCCAGCAGAAAGAGCATGGCGAGCGCGAGCGCCACGGCCAGCGCGAGAAACATGGCGCTACTCCCGGCGGCGCAGCGAGCGCCGTTTGGCTTTTACCAGATCGTCAAGCCGATCCAGCATCTGCCGATCGGACTCGCTGACTGCATTCACAAAGCAGGAGAGAACGGCGCCGTTGCTGGGGCCATCATGCAGGGCCATTCCAATGAGATGCTCGGTAATGTGCTGCCTGTACTCGTCTTCAGCCAGTGCGGCGGTGTAGCAATAGGCCTTGCCCGATTTGCGGCGGTGCAACAGACCTTTTTTGTACAGGCGGTCGAGCGTGGTCATGATGGTGGTGTAGGCCAGTCGGCTGGCCAGTTCGGCATGCAGATCGCGCACACTGATCTCGCCGCGCGCCCATATCCGCTGCATCAGCTCGGATTCAAGCGCGCCCAGTTGCCCCAGGGCAGGTTTATGACTGCCTTTTTGCCGGCGAATCCACCACATCATCGCACTGGAATCATACTACAGTGCGGCTGTGGCTGCAGGCCCTGTTTCCGGAGACAGTGCTGCTGATTTTGTTGGGTAGCTGAAAGCGGCCAGATATGCTTAAATTGAGTACGCGCCGGGATGGCGGAACTGGCAGACGCAGCGGACTCAAAATCCGCCGAGGTAACCCCTCGTGGGGGTTCGACCCCCCCTCCCGGCACCAAGTAAGTGCCTGTTTAGGTGGGACTTAATGCACTTACGGCTTTGCGGGATTTCGATCTGTGGGATTTCGCCGAATCGCCAAACGTGACCAATCCCTGACCTATTTTGCCCTTCTCTGTCTTCCAGCTTTTTCATGGCATCTGCGATATCACGGTTATTAACGATATCGTATCGTTGAAATACTGACTAGGTTTTCTAGCCCCAATTCTCATGACGTTTCGCTAACGCCAATACGCCGCAGGCTACGAACTGCGGTTCTCCGTAGATCATGAAACAAGAGATTAGGAATACCGGCATGAGCACAGGCATTTTCCCCGGTAATCCGAAAATCGCTGACTGGCTTCCCGTTGGGAGGCGTGAAAACGAAATCATCAGCTGCTCTTGCTGAAGATGCAGGCTGAAAGCTTGGACTCCATCCTGCGGCACAAACTCGATCAACAACCGCTGAACCTGTCTCCCACGGCGCACCCTAGGGGGCCATGATTTTTTCAGCTACCAGATTGCCAGATCGCCCTCGAATTGCGGCTCTGGATTAGCCAAGTTCAATGTGGGCGCTTACCCGTTGCTTTCAAGTCGACTATTTCTTCACTGGTGGAGTCGTTAAGGTCGACGCGGCTTCTGACAGCACCTGGAATCTTAGTGGCTTGCCACGCACGATAGCCAATGAATATCGGCTGCGTGATCTTCATAGAATCCTTATTTTCGAAGTCCTTGTGATATTTCGGTGACAGCTTAATAAGAGACAACAATTTGAGGTCTAAGCTTATGTCTTTGCCGTCCTTGTCTTCGAATTTATACGTGATCGAATCGATTCGCAGCAGTCCAGCGAGAATACGGTTACGCTTATTTGTGAACGCCTGCAAGCACGATGACCCAGGTGCTAGAGAGGCAATGTAATCCTTGACATCGTTGCTCTCAAGATAATTTTCCATTGGTTCCGATATCTGTACGACAATCTTCTGAACCCGTGCGTCTTTGAAAGCGCCACTCAGGTCAATCTTAGGATCAACCCCGCGTGCAAATGCCCCCTCAATCCCTAGGTTCTTGGTGAGAGTTCCCTCGCGGTCCGCTAGGCCAACCGCGCTAAACTCACTCGGTTTCACCTTGTCGGGGGGAAGGCATTTGCTACTTACAATGGTCTCAAAGCCAGCGTCGTAATTTACGACACTACCGGCCGTGGCATTTGCTCGGGGCGGGACGAAAACCACATACTTATATTGCTTGAGATATTCCCGCAACCCTTTCAATCCGTCCTGCGCAGCGGCGGCAATCACTGTACACACAACCAGAAACGAAACAAAAAGTGCATAGCGAATTCTTCGCATTTCCTGTTCTCCCGTCTTGAAAATCGACTCCTCAAGTGTCTGAACCTTAGATTTCAGCTCTTCTATTTGGAGTCGTACAATCGTTTTCTTGCCCGCTCGATTCGTCCCTTGTGCGTCTGAAGTATGTGAGAACGATGAGAAGGTGTTCTTCAAATTCCTTTGATGGCTTCGGTCGCTAGTAGCTTAGAATCGAGTATGGATGCTGCCTGTCGCCAAACAGGTGCCAAGCTTATACCCTTAACATGCAAATCTCGTAACTGCGAGATGATATCACTCCGTAATGTCGCTTCATGATGATGGTCATTCGTCGTCCCATTCATCGAGTTTGGGTGGAGGGTTTAAACAAGGGTCGTCACTCTGCGGGCTAATGCTCTTCGGCTTCGGTGACTGACACACCTTTGGAAGTGCCGGCCAGAACAAGGATACTGCGTAATCATTTCGCTTACTTGCCGTTGATTCGGGAACCGCAACTGAATGGTTCAGCAATGCGCCGTACACTTTTTGAACTATAAAGGACTCTTGACTATACTTGCCTTGTAGTCGGTTCTTCCGGAGAGAGACCGGGGGGTGAGTGATGTCTCCAGCCAAATACTCTTTGGTTCCCATATCTTCGTAGACTGCCGAAAATAATTCGAAACCCCTCTTGCTTAGTGGTTGCCGAAACTCTGGTGGCATTTCCGACAATGCCTCCATGAAGGCTTGCCGCATTGCCTTTTTTGTTGAAGCCTCCTTCCTTCTAAGTTGAGCATTGCTGAGAGCTGCCCATTGGCAGTAACAGGCCTGGGTTCCTTCAGGACGACCACGGCAAGAGACTTTGTTCGCTCTGACTTCCTTTACACCAAATAGACGGTAAGCGGAAAATTTGCGATCAAGGGCGAGCCCAATTAGCTGCTTCGAGTTGAGCAACATCGCATGAATCAACTGTTCATCCAGCAGTAGAGACGAAAGCATAAAGCCATAGTCGTCGGCCCGTAGCTCAGATGTTGTCAGAGAGCAGCCGTCAATCCAGATATGGCTAGCTTCATGCCCGATCACAAATGCAAGTAATTTTGCGTAGTGCATTGTTGCAATTGTTTCGAGATTTCCCAAATCCTCATACAATGCCTGTCGCTCGGCATATTGCAACATAGATTGCAAAAACGATTGCGAAGGATTAACTTCGTCATCCTTGCGCTCTGAACGGAGTTTGTCGACATGCTGAATAATATCGTCAGGGTTGTTGAATTCATCATCAAAGCTAAGAGACGAAATGCCGGAATCGTCTGGTCCTTCTTCTGGAGGGTGCTTAGCAATATCCAATGCGTACTTTAGAGAGATAAGTGCAGCGTGATAAACGAACGCTGATGTAATAACTACTTTCTGGGTTCCAGCGGATTGGTTTTCACATGCCCAAGCACTGACGTCGCTGCCGTTTTGAACTGCTACCGTAAATGGTCGCTCCTTGATATGTGCGAGAGGTAGCCCATTCATCGCTTGCAATCGCTGAACAAGCGCGGACGCAGCAAGGCCGTGTAGCTCCCCGGTGATCCCATTGGCGAAGTCGGTAAGTACTTGGAGTTGTGCATTGCTCAGAGTGGCCGAGGGGCCGGTGAAGAACCGGAAGTGCTCAATGACCGGCGAGTGCGTAAGTACATACGCTTTAATATCATTTTCATTATTAAGGTGGCATTTGTCCTCGCCATTCGAACTCGACTGCGCGAGTGCCATTGCGCACATTAGCAGATTAATTACGATTCTTGTTAGCCGAACCGGATGCAGATAGTGGATCATAATGTAAGGGTGGCACCCCTTTCTGTAAAGCTTGTCATCCAAAAACGCATAATGCAAATCCGAACAACAGGCAGGTATCTATCCCGGTGTTTGACGAACTGGTAACAGTCTTGCTCAGTCCATTTTGCTAAGATGTGCCCAAAACAATATAATGCTCCTGTGCGGTTTGCAAGATAAATCGTTCTGGGATGGTGTGCCACTCTGAGTTAGAAACTCTTAATTGTTACACGTTTCAAAGTAAACCAGCTAATCAATAGCCAGTTGGTCTCAATATGAGCGGCGCAATTCATATTGTCCGTGATTAGTAAAGCTTGCATAGTACCCTTTAAATGTGTCGTTGTCTTGGAGTTTGAGAAAGCAGCCCTCATCTTACATTGCCCGCTTCTGCAGAGATTGCGTAAGGCGAGTGAAATTGAAGTCTGAGATACGGATGCCTGAAAGTTCCTTCAAATACAATTGAAGGAAAATCTTTGCCAAAAAATGTTCCCGTTAGTTTCGCCGTGGGAGTAGGACTCAAAATCAGCCGACCTTCGTGTCATGCCCCCCTCCCGGCACCATAAATCAAATAGTTACCCAGCGCAGGCATCCGAGGATGCCTATTTCACGCATCCACTGCTGATCCTTATCCGAGTTCCAAGATATACGATACCTTCGCATATTTTGCTCAGTGCTGCCGCTTATGCTCCAGCGCGCATCGACGTGCTCAGGCGTGAGACCCGTTTCCATTTCCGCAGTGGCTCCAGGTTGACATTTCTCACAGCCAGGCGTAATCAAGAGAAGCAGTTTGCTTTTGGTGTTTGTTTAGCACAACAGGGAAGCCGGTGAGAATCCGGCGCGGCCCCGCCACTGTAATCGCGGAGAATCGGCCACAATGCCACTGACCTTCAAGGGTTGGGAAGGCGGCCAGGTTCGGTGACGCGAAAGTCAGGAGACCTGCCAGAAGCCGTATGAGTTGAGCCTTCGAGGGAGAGGCAGACGGGTAGTCAGCACATTTCTCCCCGCTGCTTTCTCAAAGAAGACATTAAGGAGCTTTTGAATGATTTACCTGATGGTCCTGATTGCCGTGCTGTCGCGCTTTCTGCCCCACGTCTGGAATTTTTCTCCGGTCTATGGCGCACTGCTGTTTGCCGGGGCACGCCTGAAAAAGCGCGACTCGCTCTGGTATCCGCTGCTGCTGCTGGCCGCCAGCGATTACGTCCTCACCAATCTCATCTACCATTTCAATCTTGGCTGGAAGGAGCTCATCCAACTGGCCGCCTTTGCTTCTGTTGCGGTGATCGGCTGGATGCTGCGTGAAAAAAACACGCTGGGCAGGTTCTCGCTGGCCAGCCTGGCTGGGCCCACGGCTTTCTTTTTGATCAGCAACTTCGGCGTGTGGTGGGGATGGCATGTGTATCCCGCAACCTGGGCAGGATTGACCGCGTGCTACGTTGCCGGCCTGCCGTTTTATGGGTACTCAGTGGCCAGCGCGGTGCTGTTTGCCGGGATTCTCTTTGGCGCGCACCACTATTATGAAGCGCGCCATCTGCAGCCTGTGGCGGTAATAGTGGGTTTGCAGCGGTGAAGCGCATTCTGCTCTCATGGAGCAGTGGCAAAGACTGCGCATGGTCGCTGCACGTCCTCCGGCAGAACCCTGACTATGAAGTGGTGGGTTTACTCACCACTTTCAATCAGGCCGCCAACCGTGTGGCCATGCATGCTGTCCGCCATGCCCTGGTGGAGCAGCAGGCCGCCGCTGCCGGGCTGCCTCTTTGGGCTGTGCCTCTGCCGTGGCCATGCTCGAACGATCAGTATGAGTCCATCATGGCCGGGTGCTGTACCAGGGCCGTAGCGGATGGCATTGAGGGCATCGCGTTTGGCGATCTGTTTCTGGAAGATGTGCGTGCGTATCGTGAGCGGCAGCTCAAGGGAACTGGCCTTGAGCCAGTCTTTCCGGTATGGGGTATCCCAACCCGCGCCCTGGCGGAGGAGATGATCGCTTCCGGCCTACGGGCCAAACTTACCTGTGTGGACCCCAAAAAACTCGATCCTTCCTTCGCCGGATGCGAGTTTGACCACGAGTTCCTTGCCGCCATCCCGAAGGAAGTGGATCCCTGCGGGGAGCGCGGCGAATTCCATTCTTTTGTGTATGCCGGCCCCATGCTGCGCGAACCGCTTGCGATTGCAAAGGGCGAGATCGTGGTGCGCGACTCTTTTGTCTTCGCCGACCTGCTGCCCGAGCAGGATGCGGTGCAGAAAGCAGAGCTGACACCAGCGTAAAACGGGTGGCCTGGATTTCAAGCCACCCGCGAAAACATCACATCACAATTGCTGCTTTATTCCGTCCACCGCTTGAAGATCAGCGAGCCGTTCGTTCCGCCGAAGCCAAATGAATTGGAGAGCGCAATGTTGAGGGACGCTTTCCGGGCCACATTGGGAACGTAGTCCAGATCGCAGCCCACATCAGGCTTATCAAGGTTGATCGTGGGCGGCAGTATCTGCTCGCGCAGGGCCATGATGGTGATGCCGGCTTCCAGTCCGCCTGCGCCGCCCAGCAAATGCCCTGTCATAGATTTGGTGGAGCTTACGGCAATTTTGGTGTTTTCACCAAACGTACTTTTAATTGCCTTGGTTTCCAGCACGTCGCCAATCGGGGTTGAGGTGCCGTGGGCATTCACGTAGTCCACGTCGGCGGGCGTGATTTTGGCGTCCTGAATCGCATTCACCATTACGCGATGGCCGCCTTCGCCGTTTTCCGCGGGTTGCGTAATGTGGTACGCGTCCGCGCTCATGCCGTAACCGATGATTTCCGCCAGAATGTTTGCCCCGCGTTTGCGCGCAAACTCCAGCTCTTCCAGAATAAGAATGCCGGAGCCTTCGCCAATCACAAAGCCGTCGCGGCTTTCGTCCCACGGGCGGCTGGCCTTTTCCGGATCGTCATTGCGGGTGGAAACGGCGCGCATTGCGGCAAAGCCGCCAACGCACATGGGCGTAATGCAGGCTTCCGATCCGCCGGCGATCATTACGTCCGCGGCATTGCGCTCAATGATCTTGTAAGCATCGCCAATGGCATGGGCGCTGGTGGTGCAGGCCGTAGCCGTGGCCTCGTTCGGCCCCTGGGCCTTATAGCGGATGCTGATGTGTCCGGCCGCCAGGTTGACGATAGCGGCCGGAATGAAAAACGGAGAAATCCGGCGCGGCCCGCCGCTCAGCAGCGCCTGGTGTTCCCGTTCGATCACGTCGAATCCACCGACGCCCGATCCCACGTGAACACCCACACGCGTGCTGTTTTCCTGGGTAACCTGCAAACCGGACATCTTTACGGCTTCATCCGCGGCCGCCATCGCCAAATGGATGAAGCGGGCCATTTTCTTGATTTCTTTCTTTTCGATGAAATTCAGCGGATCAAAGCCTTTGACTTCCGCCGCGATCTGGCAGGAAAAATTGCTGGCGTCAAACTGCGTGATTTTACCCACGCCGCCTTTGCCCGCAACGATGCTTTTCCAGACTTCCGTGCTGGTATTACCTACCGCGCAAATCAGGCCCAGCCCGGTTACGACGACTCTTCTGGCCAACTACTTGCCGCCTTTCGCGTGCTTGTCAATGTATTCCACCGCGTCTTTTACGGTGCGGATCTTCTCTGCATCCTCGTCGGGAATCTCAATGTCGAAGGCTTCTTCGAAAGCCATGACCAGTTCGACCGTGTCGAGCGAATCGGCGCCAAGATCGTCCACGAAGGAAGCACTGGCTGTGACTTCACCCTCGTCCACTCCAAGTTGTTCCACAATGATTTGTTTAACTTTCTCTTCCGCTGCTGCCATTGGATTGCGTCTCCTTATTTTTGCTTGCGTGGGCCCGATTTACTGCTTGATGGACCGGGCGTTGGTTTGTATGTACGTCACAGCGTCCTGGACGGTTGTGATCTTTTCCGCCTGCTCATCGGGAATTTCAAGATCAAAGGCCTCTTCGATTGCCATAATCAGTTCCACGCGGTCCAGCGAGTCCGCGCCCAGATCGTCCACGAAGGAAGCGCCAGACGTGACTTCCGCCTGCTCCACCCCGAGCTGGTCTACAATAATCTGCTTAACTCGTTCCTCAACTGACGGCATTGTACAGAGGTCTCCCCGATGTTTAGAGCGAACGCCTAGTGTAACTGCTGCAAAAATATTGTGTAAAGCCCTGCCTCAGAGTATCAGCACCCAGGCGCACGGAGTAAACATGAGCTGGCCCGTGGTGCGGCCCATGCGCCCCTCCCCAGCGCACGATTTTACCCGGTCTTGCTCTGAATGCACTGCCGTCGCTTACAATGGCTAATTGTCTGGTCCAAATAAATTACTGCTTAAATACAGTGCGCTGGTCGCCGCCCTCAAGGCGCTGGGCGCATGGGGTGTACTGATCGCTTCTGCTCTGGATGCCTGCGCTCTGGCCGTCCCCATGGACGCGCTGGTTGCCGGTTATGTCTATACAAATCCCCGCCGCGCCTGGCTTTACTGTCTGATGGGCGCGCTCGGCGGCGCCTTTGGCAGCCTGGCGCCATATTATCTGGGCCGCGCCGGCGGAGAGCTGTTTCTGTTGAAGCGGATCAGTGAAGCCAGGCTGAAGAGCATCCGCGACCGTTTTGAACGACAGGAATTTCTCGCGCTGATGATTCCTGCCACGTTGCCTCCGCCCACTCCGTTCAAGCTCTTTGTTTTTTCCGCCGGCGTGTTTGAAATGAAGGTACCGCAGTTCCTGCTGGCCATTGTGAGCGGACGGCTCATTCGCTTTGGCGTGCTCGCACTGATCACGGTGCTGTTTGGCCCGCAGATCGTCACTCAAACTCGCGAACTGGTCAAACACAATCCGCGAATACTGGTGCTCATTGCAGTCAGCGCCTTATTTTTGGGATATCTGCTGTTCCGGCTGCTGCGCAAACCAGCAAGAGAGCTAAAACAGGAAATCCAGCACGAAACGGCCAGCCGCCACTCCTGAAGTTTCTTAAATTGTTTCGTGCCTTGCCGTAACAGCCTGGCTCAGGCGGCTCGCCAGCACCGGAAGGCTAAAGAAGATCGCGGAAAACAGCAGATCGGAAGCAATTCCTTTTTCAAAGAAGGGAATTCCGGCCACATAGCAGGCGATCAGTCCACCGATGTTTTTGGGATACATGGTGTATGTGGCCCAAACAGTAAAATTGCTGACCAAAAAGAAGGAGATCGAAGCTGCCAGCGAGGCTCCCGCCACGTAAACCGGGCGGATCCGGTTTTTGAGCAGCGATCCCAGAAAACATGCGCCCAGATACCACGCGAACGTCACATACTGGTCAGGCTGAAGTTTGAATCCATAAACCCGGTACAGATAAAAGTCAGCGGCCATGAGCACGGGCAGCAAAAAGAAATACTCCCGGCGTGAGCGGTGCGCACCAAAAAGAGCAGTGAGGCCCCCAGCGGGACAAAGCCCAGTGTTGGCATTGTGCCGTTACCGCCCAGAATGTGAACAAGAATTCCCAGTCCCACAAATAAATAAGCCAGCATGGCGCACCTCAGCAGACATTGTGACGGTCTTGACTGCCCAGCGTCAAGGAATTTGGTTTATGCCGATACTTGAAAAACGGACACAAAGCATCTGCGTGTTTTCCTTTGTGTTCCTTCGTGACCTTTGTGGTTTCGCTTTTTTAATGTTTTTTTGGCCGCCCCACGTACATGTCCGTGACCTGCAGGTTGTTATCGATAAGCACATTTCCGGAGAGCGGCGGCGCGCTCCCCGGCGGGCCAATGCCCTCGTTTAAAAAGCGCCAGTCCTGAAACTGGATTTGGTATCCCTTGTCTTCGGGCAAGCGGGTAGTCGCAACATACGGATACTGTGCCCAGTCAAGGTACACCCTTCCCAGCCGTGACTTCTTTGCCGCCAGGCTGACTGGAGTCTCCTCTGGCTTGTGGCGAGAGACCGCGCTATTGTCGGGATCCACCTCGCCTGCGGACGAATTGACCTTTACCGCTTCCAGAAAACTGGGGGTTTCTACGACGCCGTGCCACGCGAACGGGTTCAGCATGGTGGGATATGCCGAGGCGCGCAGCACTGGCTCATCGTGATAAGTGAGGGATTCGAGTGCATTCACCGCGCGGCGGTGCTCGTAGTCGCGGATTGCAATCAGGGCCAGAATACCGATGAGAGCAAATCTCGCCGCGCCACGTCCGCGAAACTCCGGCTTGCGTCCGCCCATCTCCTCGGTAATCAGGCTCAAAAAAGCAGGCATGGCCAGACCGCATATCAGCAGCGCCAGAATGAGAGGGTCCACAATAAAAACAATGTCCCACGAGTACCATCGCGGATGGAACGGCGCCAACGGCCGTACGCCATAATTGTTCAAAAAATCGAGACAAATATGCGAGAGCGCCCCGAGCAGTGCATACACATACAGAATTTTCCAGTTGGGCACTAGCTTTGGTTTCCAGCCTTGGGAGCGCATGATCCGGTAAATGCCATACACGCCCGCGAGCGTGGCCCCAGCCACAAAGGGAACTCCCAAAAAAGTGTGGGTTATACCGCGATGGTGCTCAAACCCGGCCACCGATCCGCCGAAGTAAGCGACCACGTCGGCATCCGCCGCTTCCGCGGCCAGGGTGAGCGTGAGCGTGGCCAGTCCGGTTTTGCGATTCAGCCCCGCCCGGCCCAGGCAGGCCCCGAATAAAAAGTGAGTAACGGGTTCCAATCGGTGATTTTCTCCGAGCCAGATTGTAACTGGTCGCCCTGCTCTTACCGTGCTGGCCAACGTCTGTACATTGAGAATGCACCCTGCTTTCCGCTAAGATGGCTGTTTTTTAGGGGGATTCCACTTGATGAAGGCCCGCATTTCGCAGTCCGTTCTCGCCGTGGCATTTCTGCTGCCGCTATCCCTGGTCGCTCAACCAACGCAGGATGCCCTGGTGGAGCGCGTGGATACTACGGCTTTCATTCAGTTGAATGCCGAAAGCTTCCGGTCACTCACGCCGCAGCAGAAGGCTCTGGCCTACTGGCTCAACCAGGCCTCTATTGCCATAGACCCCATCTTTTACGATCAGCTTTCAAAATACGGTCTGCGGCAGAAACGGCTGCTCGAGGAAATTGCCGCCCACCCGGAAGGCACGAGTCCCGAACTCCGGGAAAAGATTTTGCGTTTTGCCAAACTGTTCTGGGCCAATCGCGGCAACCACAATGACGTTACAACGCAGAAGTTTCTGCCTGAGTTCACCTTGGCAGAGCTGCAAACGGCAGCCGAAAATGCATTGCAGCACGGGGCCATGCGCACGGCATACGCGAACCTGCCGCCCATCCGCACCAAAGCGGCTTTGCTGAAAGAATTGAATGAGCTTAAGCCCTCTCTCTTCGATCCCGCATTCGAACCGATGATCACCGCCAAGAGTCCCCAGGGCAGCAAGGACATTCTGGAGTCGAGCGCCAATACGTTTTATTTTGGCGTCAACCTCAATGACCTGAAGGACTTCAAGGAGGCGAATCCGCTCAACTCGCGCGTGGTCAAACTGCCCAGCGGCAAACTGGTGGAAGAGGTCTATCGCGCAGGTACGCCCGATGGCAAGGTAAAGCCCGGTCTCTATGCCATCTTTCTGAAGAAGACCAACGACTATCTGGAGAAGGCCGCTCAAATGGCCGACCCGCAACAGGCCAAAGCCATTCGCGATCTGATTCGCTATTACCAGACCGGCGATCCGAAAGACTGGATCACGTTCGATATCGACTGGGTGCAGAACAACGCCACCGTGGACTTTGCCAGCGGCTTTATCGAGGTCTATCGCGACGCCCGGGGCGCCAAAGGCAGTTCGCAGAGCTTTGTCTCCATCACCGATCTGCGCGTGAATGCGCTCATGCAAAAGATTGCCGACAATGCCCAGTATTTTGAAGACCATGCCCCCTGGGACCCGCAGTACAGGAAGCTGGGCGTAAAGCCGCCGGTAGCCAAGGCGGTAGAGACGGTGATTGAAACCGGCGACTTCAGCGTGACCACCGTGGGCGACAATCTGCCCAACGAAAATGAAATTCACGAGAAGTACGGCTCCAAGAGCTTCCTGTTTACCGGAAGCAGCCGCGCTTTGTATGTAGCAGGAGGATTTAAAGCGTTGGAAGAATTCGCCGGGTCCCAGGAAGAAATTGAACTCGGCAAAAAATATGGCGAAGAAGCCGCCACACTGATGACCGGACTGCACGAGGTGATTGGCCACGGCTCAGGCAAGCTCAATCCCAAACTGGACCATGAGCCTGCGTTCTATCTCAAGGAGTACTACTCGACCCTCGAAGAAGGGCGTGCCGATCTCATGGCGCTGTGGAATTGCTTCGATCCCAAAATGCAGGAACTCGGGCTTATTTCCAGTCCGGAAGTGGCCAAGGCCATGTACTACAACGCGGCCCGTGCGCCGCTGGTGCAGCTCCGGAGCAACCCTCGCGGGAATACAGTCGAGGAGGACCATCAGCGCGACCGCCAGCTGATCGTCAATTACATTATCGATAAGACCGGCGCCATCGAGCAGGTGCAGCGCAACGGCAAGTACTACATGGTGATCAAGGACTTCGGCAAAATGCGCGAGGGCGTTGGCATGCTGCTGAAGGAGTTGATGCGCATCAAGGCCGAAGGCGATTACGAGGCCATCAAGCAGTTGGTCGACAAATATGGCACGCACTTCGATACCGCCGTGCGCGACCAGATTGTTGCCCGCTACCGCGAACTGAATCTTCCCACGTACTGGGCAGGCATCAATCCGGAGCTGAAAGCGCGTACGGGGGCCGGCGGGAAAGTCACGGACGTGGAGATTTCGTATCCGCACGATACGGTGCATCAGTATCTGCATTACGGCGCGATGTATGACGCTGGCCTGGCGAAGTAGCCGGTCAGCGGAAGTTTCCAGCTAAAAACAGTTTATTCAGGCATCAGCAGCGTTACGGTTCGGGGCTCGATGCTCACTTCAATGGGCAGCATGCCGAGCAGTTCGCCATCGGCCTGAGAGCGGATTCTCGCCTCGGTGGAGGAGAGCGCGGTGCAGCGGAACGACCTGGAGTGCGCCAGATGTATCCGGGGCGATTGCCAGTTGAGTCCCGTGGCCACGCTGAAGAAATAATTCACAAAGTGCCGCACTTTGTTGGTGCGGAAGAGGATCAGGCGGTAATCGTTACGCGTGAGGGCGGAGCGAATATTGACCAGGCGCAGCAAGCCGGGAAAGCGGCGGGCGCGAATGGCCATCACCAGCGCGACCTCGTCTTTGTGGCGGACGCCCTGCTCGTCTTCCCACTCCACCTGAAACATGGGGTAGCTCCCGCGCAGGGCCATGCGGGCCATCTCCAAAAAGTAGGCATTGCGCCCGTAGCGCTCTTTGGCTTCGACCGCCGTGCGGTACATCAGCTCCGCGTCCGACCCCACGCCGGCCGCGACAATAAAATACCGCTGCCGCCGCTCCGCGCCATTCTGAAAACAAATCAGCCCTGGATGAATCTTACGCGGCTTGTACTGCAAAAGTTTCTGCGCCGCGGCCACCGGATCGGAGGGCAGGCGCAGATCGGTGGCCAGCAGGTTCCCGCTGCCCAGAGGCACTACGCCCAGGGCCACGTCTGACGAACTGAGTATTAAGCCATTCAGCGCTTCGTTGATCGTGCCATCGCCGCCGCAGGCAATCACAGTGTCAAACCCGGCAGCCACAGCGTCCTGTGTCTGCTGGATAGCGCTTCCGGCATGGGTGGTGGCGCAGGACGCTACTTCAAGCCCCGCCACTCGCATCAGCTCGACGATGCACGCAATCTGCTTCTCGCGGCGTTCGCGTCGCTGGCCGGAAGCCGGGTTATAGAGGAGCATGACTTTTTTCACAAATACCTGGTAAGTATCAGTACGGAGTTTTCTGCTGGTACCTGAATCCTGTAATTATTGCAGACGGTCACAGCTTAACAATCCAAAAATGCTGGATACGAATCTGCCTTGTCCCAAATAGTCCAAGGGTAAAAACATTCACAGCAATATAATCGGATTCATGCCCGCACATTCAGGGGAGATTGAGCACAAAATCGAGAGCCTGCGCGAGACCATCCGGCATCACGAACATCTGTATTACGTCCTCGACGCGCCTGCCATCAGTGACGCTGAATTTGACCGTCTGATGCAGGAGCTCAAAAAGCTGGAAGCGGAGCATCCGGAGACGATCACGCCGGATTCGCCCACGCAGCGCGTTGGCGGCAAGCCGCGCGAGGGTTTTATCAAAGTCGCGCACTCTCGGCCCATGCTTTCTCTGGACAATGCCTTTTCTGAAGAGGAGCTTCGCGCCTGGGAGCGCCGTGCCCGCGAACTGGCCGGGACAGATCAGATGGAGTATGTCTGCGAACTCAAGCTGGATGGGATGTCTTTGGCGCTGACCTACAAGGGCGGCAAGCTCTACCGCGGCGTCACGCGTGGTGATGGCTCGGTGGGCGAAGACGTGACTTCCAATGTGCGCACCATGCGCTCGGTTCCGCTTTCCATCCCGCTCGCAAAGCTCAAACAAGCCGGCATCCCCCCGGACTTTGAGGTGCGCGGCGAGATCGTGATGCCGCTGGCCGCGTTTGAGCGGATGAACGAAGATCGTGAGCGCCAGAACCTGGCAAAGTTTGCCAACCCGCGCAATGCCGCTGCCGGGACCATTCGCGTGCTGGAGCCCAACATCGTCGCCCAGAGGCGGCTGGATTTTTACGCTTACTTTTTGCTGGTGGAGGGGCGGTACTTTCCCGAGAAGCACTCTGAGGCGCTGGAGGCGCTGCGCGTCGCCGGGTTCAAAGTAAATCCCCATCATGTGCTGGCGCACAACGCAGATGAAATTCTCGACTTCATCGCCAAAGGCGAGCAGGTGCGGGAAAAACTTCCGCACGAAATTGATGGCATTGTCACCAAGGTGAACTCCATGCGCCTGCAGGAGCGCCTTGGCTTCACGGGTAAAGCCCCGCGCTGGGCCATTGCCTACAAATACGCGGCGCGCAATGGGGTCACGCAGGTGGAGGACATCAAGGCACAGGTGGGGCGTACTGGCAAGCTCACGCCTGTAGCGTGGCTGAAGCCGGTGCTGATTGGCGGAACCACGGTGACGCGGGCCACGCTGCATAACCAGGATGAGATTGACCGCCTGGGCGTAAAGATCGGCGACTGGGTAATGGTGGAGCGCGGCGGAGATGTGATTCCTAAGGTCGTGAACGTGGTGGACAACAAGGACCATCCACGCGGACAGGAAGAGTTTCATCTGCCGGATCGCTGCCCCGTATGCGGCGGCCATGTGGTGCGCGCGGAAGGCGAGGCCGACCATCGCTGCGTCAACGTCAACTGCCCGGCCAAATTGCGCGAGAGCATTCTGCACTTTGCCGCGCGTTCGGTGATGAATATTGAAGGCATGGGCGAATCCATGGTGAATCAGCTTTGCGACCGCGGACTGATCACCAACATTGCCGATATTTACGAGCTGACCAAAGAAAAGCTGCTTACGCTGGAGCGCGTAGGCGACAAGTCCGCCGAGAACCTGCTGGGGGAAATCGAGCAGTCGCGACGTCTGCCGCTGGAGCGTGTGATCTTCGGCCTGGGCATTCGCTTTGTGGGCGAGCGTACGGCGGAATTTCTTGCTGAACATTTTGGCTCCATGGACGCCCTGATGGAGGCATCGCTGGAAGAGCTGCAGCAAGTGAACGAGGTGGGGCCGCGTGTCTCCGCAAGCATTCGCGAGTTTTTCGATGAGCCGAGCAACCGCAAGCTGGTGGAGCGCCTGCGAAAATATCTGACCTTCACTGGAAAAAAGAAAGACCGCGGCACTGCTCTGGCAGGCAAGACCTTTGTGATTACCGGGACGCTGGAAAACTATTCTCGCGACGAAGCCAAACGCATGATCGAAGACGCGGGCGGAAAAGTTTCCGGCTCGGTCAGCAAAAAAACCGATTACGTGGTCGCGGGCGCCGATCCCGGCTCAAAGCTGGATAAAGCCCGCGACCTCGGTGTGGCTGTGATTAATGAAAAAGAAATGGCAGCGTTGGTGAAGGGATAAACCCTGCCCACGCTCAAGCTACGCCGCCTTATCCTGCGTCCCGCACAAAGAGCAGCCGCCCACAATTGCTTCGCGCTCTTCGCGCAATCGCTGTTGAAAGGCAATCCAGCGGCGACCGTAGTCCGAACTCGCGGACTGGTCTGTTGTACGTGCCTGCTGATCGAGTCGGGCTGTTTCTTCCCTTCCGGCGCTGGATGGCTTTTGCGGTTCCAGCGTCACCTTGCTGCTGTTGCTCGGCCCAACGCCAAATAAAGCGTCTTCTTTGCCCACTTTTTGCGGCGTGAAGTCTCGCATCAAACTGGCTTTGGCCTCCTCGCTCAGAGGCTCGGTTCTGGCGCCCTGCACCTGATCGTCCGGCGGCGTGATTATATGCCCGGTACATTTGTTGTACATCACCGCTCCGGATGACCAGCACTGCTTCAACTCTTCGTGCATGCGGGCCTCGCGCGACTGCGGCGTGTTTTCCCGGCCGAATTCCGGCAGTTTTTCCATCTGCTCCCGGCTCAGATCGGCATAGAACCTGTCCTGCTCGTCCCGGCTTTGAATTCGCCCACTGCAAGCAATACTTTTCTGTCGGACTGCTCTGCGCTGCTGATGAGGACCACGTAGCGGATTTCACCTGTCGCATGGTCGAAAATCACATCGTCAATCGTTCCCAGTTCTTCGTTGCTCTGGCCGTAGACTGCCGTTCCGCGAACATCGGCAACGTTCCCGAGTTTGCGCGTGCCCAGCGTGCTGTAATGCGGCATAAGCCTGCTCCTTGTTCATAGCGTTATTTCAGTTAGGATGCAGGCAGTCGAAAGAGCGCGGCCCGAATTCGAGCAGCTCGCGGCGGGCGTAATTCAGAATTTTTCTTTGATGCGACGGTAAGTGGTATCGAGATCTTCGGGAAGAACGCGGGTCTCGCCGATCACGCTGGCGAAATTGGCGTCCGCAATCCATCGCGGAAGTATGTGCATGTGGATATGCCCGGCAACTCCAGCGCCGGCGGCTTTGCCCAGATTCATGCCCAGGTTCAGCCCGTCCGGATGGTAAAGTTCGCGCAGGATTCCTTCCAGCCTCTGGGTGAGCGACATCATCTCCTGGGCGGCAGGCGCAGAGAGTTTGCGCAGTTCATCGATATGCTCATAGGGAACGATCATCGTATGCCCCGAGGTGTAGGGGAACGCGTTCAAAATCACAAAGCAGTGTTCGCCGCGATGGACGATCAGCGCCTGCTTGTCATTGTTCTCGCGCAGTTTATCGCAAAAAACGCAGCCTGGAGCCTTGTCCGCGCCGGTGATATACGCATAACGCCACGGGGTAAAGAGATAGTCCATGTCGTGAAAAGATATCAGATGGAGTGCCGTGTTAAAGGTGCATCTTTGGCGCGTTTCGGCGATTGACAGTGCTCTGGAGCGTTGCTATAGTCGAAAGAGTCTTGTGGCTCGTAGATGCCGCAGGATCCCGGCCGCAGGGGGTTTTCCAGCCTTCCCGCGTAATGACGGAGGCCAGCTTGTCAGTCAGGCTCGTCGTCACCGAGTTTGCCCTTCAGGTACGCACTTCCTGCTCGTCGCAAGGTTCAGCGTGTCCGAAGAGTCCAGGTAGTGAGCAGAATGGATCAATACACAGATCACGATACCGTAACCATTTCCGAAGCCGAGTCTGTAACAGACTCGAATCCTTTAACCGGCATGTCCACTGAGAATACCCAAAACCAATCCCTTGAGCGGTCCAGCGCGGGCCAGACTCATAAAAAAGAAGACATTCACATGGAAGATTTTGCAGCCGCTCTTGAGTCCTACACCCTTGAAACTGAACCGGCTCCCAGCGAAGACAACGTCTTCAAAGGCAGCGTAATCAAAATTACCTCCACCCATGTTGTGGTGGACATTGGCTTTAAGTCAGAAGGTCTGGTCCCCATTGCCGAAGTCACCGATGCTGACGGCAATGTGAAGTTCAAAGCCGGTGACGACATTGAAGTCATGGTGCAGCGCGGCCAGAATGAGGAAGGCGCAGTCCTTCTCTCGCATGAGCGCGCGCAGCGGGTACGGGTTTGGGACGAAATCGATCAGGCTCATCACTCCAAAACGCCGGTCAAAGGGCGGATTGTCGAGCGGGTAAAGGGCGGGGTCTCCGTTGATATCGGAGTCAAGGCTTTCATGCCCGGCTCTCAGGTGGATATCCATCCGGTGCGCAATCTGGACGCACTGAAGGGGCAGGAAATTGAAGTCCGCGTCATTAAGTTGAACAAGAAGCGCGGCAACATCGTGGTTTCACGCAAAGTCATCCTCGAAGAGGAGACTTCGGCCAAGCGCGGCAAGACGCTTGAGACCCTGCACGAAGATGCAGTGATGACCGGAACGGTCAAAAATCTGACCGACTACGGCGCGTTTGTTGATCTGGGCGGCATTGACGGCCTGCTCCATATCACAGACATGTCCTGGGGGCGCCTCACCCATCCACGAGATCTGGTGCATGTGGGCGATCAAATCCAGGTTAAGGTCCTGAAATTCGATCCGGACAAGCTGCGTGTGTCCCTGGGATTCAAGCAGCTCACGCCTGACCCATGGCTGGATGCCGCGGAGCGCTATCCCATTGGAGCGCGCGTACAGGGCCGAATCCTCAGCGTGACCGACTACGGCGCCTTTGTGGAGCTCGAACAGGGTATCGAAGGCCTGGTTCACGTTAGCGAGATGTCGTGGTCCAAGCGGATGAAGCATCCCTCCAAGATGATCAAGATGGGCGACGAAACCGAGTGCGTGGTGCTGAACGTAAACACGACCGAGCGCCGCATCTCCCTTGGCCTGAAGCAGCTTGAGTCCAATCCCTGGGAGAGCCTGCACGAAAAATACCCCATCAACTCAACCGTTGAAGGACGTGTTCGCAATCTTACGGATTTCGGCGCTTTCATCGAGATTGAAGATGGTATCGACGGACTGGTCCACGTGAGCAACCTGAGCTGGACCCGGCGCGTGAAACATCCCTCTGAAGTGCTGAAGAAGGGCGAAAGAGTCAAAGCTCTGGTACTGGGAATTGAACCCGAGCAGCGGCGGCTTTCGCTGGGCGTAAAGCAGCTCCAGCCGGATGCATGGGAGACTTTCTTCGATACGCATCGCATTGGCGACGTGGTACACGGTAAGGTGCTGCGGTTGGCCCAGTTTGGCGCATTTATTGAAATCTCCGAAGGAGTTGAGGGTCTGTGCCATAACTCTGAAGCCACGGATGCCACTGGAGGAGCGGTGAAACTGGATGCCGGCCAGGTACATGACTTTAAGATCATCAAAATGAATCCCGACGAAAAGAAAGTGGGTCTGAGCCTGCGTGCCGTGGGCGATGAGGCCAGCCGCGCCGATGTTGAGGCTTACAAGCAGCCTGCATCCAGCGCTACCACGACTCTGGGCGATATTATCAACTGGAAGCGTGCAGGAAGCGATCAGGATTAATTCTGTTGAACGGTAAGAAAAAAGCCGTCCCGTGTGGGGCGGCTTTTTTTATTTCTTTATTTTTTAAGGCGCAGGGTTATATCCAGCAGTTTGCGGTCGTCAAAGGCGCTGACCGTTTTCGTGTCACTGCGCGAGCCGTTGGATTCGGCATACACTTCATAATCCACATTCGGTTGAAGAGCGGGAAAGCGGTAGCTGCCGTCCGTATCGCTGATGTAAGTGCGAATCATCAGCGTTTTGGTGTTTTTCAAATACACAATCGCTTTTTCCACCGGCTCATCATGGCCGCCGAACACATGGCCCACAAGCATACGCGGCCGCGTCTGGGGGCGCTGAGCGAGCACGACACAGCAGCCCAGCAGGGCCAGCGCCACAGTGAATACCGCAATTTTTTTCACGGAACTCCCGGATTTCATTTTAAGCAGCTCTGCTTATTTTAGATGCAGCCCAATGTCCTGGCGCTCTTCTTTTGTGATGTGTACGGTGGTTTGGTGCTGGAGGCGCTTTTTCCTGTGCATCTGCGGCTTGCCATCTTCCACCGGAACGATCTCGGCCTGAATCTCAACCACATAATCTTCAGGGCCGGGCGGGACACGGACGGCAAACTCGCCATCATGGTCCGATGTAAGCTCCCATTTTGGATGCTTTTTTCCCTGAGGATGGACTAAAACTCTGGCTCCATACAATGGCCGCTCGTCCGGCCCAAAAACCGTGCCAAAGATCAGGGCATAATGCTTCTTTGCATCCTGGTCTTTGTCTTTGCCTGCCCACAAAAGTCCGCAGGCGGCAACCGCGAACAGGATAAGCGCGGCTGCCCGCAGCCTTCGCGGACTAATACTCATTCTCTTCTTCTTCCTCCTCCTCGTCCTCTTCTTCCTCGTCCTCGTCCAGCTCTTCCACCGGATTCAGTTCCAGGGGGCTGGTTGTAACCACTTCAAAGACTACTCCGCATTCCGGACAGGAGACAATCTCTCCTTCTTCAAGTTCCTCTTCGTCCAGATCCAGGTCTGTTTCGCATTCCGGACAAAATGCCATTCATTTCCTCCCCGCGCGCAGCCACGAACAGTGGCGCGAGCCCATGACTATATTTAGAATCTCCCGGTACTGGCGTCAAGTTCCCAAACCGAGGTTTACATGCAGAAATATTATCAGTACGCGAGCAAAATTCTTTTTGCGGTATCTGCTGTTCTCACATTTATATCTCAACCGGCGGCGCAGCAAAAAAACCCGCACAAAAATCGCCCAACTGCGGCAGCACCGTCTGAACCGAAAATGGCATCGCGGGCCAAGGCAGATCCTGTTATTGCCCAGGTTCTGCATGAAGTCTCGGCCCAGCGCATACAACAGACGATCGAGAAGCTGGTCACATTCGGCAATCGCTCCACGCTTTCGGTAAATAATCCTGACGCCGCTACTTCCGCCAAAGGCATTGTAGCCGCGCGGAACTGGATCAAATCAGAGTTCGAGCGTTACTCCGCCGCCTGTAACGGCTGCCTGGAAGTAAAGACCGATACTTACGTGCAGGAACCCGGGCGGCGTGTCGCCGCGCCCACCGAGCTGCAGAATGTATATGCCATTCTGCGCGGTACGGATCCGGAACAGTCCAAACGTATTTTCCTGGTGACCGGCCATTACGACTCGCGTAACAGTGACAATGCCAATACCACGGACCCCGCGCCGGGCGCCAATGACGATGGCAGCGGTACGGCCGTCTCGCTCGAGTGCGCCCGGGTGTTGAGCAAACACAAGTTCCCGGTCACGCTCATTTTTCTCACCGTGGCGGGTGAAGAGCAGGGCCTGTACGGCAGCGGACATTTCGCCAAAATGGCCAAAGCCGAAGGCTGGCAACTGGAAGGTGTCTTGAACAACGATATTGTTGGCGGCAACCGCACGCCCGGCGACACCCTGCAGAACAATAACTGGGTGCGCGTGTTTTCCGAGGGCATTCCCGCAGCCGCCACCGATGCCGATCTGCGCCGCATACGCTCGGTGGGCGGCGAAAACGATTCAGCTTCCCGCCAGCTGGCCCGCTATATTCGCGAGGTTTCAGCCACGTACAATTTTGGCCAGTTCACCCCCAAGCTGATCTACCGGCGGGACCGCTATCTGCGTGGCGGTGACCACAGCGCCTTCAACGACCAGGGTTTTGCCGCAGTCCGTTTTACCGAATACCGTGAAGATTTCCACCACCAGCACCAGAACGTGCGGACGGAAAATGGCATCGAATATGGGGATTTGGCCAGGTTCGTGGATTTCGCTTATGTTGCCAATGTGGCCCGCCTGAACGCTGCAACGCTGGCTTCGCTGGCGGCTGCTCCCGCGTCACCGGTAAAGTTGCGGCTGCTTACCAAACAGCTGGAGAACGATTCCAAGCTGGAATGGGACGCCGCGCCGGGCGCAACAGCGTATGAAGTGGTGTGGCGCAGGACCACCGATCCCGAGTTTCCTGACGAAAATGTTACGCGCACTACGGCCACTCAACTGGACCTGAATCAATCCAAGGACAATGTGATCTTTGGAGTAAGATCGATAGATGCCAAAGGGCACAAAAGTCTGGTAGTGATCCCCGAACCGGACCGAGGTGGGCCCGCGCCGGAGTAATGTGAAAAAACATGCGCGATACAAGTTTTCAATTTAGCCTTCCCCGCTTCCGGGGAGCGGTGCGGCATCTGGTGATTTTCACCAGTGGCCTTTGGGCGGCGATTGTCCTGTTGTGGGCATTAAGCAATGCCAATGCGCTATTAATTATTCGTGCCGGCTCGCTCGATCCAAAACTGGTTAGTGAGGGGCGGGTATGGCAATTTGTCACCTACGCGTTCATTCACCTGGATCCCAGACACTTGCTGGCATGTCTGGTCGGGCTGTATTTTATTGGTTCTGCGGTCGAGGAGCGAATCGGGCAGCGAGCGTTCTTTGAGCTGTATCTAGGCTCGTCCATTGTTGCCGGATTGATTGGGTTTCTGGTGTCACTCACCAGCCAGATTGGGCACGGTACGGCCATGGGCGCTGGCGCTGCAGTGAATGCCGTACTGATGGTTTTTTATTTGTTCTATCGCGGCACCCACATTTTAATGTTCCCGTTTCCTTTCCGGATTCCGGTGGGATGGGTGGTCGTGGGTGTGGCGGTTTTTGAAGCCAGTTATTTCCTGCTGGACCGATTTTCGCTTTTTTTCCTGGTACAGCTATTGGGACTGGGAAGCGGTTATGTATGGTACCGCTTTGTCTGGAGGCAAGACGGCATCACGGGTATGGTTCAACAGCCATTTCTCAACCTGCGTAACAGTTATTACCGCTGGAAGCGCCGCCGCGCGGCAAAGAAATTTCAGGTTTACATGCGCAAGCACGGGCAGGATCCAAAAGAATATTTCGATGAATACGGCAACTTCCGCCCGCCGGATGACAAGAAAGACCGGGGCCGCGGAGGCTGGGTCAATTGATCAACTGAATGGCAATGATGCCGCAGCCATGCTCACCGGCGCGTTCCGGCGTCTATAGTTAACCGTTCCAGTTCATTGCCTGTTAGATCACGCCACTTTCCCGGCAGCAGCCCTTCCAGCCGGAAGCCGCCAATCGCTGTACGAATCAGCCGCAGCGTGGGATGGCCTACCGAGGCGGTCATCTTTCTCACCTGCCGGTTGCGGCCTTCGGTGAGCGTCAGCTCCAGCCATGCCGTGGGAACGGTCTTGCGGAAGCGGACAGGCGGATTGCGGAGTGGCAGATCAGCGGGCTCCGGAATCAGCCTGGCTTGAGCAGGTCTCGTTCGCTGGCCCTCAATTACCACTCCGCTGGCCAGCTGGGCCAGAGCGTCTTCATTGGGAATCCTTTCAACCTGCACCCAGTAAGTCCGTGGATGACCATGTGTGGGATCGGTAAGCCGATGCTGCAATTCGCCATCACTGGTTAGCAGCAGAAGACCCTCGCTGTCGCGGTCCAGCCGCCCCACCGGATAGACGCCCTTCACCGAAATGTAGTCCGCCAGCGAAGCTCGTTCCCCGGAAAACTGGCTGAGAACGCCAAATGGCTTGTTGAAAATGAGATAGCGATGGCGCAAGCACTAAGCTTACTATCTTCGCGCTTTGTTATCTGTGCACCACGGCGCCGGCCAGAACGGCCGGGGTGTGCTGCGGCTGGACAGATTGGTTGTCTGCGGCACGATATTCGAGGTCTCGGGAAAGCATTACGTACTGCCCCCGGAAACGCACATTGGCTATGGCCTGAGTGGAGGTGTGCAGCCACATGCCGCCAATATCGGTGAAGGTCATGAGGATGTACAGGTCGCGAATCCACCAGGATGGACTTTTCATCGGCTTACCTTCAAGCCGGTGAATTCTGTAGTTCTCTGCGTCTACCCATATCTGCCCGCGAACCAGATCTTTATCTTCCCGCCGCGGATTCAGGGCCAGCACGTAGCAGGGGCGTCCCTCCAGCGAATCTACACGAATAAACTGAAAGTCGTAGTTGCCCTGCGAAAGTTCGTGTTTTTGCCGCTCTTTTGCCGGCTCCGTCTCTTTGCTCAGGACGTCGCGAAGCACTCTCTCGCCCAACCCGCCGCTTGTGCTCTCAATACGGTATTGCTTATGGTCCGGCGGATGCCAGGTGATATCGGCAACAATCTCTGCCTTACGGTCGGAATGCTGGTCAAAAAGCTGATAGTTTCTGCGGACGGTAAAAGCCTGAAGACGAGCTCTGTTCTCATGCTGAGCAGCTAGCATTCGCGCAACAATGGCGCTTGTATCCGGATGACTGCCCGTCTGTGCGGAAACCAGCGCCGTTAACAGACAAAAAAACAGACACCAAACTATCTTGCGCAACCGCACGATGTGCCCCCAAAAAACCGGCCGCTACTGCTTCGTTATTGTTGGAAGCAGTTTGCGGGCCAAAGGAGGGCCAGGAAGCACCAATGAATAGCGCTTTCCGGTATTACTTATGCACAATGTCCGGCGCCAAAAGGCCAATAGCCTATGGTGTTCGCCTACTTCTCCACTCCCAATTGCGTCAGGATGAAGGCGTAATCAAACGCGATTTCTTTCAGGTGGTCATATCTGCCAGAAGAGCCACCATGCCCGGCAGCCATGTTCGTTTTCAACAGCAGCACGTTTTGATCGCTTTTCAGTGTGCGAAGTTTGGCGGTGTACTTCGCCGGCTCCCAGTACATTACCTGGCTGTCATTGAATGAAGTTTTAACCAGCATGGCCGGATACGCCGTTTTCTTCAGATTGTCATACGGCGAATACTTGACCATGTAATCGTAGGCCTGCTTCTCGTTGGGATTGCCCCACTCTTCGTATTCGCCCACGGTGAGCGGCAGCGATGCATCGAGCATGGTATTCATGACGTCCACGAAAGGCACATGAGAAACAACTACCTTGAACAGATCCGGACGAAGGTTGGTGACCGCGCCCATCAGCAGGCCGCCAGCAGAGCCGCCTTCGATCGCGATTTTGTCGCGCGATCCATATTTGTGCGCGGCCAGGTATTCGGTGCAGTCGATGAAGTCGGTGAATGTGTTCATCTTGTTCATCATGCGTCCGGCGTCATGCCACGGCTTGCCCAGATCGCCTCCGCCGCGAATATGGGCAAAAGCCATGACCACGCCGCGATCCAGCATGCCCAGACGCGAAGCGCTGAAAGTCACGGGGAGGCTAAACCCATAAGAGCCGTATGCGTACACGTAGAGCGGGTTCGAGCCATCCGCTTTCTTCAGATCTTTGCGATAGATCACGGATACGGGAACTTTTGTGCCGTCACGAGCCACGGCCCAGACTCGCTCGGAGTTGTAGCGTGACTGGTCGTAGCCGCCCGGTACCTCCGTCCGCTTTAACAGGGTGGAAGTATGCTTTTCCACGTCATAGTCATATACCGAGGCGGGCGTAATGAGCGACTGATAGGCGTAGCGAAACTGCTTTGTCCTGTACTCGCGATTAATATGCGCGCCGGCCGAGTAAACAGGCTCGGGATAGGTAATCCGCTGTTTGGCGCCGCTGGCCAGGTCAACCACGGTAAGCTGCGGCAGGCCATTTTCCCGCTCCACCAGCACGTAGAAGTCCTGAAAAGGCTCAAAGTCAGAGATCATTACATCCGGACGGACCGGCACAATCTCTTTCCAGTTCTTCTTCTCCGGGTTGGCGACAGGCGCGGCGACCAGGCGGAAGGTGCGGCCTTTGTCATTGGTACGAATATAGAAATCATTTCCAATGTGGTCGGCGTAGTACTCAATGTCCTGGGTGCGGGGCGCGATCATCTTCCACTTGCCTTCGGGGTGGTCCGCTTCCAGATACCAAACCTCTGAGGTCGTGTGGCTGTTGAGAGTCATAAAGATGAATTTGCCGCTGCGCGATTTCCCGGCGCTTACGTCGAAGCGTTCATCTTTTTCTTCGTACACCAGTTCGTCACTGCCGCTGCTGGTTCCAAGTTTGTGGCGATAAAGACGGTACTGCCGCTTGGCCGGATCTTCCACGGTGTAAAAGATGGTCTGATTGTCATTGGCCCAAACCACCGAGCCGGTCTTCTCTGCCGTATCCGGCAGGTCTTTGCCCGTGCGCAGGTCGCGTACATGCATGTTGTACTGGCGGAAGCCGGTGTTGTCGGTGGAGTAGGCGAGCAGATTGCCGTTATCGCTTATTTCGTAGGCAGACACAGCCATGAACTTTTCGCCTTTGGCCAGTTCATTTTGATCGATGGTGATCTGTTCGGGAGCGTCCACTCCACCCTGTTTGCGGGCAAAAATTGGGTACTGCTTTCCCGCTTCCCAGCGTGAATAGTAGAAATAGCCGCCCTCGCGATACGGTACATTGACGTCCGTTTCCTTGATGTGGCTGACCATCTCGTCATAAAGCTTCTTTTGCAGCGCCTCGGTCGGCTTCATCACAGCGTCGGCATACGAATTCTCGGCTTCGAGATATTGCGCGACCTCGGGATTGGACTTGTCCCGGAGCCAGCGGTAATCGTCCACCAGTGTTCCGCCGTTTATGTGGTTTTCGGTGTGAACTTTTTTTGCCACCGGCGGAGTGGAAGCCGGTGAAGCTGCGGTGTTGGCGTTTTCTGCTGCTGCTGTCAAAGTCATAAACCCGGTAAGTGCAATTAAATAGATGAGCTTAGCCATAGGCGTGCCTCACAAAAATGCGTGGAGGTGAATTGTACCGCGCCGGATGCCGTCCATGCAGCCTTGTGCTTACACTATTTCGACTGGCGCCTGCAACTCGGGATAAAGCGGAAATGAATCCGCTAAATCTTTTATTTTCTGTCGGATGCGAGCCAAAGCCGGAGCTTCCTTGCGTTGGCGCAGGGCTTCCGTGATCCACGCCCCCACCTGACGCATCTCTTTTTCCTTCATACCGCGAGTGGTCAGCGCCGGTGTGCCAATGCGGATTCCGCTCGGACGGAGCGGTGGATTGGTATCGAAAGGAATCGCATTCTTGTTAACCGTGATGCCTGCCCGCCCCAGCGCTTCCTCAGCCTCACTGCCGAACATGCCCTGAGAGAAAACGTCCATTAGGAACAAGTGGGTGTCCGTACCGCCGGAGATCACTCGGAAGCCCTCGTCGATCATGGTCTGGGCCAGCGCCTGAGCATTGGCCACAACCTGGCGTGCGTACTCTTTGAATTCTGGCTGCAGCGCCTCTGCAAAGCACACTGCTTTGGCGGCAATGATGTGCATTAAAGGCCCGCCCTGAATTCCGGGAAAAACAATTTTGTCCACGGCGGCAGCCAGATCCTGCTGGCAGAGCACCATGCCGGCGCGCGGACCGCGAAGAGTTTTGTGCGTGGTGGTAGTTACGATATGGCAATGCGGCACGGGCGAGGGATGCGCTCCGCCAGCCACCAGTCCGGCAAAATGAGCCATGTCCACCATGTATTTGGCGCCAACTTTATCGGCAATCTGCCTCATGCGGGCGAAATCAATGATGCGCGAATAGGCGCTGCCGCCGCCCACAATGAGTTTGGGTCGTTCACGCTCGGCAATCTGCTCCAACTCGTCATAATCGATGGTTTCCGTATCCTTGCGGACTCCGTAAGGAATGATGCGGTACATCTTTCCGGAAAAATTCAGGGGATGGCCATGCGTGAGATGGCCGCCGTGGGCCAGATTCAGCCCCAGAATGGAGTCGCCCGGCTGCAGCATGGACATATACGCGGCCATATTGGCCTGCGACCCGGAGTGGGGCTGCACGTTAGCGTGCTCGGCGCCAAAGAGCTGTTTGGCCCGGTCACGCGCCAGGGTTTCCACCACGTCGGCGAATTCACAGCCACCGTAATAGCGCTTGCCCGGATAGCCCTCGGCATATTTATTGGTAAATACAGAGCCCGCCGCCTGCAGTACCGCCATGCTGACGAAGTTTTCTGATGCGATCAGCTCCAGGCCTTCATGCTGGCGCTGGGTTTCATGCGCGATGGCCTGCGCAATTTCAGGGTCTGCTTTCGACAACGAACGAACCATCCACGTATTTTCCATCACAGGCAAATCTTACTACTAAGCTGGTTATTGCGGCGCTTTTAGTCTGTTGGCGTACACACCGGGATCATGCAGCTCCATCCAGCCCTCCGGCGCTTTTAACTCCTGAAAGCCAAACCGGCGGTACAGCTCATGTGCGTCCCGGGTCACCAGTGACCAGCGGCGCAGCCCCTGCAAATCAGAATGGGCCACGATGCACTCCATGAGCCATTTCGCCAAACCCTGGCCACACCAGGCTTCCAGCACGAATACATCGGCCAGATAGGCGAAGGTGGCCCGGTCGGTGATTACCCGGGCGAAGCCGACCTGATCGCGCTGGTGATAAATGCCAAAGCAGAGGGAGTTTTTTATCGAGCGTTGTACTGTTGCCAGCGGAATTCCCCTGGCCCAGTAAGAGTGGGTAAGAAACTCGTGCACTTTGGCGACGTCAATCCGCTCAGGATCGGTGCTGACTTCAAAATCGCGGTGGACCCAGGTCTGAATCATCAGCTTGCATGCCCTGTGGGAGCGCCCGTGCTGGCTGCTTCCTGCTCGATGGCGGCCATTTTCTCCACCCGGCGCTCGTGCCGCCCGCCGGCAAACTGGGTAGTCAGCCATGTGTCCACAATGCGGAAGGACTCCTCTGCACCCAGAATCCTTGCGCCCAGGGCAAGCACGTTTGCATTATTGTGCTCGCGGCTCATCTGCGCCTCATGCTCCGTGGTGACGTTGGCCGCGCGAATCCCGTGGACCTTGTTCGCGGCCATGGCCATGCCAATGCCGCTTCCGCACACCAGAATTCCCATGTCGGAGCGGCCTGCGCTCACGTTCTGCCCCACGCGGCAGGCGTAGTCAGGATAATCCACGGACTCCGCAGAGCTGGTTCCATGGTCCTGGACCTGAAAGCCTTTCTGCTGCAAATGCTGTTTGATCCGGTCTTTTAGCTCGTAGCCGGCATGGTCGGCGCCCAACGCAATTCTCATGTTGCCATTTTACGAAACCCTGCGTCGTCCGTGTCAGCCACGGAACTTGCAGTACAGGTACGGATGCTCGCTTGTGCCGGAGTGCATTTCGTCGGATAATTCAGCCACGTTTGGATTTGCAAGAGGTAAAACAATGGCCACCGGCCCGATTGTAGAGAACGCGAATACCCCCAGCAGTCAAAAAGATTCGCCGGAGTACAAATTCATCCGGTTTGATATTTCAGGCTTCGTTGCCCGGCTTGTCCTGGACCATCCGCCGCATAACGTACTTACGGTTCCGATGATGAAGGAGATAGCGGAAGCCATTGAGAGCCTGAACGGACGGCCCGACGTGAAGGCCATTCTGCTGTCTTCCTCGCAGGCGGCATTTTCGGCAGGCATATCGCTGGAAGATTCCCGTCCGGACCGCGTCTTCCAGACACTGGATGCATTTACCCGGGTCTTTCAGGCCATGGTGGATATTTCGAAGCCTGTGATCGTGGTCGTCAACGGCCCGGCCATCGGAGCAGGTTCGGAGCTGGTTGGCTTTGGCGACGTGATCATCGCCACGCCGCGCGCCAAGTTCGCTCAGCCGGAAGTGAAGCTGGGAGTCTTTCCACCCTTCGCTGCCGTCATGCTGCCGCAGCTGATCGGCCCTAAAAAAACCTATGAATTAATCCTCACCGGCGAAGCTCTTTCCGCCGAAGATGCGCTGCACTTTGGCTTTGTCAATAAAGTGGTGCCGGAGACTGAGCTGAAGCAGCAGGTGGAAGCCCTGATGGCCCGAATTGCGGAGTTCAGCGGCCCGGTCCTGGAAGTGACCAAACGTGTGATTTCCGGCGGCATGGGCATGCCGATCAAGGAAGCGATGAAGAAGTCGCAAGACCTCTATCTCAATGAACTGATGAATCTGGAAGATGTGCAGGAGGGTCTGCGCGCGGTGATAGAGAAACGCAAGCCGGTGTGGAAAAACAAGTAGCCTGAAAGCTTAATGCGCGCCGCGTTGCTTTCCTGCGGCGGCATTGCGCTCCCAGATGATGCGCAATCCATCGAGTGTAAGCAGTTCGTCCACGGTCTTGATGTATCGAGAATGGTCGCCAATCAGGCGCGCCAGTCCGCCGGTGGCCACTACTTTCGTGCCTTCCCCAAGTTCTTCAAGCAGGCGCTGAATAATTCCATCCACCAGCCCCAAATAGCCAAAGAATAATCCCGACTGAATGCTGCTGACCGTGTTCGTGCCGATGATTCTGGCCGGCTTGCGGATATCGACCAATGGCAGACGCGCGGTGTGCTCGAACAGCGCTTGTGCGGAAATCCCGATACCCGGCGAGATCACTCCACCCAGATATTCACCTTTGCCGGAAACGGCATCGAAGGTGGTTGCCGTGCCAAAATCCACTACCACGCATGGCCCGCCGTACTTTTCAAAGGCGGCAACGCCATTCACGATCCGGTCAGCGCCCACTTCCTGCGGATTGTCATAGTGAACCGGCATGCCGGTCCTGATGCCCGGCTCCACGAACAACGGCTTCTTATGGAAATAGCGTTCGCATACCTCGCGCAGAGTGGAATCCATGGGAGGCACCACGGAGGAGATGATGATTCCGTGGACATCGGAAACTTCGATTCCGCCAATGGAAAACAGGTTGCGGAACAGCACGCCATACTCATCCACGGTGTGCGTCCGGATGGTGGCCACCCGCCAGTGCGCGGCCAGGCGGGCATCTTTGGGCTTGCCGGATGTGGACTCAAGCTCATAAACGCCCAGCACGGTGTTGGTGTTTCCCACGTCGAGGACCAGCAGCATCAAATCTCCTTTGCCAGCGGACGTACCGAGCCGGAAATCACTGTCCTTAAGCCCTCATCCGTACGCACGCGAAGAAAGCCGCGAAAATCAAGACCGTCGGTGATTCCGGTGTAGCCGCCGTTTTCGTCCACATGGACTTTTCTGCCCATAACGTAGGATGAGCCGGCGGTAATCTTGTTGATGATCGGTCCAAACTGCCGGCCGGTGTGGTCGGCGGTGAGCGCCGCCTGCAGCAGCATGCGGTACTCGCGATCAATAGCTCGCACCAGCAGCCCGGCAAGCTGCACGCGAGAGATAGTTTTACCCAATTCCAGACGCAAAGAGGTCGCCACATCGGCGAGCTCAGCGGGAAATTCGGCGTGATTTACGTTGATGCCGATTCCGATCACTGCGTACTGCACATACGCTGGGTCGGAGCTTGCCTCCGTGAGGATGCCGCAAAATTTCTTCTCGCCAAAAAGCAGATCGTTGGGCCAGCGAATGTCCGCATTCAGCTCCGTGGCTCCCCGCACGGAGTCCTGCACGGCAAGGGCGGCGGAAAGCGAGAGCCAAAGAATATGGACGGGCGGGATTTTTGGGCGGACCAGAAAGGACGCGTAAAGCCCATTGTCCCGCTCAGAATGCCATGTGTGCTGGCCGCGGCCTCGTCCGGAAGTCTGGGCGTCGGCCAGAAAAACGGCGCCTTCCGCGGAATTCTTTGCCTCAGCAGCGGCCTGCAGCGCAAGAGAATTCGTGGATTCCACTTCCGGCCAGTGATGGATATTGCCGGCAAAAATCGTATTGCGTGCGAAGGGCGTCAGTTTTTCTGCCGAGAGCACATCACCCTGCTCCGGATTCGGGTTGGGGGCTTTCACCATTGAAAAAAACCGCCTGCGCTTGTGCCAGCTATGCCGGCATAATGCGCATGCTCAGGTCCACGGCATGCGGCGAATGCGTGAGCATACCCACGGAAATGTAGTCGGTCCCGGTCTCCGCGTAGGCGCGTACATTTTCCAGCCGAATGCCGCCTGAGACTTCCACTGGAAGGTGGCGGGGCTGTTTGCGAATAAAATTCACAGCCTGGCGAGCGTCTTCCACCGTCATGTTGTCCAGCAGTATGGATTCAGCGCCATTGGCCAGCGCCTCTTCGAGTTCGGCCATGGTGCGAACTTCAATTTCCACCGTCTGTTCGGTGCGGCGATTTTGTAGTGCTCTTTGCAGAGCTGCCGCTACGCCTCCGGCCAGAGCAATATGGTTGTTCTTAATAAGAATGCCCTCGGAGAGGTCCAGCCGGTGGTTGTGCCCACCGCCGCAGCGGACGGCGTACTTATCCAGCACGCGCAGGCCCGGCATGGTTTTGCGCGTATCCAGAATGCGCGCCTGCGTACCCTGAATCGCGTCCACGAAGAGCCGGGTCATGGTGGCAATGCCGCTCAGCCGCTGCAGGATGTTGAGTATCACCCGTTCGCAGGAGAGCAGCACGCGGGCATTGTGGCGAATCACGGCAATGGCCTGGCCTTTGTGCAGACGCACACCATCAAAGATCTCGCCGTGGCTAATGACTTCCGCGTGGCCGATGGCGTTCTGGTCCAGGCGTTCATAGATCTCGAAAATCCTGGCAATTGCGCCCACGCCGGCGAGGACACAGTCCTGTTTGGCCAAAATCGTGGCTGTGGCGCGCTGCTCCCGGTCAATGCAGGAGCGCGAGGTAACGTCGCTGGTGGCTTTATCTTCCAGCAGACCGTATTCCAGAAGATAGCTAATTCTGCGGCTGTGCCAGTCCATGGTTTATTTTGAGCCTTGATCTTTGAGCTTGATATTGAGCTTAACCCAGGCCGTCAAGCGCGGCGCGAATCTTTTTAATCAGCAGTTCAACTTCCGACTTGCGCTTTCGTAAGCCGTCCACCACCTGCGCCGGCGCTTTGGACAAAAACTGCTCGTTGCCCAGCTGCCGTTCGCCATTGGCCTGTTCACCTTCAAGTTTCTTCAGTTCTTTGCTCAGGCGTTCACGCTCGGCGGCAACATTAATCTTTTGTTCGTAAACAATTGCGACTTCAAACCTGGGCGTGGTGCGCGCACCCGGCGCGTTGGCCAGTGAAGCCTCACTAAACTCCAGGCCATCAACATTGGCCAGCCGTTCAACCATGCCCTGATTCTCTTTTATTAAACGCTGTACTTGTTCGGCGGCGTGAATCCGAACCGGTGTTCGTAATTTGGGCTCGACCTTCATCTCCGCGCGGATATTGCGGATGGTCACAATGAGCTCCTGCAGAACGGCCATTTGCTCTTCGGCTTCGTTGTTTACCCAGCGGTTGTCCAGCTCAGGATAACGGGCCAGAGCAATGGACTTCTGCGGCGGCTTGCCTTCATAAACCGCGTGCCAGATTTCTTCCGTGATAAACGGCATGAACGGAGAGAGCAGGCGCAGCGAGCCTTCAAAAACATCACCCAGGAAAGCCAGCGCCGAGCGGGCTTCTGCATCCGGACCGGAAAGCCGCGGCTTAATGATCTCCAGATACCAGTCGCACAGCTCGCCCCAAAAAAAGCGGTAAATCGTGTTCGCGGCTTCATCAAAGCGGTAGTTCGTCAGCCCTTGGCTGACCTCCGCTGCAACGTGGTGAAAGCGCGAATAGATCCAGCGGTTCTCCAGCCGGTTCATTTCCTCAGCCGGCGCTCCCTGAGTGAGACTCACGCCGCCCACGCGATCCAGGTTCATGAAGACGAAGCGCGCTGCATTCCAGATTTTGTTGGCAAAGGCGCGATAGCCATCGGTGCGATCAGGATTGAACGCGATGTCCGTTCCCGGTGACGCCATGGAGGCCAGAGTAAAGCGCACGGCATCGGTCCCGTATTTTTCGGTGATCTCGATGGGGTCAAGCACGTTGCCTTTGGTCTTGGACATCTTCTGGCGCTCGGCATCACGCACCAGAGCGTGAATGTAAACCTCGCGAAAAGGCACGCTGCCCTGCGGATGGTCGGCCATGAAATGGCAGCCGAGCATGATCATGCGGGCTACCCAGAAAAACAAAATGTCGAAACCGGTGATCAGGAGCGACGTGGGATAAAAAACGTCCAGGTCCTGCGTCTTTTGCGGCCAGCCCAGCGAGGTAAAGGGCAGCAGACCGGAAGAAAACCAGGTGTCGAGCACGTCCTGGTCCTGCTCCAGATTTTGCCCGCCGCATTTTGGGCAGCTCGCCGGGGCGGTGCGCGCCACTATGATTTCACGGCAGTTTCGGCAGTGCCACGCGGGAATGCGATGTCCCCACCAAAGCTGGCGCGAGATGCACCAGTCATGGATGTTGCGCATCCATTCGAAATAAGTCTTCGAATAATTTTCCGGAGTAAAGACAATCTCGCTTTTTTCCACCGCCGCAATGGCGCGGTCGGCCAGCGGCTGGATCTTAATGAACCACTGGGTAGAGAGCCGGGGTTCCACCACCGTATTGCAGCGAGCGCACTTGCCAATCGCGTGAACGTGGTCTTTTATGCCCCCGAACAGGCCGCGCTCTTCGAGGTCGTGCAGGATTTTTTCCCGCGCCGCGTAACGATCCAGACCGGCATAGGGGCCGCCGTTTTCATTGATGCGGCCTTCATCGTCCATCACGTTGAGTTGCGGCAGATTGTGCCTGAGGCCAATCTGGAAATCGTTGGCGTCATGCGCGGGAGTTACCTTGACGGCGCCGGTCCCGAACGCCGGATCGGCCTGATCGTCGGTGATCAGGGGAATCTCGCGGTCGAGCAGCGGCAGCAGCAGCATTTTGCCGTGCAGCGCGGTGTAGCGCTCGTCCGTGGGATTAACGGCCACGGCCACGTCGCCCAGCATGGTCTCAGGCCGGGTGGTGGCAATGGTCACAAATTCGCCGGGCATCCCGGAAACCGGATAGCGGACCTGGTACAGTTTGGCCGCAACTTCTTCATGCACCACCTCCAGATCGGAGATGGCCGTCATACAGCGCGGGCACCAGTTCACAATGTACTTGCCGCGATAAATCAGGCCTTCTTCATACAGGCGAACAAAGACCTCGGTCACGGCGTGCGAGAGGCCTTCATCCATGGTGAAGTACTCGCGCTCCCAATCCACGGACGCGCCCAGCCGCTTCATCTGGGCCTGGATGGCGCTGCCATACTGCCGCTTCCACCCCCATACGCGCTCAATGAAAGCCTCGCGGCCCATCTTTTGCCGGCTCAGCCCTTCGGTGGCGAGCTGGCGCTCCACCATCATCTGAGTGGCGATGCCTGCGTGATCGGTGCCCGGCAGCCAAAGCGTGAGAAAACCACGCATACGCCGCCAGCGGATGATGATGTCCATCTCCGTCTGGTTGAGCATGTGCCCCATGTGCAGCCGGCCAGTGACGTTCGGCGGCGGCAGCAGGAGGGTAAACACCTTTTGCGCGGCCTCGGAGCCAGGCTCCGGCGTCTTCACGGAGAAGATCTTTTCCGCGACCCAGTATTCCGCCCAGCGCTGTTCAATCGCGCCGGGATCATAAGTTTTAGGGAGTTCGTGTGACATCGCCGGTATGCAGCACCAAACCTCTGATATTACAGGTGCAGGGCAGAGACGGGCAAACGCGGCATTCAAATCAGCAACGGCGGAGCATTCTCTTTAAAGGCCCAAAGCCAATGGCCAGGAGCCGCTTTTCTTACAGCAAAATCTCCAGTCCCTCTGCCGCTGCACTGACTTTTGGATAATATTCACGGGCTTTAGTTACGACTGCATCGATGCATTCATCACTGTGGTCAGGATCGTGGTGGAACAGGACCAGCTCTTTGGCGCCGCTTTCCATGACAATGTTGATCGCTTCCCGCCAGTGGCTGTGGCCCCAGCCGCGCTTGTCGGCTTCGTATTCTTCCGGCAGATACTGGGCGTCGTAGATCAGCACGTCGGCCCCTTCGGCCAGTTTGCGGACGTTTTTATCGAATATCGGATGGCCGGGTTCGTTGTCCGTGGCGTAGACCAGAACTTTGTCTTTGGTCTCCAGGCGAAAGCCCAGGCAGCCCTGGGGGTGATTGAGCCACGTGGACTGAACGACGCACTGGTCGAATTCAACCCTGCTCTCGCTGATGTCGTAAAACTTGCGGCGCGCCGCCATCTCGCTCATATTTACCGGAAAGTACGGATCGGCCATCTGCTCTTCAATCGCGCGCTGCAGTCCGTGGGCGCGATTGGAGGAGTGAAAGAAGAAAGAACTCTCCTCGTCGCCATAAAGGGGCGTGAAAAACGGAATTCCCTGAATGTGGTCCCAGTGAAAATGGGAGAGAAAGATATGGGCGGAAAGTGGAGCGCCATTACTTTCCTGCATGAGCTGCTTGCCCAGATTGCGGAAGCCAGTACCGCAATCGAACACGTAAATGTGCCCGCCCACGCGCACTTCCACGCATGAGGTGTTGCCGCCATATCGCAGGTTTTCTGACTGGGGAGTTGGAGTTGAACCGCGAACACCCCAGAATCTAACTAGCATCCGCGCTCACCTGTGGCAGTCCGCCCCGGCTGGCCCTGGAGCGAACTTCCTGTTTCCTTACATTCTCAAGGAAATCATTGAAATTTGCAGAAGTATAGTCCATTGGAAGCCTGTTCAGCCAATGTTTCGGCTGCTTCGGATAACCAACGATATACATGGCGCCGGGCAAAGAGTACACTGCCTGTCCCCGGCGTTCCCTCTCATCCATTAAGATAAACTGCCATGTTGTTTCCTGATTACAAAGAATTTTCCCGCCTTGCCCGTGAAGCCACGATGATTCCCGTGGCCAAAACCGTGGCCGCCGACCTGAGTACCCCTCTTTCCGCCTTTCTAAGCGTTGCCGCGGAAGAGCCCCATGCCTTCCTGTTGGAATCGGTGGAGGGTGGAGAGAATGTGGGCCGGTACACGTTTCTGGGAGCGCGGCCTTACATGATTCTTAGGGCGCGCGGCGAGCACATTACCCTCGAAAAAGCCGGCCGCCGTAAGCAGATTCAGGGCAGCGTGTTCCGTGTGCTGGATGGGTTACTGCGTGAGCACAAGATGGCGCACGTTCCTGGGCTGCCTCCCTTTACCTCCGGCGCCGTGGGTTTTTTTGCCCATGATGCCATTCGCCAGCTGGAAAAACTGCCCGCGAAAGCCAAAGACGACCTGCAGATTCCCGACTGCGTCCTGATGTTCTTTGACCGTCTGCTGGCCTTCGACCATGTGCGGCATGAAATCCACATTATTGCCTCGGCCGATGTACGCGAAGAGTCGCCCAAAAAAGCGTGGGAGCGTGCGGTGCACGACATCGAGCGGATTGAAAAAAAGCTGGCCACACCGCTCGAAAAGAAATATCTTCAGCCAGCCCGACCTGTCAAAGGGAAGCTGAAGGTGGAAGCGTCCGTAAGCAAGCCACGCTTTCTCAGGACGGTGGAAAAAATCAAGGAGTACATTCTTGCCGGTGACGTTTTTCAGGCCGTGCCCTCTCTGCGCCTGGAGATGCAGCCTGGAGTGCCGCCCCTGAACATTTATCGTGCTCTGCGCCGCGTGAACCCCTCGCCCTACATGTACTTTCTGCGCATGGGAGAGATGACGGTGCTGGGCTCGTCCCCGGAAATGCTGGTGCGAGTCTCCGGACGCCGGCTGGAGTATCGTCCGATTGCGGGAACGCGAAAACGCGGTCATGACGAAGCGGAAGATGCCAGACTGGAAGCCGAGCTTCGCCAGGATGAAAAGGAGAAAGCCGAGCACGTGATGCTGGTGGACCTTGGCCGTAATGACGTGGGACGCGTCAGCGACTTTGGTTCAGTGAAAGTCCGCGATCTTATGTTCGTGGAGCGGTACTCCCACGTAATGCACCTGGTCTCCAGCGTGGAAGGCTCGTTGCGCGAAGGCCTGAGCGCCGTGGACGCGCTGGCCTCCTGTTTTCCCGCAGGCACACTGACTGGCGCGCCCAAAGTGCGGGCCATGGAGATCATAGAAGAAGTGGAACCGGTCCGGCGCGGCACCTATGGCGGCTCAGTTTTGTACGCGGATTTTGCCGGGAACCTCGATTCCTGCATTGCCATCCGCACCATGCTGATGAAAGGCAAAAAAGCCTGGGTGCAGGCCGGGGCGGGAATCGTTGCCGATTCCGTGCCAGAAAGCGAGTATCAGGAATGCCTGACCAAAACCCGCGCGGTTATGCGGGCGGTGGAGCTGGCCAGATCAGGGGAGTGAGGCACAAACAGTCTGCCGAAATATACCGGCGATTTGCTTGATTATGGACATGGCGTTCTCATACGATTGTGTCAGCATGAGCAAACAGACCATCAGCGCCTCACCGGATATTCTGGGCGGTACACCTGTCTTTGCCGGAACCCGAGTGCCGGTACAGACATTTATCGAGTACATCAAGGCCGGTGAGTCCATAGACAGTTTTCTTGAGGGCTTTCCTTCCGTGCAAAAAGAGCAGGTACTGTCCCTGCTCGACGAAGCTCAGGAAAAAATTCTGGCAACAGTCCACTAAAGTGAAAATTCTCCTCGACGAGTGTGTGGATCAGCGTTTCCGCAGGGAACTCTCTGGACATGATGTTAAAACCGTTCAGGAGATGGGCTGGTCAGGAACCAAAAATGGAGAGCTTCTGCAGCTAGCGCAACAGGAGCATTTTAAAGTCCTACTGACAGTTGACCGCAATCTCTATTTTCAGCAAAACGTATCAGGTGCAAAAATTTCGGTGCTGGTTATGATCGCAAAAACAAACCGGCTGGCCGATTTGAAACCTCTTGTGCGCGAGGTTTTACATGCACTTGATCGTGTGACTGAAGGGGAAATTCTGGAAGTGGGACAAAAAAATTGAAAGCCCCTGCACTCGTTTCCGAACGCAGGGGCCACAAGTGATACCGGACCTGTAAGCCGAATTCTGTCCGGCGGTTTCCCGCCTGGACGGTTATTCCTCTGGGCTGTGCATTACTGCACCAGCTCAAGCGACCTACCCGGAAGTTTGGCGCCTCGAGCCGAGACGCATTGAGTGTTGCCACTCAAACTCCTCCCCTATTTGGTCTTGCTCCGTGTGGGGTTTGCCATGCCCCGTGCATTACTGCCCGGGCGGTGCGCTCTTACCGCACCTTTTCACCCTTACCCCGCTGTAGCGAGGCGGTATCTTCTCTGTGGCACTTTCCGTCTAACGGGCTTGAACCCGCCATCCCGGACGTTATCCGGCACACCGCTCTGTGGAGTTCGGACTTTCCTCCCTCTTTTTCCCGCAAGCCGGGGAAACCCCCGCGTTCAGGAATAAAGACAGCAACCGTCCGGTCCAGCATCAACTGTATTCATTATAGATGTTTGCCGCGTCGGTTACGGACTCAAATCCGGGTGCGAAACAGATGGGGACAGTTCGCCATCCGCTGGCATAGGCGTTTCAGGGTACTTCCGTGGAATACAATAAAACGGAAAGTTGTTTTATTAGGAATTGATGATTTTGCTGCTCAGTATCGCTGCCGCCGGACTGGCTCTGTGCGGGATGGGGTTTTATGTGCTCTGCCTCTGGAGCGCCCGGACCTTTTTGCACGACAGCCGAAAGCCCGCGTCCGTCTATACTCCGTCGGTTTCCATCCTGAAGCCGCTTCGCGGCGTCGATCCCCGGATGTATGAGAGCTTTCGCAGCCACTGTGTGCAGCAGTATCCCGAATACGAGATCATTTTTGGTGTGAGCGAGGCGGACGATCCCGCCGTGGATGCCGTACATCAGCTCATGCGTGAGTTTCCAGAGTGCCGAATACGCCTGGTGGTCTGCCAGCAGATACTGGGAAACAACCGCAAGACCAGCAACCTGGTGCAGATGCTGCCCCATGCGCGGTATAACCATGTGCTGGTCAACGACAGCGATATTTACGTCGCGCCGGATTACCTCCGCCGGGTGATGGCGCCGTTTGCCGATCCTAAAGTGGGAATGGCTACCTGCCCTTACCGGGGCATTGCCGCCAATACGCTGGGTTCCAGGCTGGAGTCCATCGGCATCAGCACCGACTTTATTGCCGGCGTGCTGGCTGCACGGCAAATTGAAAACGGAATCCATTTTGCGCTGGGCTCCACGCTGGCCATGAGTCGCAAGACGCTCGAAGCCATTGGTGGGCTTGAGCCGCTGGTGGATTACCTGGCCGATGATTTCGAGCTGGGCAGTCGCATCGCTCAGGCTGGGTTTGAAGTTGTGCTCACGGACGTGGTGGTGGAAACCCATCTGCCCAAATACAGTTTCCGCCAGTTCTTCGAACATCAGATGCGCTGGGCCCGCAGCACCCGTGACTCCCGCCGCCACGGTTACATCGGCGTTCTTCTGACCTTTGGCCTGCCCTGGGCGATGATTGCCGTGCTGTTCTCCGCAGGTGCGTGGTGGTCGTGGATTGTTCTGGCTGCTGCCGCCGCATTGCGAACGGCGGTGGCGGTGCAGGTTGGTATTGGCGTGGTGCATGACCGCTCGTTGTGGGGCCACCTGTGGCTGCTGCCCCTGCGTGATCTGATCGCTTTTGGCGTCTGGTTTGCCAGCTTCGCCGGACATGAAGTTCACTGGCGCGGTGATGTCTTCATCCTGGAAAACGGGAAGATCCGCCCCGTCTATTTGTCCCAGGAGCCTCCGGTGGCCGCAGCCGAGCCGGACGAAGTCTCCGCACACGGATAAAGCACCAGCTTTCCTCCCCACTTTTCCAGCTGGCAATAAGTGGAATTCTTCACGTACGCGGGAATCTTGTCTTCCTCGGTCCATAAAAATGTTCGTTCGCGGCCATGCCATCTGCGATTGAAGGATTCGTCGTCATCGAAGATTGGTGGCGCATCGGGGAACATGGAACCGTACCAGATGTTATTGCGCCGGCCATTGAGAATGCGCATCTGCTGGTGCGTATAGAAATTGATGCTGGATGCCGCCTCGTAATCGCCGTTGATTTCAATCGTATCGCCCGGCTGCCAGTGTTTCTGGATGGCGTCCGCGAGAACTTTGGACGAGAGTACAGGCGAGAAGATTTTCAGGCCGGTGTGCGCCTGATGCAAAAACACCACCATCATGGCTGCGAGCGCCAGATTGGCGACAAAGGTACGGCCAGAGCGGCGCAGCAGCCAGTTCAAAACACTGCCGGCGGCAAGAGCAATTCCGGTGACCAGGAGCGGAATGCGAAATGCGCCCATGGCCTGGGGCGTGAGATCCAGAAAATGGCCGAACGAGAGCGCATAGTCCTGAGGATTCTTTTTGAGCAGTTCGGCAATATCGTAATTGGCCGGCGGCGTGTGGGCTTCCCGGAGCAGCAGTAAGGCGGCCACGCAGGCGGCCAGCCCGATTGCCATCAGCACTGCGGAAGAGATTCTTCCACTGCGGCGCACCGGACTTTCTGCCGCGGAAGATGTCTCGCGGGCCAGCCAGCCACCCAGCAGCAGCGCCAGGCCAGGCACGCCCGGAATCACGTAGTACTCCTGACGGCTGGAAAAGCTGAAGAACAGCAGTACGGAAAACATCCATACGGCGAAGAGCAGGGTGCCTTTTTGCTGCGGCGTGAGTCCATTGCGCCATTCCGACAGCCTGTGCGGAATTTGTGCGAGCGCCTGAACAAGGAAGGCCGTCCACGGCATCAGCCAGATGAGCATGAGGCCCCAAAAGAGCCACAGCGGGACCGTGTCATAGTCGGCGGGGTAGCGCTTATTGAGATAGCGCAGGAAATGCTCATTGATGAAATAAAACCAAAAAAATCCCCGGGCCTGCCCGGCAGCGGGATTTCTGAACCCGGCCAGCAGATGCCAGGGCGCGGCGATGGCAAGAAACACCAAAAATCCTGAGAGCAGGCGCAACCGCAGCAGATGGCGCAGATTATTGGTGAGCAGCAGGAATACCAGAATCGTGCCGATGGGGAAGACCAGACCGATCAGGCCCTTGGTGAGTACGTTGAGCGCCATGGTGGCGGCGATGCCCCAGCACGCCCAGCGGGAGGGCTTTTGCTGCTCGAGGGTGGTCAGAAAAAAATCGAAGCCCAGGGCCAGCCAAAGGCCCACCAGCATGTCGGGAATCAAAATACGGGTGAAGATGAACGGTCCAAAACCCGTGGCCAAAACGAGTGCCGCATAAAAGCCCGCCTCTTCGCTATAAACTCTCCGGCCAAGCCGATACGTGATCAGCAGCAGAGCGAGCACACCCAGCGCCACCGGCAGCCGCGCCGACCACTCGTGCACACCAATGAGTTTGAAGCTGGCAGCGGTGGCCCAGTAAATAAAAGGCGCTTTTTCCAGATAGCGAAAGCCATTATTGATATGCAGCGTGACCCAGTCGTTCGTCTGCACCATTTCGCGCGCCGCTTCGGCGTGGACTGTGTCGGCATCATCGAGCAGTGGCGGCTGAAAGAGGCTGGTGAGGTAAATCAGCGCCCACGCCAGCACGATGATTCCGAGAAAGAGCCTGCGCCGGGCAGAGCCAGAGAGCGCCAGTTCTGCGTGAGTTTGAGGGAGAGTTTGCGTCAGCATCAGCGAGACTTATTATATGCGGGCGCTTTTGCCCTTAGCGGCATAGCTACGCGCGTGTGTCAGAAAGGGCAGTGTCTAAGCTTTTGATTGTAAGCAGGCAGCAAATTCTGAAATTGGTCAAAGGTTTGCTCACTTCTGGAATTAGCGCCCGGCATTGCCTGGTGAGTATAGACCGCGAACTACGACGTGTATTGGGATGGAAAACACGCGACAGATGCGCAGCAGTGTTCTCAGCGTGATCGGCTTTCCTGCTTCGATTTTTTGCCAATAACGGACGGAATAGCCATGGGAAATCATATCTTCCTGACTATACCCTGCTTTTTCTCGCAGCCCTTTGATTCGTGTTCCTAAGTCTTTGAAAAATTTAGTTTCATCCGCCACGCTCTTGTTTTTAAGCGTAACGCCATTAATATACCACGTACTATTTAGTACGTGGTATATTTGGTACATATCTGGGCTGGAATTGTGGATCGAGTCTGTAGCGATATTCGGCAATTGCAATAACCAAAACACCGTGAAACGAGACGTAAAACCCGTGACAGGCGCCGATATGCTTTTGGCGCTTCTGTACATCGCTCTATGGATCGCACTATTGCTGGCGCCATCATCGAAAAATACTGATTGGATTTATTACAGTCACGATGGACTGCCAGCGCCGTGTCCTCCGCCGAGTCAGGGACTCTGGCCAAGAGACTGCCCTGACAAGCTATGAACTGACGCTGACCTGGTTGTAACGCCGGGCCGCGCTGCGGCCCAACACGGTCAAAGGCGAACGCGTCAGCACCGATTCGCTCTCCTGTCCGGTCTTTTTCTCTCCCGCGCCATCGGCTGCAGGCATTAGGCGATTGACCATCGCCAGCGCCTCTGTCGTCAGTCCGGGCGCAACGCCGTGAATGCCAGCCAGCAGTTTTGCCTGCCACCCCACGATCAGCTCCGTTTGGCGTCTGCGCGTGGCGCTTACGATCTGCCGGGCAGCGCTGCGAGCGGAAACGGAGAGCGCCGGGTTTGTTCCCGAGAGAGCAAACCAGCCGTATTCCTGTTTCTGCTTTCCTTTGAAGGAAGCGTTGATATGGGAGCCAGTGCGCATGAGTCCCGGCGCCACGGTCAGCACGTGGACCCCAAATTTGCCGACTTCAGCGTGCAGGCCTTCGGAGAATCCCACGGCGGCGAATTTTGCGCAGTTGTAGGGAAGCAGGTGAGGCAGGCTGACTTTGCCGCCAATCGAGGTGATATTCACAATGCGGCCCGTACCGCGCTGGATCATTTCGGGAAGCACGGCCAGCGTGGGATGGACGGTACCCCAAAAGATCACATTCATGCTTTCCTGAAAGTCTTCGACAGTCTGAGAGAGCAGTGGCCCCACCGAGATGATGCCGGCGTTATTCACCAGCACATCAATGCCGCCAAATTCTTCCCGGGTCGTCTGGACCATGCGTTCAATGTCGCCAGGCCTCGTCAGATCGCAGACAATCGCACGCACTTCCGCGCCCAGGTCTTCAAGCTGCTGACGGGCCCGCAGCAGTTCTTCCTCTTTTCGAGCGCAGATTACAACCTTGCAGCCGGAGCGGGCGAACTCTTCGGCCAGCGCCAAACCGAGGCCGCGGGAACCGCCGGTAATCAGAACAGTCTTGCCCATCAGATCGTCTTCCCGCCAGCGCTCAAATTTTCTAAAGGCAAGCCGGCCCAGCAGAGCAACTCCGAGTCCTGCCGCGGCTCCGGCCACAATGGCTCCTGCGGCCAGGCCACCCAGCACGGTATTTCTGGTATTCACGGGACACCTCCTTCTTTCTTTACGAACTCACTTCCATGTTTGCGAGTTCCAGCCGGGGCTCGTGTACGGGAACAGCCACCATCAGCTTCTTGCCCAGGGAAAGAAAACACTCGACCCACGCATGAGAATCAGCATCACTCTGGCCTGCGAAGACTGGATACACGCTGTTCAGCAGGGAATAAAAAATATTTTGTGCCTGCCAAAAGTTGACCGGGAAGGGAAAAAGCCGGAAAAGCCCGGCCAGAATGTTAGCATTTTCGAGCAGCCCACGGTTGTGCGGCTCCTGGCGGAGTTGCTGCATGATCCGGTTTAATGCGTTGCTGGCGGCATAGCTCAGCCCTTCAGCATTGGGCTGGACGCCCTCGCGCTTGGTCAGTTCCATGAGCATGGAAACGCGAACAGCATCCACGGGGTCACTCTCCAGTGTGTGGCGCAGGTCGCGATTGAGAACAAATTCGGCGGTGTTGCGCAGGACCTCAGGCACCGGCTGGTCCATTTCGCGAAGAAAGCGCAGAAGTGTGCCATGTCTTTCGTAAATGGCGTGGTAAGCCGCCTCGGCGTCGCTCAGGGTTTTGCCCAGAATGATGGAAAGAATGCGCTTTTGTTCGTCGTGGAAAAGTGAGCGCAGTGAGTACTGCATCCCGTTAAAGTTCTGGTCGAGCAGGCGCACGGTTTGCGGTACATCGCCGCGCGAGAATGCCTCCAGCGCTTCCGCGGATGCCGTGCTGTGTGCTTCGTTAGCGCCCGCATCGCGAATGCCGGCCTGGAGAACGTGGTCGCCAAAGTGGATTACCGCGTAGCCGATGTCCCGTGATTCGCGCGTGATCTTTGAGGTAACATGCGCCTGGCCCACGGCCAGACTGGCCGGGCCAGAGTCGGCCCGCCGTGAATCCTGAATGCTGAATTCATAGCAGAAACGCGGATGCTCCTGGGCGCCATTGAAAACGGAGCTGATGGCAAAGTGCGCACCGACCTTACACAGGTCGGCAAAGGCAGGTTTCACCAGCCTTTGATAGACCTGCGCTCCGTCGCCCATCTCCGGAATGTTGCTCTGGGCCTCGGCCAGCAAGCGCAGAAAATCCGGTTCGAGGTTTACGCCGGAGACCTCGTGCGCAAGCTGAATTACCCGCCCGGCATAGAGCAGCACCTGCGCTGTCTCAATGCCGCTGATTTCCTCGAAGAACCAGCCGCAACTGGTGAACATAAGCATCGCATGCCGCTGCATCTCAAGAAGTTTGAGCACGGTCACGACCTCGTCCTGCTTTAATTCATGCCGGGAGTGTTTGCCCAGGAAGCCCCGAACAGTTTCGGGCGAGCGGTCCAGAACAACTTCAATGTAGTCATTGCGGGCGGCCCAGGGATCGTGCAGAAAAGCCGAAGCCTTCTGCTCAAACAGAGCGGCGGTGTGGTCCCGCAAACTGTTGAGAGCCATGCGCAGCGGACGCCTCCATTGCTGGTTCCATCCCTCACGGCCAAAATTGCAGCCGCAGTCTGCCTGCCACCGGCCAACGCCATGCATACAGCTCCAGGAGGTGTTTTCGACGATATGGACTTCATGGCCAGGCGGGAACTTCTCCAGAAACTCGCCATAGTTGGTGAGGCGCGCGACACTTTCGGACTCGATCTTCTCCAGCGCATAGGACAAGGCCATCTCGCCATACTTGTGATGATGTCCGTAAGTTTCGCCATCGGTAGCGATGTGGACCAGCTGCGGCCACGTGCGTTTTGCCGAGAACCCGCTCCGCAGGCGATCCACAAAGTGATGGCCGTTGTCCAGCAGCTTTTCAAACGCAACTGCCTGGGAGATCGGGCCGTCATAGAAAAAAAGGCTGATTTTTTGCCCCGAAGGCAGGGGCGCCAGGTAAGTGCGGCTGGGATCGATGCGTCCTCCGCTCAGGTCCTTCCATGCCCGGCCCCCAATCCTGCGGACTTTGGCTGCCTGGTGCGGCGCCAAAATCGTGAACCTGATTCCATGACGGGCCAGCACCTCGAGTGTTTCCACGTCCACGGCGGTTTCCGGAAGCCACATACCTTCCGGCGCGCGGCCAAAACGGTGTACAAAATCGCGAATGCCCCACTGGATCTGCGTTTCCTTGTCCCGCTGGTTCGCCAGCGGCAGGATCATGTGGTTGTAAGCCTGGGCCAGCGCGGAGCCATGGCCGGAAAAGCGCTTTTGGCTGTCGCGGTCTGAATCAATGATGCGCTGGCAGGTCTCGCGTTCGCTCTCGGCCATCCAGGAAAGCAGTGTGGGGCCAAAGTTAAAGCTGATACGGGAATAATTGTTGATGATCTGCCGGATGCGGCCCTGCGCATCGAGAATGCGCGCCGCGGTGTTGGGTGCGTAACACTCAGCCGTGATGCGCTCGTTCCAATCGTGATACGGCCGCGCGGACTCCTGGCCCTCCACGGCTTCCAGCCACGGATTTTCCCGGGGTGGCTGATAAAAGTGTGCGTGAATACAGATATAGCGATCCATCAGAATGCTGGTTCGTGCGGAAAACAGAGAAGCCCGTAAATTTGGATGTGATTATTCCCGCGAGAGAAGCCTGGCCCGGCAAGAAAAGTCCGGTAATTCCGCTCCGTTCCCCCTGCTTTGTCTGTGACGCCGGCGTTCGATAAGCCGAACATTGTATTATCTGCGCTTAGTCGATCAGGTATTCGATCACCACGTCATCAGCGCTTTTTGCCGCGGTGAACTCTCCCCTCATTTGTTTTTTTCAGGCTTCGAATTAGGATGCGCAAGGCTTGTGCCAGGTGTTTTCACCGAGCGTATGGAGAAGTGAGAAAAAAAAATTGCGGAGAATTTTGCGAAGAATACGGGGAAATGTGCAGAAAGAAAAAAATTTTTTCATAAATGCGCATTAGGGAGTAGAAGAACCGCCTCGCTCTTGTTTATAATCATCCGTTTTCCAGTGCAGTGCGTTTTGACTGTTCGCCTTAGGGGCTGCGGCATCGCTTTGACACTGTGACAGCCCGCAATACATACATAGATCATGGCTCAGATTTTCAATCGCAGTGCGAATACACTGGCGCGCGCCAGTATCCTTGGCGCCATACTGCTCATCTCTGCCTCGGGAGCCGCGCTCCTGAAGTTGCAGCGCTCGCCGTATGTGACCAATCAGCATATTGCTCCGGAGCAGCCGGTGCCTTTCAGTCACCAGCATCACGTGGCCGGACTGGGGCTTGACTGCCGCTATTGCCACACGTCGGTAGAGCAATCGAGTTTTGCGGGCATTCCGCCCACCAAGACCTGCATGAACTGCCACGCGCAGATATGGACCAGCGCCGACCTGCTGCATCCGGTGCGGTACAGCTTCCAGAGCGGGGAGTCGCTGCAGTGGACGCGCGTGCATGATCTGCCCGACTTTGTTTATTTCAATCACAGCATTCACGTGAACAAGGGCGTGGGCTGCGAGAGCTGCCATGGGCGCGTGGATCAAATGCCGTTGATGTACGCGGAAAACACGCTGCAAATGGAGTGGTGCCTGAGCTGCCATCGCGAGCCGGAGAAGTTCCTGCGGCCGAAGAACCAAGTGTTCAGTATGACGTACCAGCAGCCGACGCCGGAGAATCCGGTTGAGGTGAATGGAAGAAAGTTTCTTAGCCAGGCTGAGCTTGGCCAGTACTTGAAAGACCAATATCATCTGCGCACGGTGCGGGACATTACCAGTTGTTCCACGTGCCACCGGTAATACAAACAAGAGAAATGTCCAATACGAAAGATTCAAATTCGAACCTGATTCCGGTGGACGCAATTCAGCCGGCAAAGCTGGAGCTGGATGCCGTGCGGCAGAAGCTGTCTGAGGCCAGCGGGCCAAAGTTCTGGCGCACTCTGGATGAGCTCTCTGATCGCAGGGAGTTTGGCGAGCTGCTCGAGCGTGAGTTTCCGCGCCAGGCTTCCGAGTGGGTTGATCCGGTTTCCCGTCGCGGCTTTTTGAAGCTGGCTGGCGCCTCCATGGCGCTTGCCGGGCTGGCTGGCTGTACCAGGCAGCCCCTGGAGCAGATTCTGCCCTATGTTCGCCAGCCGGAAGAGCTGATTCCGGGCAAGCCGGTTTTCTATGCCACGGCCATGCCGTTTGCTGGCCATGCGGTTCCGCTGCTGGTGGAGACGCATGAATTCCGTCCCACGAAAATTGAAGGCAATCCGCAGCATCCGGCCAGTCTGGGGAGCACGGATATCTTTGCCCAGGCCTCGATTCTGAATCTTTACGATCCCGATCGCTCTACCTCGGTCACGTTCATGGGTGAGCCCAGCACGTGGGCCAATTTTGTAGGCGAGTTGCGGAAAGAGGTGGGTGCGCCTGGGATTGTTAGCCGGCAAAAAGCGGTTCGTGGCGCCGGGCTGCGCTTCCTGTGCTGTTCCACCAGCTCGCCGACGTTTGCGGCGCAAATGAAGGCGCTGCAGCAGCAGTTCCCGCAGGCGAAGTGGCACTGGTATGAGCCTGTGCATCGTGATGGCGTGCGCGCCGGTTCGAAGCTTGCTCTGGGCGGGTATTACGACGCGGTTTATAAGTTTGACGCAGCGGATGTGGTGGTTTCGCTGGACGCGGACTTCCTTTCCGGCGCGTGGTTTCCGGGCTTTGTGCGTTATGCCCGCGACTTTATGTCGCGCCGCAAGCTGGACGGCAAGGAGATGAACCGCTTCTATGTGGCCGAGAGTTCTCCGAGCACAACCGGAGCCAAGGCGGACCACAGGCTTCCGGCCAGGGCTGCGGATATTGACAAAATTGCCCGTGCGCTTGCGGCCAGGCTTGGAGTTGCCGGAGTTGGATCGGTGCAGCTTACGCAGGAGCAGCAAAGTTGGGTAGATGCTGCCGCTGCTGACCTGATGCAGCATCGCGGAAAAGGTCTGGTGGTTCCGGGCGTGTTCCAGTCGGCTGCCGTGAATGCTTTGGCTCATGCCATCAATGCTGTCCTGGGTAATACCGGCCAGACTGTCAGCTACATTGATCCGGTCGAGGTTGCGGCGGTTGAGCATGGCCAGTCCATCCGCGAGTTGGTGGATGATGTGAATGCGGGCAGGGTGGATGCGCTGGTGATGATCGGCGGCAACCCTGTGTATGACGCTCCGGTCGATCTGGAGTTTGAGAAGGCCCTGGGCAAGGTCAAAGTTGCTATTCAGTTCTCGCTTTACAGGAATGAGACCACGGACCATGTCCACTGGCACATTCCGGCTGCGCACTATCTTGAGTCATGGAGTGATGCCCGCGCCTATGACGGCACGGTGACCATCATTCAGCCTATGATTCGGCCACTCTATGACGGCAAGAGCGCTCACGAGCTGCTGGCGGTATTTGGCGACAACCCGGGAGCGAGCGACTACGAGCTGGTTCGCAATTACTGGAAGACGCAGCATACGGGTGCGGATTTTGATATGTGGTGGAAGCGCACGGTGCATGACGGCCAGATTGCCGGAAGCGTTTCGCCTGCACGTCAAATACCTGCCAGGCTGGCGGCTCTTCCCGCGCCGGAGAATGCGGGCGCTGAAGATATTGAGATCGTCTTCCGGCCCGATCCCACGATCTACGATGGGTCGTTCATTAACAACGGCTGGCTGCAGACCACACCCAAACCGCTCACCCACAACACCTGGGACAATGTGGCCATGATTAGTCCGGCCATGGCCCAGCGGATGAAGCTGGATCAGGTTAAAGATCAGGCCGATCACCAGTCCGACGCGCAGAACATTCTGGAAGTCGAATTTCAGGGAAGAAAAGTTGAAGTTCCCTACTGGGCGCAGCCTGGTCATCCGGATTACGCGGTCACGCTTTTCCTGGGTTACGGCCAGACTCGTACCGGCCGCACGGGAAGAGATACTGACGCTAATACTTCTCGCGGATATAACGCCTACTCGGTTCGTCCCGGCTCAGCGCAATATTCCGGCGGAGCGGGCAAGGTGGTCCGCACCGATAAATACTGGAGCCTGGCGGTAACGCAGGGTCACTTCAGCATGGACGGCCGGGAGCCGGTGAAGGTTTCGACCCTTGAGGAGTACCGTAAGAATCACAGTTTTGCTCACGAGCACCGGGAAGAAGAGCCGCACGACCAGAGTGACAGCAAGCCGGAATCGCTCTATCCCAAATATTCCGAAAGTGGATGGTACAAGGACTATTCCTGGGGTATGGCGATTGACCTGAACTCCTGCATTGGCTGCCAGACCTGTGTGGTCGCCTGCCATGCGGAGAACAATATTCCGGTGATCCCCAAGGACCAAATCCAGCGCGGGCGAGAGATGCAGTGGCTGCGTGTGGATACCTATTACGAAGGCGACGCGGCCAATCCCAGCGCGTACTTCCAGCCGGTGCCGTGCATGCAGTGCGAAAATGCGCCCTGCGAGCCGGTTTGTCCGGTGGGCGCGACGGTACACAGCACCGAAGGCCTCAATGATATGGTGTACAACCGCTGCGTGGGCACGCGGTACTGTTCCAACAACTGCCCATACAAGGTGCGCCGCTTTAACTTCCTGCTCTTTTCAGATTTCGATACGCCCAGCCTGAAGATGATGCGCAATCCGGACGTTACGGTCCGCAGTCGCGGCGTAATGGAGAAGTGCACTTACTGTGTGCAGCGCATCAGTGAGGCGCGCATTGCCGCCGAAAAGGAAGACCGTTCGATTCGCGACGGCGATGTGGTAACTGCCTGCCAGCAGGCGTGTCCCACTGAGGCAATTATTTTCGGCAATATCAATGATCCAAACAGCCGTGTTTCAAAATTAAAGGCCAGCGAGCGTAATTACGCCCTGCTGGCGGAGCTGAATACGCGCCCGCGCACCACGTACATTGCCGCGGTCGAGAACCCCAACCCGGCGTTCAAGTCCCCAGCTCCAGCGGAGAAGGCATAACGAGATGCAAGACGTCGATCAACTACCGCCAAAGGGAGTAAGGCCACCCATTATCGGGCCAGGCTATAACCTTGGCACCCTGAACGACCGAATTGCCGGCATTGTACTCACCAAGCACACGCCGGTGTTCTGGTTCGCCGTTGTCGGCCTGGCCGTAATGATCTTCGGCATGCTGAATACGGCCATTGCCTATCTCTTTGCGAAGGGCGTGGGAATCTGGGGAATTAATATTCCCGTAGGCTGGGGCTTCGCCATCGTCAATTTTGTGTGGTGGGTGGGTATCGGCCACGCCGGGACTCTGATCTCCGCGATTCTGCTGCTGTTCAAACAGAGCTGGCGCACGTCGATCAACCGCTTTGCCGAAGGCATGACGATCTTTGCCGTCATGCAGGCCGGTCTGTTCCCCCTGATTCACACCGGGCGCCCCTGGCTGGCGTTTTACTGGCTCTTTCCGTATCCCAACAGTATGGGTGTGTGGCCGCAGTTCCGCAGTCCGCTCATCTGGGACGTGTTCGCGGTTTCGACTTACTTTACGGTGTCGTTCCTGTTCTGGGGTATCGGCCTTATTCCGGATTTCGCCACACTGCGCGATTCGGCTAAAACTCTGGCTGTCCGCCGCATCTACGGAATGCTGGCCATGGGCTGGCGCGGATCGTCGCGGCACTGGAACCGCTACGAGACGGCTTACATGCTGCTGGCCGGGCTGGCTACGCCGCTGGTTCTTTCCGTGCACAGCGTGGTGAGTCTGGATTTTGCGGTTTCTGTAATTCCCGGCTGGCATACGACGTTCTTTCCGCCTTACTTCGTCGCCGGCGCGATTTATTCCGGCTTCGCCATGGTGCTGATTCTGGCGATTCCATTCCGTTATTTGTATGGCATGCAGGACTTTATTACCCTGCGCCATCTGCAAAACTGCGGCAAGCTGATGCTGGCCACCGGAATGATTGTTGCGTATGCCTACGGCCTTGAAATGTTTATGGGGTGGTACAGCCATGACAAGTACGAGCTGGCCATGGTCCATAATCGTCTTCACGGCCCGTATTCGCACTACTACTGGATGCTGGTGCTCTGCAATATCATCATTCCCCAGGCGCTGTGGTCTAACAAGGTTCGTTCCACTCCCTGGATGCTCTTTGTGCTGGCCTGTGTGGTGAATGCCGGCATGTGGCTGGAGCGTTTTGTGATCGTGGTAATGAGTCTGCAGCGCGATTTTGTTCCCAGCTCATGGGGCATGTACTGGTTCACCAAGTGGGACGTGATGACCTTCGTTGGCACGATGGGCTTCTTCACCCTGCTGTTCTTCCTGTTCATACGGTTTATGCCCGCGATTGCAATCACTGAAATGCGGACACTGCTGCCGCAGGCAAAGGTAAAAGAATGAGTGCTACGCCAATTTACGGAGTCATGGCGGAGTTCGATAACCCGACCGATTTGGTACATGCCGCGAAGGCCGCCTATGAGGCTGGTTATCGCCAGATGGATACCTACACTCCTTATCCGCTGGAAGAAGCCATGGAGGCCGTGGGTGTCCACCACAATCGTGTGTCTCTGATTGCGCTGATCGGCGCGATGCTGGGTATGATTGGCGGCTACTCTCTGGAATACTGGGTCTCCGCGGTCAATTACCCGGTGAATGCCGGTGGCAAGCCGTTTCACTCGTGGCCGGCGTTTATTCCGGTGACGTTTGAGTGTGCTGTGCTGGGTGCGTCACTGGCCGCGGTGTTCGGGATGCTGGCTCTGAACGGATTGCCGCAGCCTTATCACCCGGTGTTCAATGTCCCGAATTTTGTTCGCGCCAGCCGCGACCATTTCTTCCTGTGTATCGAAGCCCAGGATCCCAAATTTCATCTGGATGAAGCCAAGCGTTTTCTGCGGAGTTTTCAACCCGAAGATGTCACGGAGGTGCCGCATTAATCGTCCGGCCCAACTCCGCGCTGTTCTGCTGCTTGCCGCCGCCGCTGTCGTCGTTTTCGTGGGTGGCTGCCGCCAGGACATGCAAAATCAGCCCAAGTTCATTCCGCTGCGCTCGAGCGAATTTTTCGCCGACCATCGTTCCGCTCGCGATCCGATTTATGGAACCGTTGCGTGGACCAAAGAGCCGCTGAATGAAAATGCATATTTCTTCACCGGCAAGCGTGGCGACGTATATGGCAATGATTTGCCATTCGCCTTTAACCGCGGGGTGCTGGAGCGTGGACGGGAGCGCTACAACATCTACTGCACACCCTGCCATTCGATGGTGGGTGATGGCAATGGAATGATCGTGCAGCGCGGCTACAGGCGTCCGCCGTCGTTCCACGATCAGCGCCTGCGTAACGCGCCCCTGGGTTATTACTTCGACGTGATTAGCAATGGTCTTGCCGCCATGCCCGACTACGCTTCGCAGATCCATACGGAAGACCGCTGGGCGATTGCCGCGTACATTCGTGCGCTGCAGCTGAGCCAAAACGCGAAGCCCGAAGACGTACCCGAATCTCTGAAAGAAAAGATCAATCAACCTTTGGAGCATCAAATTCGCATTCCGGATACATCGACTGTGCAGGCGCCACCAGAAAACCGGATGGGAGGAAGGCAATGAGCCTGACCACCGTTCGTGTTACTCCGGCCGACTTTGCCCCCCCGGCTTCCCTTCAGAAGATGGCAGTCCGTTCGGTGGGAGCGGGCGTGTTCTTTTCGCTCGTGGCTCTTGTTCTGGCAGGCGTCCTGCATAAATGGGACTTGTTCCTGCACTCATGGCTGTTCTCCTTTATGTTCTGGCTGGGGCTCACGCTGGGTCCGCTGGCGCTGCTGATGCTGCAATACGTCACTGGCGGAAACTGGGGACGGCTGGGACGGCGCATATGGGAAGCGGCTGCCGGCAATCTTTGGCTGGTGTTCCTCTTCTGGCTGCCCATAGCCTTTGGGATGAGACAGATCTATCCCTGGGCGGCCCTGCTGCATGATCATTTTGAGGAAGCGGTCGCCCGTTATGGAGCCGACAAGGTCCACTACTATCTGAATCCCACTGGCTTTTGGGTGCGCGGCTTTATTTATTTCGCCGGCTGGGGGCTGCTCTACCTCCGACTGATGAACTGGTCGAAGAAAGAAGAAGCCGGAGAGGCGACGCCGGCAAAGTTTGTCACGGTGCAAAATATCAGCGGCGCTGGCATCATGTTTTACGGATTGGCGCTCACCTTCGCATCCATCGACTGGACCATGTCGCTGTATCCGGAGTGGTGGTCAACCGTGTGGGGCATGCTGACCATGGTGGGCCAGGTGCTTACCACGTTTTGCTTTACCATCTGGCTACTGGTCCGGCTGGCGCAGGAAGCTCCTGTCGCCCGCATATTCAAGACCGACTATCTGCACGATTTCGGCAAGCTGCTGTTCGCTTTTGTCGTTCTGTGGGCCTATCTCTCTTTCTCGCAGTGGATCATTATCTGGTCCGGGAACATGCTGTCGGAAATCCGCTGGTATCTGATGCGGCTGGCCAACGGCTGGCAGTATTTCGGTACGCTGCTGATTCTGGCGCATTTTGTCTTTCCCTTTGCCCTGCTGCTTTCCCGTAATCTCAAGCGTCATGCGAAGCGCGTGGTGGGTATCGCCCTCCTGGTTATTTTCATGCGGCTTGTGGACCTGTTCTGGATCACGGCGCCGAATTTTTACAGCGGTACGGAGAATGGTCTTAATAATTTCCACTGGGTGGATGGCCTGATGTATGTGCTCTGCCCGGTAGGCATGGGTGGTATCTGGCTGTTCTTTTTCTTCCGGCGGCTGAGCACGCGCTCGCTGATGCCGGTAAACGATCCCCACTTTGTGGAGATGCTGGAAGCGAAACATGGATAAATTTCATTCCCAGTCCGGCGGCGCGCACGTAAAAGAAGGCCACGAAGACAGCGACCTGAATATACGCGCCATTGTTGTGTGCGGCATTGTTCTGGTCATATGCGGCGTGCTCTCGTTTGTGGGCGTCGGCTTTTTCGCCCGGGCGCTGGAGCGTTATGAGAAGAGCCATGACGCTGTACTGACTCCCATGGAGCAGCAGCTGCAGAAAGAGCGTGAGACGCTTCCGATGACTGCCGACAAGACTCCGGAAAAGCCCATGCCGGAAGGGCTGAAGCCGCCTCCGGACTGGTACGGACGTGGCCAGCAGGAAGAGCATCTGCGCAGTACGTTCCGCGCACCCCGTCTGCAGTATGACGATACGCGCGACATGGATATCTTCCGGGACTCCGAAGAGGCACTGCTGGAGGAAGCCGGAAAAGACGCGCAGGGCAACGTCCACATTCCGATTCAGGATGCGATCGACGTGCTCGCGAAGCGTGGATTGCCGGCGGTGAGCGGGACCTTTACCGCCGCCCAGCCGCAACTTCCGCCGCCATCGTCTGTGCAGTGGCAAGAGGTCACCAGCGGCGCCGGGCAGCAGCGCAGAATCAGCCCGCCTGCTGGCGCAGGAGAAGGTCAAAGCCATTGATGTATCCGGCAACAATTCGGAAGACCGGGCTGGCGATTTGCCTCGCCGCGTTCGCTATCGCCTGTTCATGGGGGCAGGCGGCCACGCCGAAAATGGACGTGGGGCAGTCCAGTACGGCTTCCAATCAGAAGATTTCCATTCTCGACCAGGTTGGCATTGATCAGCACCTGAACCAGAGAATTCCGCTCGAAGCGCAGTTTACCGATGAAAACGGCCAGACTGTGTCCCTGAAGCAGTATTTTGGCATTAGGCCGGTGCTGGTCACCATGGTTTATTACCAGTGCCCCATGCTTTGCTCGCAGGAGCTCAATGGGCTTACTTCATCGTTGAATGTGCTGAGCCAGTTCAATGTGGGGCGGGAATTTGATGTGATCACCGTGAGCTTTGATCCCACGGAAACGCCGGAGCTGGCTGCCGAAAGCAAAAAGAAGTTTTTGGAGCGTTATCGCCGCCCGGGCGCCGCACAGGGCTGGCACTTTCTCACGGGCAAAAAAGATCAGATCGAGTTGCTGTCTCAGTCGCTGGGCTTTCGCTATGCCTGGGACCCTGAAATCAAACAGTACGCGCATGCGAGCGGCATCATGCTGCTGACGCCCGATGGCCGCATTGCCCAGTACTACTATGGAATTGAGTACGCCCCGCGCGACCTTCGGCTTGGCTTCATAGAAGCTGCGCAGGGAAAGATCGGAACCGTGGTTGATCAGGTTTTGCTGTACTGTTACCACTACGATCCCGCCCGCGGTAAGTATGGAGCGGCGGTTTTCAATATTTTGAGGATTGGCGCCCTGGCCACGGTGCTGGTTATTTGCGGATTCATGTTCATCATGTTTCGCCGCGAACACCGGCCCGCGCACAGCGCCGCATAACGATAAATGCAATCTACCGTGCCCTTATTTCCGGAGCAGGCTTCGACAATCGCCCACCATGTGGACTGGCTTTACCTGTTTTTGGTGGCGGTTACAGCCTTCTTCTCGCTGCTGGTTGCCGCGCTGATTCTTTTCTTCATCATCAGGTACAAGAGGACCCCGGACCGGGAGGCGGAGCAGATTCACGGCTCCACGCTGCTCGAAATCGTCTGGACTGTGATTCCTCTGGGCATCTCGATGGTGATCTTCGTCTGGGCCGCCGTTCTCTACTTCCACATGCAACGCCCTCCCAGTAATGCCATGGAGGTTTATGGCGTAGCCAAGCAGTGGATGTGGAAGTTTCAGTATCCCGGCGGACAGCGCGAGATCAATTCGCTCCATGTCCCTATTGGCCGACCTGTACGCGTGACGCTGATTTCGCAGGACGTGATCCACAGCTTTTTTGTTCCGGCGTTTCGCGTGAAGCAGGACGTTTTACCGAACAGGTACATGACGACCTGGTTTGAAGCCAAAGAGCCCGGCACTTACCACTTGTTCTGCTCGCAGTATTGCGGCACCAAGCACTCAGCCATGATCGGCGAGGTGGTGGCGATGAAGCCGGAAGACTTTGCCTCCTGGCTGACCAGCGGCAAGGCGGAAGGTTCACTGGCCGCTCAGGGTGAAAAGCTCTTCCAGCAACTCGGATGTGTGACCTGCCATCGCGCCGACTCGGGAGCACGCGGACCGAATCTGGCGGGACTCTATGGCCGCCAGGTGCGGCTGACCGATGGCCACGTGGTTGTTGCCGACGATAACTACATTCGCGAATCCATCCTGGTCCCGAATGCGAAAGTTGTTTCCGGTTTCCAGCCCATTATGCCGACCTTTCAGGGCATGATCAGCGAAGAAGACCTGATTCAGCTTTCGGACTACATCAAGCACCTGTCCGCCCCGCAAATGGAAGGGCCGCTGAACAATCGCAGCACTCCAGAGCAGATTCGCGATAGTGAAGTGAAGCAGGTTCAGGACCAAATGAAGCAGCAGGATACTGCGCCTCAAAAACCATCAGGGAACAACAAATGAGTACCGTTACCGCAAACGTAATGCCGGAAAAGCATTACCTGAATGACAATTACGGAATCAGATCCTGGCTGCTGACCAAAGACCATAAGCGGATCGCGGTCCTCTATCTGGCGTCGATTACCGTTTTCTTCTTTATCGGGGGCATTTACGCCGCGCTGATCCGCTTGCAGCTGCTGACGCCGCAGGGTGCGTTGTTCCAGGCCGATACCTATAACAAGCTGTTCACCATGCACGGCGTGAACATGATCTTCTTTTTTCTGGTGCCTTCGGTACCGGCGGTGATGGGCAATTTCATCCTGCCGATTATGATCGGCGCCAAAGATTTGGCGTTCCCCAAGATCAATCTGCTGAGCTGGTATATCTATATCGCAGGCGCCCTTTTTTCCCTGACGGCACTGGTCAGCGGCGGAGTGGATACCGGATGGACTTTCTATACGCCGCTTAGCACTGGCTTCCTCCGGACGCCGGTAACCGTGCTGGCGATCGGCGTTCTGATTGCCGGCTTCTCTTCAATCTTTACCGGACTGAACTTTATTGTTACTGTGCATCGCATGCGCGCTCCAGGCATGACCTGGGGACGGCTGCCACTGTTTGTCTGGGCCAATTACGCTACCAGCATCATCATGATTCTGGGAACGCCGGTGCTGGCTATCACGCTGATTCTTGTAGCTCTGGAACGCGCCTTCCATATTGGAGTTTTTGATCCAAAGCTGGGCGGAGATCCGGTGCTGTTCCAGCACATGTTCTGGTTCTACTCCCATCCGGCTGTGTACATCATGATTCTGCCGGGTATGGGCGTGATCAGTGAGATCATTACCTGCTTCTCGCGCAAGAGGGTATTTGGTTACCCATTCATCGCATTTTCCAGTATCGCCATTGCGGTGTTTGGCTTCGTGGTATGGGCGCACCACATGTTCGTGGCTGGCATCTCGGTGTATTCGGCGCTGGTGTTCTCGCTGCTCAGCTACGCAGTTGCCATCCCGTCCGCAGTCAAGGTGTTTAACTGGACAGCGACCATGTACAAAGGGTCGATCAGTCTGCAGACTCCGATGCTGTATGCTCTGGCCTTCATTGGGCTGTTTACCATCGGCGGACTTACGGGCCTGTTCCTGGCTGCGCTGGGCCTCGATATTCATATTCACGATACGTACTTTGTCATCGCCCACTTCCACTACATCATGGTGGGCGGTATGGTGACGGCTTACATGGGCGGGCTGCATTTCTGGTGGCCCAAGATTACCGGACGCATGTATCCGGAAGGCTGGTCCAAACTGTCCGCTCTGATCGTGTTCATCGGCTTCAACCTTACGTTCTTTCCGCAGTTCATTCTTGGTTATCTGGGAATGCCGCGGCGTTATGCGGCCTATCCGCCGGAGTTTCAGGTACTGAATGTTCTCTCCACCGCCGGAGCATCGATTCTTGCCGTGGGCTTCATTATGCCGGCCATTTACTTTATCTGGTCGCTCAAATACGGCGAGGTCGCGGGAAACAATCCGTGGCAGGCAACAGGTCTGGAGTGGGAGATCAGTTCTCCGCCGCCAACGCATAACTTCCACGAAACCCCGATAGTCACCACAGAACCGTATCACTACGGAGCGGAGCAGGAGGTTCCCGTTGTCCCATAGTTCGACAACTACTACCGCGAATCATTCGGATTCAGCAACTACTGCCACGCATCATCCGGCGCTGGTCCATCATTTTGACAATATGGAGCAGCAAAAGGAAGCCGCCACTTTCGGTATGTGGGTCTTCCTGCTGACGGAGATCATGATGTTCGGCGGTCTCTTTGTCGCCTATCTGATCTACCGGCTCAAGTACTATCCTGCGTTCGTGGCTGGCAGCACCAGCATTGATGTTTCCTGGGGCTTCGCCAATACCCTGGTCCTGATCGGCAGCAGTTGGACCATGGCGATGGCAGTGTGGGCGGCACAAACCGGAAAGCGCAAGCTGCAGGTCCTGTTCATCCTCGGCACCATGGTGCTCGGTACCGCGTTTTTGGGAGTCAAGGCCAAGGAGTACTACGAGAAATACGACGAGTGCCACATTCCGGGGCATGTGATCGGAAAAGGCTTTAATGCCTGGGGCGGATGCAACGCGGATAAAAGCAAAGGCAATATCGCCGAAGAAGTCGTGAAGCGCGACCCCAGCATTCCGGAAGCTTCAGCAGTACAGACGGCAAAGCAGTCCGAGATGTTTTTTGCCTTCTACTTTGTCATGACCGGATTGCACGCTACCCACATGGTGATTGGGCTGGGTGTGCTTGCCTGGCTGATGTGGCGCGCCAATCGCGGAGAGTTTGGACCGGAATACTTCTCCCCCGTCGAGAACGTGGGGCTGTACTGGCACTTTGTCGATATCGTATGGATTTTCCTGTTTCCTTTGCTGTATTTGATCAGCCGGCACCAGCATGCCGGATAAATTGAGAGCTGCCATGTCTGAACACAAACATCCGTCACTCGTGTTGTACGCGGGAATCTTCTTTGCCCTGATCATCGGGACTTGCCTGACTTGGGCGATTGCCTTCCAGAACCTGGGCGTGTGGAACCCCGTGGTTGCTCTCACCATCGCCGTGATCAAAGCCACGCTGGTGATTCTCTACTTCATGCACGTGCGTTACAGCAGCAAGCTCACCATTGTTACGGTGTGCGCCGGCTTTTTTTGGCTGATGATCATGATCACGCTCAGTCTCAGCGACTACCTCACGCGCGCCCTTCAATTCTAGAGCTACCGCTTTGCGTTATTTACGATTTGTTATCGCCAGATTGCAACCTGCAATCTGGCGATGTTTCTTTGCGTTTCTTTGGAATTTGACACGGACACAAGCCCCGCCATACGATCAAGTCGAGTTCCCGGCCAAAAGGATGTGAGGGGTTTATGAGCCTACGGACATTTCTCGGCAAGCAGTTTATTGACGTTATTGACTGGGTTGAACCGGCGGACGGCATACTGGCCTACCGGTATCCCATGCAGGACCGCGAGATCCAGAATGGCGGCCAGCTCACTGTACGCGACTCACAGCTCGCGGTTTTTGTGAACGAAGGAAAAATCGCCGACCAGTTTGCGCCCGGCCTGTACAAGCTCACCACCAATACGCTGCCCATTCTGACTTATTTGAAGAACTGGGACAAAGCCTTCCAGTCGCCATTCAAGTCGGATGTGTTTTTCTTTTCCACGCGCATGCAGACCGACCAGCACTGGGGTACGCCCAATCCAGTCACGGTGCGTGACAAGGAGTTTGGCGCCGTGCGGCTGCGGGCCTTTGGCATTTACTCGTATCACATCGCCGACGCCAAAGTGTTCTACCAAAAGATCAGTGGCACCCGCGAGCAGTATTTGACCAGTGATCTGGAAGGTCAGCTTCGTGACACGATCATCGGCGTGCTGGCCAATACCTTCGCCCAGAGCAACGTAGCGTTCCTCGACATGGCGGCCAATCAGACGCAGCTTGGGCAGCAGGCTTCCGAACTGCTCAAACCGGCATTTACCAATCTGGGGCTTGCGCTGGATACATTCGTGGTTGAAAATCTATCGCTGCCGGAAGAGCTGCAAAAGATGCTGGACCAGAGAATCAGCATGAACATGGTTGGCGACATGGGCCGCTATACGCAGTTCCAGGTGGCGCAGTCCATGCCCATTGCCGCGGCGAATGAGGGCAGTGGCGGCGCAGGGCTGGGAGCCGGCCTGGGCGTAGGAATGGGCATGGCCCAAACCATGATGAACAGCATGAAATCCGCGACCAGCGGTGGTGGTGAGGCAGCTCCGGCGGTTCCGGCGACAGGAACAAAATTTTGTATGGAATGCGGCAAGCCTGTGCCCGGGGGCGCAAAATTTTGCCCGAACTGTGGAAAGCCACAGCAATAATGACGGGGATCGAATGGATTGTCGAAGCCTGGGGCTGCAATCCCGAAACGCTTCGCAATCTGGAAGCGATGCAGGAGCTGTTTGCCTGCATGGTGCGTGACCTCGATCTGCATCCCTGCGGGCAGGACCAGTGGCAACAATTTCCTCAGTCTATGGGAATCACCGGGCTTTGCCTGCTCTCCGAATCGCATCTTACGTGCCACACTTTTCCCGAACATGGCACGCTCTGCCTGAACCTTTTCTGCTGCCGCCCGCGTCCGGAGTGGGATTTCAGCGGCCAACTGCGGCGATTCTGCGGGGCGAAAAAAATAAGCGTGCGCCGTCTGGAGCGCCCGTACCTGGCAGCAGAAGGCGCTGCTAGTGCGTACACCGTGGCCGGAGGCCATGAAGCTCAATGACGCAGCGTACCTCCAACTGTCCGAATTGCGGTGCGCCGATAGTTTTCCACTGGTCCAGCAGCGTGCAGACAGTCTGCGCCTACTGCAAATCCATTCTGGTCCGTACAGACGTGGATCTAAAGAAGGTCGGACTGGTGGCTGATCTTCCGCCTGATGCTTCACCCATTCAAATTACGACTGAAGGCAAATACGGCAACCGTGCCTTCGTGGTTCTTGGCCGGATTATCTATGAGTACGATCAGGGCAACTGGAACGAGTGGCACATCCTGTTCAACGATGGCGCGGATGGATGGCTGTCCGATGCGCAGGATGAATACGCCATCTCTTTTAGCAAAGAGATTCCGGGGCTGCCCGCTCAGACCGCGGCAAAGCTGGGAAGAGAGTTCCAGTGGAACGGCGTTTTCTTTACCGTGACCTCCGTGACGCTTGCCCACTATGCCGGAGTCGAGGGCGAGCTGCCCTTTGAATACTGGGACAAGACGGATGTTGTTTTCGCCGACATGCGCTCGCATAGCGGTGATTTTGCCACGCTCGACTACAGCGATGCGCAGCCAGCTCTCTACATTGGCAAAGCGGTGGATTTCGACGATTTGCAGCTGAAGAATGTGCGCAGGTTTGAGGGATGGTAAATGCCTGAGAGTACGCCTGGCAAAGAGATTCCGGCAGTCAGTGTGCGCTCGCTGAGTTGTCCAAACTGCGGCGCTACCGTGACGGTACGCTCTTTCGGCCAGGCAGTGACTGTCGTCTGCGGAAGCTGCCAGTCGATTCTTGACGCGCAGGATCCCAAAGTTGCGATACTTCAGCGCTTTCAGGCCGCCATTAAATACGAGCCACTCCTTCCTCTGAGCTCGCGCGGCAAACTTCGCGGCACGTTATATGAAGTCGTGGGCTGCCAACGTCGCGCCATTGAAGTGGAAGGCTTTACCTACAGCTGGAGCGAATATGTTCTTTTCAATCCCTACAAGGGATTTCGCTATCTCACTGAGTATGACGGCCACTGGAATTATGTCTCTCTGCTGCGGTCGCTGCCTGACGCACCTGGCGGTCCACGCAGCGAAGGCACAATAAGATACCTGGGAGAGAGCTACCGGCACTTCCAGACAGCCCAGGCCAAAACCATGTTTGTGCTGGGCGAATTTCCCTGGCAGGTGCGAGTGGGCGAAGCCGTGGATGTAACTGATTACGTTTCGCCGCCGCGCGTGCTCTCGGCGGAGATCAGTAAAGATAAGGAAGTAACCTGGTCGCTGGGCGAATACATGGCCGGGGCGGATATATGGAAGGCCTTTTCCGTCCCTGGCCAGGCGCCGCCCGCGATTGGCGTCTATGAAAATCAGCCGTCGCCTTTTTCTTCCAGCGCAAGAGCTGTGTGGAGATACTGCGCCCTGTTTTTTGGCCTTGCAGTGCTGCTGTTCATCGCCAACGGAATACGGGCGAAAGATAAGCTGATCTTCAGCAGGAGTTATGTTTTTAATGCCGCCAGCCCAGGCGAGCATTCTTTTGTGACCGATGTCTTTGAACTTGCCGGACATCCGACAGCGGTCCAGGTAAATACAGAGGCCAGCGTAAACAACAGCTGGATTTACCTTAATTACACTTTGATCAATCAGGATACGGGGCAAGCCTGGGACTTTGGACGCGAGGTAAGTTACTACCACGGTTACGATTCCGATGGTTCATGGAGCGAAGGTTCAGCGGAGGACACCGCTGTGGTGCCAACCGTTCCGCCCGGGAATTACTATTTGCGGATCGAGCCGGAGAGCGACCCCGGCTATACAACTTCCTATGTGGTCACCGTACGGCATGACGTTGTGGTTGGCTGGTGGTTTCCCATCACTGCCGGTCTGCTGATTCTTCCCGCCGCTTTTGCCACGTGGCGGTCCATGAGCTTTGAGCACATGCGGTGGCAGGAGAGTGACCACGCCAGCAGCTCTATTTTTTCGAGCGGCGGCAGCGGAGATTCCGGAGACAGCGATGATTCATAAACTTTACATGATTTATGGTCTGGGAGTGCTGGCCCTTCTGGCTACAGCCCAGTATCGCGGCTGGACGTTTACACCCGTGAGCCAGCTTAGCAATGTTCCCAAATCCGTGCGCGATAATCCTGGGTCGTACCGCTCGGTGTACAGCTCCTACCACCACTACACTGGAGGAAAGTAAATGGACTTCTCAAACCTGCTGCATAACCTGGTAAACGCTGCCGTATTTGCCGCCATGGGAATCATCCTTTTTGTGGTCGCGTTCGCCGTGATGGACAAGGTGACGCCTTACCATCTGTGGAAAGAAATTGTGCAGGAGCACAATATGGCCCTGGCCATTCTGGTGGGCGCCCTGTCCATTGGCATCTGCATCATCATTGCCGCGGCAGTACACTAACCGGTGGCGGTCCTTCTCTTTATCTCGGTTCTGCTGATTGCCGCCTGCGGGCTGATCTATGAACTGATCGCGGGCACGGTGGCCAGTTATCTGGTGGGAGACAGCGTTTTCCAGTTCTCCACCGTGATTGGCAGCTATCTCTTCGCCATGGGCATCGGCAGCTTTCTTTCCCGCTATATCCATCGCGGCCTGGCGTGGCGCTTCGTTTTCATAGAACTTGTGGTCGCACTGGTGGGTGGATTTTCTTCCGCGCTGCTGTTTCTGGCCTTTGCCTTCACGCAGGGCTTTTCGATCTTTTTGTATCTGATCGTGATCGTGCTCGGCATTCTGGTGGGGCTGGAGATTCCGCTGCTCATGCGGATCATTCGCCACCGCTACCACTTCCGCGAAGTGGTTTCGCATGTTCTTACCTTCGACTACATTGGCGCTCTCTTTGCCTCGGTGCTTTTTCCCGTTGTTCTGGTGCCGTATCTGGGGCTGGTGAAGTCGGCTTTGTTCTTCGGCATTGTGAATGCAGCGGTGGCGTTGTGGAGTACGTTTCTGTTCAAAACGCAGATACCGTTTCCGCGAAGGCTGCAGGTGATGTGCGGGATTGTAATCGTACTGCTGGTGGCTGGATTGGCGAATGGGAAACGCATCACCGGCTTGGCAGAAGAGAACATCTATGCCGATGAAATTATCTTTTCCCGCGATACCCACTACCAGCACATTGTCCTGACCAGGTGGAAAGACGATTTACGCCTCTTCCTGAATTCGCATTTACAGTTCAGCTCGCGCGATGAGTACAGGTATCACGAAGCTTTGGTCCATCCTGGTTTATCTGCTGTTTCCACTCCGCGACGCGTACTGGTGCTGGGCGGAGGCGATGGACTGGCGGTGCGCGAAGTCCTGAAGTACCCGCAGGTGGAGAGCATCACGCTGGTGGATCTCGATCCGGAAATGACGCGGCTTTTTTCCACGCATCCATTTCTAACGGCGCTGAACCAGAAATCTTTTTTGTCGCCGAAGGTCCACATCATTAATGCGGACGCATTTCTCTGGCTGGATTCTTCGCCGGAAATATTTGATTTCATCATCGTGGATTTTCCCGATCCTACCAACTACTCACTGGGCAAGCTCTATACCACTGTCTTTTATTCAGCTTTGCGGCGGCATTTGAGCCAGCAGGGCTTCTTTGTGGTGCAAAGCACCTCGCCCATGTTCGCGCGCAAATCGTTCTGGTGCATTGTGCAGACGGTACAGCAGGCCGGATTTACCACCTATCCGTATCACGTGTACGTGCCGGCGTTTGGCGAGTGGGGATACGTGCTTGCCGGTCAGCATGAATACCAGCCGCCGCAATCCCTGCCGCCGGGCCTGCGCTTCCTCACCACGGCAGGTTTGCACGGCATGTTCGACTTTCCGCCGGACATGGCCCAGGTCCCCATGCCAGCCAATCATCTGAACGATCAGGTGCTGGTGCGGACCTACGATCATGAGTGGCGGGAGATCAGCCATTGAAGACCACGCGCCGCGAATTCTGCGCTCTGGGTGCGGCGGCGCTGGTGGGGCTTTCCCTTAAATCCGAACGGACCATCGCGGGCGAGTTCGTCAACGATTCATTTCAAATGGGCCATCTGCTGCGCGACCGCAAACAGTTTTCCGCGCCCCGCCAGATCATCCGTATTCCCCTGGTGGTTGTTGGCGGCGGCATGGCGGGCTTGAGCGCCGCATGGCGTTTGCAAAAACGTAACTTCACTGACTTCGTACTGCTCGAGATGAACCAACAGCCGGGCGGAAATTCACGCTGGGGCGAGAATCAGATTACTCGTTATCCCTGGGCCGCGCACTATGTTCCTGTACCGGGCAAAGAAGCCGAGTACGTGCGCGAACTCTTCACCGATCTGGGCGTATTCAAAGACGGGAAGTGGGACGAGCGTTATCTTTGCTTTGATCCGCAGGAGCGCCTGTATGTGCATGGAAGATGGCAAGAGGGGATTGAGCCGGAAGCCGAGCTCACGAGCGCGGACCGCGAGCAGTTTCGCCGCCTGGGCGATCTCATGCAGACATTTCGCGCTTCCGGCGGTTTTACCGTTCCGTTGGAAATTGGAATTTCGCAGCGACATGCCGAGCTGGACCGGATATCTTTTGCTCAATGGCTGGCGAAGAACGGATTCAATTCCAGGCCGCTGCTTTGGTATATGAACTATGCCTGCCGCGACGACTATGGCGCGCTGGCTGCGGATACTTCCGCGTGGGCGGGGATCCACTATTTTTCGTCGCGGCAAAAAGAAGAGAAAGGCCCGCTCACCTGGCCGGAAGGCAATGGCTGGATTGCGCGCCAGTTGCTGGCGCGAGTGGGAAAGTTCGTCCACACGGACCAGATGGTTTATCGCATTCAGCGGGAGAGAAATCTGTTTCGTGTCTTTGCTGGGGACACCGAATATCGCTGTGAGTGCGTGGTGTTTGCCGCGCCCACATTTCTTGCGCCCTGGTTGATTGACAATGCGCCGCAGCTGCATGACTTCCAGTACTCGCCGTGGCTCACGGCCAACCTGACGCTCGATTCCATTCCCGATACGCACGGCGGCGTGCCTGCCTGGGACAATGTGGTGATGGACTCGCCCACACTGGGATACGTGGACGCCATGCATCAGTCACTGCGCACCTTCGCCGACCGCACCGTGTGGACGTTTTACTGGGCGCTGGCCGAAGGCGCGCCGGGCGTGAACCGGCAACTATTGCTGGAAAAAGACTGGTCGTACTGGAAAGAAGCTATCCTCACGGATCTGGAGCGCGTACACAAAGATATTCGCAAGTGCGTCTCCCGCATCGACATCATGCGCATGGGGCACGCCATGGTGCGGCCAGCGGTGGGAAGTATTTTTTCGCCGGAGCGCAGCCGGCTAAAAAGAGCGGCAGAGAGACTGTACTTCGCCAATTCCGATCTCAGCGGAATTTCCATCTTTGAGGAAGCGCAGTACCACGGCGTGACTGCCGCCGAGCGCGCACTGCATGTCCTGGGGCGCTGAACTCAGCGCCCGAGATGTCCGTATTCCCATTACTTCTGCGACAAAACAATTAGCAGTATCACCACCGCCAGAATGGCCAGTACCAGCGCGAAGATCTTGACAGCACTGTAGGGGCGCTCGCCTTCCACGTCTCCGGTGCGCGCGTTGACGACCACGTGATAGACCTTGTTCTGGAACTGGTAAGCCCCAATCCACACCGGCAGCAGCAGATGCAGGAAGTAAATATTCGAGTAAGTGGTGTTGATGCTGAAGACCCGCTGTTCGTCGCCGCCAATATCGCACCGGACGGAGCGCTCGATCTCCTGGGCCATCACGGCCTTGGCCCTCTCAAAGCCATCCGCCAGTTCGATCTGGTAGCGCTGGGCGCGGAAGCCGGCCAGATATGCCGGCTCGTATCCGCAGAGAGAGTTCATGTCCCAGGGCTGAAGCTTGTTCAGGCGCGGCTCGGGCACGGCCGTGGTGGCGGCGATCAGCACGTTGTTGAAATCCTCTGCCACATTGCCGCCCGTGGGATACCAGGCGGTGTGCTGAACCTCGCGCGTGCGCTCCACGGTGTTGCCGTCACTGTCGCGATCAGTGTAAGTCTCGGTGGTGTAGTAGTGCTCGCCGCGCTCTCCGGTGTAGGCGCTCTCGGTGTGGCAGTAATACGTCCAGAAGGGAAGATAGACGCCGTTGAGCCCTTCGGGACGGGCCAGCCGCTGCAGCGCGCTGGGAGCAAACCAGCGCGAGCCCAGCCATTGCTGCAACTGAGTGAGCGCACTCGGTTTGGCTACTTTGAAGGGCAGTACGCCATCCGGCGCAATGAGCGGATCGGCGGCTTTGGGCTGGGCCACAATCGCCGTACCGCAAAACGAACAGTTGCGCGCGACTTCCGGAGGCTCAAAGGCCACCACGCTGCCGCAGCCGGTGCAGGTGACCTGAAGCGCCTGCGTGGTGATGGGCTGGAGCAGATGCGCGGCCACCGTCCCGGTAAACTCATGGGCCTTCACCGATGAGCCGGCGATGAAGGCCTGCATGTTGCCGCAGTGGGCGCATTTGAGCTGGCCGGATTCGGGATTAAACTCCATTCCCGCCCCGCATGAGGGACAGGCAAACTGCTCTTTGACGGCTGATTCAGGCATGAAAGCCGATCTTAGGTGTCACATAAGCAGGTGTCAATATAAGAAATCGCAGATGCTTGCAAAACAGATGAAGGCAATAAAGGTAGTTACTTCCAGCAGCTTACCCGTTCACTCTGTTTCTGAAATGCCCCGGAAAACGAATGATTTCGTGCACGGAGCAAGAGCTTGCGTCCTTCAGGCGTACGAGTGAAAACAAGCTGCACGGGGCCGACGAGCCTGTTCCAGCGTTGCGTGAAAACCTCAGCGAATTCCTTCCTGCGTGCCAGAACGTCTGGAACCGCGAAGTAGTCCTCACGAAAAAAACGCCAAATTTTTCCGCGTGCAAGAATGTAACGTGGATTATCAAGAGGCCCCAGAGTCTCCCGTAATGCGCGAAGGAAGACAGCTTGCTCTTTCCCGGTGCCGCCCCCAATCCAGCAAAACACAGTGCCATCCTGGTTCCTGTCTGCATATACCCTGAAGTCACCTTTGTGGCGGTCTATCGAGCCTTCATACTCCAGAGCGTCCAGGATTACTCGTCCGATCTGCCTGATGCTCCCTTCCGGAGTGCCATGCCGTACAAAACGCCACAGTGCAAGCAAGCTCCATGGCAGGCTGGCGATGGCTGCGATCCCGATGAGCGAAAGCGCCACGTTCAGAAAATCGTGGCCATGTCTGACTCGACTCAGTGCTCTTCCAAAATATTCAAGCACAGTAAGGAAGACGCATACAGCCTGAACCAGCAGGGCCGCAATGGTATTGGCAATCATGAATCCCCTCGGCAGTGATTCTTCAGGCGCTTTTAACCCATGCGTCATCTGTTGGATCGAACCTGCTTTGAGAGCGTCCTGCCACTGTTGTCGAAGCTCTGCCCGGTCGAGCGCGCGCTTACAAGTTTGTTCATTGATCCGGGTTATCTGATCACGGCTGAAAGGAGCGTGCCCGAAACCTAATCGCTCGATTCCATTTTCGATAACCGCAGCCGTCGCACTTACGCCGACAAAGGCTGAGCATCGGCGGACCAGCAAGTCGTAATCGGCGCCCGGACCGAAGAGGCCCGGCTCGATGCATACGAGATGCCAAATATTGGCGGTTTTCCGAGGTTGTGCCGAATCAACTCGAATGGCCCGCCCTCGCATTTGGTTAGACAACATGAACGATCCGGCAACACTTGCAAGTACGAGTGTATTAATACACGGGGCATCCCACCCCTCGCCCAGTAAAGACTTTGTTCCGATCAGCACAGTAATGCCGCCCTGCTCGAAAACGGATGTGACCAGGCGAACTGAACCTCGATAGTATTCACCACGAATCTCCACACGTGAGAAGGCAGTATCGTGGGCCATCGGCGAGATCACCAAATCCCGCGGATCGATTCCAAGGATGGCCGCGGATTGCCTTACTATTGGCTCGGCACTCCTGGGAACTATTACGAGCGAACCGCTCAAAACGCCAGGGAGGACGTTTGCCTGGGCGGCAATACGAAGCGACTCGAAGATGGGGACGATACCAATGTCCTCAAATACCCCGGCTTCCCCTCCTGACACCGGTAGTTCAGCCTTGCGAATAAAATCGGTGAGAACTACACAACGCAGGTTGTTGCCCAAAGCCTGAGATTCCAACTGCACGATCTTTTCTACTGACTTCAGCTTGGTCATGGAGGTCGTCAGAAGTTTCAGATGATCGGATGGGGTCCGGAGGGTTACTCTGCGCCGTTCTATTGCGCCGATACTCAGCAACTCGTGGCGTATGTCTTTGAGGACAGATTCGCTTTCTTTGAAATTTTGGGAGTCCCCATAGAGGGAGTGGGAGAGCAATATCTCCAGCCACTCGAGATTGAGCTCAGGGATGCGCCTGCGGGAGAACCCGAGTGCACCTGTCACGGCGGGCGCAACCCTGTACCCAATGGCATTCAAATACACCACCATGCCTGAAAGATATTCGGGATTATCCAGAATCTCTTCTGTGTGCCGGCCGGTTGCAGAAAGCCACGGATGCAAGCGAAGCGCTTCGTTAAAGGCGGCGTTTGACTTGAGTCGGGACACAAATTTGTCCACCGATGCCCGGAAATCCGAGATTATCTTCTGCTCATTTTCGTCAGGGGTGCTGAAGTAGACGAAATCCTGATGTGGACAGAGGTCACCTTGCTGCATGAGTTCGGGGACCGAAACTTCGGCATCGACTGGGCCACAAAGCTCTTCGTATCGTTGCCATTCAAACGGTGAAACGTCATACGGAGGAGTGGCAGTAAGGGCAACAATCGTCGGCGTGTCCAGTTGCTCGACAAAGGAAGTCAGCGTTTTCCACCACTCAGTTCGAAGATGGTGCGCTTCATCGAGGACCACAGCATGAAATTTAGGTGCAGCCAAAAACTCCGGAATAGGCTGTTGTCGCGGCGCGTGATTGCCATTTTCGCCATTCTGGTGCGGATCGAAGTTATTTTTCAATGCACCGCTGTCGTCCGCTTCGGTAAACGAAGGCTCCTCGGGTTCCCCTGAGTATGCCGAGTGCAATGCCTGATATGTTGCTACCGTTAAAAATGCCGGCTTCTTTAATTCAGTAGAAACCCATTCGGGCTTGCCCAGACCCGGCGGCAGGAAAAGATCAACCAGGCGGTCAACCCACTGATCACGGATGGTAATTGTGGGCGCCAAAACCAGCGTCGGCTGGCTGATTCTCCGTATGACTTCGAGTCCCAGAACTGTTTTTCCCGAACCGGGAGCCGCGACCAAATGGAGCCGCTTGTTATCGAGGTAGCGATCCAGATTGTTCAGCAGTCGAGATTGATATTCACGCCACTGCTTTTGGAACGCCATGACGTCCCTGAGCGACGGTGTCTTTGTGTTAGCTGATTCAACGGCCATTAACTGCCGAATTATATGTTCTAAATTGATCGGAGGCTATTAATGCTTTCATGGCGCAAACCACTACTCGCACATTCGCAGGAAGCGAGCGCTAAACCGCGCTGGATGGCCGGAGAACGGCGAAAGCTGGAACTCAAAGGGGAGAAAAGTAAACAAATGGTCGGGACGGGCAGATTTGAACTGCCGACCCCTCGCACCCCAAGCGAGTGCTCTACCAGGCTGAGCCACGTCCCGACGATGAAGAAACCGCTGTGAGAAAAGCAGGGGGTGTAACAGCGGAAAACTTAATCATTATAGCATTCGGAAACAGGCCGTCGCCCACCCGGGCAGACGAGTCGGCAAGGAAATTCAGGACCGCATCCGCCGTGCTATTTTTTGGTGACTTTGCAGCCGCCGAAGGCGAGATCGATGGCGAAGTTGCTGCCGCCATACGATCCGGCGAGGCTCAGTTTTTGCAGCATCTGCAGCCCGGCCACTTCCTGATAGTCCATGTGGACTTTGAGGTGCGTGGTTTCTTCGGGCTTCTGCGACTGATAATCCGCCTCATAACCGTTCAGGAGAAAGCCCTTTGCGGTCCGAGCGAAGTCGGGCCGGATGGTGCTGTCAAACTCCGGTGTGGAGACGCGCATGTCCTTGATGGCAAAGTCTTTTTCCATGTTGGTCACCACATTGGCATTGTCTTCTTTGTAAGAGAGGCGATACCGCGCGCCCACGCGCTCCAATTGATATTCACTCGCGACAGCCGGGAAAGGAGGATTAAGCATAAACAGTTTCCAGGTATCAAAGAAGCCGGAGGCCATCTGCTCCATGCCGGAATAGATTTGCCGGAGAGCGGTCATCATCTCATTGCTTTGTCCGGTGAGGTCGTTGTGGGTGAGCTTTACGCTGCTGTCGGAGGAGAGCCGGGTCATGAATTGCAGCTGACGCAAAGTCTTGATGGCCGTGTCGACGGCTTCAGGATTCTGCTGGCGCTCCGCGCGCAGCAGCAATTCCCAGTCCGGTGTGACGGTGCATTCAAAAGAGTCCAGCCCCTCGGCCCTGAGGTTGTAGTAGGCGTGGCGCGCCTGTGCGAGAAGCGACTGCCTGTTGGCTGCATCCACGGCCTGAGCACAAATCGCTCCTGAAAGCATAGAACAGACGAGCAGTGATAAGACACCGAGCCTTACGGCAGCCAGCTTCTTCATGGCGCGTTTCTCCTGGGATTCGAAAGGAATGCGTTCTTTATTCTATTGTGCATGTCTGGTGCGCGACGAAGCAAAGACTAAAGGTCCTGAATCCGGCCAACAGGCATATTTTTTGCAAATGTACTGAAAGTGACAGCTGGTCTCTTTTCGTCAGCGGCGGCTGGGCCGATAATCCAGATACACTGACGAGTCCGGAAATGGGAGGCCTCCATGGCATATGTTGGAAAAGGACTGCGCATTGCCGCCATGCTTGCAGGGTTTGCCGCAATTGTGCTCAGCCCTGGAACGAAGGGCTTTGCGCAGGGCGGCATACAGCATTGCGAGCAGTTCAGCGGGGCCGATGCCGGCGCCAAAATCACCAATTGCATGGCAGCTTTGCCAGCTGGCGGTGGCACTGCCGATGCACGCGGCTTCGGCGCGAGCGCACAGAATATCGGGGCCGCCAGTTGTCCCCTGAACATTGGCTCGGCGACAAAACAGGTGACTTTGCTGGTGGACCCTTCGACCCGCTTCAATGTCAACTGTACGGGCGGGGTGGCGGCAATCAAAATTTTCAATGCCTCGGCCCTCGACTGCGGCAATGGCGCCACGCTCAGCGGCGGGGGTGGCGGCGGTTTTTACCTGGCGGCTGGGGCCAATATCAGCAACATGGTGACGAATGGGGCGCAGGACGACACACAGGAGTACATGAAGCTGAATGGCTGCTACTTTCAGGGAAACCAGGCGGCGACACTTACCGATGCTCTTGCCCACTTCAAACTGCTGAATGCGGGAACGATTATCTCCAACAACACGTTCACGGTCGCGATGGCGGGAACAGGCGTGATTATCGAGGCAGCGAACGCCTTTCCGTGGATCAATAACTGGGTGAACGGCACGGCCGGGGTTTCAGGTGTTGCCATTGAGCCGATGATTATCAACGGCAATACCGTCAATTTCACCATCCTTGCCGGGGCAATTGAACATTCGTGCCAGGGCAAACCTCTGCTCTCGATTGACGGCACTACTGGCGTGAACGGCAGCAGCTCGAACTTTATTCGCGGAGTCTCGATCTACGGCACACACTTTGAAACCGATTGCGGGTCGAACGGGATCGAAGCAACAAACATCAAGGGTCTGCATATCCACGATGCCCATCTGCAAATTTGCTGCGGGCATTCAGTTACAGGGCGGGATTTTGTCCTGCTTTCCGAGGCCCAGGCCGGCATTACAGACTCGGTGCTTCTCACCAATCTGGACAACTTTAGCGTTTACGCCAATACCGTGAATGACACTACTGCTTCCGGCATGGGACCAATCACGGACCAGACCTTGCCTGTATTCATACACAGCAATAGCCCGCCGCGCATGGTGTTTAATTTGCCGGCGAAGGCTGGCGCCTCGCCCCGTGCTGGCGGCCCAGCCAGTACGACGAATGTGCATAGCGACCGCAGCAATGTGGGCCGCACTGTTCACCATGACCGGAAAGGCGCACACAATCGATTTGGCACGGAACTGGAGTTTGGGGTTGCCAATGACGACAAGTGGGCCACGGACAGCGGGGGCAATCTCCTCACACTGGCCGATGGCGGCCCCAGCATTGGCCGCTATGGCAACAACCGGCCCAACAATATATTTGTAAGAAACAGCATTGCCATCCATGGCGGCGAGGCGCTGACTACTACCGCCCAAAGCGGAACGGGCAAGCTGTGTATGACCATTAACTGCGCGCTGACCACGCCGAATATTGGCGCTGCCAGTGGCAAAAGCCTGGCGGTATCCGGGGCTGCCGGGCTGCGGACGGCTCCAGTAGACTTCTCGACTTTGGCCGCCTGCGTTGCCAGCAAAGAGGGCAGCCTGGTGGCCGTGAGCGATTCAAACACCAACGCATGGGGCGCGGCCATCAGCGGCGGAGGATCGCATCACGTTCTGGCGTACTGTGATGGAACGAACTGGACCGTGGCCGCGAAGTAGTCAGAGGCGTACCTCTCTGGCGACTCGCGGCGCAGGCCAATTAATGGGCTGGCGGCGGCACGAACGTCAATAATGAGTAGCTGCCATTCTATGGCCGTCGCCACCTTTCTTTACTACAACCCATTTGCGTATAGCAAGTTACCCGAGCCGACCGGTTCGATGCACAATGTCCTTGACAAGCTACAAGATCTAAACAATAATCTGCCCATTCTTTTCAACCAAGCTGTATGCGAACACAACTGTGCATAGGATGTACGGTCCATTTATGGAGAAAGAGGACTTGGTAATGAAGAATCACCGCTCTCCTGTATTTTGCATGCGTTTTCTCGTGTTTGTAATCTTTATGCTCGTATTCTCACAGGCCAATGGCCAGTTTGTACCCGTTTACCAACAGGGCGCTCCGGGCAACGGGATCGGCGGGTACGATCTAAAGTCACCAGCAGACCAGGCATTTGCGTTCGACTACGACCACAGCAGTAAGCCCGACCATATTGCGCTATACCGGCCTGGAACGGGGACCATGTGGATATTGAAGAACAGCGGTGGAACGTTTAGCCCGGTGTATGCGCAGGGCGCTCCGGGCAACGGGATCGGCGGGTACGATCTAAAGTCACCGGCAGACCGGGCATTTGCGTTCGACTACGACCACAGCAGTAAGCCCGACCATATTGCGCTATACCGGCCTGGAACGGGGACCATGTGGATATTAAAGAATGGTACTCAGCCCAATCCGGTCAGGGTTGTGAATATCATACCGGCAAGCCTGAGTGGGGAAACAAACCAGGATAGCGAACCCTTTTTAGCGGTCCAAACGGCCAATCCTCAAGTGATGGTGGCCTCCGCATTTACTCCCAATCCATCAGGTACAGGCCGTGCGCCAGTGTATATTTCCCAGGACGGAGGCAACACCTGGACTCTGAACGCAATCAGTCCTCCCCAGAGGATGAGTTGCGATATCACTCATGCGATGTCGGCCGCAGAGAACCATCCCCGGGGAGACCTGCATGCTGGTACGCTGGCTTGCGCGGGAGCTGTAACGCTGGCTGAGTCAGAGACGAATGACGTTGCCTCTGGCGCGCCCATGGCCGTTCAGGCTACCCGCACCGATGTGGATCAACCATTCGTGCGCGCGCTTGCTATTTCCGGAACTGACCATATTTATGTAGGAATCAACGATTTCAACCAGCCCAATGGACATACAGCAACCGTGGATGTTTCACTCAATGGCGGAGTAAGCTACAAGTCGGTTTCCATCGAGTCACGCACCACTTCGGGACAGGATGGCCCATCGGTCCGCCCAGCTGTCGCGAAAGATAACACGGTCTATGCTGCTTTCTTTGGATGGCGTAACTTTAATGGATCCATTGCCACAAGCGACATTGTGATCGTCCGAGATGACTCAGGAGCGTCTGGCGCGAATGCATTTCAAGCTCTCAAAGATCCGAGTGACAACAAACCCGGACGGCTTATCGTGAAAGGCGTTAAAATCCCGTGGTCGAATTCACCCACGATGGGACAGGAACGGATCGGTTCCACGCTTTCCATGGCAGTGGATCCCAACAACAGTTCCACTGTATATGTAGGCTGGGCGGACCGCGTGGGAAATGGTGACATCTATACACTTCACGTTAGGCGGTCTACCGATAGAGGTGTTACATGGTCAAACTCCGATTTGCCTAATACAACCATAACTAATGCCACTAATATTGCTTTGGCGATTGCCAATAATGGCGCAGTTGGTATGCTCTATCAGCAGTTTATTGGCGGCAGATGGGTGACGCAATTGCTTCAATCTCATAACGCGTTCGCAACCGTTCAGAAGACTGTCCTGGCTTCTGTCCCTGCCGGTGCCCCGCCACTACAGTTTTTGCCTTATACGGGAGACTATGACTATCTCTTTCCTGTAGGGAATGAGTTTCGCGGGATATTCTCCGCCAACAACACACCGGAACTGGCCAACTTTCCGCAGGGCGTGCGATACCAGCGTGCCGCAAATTTCAACACGAAGACGCTCAATGATGGATCTGGCCATTCCGTTCCGATTTCCATTGACCCATTTTATTTTAGCGTTCCTGTAATTCCGTAAGGCGTATCCCCGTATTTGACGCGGGAGAAGGAGTGAAACTCGTGAAGAATTTACCAGGTGTGGGTCGATATTTGCTATGGATTTGCGTGTACGCCGTCGTAACTGGCATGGCGATCCAGGGCCAGGAAAACCAAACTGCCTTCACCCAGGCGAACATCGTTTTTGAAGGTACGGTTATCAGGACAAGCGCAACATCCTTTGCGGAGGCGCCACAATCGGACCAAACCATGATTGTACGAGTAGACTCGGTCCTGAAAAAGCCAGACGGTGTATCCCTCAGCAAAGACGATAATGTCACTGTTGAGACCAAAGCGCCATCGGACTTCCGCGAGGGCGTACGGGCAATCTTTTACACAGAAGTATGGATTTTTGGCTCCGGCATCGCAGTAAAGGAGGTAGCACACGAGGCGCCGAATAGCGCTGTAAGTTCTTCGACCGCAAAAGCGGGGCAGATGCAGGAAAACCTCATCAACCAAAAACTGCGAGAGAAGTTTGATTCCGCGGATGCAGTAATCGTGGGGCGGGTAATGGATGTTCATTCATGGACGCCTCCAGTTTCAGTTCCCGCGCCTCATCACGTCAGTGAACATGACCCTAACTGGCAGGAAGCCGTCATTCAGGTGGATTCGGCGCTAAAAGATGCAAAGTCACAGAATATGGTAGTCAGATTTCCAGGTTCGCTTGATGTTGCATGGGCTGGCTCTCACAAGTTTACAAAAGGTGAGCAGGGAACCTTCTTTCTGAGAAAGGACCAGGCAACTGGTTCACCTACGGCGATTATGAATGGCTTGCGGGTGGATGCTTACACAGCCCTGAAAGAAGGGGATGTGTTGCCCGCAGCAGACGCACAGCGTGTGCGCGAGATTATGCCAAAATAATCAAAACCACCGCCAGTGTCTACAAATCTGCCGAAGGCGAAACCCTGCTTCTATTCGCGGCAGCATTGCCATCAGTGGCCGCGGCGCAGGCTGATTAATGGGCTGGTGGCGGCACGAACTCTTTGGGAAGCTGTGAACCCTGGCCAAAGAAGTACTGCTCCATCTGCTCTACCAGAAACTGCTGGGCTTCGGGTTTCCAGGGCTGAAGGCGGTATTCATTGAGAAGCATTTTGGAATGCTCGGCCCACATCTTCCACGCCTCGGCGCTCACATTTTCAAAAATCTTCTGGCCCAGCGGAGTATCGAAGGGCGGTTCCGGAAGACCGGGCAGTTCACGGCCCAGCTTTGCGCATTTGACCATACGAGGCATTCAGAGAACACTCCTTATATCTACGATGATTCAATTCTACAATGAGGCGCGGTAATCACCGTTTGCGCTGCTTCGGGGCGCGCCGTGGCTTTTCCTCGAACAGCTTTTCCCTGAACACCGCGAACTGGATCTTGCGCTGCACCCGGTCGATGCGGTCCATGATGACGCGGACACGGTCGCCGATGGAGTAAGTGTTTCGGCTTTTGCCGCCGATGATCTGGCGGGTGTTTTCATGGAAGTTGTAGTGATCGTCCTCAAGCGAGTTCAGCGGGACCAGACCCTCCACGAAAAGATCATGCAGCTCCACGAAAAAGCCGTATTTGGTCACGCTCACGATCAGGCCTTCAAAATCCTCGCCCATGCGGCTTTCCATGAATTTCATTTTTTTCCATTCCAGCAGTTCACGCTCGGCTTCGTCCGCGGCGCGCTCGGTGCGGCTGGAGTTCTCCGCAATGTCCTGCAGTTCATGCTCGAGAATGGGGGCGGGCAGGGCCCTGGGCGTTGCCGATGTTTTTTCCCGGCGTTTCGACCACGGAGTGGCCGCGCCGTCGTTTTCTGCCAGAGGTTTTCTGCCGTGTTCAAGAGTGTGATCGCGCAGGACGGCGCGGAGAACACGATGAACGATGAGGTCGGGATAGCGGCGTATGGGTGAAGTGAAATGGGTGTAGCTGGGCGCGGCCAGAGCAAAGTGACCCTGGTTGTTTTCCGAGTAACGGGCCTGCTTGAGCGAGCGCAGCATGAGGTAAGAGAGAATCCGCTCTTCCGGCTTGCCGGTAATTTTTTGTACCAGCTTCTGATACATGCGCGGAGTCACATGCACCTCTTCCGGCAGCTCCAGTACCGGAGGCTTGCGTCCGCTGCCGTAATGCGAGCGCTTGTCCACACGCGCCGTTACGCGCTTTACCGGCAAGGCGCCCACGCCCAGGGAGTAGCCAAAGCTGGCGGCGATGGTTTCAAAGTCATAGATGCGTTTGGGGTCGGGTTTCTCGTGGATGCGGTAGATGCTGGCGACGCGCTGCTCCAGATGCGCGGCCACGGTTTCATTGGCGGCCAGCATGAATTCTTCGATCAAACGATGCGCCCAATTGCGCTCGGATCGCGAGACGCTTTGCATCATGCCACGCTCATCAAACTCGATGACCGGCTCGGGCAGATCGAAATCAATGGAGCCGCGCTTTACGCGTTTGCGATTCAACACCTGGGCAAGTTCCTGCATGAGCTTGAAGTTGCCGGCCAGTGGGGCGTAGCGCTGGGTGAGGTGTTCGTCGCCTTCGAGAATGGCATTCACATCGGTGTAGGTCATACGCTGGGCTGAGCGGATCACGCCTTCCGCCAGTTCGTAGCTCACAATGCTGCCCTGGGGATCAATTTCCATTACGCATGACATCACCAGCCGGTCTACGCCGGGGACGAGGCTGCAAATGTCAGTAGAGAGCTCGAGCGGAAGCATAGGAACGGCGCGATCGGGAAAGTAGACCGAGGTGCCGCGCCGCCGCGCTTCTTCGTCAATGGCCGATGCTTCCTCCACGTAGTAAGCCACATCGGCGATGTGGACATGCAATTGGTAATTGCCACTGGCCAGCCGGGTAACGAGGACGGCATCGTCGAAATCACGCGCGGTTTCGCCGTCAATGGTGACGATGGGCAGATTGCGGTAGTCCCGTCGCCGCGCCATCTCGGCCTGGGGAATGATGGGGCTGATCTCCTGGGCTTCTTCCAGCACTTCTGAGGGGAAGATGTGGCGGATGTGGTGTTTGCGAATGATCATCTCCACGTCCACCCCAAAATCGTCTTCATTGCCCAGAATATCGATGACCCGTCCCCGGGGATTTTGCGTGGCCGAGGGCCACTGGGTGATCTCGACTTCCACCACTACGTTTTCCAGATCGTCCCATTGTTTGTGCCGGGCTTCGTTGCCGAGGACGCGGTGCGGGCCTGCCGCGTGAGCTTTTGCCGGAGAGAGAGGGCGATGGTCGCGGTCTTCGCCAGAGGAGCGGATTTGCTCATCTTCCTGCCTGGGATACTCCATGCCGGAAGGGATGATGATCTCCATGGCGATTTTTTCGTCGATGGGAGTGACGTGGTTGTATCTGTGGCCATAATGAAAATGGCCGACCACAGTCTCCTGCTCGCGCTCCATGACGCGGACGATCCGTCCTTCAGCCCGGCCATCGTGACGAAGGCTGACCAGTTCGACCAGCACCTGGTCGCCGTGCATGGCATTGCCGATGGCGGGTGGAGGTACAAAGATATCGCCATTCAATTTGCCGCGGACTTGTCCGGGCAGGGAATCCGGTTCGGGGATGACAAAGCCAAAGCCATCGCGATGCATACGCAGACGGCCCATAAGAAGGTCCTGACTGGCCGCCGAGGAGGGGAGGCTCCAGCGGTCCTTGCCCATGGCTACCAGCTTCCGGCTGCGGGTAAGGGCGAGGAGAACCTGCTGGAGCTGGCGGCGCCCGCGGCCGCGCACCGCGAAATCCTGGGCAATCTGTTTGAAGCCGGCAATGTTCCTGGGCTGCCTGCCGATATAGCGAAGAATTTCCTGCTCTGTGGCCATCGTTCTCTTATCGTACGCTGCCGTAACCCCTCCTAAGCGCGAATCGTTTTTTTGTCTAAGGGGCTTGCCCAATATAAGAAGTGCCGGGAACGGGGGAATAATTACACCGTCCCTGCAGATTCAGGTCTCAGGCCAAAACGGCCTGGACTGGCACAAACCGCGCCAATCCAGCAGTTTTGGAATTGAATCGATGGGGAACGGCGTTTGGCGGTTTGCGTGCCATGATGAAGGCGGTACCCCCAGATTCCAGGAGATGCGCTATGCACAACGGTGCATCTGCAAGTAACTAAAAGTACCCGAAAGGAATTTTATCTAAATGTGGAAGCCCGCCAATCCTGCTAACAGCAACCCGAAACCCTCAACCCCGGAACTGGAGAAACCACAAACTATGAGCACTACAACCACAACCCCAACCAGCGAGCCGACGCCCGTTTCCGCTCCCCGGAACGCGGTACTCAACAATCAGGAACAGGCCACCATCGGTAAGTCACTGGTAATTAAGGGCGAAGTCACTGGCTCGGAATCGCTTTACATTGATGGCCGGGTGGAAGGCTCTATCAACCTTCCTGGCAATCGCGTGACCGTGGGACGCAATGGCCAGATTACGGCCAACGTGAATGCCCGCGAAGTGGTGGTGCTGGGCAAGGTAAAGGGCAATCTGGTGGCCAGCGACCGCGTGGACATCCGTAATGAAGGCTCGCTGAACGGAGACGTGGTGTGCCAGCGCATCAGCATTGAAGATGGCGCTTACTTCAAGGGCAGCATCGATATTCGCAAGGGCAACATCAGCGGCAAAGAGACGCCCACTTCCGCCAAAGTGGAAAGTACGCAGTCTGCCGATACGCCGCGTTTAAGCGCCATCACGGCCTAAAGTTTTTTGGGGAGAGGCCGATGAAAGAGGTGTTCCTTTCATTTCTCTCCTTTTGTCACAGGGTGCTTCCAGAACGGAAGCACCCGCATTTTTCTCATGCTAAGGTTTTAGAGTGTCTTCTATGGTCCACAAGCTACTTCAGTTTTTGTCCATCCGCTGCGCGCACAAAAAAATTTCCCAGCCTTTTGCCGCCGCCACTACGCCTGTTCGCCGCGCCTCAAATGCAGACTGGGACGTCCCCGTGCCGCCCACACAACACTACGTGGTGTGTCTGGATTGCGGACATAAATTTCAATATGATTGGTCTAAAATGCGGGTAATCGGGGACTAAAAAGACCCTCGGCTGCTTCCAGACGAGACAATACATCTTTAAAATTCCACACGCGATTCCCTGCGATTTGTGCAGCTTTTACTTTTGGCCAAACTTTATTTTTGGCTAAATCAGCGGGCCCGCAGGAGTCGTTTGGCCAGGGTGCGCGCCTGGTCCACGCCAAAGAGCATGGTCATCGTCAGATAGATCAGGCCATAAGGCGCCAGCAGGAGCACAGCGGCAATCCGCGGGTCGTCCAGAAAATGAAAATGTGGATGAAGAGCCAAGCGTATGGCCCAGACCACGCCCGCCGCTACGGCCGCAGAGAACCACAGGCGGGCAAAATAGGCTGCGGGGAACTTCATCTGGCCTATGCGCTGTTCCATGCCGCGCCGCAGCAGCAGAAACTCCAGCCAGGCGGCGATGCCTGCGGAGGCTGATAAGCCAGCAACGCCCCATTTGGGGTCCACTCCCAGAAGGCGGGGCAAGGGCAGTGCCGCCAGATAGCCGAGGACCGTGGTCAGCACCACGCGAAGGACGGCAAAGCGCAGCGGAGTGCGCGTATCGCGCAGTGCGTAATAGGCCGAGGAATACAGGCGTCCCACGGTGGAGGCCACCAGCCCCACGGCCGAGCCGGCCAGAATGCCCCAAACATAGAGAGAGTCGGCGCGGCCGAATTTACCTGTCTGATAGATGGCCCCGGCCACTACATCTCCCAAGGCAAGAAAAAGCACGGCAGAAGGCACCACAAAGAAGCCGATACGGAGTGTACTGGCTGAAATTCGCGCCCGCAGCGTTTCCGCCACCTGCTGCTCATTGCCCAGAGTGCGGGACATAGCTGGCAGCTCAGCGGCGGAGACAGCCATGCCAAACAGGCTGACGGGCAAAAGATAAATGGTCTGCGCATAGCCCAGTGCGGAAACGGCGCCGGTGGGCAGAGGGCTGGCAAGAACGGTGTCCACGTAGGCGCTCAGCTGGACCACGCCGCGCGACACAAAAACCGGCGCGAAATTGCGGACCACTGTGCGCACATTCTGGCTGGCCATGCCCCAGCCCAGCCGAATGTTCGGCGCAAGGCGCAGCACCACGGAAAGCTGGACGGCAAGCTGCAAGATACTTCCGGCTACCGAGCCCCAGATTCCATAAACCGCCAGGCTGGAGAGGCTGGAGCTTTTGGCATACCAAAGCAGGGCGGCAACGATCACCGCGTTCCAGATCACCGGCGAAGCATAAGAGAGAAAAAATTTGCCGTGGCTGTTCAGGATTCCCAGGCACCAGGAGGAGAGGACCAGGAGCCCGACTCCGGGAAACAGGATACGCACCAGCAAAATGGTGAGCTGCCGCTTTTCTCCATGAAAGCCGGGTGCGATGGCGGCGATGAGCCACGGCGTGGTCAGCACGCCCACCAGCACCACCAGAGAGGTGACAACCGCCAGCAAAGAGAAGATTGCGCCAGCCACGCGTCCCGCTTCTTCTTTTTCCCCCTGGGCCTGCAGTTTGGCGTACACCGGGATGAACGAAGCCGAGAGCACGCCTTCCCCAAAAAGATTTTGCAGAAAGTTGGGAATTTTCAGTGCGGCGCGGAATGCGTCCGCGGCGAAGGTGTTTCCGAAGAAGTGCGCGAGAATGCGCTCCCGCACCAGCCCGGAAATGCGGCTTAAAAATATTCCTGCGGCCACCAGAAAGGCGGAGCGCCCGGCGCTCGAATGCGAGGGGGCGGGAGTGGGGGCGATTACGGATTGGTCGCTTTTTGCCGGGCATGAGGGAGTGTGGCTGTGCATCCAAAGCAACCTTATCACTGATTTATGCGGATGACACGGATCAGCAAATCTGTGTCATCCGCATAAATCAGTGGTGCGATATTTTCTTTTGAGAGACGCTGCCTTCGCCCACCAGCAGTTGCACAATCTCATCGATGGCCGCCGCCGCTTTGTGCGAGGGCGCGTTGATTTTGTTGCAGAAGATCGAAAACACAAATCGTTTGCCGGTGCGGGTTTGACCATAACCAGAGAGCGCGCTGGCATGGCTGAGCGTGCCGGTCTTTGCGTGGACCAGACCGCCTGCCGGGGTGTTCACAAAGCGTTCGGCCAAAGAGCCATCCACGCCGGCCACGGGCAGCGTTTCTCCGAAGGCCGGCCCCCAGGGCTGATTGGCGTCATACATCAGCACGCGCACCATGGCCGAAGGGGTAATCAGGTCCTTGCGGGAGAGGCCGGAGCCATCGGTAAGAAAATATTCTTCGTCCTGTACGCCTGCGCCGTGAAGAAACTTTTTCATCGCTGCCAGGCCACCCTCGTAAGAGGGATTGTTTTCGGTCTTTTGTCCCAGTAGACGCAGCGCCAGCTCGGCATGTAGGTTCTGGCTGGTCTTGTTGGTGACGCGCACATCTTCGATCAGTGGCAGGGAAACATGGAGCGCCAGTACGTTTGTAGAAACTGGGGAAGAATCTGAGACTCCTGAGCTGCCGTTTGCGCCGACCGGCGGAAGCTGATCGAAGAAGCGGGCGAGATCGCCATGTACCGCTCTGGCTGTGCCGGTGACGGTGATGCCCCTGTCTTCCAGGAGTGAGCGAAAGACGCTGGCCGTGAACTCCGCCGGATCTTCAATGGAAACTGCCTCGGTCAGCCCGGTATCCTCCAGCGGAAGCGTGCCCCAGAGCACAATCTTGTGCGAGCCGGGATCGCGGTGCATGCCGATTTTTCGCGCTGTCTTCGGGGGGCTGGTGATGATGCGATTATCCAGCTCATAGTAGTTCGCGGAAGGCTCGAAGGTGACCAGAGCTTTGTCGCCGATTTGGGCTGCCGGCTGGATTTTGACGAAAACAACATTGTCATTGAAGGTGAGGGCGGAGACGGGAGCGCCATCGAGCCACTGCACATCGTCGAGCGACCAACCTTCAGGCTGGCGCTGCGGCGCGTAAAAAGTATCGTCACCGACTATGTCACCAGCGACGGTTTTGATTCCGCTGCGTGCAACCTGGTCCGCCATTTCCTCGAGGATTTGCGTGTGCGGTGGAATACGCTGGCTTTTGAGCTGATAGGGCAGGGTGCGGCCGGAGATGTTGGGGTCGCCACGACCAACGATGACCAGGTCACCGGCAAGGCGTCCTGCAGAGTCGATGGCGCCCGTGGTTTCGACCGTGGTCCGAAAGCGGTAATCCGGCCCGACGAGCGCCAGCACGGCAGAGGTGGTCAGCAGTTTGGCGTTGGAGCCGGGGACAAAAAGACGATCCGGATTGCGGGCGTAGATGACCTTGCCGGTTTCAAGATCGACTGCTTCCACGCCCCAGTCGGCGCGGGCCAGCAGCGGCTGGGCCAGAATAGCATCAATGCGCGCAGCCAGAGTTTTTCTGGTGGGCGCTTTCTTCGGCGCTTCGGCAAGGAGCAAAGATGAAGATGCATACAGCCAAATTGCCAGAGCGAACAGAATACGTGATCGAGGCATGAGAGGGGTGGGCATGCGTTTGGCGTGATTATACAATCGTGCCATGGAGAGAGCTTTCTATACCTGGGCGTTGCGGCGACGCCCGCTGGAACTAGGCCAGCGCACGCTGGTCATGGGAATTCTGAACGTGACGCCGGATTCGTTCTCGGATGGCGGCAGATTTCTGGCCCATGATCATGCAATCGGCCATGCGCTGCAATTGCTGGACGAGGGCGCGGACATCCTGGATATCGGCGGAGAATCGACCCGCCCCGGAGCCATGACCGGCCAGGCGGGAGTGTCCGCCGAAGAGGAGTTGAGCCGTGTGCTGCCGGTGATTGAAGGTGTGCTGCGGGAGCGTCCGCAGGCAGTTCTCTCCGTGGATACATATAAAGCCAGGGTGGCGTGGGCGGCGGTCAACGCCGGCGCGGAGATCGTGAACGACATCAGCGCGCTGCGCTGGGACCACGAGATGCCCGGCACGGTGGCTGAGCTGAACTGCGGCGTGGTGCTGATGCACACCCGTGGGCGCCCCGACCAGTGGCGCAGCCTGCCGCCATCACTCGATATCGTGGCGGAAGTGAAAAACGAGCTGCGCGCATGGACCGACACAGCCATGAATGCCGGGATTGCCCGCAACCGGATCGCAGTGGACCCAGGCTTTGGCTTTGGCAAACGCTTTGAGGAAAATTATCCCCTGCTGGCAGGGCTGGGCGAGCTGCACAAGCTTGGATTTCCGCTGCTCTCCGGGACTTCACGCAAATCATTTATCGGGCGAACGCTGGCGCGCGATGGCAAGGACGCGCCAATGGAAGAGCGGCTTTACGGGACACTTGCCACCGTGGCAGCTTCGGTGCTTTTTGGCGCGCACATGGTCCGGGTCCACGATGTGAAAGCGGCGGTGGATGCAGTGCGGGTGACGGACGCGGTGATGAATTCAGATTAAAAAAGCTTTTCTGAATCCAGCAGAATGGTTACTGGCCCGGCGTTTACCAGTTCAACATCCATGGTGGCCTGAAATTCTCCGGTGGCGCACGTCACGCTGGCCTGCCGGATTTTTTCGACAAAATATTCGTACAAACGCCGGGCTTCCTCGGGACGGGCCGCGCTATCGAAGGACGGCCGCTTGCCGCGGCGCACGTCGCCATAAAGCGTGAACTGAGAGACGACGAGAATTTCTCGTTTCAATTCCTGGGCTGAAAGATTCATTTTGACGGCATCATCTTCAAAAATGCGCAGCCCCAGGACTTTTTCTGCCAGATAATCGGCTGCTGCTTCCGTGTCGCCTTTGGCTACGCCCAGCAGCACCAGCAGTCCGGCGCCAATCTCGCCCGTAACTCTGCCATCCACGGTGACCCGGCAACGGTTAACCTTTGCACTACGGCTCTCATGGAATTGGATGATAACGTGATTACCGCCGCAGCGGCGAAAGCTTGCCCTGCAGTTGATCTATTGTGGTTCAGCCGCCAAAGCTGGTTGTGTTTTTTGAGCGTGGCCGGAGCGCAAAAAATCAAGCACCGCAGTCACGAAGGCACGAGGCTGCTCCAGATTGCTGAGATGGGCGGTGGGCAGGCGAACGGCCTGTGCGCCGGGTATGTCACGCGCGAGTATGTCACAGTGTCCTGCCCAGGGAGTGGAGAAGTCGCGGTCACCGGCAATCACCAGCGTGGGCGCGTGAATTTGCGAGAGCACAGATTTGTGATTCATGTCGCGTAACGCGGCGCAACAGCCGGCATATCCGGCCGGGTCGGTGCTCAGCAGCACAGAGCGCATTGATTCATTATATGGGTCTCCCTCCGCCAGTTTTTCCGGTGAAAAGAACCGCTGCAGGACTGCATCGGCCACGAATTTCATGCCGCCCTCAAGCACGGTACGCCTGCGGCCTTCCAGCGTCTCGGAAGAAAACTGCGATGAGCTGTTCGCCAACACCAGCGAATTCACGCGCTCCGGCGCATGGACCGCCAGCCACTGTCCAATGGCGCCCCCCATGGAGATACCGCAAAAAGCGAAGCTTTGAATGCCCAGCGCATCGGCAATGCCGAGAACGTCACGCCCAAGCTGGGCGATGGTGTAGTCACCGGCCGGCACGCCGGATGCTCCGTGGCCGCGGGTGTCATAACGGAGTACCTGGAAGTGTTCCAGCAGGTTTGGCATTTGCGGCGCCCACATTCCATGATCACAGCCGAGTGCGTGGGAGAGCACCAATACCGGCAGATCCCGCCGGCCTTCAAGACGATAGTACAGCCGGACATCTTCAGTTGTGACAAAGGGCATGTTTATTCTTTCTCCCTCGTATTTTGGGACTATGCAGTTTACTCTGTGCCACTTTTCCGCGCACCGGTTTCATAAATAGCCACGGTTTTGGCATTGACGAATTCGCGAATTCCCAGCGCACCCAGCTCGCGGCCATAGCCTGATTGCTTGATGCCGCCAAAGGGAATTCCGGGATCGCTGGCGACCATGGCGTTGATGAAGACCATTCCCGCTTCGACCTGAGTGATGAACATTTCGCGCTCACGCTGGTCGCTGGTCCAGCAACTTGCCGCCAGCCCGAAATTGCTGTCGTTGGCCACGGTGATTGCTTCTTCGATTCCACTCACCCGGAACAGAGAAGCCACCGGGCCGAAAAATTCTTCCGTCCTTGCGGGGGAGTTATGGGGAATATCCGTCAGCACGGTGGGCGAATAGAAGTTTCCTTTACCGGGCAAACGCTTTCCACCCAACAGGAGGCGTGCGCCTGATTGCAGTGTCCGGGTTACCTGATCTTCCAAAGTTGTGGCCATATCCGCCGTTGCCAGTGGTCCCACGTCAATAGCTTCGTTGAGGGGATCACCGATTTTCAGCGCTGCCATGCGTTCGACGAAACGGCGCTCAAAGTTATCGTAGATTGACTCGTGCACGATAAAGCGCTTGGCGGCAATGCAGGATTGTCCGTTGTTGATGACGCGCGCCTGTACAGCCGTGGCCACCGCGCGCTCGAAATCCGCGCTGGGCATGACAATGAAGGGATCGCTGCCGCCTAGCTCCAGCACCGTCTTCTTAATGTGCCTGCCTGCGGAGGAAGCCACACTGCTGCCAGCGCCAACGCTGCCTGTAAGCGTGACTGCCGCAACTCGCGGGTCCTGAATCACGTGCTCTACCTGTTCATTGCCAATCAGCAGTGTTTGAAAAACGGCTTCGGGAAAGCCTGCACGGCGAAAAATGTCTTCAATGGCCGCGGCGCACTGCGGGACATTGGAGGCGTGCTTCAGCAATCCGAGATTGCCCGCCATCAGAGCAGGCGCGGCAAAGCGAAACACCTGCCAGAAAGGAAAATTCCAGGGCATTACAGCCAGCACCGGGCCAAGCGGCTGGAAGCGGATGAAGCTTTGTGCCGCGTCCGTCATTGCGGGCTGATCGGCAAGAAAGTTTTCGGCATTCCTGGCATAGAAGCGGCAGGCTTTGGCGCATTTTTCCGCTTCCTGAATGGCCGCCCGCAGTGGCTTGCCCATCTCGAGCGTCATCATGCGTCCCAAAGTTTGTTTTTCATTCTCGAGAATTTCCGCTGTCCGCAGCATGTATGCCGAGCGCTCGCCGAAGGGAACACGCCGCCAGCGGGAGAATGCATCGGCCGCTCGCTGCAGCTTGCTCTCGATTCCCGTGTCGGAATCTCTTTCAAACACGCGCATGACTTCGCCGGTCGTCGGGTTCACACTGCGCATTACACCACTGAGCGAGAGATTGTGAACTGCCATAAGAGAGCACCTTCCTTTCAGCTTATTCTGTTATTTTCACATTGGATGCCGTACGGAACGGCAACGGCAGGAACTCCTGGCAGACGGGTGCATTCAGGTAATCTTACATAAATATTTGCCCTGCACCAGGCAATGTTATACGCTTGTATCTTCCCTCTTAAATTGATTTTCCGAGGTTTTCCATGCTCCGTGCCCGACTATATTATGCCCTTTTGTGTGCGCTCACATGCATTGCACCGCACTATCTTTTTGCTCTGGACGACTGGCAGCCCGTCACGCAGGAAGATCTCAAACTAACCAGCGCAGACGCTCATGGCGCGAATGCGATCATCCTTTACCGGGAAGAAGTCTCGGACGACAATCGCCGAAGCCGCACTGAGTATATCCGCACCAAGATTCTCACCGAGAAAGGCAAGGATTACGCCAACGTGGAACTGGTGTACAGCGGAAAATATTTCCATATCAACGATTTGAAAGCCAGAGTCATTGCTCCCGATGGAACCATCACTCCGTTTACCGGAAAAGCTTTTGACAAGACCATAGTCAAAGGACAGGGAGTCAAGTTTTTGGCCAAATCTTTCACCATTCCCAACGTGCAGACCGGAAGCATTATTGAATACAGATATGCAGAATACTGGGACGAGGGACCGCTTTTTGCGGCGCACTGGTCTATTCAGAATGAACTTGCCCAGCGGCACGCGAAGTTTACCTTTATTCCATACAAAGGCGGTAATGTGGAAGACGATCGCGGAAACCGCAAAGACCGCGTTTATTTCATCCCGATCCGCATGCCGCAGAGCACGTCCGTCAAGAGTATGCCTGACGGCAGAATGCAGCTGGAACTCAGCGATATTCCTGCATTCGAGGAAGAAGAATTTGCACCGCCGGAAGGCGCCTGGAAATGGCGGGTCAATTTTTATTATGGCGATGCAAAGATGGGGAAGCCCGCCGACTTCTGGAAGGACGAAGGCAAATACTGGAATAAGGAGGTTGAGCGGTTCATTGGCCATTCTTCTTCGGTTGCCGAGGCTGCGGCTGCAACTTTTAATCCCACCGACACTCCTGAACAAAAAGTGCGCAAAATTTATGCCTTTGTCCAGAAGCTTGACAACAGGACATATGAGGGTAAGGATTTTCTCGCAGAGCTCCGGGATGACAACGCAAAAGAAAAGCCGAAGGCAGAAAAGATCCTGAGCAGCAAGAGCGGATCCGGCGATCAGCTGGCCCGTTTATTCGTGGCCATGCTCCGTTCCGCAGGAATTCCTGCCTTTGTCATGCGGGTGGGGACACGCAACGAAACATTCTTCGACCCCAATGTTCCCAACTTTGATCAGCTCAATGCTGAAATTGCGGTTGTGAATCTCGGCGACAAGGAGATTTTTCTCGACCCGGGCACACGCTACTGCCCGTTTGGACTTCTTGAATGGTCACGGACGGGAGTAAAGGGGCTGCGCCAGACCACCTCGGGACAACCCGAGTTGGCGCAAACGCCGGCTCCCGAATACAACCAGACGATCATTCGGAGAAGCGCCAAACTGGCCCTTGATGAAGAGGGTAACCTGAAAGGCAAGGTGACGTTAGCATGGGAGGGACAGGATGCTCTCGAACACCGGCAGAGCGCTTTTCACACTGACGAACCAGGCCGTAAAAAGGAACTGGAGGAAGAACTCAAAGCATTATTTCCCAACGGAGCGGCGGTAAGTTGTGAATCTTCCCAGGGATGGGACGATCTCAACGGTCCGGTAAGCGCAACATTCACAATTGAAATTCCCGGATTTGCCGCGTCTACGGGGAAACGGCTGCTGTTCCCGTCTTCAATTTTTCAAGTGAATAACCGGCAATACTTTAATAGTCCGGAACGGAAAGAACCTGTGTATTTCCGCTATCCCTACCGGACCAGCGATGTAGTGGACGTGTCGCTTCCTCCCGCCATGCGGGTTGAAAGCCTGCCCCAGGGCCAGCCGGTGAAGTCTGAGTTCGCATTTTACCAGGCTGTACGCAACGTAAAAGAGAACACACTTTCATTTCATCGCGAGTTTGCCATTGCAGGATTTATTTTTGCGAAATCCTATTATCCAGCCCTGCGAACTTTTTATCAGGGAGTGAAAGCCGGAGATGGCGAGCAGATAGTTTTGAGCACAGCGACCAAACAGCAGGGCGGGAATTAATTACCCAGCTTTTTAAGAGTGGCTATCGTTTGCTTTACCGAAGCCGCCGAAGGTCCATCAGGGTCGAGCTGAAGATATTGTTCATATTCAGCGAGGGCGGCTTCGACGTTCTCATATAAATGGAGATAAATATCGCCCATGAGAACGTGTGGCAGGGCATAGTGCTTGTTCATCTCAAGACATATGCGGACATGGAGTTCGGCTTCCTGCAGTTTTTCCAGCCCCATCAGGCTGCGCGCCAGTTCGTAGTGGGTTTCAGCCGCTTCTTCCAGCTTCAGGCTTTGCTGCAGAGGCTTGAGCGCTCCGGACCATTCCTGCTGCTGATTGAGCGCCGCGCCCATCCCCAGCAAGGGAGTGGGATTCTGTGGCTGCAGCCGTGATGCCTTTTCAAAGGCCGCCTGTGCGTCGGCCCACTGGCGGGCCTGCATATACGCATTGCCCAGCAGAAGATACCCGTGTACATATCCTGGATCGAGCTCCACTACTTTTTTGAAACTAACGATGCTGCCCTGAACGTCATGCTTCTCAAAAAGAAGCTCCTGCCCTTTGTTCAGGGCCTCCATCGCCTGCTGCGACGCAGGTTTGGGGGCGGATTGAGGCGCGTGTGCGGCGCCTGCCTGGCCATGAAGCGCGTGAACAATCATGAGAGCGCATAAAAAAGGGCCGAATAAGAATTTGTGCAACATATAGGCTAGTTGCTTACCGGAATTTCTTTCTCTGCCTGCTTATATGCCTTTTTTTTCTCACCCTTTGCGTCCACGCCGGGTTTTAGCTCGTGTATTGCTGTCTCCAGCTTTTCAGCGCTTTTGCCCGTGACTTTAGCCTTGAGATCAGCAAAGGGTATATCCAGATTTTGCGCGACGTGGATAGAGCAGACGCAGTCACCCAGCTTTCTGAAGCCATCGCAGGCTTCCTGGATGTTGGGCCCCTGGGGCAGGAGTTTCTGCAGCTTCGCTGCCAGTTTTACATCCCGGACAAAGGCGTCTTTCGGGCTTTGGTCGATGGGTGGAGGAGCTTCCATGCCCGCGGGCAGCGGATGTGGATCATAAGCGCCGCCGGTAGGGGCGGCATTTCCGGAAGTAGCGCCACCAACTTGTGCATAAGAAATCGCGGCGCCACAAACAATGATGGCCAGAAAATTTATCTTCATGATTGGTATCCCTCCGAAAATTATAACCATTCCAAGGCCGATTTTATTCGGCAAGGATTACTTTTGCCAAAGCAGAAAGAAAGTGGTTAGTAAAGCTGAAGGACAATCTGAGTTCCACTTTTGAGTTCGACATTATGCCCGACCGCAACGATGACCGGAACCGGAGTTGTGCTGGCAAGGGCCAGACCGTGCAGGCCAAACACGCCCTGGCTGCGGTTGGTTAAGACTGTTCCGTGCCGGCCATTGTCTGCCGATTGTGTGTGCCCAGCATCTTCCAGCGCGCCTTCCCGTTGCTTAAGCGCGTCTGTAGCCGTACTCCTGCGGCCCGAAATTACAACAGGTGTAGACGGGGGCTCTTTGTTCGTGCCTCCAGTATTGCCTGAGGTTGCCGAGTGCCGGGATTCCGATCCGCCATAGGATGACGATGCCAACGCCGACTCCCGCGCCGCGTCGGATGGAAGAGGAGGCCCAAGGGCCTGAACCACGGCGTGAACTGGTAGTGCTCCGCCTTTGCGTTCTACTCGTTCAAAGACCATCGCCAGACGGGACCTGGGATCGGCTTTCGTGATCGCTTGTACATCGGTAATGTGGCCGAGGAGTTTTGAATCGCGGGGAATCACGATTCTGCCGGCCACAATCAGGTCCTGAATTACCTTCGCTGAGATTTTATCGCCAATTTTAAGTTTTTTTGCGTACAGGTTTTGGTTGAGCTGCACAATCACCGTGGTGACCGGAGCCTGCGCCCGCATACAAGACGCTGTGAGTAAAATGCCAATTGCGGCAATGCGGTGGAGTTTCATTGCGAAACCGGATGGCTGAATAATTGTACTCTTCCTTACATAAAAAAGAGCAGCCCATAAAGGGCTGCTCGCAGAAAAGCAACTAAAGAGAGGTCAGAACTTAATCTGAGCTTTGAACTGAATCAACCGCGGTGATGCATCGCCGCCCAGGAACGAGCCCAGAATACTGGTGGGTGTGTTCACAGTGGAAGAGATGGTCCCGAAATCGCCTGGGTTTGCAGGTGTACCCGCAAAACCAGCAATGTCGTTCGACGGCAGATCGAAGTTGGCGTGATTGAACAGGTTAAAGAACTGGGCACCCAAAATCAGGTCCGTCTTCTCCGTGAGCTTGAAAGTTTTTGCCACCGAGAAGTCGGTATCGAAGTAGTGAGGACCGCGAAACTGGTTGCGCGCCTGATTGAAAGCCAGACTGGTTGGGGACGTAAATGCGTTGCCATCCAGGCAGGCCGTAGTAGAACCAGTTCCATTAATTGTTGCATTTGCTTTGCCGCAGCTTCCGATAGAAGTTGCGCCAGTAATCTGCGCAGGCACGATGCCGCCAAAGTTCTGGCCATTCAGGGTGCCGCTCGTATTTCCGTCAACAACAGTAAACGGCAGGCCAGAGCGGGAGATGATCGTTCCTGAAACCGTCCATCCACTGAAGACTGCGTTCGGTCCCCATTTAAAGAGATGGCGCAGACTGTTGTCCCAAACATAATTCGCACTGAAATAGTGGCGAACATCATAATCGGCATTGCCATAATTGGCGCGAATATTAAAGGGATTGAAGGGATTGAGGGGACTGGTTACCGTTGTAGCACTAAAGGGCAGCAAGCCTCCATTAGAAACTTCATCCAAAGCATGGCTCCAGGTATAGTTAGCCTGGAAAACAAAACCGTGCTTAAACTGGTGCCGCACACTGGTTACCAATCCATTGTAATTAGAAACGGCAATACTCTGGATTTGGTTGACGGTGCTGAAGCGAGCATCGGGACCGACTGTAAGCGGACCGTTTGGAGTGGAAATATTACGACCGGCTGGTAACCCTCCAAATCCGAATGCATTCACGCCATTGTTCTGGACAGCTTCAAAGATGCCATGGTTGCCCACATAGTTGGCGCTCAATACAGTTTCAAAGCCCAGATCGTGCTGCACTTCCAGGTTCCACTCCTGATAGCGCGGCTGGCGTATGCGAGCATCCGAGGATGTAAGTCCTGGCGGGAAAAAGAAGGGATTTGTCTGAACAATGGAAGACAGGGTCCCACCGTTAGCAAATGCCCCCAGGAAGGACGCATTCGCGCCGGAGGCCAGACTAAAGATGTTATTCGGTGAAGCTGGCGACAGGGCCGGTGTAATGCTGCCTGTTGGAGCAATTGTAAAGGTGTTCGATACCGGGGAATTTGTCGAAAGATTATCCACCAGGACTGCCGGGAACGAGTCGCCGAAGATCCCGATTCCGCCTCGGATTACGGTCTTGTTGCTGTCAAATGGGCTGTAAGCAAAACCCAGTCTCGGCTGCCAGACAACGATATCCGTTCCGGGATAAGCCTGGTGCAGCCCAGTTCGAATCGTCTGGTTATAAGGAATATTTTCAGAATTTGCGTGATTGAGGCTGGTGAAGGGAACCGCCAGTTCGGCGAAGCAGTTCGTCTGACACACAGGATTGGAGTTGTGATCGATACGTAACGCAAAAGTCAGCTTAAGTTTTTTGCTCGCACGCCATTCATCCTGGCCATAAATGCCAAGGCCATAAAGCGCGATAGGCTGGCTAAGCCGGCTGGGGAAAGCCTGCGTGAAAGTATTATCCACAGTGTTATTGAAAAATCCATCTACGGTAGCGCTGGCCAGGCCACTGGTGTTAATCCCGTAATCAAAATCAGTCACATCGTAGCGCCGGTAATTCACGCCAAATTTAAAGGTATGGCTGCCTTTGTTAATGGAAAGATCATCCACGATCTGATACTGCTCTACGTTTCGGCCCTGAGGAAATGCCTCGTCAATGCCACCCAAACGAGAAAATCCGCCGGTAAAGGTAAGGGTTGTGGGAAAAGCGGCCAGCGTGGCTGCGCGATTGGCATTCTTGAATACGGCGCTGTACCACAAATCGGAGATTTTCAGCTCATTGATTACATTGGAATTGAAAACGTGGGTTTCGGACAGCTGCCCCTGATACTCAGGCTGGTTGCTGAGAGCATTGAAGATCGGATTGATCCGGTCCGTGAATGTGGCCTGGACACCCCGATCTGTCTGCACACGGGCAAAAATGCTGTCCTTATCGCTGAACTTGTGGTCAATTTTCAGCGAAAGCTGGTATTCATGGGTGAAATTGCTGGTAACGTTCTGGAATGTCGAGCGGCAATTTGCAGGGTCGAATCCTGCCGGCGCCGTGAATGAGGGGCACGGTCCCGGAGTCCCGTTCGCTGCGCCCGGAGCAGCGTTATAGAGGTTGAAGATATTTTGGTAGAAGGGGACAGCGGCTGAGTTCCCAGTCGCAGCCAGATTGGCCAGGGTGGCATTTTCGAATGCCTTCGTGGGAATCCTTACCAAACCTGCCGTGGGAATTACTACCCGCAACCCTTCATAGTTGAAGAAGAAGAAAGTTTTGTCCTTCACGATCGGTCCGCCCAGGGATGCGGCCCACTGGTTAATGTTATCGAAAGGTCTTTTTACCCCGTTTTCGTTATTAATGTAATCATTCGCATTCAACGCGCGGCCATTCCAATAGTAGATGGCATTTCCATGCCATTGATTGGTGCCGGATTTGGTCACATAGTTGACCTGTGCACCAGCCAGCTGGCCGTACTGCCCAGAGTAGCCGTTGTTGGTGACCGTTGCTTCAGCAACATCATTTGCGCCCAGAAGCAGGTTGGTGGCGCCGGAGTTGTTCAGGTTCAGGAAGGGATCGTTATCGTTCTGGCCATCCAGCGTGAACAGATTGGAAGTACCGGGCAGACCAAAACTGGAGAAATTGCCGAATCCGCTCTGCGTATTCTGTACTACACCCGGAGAGGTCTGGGCGATGGCGCTCAGGTCGTTACCGGGATTCGGGATTGCAGAAATCTGCTCCTGGCTGAAATTGGTGGAGATGTCTCCATTGTCAATCTGTGTCGGTGGCGCCGTGACTTCCAGAGTGGTGCTTGTTGAGGTGAGTGCCAGCGACATGTTTCCATTGGCCGCTATGCCAACAGCAACCTGAACTTTGATTGATCGCGTCTGTAATCCCGCGCCACTGGCTTCCACTGTATAAGGCCCCGGCTGGAGAAACGAGAAACGGTAAAACCCTTCTCCATTGGTGCTCGCGGTGTGAGCACTTCCAGTGTTGTTGTTGGTCGCTGTAACTTTAGCGTTAGGGACCACAGCGCCGCTGGGATCCGTTACGATACCGGCTATGTCGCCCGATGTGATGGATTGGGCAAAACCCGGCAGAGCAGAAATTAGCCCCAGCGCAATTACGGCAAGGCTGAGAAATCTTACGATCTTCATTTATTTTCGTTCTCCATAAAGTAAAACAACGGGTCTTTTACGTGTCTTGACTCTGAAAGAGTGAAAACTCCATAAAAGGCACCAGAAATTCACCAGCATGATTCATTCCAACTCGCCATATATCCAGTTAATCCACTGAAAATAAAGGGAGTGCCAAGAAAGTAATCCGGTTAAGACCATTACTTACATACTCTTTTTTATATCCAGCGTCGGGGCGGATATGTTTTTTGGAATTTCCTGTATCTCTGTTCTGCAACTCTCGATTTTCCTGCAACCGCATTTTCTGAATCCGGCATCGCAGGATATATACGAGGCAATGCAAAATCATGGAAGCCGTGTATCGCTACCACAATTCAGATGTTAAGGATTTTGAAGTTTATCCACCCCGTCCGCAGCGAGTTGAGAACAGCCGACTGGTGCAGCGTGCCAGGCAGATGGGACGCCTTGCGGGCCAGGCGGTGGCGATTGCTCGCCAGACCCAGGAACTAATTCAGGACATGAGGCAGCGGCTCCGGGAGCAAGGCAGTGAATTGAGTGTTGAAGTCATGGCCAGAGCCCGGAAATTAGGCGAGGAAGCCGCGGCCGAGGCACATGCCCTTCGGGGGGAGGCCAGCGAAAAAACCGCAGAGCTGGGGCAGCGGATCCGCCATACGGCAGAGAGGACGTGGCGGCGCGGACGTGTAGCCATGCACGAACATCCGGCAGAAGTGATGCTGGCAGCGGGAATCGTGGGCTTCGCTGTGGGAGTCGCGCTGCGCGTGGGGAGGTCACACCGTGCCTAATGAGAAATCCATTGCCGCCGTGCTGGCGGAAACCAAAGACGAACTTCGCGAGTTTGTTGAAACCCGCATAGCCATGCTGCGGGCAGAGATACAGGAAAAGATAAGCACATGGAAATATGCAATCCCCATGCTTGTGGGTTCTCTCGCCATTCTGCTGGCTGCCTGGACCGCTCTGACCATAGCGCTCATGGCCTTTATACATACGTTGTTTCTTCCCAGCGCGTATGCCTGGTCCTGGGCCGGGCTGATTGTTGGCGTCGCTTACCTGGCGATTGGCGGGGGCCTCTTCCGGTTTGCGTGGAGTGAACTGCGCGCCGCCGGCATTACCCCTGTTCACACCATGGAAGTTTTGAAAGAGGACCAGCTGTGGATCAGGAAGGAAGCGAGGGCCGCGTGACCTCACATCAATTGCCGGTTGAGCTTCTTGAACAGCGTGCCGCGGAGCAGCGGCAGCATCTGCATGACAATGTGGTCGAACTTCGCCATGCGGTGCGGGAAAAGCTGAATGTAAAGCGCACACTGAATTCCTTCCTGTGGCCAGCGGCCGGCGTGATGGCCCTGGTGGGCCTGACAGCAGGTTACATCGTCACCGGTCTGTTTACCAGGGAGTAACCCTGCCCTGCCCGCTATGGTCCCTGGCTGAAGCCGGAATTTGTGTTTGAAATACCTTAGGGATGTTCTCTTTCTGTAACTCTTCAGTACAGGAATCATCTGTCTTACCGCAGGATTTCGTGATATAAAGCTGAGAGTCTCACCAGGTAAGCAGTAAAACTGCCCCCTAGCCAGGCAGATGTTAGAGGAACAAAATGTCTGAATCCAGAACTGGAAAACGGTTCCCGCTTGAGCTTCCCATCCGCGGACAAGGCGTCGGCAACGGCACCACGGCCGATATCAGTGCAGCCGGTGTTTACATCATGGCAGAGACCGATTTGCCCGTCGGCTCTCCGATTGAATTCGACATTACTCTGCCGGGCACAGTGCTGGGCATACAGGAAGACGTGGAAGTCCACTGCGTTGGACGGGTCGTGCGCAAGGAAGCACGCACGAAAAACGGCCGGCCGAAAACAGGGAAGGACAAGGCCAAAAACGGAGTTGCCTGCGTGATTGAGGAGTATAAATTTCTGCGCAAGAGCAAAGGGAAACGATAAGCCATGCTGAAGATCATTTTGGCCGATAATCAGGCAATCTTCCGCACCGGAGCCGCAAAGGTCCTTGCCGTAGAGGACGACCTGCGCATTGTGGCCCAGGCGGAAAGCGCCGACAAGATGAATATGGCGCTGGACAAATTTCACGCCACGGTTTTGATTTTCAGCGCCGATATGACGTCGGATCTGACAGTGATCGTCGACAACGCCAGGAAATATAAAACCAAGCTGGTGGCCGTGGCCGAGACCGGCCAGGATTCGCGGCACTTTTTGGCCAATGGCGTCCATGGCGTGATCTACCGCAACGTGAGCGGCGAAGCCCTGGTGCAATGCGTGCGTAAGGTCGCCAAGGGCGAAACCTGGGTCCAGGACACGCAGGAGAACAAGGAGTCGGCGGAAAACGATCTGGTGGGAGCGCGGGTGCGCGACCGGCTCACGGCTAAGGAACTCAAGATCGTGGCGCTCATCGTCCAGGGCTACAAGAACAAAGAGATCGCTTCACAGCTGGGCACGACAGAGCAGGTCATCAAAAATTACCTGCGGAATGTCTACGACAAGATTGGAGTATCGGACCGGCTGGAACTGGCGCTGTTTACCATTCATCACCGCATTCTGGCGGAGGCGGCAGCCACTTCAGTCGCGATGGCCGGTACCCCGGTCAGATAACATTTTTTTAGCTGATCTGTAGCGTGCTGAAAGGCATGCCCTGACAGGTACAGGCGTCGCCTGCACCACACATGCATTAGCCAGTCAAAAAGAATTCGTAAAGTTTCTATCCCCGCTCATTCTTCAGCAGCTCGTTAACGATCATAACCAGCTCTTCCGGATTTACAGGCTTTTCAAGATACAGGTCTGCCAGGGGTTCGGCGGCCTGGAAGGCCTCTGAGACATAACCCGAGACAACCACCACCGGAACGCTGCTGTGGTTCTTGGCGGCCTGTACCACGGCACGGCCATTGGCATCACCCAGCCGCCAGTCAGTCACGACCGCGTCATAAGTGTTGTTCTGCAGCTTCTCAATAGCATCACGCGCCGAGGTCGATGAAGTCACAACATGACCGGCGGCTTCCAGGATGGCGCATTTCAAAGTGACTACGTGGGGTTCGTCGTCAACACAAAGAATCTTGGCCATAGGGAGCGTCCTCGAAGCCGGCGATGACGCTCTCGCCGACCATAGAACCAACTATTCTGATGCACGCTCAATAACAATGTCAAATCAGTAACTTACCAGCGCCCGACAGCCGGGCAAATTTACCTGTCTTGCCCTGGCTGCCGGACGCACGCACGATTGCTTATTTGGTATCCGGACGGGGCGCCTCGCCCAGCTTTTCCGCCACCGATTTCGCCTGGGTGAACAGCAGCAAATAATCCGGACCACCCGCTTTGGAATCAGTCCCCGACATGTTAAAGCCCCCGAAGGGATGGGCGCCGACCATGGCTCCGGTACATTTGCGGTTGAAATAGAGATTACCCACATGAAAATCTTCGCGGGCCCGCTCCAGCTTCTCGCGGGAGGTGGAGTAAACCGCTCCGGTGAGACCGAACTCAGTATTGTTGGCAATATGCAGCGCATCTTCAAAGTTGCGTGCCTTGATGACTGCCAGCACCGGGCCGAAAATCTCCTCCTGTGACAGGCGCGCCATGGGAGCGATATCGGCAAATACCGTGGGCTGAATGTAATATCCCTCTCCGGCTTCTTTGGCAGGCCCACCACCGGTAAGCAGACGGCCTTCTTTCTTTCCAATCTCGATGTAATTAAGGATGCTCTTCATCGCACGCTCGTTCACTACCGGCCCCATGGGCTTGTTCTCCGCAGGGTCGCCCAGAGTGATCTGGCTGACGCGCTCTTTCAGCCGTTCGAGAAACACGTCGTAAATCTTCTCTTCCACAATGGCGCGCGAGCAGGCTGAGCATTTCTGCCCCTGGAAGCCAAAAGCGGACAGGGCCACGCCTTCCACGGCGGCATCAAGGTTGGCATCGGCGTCGACAATGATCGAATCCTTGCCTCCCATTTCGAGAATGGTGCGTTTGATCCACTTTTGACCAGGACGCGGTACCGCCGCAGTCTGATGGATGTGGAGCCCAACTTCCTTGGAGCCGGTGAAGGCGATAAAGCGCACCTGCGGATGCTCCACCAGGCCGCCTCCGAAGCTGCTGCCAGAGCCGGGGCAGAAATTCACGACTCCATCGGGCATGCCCGCTGCCTGCAGGGCCTCGAAGAACCTGGCGGCAATGGCAGGCGAATCGCTGGAAGGCTTGAGCACAACCGTGTTGCCGCACACGATGGCCGCCATGGTCATACCTGCCATGATGGCGCAGGGGAAGTTCCACGGCGGAATTACGGCGCCCACGCCCAGCGGGATGTACATAAGCGTGTCACGCTCGCCGGGGAGCTGTACGTGGGCCTCGGATCTGGCCAGACGCAGCGCTTCACGTGCGTAGAATTCGGCAAAATCAATGGTTTCGGCCACATCAGCATCCGCTTCCGGCCAGTTTTTGCCGACTTCGTAAACCAGCCATGCACAGAACTCGAACTTACGCTCGCGCAGGATGGCCGCCACATTCATCAGGAGCGATGCACGCTCCTCGACCGAAGTCTTCTTCCAGCTCTCAAATGCCTGGGCCGCAGCCTGGATGGCCGGAGCCACATGCTCGGCTTCCGCATGCTGAAATACGCCTACCACCTGCTCGGGATGGGCCGGGTTCAGCGAGGCGGACTTCTCTTTGGTCCGAATCATGCGGTCGCCGATGACCATGTCATATTCGCGGCCGAGTTCCGAGCGAACATGCGCCAGGGCTTCTCTCATCTGTCTTGCATTCTCAGGTTTTGTGAAATCCGTAAAGGGTTCATTGCGAAACGGGGCCGCGGGAATGCGAAGTACAGGCTTGGAGGTAACGACAGTTGCCATGATTTGTGTCCTTTTTTTAATTCTCGTTATAAGGCGAGCGGGGAAATAATGCACCTAAACAATCAATTTTACTCCAGACAGCGCAGCTTACGGCAGCTTAGGTTGCTCCTCGGGCGTTTTGCCGGAAATTCGTGTAACTTGCATGGGCCTCAGTCATCCAAGAAAGCACCGGCCTGCGCCTCAGGAGAGTGAGCTTTGTCGCGTGTGAAATCTTCTTTTTTTCTGCTGCTTGCCGTGCTGGCAGGTTTTGTTCACTCCGGCGATGGCCAGGAACCGGGCAGAAATTCCGTTATTACGATCCATGTTTTCAAGGCCGGACTCTTTTCCGTGCTCGGCCACAACCACATTGTGGTGGCGCCGGTTACGAAGAGCAGCCTTGACCCCGCCGGGCTGACCGCCGAAATCAATGTCCGCGCCAAAGAGCTGAAGGTGACCGACCCAGGCGAGTCCGAATCCACCCGTATGGAGATTCAAAACACCATGCTGGGCTCCAGAGTGCTGGATGCGGAGAAATACCCGGACATCAGCTTTAAATCGTCGCGTATTGAGCGGACATCTCCGCAGCACTTCCGGGTGACGGGCAGCCTGGCCCTGCACGGCAGAAGCAGGGAAATGAGCTTTGATGTTGTATGGAATGCAGACCATTATCACGGCAGCGCCAAATTGAAGCAGACGGATTTCGGAATCCAGCCGGTTACGATTGGCGGTGGCGCGATCAAAGTGAAAGACGAAATCGAGGTGGAGTTTGATATCTATGGACCGCAACCAAATTCTTAAAATCAGCTGCATTGTAGTATTGGGCTTGCTTGTAACACTGGGAATGGCCGCCCGACCACACACGTCGCCTGAGGTCAAACGCAAAGCCGTAGTGGTGGAACTGTTTACCTCCGAGGGCTGCTCCAGTTGCCCCCCGGCTGACGCACTGCTCTCACGGCTGAAGCAGCAGGGACAGCAGCATGGTGTTGAAATCATACCGTTGGGCTTCCATGTTGATTACTGGAATTATCTTGGCTGGAAGGACCGCTTTTCGTCCCGAGCTTACAGCCAGCGCCAGGAGCAGTATGCCTACGCGTTTTCCATCAGCGGTCCGTACACTCCACAAATGGTGATCGATGGCCAGAAGGAGTTTGTGGGCAGCGACTCATCGCGCGCCGGCGATGCCATTGCCGATGAAGCAGGGCGGCCCCAAACCGCAGACGTGCAGCTGGCATGGGTCGAGCCGGGCAAGCTTCAGGTGCATGTGATGGCCCCTGAGAGTGTTGTCGGTGAGGTCAAACTGGCAATCACCGAAGATAATCTGGTTTCCCATGTGGGCTCCGGAGAGAATGGAGGCCGCACACTTCGCCACGCCGCAGTGGTGCGCGAGTTCCGGACGCTGGGAAAGCTGGCCAATGGCGCTTTCCAGACAGAAGAGACCGTGAGCAGCGCAAAAGACTGGAAGCTCAACGACCTGCGTTATGTGGTTTTCGTGCAGCAGGGTGAAAAAAGCATTGAGGGCGCAGCTTCACTGGCCGCCGGACGCTGATTCGGTTTCCAGTTTCGATATCTCAAGGGCGAAGATAGGGTTGTTAGGAAACTGATCATGCAGCCAGTTGAGTTTCTTGAGGGCTTCCACCTTGTTTTTGTGGCGGAGATCGTCAAAGGCCAGCAGAATTCGTGCAAACGGGGCCAGATAATGACCCTGCTCCGCCGCTAATTTCATTTCCCTCACTCCCTGCTCCTGATCGCCTTTGAGGCCATCCAGACGAAGCAGCCAGCGAATGGGCGCGGCCTTGCCGCCGACAATATATTTCCCCATGCCGGTGGCAAGATAGGCATCATACTGGCCCGGTGCGAGAGCGAGAAGGCGCTCGGCGAAACCGGAGGCGGCCTTGGTATAGCCGATGGCCGCTATGTTTTTTTTGGTGATCAGCGCGGAATCGTCAGCACGCAGGCCGTTCACCAGTGTCAGCGCAAAAAGGGCGCGGGTGTCATTTTTATCGCGCTTGAGTCGTTCCTGAGCAATCTGTTCGGCCCCGGCCAGAGTCTCATCAAACTGCTTTTTACCTGCCGGGTCCCATTTCTGCGCCGGACGGGCGTCAAAATTCTCATCCGAGATGAACGTTTCGCTGCGCAATATCTTCAGCCGGGTGAATTCACGAAACAGCACCGCGCTTGACTGCGCCACCCACGGCAGAGGATCATCCTTGCTTAGGGCTTTCGCGGCTTCCAATTTACTCAGGGCCTCATCAAACTGCAGGTTGTACATGGCGCGAAAACTCTGGTCGAGCACTTTGTCCACACTGGGGAGCGGGACCGTGGACAGGTTTTGTCCCGTCATCACCGTGGAGAGCAGGACAACAGCCACTGCCGTGGTGAAAACAGAAAGAGTCCGTTTGTGTACCCTGAAGTCCAGTTTTTGATTCTCCCACGAAGCGAATTTCCGAAGCATGTTAACAGTTTTCGTATACACAGGTTGTCAATATAGATACAAACTGGTAAATAAAATTTTGCCAGGCGCCATCATGGATTGCCGCAACTGTATCCCCTTAGATGCAATTACCAAAGTTACAAAAGTGAATGAAATGGGATTTTAGTTTTCACATGGTGCAGTATCATCAGTGCTTAACAAATCTTAGCAGTGCTGTCGATTCTCTGGCTGCTGATGCGAATGCCGGGCTTATTTAGTGATAGGGTTATTGTCTGCTTTGTTGGTGCAATTTACCGGGCCAAACTTTACGGGAATAAAGCGGAAATCAACTGGTTAGATAAAGAGGAGATGTGGACGGTCGTTCGAACCGGGACTTTGAAGAACTGGCTTTGCCACTTTTGGATCCGCTCTTTAACTTCGCGTGCTGGCTCAGCGGTGACAGCGATGAAGCGAGAGATCTGGTCCAGGAAACTTTTGCGAAAGGGCTCAAGGCTTTCGGCTCCTTTCGCTCAGGCACGAATTTTCGCGCCTGGATGTTTCGTATTTTGCGCAATACATTTCTGACCAGTAGAACTGGCCTGGAACGGCGCAATACGTCACAGCAGGACGAAGATGGCATTGACGAAGCGGTTGTAACCCAGGAGACGCCGGAACTGGAGTTGATTCGGCGGGCCGATACCGAGCTGATTCAGGGAGCGATTGCGCAGCTTCCCCCGATATTTCGCGAGGTGGTAATTCTGGCCGATATAGAAGAAATGCGCTATCAGGAAGTGGCGGACGCGCTGGACATTCCCATTGGAACCGTGATGTCCCGCCTGGCCCGCGCACGAAAGCATTTGCGGAAATATATACTGGATACCCTGGGGAAGAAGCCATGAGTTGTGATTGCCGGAGAAAACTTGAGCTGTATGCTGACGGCGAAATCAGTGCATCCGAGCATCAGGAAATCTCCGCCCATCTGAGCTCGTGCCCGGACTGCGGCGGGTTTCTGGTGCAGCTGCTGGAAATGAAGAAAACAGTGCGCATCGCGGGACACCGCTATTCCGCCCCCATGGAGCTGCGTACAGCTCTGGCGCAGAAATTGCGTCCGGAAAAAGTTCCTGGCATGTTCTGGAGATGGGGCCTGGTGGCCTCAAGTTTTGCCATCTCTGCCATGGCCATCCTTTTCTTCCTTCCCCGGGCTGAAAAGCACGATCCTTTAATGTCGGAAGTCGTGGACCAGCACGTCACCACGCTGGCCAGCCTGAACCCGATGGATGTAGTCTCGACCGACCGTCATACGGTCAAGCCGTGGTTTGCCGGCAAATTGCCCTTTACCTTCAATCTGCCGGAGATTGAGGACGCCTCTCCGTACAAGCTCCTCGGCGGCAAGGTAGCATATTTGCGCCAGGATCCGAGCGCCGAACTGGTGTACGAAATTGGAAAACATAAAATCTCCGTTTTCATCTTCCGCGAAGGCAGCGGCGGCCCTGAACTGGTGCGTGAACATGGCCTGCCTTTCACCGTGGAGCACTGGAATGAGGGAAGTCTGCGCTTTTGCCTGGTAACCGATACCAACCAGGAAGACGCCGATAAGCTGGCAGCGCTTTTGCACGAAGCCAACCGCCGCTAATACAGCTCTAACAGAACACCAGCAGTCAAATCGGTAAAACGGTGTTCCTGACCACGGCATACACCAGTGCCAGCATGCACATGCAGGCCACCGCGCGCTGCGAAAGCCGAACCTCCGGCAAGTAGTTACGGTGCAGCACCGACCAATAGCAGTAAGCAAACCACGCCAGCGCAAAAGGCCCCAGCACCGTGACCATGGCATTCAGGTGGAATGCCCGGCCAAAATGCAAATGCAGCATCTGGTATACGGCGCGAGTGCCGCCACATCCCGGGCACTGCAATCCGGTAAGCGCGTGGAACGGACACCGGGGATAAAATCCGTTCTCCGTGGGAGAAAAGCGGTAGAGCACCGCACAGCCAGCCGTTGCGGCGCCTGCGATCACATGGCTCCACTGCCGCAAACTCAGCTTCATTGTGGCTGCCCCCTTTGTCTTAGCTCGCCGTGAATCCCTGCTCCACCGCCTGGCCAACCCTGAGCACCGTGCTCTCGTCGAAGTGCTTGCCCAGAATCTGTATGCCGATGGGCAGCCCCGCTTTGGTTTGTCCGCAGGGCACACTGATCCCCGGAACTCCCGCCAGGTCGGCTGTAACCGTGAAAATGTCCGCCAGATACATCGAGAGCGGATCATCCGCCTTTTCGCCCAGTTTGAAGGCCGCTGTGGGCGTAGTGGGTGTGACAATGGCGTCGACGGTGCGGAAGGCTTCTTCAAAGTCGCGCGCCAGCAGCGTGCGCACCTGCTGGGCCTTGCGATAGTAGGCGTCGTAATATCCCGAGCTGAGCGCGTAGGTCCCCAGCATGATGCGGCGCTTCACCTCGGGGCCAAAAGCTTCATCGCGGCTCTTGCGGTACATCTCCGCCAGCGTGCGCGCCTTCGCTGAGCGATAGCCATAGCGCACGCCGTCATAGCGCGCCAAATTCGCAGAGGCCTCGGCCGTGGCGATAACGTAGTACGCGGGAACAGCGTACGGCGTGTGCGGCAGCGACACCGGCACAATCTCGCAGCCGCTGGCGCGCAGCTTATCGATGGCCGCTTCCAGCGCGGCGCGAATTTCATCATCCAGACCATCGGCAAAATATTCTTTCGGGACACCCAGCCGCAGCCCGCGCACCGGCTTTTCCATCTCCCGCTCATAGTCGGGAACAGGAACATCGGCGGATGTGGAATCCATGGGATCGCGCCCGGCGATGGCGCGCAGCAGAATCGCGGAGTCCTTCACCGTCTTCGTCAGCGGTCCAATGTGATCGAGTGATGACGCAAAGGCAATCAGCCCATAGCGCGAAACCCGGCCATAAGTCGGCATCAGTCCTACTACGCCGCAAAATGCCGCCGGCTGCCGGATCGAGCCGCCGGTGTCCGAGCCCAGCGTCGCCACTGCGGTCCCCGCCGCCACCGCCGCCGCCGAGCCGCCGCTCGAGCCTCCCGGCACGCGCGATTTGTCACGCGGATTGCGCACCGGCCCATACGCCGAGTTCTCATTCGACGATCCCATGGCAAACTCGTCGCAGTTCATCTTGCCCAGCACAATCGCGCCCGCCGCCTCCAGCCGCGCCACCGCGGTGCAGTCATACGGAGGAACAAATTTTTCCAGCACCTTCGACCCAGCCGTGGTGCGCACGCCTTTGGTCACCATTACGTCCTTGATGCCCAGCGGCACTCCCGCCAGCGGAGGCAGCGGCTTCCCCTGCGTGGATAAATCATCCACCTGCCGGGCCTGTGCGTATGCGCGCTCTTCGCACAACGTGAGCCAGGCATTTACTTCGACATCTTCGGCTTTGATCTTCCGGTAGAACTCATCCACCACCGCCGTGGCCGTAAACTGCCTGGCCGCAATCGCGGTGCGCGTGGATTCGACAGTAAGAAATTTGATGTCCACAGACCCGACCTGATCGTTCAATAGTGAACCGCCCATTGGCTTGCCGCTTACAGCATGCCGCTGCGGTTTTCCATGCACGTGTGGCACAGGCACTCCTGCCTGTGCGAAATAACTGCTACTTCCCAATCACCTTCGGCACCCGGAAAAATCCTTCGCCTTTATCCGGAGCATTGGCCAGCGCCACTTCATTCGGCAGTGACGGTTTCAATTCGTCTTCGCGCCAGGCCCCGCTTTGCTGGCTCGCCACCTGCGCCATCGGCGGGACGCTGCTGGTATCCAGTTCGTTCAACCGGTCAATGTATTCGAGGATGGAATTCAGGTCCTGCGCCATGCGGGCGTGTTCCTGCTCCGTAAGCTCCAGATTGGCCAGATCGGCAACGTAAGTAACGTCTTTTTCCGTGACCTTCATCGTGCAGCCCTGCTCTCTTTTCCCGCAACCTGGAACGTGATCTCCCGCACCAGAGGCCCCAGAAGCTCGGCAAAAACCGAGACGTATCTCAAAGTAAATCCGTTCAGCTGCGACTTCCATGCCGCGTCATGAACTTCCACCGTCAGTTTGCCTTCGGCAAAACTCACCGCCCGTGTCCTGCCCGCCACATCATTGCCGCACACCACCGGCCAGGCCAAAAGCACGGCCTCTTCGGGTGGCTGAGCGCGCAGCAGATCGCTCATAATATTTCGCAGTCCGCTTCGTATCGGTTCCATACAAGTGCTTAGATTCTACCTGCTGTCTGTCTCTCGCCTGCCTGCTCGTCACTGCTGCGACGCACTTCGGGTTCGCTGCCCGTGGCGGCGAGCACCTCGCGAATCATCCGGTCATCGATCTCCGTCGCGTTCACCAGGTCCACCGCATAGCGGACAATGATCTGCAATCCCTCTGCCGTAAGACTCAGCCGGCTCTCCGGATCAAAGGACTCCATGGCCACATTGGGCAGCACACGCTCCATACTCCGGCGCTGCAATTCGATGCGTTCGCGATACTCGGAAAAAATCCTGCCCACCGTTTCCAGCATGATCTTTTCCGTTTGCCGGTAATCGCTCCCGGAAGAAGCCGTGAGCTTGATCTCATGCCAGCGAAAGCTCGTGCCCGGAATCTGCTTGAAGATGCCTTCCGGCTGAAAGACCACGGCGTTGGAAAACGCCACCACCCGCCCCGTAGGCCGGGGGGCGGGAATCCCGCTTACCTCCATCAGGTGCAGGCGGATCAGCCCGATATCCATCACGTCGCCAGTTGTGCCGGAAACCTGGATCCGGTCGCCCACGCGCACTCCGTATTTGCCAATCAGAAAGAAATAGCCGGCCACCGCCAGAATCACATTCTGCAGTGACACTGCTACGCCCGCCGTCAGCAGCCCGGCAAACGTGGTCATGCTGCTCAGCCCGCTGGCAAACGCCAGAATTACCACAATCACTACCACCACGATGACCACCACCCGGCGGATCAGCAAAAACTGGTGGCGGCGGTGCGCGTCCTGCACGTAGCGAAAAGTCATCCGGCGCCACAACTCGGAAAGCACAAAGATGCAGGCCAGCACCGCTCCCAGCGCCGCCAGATGCCACAGCAAACTCTTGCGCGTAGCCTGCAACTGCAGCTGCACCGTGTTTCGCCAGCTTGTGGCGTTGCGCTTATAAAGGTCGAGCAGCACGTTCTGCTTGCTCAGGGGCAAAATCACCGCGGTAGATTGCTTGAACTGCGCCGTCAGGCCGTCCAGCTCTTTCCTCTGCTGCGCCAGCACCGCCGGATCGCTCGAATCCGGCTCATGGGCCAGTTCGTCGCCGCGATGCGTCAGCTCGCGTATATGCGCCACCGCTGGGGTGCGTATGTCTTTCAGGGACTGGCTGAGCGCGTCCGTGCTTACCAGTGAGCTGTCGATTGTTTTCAGTTTTTTCCAGGTGGAGAGGGTCTCGGTGAGCAGGCCAAAAATGCCGGAAGCTTCGGCTTTCCGCTCGCCAGCCGCGACTGGAACCACCGCCGTGTCGTTCTTCTCGGCCTTTTCTGCGGCAGTAGTACTCTCCGTCGCTGAAGCCGGCAGAGTCCGCGCCAGCACATCAATGCGCGCGCTCAATCCCGACTGATGAGCATTGTTGCTGGCAGCCGCGCTGGTAAACTCCAGCATGTTGTGCATCACTTCCTGCCGGGCCTCCGTCAGGTCCAGCTCGCTTTGCACCTCGGCCACCTGCGACTTCAGTACTTCGCGCTTCTTTTCCGGCGCCGTGGCCAGCTTCTGCTTCAGCCCGGCCAGCTCCTGCTCCGTCTGCTTCGCCTGCGCATCGGTGCGCGCCACCAGGTCGCGCAGATTCTGGTACTGCATCGATGCCTGCGGCTGCTCCTGGCCCGCTGCCGTCCCGGACTTCTCCAGTGTCTTCGCCCGCCCACGGGCAAACTCAAAGGCCAGCCGCATTGCCTGATCGGCAATTCGCCGGTTTTCGCCGAATACGATCGCGTCACTCGGTTCCGTAACCAGTTGCTGCTGCGCCGTCACCTGCCGGTACCAGGAAATGCTCTGCTCCAGGAAGGCAAGCACCCCGCCACCCTCGTTGCCGTTCCCCGCCGCCTGCTGCCCAGCAATAGTCGCAGCCGAAAGCAAAGCCAGTCCCAGCGCCAGCACCACTACCCGTTTGGTCTTCATAATTGCAACATCCCGTTCATGCTCGTGTGGCACAGCCGCCCCGGCTGTGGCTTTTAATCTGTGTTCATCCGTGTAAATCAGTGGTAAACCGGTTTTGCCTACCCCCCTCCCGGTCGATCTCCATCCCAACATCTAAAGGGGTTAGCTTAAAACATCACAAGGGATATCCCAAGGGATCAATTTTTAGACCCAAAAACACGAAAGGCCACAGCCTTAACAGACTCAAAGGCAGTGGCAAAATAATCCAAACCATAGCAAATAAACGGCGAAAAGTCAAGCACGAAGTCGAGAGATCATCTTCTCGCTTATTCGAACCTCAGACCAGCAGAGTTGGGCACACTGCCCAACCCTGTCCAGTGTGCTGAATTATGCGCCAAGCATGCGTTTGCCGCTAAGGATGAGTTCTTTTCCATATGCGACAATCACTGCGCCTAATACGACCATTGCTATCGCTGATAAGGTTTTTTCCATTAGAGCTCCCTTCCGAGTCGTCACCCACCACAGTCTGAGTAAACCGTCTCAAGTTGTACTTCCACGCTCTTCCACAATTTCCACATTCTTTGCGTTGCAATTCTGGCTTAAGCTTAGGATGAGGGCATTTACTTGTCTCGGACATTAAAGGGTATATTGGCGTGTCCGCCTGAGCGCTCAGGCGGAAAACAGGTCAACATAAAGGGCGTGAATTGGAACACGAAGATTAGTCCTGCATTTGTGATCGGAATCCAATTCGTACGCTTCATATCGCGTGTTGCTGATGACTTACGAGTTAGCCAGTCTGTGGAAGACAGGATAATGGCTCTATTTATTGAGTTTTGCATAGAAACTTTGAGTTTGCTTCCGGAAGCGCCTGCTGAAAACTCTGACATTGAAAACTTAGTGAATGAGTTTTCGTCCCCTATTTATGACGAAGGCTTCTTTGCTGATTCGGAGGTTCGTCGTATCATGGCCGAAATTGGGGCAAGAATCGCATACTTGCCGCCGGAAATTTCAACAAAAGGCTTTGCGAGACCCCCATTGGTGGATGCAATATGATTCCTGGCGAGACTTCCTGAAGGCGGAAAGTGTTGTGCAAAGCTTGCTGAACATTCTGTCATTCCTTCATTTCCAACTCCCATTGGCCGAGCTGACGCAGCGGGTTGCGGATGGAGAACCAAAAATATTTGCAAGACTATTCCGGTCCGAAGTCAAAATTCCAGAATCCAACGCCATTTCTAAAAAATTCTTGGCAGGACTTGATGACAGAGCAATGCAGATAGTTGGTCAAGCTTTGCTGCTGAAGGGTGAGCCTCAAGGATATCAATTACGCCTTCGCATGGTCTTGTTTTTTGGATGGGATTTCGGAATTGCCGATCTCTCCAACGACGAATTGTATTCCTTTTTATATGACCTAAAGATCATCTCAATAACTCATGATCCCGAAACATTAAGAAGATACCGGAATCGCATCCGTAAGATGATCGAAAAATCGCCTTACGTAAAAGCAGTGACAATCCAGTCAGAATGAGTTTTGGCCAGCAGGAATTGCGCGTACGTGGTCGCGGCGCACGGAGGATTGTGTTTGGCCGCATATACGCAGTGCAGACTGGTATGGTTTATGATGTCGATCGATAATGAAGCTTTCGGATACAATCTGCTGAACTCCGACACTACGGGCGCTGCCGTGTATATTTAAAATTCGGCATCTGAATCATGAAGTTAAGTTGCATCTTGATCAATGCTGGTCGGCCTTCCGCCTAAAACAGCGCGACAGACAGGCAGCAGCTATTCATCCTTAACTCGCTCAACGTTTACGGAAATAGCAGAGTTCCAGCCACAAGGCCAGAAGCAATCCCACAGTCCAGGTCACCAGCCAGATCGTGACGAGCAGGCGCGCTTCGTGCTCGTTCCTGGGCATCGGCACGCACTCTGGTGGAGTGAAGGCGTCGGGTGAATATAGCGGCAAGGGTCCATATGGGGGCCGTTTCGAGCAACTTCGCCTATCGGCGACATGTCGTCGCAAGAATACAGAGATCATCACCTGGATGGCAACTGATATTTGTATTAGTTTGGGCAAGCGGGTCCGCGCCCTGCGCTTACGGCGCGGCTGGAAGCAGATCGATTTGGCCGCCCACACTAACCTGGGCCGGGTCTATATCTCCGACCTCGAAAACGGCAAAAAAGAACCGGGCCTGCGCACGGTCGAAATCATTGCCCGGAGCTTTGATCTCACCGTTTCGCAACTGACCAGGGCCTTTGAATCACACAGGTTGTTGAGCATCTAAGCATCCCCAGATCGCAATGGCACGATAATCAACCTCAACATGTGATGATCCCATCAGTTGGCTCCGCCCTATGAAAATATATTGAACTGCCTCAAATCCACTTTACAAAGAGACCCGTCAAGGCTATAGTTTCGCGCCATGGCCGATACAATCTTTTGCAGTCAATGTGGAACGAGTCTGGATCTTCAGGCGCGGTTCTGCCCGAAGTGCGGCGCCGCATTAGCTCCCGCACCTTCGCCATTTAAGCCTGCCGCGATGGCAGCAGCCGCTCCTGGGTATGCTTCTGTGCCGCCTCAGCCAATTACAGTGTCAGCGGCTGCTCCTCCGGCGATGCCGCCGCAATACGGCGCCATGCCCACGGCTTATACTCCTCCCTCGGGTTATGTGCCTGCAGCACACGCTATTCTTCCCTATGCGGGGTTTTGGATTCGTGTGGCCGCGTATCTGCTCGACATACTGATCCTGCTGGTGCCCTCAGTTCTGCTGGCGTTTTTGCCGGTTTTGGGGATTATCACCAACATTGTGGGTATTTGGCTCTATTTCGCGCTGCAGGAAAGTTCGGAGCAACAGGCCACCATTGGCAAACGTGCAATGAAAATCTATGTCACTGACATGCAGGGACACCGGATTTCATTCGGACAAGCCACGGGCAGACATTTCTCCAGGATTCTCTCCGCTATTTTATGCATTGGATACATCATGGTGGCCTTTACTGATAAGAAGCAGGGCCTTCACGACATGATCGCGAGCACTCTGGTGCAGCGGAGGTGAGGGCCTGTTCTGTATAACTGTATTGGCCATTGCCATAACAGCCAGCAGCCCAATTAAGACGACAGTGCGATATGGGCTGCGACAGGAGCGTCGCGTACGCGTATTCTGCGTCCACCTATCTTCTAAGCAGCTCCGGATCGCAATGCCTTGATAATCAACCTCAACTGCTCGAGGGCTTTGGGGTCCATATCTCCTGGCCGGTTGACCAGGGGATCCAGCTCATAGCATTGCCGTCGGTAGCCATCAATGGTCTTGTCGCGCTGCGGCGTTTCCACAAAATCATTCCATTCCTGAGGATAGCGGCCGCGATTTGCCAAAAAGTGCTCGAGATCTGCGCAGCCACGGTGCAATCCGCAAATCCGGAGAGTTGAATCAACTTTTCACAGCTGAGCTGCTTCTAATCACAAGGATGAGCAGCTAAGGCCTGAATGTGCCCTGGCGGAAGGGCTGACAATGATGCAAAGCACGATGAGGGCGTCCATGGCGTTGCTGCTGATCGTCTGCTCCCTGGGCAATACCTGCAGCGCATATTCCGTGCTGACTCACGAAGAGTTTGTGGACCTGCTCTGGAAAGACCAGATCACGCCTCTTTTGCTGGAAAAATATCCCGGCGCCTCGCCCGACGATCTCCGCAAGGCCCATGCCTACGCCTATGGCGGATGCCTGATTCAGGACGTTGGCTACTACCCGTTCGGGAACCGCCTCTTCAGCGATTTGGCCCATTATGTTCGCAGCGGCGATTTCGTTGTTGCAATGCTCGAAGAAGCCACTGACCTCAATGAATATGCCTTTGCCCTGGGGGCCTTGTCGCACTATGCCGCGGACATCACCGGCCATCCCTTTATCAATCAGTCCGTGGCCCGGAATTTTCCTAAACTAAGGGCCAAATACGGGCCGGCAGTCACCTTCGAGCAGGACCCCAAAGCCCACATTCGCACGGAATTCGGTTTTGACGTGGTGCAGGTGGCAAGGCGCCGTTACGCGTCCGATGCTTACCACGACTTCATCGGCTTCGAGGTTTCTAAACCGGTCCTGGAACGGGCCTTCCTCAGAACATACGGCATCCGGCTCGAAGATGTTTTCAGCAACCTTGATCTTTCCATTGGCAGCTTCCGCCGCTCCGTCAGCACCATTATCCCGGAAATGACCCGGGTCGCCCTGCTTACCAAAAAAGACGCTATGGTCAAAGAAGACCCCAGCTTTGACCGCAAAAAGTTCCTCTATAACCTCAGGAGGACGGAGTATGAAAAGGAATGGGGCAAAACTTACCAGAAGCCGGGATGGGGAGCGCATATTCTGGCCATCATTGTCAGGTTGATTCCCAAGGTCGGCCCCTTCAAGGCAATCGCTTTCAAAATGCCCAGCCCGGACACCGAGACCCTGTACCTCAGGAGTGTCAACAATGCGGTGGACCAGTATCGGATCTATCTCCAGGACTTGAAAGCAGGCAAAAAACTGGCCTTGGCAAACAAAGATTTCGATACCGGCAGGCAGACCAGGGAAGGCGAGTACGGCCTCACCGACAAAGCCTATAGCAAACTGCTGGACAAGCTGGCGACCGACAAGTTTTCAGCCACGTCTGCGGAACTGCGGCAAAACCTGCTGGCCTTCTATGAAAATCCGAACGCGCCCGATCTCAGCCGGCAGAAACCGGAGCAGAGAAACAAGATGCTGCGGAATATCGAGGAGTTGAAATCGCTGGGGGAACAACAATCGTCATACCCATAGCCGGTTACTGTAAAGGCCAGGGTGCTTTGAGCTGGCGACAATCCAGTTGTCGTGTGTCCGTGCGGTCCCGTCTCGTCGCCCGCTCAAAAGCCGCGGGAATCGGCTTTATAGCAAAAGTGTCAATAGTGAGCAGTTCTCCTGCGCCCTTTCCTACATCCTACTAATACGGAAGATCCTTTTGGTTTATATTGCTCTGCTCAAAAAGACTAGAGACCGTATTGCTTTTATGCCGGGCACAGCGGCCAGGGGCAACCAGACAGCTTCTCCAGCATTCGTAAGGAGCCGCGACGCCATGAAGGTGCATCTCGTAAATCCCAGCAATATTTCTTTCGGAACCGCGGTAATCACGCCGCGCTGGCTCTATGTGCTTGCCGCCGCCACTCCTCTTTGTTACGGAAAACCGAACCTCATCGACGAAACTTTGGAGCCGCTTGAGCCTCTTGAGATCCATAGCGGTGACGTGGTGGGCATCAGCATTCATACCGGGAATGCCTTGCGCGGATATGAAATTGGCCGGCTGGCGCGAAGTCGCGGCGCGTGGGTCGTCTTTGGCGGCATACACGCAACTCTTTATCCGGATGAAGCTGAGCAGCTGGGAGCGGCCCATGCCGTGGTCAAAGGTGATGGCGATGTCATTTGGGCAACAGTGCTGGAAGATTGCAGGAATAGCCGGCCAAAGCCTGTTTATGAAGCAGGCAGGATTGAGGCCGCTGCTTTCAAAGCGGCCCGCTGGGATTTGTTGCCGCCCAATCGATATATGTGGGCTTCGGTACAGACCGTCCGGGGTTGTCCCAAGCACTGCTCCTTCTGCTCAGTGTGGAGGACAGATGGGCAGCGCCCCCGGCAGCGCTCTTCGGACGTGGTGGTGGAAGAGATAGTCCAGTTGCGGCGGCGCGGCTTTCGCTTCATTGCTCTGGCCGATGACAATTTTTATCCCGTCACCCTCACGGACATGCAACTGGCTGCCCGGCAAAACAATGCTGCACGGCTCCAGGAACTGAAAGCGATTCGGGAGGAACGTTTCGAATTGATGTCGCGCCTGGCCCAGCTTCCGGCTGACACGGTTTTCTTTACTCAGATCACCATGGAAGCCGCCGAAGACCCCGAGTTTCTGGCGGCGATGAAAGCGGCGCACATTCTGGGCGCCTTGGTGGGCGTGGAGGCCGTCACGCCACAGGGGTTGAAGGACGTTTATAAGGATTTCAATTTTGCCGGCGAAAGTCTGGTCCAGCGTCTGCGCACCTTCCGGCAGAACGGCATTCACGTGCTCGGCTCTTTCATCTTTGGTCTGCCCAGCGATCGTCCCCATACCTTCCATGCCACGGCCACGGTGGCCGAACAGGCTGAACTCACGTTTGCCCAGTTTGTGATGCTGACACCGTATCCCGGAACGGTGGATTTCGCGCGCTGGGAGCAAACCATGCAGGCCGATCCAACGCGCATTGCGGGGATTCCTCTCACCCGCCACTGGCTGATTCCATCCGCGCTCCGGCCCAAAGTTTATTCTCCGCATCCGGCCATGTCGGACGGGGAATTACGGCAGAGAACGCAGGGAGTGTGGGACGAGTTTTACAGCATGAGATTGATCTGGAAACGCTCCAGATGCGCGGGGACTGTCAAAGCCCGACTGGCCTTTGTGCTGATTTCAAAACTGTATCGCCGCATGTATGCCGATACGGGTATTGCCACGGACAGCGCGCGCGCCGCCCGCTCCGCTCGCTGGGCTCGCTGGATCGCAAAACCATGCCGCCTGCTGTTCGCTGGCCGGCCTATGCTTGATCTCCAGATACCGGTGCGGTCGGTGACCAACTCCGTCGGTCCTGGCCACCTTCCGGTCCTCCGCTAGTGCCGTGACTGTGACGGGAAGACCGAGCTTGCGGGAAATGGCTCATCGGATTCCCAGAATCCCGGGGCCTGTCGCAAATATTTGAACCACGCAGAACCATGCAATTCGTAACGGACATAATCGATTACAAAGCTGTCAGTACTCCCGGCAGGATGGCAGGAAACTAACAGAATATTGGTCCCGCCGCTGCTGGAATCAATTTTCCAGCCAGACTTCAGAGTTTTTGCCAGCCTGATCAACTCCTGTTTCTGCATAGCCACATCCGCGGCTTCAACATCGTGTAGTGACGCATGGGAGGCCTGAATAACGGTGGTAACCAGCCCACTATAAGATCCGGCCCCGGCGGAATAATCAACCGTAAGCAGATACTCATGGTTGCGTGCCGCAGCCGGACTCCATTCCGTCAGCTCCGCCAGTGCGCCATCGAGAGTACGATCAGCAATTACTTTTCCTGAATGGTCGCTGATAACCAGTCTGGCGTGAGCGGGTGGCCTTGCTGAAAATTCTTTGAATAGCTCAGACTCTGGTGACAAAACGAATGACCAGCCTCCTGTGCCCCACATCAGCTTGCGAACAGCAGGAGTCAGCCGGCTATCCAGCAACAATTCCATCTTTCCATTCATCCCATTTGGATCGCGGCTGAGCGCAAATGTTTGAGCAACGGTGTATGCCGGGCCGCTTCGTTCAGCGGCATTACATACCATGAGCATGAAAATGCAGCTCACCAGCAGTTTCCGCAACATATGCCACCTTTCAAGAGAGTTTATGGCGCGACCAATGAAAACGGCGCATGATAGTCCATAGCCACAATAATGGCCAGGCGAGTAAAGCAGCATTCATGAATCCGGCAAGTACCAGATATGTAATTGGCCAGTTTGAATTAATTCCAGTGGGGAAAACGAATGCCGCAGCCAGGAGCCCAGGGAGCAATAAAACTCCTGCCGCCGACCATCCCCATATGCTGGATACACCTGCGCAAAGCAGTGTCAGGCCAAGAGCAACACTGAAAGCGATGAGATACCGCTGAAGGCGCGCACTCCTCATTTCGGCTGTCTGTTGAATGGTTAAATTCATTGGTGGTGCTGGTGTTTATTATCGTCTGTGAAGCAGACTTTTTGTATAACCTGGTCGCCGGTTGCGCGTTGTAGTCTTTTCAGTCGGATGCGCGCGCAGCTCAACCCCAATAACGGCCATCCCCTTTAATTCACCAGGAAAATTCCCTTACAGAAATCAACAACTCAATCTGCTTTAAATCCAATAACTTACCTGCAATTTGGGGCATTCCCGTTTAATGCTGGCAGCAGCCGCTGAATGGCTATTTCTCGCCGCTTAAGGATTCCCGTTTAACTCCAGGGGCGCTACATCTGTAGTATGTCGAGGATTTATCATCCTGTGTTATTTCCTGTTGTCACGTGTGGACAAAGCGCCATGCGGCGCAAGGAGAAGGCAAATAAAATTATGCACAAGCCTGTAAAGTATGCGGAAAAAGTTCTTACAGCTGCCGCCCGCGGAGCGTGGGCGATTTTTGACCGTGTCAACCGCATTAATCCCAATCCTTCCTTTACGCCCAAATGGTCGGAAAAGCCTCTGCTGAAATCCTGGGAAAAAACCAAGCCGCCGCTCGGCTGGCCCCGCAGCACCGATTCGCTTTGCCCCCGTTGCGTGCCTGAAATCCGCCAGCAGATCGTGGACGGCAAGCTGCCCCACGAAATTCTGCTCAATGAAAAAGCCGGTGAGATCAAAGCCACCATCGTAGAAAAAGACGGCAAGATCATGATGGTGAAAGATTGCCCCATCCACGGCCACTTTGAAGACGTAATGGCCGTTGACGTGGATTTCTTCAAGCATCTTGAAGAAGTTTTCCCTGGCCGCGACATTCTGGCCCACAATGACGAAAAGCTCCACCATCACGGCACCAGCACCGTAAAGCATGGCCGCGGCTCGGTCCTCACTATCGACCTGACCAACCGCTGCAACATGATGTGCGATCCCTGCTTCATGGACGCCAACCAGGTTGGCTTCGTGCATGAGCTGACGTGGGACGAAATCAAGACCATGCTGGATAACGCCATTTCCATCAAGCCGCGGCGCCAGATGTCGGTCCAGTTCTCCGGCGGCGAGCCTACGCTCTCGCCCTACTTCCTTGATGCCGTGCGCTACGCACGCGAAGTGGGCTACAACTCGGTGCAGGCTGCCACCAACGGTATTGAGTTCGCTAAATCGCCAGAGTTCAGCCGCCAGGCCGCCGAAGCCGGACTGCGCTATGCGTATCTCCAGTTTGACGGCATCGGCAACGCCGCCAACTCGCACCGCCAGGTCGGCAACCTGTTTGACGTGAAGCTGCGCGCCATCACCAACCTGCACAATGCTGGTGTGGACATTGTTCCCGTCACCACCATCATCAACGGCATCAACAATGAGCAGGTTGGCCGCATTATTCAGTTCGCGCTGGACAATCCCAAAACCATCAGTTTCCTGAGCTTCCAGCCCGTCTCTTTCACTGGCCGTGACGAAGAAATCACCGACGATCGCCGCCACGCCCAGCGTTACACCCTGAGCCATCTGGCGCACGACGTAAAGAACCAGACTGGACTGGGCGAACCCAAACGCGACTGGTTCCCCATCTCGTTCATGTCCACCTTCTCTGACTGGGCCGATCTGATTCACGGACCCCAGGCCGATTGGGGCCAGCTCAGCTGCGGATGCCATCCCAACTGCGGCGTAGGCATGGCCGTGATGATCGACAAGGAAACCAAGGAAGCCGTCCCCGTCACCGCTTTTCTGAACGGCGACAATCTGGCCAAAGACGTAGCCCGCGTCAATGACGCGGCTCGTGGCCGCTTCCTCTCCGTGGTCGGCATGGCCCTGGCTGTGATGAAGAACTATGATCCCTTCCAGGCGCCCACCCACTTCCGTCTGGTGGATCTGCTCAAAAAGTTCGACAAGACCTTCGGCGCCACCAAATCAGCAGAGAGCAAGTACGGCAGCGTCAAAGGCGAGCGCACCGTCGAGGACATCAAGAAGCGCCGCCAGGACCGCTGGAACTTCCTCTTCATTGCCGGCATGTGGTTCCAGGACCTGTATAACTACGATTTCCGTCGCACCGAGCAGTGCATTATTCCGTACGCCACCCAGGAAGGTGAAATCAGCTTCTGCGCCTACAACACCGGCGTGGGCTGGCGCAACATCATTGAAAAGATGCACATGACCGCCACGCTCACCAAGTGGTATGAAGAGCATGGCCGCCATGAGATCTTCGCCGGTGGCAAAAAAGTGGGTATGAATGACGAGTCCCACAAGCTGCGGCTGAATGACGATCACGTCCACGCCGGCCGCAATACTACTCTCGACGATCTGGGCATTGCCAAGACCGCTCGCGAAGAGAAGCTGCGCGCCCGCGATGAGAAGATGAAGAAGACCGCTGAAGACGCCCGCATGGAAGCCCTCTATCGCGAGCACATTCTGAAAGAACCCAAACCGCAGGGCGGCTTCGTTCCCCTGGGCGCCATCGCCCCGGTGAATGGCAACGCAAAGCCTGTTGCGGAGAAGGAAGAAGTCTTCGGAGACTAAAGCCTTAACCACAGAGAACACAGAGGGCCACGGAGCGAAAAACTTCGTGGCCTTTTTTGTTTCTGACCAGAAATCGAAACTGCAAAGGCAGAAAACGTAAATGCAAAAAAAAGAACACATGCAATAAAATCGGCTTGTTCTGCCTTTTGACTTTTCTTCGTGCTCCTTCGTGTCCTTTGTGGTTAAGCTTTTGCGGTGGTTTCCTCTGTGATCCTCTGTGCCCTCCGTGGTTAAATTCTTAACTATGCGCTTATTTCGCATTTTGATTCCGCTTGCGGTACTGCTTGCCGGCTGTTCGGGAACGCCAAAACACCCGACGTGGAAAAATGCCACGGGAGCGGAGCAATTCGAGCAGCTGATGTGGCAGTCCATACACGATAAGAACTGGACTGAGGCAGAGCGTCATCTGGCCCCGACATTCGTGGGCGTCAGCGCGCAGGGTAAGGCTCTCGACCGCGCTGGCTGGGTCGAATACTGGAAGAGCAACCCGCCGGTTGACTATTCACTGGGTGAAGTTCAGGTCCAGCCCGCTGGCGGAGACATGGTCGTGAGTTACGTAGTCCAGTTCAGCAATCAGACCGCAGGCCATGCTCCTGCTCTTCGTGTTGTATCCGTCTGGCAGAGTTTAAAGAAGGGCTGGGTGCTGATTTCGCAGTCACACACGCCAGTGAGTTAAGCTTCTTTTCCTGAAACCCCGGTCCCGTGGAGCGGGCGAGGGGCCCCTATGGTCACGAGAATCTCACTACCGTTTTCACAAGAGACCGAGAGTTCAGCATCCTTTTGCTATCATCGCCTTCGTTATGCTTTCTGCTGAAGTCCGTCGTTTTCGCAACGCGCTGCTGCGCTGGTTTGGCAAAGAGCAGCGCGCCCTGCCCTGGCGGGAGACGAAAGACCCTTACTGCATTTTGGTTTCCGAGATCATGCTGCAGCAGACGCGGGTGGCGGTCGTCACGGTTCGTTACCAGGAATTCCTGAAAAAATTTCCCAATGTGCGCTCCCTGGCCAAAGCACGGGAGCAGTCCGTTCTGGCTGCCTGGAGTGGGCTGGGATACTATCGCCGAGCACGATCGCTGCATGCCGCGGCCAAAATCGTCGCGCAGCACGGCTCATTTCCGGCAACAGCTCTGGAGATGGAGGAACTGCCCGGCGTAGGGCGCTACACTGCCGCGGCTGTGGCCAGTATTGCTTTCGGCGAGTCCGCGGCTGTGGTCGATGGCAATGTAAAGCGAGTTTTGCGCCGCCTTTTTGCGCAGGACCTTTCTGACGATGACTGCTGGCGTCTGGCCGGACAACTGCTCGAGAAAAAACAGCCGGGTGACTTTAATCAGGCCATGATGGAGCTGGGCGCGCTGGTCTGCCTTCCCCAGGAGCCGCGTTGCGTCGAGTGTCCAGTGACAGCGCAGTGCAGGTCGCGTGGCGCAGGGAACCGGAAGCAGGCTGTGTCCCGCCGCAAGGCCGTCGCACACTATTCTCTGGCGCATCGCCAGGGACGCGTTTTGCTGCGTCAGCGTGATCCATCGGCCAGCCTCATGCCGGGCATGTGGGAACTTCCGTCGCGCGATCTCGTGGCCGTAAAAGAAGGTGAGGACCCGATTTTGCGCCTGCGCCACGCGATTACCACCACGGACTACACCGTGCTGGTGTTTGCTGCCAGCAGGCGTATCAGCGAAGGCCGATGGGTGGACCTGCGGTCCGTGGAAAAATTGCCGCTTACCGGATTGACCCGCAAGATTCTGAAAGCCCTTAAGCTGCTGCCCTGATTACTTACTTCAGAGATGCTCGAGAGCTGCGCTTACCGGTAGCACCGCGGACTGCGGGAACGCTGGCGTGCTCATCGTCCGCAGCCAGTCGCGCAGCTTGCGAAAATCCAGTGGCGCAATTTCCTGGAACTGAAGACCGGCATGTCCATTGCTGTCACACCAGATGATCTTGCCTGCCAGGCGGACGGGTTTTCCCGTGCTCGGAAGATAGAAATGGACTGCGACAATCTCGCCTATCGGGAGCGACTGCTCGCAAAACAGGCAAAGCCCGGTATAGCTGATGTTGGTGATCCTTGCGCCCCGAAGGTTACGCTCCATTCCGTTCACCATCAGCACGGCTCTTGCCCCAACGTTCGCGGAATGCCGGTAACTGGAGTGCCCTTCGTCGGCGAGCTGGCCAATGGCGATTTTCAGCGTCTTCAGAATCTGGTAAGCGTGCAGCGGTTTTTGCAGCCGAAATTGTGCTTCATTGTCGGAGAGCGCTCTGAGCTTTTCCCAGCTTGCGCTGAGCGCAATCAGAATACTGGGATATCCTGGCGTGTCGGTTCGTTGCAGCTCTGTCAAATAACCTTCCGGAAGCGATTCCAGGTCGATCAGTCCGAGATCGAATTTCTGCTGATTCATAGCGCTGGTAGCACGTTCCGCGCTGGCGCAGCACCAGGGCTTTATTTTGTGTGCTCCCAGACATTTGCAAAGCACCTGCTGGTTCTTTGGGTCAGCGCAAAATGCGAGGGTAGAGAGGGATTTTGTCATATTCCACTTCGTGGGAGGACATTAGGATGATCGGCCTGAAGACGGGCCATATTAGGCCCCGAATTGCGCATGCTAACCAAAGTACTCAGTCAGGCTGCACTAATTAAGCGCCTTGCAAAGCAACTTATTGCTTTTCGGCTGTCTCGTAACCAGACTACCGTTTCAACCTATATTGCGTGAATACCCCTCGACACCATAAAACATGTCCTTTGTTGTCTCCGCGCACATCCACAGTTACCGGCAGAAGAGATTTCATTCCGTCAATTTCACTCCAATCAAACATTACAACTTCCCGGTACTTGTCCAGCAAATCAGACATACGGAAATTCTTGGACACTCTCAGGATGTTCGTGTCCTCATCTGTCCAGACCTCTCCCCAGCAGTCAAATGACTTCACATGATGTGATACATGAAAACCCCAATTTGTCTGCAGGTCAAAGCTGCAAATTTGATCCTCTGATCCACCAAAATACTGAAATACTTTTATGGTTCGATCTTTCAGGATGAAATCTGGAGCCTGGTTAATTTGCAGGTTATAGTTTGTGGCAACCACTTCTGGAGTAGCCATCCAGGCATCTCCGGGTTCGATGGTGTTTTTTTGGGGCAGAGGCACTTCATCAAGAATTTTTCCCCCGTTGGGATACTCTCGCCAGTACTGTTCCCCATTTTTTACGAAGACTTCGTATTTAGCACTGGCAACCATATTAGAATCGTTGCCGCGTCCCCAGTCATAGGACTGAATCGAACTAATTTTTTGGAGATTTTTGATTAGTTGTTTGGCTTTTTGACGCAGGAGTTGAGTGTCTTCAGGTTCGACCGTGCGCTTTACCAATCCAGTGTGTATCTGAGGGCGCCATTCTGGATAGATATCGGGATGTACCGGAGCGATGGTTGTAATGTCGGGAAACGTGTCAGCCGCTATGTAAGGTTGCACCTTTTTTACAAAGTCAGCCAGGACAGGTACAGGTACTCCCAGTACGGTGTCTACCCTGTTAAGTGCGATGTCCGCCAACACAGCCAGCACTCTGCCTTTATTGTCCTGTATCAACCCGCCGCTTGCCCCGCCGTGCAAATGCTCAGGATTGGGCTTGTACGAGAACGCAAGCATACCCTGGGGATTGCTGATCCCGATGTACTTGCCATGAAAGTGGGCAAGGCTCCTTTTAGGGTTAAACTCCAGAGGAAACGCATAGATATCAACATCCTGCCCGGCGGACAGATCAACAATATCTGTCATGTTGTATTCCAGCCCATGAAATCCCTTCTTGTACAAATGCTGGCGAAGTTTTAACAGAGCCAGATCATGCAGAGGGTTATAGCCCACTTCCGTGGCTCCCTCATCATGAAGACCGCTTGCCAGCCAGCTATCAACTACGGGTTCCCCCTGAATGGAAAAGTTTTTCCCCATCATTTGGGCAACGTGATAGTTGGTCACAATGTACTGACACTCGGGGTCAAGACAGAACCCCGAGCCAAATTTTGCAAGCTGAAGAGGATTAGCAGACAATTTGGTAATTGGTACGACTGCCTGTACACCTTGTGCCCCTGCGAACACCGTAAGGCATGCAGCGCAAAATGCGAGAGCGCGGAGAGATTTCGTCATATAGCCACTTCGTGGGCGTACATAACGATTGATCGGCCTGAAGGCAGGCAATATTAGGCCCGGAATTGCGAGTACTAACGAAAGTACTCGGCCCGGCTCTCCAATTTCCGGGTTTTGGGAAGCGATTTATTTACAATAGACCGACAGACAAAACTGGAGGAATAAATATGGCCGCCCTTGAAACTGGAGTTCGCGCACCCGAGATTGAGCTTTCGCTTACCGATGGCAGCGGGTTTTCACTGATGGAAGCACGGATGCTCGGCTCGGTTGTGCTTGCTTTTTTTAAAGTGGGCTGCCCCGTGTGCCAGTTTACGTTCCCTTATCTTGAGCGCATGTATAAGAGTTACAGCCCGTCCGGGGCTTTTACCATGGTCGGTATTTCCCAGGACAATCAAGCTGATACAGAAGCTTTCATCCAGCGCTGTGGTATAACTTTTCCCGTTGCCCTTGATCCGGCGGACAAATACCCGGCTTCTAATGCTTACGGAATCACCAACGTGCCTTCGATCTTTTTGGTCTCGGACGAGTGTGAAATTGGCGAATCCATCGTAAGCTGGGCGAAGATCGATATGGAGCGGCTGAACCGCAGTCTGGCTGAGTTGTGTGGAATGCCCCCGGCGGAGATTTTCCCGGCAAATGAGGACGTACCAGAGTTCAAAATTGGTTGAGAATCAAAAAATTGAACCGCAGGCTGCGGCTCAGCATACAATCAGCGTGAAGTCACGGCTGAAAAGGCCGGACAGGGGCTTTCAAAAAAGCAGACTTGTTTTCTCCAGGGGGAATGTGCGGTTGAGCTGGAAAACTTCGGTAACCAGGCAATTACTCATTTACGAAATAAATTAGTAAGAAATTCGTTTCCCTGAAAAGTACCTGGCATAAATGGCTTTTCCGTTTCTGCAACGCGGAAATCTTACCGAATTGGCCCGTCAGCTCTCGCTCGGGGCCGAGACGCCATCCATATCTCTGGAAAACCTGGTGGCGGGAATTGATAACGTCCGCCATGACGTTTTCCTGAGCCCGAAATTTTCTGATACTGCCCGCGCCCATATTTACCGCCAAATCGCAAAGCACGGTAATGTGGAAGATATGATGGCGGAACCACTGTCCGCGTCCAGTGGGGCCTTTCGCCCTGCGCCGGCAGCGCCAGCGATCAAAGCTGCCGATCCCGCCGAATACCGGCGGCTGTTGGCCGAACTCAGCATGGTGGCCCTGAATCGGGCCAAAGCGGAAGACAACGTCACTATTGATTTTCTGTTCCGTCTGGCGGTGGTCAAGTTTCAGCGCGCGGAGTTGCTGAACCAGTACAACCGGATTGTGGAGCGCTGCCGCGCGCGCGCCAAAATCTATGAAGGGCCCCGTCAGCAAAATGCCAGCAAGGCGATGGAAGTGCAGGAGCGCTTTTCCAGCTTCCAGATCAACAAGCGCACGGTGCTGCGCAGGGCCGGGCAGGACCTGTTCGGCGTTCTGCGTGACATTGAAAAAGAGACCGTGGCCAAGACCCGCCGCTCACTGTTTGGCGAGCCACAAACGGCGTCCTATGATTACTTTCTTAATCGTCTTATCTTCAACGACGATCTTCGCGACGATTATCTCAACGCCGAACATTACGTGATGCTCGGCAATTTCGAGCGTGACTCCGATCGCTTTCAGACCATGGTGGAGATAGCCGCTGAATATTTCAAAAGCCTGGGAGTGGTGGGCGAAAACGAAGATCTTACTGTGGATTCGCTGCTCAACGTGCCGGAAAATGCCCAGGAGATCATGGCCGCGGGCACGCCGGACGAGTCTACCGTCAAAGGCAAAGCGCAAAAAGCCATGCTGAACGCGTGGGTGGACCGGCTGGAGCGTGAAGGCGTCATGGAGCGCGTGATCGCTTCTTATGAAGTTGTGCCAATTCTGCCGCAGTACTCGCCGCCGATCAATCCGCAGCAGCTGAAGAGCGCGCTGATCACACGCGGCGAGCGCAAACGCGTGGAGAGCCTGCTGGAAGAGCAGGGAAAGATATCTCCGGAGCAGCTGCGCCAGGCCGTGCGCCGGGCGGAGGGCTGCAAGGGAGCGGAACGGGCCAAACTGGCCGGCCGGTTCTTCGCCGACTTCATCCGCTACCACCGTGATCTGCGCCGGATGGAGGCGCTGATTGCCGCCATGGACGGCGTCAACATTATCGGCAACGATAAGTCCCGCGAGCTTTCCGCCATCAACAGCACGCTCTATGAATTTCTGCTGCCGGAAGAACAGAAGCCGGCGGAAGATAAAGTGATGCACCACGTGGTGCTCAAGGCGGACATCCGCGATTCCACCACGCTAACGCGCACGCTCTCCGAGCGCGGGCTGAATCCGGCCTCTTATTTCAGTCTGAACTTTTACGAGCCCATCAACAAGCTGCTGCCGAAGTATCAGGCCCGGAAGGTCTTCATCGAGGGTGATGCCATCATTCTGGCGCTGTTTGAATATGAAGGTGATGCCGGCCTGGCCGTGGCCCGCACCTGCGTGCTGGCCAAAGAGATCATTGAAATCGTCACTGCGTATAACGAGCGCTCGCTGGCCGCTGGTCTGCCCAGTCTGGAGGTGGGCATTGGCATCTGTTATGAAGATTCCGCCCCCCTGTATCTGATGGATGGCAGCCAGCAGATCATGATTTCACGCGCCCTGAATGAGAGTGACCGTCTCTCCTCCTGCAGCAAGGGAATCCGCAAGCTGCTGGCGGGCCGGGACATGCTGTTCAACGTATTCGCGTTTAAGACCGTGGACGACGCGGACACCGGCGGCACTCCTGATGAGTTTTTACTGCGATACAACATCGGCGGCATTCACATCAATGAAGCGGCGTTTCAAAAACTGCGCCGCGAAGTTTCACTCCAGGGGTACGATCTGCAGCTTCCCATGATCTGGACCACCGCCCGGGTGCGGGTTTATTCAGGCGTGGTCCCTCTGGGGAATGGATTGTTTCACCGGATCGTAGTCCGGCACGGGCGCGTGGCCCACATTGATGCGCGCGATTTCTCGCTCAAAGAGATGACGGACAAGCCTTACTACGAAGTTTGTACCAATCCCGCAATTTACCAGGCCATTGAACAGGCCCAGGTTGCGACGGAAGCCACCACTCCCTGAGCTCTTTTAGAACTGCCGGCGTGGCACGCGAAAGGGAATATGGATCACCGCTTCCAGGTCCACCGGAACGCCCGCTCTTGTTCCCGGACGAAAACGCCACCGCTGCAACGCGCTGCGCGCACTTTCATCGAGCTGTGCATCTACTCCCTGCAGTACGCGAATGTTTCCCACACTGCCGTCACTATGAATCACCGCGTACAGCACCACCACGCCTTCAACGCGGTCATGGATCAGCTCCTGCGGATAGGCTGGGTCAACTTTGCTTAAGGCAACGGGGCCGTTGAGATCGGTGGTTAACCGGTAATCCGTGGGCGGATGCAGCTCGGTAAAGCGGATGATCCAGCTTCCGCCGGCGGAATTCAGGTTCGGCATACTCAGCAGCATGGAGTAATATTTGCGTCCGCTGAAAACGCTCTCTTCCACTCTGCGATCGTCACCTGGGCGAGTGAAGCCGTGGTCCGACGCAGGCGATGGCACATGCGGCGGCTCAGGCGTGGGCAGTACGGACGGCGCTGCCACCACCACACTGCCGGTGACCCTGGCGGGTGGAGCAGCAATGTAAACTCCGGGTGGCCCGCCGGTCCTTTCCGGCGCGCTGCTGTCGCCGGAATTTTTTGTTTCGGCATCGGAACCTTCCTTGATTTCCGGCCTGCCAGAAGCACCCGTATGGCCATCAGGCCCGGCAGAGAATTCGCCGCGGCGATTGCCTTCCGGCACGGTCATGGCGCCGCTGGGTGCGACAGGATGGGCATTCAATGCCAGCAACTGGCCAATCTCCTGGGACTGCGCTCTCCCCGTTCCGCTGGCTATTACCGGAGCTGGTGGCGCCACCACCGCGCCTTCCGCCGGAGTATTCAAAGCACGCAGCTCTCTCTGCGTCGGCATTGCAGGCGGGGCCGCTATGGCAGGTGCGTTATCCGGCAATGCACGCCCGGTCGCAGTTCTGGATGCAATCTGCGCGGACGGGCCGGCAATCTGCTGGTTCTGTTCTTGTGGAATATTCAGGCTGGCTGTGGAGCGCCGCGCCGCCTGCTGGGCAGGCGGGACTACGGCTACTGTGCCTTCCGGAAGAGTCAGTGTATGTCGTGTTGTTACCGGTGATGGCGGCGCAACCGCATCCGGCAGTGTAAGCGGCAGCTTTGCCACATCGTGCTTTGCTGTTTCCTCTGCGGGAGCCGCAACCGGCGGCGCCGCCTCTGGCAGGGACGGCATCATCAGGCGTTTTGCTGCCGCCGTGGGCGCGGGTACGGGAACCGGCGTCCAGATCATCATGTTGGGCAGCGGAACATCATGGGGCAGAATGTTCAGCTCCGGCTGAATCACCGTCTGCTGCGTGCTGTTGTGGTCCGGCTGCAGGGAAACAATCTCCTGGGGTGAGTAGGCTGGATCAGCCTTCTGCGCACGGCCCCGCGCTGTCGGCGCGGGTTGCGTCCGCGAGCTTATGGCCGCTGAGTTTATGGGCGGAAGATACGGAGCAATCTGATAGTCAGTAATCGTCCTGTGGGCAGCCGTCTCGACCACGCGTGGCTGCTCTTGCAGAATCACTGTTGCCACGTACAGCAGTCCCGCTGCCAGAACGTGCACCAGCAGCGATTGCAGAAAGCGTGGCCACGGAATCCGAGATTCAATCCAGGCGTCCGCCCAGTATTTTCCTGGAAGCGTTGTGGTGGGAAGCGGCGGGAGCGGAGAACGAAACAGATCGCCTAGGTTGCGCAGAAAAACTTTGGCCCATGGCTCCTGTTCTACAAGAAACCGAAGCCGGTAACGGACCGGAGCAGGCTGCGATGGAACCGAGTTTCGCGCCGTTGCCATTGGTGCCTGGACTTTCAGTGCCGGATGCCGCGATTATATAGTAGTAAACTAAGGCGCTTATGAGACTTTCTGGCAAAATCGCGTTTTTTGTACTGCTCCTGGTGGCCTTCGCCGCCGCGCAAATGCCGGCTAAGAACGCTGCCAGCTCTCCCGCGGAAGACATCTCCGGAATGTACAACTTTTTGAAAACCGGAGAGTTCGTGCAGATTACCGTTGAAACCAGCGGAGTCTCCGGCTACATCTCCCGCCAGGGCGATCTGGAGAGCGATCACGGCATCTTTCTCGACCAGTTTTTCACCGGCGCGTCCATTGAGGGGCACAACGTCGCCTTTGTAACCAAACAGGTGCACGGCGTGTGGTTTGAATTCAAAGGCAGATTTGATCGCGGCAAAGCGAAGGACAAAAGCGAAGACGGATACTACGTCCTGCGCGGCACGCTCACGGAATTCACCGTCGATTCCAGCAAACAAACTACTTCGCGCTCGCGCAATGTGGAATTCAGCCTGCTCGGTCAGCCTGAGGATGATGCTCCGGCTAAGCTGAAGTCATCAGATGCTTCCCGCTCTCCAGCGCGGCTTTAAACTCGCGCAGCCCGCGCTCGATCCAGTCTTCCACATGAGTCGCAGCGCCCAGTGCGCCGGACGGCGGAGCATAGTTCATCACCACATGCACTACGGTTTGCTCCCCCAGTGGCGAAAACGTAACTCGTCCCGTATGCTTGGGGCCGTTAATGGATTTCCAGCCGATAGACTCGCTGGGGACAAACTGCGTGATTCGCGCGTCCCATTGAAAGTCTTTTCCGTCCACGCTCGCCCGCCAGCGCGAACGTTTGCCGGCCAGGTCGATCCTCGTGATGAAATCAATCCACTGCGGCAGCCGCTCCAGGCTGGCCCATGCGCCGAACACCACGTCCACCGGGCGGCCAATGTTGATGCTTTTTTCCAGCCGCAGCACGTGCTGACCAGAGCTTTGTGCGAACCGTCTCGCCGCCAACGCTCCTCCCACGGCCGCTATGCCCGCGACAGCTCCGGTGGCAAACCAGAATTTTTCCCGCGTCATGATTTTTTCTCCCAGATGCAGGGTTGGAGGAGAAATGGGACAACGCAGGTTGCACACATTCCGCCGCAGAATTGGTTCGCCAAAATGATTTGGACATTCTTTTCCACTCTTTCCAACAGGAAAGACCCATTCTCCACAGGAAATCCACTGAAAGAAACGCGGCACTTCTTGAAATGCCTTTGTGCATCGGCGATAGTCTTTTCACACGAGCGTGAGATGTTCAATGGCAGGGGCGCTTCGGTGAATCGAAGACGTGCTCCTTTGAGCAGTGCTGGAGTTTAATCTGCGAAGTGGCCGCGACCTCTGGTTGCGGGCCTGAACTGGTCTTCATCCCGTGCGCGGCGCGAATGCGCGGCGGCGGAAAGATGAAGCGCGAGAGAATCTCCCGTCTCCTGGTTATGCCGCCTGGCAACACGCGGCGCAGGAACATCCACACAATACCCGGTCTGTATGGCTGGTACAGGCCGGGTTGCTTTTTTCATAAGAATTTATGGGACAATGTGCCCGGCCAATGCTGGTGCAGAAGGTGACTTTCGCCTGTTTTCATCCCTGCAATATCTTGTTTCACGGGGATGAAATTAGGAGAAAATTGATTCGGGAACTCTCATAATGGCCACAACCGATTACAGTCTGGATCGCGGATTGCCGGCCAGTATAGAGGCCGAGCGCGCCATTCTTGGCGCCATCCTGCTCGACAATCTGGCTTACCATCAGGCGGCGCAGTCAGCGCTCCAGGCAGACGACTTCTCGCTCGATTCCCACCGTCGTATTTTTCTGCGGATGAGCGAGTTGAGCGAGACCGGACGCGCCGTGGATTTCGTCACGCTTTCCGAACAACTCGGCCAGCACAAGGAGATTGAGGCCGTCGGCGGTGTGGCCTATGTCACCTCGCTCACGGACGGTCTGCCTCGTGTCAGAAATATTGAGCAGTACGTCAAGATCGTCAAGGACAAGGCGCTCCTCCGCAATCTGATTCACGCCGCCTCGAATGCCGTGCAGACGGCCTATGATCAGGAAGCGCCGGCGGAAGAGATCATTGAGGCCGCCGAGTCCGCGATTTTTCGCATCGCCGAGCAGCGCATTGGCCAGGGCTTTATGGGCGTGCGCGAGATCGTTGAATCCTCCTTCGGCACCATTGAGCGCCTGTATGAGCAGGGCCAGCGCATCACCGGCCTCGAAACGCATTTTGAAGATCTCGACAACAAGACAAGCGGCCTGCAAAAGTCCGACCTGATCATCATTGCCGCCCGCCCGTCCATGGGTAAGACCGCCTTCGCCGTGAACATTGCCGAAAACACTGCCGTGCGCGACAAAAAAGTGGTCGGCCTGTTCTCGCTGGAAATGTCGCGCGAGTCGCTGATCATGCGTATGCTCTGCTCCCAGGCCATGGTGGATTCGCACAAGGTGCGCACCGGCTTTCTCTCGCGCGAAGACCGCTCCAAACTGGTGGACGGCCTGGCAGCGCTGATCGAGGCGCCAATCTTCATTGACGATACACCGGGCATCTCCATCTCCGAGATGCGCGCCAAGTGCCGCCGCCTGCAGCAGTCCAAAGGCCGGCTCGACCTGATCATTGTGGATTACCTGCAGCTGGTGGCCGCGGCCCCCGCCGGCACCGGACGCCGCTATGAAAACCGCACCCAGGAAGTGTCCGCCATCTCTCGCGGCTTGAAGATGATGGCCAAGGAAATGCGTTGCCCCGTGATTGCCCTTTCTCAGTTAAGCCGTGCTCCGGAAGGCCGCACCGGCAACAACCGCCCGCAACTCGCCGACCTGCGCGAATCCGGCGCCATTGAGCAGGACGCCGACGTGGTCGCCTTCATCTTCCGTGAAGAGGTTTACAAGCCCGACGATCCCGATCTCGAAGGCAAGGCCGAAATCATCATCGCCAAACAGCGTAACGGCCCAACGGGCATCGTGAACCTGGCATTCATCAAACGATCGACGCGCTTTGAAAATTTGGCGAGTGAATCTGGTCCGCCGCCGGGGTATTGAGGCTTTAGTTTCCCGTCACGTATCGTTTTTGATATACAATCCCGCCCATTGCTTTGGGTATCCGCAATTCTGCTGGTCATCGTGCTAGATACAAAACTCGGAAATGCAATAGTTATGTTTTTTAGTATTCCTGTCTTTGGTTTGTTTCAATGATTTGTATAGTTTAGATGGCCTCCAGAAGTGGATACTTACTTGCAGATGAAGATGTTTCAAATTTTTCTTGGTACAAGAGAAAATTAAGGGAGGATTGAGAAAATGGGTACGAGCATTGCACGAAATTTGCTCAGATTTTTTTCTGGCTTTCTACTTCTGACAGTCTTTTTTACCGCGCTGTTTGCCCAGCAGGCTACTGGACGCATCATCGGCACAATCTCTGATCCAAGCGGTGCGGTGGTGTCTGGCGCCCATGTCGTGGTAACCAATGTCGACACACACATTAGTCGCGAAGCTGTGTCGGACGGAAACGGAGCGTATCAGGTTGCAGCGCTTCCCATTGGGAACTACACGGTTGCGGTTGATCACCAGGGGTTTAATCCCGTCATCACAAATCCGCTCAAGCTTGAGATCAACCAGTCGATCAAAGCAGACATAAAGCTGCAAGTCGGCTCTATTAAGGGCGAGGTGTTGACGGTGGAGGGCGCCGCCGTAACGGTGGAAACGGTCAATCCTACTTTAGGTTCCACCGTTTTAGAGAAGGAAATCAGCAACGCACCTCTGAATGGCCGCAACGCGCTCGATTTAGTGCTGTTGCAGCCTGGCGTGCTGCCCGCCGACAATCAGGGTAATGGCGGAGCAGCCAGTGCCAACACCGCTTTCAGCATCGGTGGCGGACGCAACGATTCAAACACCTTCCTTCTCGATGGTGGGATCAATAACGACCTTCTGAACAACGGTGTTGTATACAATCCCAATCCGGATTCCATCCAGGAATTTCGCGTTCTCACCAGCAACTTTACCGCTGAATACGGACGCAGCAGCGGCGGCATCGTCACGGTAGTGACCAAGTCGGGAACAGACAACTTCCATGGCAGCGCTTACGAGTTCAACCGGAACACTGCTTACAATGCGAATACGTTTTTGAACAATGCAGATGGTCTGGCAAGGCCAGTCCTCAAGCGCAATCAATACGGCGGGACCTTCGGTGGCCCGATTAAGAAGGACAAGGTGTTCTTCTTTGTCTCCTACCAGGGCCAGCGCGAAAGCCAAATCATTCCCACCAATCAGGGAACTACCTTTACTCCTGCCGAGTTGCAGGGAAATTTCTCCCAATCGGCGAACAGTGCTGCCGTGGCTTCATTTTTGCAGGCCAATCCCTTTTTCCAGCCCAACGCCGCGCTGGCCGCTCAGGGCATTATCGATCCCACGAAGATCGATCCTGTGGCCCAGGCCTATATCAAAGCAGGACTGATCCCAACGACTGCTACGGGCGCCATCAATTTCCAAAACCCTGCCAGTGACAATCGGGATGAGGTAACGGCAAAGTTCGATTACGAAGCCACCAGCAAAGACCACTTTAACTTTACAATTGGCCGTCTTACCCAAACCACCCTTGGTCTTGGGGTGGGCACACCCGGTGATGGAAACGGCGCCCAGCCTGGAGGTCCTCAGTTTGTGGGCAGTGGCAATGTCCATCGGGAGTTTTTCAATGGGGCCTACACGCGGATTATTTCATCCAGCATGTTGAACGAATTTCATGTAACGGCGCAGCGGCTCGATAATTTGCAGGCTGTTCCCAACAAACCGCTGGGCGCACCCAGCGCCTTTGGCAGCGCTATTACACCGGATAATCCCACGGCCCCTCCGCTGCTGACTTTTCCCTCTCTGTCGGTTGGGTTCAGTCCACAAGGGCCGTCCCATCTCTTTGACAATACGTTTGCCTACAGTGACACGTTTTCCTGGACCCGGGGAAAGCACAGCCTGAAGTTTGGCGGTGGCTACTCTGCCTTCCAGGACAATCAGGTGTTTGATTTCTTCGTGAATGGCAACTTTGATTTCGTGCCATCGCTCGACGGAGTCACCCCGTTTGGCGCGGGTGATGCTTTCGCCAATTTCCTGACTGGTATTCCGGACTTTTTGTTTCAGGCCCCGGCTGCGCCATCCAACATTCGCAGTAAATCTACCTACATTTTTGGCCAGGATGAATGGCACGCCGCCAGCAACCTGGTCCTCACGGTCGGACTGCGCTACGAATACAACACGCCCAAATCGGACACCCAGGGCCGTACCTTTTCAGTTGTCCCTGGCGCGCAATCTACCGTATTTCCCAACGCACCCGTGGGACTGCTCTTCCCCGGAGACAAAGGTGCGCCCACGGGGGCAAACTTCCCGCGCAAGACCGATTTCGCGCCCCGGTTTGGCTTTGCCTGGCAGCCGTTTCACAACAGCAAAACCAGCATCCGTGGTGGGACCGGTATTTTCTACGATGTGCTGAAAGCGGAAGACAACTTCCAGTTCAACGGCCAGTTTCCCTTTGCCTCGACTGCTTTTATCGGTTTTAACGACCCATCCGGCACGGCGGCCCCCTTCGGCCTGGTGACGAATCCCTTTGGCTCGACCGGCTCGCCCAATCCATTTCCTTCAAAAGCGGTCAACCACGCCATCAATTTTGCTAATACGATTGGTACCTTTGGTGGCGGCGGAGTCTTTTTTGTTGATCCGCATCTGCGCACGCCTTACACCTACCAGTACAACTTAAGCATTGAGCATGAACTTGCCCGCAAGATGGTGGTGGAAGCGGCCTATGTGGGCAGCTCATCTCACGGGTTGACCGGGTTGAAGGACATCAATCCTTTCGATCCCGCTACCCTGAGTGGCACGCCGAATCGTATTTTGAACGAGACGCCTGGCAACGTTAACGGCAGCTTCGGATTCCTGCCGCAATTCCAGAACGTTGCCAACGCAAGCTACAATTCATTGCAACTCTCGGCCAGACAACAGCCGGTTGCCGTGCCCGTACTCGGGACCGTTTACTACAGCTTCGGATATACGTGGGCGCACAGCATTGACGATGCTTCCGGCTTTCGCAATAACAACAGCCAGGTGCCGTTCTTCCAGCCCCACATCTTCCGCGCATCGTCGGATTTCGACGTGCGTCAATTCGTGACCTTCAGTGGCGGCTGGGACCTGCCCTTCAGCCATGGCCCCGCAAAGCTGGTGAAAGGCTGGAGCTTGTATCCCATCCTCACCTGGCGGACCGGCTACCCCTATAGCATTACGGCAGGGCTGCCTGCTTTGAATGGCACGCCCGGACCCTCCGGAGCCGGCGACGGTAATTTGGTCAACGCCAATCTGGTCAGCCCGGTGCAATTCCTGAATCCACACAGCCAGTCTGCGCCCAGTGGAGCACAGGGCTTTTACTTCTTCAATCCCAATTCCTTCAGCTCCGCGGTTACCAGCGGCTATGGCACGGCTGCCCGCAACCTGCTGCGTGGACCGGGGCGCACCAACATGGATCTCTCACTTGCCAAAGTCGTTTCTCTCTCCGGCGACCGCGTGAGTTTGAAGTTCAGTGTTGACGCCTTCAACATTTTCAACCACACCCAATTCAGCAGCCTGGGCCTGGACGCGGCGTCTCCCGCCACTTTGGGCACCGTAACCAACACCTATGCCCCGCGCATTCTGCAACTGGCGGCACACGTCAACTTTTAACCTGGCATAAGGGGGAGCAGGTACCATGCTCTCCCTGTCATCCCATCACACCGTAGCGAAGCTGCGTTAAAAGCAGGCATTTGGCTCTGCCCAATGGCAGCCAGATTTTTGCACGCGTCACATCGCCGCATCTATTTGCGCATTGAGCCAGATGTCCGAACGGGGCTGGCGGGAATCGAAGCCTTGGCATTAATCAGCGCTCGAGGCGCTTACAGAGCTTGGCGAGTAAGTTTGATTTGTGGTTAGTAGTATTAAACTTACTACACGAGAAAACCGTAGTATGGAATACCGGTGCTTAGATCGGTAGATTTGGCAGGTTTAGATGGTGCCATCTATACTGTCAATCTTTTCTAAAATCGGAAGCACGAGTCGATTACGTATAGCATTAATCAAATCTTTTCCTACCGTACCACTTTTCTTTATATCAGTCCATACGTCACGTAGATCTATTCGTCCTATTGTTGAGGCAATCCCTACTGTGCCTTCAATCCCAACATCATCAAGTATGATTGGAATAATGTGCTCTCTGCGTCCAGGCTGCGTCATGACATCTTTCTCATATTTGGTCCAAACTTTATCGCGATAGTTATTATCTAAAAACACTAAATAATATCTGCATGACTCGGAATATATCCGTCCCAGGGTTTTCTCTAAATCTAGAGCCAGGAGGAAGGCCTGAAGATCATAATCATAGAAGGTTACTATATCCTCAGTTTTTAGTTGAGAATTTATCTCTTCTACTATTTTTCGAGTTTCGCCAGAAAATGAGAAGCCAATATCGTATGAATATAGTCGATTTTTCTCAATCGCGCCATCTTCAACGCCAAGCTCTTGATAAAGCTTCTTAGGGTCGAGATTTGTCAGGAAATATCGGAATAGTGGATCTTCTATTGAAAATCCAGCATCAGGATTAAATGCTAATTGTTTGCGCAAATCATTCTCTTTGCCGGGATCATAGATTACTTCAGCTACACGAGTCCTTACAGCTTTTATTCCTGGTCGGCGACGCTCCTGAACCACATTTAATAACTTATCAAAATTAACTACAGATTCCGGGATTTTGCAAAGAGCAAGCAGGATCTCAAGGTATGGCTTGTTGCCTCCTGGCCGCCATCTTTTGCCTTTAGCAAAAGTCCTCGCTATTGGTATATAGCGTTGCGTTAACTCAGTCATAAGTCTTTGCCTAATGCCAAGAAGGTCGAAAGTTAGGATTTTTGTATCATCTTGTGTTTCAAAGACTTCTTGAGTCGCGCATACCTTGTTGCAAACGTACTGAGCTAACCAGAAATTTCCAGAGCTTTCCGAGAGCAGAACGCTTCTATCCTCGAAAAGTACATTAAGCGCAACTTCTCCCTCGCTAATCAGCCGATCTATTTCGAGATCCGACGCTCGAGACAAAACATATGTGCCTAATCGCTGCCCAAGATCGATTGCTTCCGAAAGCAGTGGTAGTCCAGTGGTAGGGATTCCAATTAAGATTACCTTCGGCGTGATAACATCTTCGAACACTCGGTCGCTCATTCGCTTCAACGATGACCCAATCTCGGCTCGTTTGTCAGCTGTAAGCAGGTGAAAGTCGTCGATCATCATAACAGCTGGAGTTGGGATTTCTCCTTTTCCGGCTATCTTGAAAAAGGTATTGATTCGATCATCACCGTCCTCATCGCGACAGCTCACATAGCTGAAATTATCGTTTTTGGTCCATCCTAGCTCTTCAAATACCTTAAATGCGACGCAAGTTTTTCCAATTCCTGATGGCCCTTCGATTAAAAGGTGTTTTCCCGGTTGCGATATGTCGGCTCGTACTTCTCCATAGTATGCTGGTTTGACATAAGTGTAAGGTGGAAGACCGACTGTCTTGAATACTTCACCCAAGGTCTTTTTCTGGATCACTTATGCTCCTTTTTAAATTGTTTATGAATTGTAGAAGCCTAGAACAATCTTCAATCGGATATTGATCGTGCATGTGGAAGAAGTCTTACGAGTCAAGATCATTTTAGCACACAGCAATTGCAGGTCAAATTTAGTGGCTAATGCTTCATTATTTGCTGCTCCGTATGTTTTTTACGGCTCAACATAAATCCGATGCACCCGCTCACCCAGCCGGGTGAGCAGCTCGTGGGCAATGGTTCCCGCTTCCTGCGCTACCAGTTCTGGTCTTAATGTGTGGCCGTTGTGTGTGCCGTAGAGCAGGACTTCGGCGCCCACGTTTAGGCCGGGAATGTCCGTTACGTCCACCTGCATCTGGTCCATGCTGATGCGGCCCACAATCGGCGCGCGATGGCCCTCCGCCAGCACGTGCCCCTTGCCGGAGAGGCCCCAGGGCAGGCCGTCATCGTAGCCGAAGGGAATAATGCCCACCTTCATGCTGCGCGCGGCGGTGTAAGTCCGGTTGTAGCCCAGAGTCGCGCCGGGCGAGAACTGCTGGATGCTGGCAATGCGGCTGGTCACGCCGATGGCCAGCTCCAGTTCCATCGCCTGCTGTGTGGCCGGTGAGGGATGGATGCCGTAAAGCCCCAGTCCCACCCGCACCATGCCGTAGTGCGCCTCGGGGAAGCGAATGGCGGCGGCGGTGTTGGCCGCGTGAATTTGCAGGCCGGAGAAGCCGCCGGCTTCGAGCGCCTGGAGTACCCTCTCGAACGCGGCAATCTGGGCGCGGGTAAAGTCGTCCGCCTGGGGATCGTCGGCGGCGGCAAAGTGGGTACACACTCCGGTGAGCTGCATACTTCCGCTGTCGCGAATGCGGCGTGCAAGCTGCACCGCGTCCTCCGGGCGTATGCCCAGGCGGTGCATTCCGGTATCGATCTTGAGATGGACATCGAGTGTGCGTCCGGTCCGGGCCAGCGAGCGCTCAAACGCCTCGACCAGCTCGTGCGAGTGGATGACCGGAGTCAGGCGGCAGCGCAGCAGATTGTCAATATCTTCGCGTTCAGCGAGGAAGACAAAGATCTCCTGGTCTGCCCCCGCCTTGCGCACGGCCACGCCTTCATTGGCCGACGATACGCCAATATGGTGGACGCCCAACCGAGTCATCCAGGAAGAGAGCTGCACCAGATCGGTGCCGTACGCCATGGCCTTGAGCATGGCCAGGACGTGCGCTCCGCCGCAGTGGCGGCGAAAGCGCGCGATGTTGCCTTCAATCGCCGCCAGGCTGACCCACTGGCAGCGCTGGGCAATGGCGCCGGAGAGGTCGCGTACGGCTTTGACCATCCCGGCATGGCGCGGGCCTTTGAACAGCACCGTATCTCCCGAGCGCAGCAGGGGCAGCAGCTGATCTTTGAGTTCGTCCGGATTGCCCACGCGGGAGATAACACCATCAGGCCGTGATACCCGAAAGCCTTCCTCAGTGCTTTGCAGCTCGCCCTGGCCCACCAGATACAGATGGCTGAAGCCGCACTCGCCCGCCTGCGCGCCCACCTGGCGGTGCTCGCGCTCCGAGCTTGCGCCCAGTTCGCGCATTCCGGCAAAAGCAAAGATCTTTCTGCCTCCGGGAGAAGCGCCCAGAGTGGCCGCACGCAGGGCGGCGTGGACGGAGATGGGATCGGAGCTGTAGCCGTCATTGATCAAACGTATGCCCTGAGGTGAAGACCACAACTCCATGCGCGTGGACGCGGGCGCGTAGTTTTCCAGCGCGGAGGCGATCTCATCGAGGCTCACGCCGAGCAGGTGCGCGGCACAGGCGGCAAAATGCAGATCGGTGATGATCTCCGCCGAGCGCGTCCTCACGCTCACCGTTCGCGCGGACGAAGAATCCGCCAGCCGGAGGACCTGGCCCTCTTCGCTAAAGGAGAGCGGCTTAAGGGAAAGCAATTGCGGGTCTCCGCCCAATCGATGAATAGCACACTTCAAAGCGAAGGCGGGCGCTTCAATCACTGGCTCGTGGGCAGGCAGCAGCACCCAGCCCTCGGGCGGAATATTGCCGAACAGCAGTATCTTTTCCTGGGCTATGGCTTCACGGCTGCCAAAGTTTGCCAGATGCGCCATGCCGATATTGGTAAGCACGCCGTAATCCGGAGCAGCAATGTCTTCGAGCGCCGTCATCTCGCCCGGAGCGGATACGCCCACTTCGAGAATGGCCAGTGGCTCCGGCTTTTCCGCCGATAACACCGCCAGCGGCAGCCCTAACTGGCTGTTGTAGCTTCCAGGAGAGGCCAAAAACTGGCGGCCCGCCAGCAACGCTCGCAGTGCGTCCTTGACCACGGTTTTGCCGTTGCTTCCGGTGATGGCGAGGACTTTTGAGAAAAACTCCCGCCGCTGCCAGCGGGCCAGTGACTGCAGCGCGCGCAATGGATCGGGGACGACAATCAGCGGCCACTCAGGTTCAACTGCTGTATGAGCGATTGCATCGCGCGCCACCAGAGCGGCGGAAGCGCCGTTGCGAAAGGCGTCTGCCAAAAAGCGGTGGCCGTCTCTCTGCTGGCCCTTGAGCGCAACAAAGAGTGCTCCGGGAACGGCGCCGCGTGAATCGGTAACCACCCGTTCAACGCGCACTGCGGACGAACCGCCGCGCAGTTCACCCCCTGCGGCCCACGAGATTTGGTCGAGCTTCGCTGGTATCAAAAATTCTGTCCTTGCATCCTTGCAAAAGAGAACTTACCACTGATTTTGGCGCTGACAACACTGCTCCGACCAATGTCGTTGAGCGCCACTAAACCCGCTCTGAATACCGCTGAATGCCGGTCCATAGGCGGCACAGCCGCCAGCATATAGGATTAAAAGTTTACTGCTCATAACTGCTTATGCTCAGCCTATACCAGAAATGGATGTACGCGTGGGAGACCCGTCTCACCACTCGCGACACGAACCGCATCGTGCGTCCTTTGGAGTGGGGCATGGAGTGGGCACAGCGCTGGCCCCTGGTGCATGGCAACACGCCTGCGGTGGAATGGGCATCTCCGCAAGAGTGCGAGGACTTTCTCCATCAGCTTAATGACCGCATCGTCGCCAACAGCGATGAGTTTTTTTCCTATCAGACGCCGACCGACTTTCGCCTGGAAACACGCCGGATTGAGCTTTTTCCCACCGGCAGCAACGGAGCGGGCCGTCCGCCCAAAGGGCATGGACAGTTTTTGCGCTTCACCTCGCCCTCGCCCACGCCATATCCGGAGAACGATCTGGTCAATGCCCGCTGGTTTCCGGCGAAGGGCAAGCGCGCCGTGATTGTGCTGCCACACTGGAATGCCAACGGCATCGCGTACAACGCTCTGGGGCCCATGCTCAATCGTTTTGGCATTTCCATGCTGCGCCTGAGCAAGCCTTACCACGACATTCGCCGTCCGCGCGAGACCGAGCGTTCCGACTATGCGGTTTCTCCTAACATTTGCCGCACCATCGATGCCGCTCGCCAGGCAGTGGTGGACATCCGCTCTTGTATTGACTGGCTGGAGATGCAGGGCAAAGAGAGCGTGGGCGTTCTCGGCACCAGTTTGGGATCGTGCTATGGCTTTATCGCGGCGGCGCACGAGCCGCGACTGAAGGTGAATGTTTATAACCACGCGTCTACTTACGTCGCCGATGTCGTCTGGACCGGGCAGTCCACCCGCCATGTGCGCGAGGGGTTCGAAAATGACGGAATGACTCTCGACCGCCTGCGCCAGATGTGGCTGAGCGTCAGCCCTATGGCGTATTTCGATAAGTTTGGCCGCTACGCAAAAAAGTGTTTGATGATTTATGCGAAGTACGATCTCACTTTTTTGCCTGAACTATCACGCCAGGCCGAGGCGGAGTTTCGCCGCCACGGCACTAATTTAAAGACGGTTGTCCTGCCCTGCGGCCATTACACCACAGGCGAGACGCCCTTCAAATACGTGGACGCCTGGCATATCGTCAGCTTCCTGGTAAAAAATCTCTGACGCCTGTGCATCCACCGAGTCTTTCTTTTTGTGTGCTAGGGGCGAAAATCCGGGTCTTCGGTGATATGTTTTACCGGCAGCCTAAGCACAAAATTCAGCCGCTCACCGCATACAGCACATCCGGGAAACACCGCTCCTTTCAGAATGAGCGTTTCCTGTTTGGTTGTTCCGCCGGCATGGTTTGTGTGTTCAACCAGGTATATGCCCGAAACCGGCGCCGTTTGGCCGGTAACGCGGACATCCGCAGCGATCGCTGGTCTCTCATTTTCATGCGGAGATCGCTGTAGTTTTTTTTCTTCAATTGGATTACCCACACTCACGGAACCTCCTTGCGAGACTTGGCGCCAGGGGACCTTAGTTATGGGTTATGCAGATATCGTTCCAACCCGTAAGCAATTGAAATTACATGGCTCAGACGCCGGGGGAACCCGCGGGAACTCGTAATTTCTTCCGTAAAAGGCGAATATTGCACAACGGGACGCGGGGTTGCATCCGAAACCGGCGTCTTAGGCGCCAGAATCGCTGACCAACTTAGCATTCAGCACAGATGAATAGTACTCTTAAATTTTGTGGAAAATTATTTTAACTACTTTACCGAGATTGAAGAGCACTTCTGCCGCCGGCGCGGAACTCTGCTTCACGTTTCCCCGCTGGACTGGGACCTCATACGGACCTGGAAAGAGGCGGGTATTCCGCTCGAAGCTGTGCTGCGCGGCATCGACCTTACATTTGAACGCTTCAACCGTCGCCCGACGAAGACAAAAAAAATCAACGGTCTGGGCTGGTGTACTCAGGAAGTGCTGGCTGCCGCCGAACACATGAAAGAAGCCGCCGTGGGCAGCAAACGAGAGGAGAGCCAGGCAGCGGCAGGTCTGGATGCCGGCGCCATCGCGTCCTTTTTAATCGCCAATGCAAAGCAGCTGCGCGGCGCTGAACTCACTTTGCAGGTCCAGACAATGGCTACAGAAGTGGCTGCAGCGCTCGAGAATCTGGCGGCTGGGCTGAAGGAACTATCCGGACATCTCTCGCTCGAAGATTTGGAGCGCCATTTGACCGTGCTCGAAGAGAAGCTTCTTGCGGCGCTGACCGTGGCCACGCCGGAAACAGAGCTGATCAGCGTGCGGGCGGAAGCCGACCGCGAAATCATGCCTTACCGGGGCAAAATGCCTGGTGCGCAGATCGCGCAATTACAAAAACAGTTTCTTCACCGGCGGCTTTTGGAAAAAGCCAAACTGCCCCGCCTGAGCCTCTTCTACCTGTGACTATTGAAAACCTTACTATTGAAAAAATGATCTATGGCGGCGATGGCCTGAGCCATTTGCCAAACGGCAAAGCTGCATTCGTACCCTTCGTGCTACCGGGCGAAGAAGTGAGTGTGAACCTGCTTGAGGAAAAGCCTGGCTTTGCCCGCGCCGCTCTGAGTGAAGTGCTCAAGCCCTCGCCCAGCAGGACGACACCACAGTGCCCTTACTTCACCACTTGCGGCGGCTGCCACTACCAGCACGCCGATTACAATGCGCAGCTGGAGATCAAGAGCGCGGTCCTGCGAGAGACCCTGCGCCGCACCGCGAAATTCGAATGGCAGGATGAAATCGTTGTCCACTCCGCCGAGCCGTGGAATTACCGCAATCGCACCCGCCTGAAGGTGCGCGGAGGAGCGGATTTTTGTGCCGGGTACTACCGGGTCTCCTCGCATGATCTGCTGGCCGTGGAGCAGTGCCCCGTCAGCTCTCCGGCCATCAATCGCGCTATAACGCAACTCTGGCAGATGGGCAGGGCAGAGCGCGTCCCCGCAGGCGTACAGGAGATTGAATTTTTTGCGAATCATGACGATTCGCAGCTCTTGATCGAAGTCTATGGCGAGCTGGCCAGGGCCTCAGCCCAGGCTTTGCTCCAGGACATGCAGGCGCAGATTTCTGGAACGGTCGGCTGCGCGTTCTTTCCATCAGCCCAGGGCAGTGCGCCTCCAGCTCTGACTGTGGGTGATCCGTTTCTGAATTACGCCGCCGGCGAGCGGACGTTTCAGGTAAGCGCCGGATCGTTTTTCCAGATCAATCGGCATTTGATTGACGATCTGGTCAAGACCGTGACCGGCGATTCCCATGGCAAACTCGCGCTCGATCTTTACGCCGGAGTCGGCTTGTTTGCCAATCATCTGGCCGCGCGCTTTGACCGGGTACAAGCAGCAGAGACGGCGCCGGCATCTTTCGGCGATCTCAAAAAAAATGCGCTCAGGAATGTGAAGCAGGTCTCAAAAACCACAGAGCAGTTTTTAGAGACACACAAAGCCCAACCGGAGCTGGTGGTGGTTGATCCACCCCGCGCCGGGCTGGGCGACCGGACAGCCAAACTGCTCGCGAGTTTGCGCGCTCCCGCGATTGCATATCTCTCCTGCGATCCGGCAACGCTGGCCCGCGACCTGCGTGTGCTGCGGGAAAGCGGCTACCGCGTCGAGGCGGTACATCTGTTCGATTTATTTCCCCAGACATTCCATATCGAGTGCCTGGTACGGCTTGCGCTGTAGTCCTGCTGGGTTCTTATTTTTGTTTCTTCTCTTTGTACAGCTCGGGAAACTGCTCGCGCAGACTGGCCAGTTTGGGAAGATCATTGAACACGATATACGGCTCGCTGGTGTGAGAATCGAGATAATCCTGGTGGTAATCCTCAGCCGGATAGAACCCGCGCAGCGAGGTCACCTGGGTGACAATGCGCCGGGAAAAAGCTTTCGCCTGATTTAACTGCTCAATGTATGCCTGCGTGATGCGCTGCTGCTCCGGCGTGGTGTAGAAGATGGCGGAGCGATACTGCGTACCCGAATCCGGGCCCTGATGATTGAGCTGCGTGGGATCGTGCGCCACGGAGAAAAAAACGCGCAAAAGCTGGCCATAGGTGATCTGCGAAGGATCGTACGTCACCTCAACCGATTCCGCGTGACCGGTGCTGCCGGTGCTCACAACCTCATAGTGGGCAGTGCTGGCGACGCCACCCGAATATCCCGAGGTAGCGCTGGTGACCCCTTTCACCCGCTGGAAAACTGCCTGAACGCCCCAGAAGCATCCGCCGGAAAATACGACGGTCTGCTGCGACTTTGCTTGCGCCAGAGGTTCATCCACGGCCGGACTGGGGATAATGCTGCTGGCTGCTTTGGCGGTAGCGGTGTTGCAGGCGGCACTCAAAAAGCACAGTGCTGCCGCACACACAAGAAGGGGACTGGCGAGAATTCGGGACGTACGGTCTTTCATGCCTGTAAGCGTAGCGGAGTTCATCCGGTCAGCGCAAGGCACAAAATGCGATTACTGATCTTTGGATTGCGGATCTTTGGATTGTTGATCTCTGGGCGGAAGCAGGCCGCACTTTTCCAGTGGCGGATTGGTCGGCAGGCTGACCGTCATGGGAAAGCTGATCGCAGGCGTGGAAATCAAATCTCCGTAGTGCGACCACTGTCCCGCCAGTACCACGGGATCACGCGTGTAAGGCCACATGGCCAGTTCCACGCTGAGCACATGGCTCCCTGAAGTTGTGGTGCCGGGAACGGAGTCTGCGGCGCTGAGCCTTACCGGCACACCCTGAACAATGGTGAAATCGTAGCTCTGGTTGTGTTTAAGAGTCATGAACCCGGTTGTAGAAGGCTGTGCGCCGAAATCGGAGGCCTGCCCAAAAATCCGTAAAGGGGCAGAATTGGTTTCAAGTTCGTATTTGTGGGCATCCATATCGTTGATGCTGGCGCCCACCAGCAGCCTTTGCACGTTGAGCCGGCGCGCCACAATGATCGGCGTGCGCCGGGCATTGGTGACGGTAATGTCAATGGGAAAATAGACCATATAGGCTTTGGCGCCAAACTCGCAAAACCGGTTGGCCGGCAGGATTTGCGCGGCAACTTCTACTCCGGTGGCTTCATTGGCAGCCACCGGTTTTTGTGCGTCCGGATTCTGCCCCAGCGCGAGGGCCAGTAAAACAAGCGCTCCCATAAGTTTCATGGCAATGAAGGTGATTGTAGTGCAGGCACGCGGGATTGGGCCAGTCGCCAGGAAAAGATTGACCACTGATTCACACAGATAACACAGATCAGTGGTGAGATGCGCCGGTCATTTGCAAAATGCTTGACCCGCTATTGCGAAATACGTAGTCTTTGCTTATGAACTATGAAGGGCGGATCACGATTGAACCCGACAAACGGGGAGGGAAACCCTGCATTCGGGGTTTGCGAATCAGTGTATCTGATGTCCTTGAATATCTGGCCTCCGGCATGTCAGCAGAGGAAATAATCCGCGATTTTCCTGACCTCACCGCGGAAGATATTCGGGCCTGTCTTGCTTTCGCTGCCGACCGCGAGCGCAGGCTCTCTACCGTGCCTGCTTGAAACTGCTCTTCGATCAAAATCTGTCCTGGAGACTGACAGCTATTCTTGCCAAAGAATTCCCGGAATCCGTCCATGTGCGCGAAGTCGATCTGACTTCGGCGGCTGACCATCTGATCTGGGAGTATGCCCGGTTGCATGGGTTCGCGATCATCTCTAAAGATTCCGATTTCAGCCAAAAGAGTTTTCTGCTGGGAGCGCCACCCAAAGTTATCTGGATCCGGGCGGGCAACTGCTCCACTCAGCAACTCGAAATTATTCTTAAAGCGCATGTTGAGGACATCCGCCAGTTTGGGAAGGACCAGGATTCCTCATTCCTGATAATCGACGGATTGCTGGCGCTTTCACCTGGAAAGCAGGAAGGGAGCACAATCGCGAACATCAATTACGATCTCGTCACAAAGACACTTGAGATTGAGTTCCGGAGCAGCGGAGAAATCTATCGTTATTTCGATGTCCCTGCTGATATCTATGAGACGTTACTTAACGCGCCTTCCAGAAATGTATATTTGCATTCGCAAATCATGAAAAAATTCCGCCTTCAAAAAATCCTCTGATTAGCGTCCCACCCATTTGCGCCATTTCGCTGTCTGCTTGTAGGCTGGAATGCGATTATGACTACTGACAACAACTCCGTCCGCCAGTTCTTGCGTCACACCGTTGCCACTCTTGCCTATCGCGGAGGAAAAGCGCTGCGCGGAGCGCCGGAGAGCTTTGCTGCATTCGATCCCGGACAAAGCGGCAAGACCGCCGTGCACATCGTCGCCCATATGGGCGATCTATTTGACTGGGCCCTGACCATGGTGAAGGGCAAACAGGAGTGGCACAACTCCACTCCGCTGCCGTGGGCGCAGGAGGTGGAGCGCTTCTTCAAAACGCTGCAAACCTTTGACGACTATCTGGCCTCCGATGCGCCGCTGGCCCTGGCCGAAGACAAGCTCTTCCAGGGTCCCATCGCCGATGCGCTCACGCATGTGGGGCAGCTTGCCATGCTGCGGCGGCTGGCCGGATGCCCCATCAAGACCGAAAATTATGCTAAGGCTGAGATGGTTGCGGGCAAGGTGGGCATGGAGCAGACGCCGCCCGCCAAAGAATTCTGATTCTGTAGAAGAGAACAGCCGCTTCCGGCAGGGCTGTTCTATATTGAATTCATGCCGCTGGTTGAAATCCGCAATCTGGTCAAGGTTTACCGGACCGATGCCGGCTTGTTCCAAACCAACCGTGACGTTTTGGCGGTGAATGGAGTCTCGCTCGATATCCATGCCGGCGAAACTTTGGGGCTGGTGGGCGAATCAGGGTGTGGCAAGAGCACTCTGGGCCGCATGGTCCTGCGCCTGATCGAACCCACCTCCGGCAGCGTAAGCTTCAACGGCCAGAACGTGCTGGCGGCAACGCCGGGTGAGCTGCGGCGACTCCGCCGCCATATGCAGATCATCTTTCAGGACCCTTTTGCCTCACTCAACCCACGCATGAGGATTGAAGAGATCGTCAGCGAACCGCTGCTGATCCATGCTGAGAATGGCCGTCCGGCAATGCCCCATTTGCGCCAGAAAGCCGCTGAGATGCTGCGCGCGGTGGGCCTCGACGATTCCGCCCTGCGCCGCTATCCCCATGAATTTTCCGGCGGTCAGCGCCAGCGCATCGGCATCGCCCGCGCGCTCATGTTGCGGCCGGAATTTATTGTGTGTGACGAGCCAGTCTCCGCCCTCGACGTAAGCGTGGGTGCGCAGATCGTGAACCTGCTGCGCCAGTTGCAGCGCGATTTCGGACTGACCTATCTTTTTATCTCCCACTCCATGCCGGTGGTGCGCTATCTGAGCGACCGCATCGCCGTGATGCGCCGGGGAGAGATCGTGGAGATCGCCAGCGCTCAGGAAATCACCGAAAGTCCAAAGCATGAATACACGCGAACCCTGCTCGAAGCCACACCCGAAGTCGAAGCCCGCTAAATCGAAATATTTTGTGTGGCGCAGGCACGCCTGCCTGCGCTCTGTTCAGCACGACTGTAAGCTCCCTCTTATTTCTTCCCCAGCAGCCGAATTCTTCCATTAAACGTCCGGTGGCTGGTGCTGAAGGTTCGCAAAAATGTGGGCGAGTTGATGTTGTTGTCCACGGTAAAGGCATTGCCGCTGTCGGTGATGTTGTCGATGCCCACTCGCAGTGCCCAGCGATAGTTGTGGAAGGCAAACTTATATTCGACAGCGGGGCTGACCGAGATGAAATCAGGCAGCCGATGAGCAGATGGGCCGGAGACCAGGCGGCCAAACTGGTCCACGGTGATGAAGGGAAATCCCGTGTGCCACAGCACCGAGTAGGCAAAATCCAGTTTTTTGAGCTTCCACACGGAGGGCAGGGGCAGCCATCCCCACGAGACCAGTTGATTCGGCGCATCCCAGTTGAGCGGTCCGCCTATCTGATTGCCGAAAACCGGATTATCCAGGTTTAGGTCGAGAGTTTCATTGGAGCGCGCTTTGGAGCGGGTGTAAGCCAGCAGAATTTCATATCCCGGCTTCACCTCTTTGCGCAGAGTGATTTGCGCCGCGTCATAGCGGTCCTGCTTGTCGTTCCGCAGGAAAAATGATCCGTCCGGCTGCTGTTCGTAAGCCCAGCCGCCAGTGCCGTGGCGGCTGATAAATTCCACTCGCCCGTAAATTTTGTCCGGCAGCCGACTCTCGAGACCCGCGCTCCAGTTGATAAAGCGTGGCAGACTCAGGGCCGCGGGATTTATTAGGAAAGAACTGGTGACGGGCGTCTGCGCCGGCGCGAGAAATGTGTCCGTGCGCGACCCCTGAAAGGCGCGGCTTATCAGATCAAGATTCGTGCGGTCGTAATAAATGCCGATTCCGCCGGTGAACTTAGTTTCCCTGCTGCTGTTCAGTATGTATGCGCCGGCCACGCGCGGCGAGACAAAGCTGCGGTCAAGGAAGGCGTCCCGGTCCCAGCGCACGCCAGGTTCGAGCAACAGGTGGCCTGAGGACCAGCGGTCCTGGAGAAATGCGCCGGATTCGAGCGTGTTCACGCTGAAGCCCGGAGCATTGGTAAACGCGATCTGGCGCAGCAGCGCGTTGTTTTGATCGGTGAACTGAATCTGGCTGCGCGATACCAGGTCATGAAAAATGACGCGATCCACACTGCCGCCGAGCGTAAATTGGTGCGAACCCAGCCACTGCAACGGACGGATATAGAGGTTGGTGAAGCCCTGGGTGCGTTCGGAACGGCCCTGGGAAAATTCAAAGAAGTTTCCCGTCCTGCCCGTGGGGGTGAACACATAAGGCAGTGCCCCCTGCGGACGCACCGTGGTTTGCGTGATATGAGTTCCGGCCCCAAACTCCAGCAGAGTGTCTCGCGCCAGCGTGAGCTGGTCTTTGAGGGCAACAAAGTTGACGGACGAATCCTGGTTGGTTGTGGTGGATACCGGATCCAGCGCGCTGATGCCGCTGTTGTTGGAGTCGGCAAGGTTCACCAGTGCGGTTGCGGTAAGCACGTTGCGCTCGCCCAGATTCAGGCGCAGCCGCGCCAGATCGGCAGTGAGCCACTGGGTGTTGCGGTCGGCCCCACTGGGGAGTTCCCTGATGATGTTGATGTCGTTCTCGCCCGCATGGGAGATATCGAACCAAAGCCTGTCCCGAATGATGGGGCCGGAAAAGTAAGCCCGGGGTGTCCAGGTATTCAGGGTGATGCCCCTCACCGTCTGCAGTGTGGGTATAAAGTCGGTAGCGTTGAAGCGAAAGCGATTGTCGCCGTCCTGCGCCTGCAGGTTGAGCACGCCGGCTGAGCCCTTGCCGTACTGGGCTGAGGAGCGGCTGCTTTCGATGTCGATCTTGCGCAGGGCTTCGGGATTCACCCGCACGGCCAGCGTGCCGCCCGCGGGCTGGCTGATTTCGAAGCCATCCAGATAATCCTGGGTCTGCTGCGTGCTGCCGCCGGCCACATGAATTTGCCCAAAGCCGTCACTGATAACACCGGGAATGTAGGGCAGGGCATTGCGGTAATCGCGTGTGTGGAAGAAGGGAATATCGGACAGCTCCGCGGCGTCGATTCCCTGGGCGCTCGCGATCTGCTGCGGATCAATGGGTGAGGGCTGCGCGGATACATCGACTTCTTCCCTGTACTCACGCAACGGCTGCAGATGGACTTCGAGCAGCGTGGGCTGCGCGGTCGTAATGGTGACCTGCGATGTGGACGTAGAGTAGAAACCCTGCTTACCGATGACTATCTGATACACACCAGGCGACAGGGCGCCGAGGGTGAGCGTTCCGGAGGGAGTGGTGCTGCCGGAAAATACATTGGTCGCGCCCCGCTGCACGGTTACCACGGCCGAGGCCAGGGGAACGCCATTGGGGTCGGTCACGGTAATCTGCAGATTTCCCGTGAAAGGCGCCGCAGAACTCTGCGCTAAAGCGGGTGAGAAAGAGTGTGTTCCGGCATGGACAAGGCCCACACCGAGCAGAAGCATGCGGCAGGCGAAACGAAAATTCATTGCGAAAGCACCTCATCTACCACGCAATGGCTTACCTGGAAGATTACTCGCCCTGAGTTTGCGGGGCCGGTTCCACTCCCATAGGTTGCGCTTTGCGTATCTCGGGTTTGCCTTCGATCTTCTGTTCCGTGCGCTCGATCGGGCGTGTGCGCTCGTCGAACTTGCCAAAAATCATCTTGCCGGCGGTGGTCTGCAGCACCGAAGTCACGGTAATGTCCACGTTTTTGCCGATCAGTTTGCGTGCGTTGTCCACCACCACCATGGTGCCGTCGTCCAGATAGGCCACGCCCTGGTTGTACTCCTTGCCTTCTTTCAGGATGAAGACCCGCATGGTCTCTCCCGGCAGCACAATGGGCTTGAGCGCATTGGCCAGTTCGTTGATGTTGAGGACTTCCACGCCCTGGAGCTGCGCCACTTTGTTGAGGTTGAAATCGTTGGTGATGATTTTGGACTCGTACAGCTTGGCCAGTTCAATCAGCTTCAGGTCAACTTCGCGGACAGCGGGAAAGTCGTCTTCCACGATCTGCACGCTCACAGTAACGATTTTTTGGACTCTTTGCAGCACATCCAGGCCGCGGCGTCCGCGGTTGCGCTTGAGTGAATCGGCGGAGTCGGCCACCAGCTGCAGTTCGCGTAAAACAAACTGGGGAATCACCAAAATCCCGTCAAGAAACCCGGTATCCGCGATATCGGCGATGCGGCCGTCAATGATGACGCTGGTATCCAGAATTTTGAAGCTTCTGCGCCCCTGTTTTTCCGCCCCGAAAATCCCGCCCAGAGCCGCCAGGTTCAGCAGATCGCCCTTGTTGGCTCCCACGATCAGGCCCACGTAGGACATCAGCAGCATCACCATAAGCTGCAAAAAACGCTGGGTTTCGGAGTGGGTAATGCTGTTTTTGATGACGACGCTGAACAGGTAGGCGCCCAGAATCCCCAGAATGCTGCCGATGACGGCCCCAATCAGGCGCTTGAGACTTACGCCGCGCAGGCGCGCTTCAAAGGCCACCACCACCACGCCAATCGCCACGCCCAAGCCGCCGGATATCCACTGGGAAAACCGGACAAGGCCAAACGGCTGAAGTGTGTAGCAGGCTACAGCGACAACAGTAATAAAAATAAGACGAATAATCCAAAGGTCCATCTGGACCCTCCCCACCGGGGTCATCTGCCAATTAAGGGTATAAGTTTCCGGTGTTTTCCCTTGCAGTACCCTAAGTAATAGCTGCCCCCGCAGCTTTTTGTGGCGCTATGAAAAACAATAAATTGCTCCACCGTGCTGAATCGCGCTCAGTATACATCACTTGTCATCAGTGTACCCCCGCCACTGGTTAGTTACCAACTATGTCGATACCCCACGGCATCTTTGCTGTTGACCCGAATGTCAATACCAGGCGATCTTGCTTGTACGGAAAAATCGCGGAAGGAAAGTTCATCCGCGTAAAGTTTGGCCGGAGTAGATGAGCGGCCTTGTTCTCCCGGATTCGGGAGAACATTAAAACCGGCGTCAGAAAATCTCGGGGGAGATCAAGGACGCCGGTTTTTATTTGATATTCGATGACCTAACGCACTCAACTGTGCAATCTACAGCTTTAACCCGGATAATCCAGAATCCTGCAAAGGCGCTCCGCTTATGGCAAAGTTCTACGATGTTGATATCTTTTGGAAGGACGGAAAGTCCACCAAGGGCGTGGTATCGGGAATAACGCTGCATGGAAATGCCAGTGCGGAGAAGTGCTTTTGGGGCCACACGAGGATTTATACGAGATGCCGCCCTGCCCGTGTGGGAGGAAATTCAGAATCCGCAGGGGTAACCGTCCACAGTTTATAGATCGCGTTATTGAGCAATGACCGCCCACGCGCCAGTCGAAACCCAGATTGGAAGGCGCGCCGGGAGCACACAACAGTAATGTTGCCTCAACCTGCCCGTTTGTGCGACAGTAACGGTTCACCTTCCAGTGCCAGGTTTTTTACCGGACTGGACCCGAATCTTTTAGTAAGGCAGGAATTTACTCATGGCAGCAACACAGAAGCAGCGTACCTGGGAGGAAGCCCTGGCATGGCTTCGCGATCATGGCTTTGACGTTCTGGAAGCTCCGGGGACCAGCAACCGTGTGTTCATGAAGAAACACAACTGCTCGGCCGCAATCGAAAAAAACGATGACGATACAGTGCGCATCTTTGCCCGGCCCGGTTATCTGATTGGCGGTGAGATTTCCCGGCTGATCGACAAGGGATATCAAAAGTTCCTCAAGACCAGCAAAGCCGAGGTCCCCGCAACCGCTGACCATCTGAAGGCCCTGCACCAGTTCTCGGAAGAGCTGCGCGAGGCCGTGGGCGGAGTGAGCCTCTATAACGAGTCTCTGGGCACCACCAGTGACCGCTATGTTTATGACCGCGTGGAAGGCCGGGACCTGCCTGAGTCGCAGCGTCCAAAACGGGCCTGGGAAGCTCCCAAAACTTCCGGACGCAAGCCGGCATAAAACTTTTAAATTCGCTTTGACAATTTTGGGCTAAGCCCCTAGACTTCCTGAAATTCAGGGAGTTCTATCTGACGAGGAGATCATCATCTATGGTCCGGAAATTAGCCCAGATTATGGTCGTGCTCTGCGCGCTTACACTGGCGACAGGGCTGGCCATTAGCCAAACCGATTCCAAAACCGGAACGACTGCCGCTCAAAAGTCCAGCAAGACCCCAAAGAGCGAGCTGATCGACATCAATTCCGCCACCGCCGATGAACTGGCTGCCCTGCCGGGTATTGGCAAGACCTATTCGCAGAAGATCATTGATGGACGTCCATATAACACCAAGCGCGATCTGCTCACCCGAAACATCGTTCCCCAGGCCACCTATGACACGATCAAGGAAAAGATCATTGCACATCATGTCGGCGGCACAAAGGGCGCCAGCAAAAAAGGCCCAGCGAAATAAGTTGTGATTTATTGAGGATCCACGGCGCCTCGACTGAGGCGCTTTTTTTGTGCTTCTTCAGCCCAGTCAACGCTGAATACATTCACCGGGCCGGTGCGGCCCTTAAGGCGCAGCGGAGGAAGCGGCGCTATCTCAAAGCTGCTGCCGATCGCCAGGGCGGTGGAGTCGGAGATCAGGATTTGCCCGCCCGTCGCATTGGACATAAGCCGTGATGCCGTATTCACAGGGTCACCGATCACGGTGTAGTCAATACGTCGCGGTGAGCCGATGTTGCCTGCCGTCACAATGCCGGTATTGATCCCGATGCCCACGCGCAGTTCGGGCCACTTTCTCGCCGCGGCGTCGCGGTTCAGTTCGATCAAAAGCTGCTGAATCTGTATGGCGGATTCCACGCACTTGGCGGCATCATTGCCCTTGGAGATGGGCGCGCCAAACACCGCCATTACCGCGTCGCCGATGTACTTGTCCAGCGTTCCGCCGTTATCGAAAATCACGTCGGTCACGCGGGTAAAGTATTCGTTCAGAATCTCCACAATCTGTTCCGGAGACATGGTTTCGCTCATGGGCGTGAATCCCCGGATGTCGGCAAACATCACCGTGACTTCCTGATTGACTCCGCCCAGGCGTATGTCCGGATTGGCCACCACCATTTCCACCACGTCGGGAGAAAGAAAACGCTCCAGCGCCGAGCGCTGCAGCGTCTGCTGCGCGATCTTCTGGTGGGCCACGGTATTGTCGATAGCGGCGCCGGTCTGCGCCGCCAGCAGAGAAAACACGTTCAGCTCTTCCTGGGTAAACGCCGAGGGCTTTTCCAGATTGTCCACGTACAGTGCGCCGAAGATGCGGTTGTTGCCCAGCAGAGGCGCGCACATGGCGGAGCGCAGTCCGGAGATGCGAATGCTCTCGCTGCTGCGGAAGCGCTCGTCCGCGCTTACGTCCATAATCATGATGGGCTGCTGCTCTTTCCGCACCAGATCCAGAACGCGCTTGCTCAGGATGATCTGCGGCTGCGTGCCGGAATTTTCCGGATTGCGATAGCGCACCTCGCTCTGCCGTTCCACCTCTCCCGCTTCATTGAACATCATGATAAAGCCGCGCTCCACGCCCTCAATGCGGAAGGCCAGCGACATGACCTGGGCGCTGATATCGTCAATGGAAAGCTTGGCGTTCAATGCCTTGCCAGCGTCGTAGAGCACGGTGAGGAGATAATTCTCGTGTTCGAGCTTTTTCACGCGATCGGCCAGTTCGCGCAGCGATGCGTCGGAAGGCTGCGGGGGCGGCGGCGAGATTGCGTTCTCACTGCGTCCGCGCATGATCTGATTCAGCGTGGACGGCCACTCCGCCCGGCGCACCTGAATGTCGCTGTCGTCAATATTTTCGAGGCGCAACTCATAGCGTCCGATCAGGGCGACATCGCCATCGTTGATTTCGCAGTCGCTGGAGATTCTCTCGCCGTTGAGGAGAACGCCATTGGTGCTGCCTCGGTCGGCAATCACCACGGATTTGTCCTGCACTTTAACTACCGCATGAAAGCGGCTGACGCTGGAGTCATTCAGCACAAGGTCGTTCGCATTGCCCCGGCCGACGGTGATTACAGGCTTGGTAAGCTCCAGAATCCCTTTTTTGCCGTCAGGTGAGGAAATGATAAGGCGTGCCATAGGATTTACGGCGCCTGCTTTTCCAGAATTTCGTCCACGCTCTGAACCTTGCCGGATTCAACCTCGGTCCTGCGGTGCACCGTTCTGAAACCGTCTTTCTCAAGCGTTAAGTCATACGAGCCAGGGGCCAGTACCCAGCGGACATCGGTCTTCCTGGGCGCAATACTGCCATTAATGATGATAGTGGCCCCTGCGGGGATCGTGCGTACGTGCAACACGCCCTTGCCGACCGGAATGTTTTCACTGCCCAGCAGACGCCGCCAGAACCCTTCCGGGGCCTGCTGGAAGGTAAGTGTGGGAGTATAAATGTAGGTTTCACCCTCTGACAGTTTTACCTCTGTGGCTGCTTCCTTGTATCCCGGCTTGCGCAGCACCACCCTGTGCGGACCTTTTTCCACCTTCAGATCGGCAGGCGTGGTTTTGCCGGTGTCTTTGCCGTCAATCCAGATAAGGGCATTTTGCGGAGTGCTGTTGAGTCGTATGGTGGAGACCACCATAGAAGTCAGCTGCGCCGCCACAGGTTCGCTTTTCCCCGCAACCACCTGAATCACCCGCGTTTCGCGCATATACCCAGGCTTGGTGAGCACGATCGTGTGCTGTCCAGCGGAAAGGTTGGAGGCTTTGAAAGGGGTTGTCCATGCCGGCTCGGTCCAGCCGTCAACCTCAACCTTGGCTCCTTCCGGCTGGGAGGTAAATCGCAGCTCACCCTGGTGGGCCAGAGCCAGGTTCGGGGAGTTTACCGAGCTTACCGGTTTGGCTTTAGGTTTCTGTTCCGCTGGTTTACCTGCGGGTTCCGGATCAGGTTTGCGCTCTGCCGGCTGCTGAGTTGTTCCGCCGGTCTCAGGTCTGGCTGGAACAATATTCTCCGCCTGCTGCTTCTGTTGTTCTCTTTTTGCCTCTTCTCGCTGCTGGGTACGCAACCGGACACGATTGTAGCCGAAAGCAGTCACCGCCATGGCCAGCAAGAGTACGGCTACCGCGATCCACACAGTCTTCTGGTTTGATTTTGCAGTGGCAGCAGTCGGCAAAGGGGCCTTCGCCGACGCGGGTATTGAAACCGTGCTTCCCGACTGCTGAGGAAGCACCAGGGTTTGTTCGCCCTGTGCCGCATTGCCGGCGGAAGCTGCCGTGGCAACCCCGATCTTGAGTTCGATGGATTTGTAGTTTTCGAGATCTCTTACCAGATCAGCGCCACTTTGGTAGCGCTCGTCGGGAGACTTGTTCAGGGCTTTAGTCACCACGGAACTCAGCCCGGGATGGATGGTCACATCCAGATCGCGCGGGGCCGTGGGCGATTCATTCACGATTTTGTAAATGATCGTGGTTACGTTCTCGCCCACAAACGGCTTTTCGCCGGTGATCATTTCATAGAGCACCACGCCAAAGCTGAAGAGATCGGAGCGGCCATCGAGTTGCTTGCCCTTCACCTGCTCGGGCGACATGTAATTTGGCGTTCCCAGGACCTGCCCGGTGCTGGTGACACCACCGCCGGTCTTGGCAATGCCGAAATCCATGATCTTCACCGTACCGTCGGAGGTGATCATGATGTTGGCCGGTTTTACGTCGCGGTGGACGATTCCAAGCGAGTGCGCGTAGTCCAGCCCTTTGCAAATCTGGCGGGAAATTTCCACCACCTCTTCCGCCGAGAGGACCCGCTTCTGCATGAGCAGGTGCTGCAGAGTGGTGCCCTCAATGAACTCCATGGCGATATAGAAAAGGCCTTCCCACTCGGCGGCATCGTAAATGGTGACAATATTGGAATGGTTCAGCAGGCCCACGGCCTGGGCTTCATTCCTGAACCGCCGCAACATGTCCTCGGCTTCCAGCCCGTGAATATCAAGCCGCATGGTCTTCAGCGCAACCGTGCGTCCAATGGTAGGGTCCTTGGCCTTGTAGACCAGCCCCATGGCGCCGCGGCCCAGCTCGCTGATGATTTCGTAACGCCCGACGTTTTTAAGCTGCATGAGGGCTAACCGTACGGCTCCTGTTGCGTACCCTGATCCTGCTTTTGGGGGAATTTATGACGCTTGGTACAGGGTACACTGAAAGACAGTCCTATCAATGATGACGAAAAAAATACCGCATTCCTGAACTCAGGTCAATGCGGCATTCCGCTGATTCAGGTTGATGTTCGCCGATATTTCCCCCGTCGCGGCCAAAAAGAGGATCTCTCGCGTTTTCAACAAACTACAATAGGGCGATGAAACGAAAATGGCAGTTATTTTTCCTGCTGCTCCCGTTCCTGGCCGCGGCGCAAACCCCTCAGTCCTCGGAACGGGCAAAAAATACCACCGCTGAAGCCAGCCAGGCCGTTCAGCACGTGCTCCAGGCCCAGGTGAAAGCCTGGAACCGCCACGACCTTGAAGGATTCATGGCCGGCTACTGGAACTCTCCGGATCTCACCTTCTTTTCCGGAGGCGAGATGACCAAAGGCTGGCAGCCGACACTGGACCGTTACAAAAAACGCTACACCGGCGAAGGCCATGAAATGGGCACGCTGGATTTTACGGAGCTTGAGGTCAAAGTGTTGTCGTCCGACTCAGCCGTGGTCACCGGAAGGTGGCGGCTCACGCTCTCCGATGGCAAAAAGCCCAGTGGCTTGTTTACCCTGCTGTTCAGAAAAATACAGGGCGAGTGGAAAATCGTGCATGATCACTCGTCCGGCGGATAAAGCTTGCGGAGAGCCCAAAAATGAATAGCCCGGTTCCTGTGTACAGCCGGATTGCCGTGCGCAATTGAGACCGGGCTTTTCGTTTTAGCTGGCTTTCTTCTTTTGTGTTTTTGTTGCTGGCTTCGCCGTGGCTGGCTTGTTGTCCGGGCCTGCCTTGCGCTGCACTTCCTCAATGATCTGGCCAAGCTGGTCCGCCTGCTGTACTTCTCTGGATTCGGTATTGCTCACCACGAAAATGGTGGGAGTCTGGGTAATTCCAATTTTTACTCCCAAATCGTGGTCGGCGGTGACTTTGGCTTTGAGTTTGTCGCCGGGATCCAGAGCAAAGGGTACAGAAACATGCTTTTCGTCGGCAAACTTCTGCACATATTGCCGCAGATTGCTGGGATAAATGGCGCTCTGGTTTCTGAAAATATAACCGCGAAACTCCTCGCCTGTCTTTTCCGACTGCGTGTCAAAGAAGCGCGCCCATATCGCGGCTTCCATGGACCAGGGATGCGACGGGCCCAGCGGAAAATCCTTCAGCACTACCGGGACGTGGTGGGCATTGGCAGCGTCCCACACTTTAGGATAGTTGAATGCGCACGACGGACATTCCAGGTCCTCAAACATCACCACTGCCACTTTTACGCCGGTGGGAGGTTTGAGAGATGAGCCGTCCGCTGCGAACGCGCACAGGGGCAGAACCATCAACACAGAAAAGAAGATCGATTTCGCAAGTGATTTCATAGTTTCATATCCGTAAGACTGCAGGGAATTAACAACATTAATTCAGCTTATTTTACTCCACGCGCCCCTGTCTCCCGCTGCCACGCACAGGCTGCGCCAGCGATTTCCGCTGAAAGAACGGTCTCCACTTACTAACTGTGGTAGTAAAACGCCAGCCGCAATAGCTTACTACTGATGAAATCTGCTCGTCTTTATTCTCTGTCTATTCGTCTGTTCGCGGCGTTTTTGCCTGTCTGTATTGTTCTGCTGTCTTCCGTGCTGCCGGCCCAGAGTCCTCTGGCCAGCCTGCACGGAATTGTGCAGGACACGGCTGGCGCCCGGATCCGTGGCGCTAAAGTTGTTGCCCAGGCCGCGCAATCTTCACTGCGGCGTGATGTGGTTACCGATGAGCGCGGACGGTTTCATTTTCAGGACCTCCAGCCGGGCTTGTATCTTGTGTCGGCGGAAGCCCAGGGGTTTGCCTCGATTCAGGCGGACGTGGATCTGGTCATCAGCTCTGTGCGCGATACCACCATTACGCTCAAACCGGCTGCGTTGCGGCAGAGCGTCAGCGTGACCGGAGAGGCCTCTTCCATCACCGCCCAGCCGATTGATACCACTTCCGCTGTTCATCAGAGTGCGATTAGCGCGCAGGACCTTGAGGAAATTCCGCTGGCCAGCCGCAGCTTTGCCAATATCGCTTATCTTGCGCCCATGACCGAACCGGTAGAGCCTTCCGACCCCACCAAGGCCCGCATTACCGCAGTTTCCTTTGGCGGCAGCTCGGGATTGAACGTGGATCTCTCCGTGGATGGCGGCGACAATAACGACGATTACATCGGCGGCTTTCTGCAGAATTATTCGCCCGACGCCCTGCAGGAGTTCACCGTCCGCACCGCGCAGTTTGACGCCGACACCTCGCGGACCAATGGCGGCTCGGTCATCATCAGCACGCGCCGCGGCACCAATGAGTGGCACGGCGATTTGGGTTTGTATTATCGCAACCAAAACCTGAACGCGCGCAACCCCCTGGACAATCCGGGCTCCAGCCCCAAACAGCCGTTTGCCCGGGAAAACGGAGTGGCCACGCTGGGCGGGCCGCTGGTGAAAGACCGGTTGTGGTTTTTCTCGTCACTGGAATACGTCAATGAAGATGCCAGCGTCGGGTATAGCGCGCTCAGTCTCAATGAATTTAACGCTCTGTCGCAACTGGCGGCTTCCGGACAGATTCCCGGAGTCGCGGCGATTGCCGTTCCCAATTCGGCAGGCACGCCATTTCGCAACACTCTCTTTTCCGGGCGGCTGGATTTCAAACAATCGGACCGCTCCGAATGGTTTCTGCGCGGCGCCTCCGATCTGAACAGGACAACGAACGACCTGGTTCATCAGGGCGCTTTGCCTTCCACCGGTTTCAGCACCACGTCTGATAACTTCAGCGTATTGCTCAGCAATCAGTTTCAGTTCAATTCCGGCTGGCTGGGCAATTTTGTTTTTCAGGCCAGCAATTTTCATCACGTGAAGGTGCGCAATTCGAATTTCGGTTTTGGCCTGGCCTTTCCCTTCAGCAGCTCGGCGCTTACCACTTCCGGATTTGAAACCTTTGGCGATAATCAATTTGCCACTCCGATCACGGCTTTTCCCATCAATCGCGATCAGCAGAAATATCAGTTCCGCTATGACGTGGACCACAGCTCAGGAAGTCACGCGCCGAAATTTGGCGTGAATTTTATTCACGAACCGGTGCTGAGTGGACGGCTCTCTGACAATCCGGAAACGGTCCATATTCTGCCCCAGGACCCCAGTTTCTACATTGCCAATCCTGGCGCTTTTGCCACGGATTTCAATGATCCGGCGAATCAATCGGTTTCGGGCGGTGATAATGGCCGGTTTTCGCAGAATATCCAGCGGCTTGGTTTTTACGCCCAGGATGCGTGGCGGATTCGCAGGAATTTCACCGTCAATTACGGCCTCCGCTATGACACTACCTTCGGCCTCTTCAACTCCAATGGTGGAAACCAGAGCCAGAACCCGGCGGTGCTGACGATTGCGCAGCAGAATCTGGCCTTGCCCCAGGGCATTCCTCACGACTACCGCAAAGCTTTTGCTCCAAGGCTGGGAATCGCATACTCGCCCGGAACCAGTGGAAACACGGTGATCCGCGCTGGCGGCGGCCTCTACTTCAATGATCTGGCCCAGAACGGCTGGGTGGATGCATTTCGCGCGGTTGATCCGGCGGCCGGGCCTCTGACCAGCGGGCAGGGAGCGATCATTGATCCTCATTACCATTCGCCTTACTCGCTCCAGGCCACCGCGGGAATTGAGCACGCATTTGCCGGAACCTGGAAACTCGCCATCAATTACGAGCACCAGCAGGGCGTGCACCAGTACCGGCGCTATGAATATGTGAGCGGTACCACTTTGCCTGCCAGCGCGCCCAATATCTCCGTCTTTCGCACCGACAATCGTTCACGTTATGACGGCGTTTCTTTTGCCGTGAACCACCGTTTTTCAAAACGATTTGAGATGACCGCGCATTACACTCTCGCCAGGGCCACTACCTGGGGAGCTACGGTAGGGGAACTCTTCGATTATGTGAATGGCGTTTCCAATGTGAATAATCCCTTTGGCCCTGGAGATCAGGGGCCATCCGGAGAAGACGTTCGCCACCGCTTTGTGCTGGCTGGAACCGTGCGCCTGCCGTGGCTGTTTGAGCTGAGCACGTTGTCACAATTTGAGAGCGCACGCCCTTACACGCTTACCACCAATGCGGACATTAATGGCGACGGCGTGGTGGGCAACGATCGCGCCGTGATCAATGGACAGCAGACTTCGCTCGATCAGTTCCGCGGAACGCCCTTTGCTCAGGTGGATCTGCGCGTGAGCCGCAAAATCCGGCTTACCGAACATGTCTCGCTCATGCCCTTTGCTGAATTTTTCAATCTGCTCAACCGGCAGAATCCCGGCAATAACTTCATTACCGATATCGGCGCGCTCAATGTTCCCGCGACAGAAGTCAAAGCAGGCAATGTTACCGATATCTGCCTTGACGCCGCCTGCGCCACAACCCGCCCCATTCGCAGCCTGAAAGATTTGAAGGCGCCCGCTGGCGCGCTGGGAGATTTCTTTGGCCCGGGAACGACAGTGGGCATACCCTTTGCGGCCCAGGTCGGCCTCAGGTTTACATTTTGAGAAAGTGGCCCTATGGAAACAGGAGTAAGCACGGCATAAGTTAGATTTGTTTTTGGCCGGCGGGCAGAACGAGTTCGGGAATGGCAACAAATTTTTTCCCCGCTGCTGAATATTGATTGAGCAGTCTGCGCGTTGCTTCCACCGTGTGGCTGCGGTCGGTACTCATGGCCAGGTGGCCGCCATCGTGAAGCAGTACGACCTCCCCGCGGTTGCTGTTTTGCACGTCGACCCTGCGCTCAACCTTCTGCACAATGCTGTCTGCCGAGGTTGCGCTCCAGTCATAGGCGGTCACGGACCACATTATCGGCGCAAGGCCAAGTGAGCGTGCGGTCTTCAGCACTGCGGGCCGCCTGCCGCCAAAGGGTGGGCGAAACAGTACTGGCGAAGCGCCAAGCGCGTCTTCGAGCGCTTTATTGCAGTCTTCGAGTTCTTGTTTGATCGCCGATGCGGAGAGAAAGATCAGATTGGGATGGCTGTACGTGTGGTTCCCAATCGCGTGTCCCGCTGACTGGATGGCGCGGGCAATCTCAGGGCGCTGGCGGACGAATTTACCGATTAAAAAGAACGTCGCTTTGGCCTGATAGCGGTCAAGCACATCGAGCAAATGCAGCGTGTGCGGATCATTGGGCCCGTCATCATAAGTCAGGGCGATTTGCGTGGGATCGCTGCCCTGAACTAGTGTGCGCCCGTAAAGCTGCGATCCAGGCGCCATGGTGGCGTACCCGGCATAGCTGGCCGCCGCTGCCGTAACCGCGCCTGATGTCAGAAGAAACCACATGGTGGAAGTTGCAGCTTACTGAATGTGGACGAGACGTTTCAATTCGGTCTTCAATTACTGGTCTCCAGCAGGAGCAGCTCCGCGTTTTTAGCCAGATAACTCTTCCGCCGGAACCAGTCTTCCATGTCGTGCTTCAGCCGCTCCAGAGGCACGCGAGTGCCAATTTCCATCAACCCATCGGCCATGGGAAGAGTGTCGTCGAAGATGGGATCATTGGTGAAATTACGCATGGCAAAGTTGTCCAGCCATTTGATGGGGCAGGGAAGAACCTGCTCGTCTATTTTGTACGCAACGCTGATTTTCCGAGAGTACATGCTCACCGATTGCAATGCAGGCGATATATCTTCTGGCGGGCTTCATGCCCCGTCCTGTGATTGGCAGGGCGGGGCATATTTCTAAATCTCTGCACCGATTTACAGACGACTTCTATTTCTTTGGCAGTCCCGGTCCGGCCGCGCGGACGCTGGCCGAAGCGTCAAACTTCTCAAAGTTTTTGGCGAAGCGTGCCGAAAGATCCGCCGCTGCGCGATCATAGGCAGCTTTGTCCGCCCAGGCTTCGCGAGCGTTCAAAAATTCCGCCGGCACACCTGGACAGCTTTTCGGCACCGTGAAGCCAAACGCCGGATCGGTCCCAAATTCCACATTGCGCAGCGTGCCCTCAATGGCCGCGCGCACCATGGCGCGGGTGTAAGGCAGCTTCATGCGTTTGCCCACTCCGTACGGGCCGCCGAACCATCCTGTGTTGACCAGCCAGCACTGGGCGTTGTGCTCCTGCAGGCGGCGTCCCAGCATTTCGGCATAGACCCTGGGCCGCAGCGACATGAAGGGCGATCCAAAACAGGTGGAAAAATTCGGCTGTGGCTCTTTTATGCCAGCCTCGGTGCCCGCGACTTTGGCAGTGTAGCCGGAGAGGAAGTGGTACATCGCCTGGTCGTTGGTGAGTTTGGAAATGGGAGGCAGAACGCCGAAAGCGTCCGCCGTGAGGAAGATTACGTTTTTCGGATGAGTGCCCACTCCGGGTATGACGGAGCCCTCAATGTAATCCACCGGATAGGCGCAGCGCGTGTTTTCGGTGCGGCTGTCATCATCGTAATCGGGGACGCGCGTCACCGGATCGATAGTCACGTTCTCCAGTACCGACCCAAAGCGAATGGCGTTCCAGATTTGCGGCTCGTTCTCTTTCGAGAGCTTGATGCACTTGGCGTAGCAGCCGCCTTCAAAATTGAAAATGCCGGTGGAACTCCAGCCGTGCTCGTCATCGCCGATCAGCAGGCGCTCCGGGTCGGCGGAAAGAGTGGTTTTGCCGGTGCCGGAAAGACCAAAGAACAATGCCGATTCTCCGTGCTTGCCCACGTTGGCCGAGCAGTGCATGGGGAAAACGTCATTTTGCGGAAGCAGAAAGTTCAGGATTCCAAAGATGGACTTCTTCATCTCGCCGGCATACTTCGTGCCGCCGATAAGAACGATCTTGCGCGTGTAATTGACGATGATGAATGCTTCCGAGCGCGTGCCATCGCGCTGCGGGTCGGCTTCGAATTCAGGGGCGGCAATTACGGTGAAACCAGGACGATGGTTTTTGAGTTCTTCGCTGGTGGGCCGAATAAAGAGTGCGCGAACAAACAGGCTGTGCCACGCATACTGGGTGATGAACTGCACGGGCAGCCGGTATGCAGGATCGGCTCCGGCGAAAACGTCCTGTACGTAGAGTTTGCGGCCGCGCAGGAAACCAGTGACGCGCTCGAACAGGGCGTCAAATTTTTCCGGATCAAACGCCAGGTTGATCTCTCCCCAGTTCACCAGATCGGTGGTGATCGCGTCCTTCACGGTGTATTTGTCTTTGGGGGTGCGGCCGGTAAATTTTCCGGTGTAGGAAACCAGGGCCCCGTTGTCGGCAAGCTGGCTCTCGCCCCGTCGAATGGCGTGCTCCGCCAGAATGCCGGAATGAAGATTACGGTGGACCGGATTATTTTTAAGCAGAGCTTCTACTGCAGCGGCTGAATCGAGAAGGGGTGAAGCTGTTGACATCGTCCTTTAAATCTCCTCTTTCCCAAAAACTCTGAACGCCGCTGCAGGAACGGCGATCTCAGAGGCTATTCGGGAGAATATAAACGCTCAGGCGGTCTTTATCATTGCGTCCTGAGGCGCGCCCGCTTCGCTTAGGACCGTATTCAAATGCGCGAGCGCTTCATCCACGGTGAGGGTATACATCTCTCTGCCGTGCTCGTAACTTCCGGACTCAATGGCTGTCTTCAGGAAATGGCCCGCAACCTGAATGGCGAGCGGATCGGTGATGACACGGCCGGTTCGCCGGTTGTACTCCATCCATACAGGATGAGGCAGTGCTATCCAGACCGGACATCCATTCACCAGGAATTTAATGTCCACGGCATCAGCATGGCGAGTGGCCACGGCCACAATCAGGGCCTGATACACTCCATGGAGTTTGTCGCCGGTCCAGCGGTCGGTTGCGTGAAAGTCCTCGTACATACCTGAGTAAAACTATAACGGAGCAGGCCAACGGGCGGCAAGAAAAAGGAACCATGAATACCATGCGCGCAGTCTGGATTTCTCAAGCTGGCGGCCCCGAAGTCCTTCAAATTCGTGAAGTTGTCAAGCCCCAGCCCTGTCCCCAGGAAGTATTCATCAAAGTGAGGGCGTTGGCGCTCAACCGCGCGGACCTGCTGCAACGGCAGGGAAAATATCCAGCGCCTCCCGGATTTTCCCAGGAAATTCCGGGAATGGAATTCGCGGGTGAAGTCGCGGAAACCGGCGAAGGGGTCCGGATGTGGAAGCCCGGTCAGCGCGTTTTTGGCCTGCTCGGCGGAGCGGCCCATGCCGAATATGTGGTCACTCACGAGCGTCTGCTGGCTGCCATTCCAGAAAATCTCACATGGGAAGAAGCGGCGGCGGCGCCGGAAGCTTTCATCACCGCGCATGACGCATTGTGGATTCAGGGCGCGCTTCGTCCCGCCGAAACGGTGCTTATCCATTCCGTGGGAAGCGGAGTTGGTCTGGCGGCGACGCAGCTGGCCCGCGCCATTCGTGCCGTGCCTTTCGGAACTTCGCGCACTCCGGAAAAAATCGCCCAGGCAAAACAATTTGGACTGGAAGATGGATCTGTTGTCCGCGAGAGCTTCGATGATCTGCTGGTCCAGGCGGAAAAATGGACCGCGGGCAGGGGAATCAATGTCGTGCTGGATCTGGCGGGGGGGCCGTATGTAAAGGCCAGCCAGAAGCTGATGGCGCTCAAGGGCAGAATGGTGCTGGTCGGGACCGTCGCCGGCGGGAACTACGAACTGGATTCTCGCTTTGTGATGGGGAAGCGCCTGCAGATTCGGGGCACGGTGCTCCGCTCACGCACGCTGGAAGAAAAGATTCAGGTAACGCAGGGCTTTGCCGCCGAAGTTGTCCCGCTGCTGGAAAAGGGCATTGTTCGTCCGGCAATCGACAGCAGCTTCCGTATGTCGGACATTTCCGAGGCCCACAAGCGGCTGGAATCCAACCAGACGTTCGGCAAAGTTGTGATCACCATGGACTGAATTCAGGCGGTTTCGTGAGTGCAGTAAAAAACGCGCGCCGGCAGGATGTTGAGAAGCTCAAATTCCTGGTCAACCTGTCCAAAACAGGCTTGCAGATGGGGCAGCACGGCCCGCGTGAACTGATAGATAAGCACAGCGCCATCTGGATTCAGCGCCTCGCGCGATTTGCGCATGATCCGTCCCCGGAGTTCCATCGGCATGGAAGTAAAGGGAATGCCGGAGATGATGTAATCCGCGCCGCCAAGTTTGAGCTGCCGCAACTCCCGCTGCACGTGCTCTGCCGATCCATGCACCACCGACAAGCGTGGGTCGGGAAATGACCGGCGCAGATAGCCAACGAAATCTCCATTCATCTCGAATGCCACCAAACGCGCCTGGGGAGCCATGCGCCGCAGAATGGGGGCGGTGAACGTGCCTACGCCCGGGCCATATTCCACAATGGTCCGAGCGCGAGTCCAGTCAATCTTGCCCAGCAGCCGCTGGACCAGAAAGCGGGAACTGGGTATCAGCGACCCCAGCATTTTTGGGTGCTGCAAAAAATTTTTGGCAAACAGCAGGGTTTCTTCGCGGCGTGAGGCGGCGTACTGGACCATTTTTTCTCCCTGGACTGTTGATGAGGTAACTTCACAAAACAGTAACCATAGCTGCTTATCCACTAAGATGCAAAGTTTAAAGAGTACAGCGTGCTCCAGCCCCGAAAGAGCTATTTCAGAAAGCGGCTTTTATGTGTTGTTTTTGCAGGAAGAGGCCCGAGAAATCTGCTATCATCCGCAACGAAATGAACTCACATCAAGCGCGGTTACTGGCTGCTACTCGCTGTATTTTGATAATTGCAGCGATTGCCTGGAGCAACTCTTTTTCGCAGACGACGCAAAACTCCGGAGCGTCACCGAATGACAAGACAGCGGCGAAGTCGGCGACTGTACTGCGTGCGACCACCCGGCTGGTGGTGGTGGACGTAGTGGTTCTGGATGAAAAAGGCGTTCCTGTTACTGATCTGAAGCAGGAAGACTTCACCCTGGTCGAAGAGGGCGCGCCGCAAAAGATCCGCGATTTCAGTTTTCAGCAGCCAGGAAAGCTGACCATTGGCCGCAATTTACCGCCGGGTGTGGTAAGCAACGCGCCCGAGTATGGCGCCAGCGCCAGCTCGTTGAACGTGATTCTCCTCGACGCCATCAATACCGACTTTTCCAGCCATGCGTATGCTCAGGACAGGCTGGTGAAATATCTGGAAAGCGGGCCGGCGATCCAGCCCACGGCGGTGTACGCACTGGATGGCAAATTAACGCTGTTGCATGACTTCACCACCGACACCAAAGCTCTAAAGGACGTTGTTGCGGCTTTCCGGCGGCAGGGCCCCACCCATATTCCCGATGTAGTTGCGGCTGCTTCTCCTTTTACTCGCCAGGGTTCTTATCAGGTCACGGCGAATGGCCGCTTCATCACCCTGAATGCGATGATTTTTCTTGCTAAGGCGCTCTCGGGATATCCCGGACGCAAGAACCTGATCTGGCTTTCGGAAGGGTTTCCCATCAGCCTTTTTCCCGATGCCGTTCAGTCTGGTCAGGTGACGGCCATTGAAGATTACTCAGCGATTGCCGAGAAGATTGCCGATGATCTCATGAATGCGCAGGTGGCTTTATATCCCATTGATGCCGCCGGCGTTTCCATTAATGACCGTTTCTCGGCGCAGACCGCCATGATCAGCATGGCGGAGCGTACGGGAGGCAAGACTTTCTATAACCGCAACGACATTGATGTGGGCGTAAGAACCAGTATGGATGACGGTTCCACGTATTACACACTGGACTACTACCCGCAAAACCGGACCTGGGACAACAAATTTCGCCAGATTGAGGTGAAAGTTACGCGCCCCGGAGTGCGTCTGCGATACCGCCAGGGGTACTTTGCGCAGGCCCCCACAAAAGAAGGACCGGACCTGCTGGCCAGAGAATTCACCCAGGCAATGCTGGTGGATGCTCCGCCGGCAACCGGCGTGCTTTTCCAGGCGGCACTGGTTCCTGCTTCGGAAAAGACCGGGGGCAGGCCTGCGATCAACTTCGCCATTGATCCTCATACCCTGGCGTTCGAACGAAGAGCGGACGATCTGGTGCACGCCGAAGTCACGTGCGCTGTCTGGGCCTATCCGGAGAAGGGTGAGACTATTCGCGTCCAAATCGAGAGCAAAGCCGGCGTGAAGGAAGACGTATATCAGCAAATTTTGAAAAGCTACTTCCCGTGCCAGCGTACCCTTGATCTTAAGCCCGGCCGCTACACCCTGCGTTTGGGTGTGCTGGACCGCACTTCCAATCTGATCGGGAGCGCGACCCTGCAGGCGGCCATTCCTTAGTTTGTTGTGCGTCCTGCCGGCTTATTTTGAAGACCCTGCCTTGCCGGTTTTCCCCGGCAGGAGCGTCTTCCAGTCGTTCACGATCATGGGGACGCCGCCTTTGACAACGGTTGTATAGACATGATCAAAGCCCTTGTGCCGGCCTGGGCCATAATTCAGGGTCAGTTTTGGCCCGAGGCCCATATCGTGATTGTGGATCGATTCAATCGCGGTAATGAATTTCTCACGAGTCAGATCTTTGCCGGCGCGCTTTAACCCCTCCACCACTACCATGGCGTCCACAAAACCCTCCAGGCTGACAAAGCTCAGCTCTTCCTGGGGATAGTACTGTTTCATGGTCTTGCGATAAAGCGTGATGGCTGGCAGGCCGGTCTGATTGTAAGGCGGCAGGACCTGGGTGATGATGGTCCCCTCCGCTTCCTTGCCCGCTTCAGCAATCAGTTTCTCCGTTCCCACGAAGGAAACAGTCAAAAACAGAGGATGCCAGCCCATCGCGTGGGCACTTTTGATGATCTTCGCGACCGGCGCATACGGCCCCACCAGCAGCACAGCCTCGGGATTCGCCGCGCGTGCCGCCATGATTCCCTTGTCTGTATCGAGGGTGTTGCGCTCGAAAGTTCCCTGGGCTGCGGGTACGGCATGATGTTTGCTCAGGGCAAGTTTTAACCCGCTCAGCACGGCAGTCCCAAAAGCGTCATCCTGATAGATCACGCCAATCTTGCGGATACCCAGCCCCCAAAGGTTCTCAACCTGTTCGCGGGTTTCGTCATAATAGGAAGCGCGGACGTTGATAATGTTGTGCTTCAGCGGTTCATAGAGCAGCTGCGCTCCGGTAAAGAGTCCAACCACAGGGACTTTTTCAGCTTCCGCCAGCGGGACATATTTTGCCGCGGTCGGCGTTCCCACGAAGAACCCGGCGGCAAATACGTTTTCTTTCATCAGCCGCCGGAAGCAGGACTCGGCTTTGGCCGGCTCGTAGCCGTCATCAAAAGCGAGTAGCTGGACCTTGCGTCCGTTTACGCCTCCCTGCGAATTGACCTGCTTCAGATAAGCGGTGGCCCCGGTAACCATTTGCAGCCCTAAAAATCTTGCCGGGCCGTCCAGCGCGCTGCAGGAGCCGAGCAGGATACTGTCAGAAGTTACGCCTGGAGCTCCGGACTGGGCTGCCGCAATTGCGGCAAAAAGCAGGAAGAGCACAGCAGTGGGCTTGCTGATGTGTAGTCTCATAAAAACCTCCGCATTGCTGAAGCGGTGACATCTGTATAACGTTAGATTAATCCAATAAATTACCAATCCGAATAATTTAATTTAAGGATAGGGAGTACTGTATCCCCGGCAACCGGGTTTTACACGTGTACCCCTAAATGGCCTTGTGCGGCATGATTATGGAACTGCTTTTTCTTTTTTGCCGGTGGTATTGTGTATGTATCAAAGTCCCGCGATAAATCTGAAATCATGACCAGGGGAGATTTTGCCGACCTATGCCTGACAAGCCAGAGAATCCGGAGATAACCTCTCGCCTCAAAAAAACCGATCAGGAGCTGCAGGAACTGCAGTCATCGGTCAGGACGGGGATGGTTAATGTGAAGATCCTGATGGAGTTTCGCCAGGCCATCGAGCACGCGCGCCAGGCCACGGCGGCCATGCAAAGCTGGCTGGAGGAGCAGAACCGGGCCGGCGGTGATCCCTTCAAATTGCTGCCCAAAGTGATGACCGAGCGGATGAAGATCGCCACCGATCTTCTGCGCGACGTGACGCATGACGTGGAAAGCGGTGATATCGATTTTGATACCCCTGGACTGGTGGAGCTGCACCAGACTTTACGCACGCTGCTGGAGCGCATGGGCCGCTTTTTCCGCTGATCCCTATGGAAACCTTGCTGCGGCCGTACCGTCCCGAAGACCAGGAGATTTTATTCGCTGTTTACGCCGACACCCGCCGGGACGAAGTTTCCGCGTGGGGATGGGGCCCTGCCCAGCAGGACGCTTTTTTGCGGATGCAGTTTATGGCGCAAAAACGCTGGTATGACGAGACATATTCGAAGGCCGATCATCAGATTATCTGCTGCGATGGGCAGCCGGCCGGCCGGATTCTGGTGCAGCGCGACCCGGACAGCATTCGTTTGATTGATATCGCGCTGCTGAATAAATACCGGGGGCAGGGTATAGGCAGCGCTTTGCTGCAGGGGCTTTTGGATGAATCGGCGCAGCAGGCGGTCCCTCTCCGGCTCCAGGTACACAGCAGCAATACTGGCGCACAAAGGCTGTACACGCGGCTGGGATTCGTACAAACTGCCGAGGATGACATCTACTGCCAAATGGAGCGGCTGCCGGGTTAGACTGCAAAGCCCAACCGTTTTAAAATTTTCAATTCATGTCATTTCAATCCATGCCAAACGAACACAAACTTAACGCCAGTATTTTCCGTGAGCATCTGCACACGCGTTTTAAAGTAACCGGTGCAGACAGCGTGGAGCTGGAACTTGTGGAAGTCCAGGAGCATCCCAGCGGCCCCAGACTGGAATGCTATTCACTGCTCTTTCAGGGTCCCATTTCATTGCGTATGCCGCAGGGGACGCACCGGCTCCAGCACCCTGCCCTGGGTGAACTGGAAATTTTCCTTACCGCGGTGGCAGGGAACCAGGGTGGATTCACGTACGAATCGGTATTCAATCGCTTTCGCAAACAGGAACCGTGATTCAGACGAATGAAATTACACTTCGTCCGGTGACCGAAGAGGACGACGAACTTTTGCTGCGCCTGTACGCCAGCACACGTGAAGCCGAGCTGGCCCAGGTGCCCTGGACGCGCGAACAGAAAGATATGTTTGTGAGGATGCAGTTTACCGCGCAAAAACAGCACTACAAAGCCACGCATCCTAACGCTGTACACGAAATCATCTGCCGCAATGCCGAACCCGTGGGCCGCCTCTATCTTTCCCGCAAAGACGAGGGACTTCACATTCTGGACATAACGGTATTGCCCGCGCGGCGCAACTCAGGCACGGGGTCCGTGGTCCTGCGGAAAATCATGGACGAAGCCCAGGCCGCGCAAAAGCCGGTTACGATTTATGTGGAGACGTTCAATCCATCGCAACGGCTCTTTCAGCGGCTTGGGTTCCAGGTTGCCGGTAATGAGGGTGTTCACTCTCTATTCAGGTTTGGCTGAGCGGAACGAATGCCGCTCGGCGAATCCGTTTGTTCAATTTGCACTGGTGAGCGGAAGCGCCCTGCCGGCGCGCCAGTGGCCGCGGGCCCAGGCACGTTGTGGTCACGCAACCCAGGAAAAGTTGGCGGTGGCGCCGAATTTTTCAGGCGATTCACAACCGCAACATATGTTTCGCCATCGCTGCCGGGAGCGATAAACATGGAGAATGGCCCCATTTTTTCGTGGTCAAAGCTGTAGCTGCCCTGCGCCAGAGGCTTGCTCAGAGCGGCATGGAGCGTAAGGAAATAAGCTTCTGTCTCCACGGCCGGAGTGGTGCTTTTTGGCGGCGGAACATTCAGGCTTGCGGGATTGACCGGCTCTGCCGCTGGAAAATCGGTAAGCGCCGTGAGCGTGAGCCAGACCTGGTTGTCCTTCGATTGCACGGAAAAACTTTCTCCTATACAGCGCAGGAAAGATTGCCGCTCCCACTGCGGCAGCAGCGCGTGAGCCGCAGCCGGGTGAGTTAACGCGCCATTTCCCTGGACGCCGGACAGGCCAATGGAACCGTCCCCATCCGAGTTAACAGCAACGTGCCGGCCGCTTTGAGCGGTCAGTGCTCCGGGCAGGATCGCCCCGGCAGCCAAAAAGCTGCCACATCGCAAAAATTCTCTTCTTGAAACAAACATAAACACCCCTCCCCCAACGTGGAAATTCAATGTGCATAGTTGCTGGGTAATCCGATTCAGCAACAACCTGGACCAATTCTGAAAACTTGTTCCTTATTTTCCGGTATTTACGCCAGCCTGGCGCCAAAAACTTTATGAATATTGGAAAATTATTAACTTTTGTACTCGATTCAAAAGGAAACAAAAGGTTCGTACGCAAAAATCCCATGTCTTTCCTAAAGTTGCAACAAGTTTTTTCTTGACAAAAACACCGAGTGACAGCAGAGTAGCTGAGTTCCCCAGAACACAAAACGTCTTTCACCTTCCGGGTTAGGGCCCGGAACAAAAACTTTTTTTAGTACCGGAATTTTAAAGGAGTATCGCCTTGACACGTAAAGGCTGGACTGCCCTCGTCCCGGCCCGCGCACATCATTTTCATTCGTTTGCGCTGGGTATTGTTCTTCTTTTTGTTGCTTTGGCTTCACGTATGAATGCTGCCGAGCCAGCGATCAACGCAGGCTCTGCTCCGGTGAAGTCCGCCGCGCGCGCGGCCCGGGCCACGGCCATGGCCATGCTGCCGCAGGCGGCACAGCCAGGCCCGAAAATATGGCTGGGAGAACGAAAGCCGCTGGGGGCAAATTATGTGGGTGCGCCGCAGGCCGCTTCTGCGCAGGCTGGGGTGGCGCGGCCCGGACAAAGTTTTGGCTCGACGCAGCCGGCTCCGGAGCAGGTGCTGGCGTCCGGACAGGCTGCTCCTCTCGCCATGGTCTCGGGGGACTTTGACCATGACGGATTTTCCGACCTTGCCGTGGGATATTCCGCTCCGGGTGGCGGAGGAATTGTCGCCATTCATCGCGGCAACATCGATGCTTTTGCTCCGCAAAGCCAGGAATCATGGCTGGCGATTGGCCGCGGCGATTTTCCTGCTCCTTTTCTGCCTGACGTAAAGGTGTTCTCTGTTCCGGTGAGCCCCGACTTTTTGGCGGTGGGCAAATTTACTTCTGCAAATGGATTTGACGATCTGCTCGTGGCGGCGCGCGGCGGAAGCGTGTTGTACGTTTTTCCCGGAAATGGAGATGGCACTTTTGGCGATCCTCAGGCCTTGAGCCTGACCGGCGGCGTAACGTCGCTCACGGCAGGTGACCTGGGGCATGCCCGCGCTTTCGGCAACGTGATCGTCGGCCTTTCCGCGGGTTCGACCTCGGCCCTGCAGGTACTGCGCGGCTCCAAAGACGGACTGGTTTCTGTGACCGTGTTTCGCCTCGACGGGCCTGCCTCCAACATTTTGTTTGGTTATTTCGGCGGCCAAGGCCAGGATGTGGCCTTTCTTTCCTCCGGCAAAATAAAGATCCTGCGCAGCTCTCCCATGGAGTTGGCCACGGTTTCTCTGCAGGTATCTGTCCGTGCTTTTGCTCTGGGTTCTTTCCTGTATGATCGCAATGCCGGCCTGCAGATTGCGGCGCTGTCATCGGACGGCAGCATTAACTTTATTGTTCGCAGCGAGTTTGATCCCCGTGTTTACACAGCCGAGGAGTTTGGTGCTATTCGCCGCGCCAAGATCAACCATCAGCCGGTGCCCTCTTTCGTCCCGGCGCCATCGTTTCCGGTGAATGGATGGAAGATTGCAGAGTCTGTTCCTGCCGTTGGATCGGTCGCTTCCGGACAGACTCCTGTGTTCTTCCGTGCCCGAATCTCCAGTAATGGCGCAGACGATGTAATGTGGCTGAACAGCAGCGGTCGGATGGCGCTCGTCTCGCGCCCTGATTCACATCCGGGAGACCAGACGTTTGCTCCGGCACAAGTTTCAATTCGCCCCTATTCGGGCACCCCGATAGCAGCATTACCTGCGCGAATTAATGCGGATGGCCGCCCGGGCGTGCTGACGCTGCATCAGGGCGAAACCGGGCCTTCGGCGCTGATGCCGCTGCCGGATCCAACTTTTTTCCCGAATCGCTTCGACGACATAGCTCCCAGAGGTACAGGCGTCACCTGTCTCAATACGACAGCAGTCGATGGCTCGAACGATTGCACCCTGCGCGAAGCCATTATCAAAGCCAATGTCACGCCTGGCACAGACAGCATCATGTTGCAGGCCGGGACCTATACCCTCGCCCAGCCCAGGGCCGCAAGCCCCAACTACGACGCGCATACAGGCACGTTAAATATCAATGATTCATTGAATATTACTGGCGCCGGCCAAAACTCCACCATCATCACCTGGGGAACTCCCCTCACCGGCACTGTGGATTTAGCGGTTTCTGTTAACGAAGACATCGGCACCTTCACTACCGCCACCGCCAGCATCTCCAATCTCACCATTCAAAATGCGGTGAATCACGGGATGCACAGCAATGATGGCGACGGCGGGTGCATGGAGTTTGACACCGGCACCAACGGCACTGCGACCCTTTCGCTGACCAGCGTTACTTTGCAGAACTGCAGCACGCTTCAGGGTGGTGGCGCTGGATTGGTTATTTTCAACTTCGTACACCCCGCAGGCCTCGGCTCCGCCACCATCAGCAACAGCATTATTCAGAACAACTCCGCAACCGACAACCCGTCTGCCGGGGCTGGAGGCGGCATTGCCATAAGCAATGATGCCTTCATGACCATGACCAACAGCCAGGTACTGAACAACAAAGCTGTGCAGGTGATAAGTGGCCAGCACGGCATCGGTGGCGGCATAGTGATCTTTTCGCCCCAGAACGTGACCGGGGCTTCGGCGCAAACCCAGATTCACGCCAGCACCATCTCGGGAAACAAGTCGGCCGGGTTTGGCGGCGGCATCCACAATTTGGCGGATTTCCTGATCGACCAGGGTTCGGTGATCAGCAACAATACCGCTGGTACGGATGGGACCAATCCTGTCGCGGGCCAGGAGGGCGGCGGGCTCTACCTGAACACATTCACCACCGGGAATTGCCCGACAAGTTTGAGCGGTACCTGTACGAGCACACTGAGCAAAGTGACAATTACTGGCAACACCGCTACGGGAAACGGCGGCGGTATTTCCAATGGCAGTGGCTCGGCCTCGGGTTCCATGACCATGAGTTTCAGCCGGCTGGCTGGAAATACGGCGGCAGCGGGCAGCAACCTCAATAACAATCACGCCACGGCTACCGTAACCAACAACTGGTGGGGCACAAACGCCGCGGCCAGCACGATCAATAGCATCACTGCGACGACCACATTTGATCCCTTCATTGTCCTGACTCACCAGGCCAATCCAGCCAAGATCCGGATCAATCAGAGCACTACGTTGACCGGTGACATGAGCAAGGACAATCACGGCAGCGGAGCCGCTCTGACCGGGAATCTTAACCAGATCGTCGGGCTGCCGATCACTTTCAACGCGGCAGTTTTGGGCTCCATTCCCCAGGCGCAGCCGGAAACGCTGAACGTCAGCGCGCAGGCCACGGCCACTTTTAACGCCGGTAATACCGGCGGGCTTGGCTCTGCCAATGCCACAGTGGACCAGGCGGTGGTACCGGCCAACTCCAATCTCGTCGCCAGCGCTACTGAATCAGGTACAACGGCCACCATTACCACGGTTGGCGCGCACGGTTTCGTTTCCGGCCAGCAGGTCACTATCTCTGGCGTCGGCATAAGTGGCTATAACGGTACGTTCCTTATCGGAACCGCGCCCACTTCGACAACATTTACGTACACGACCACTGGCGGATTAGGAAGTTCCAGCGGGGGCACGGCCAGCATCGGCATCGTCGTCCTGCAGCCGCCTTCCATCACCAAGAGCTTCAGCCCGACCACGATCAAGGTCGGTGGCACAAGCACCATCACCTTCAGTATCACCAATGGCAACGTTGTTGCCATTGATTCGAGCTTTACCGATGATCTGACCTCCGGCGCCACGGTGACCGATTTGGTGGTGGCCGCCAGTCCGAACATCGTGAATGGTTGCGGCGGAACTGTTACCGCAGTGGCTGGCGCGAGCAGCATTAGCTTCGCGAATGCGGCGTTGCCGAAAGGCAATACTCCATGCACGATCACTGTGGATGTAACCGGCACGACTGATGGAGTGAAGCCCAACAGTGTGACCATCGATTCCGCCGATGCCGGAAACGGCAACACGGCTACCGCCAGCCCCAGCCTGAAGGTCATCAACCCGCCAACCATCCTAAAGACGTTTGGCGGCAGTTCGATTCCTTTCGGAGCGACGACAAGCCTCACATTTACCGTTACAAACCCCAACTCCAATGCTGCTTCTGTACTGAATGGAATTGCATTCACCGATACTCTGCCGACTGGCGGCGGGGGCGGCACGATTGTGGTGGCCACGCCCAATGGTTTGACCAACACGTGCAGCACGACGCCGACGGCCACTGCCGGGTCAGGCATCGTCAGCCTGACAGGCGCGAGCCTGGCGGCAGGCGCATCCTGCACGATTTCCCTGAATGTCCAGGGCACAGCGGTTGGCGCGGCGAACAACAGCGTTACTGTAAGCGACACCCTGGCCGGGACCGGCAACACCTCAACCGCGCTTCTTACTGTAGTCAAAGCCGATACCACGACGACAGTAACTTCGTCGGTGAATCCATCGGTGTTTGGCCAGTCAGTGACCTTCACGGCGACAGTTTCACCCGTAGCGCCGGGAGCGGGAACACCCACGGGAACGGTAACGTTCCTGGATGGCGGCAGCCCGATTGGTACCGGGACGCTAAGCGGCGGCGTGGCGACATTCACGACATCGGCCCTGGCGGTAGGCAATCACACGATTACCACCAACTACGGCGGTGACGGCAACTTCAACGGAAGCACGGGATCGCTGACTGGTAATCCACAGGTAGTTAACAAGGCCAATACCGCCACAACGGTAACTTCGTCGGTGAATCCCTCGGTGTTTGGTCAGTCGGTGACCTTTACCGCGACAGTCTCGCCAGTAGCGCCCGGTGCGGGAACGCCGGTGGGAACGGTGACGTTCCTGGATGGCGGCAGCCCTGTTGGTAGCGGAACCCTGAGTGGTGGCATAGCGACCTTTACCACCTCGGCGCTGGCCGTAGGCAATCACACGATTACCACCAATTACGGCGGTGACGGCAACTTCAACGGCAGCACGGGATCGCTGACCGGCAATCCACAGGTAGTCAACAAGGCTGATACCGCCACAACAGTAACTTCGTCTGCGAATCCCTCGGTGGCCGGCCAGTCGGTGACCTTCACGGCAACAGTTTCGCCGGTGGCGCCGGGGTCGGGTACGCCAGTCGGAACGGTAACGTTCCTGGATGGCGGCAGCCCGATTGGAACCGGAACACTGAGCGGCGGCATCGCGACCTTTACGACCTCCGCCCTGTCGATAGGCAATCACACTATCACCACCAACTACGGCGGTGACGGAAACTTCAATGGCAGCACCGGTTCGCTGACTGGCAATCCGCAGGTAGTTAACAAGTCAGATACTTCAACGACTGTGACTTCGTCGGTGAATCCCTCGGTATTTGGCCAGTCGGTGACCTTCACGGCAACGGTTTCGCCGGTAGCTCCGGGAGCAGGTACTCCGACAGGAACGGTGACGTTCCTCGATGGAGGCAGCCCGATTGGTACCGGGACGCTGAGCGGCGGCATAGCGACCTTTACTACCTCAGCTTTGTCAGCAGGGAACCACACGATCACCACCAGCTACGGCGGGGACGGAAACTTTAACGGCAGCACCGGCTCGTTGACCGGGAACCCTCAGGTGGTCAACAAGGCCAACACCACAACAGCGGTGACTTCGTCGGCAAACCCATCCGTGTTTGGTCAGTCCGTGACCTTTACGGCGACAGTTTCGCCGGTGGCGCCGGGCGCTGGGACGCCGACCGGAACAGTTACCTTCCTGGATGGCGGCAGCCCGATTGGTACGGGAACACTGAGCGGAGGCATCGCGACCTTTACCACCTCGGCTTTGGCCGTGGGCAATCACACCATCACCACCAGCTACGGCGGTGATGGAAACTTCAACGGCAGCACCGGTTCGCTCACTGGCAACCCGCAGGTAGTCAACAAGGCCAACACCACGACAGCGGTAACTTCATCGGTGAATCCTTCTGTCCTTGGTCAATCAGTGACCTTCACAGCGACAATCTCGCCGGTAGCGCCCGGAGCGGGAACACCCACGGGTACGGTTACGTTCCTGGATGGTGGCAGCCCGATTGGCACGGGAACGCTGAGTGGCGGCATAGCGACATTTACCACTTCGGCTCTGGCCGTGGGCAATCACACCATCACCACCAGTTACGGTGGGGACGGAAACTTCAACGGCAGCACCGGTTCACTCACCGGCAATCCGCAGGTTGTCAACAAGGCCAACAGCGCGACGACGGTAACTTCATCGCAGAATCCATCGCTCCTCGGTCAGTCCGTGACCTTTACGGCGACAGTTTCGCCGGTAGCGCCCGGAGCGGGAACACCCACGGGTACGGTGACGTTCCTGGATGGCGGCAGCCCGATTGGTACCGGGACGCTGAGCGGCGGCGTAGCTACCTTCACTACGTCTGCGTTGGCCCTGGGCAATCACACCATCACGACCAGTTACGGCGGGGACGGAAACTTCAACGGCAGCACCGGTTCTCTGACCGGCAATCCGCAGGTTGTCAACAAGACCGACACGACGACAGCGGTAACTTCATCGCAGAATCCCTCGGTCTTTGGCCAGTCTGTGACCTTCACGGCGACAGTCGCGCCGGTAGCACCGGGTACCGGAACGCCCACGGGAACGGTTACGTTCCTCGATGGCGGCAGTCCGATTGGTACTGGAACATTGAGCGGTGGCATCGCGACATTTACCACTTCGGCTCTGGCCGTGGGCAATCACACCATTACTACAAGTTATGGCGGCGACGGGAACTTCAATGGCAGCACGGGTTCGCTGACGGGTAATCCGCAGGTGGTCAACAAGGCCAACAGTACGACGGCGGTAACTTCGTCATTGAATCCTTCCATCTTTGGCCAGTCCGTGACCTTTACGGCGACAGTATCGCCGACAGCGCCAGGTGCGGGAACGCCGACGGGAACGGTAACGTTCCTGGATGGCGGCAGTCCGATTGGTACCGGGACATTGAGCGGTGGCATAGCGACATTTACCACTTCGGCTCTGGCCGTGGGCAATCACACCATCACCACCAGTTACGGTGGCGATGGCGGCTTCAATGGCAGCACGGGTTCGCTGACGGGTAATCCGCAAGTGGTCAGCAAGGCCAACAGTACGACGGCGGTAACTTCGTCCTTGAATCCTTCCATCTTCGGTCAGTCGGTGACCTTTACGGCGACGGTCTCGCCGGTGGCGCCAGGTGCGGGAACGCCGACAGGAACGGTAACGTTCCTGGATGGTGGCAGTCCGATAGGTACGGGAACGCTGAGCGGAGGCATAGCGACATTTACCACTTCGGTTCTGGTCGTGGGCAATCACACCATTACCACCAGTTATGGTGGCGACGGGAACTTCAACGGCAGCACGGGCTCGCTGACAGGTAATCCGCAGGTGGTCAACACGGCCAACACCACGACAGCGGTAACTTCATCGCAGAATCCATCGCTCCTCGGTCAGTCCGTGACCTTTACGGCGACAGTTTCACCGGTAGCGCCGGGAACGGGAACACCGACAGGAACGGTGACGTTCCTCGATGGCGGCAGCCCGATAGGGACCGGAACGCTGAGCGGTGGCGTGGCTACGTTTACCACTTCGGCGCTGGCTCTGGGCAATCACACCATCACCACGAGTTACGGTGGCGATGGCAGCTTCAACGGCAGCACGGGCTCGCTGACGGGTAATCCGCAGGTAGTCAACAAGGCCAGCACGACGACGGCAGTGACTTCGTCACAGAATTCTTCTGCTCTGGGTCAGTCGATTACCTTCAGCGCGACAGTCTCACCGGTGGCGCCGGGTTCGGGAACGCCGACGGGAACGGTAACGTTCCTGGATGGTGGCAGCCCGATCGGCACCGGGACGCTGAGCGGTGGCATCGCGACATTCACAACTTCGGCTCTGGCCGTGGGCAATCACACCATTACCACCAGCTATGGTGGCGATGCCAACTTCAATGGCAGCACCGGTTCACTCACCGGGAATCCGCAAGTGGTCGTCGCGCCGCCAACGATCGTCAAAGGGTTTAATCCCGTGGGCATCCAGCCGAATGGCGTGAGCACGCTGACTGTTACCATCACCAATCCCGCGGCAAATACGGTGGCGGAGGCTGGAGTCGCCTTTACCGACAACTTCCCGGCGAATCTGGTGGTGGCCACTCCGAACGGGTTGACCAACACCTGCGGCGGTACGGCAACGGCCACAGCCGGTTCCGGCGCGGCTTCTCTGACCGGAGGAACGGTACCGATAAACAGCTCGTGCACGGTCACGGTAAATGTAAGCAGTCCGTTTACTGGTTCGTATCTGAACTCTACCGGTCCAGTCAGCTCTACCAATGGCGGAACGGGTGGTTCGGCTTCGGCGACTGTGATTGTGGCCCTCCCGCCTGTTATCAGCAAGGTGTTCGTGCCGGATACGATCTTCCTGGGTGCGAAGCCGGTGGTGAGCTTCACCATCACCAACCCCAACAGCAACTCGACGCCGCCAAATAACGACGTGACGCTTACCGGAATCACATTCACCGATGCGCTTCCAGCAGGGCTCACGGTGGCGGCTACACCGAACGTAAGCAACGATTGCGGTGGAACCCTGACCGCGGTCCCCGGCTCGACCAGCATTACTCTTACAGGAGGCGTGTTGGCTCCCGCGGTTGGGCTGCGGCCGCAGAGACGCGGGCAAATCATCAGGTCTCTGAACGGGCCAGCGCCCGCCAACGGCTCCTGCGTCATTTCCGTGGGAGTGACGCCTGCGAACGCGGGGACATTCAACAACACTACCGGGCCGATCTCGGCCAATGAGAGCGGACCGGGCGCGACCAGTAATACTGCTACGCTGACGGTCAACACTCCGCCGACATCGCCTGCTCTGGCTAAGGTCTTTGGAGCGCCCAGCATTCCGCTGAATGCCACGACTTCGCTGACCTTCACCGTCACTAATTCGAATGCAAGCACGCAACTGGACAATCTCTCATTTAGCGACCCGTTGCCGGCCGGGCTGGTAGTGGCCCTGCCCAATGGCGTAACCGGAACGTGTGTGACTGACGGGGCGGTTGTTACAGCGAATCCAGGAAGCGGCAGCATCAGTGTTTCGGCGCTGAATCTGCCGGGCAGCAGCAGCTGCCTGCTGTCCCTAAACGTGACGGGCGCCAGTGCTGGCACAAAAAGCAATGTGACCAGCAACATTACCGGAGTGTTTGACGATGGCAGCGGAACGTTTGTGAGCATCACGGGCAATGCGGCTTCGGCATCGACCGTCGTAGTGGCTCCCCCTTCGATCAGCAAAGCATTCGTGCCCGCGCTGATTGGGGTGAACAGCACGTCTGCACTTAGCTTCACCATCACGAACCCGGCGGCAAATACGGTGGCGCAGGCAGGAGTAGCAGTCACTGACACACTGCCGGCAAACCTGGTGGTGGCCACGCCGAATGGTTTGACGGGCTCGTGCGGCGGAACCGTAACTGCGGTGGCTGGCTCTGGCAGTATCGTGCTTACCAATGGCAGCATCGCGGTAAACAGCTCCTGCACCTTCAGCGTGAATGTGACCAGTGCCGTAACCGGCACGTATAACAACATCAGCGGAGCCGTCAGTTCCACCAATGGCGGCACAGGCAATACTGCCGCTGCCAGCCTGATCGTGAGGCCGGCCAGTCTCTCGATCACCAAGACCCATGCCGGCAATCTGTCCCGCGGACAAATCGGAGCAACCTACACCATCACGGTGAGCAATACCGCCAATACAGGACCGACGGTGGGAACGGTCACGGTGGCCGATACTCTGCCGCCCCGAATGACTGCCACCAGCATGTCCGGCCCAGGCTGGACATGCGTGCTGGCTACCACGACCTGTACGCGAAGCGACGCGCTGGCGCCGGGAGCGAGCTATCCGCCGATTACGCTGGTGGTTAATCTTGCGATCGATATTTCAGGGAACATCGTAAACACCGCCACGGTGTCCGGTGGAGGCGATCCCAACAGCCACACGGCCATGGATGCCTCTCATGTGGGGCCGCCGCTCAATATTTTCCTGACCACGCCGCCGGACAACAACGTAACCATCAACGCGGGCGGCACGGCACAGTATGTGTTCACCGTGGATGCCAATGGCGGCGGGCTGGGCGGAATCAACTTCTCCGCACAGGGATTGCCTCCAGGAGCTACAGTTACTTTTGACAAACAGGGTGAAACCCTTCCGGAAACCCAGGTAACCATGACGATTACCACCGTCGGCCCAACAGCGGCTGCTATGCCCCTGCGGGGCACGGGCGGATCGCCGTTGTATGCAGCACTGCTGCTGCCGAGCTTCGGTATGGGACTGGTGCTGCTGGGCCGCGGGAAGAAGACGGCGCAAGGCAAAAAACTGCGTCTGCTTCTCCTGGCAGGTTTCCTGCTGATGTTGTTGCTGGTAGCAGGCTGCGGTGGCCATGCCAATAATAATGGCGGAGGTGCCGTAGGTATAACGCCTGCCGGAAGCTATGCTGTCTCGATCACGGCCACTAGTTCAGCTCAACCGAATGTTCAGGCGACAACTAGTGTGAATTTGACAGTGCGATAGTGTAGGATGTACGAACTTTAAAAAGCGGTACAGAATCATCCAGGAGCTGAAATAATGTCGAGTCCGTTTATTGGCGAAATACGGATGTTTGCGGGAAACTTTGCCCCGGTGGGATGGGCATTCTGTAATGGCGCTGTGATACCCATTGATCAGAACGATGCGCTGTTCAACCTGATTGGCACCACCTATGGTGGCGATGGCCAGACCACTTTTGCTTTGCCCAATCTTCAGAGCAGTGTTCCGGTACATGTGGGACCGGGGTTTGCGTTGGGGCAGAGTGGCGGGGCAGAGATGGTGACTCTGACCACCAGTCAGATTCCGGCGCACAGCCACGTGCCGCAGTGCAATTCTGGTTCTGGCAACCAGCAAGGTCCTGGCAATGGTGTGTGGGCCGCTCCATCCACCGGTACTATTTACAGTACGACTAGTCCGGCGCTTGGAATGGCTCCGGCGGCAGTCGGGGCTACGGGTGGATCGCAGCCTCATGACAACATGGTCCCGTTCCTGGTGATCAACTTCATTCTTTCGCTGTTTGGGATATTCCCGAGCCAGACCTAATTTGGGCCGGATCCAATTGCAAATTGCGGGTTACTAATTGTTCAGGGAGACAATATGTCAGAACCATTTCTGGGAGAAATAAAGATCATCAGCTGGAATTTTCCGCCTAAAGGCTGGACATTCTGCAATGGACAGCTACTACCGATCAACCAGAACCAGGCTTTATTTTCAATTTTGGGAACTACGTATGGAGGCGACGGCAGACAAACCTTTGGGCTGCCGAATCTGCAGGGACGCTCTCCGGTGCATGTGGGTAACGGAATTGCCCTCGGTGAACTTGGTGGCGAGGCGACCCATACGCTGAATATTTCTGAAATACCGGCCCATAACCATACAGCGATGGGTTCTCCTGGGTCGCCCAGTGCTCCTGGCCCATCCGGGAATATCTGGGCCACAAACACCACGAACCCGTACGCGGCAACAGGGAATGCCGCCATGAATCCTGCATGTATAACAGCAACGGGTGGCAGCCAGCCCCATGAGAACATGTCGCCATACCTGGTACTGAATTTCATCATTGCGCTTCAGGGGATATTCCCCTCACAGAATTAGAAAAGGGAGAATTGCTGCTATGTCAAATCCATTTCTAGCCGAAGTCAGGATTTTCACGGGAAATTTTGCGCCTAAAGGCTGGGCCCTCTGTGATGGTCAGCTCATGTCCATCAGCCAGAATACCGCCCTGTTTTCGCTCTTAGGTACTACCTATGGCGGGGATGGCAAGAGTAATTTCGCTTTGCCCGATCTGCAGGGCTGTGCGCCCATGCAGGCCGGGCAAGGGCCGGGCCTGAGCCTGCGCGATTTGGGTGAAACTGGCGGCGAGCAAACCGTAACGCTTTTGCAGACCGAAATGCCCGCCCATGTTCATGGCGCCCAGGGGGCAACCGGTAGTGATCAGGCATCTCCGGTGAACAATGCCTGGGCGTCGGGACAGAAACTCGGCGGGGGCAATATCTACACATCGTCCGGAAATAACAACGTTCCGATGAATCCATCTGCCTTGTCCATAGCCGGTGGGAATCAGCCACACAACAATATGCCGCCGTTTCTCGGTCTCACATTTATCATCGCTCTGCAGGGAATTTTTCCGGCTCGGTCCTAGGCGGCCCTGTATTTGCTTTATTACGCGGGCGGCTCAGGCCGCCCGCTGGTTTTTGCGCGTCATTCACCCTGCATGACACACTACCCACATGATTTTGGAAACTGATGTATCGCTCTCCCGGTCGGTAATCTGGCGGATGCAGCGCGAATTCTATGTCCAGCGCGGCCTCAGGGCGTGGAGCGAAGACAAAGTTCCGCATTTTATTACCAATAATCCGCAAATTGCGGATATGTATGCGCGTGTGGTCGCCGGTTTTTTGGGCGACTGCATGGCGGCGGACCAGTCTGGAACTCCGCTGCGGATTCTCGAACTGGGCGCGGGTTCGGGAAAGTTTTGCTACCTTTTTTTGCGGCATCTGCGCGAGCGGCTGCGCGCCCAAAATATTCTGCCGGAAACGGTCCGTTACTGCATGACGGATTGCTCGGAAGGCTTGCTGCAGACATGGCGCGAGAACAGCTATCTGGCAGAGTTTGTGCAAAGCGGAATACTCCGGATGGAACGGCTTGAAGCTGGAGATGAAGTTTACTCTAAGTTTTTAAATGCGCCCGGTCCGCTGGTGCTGATCGCCAACTATGTATTTGACAGTCTTCCGCAGGACGCGTTTGTCTTCCAGGACGGCCACATCTTTGAAAGTCTGATCACCACGGCAAGCCCGGGAGATGGGCCGAATGCGAATCCTCTCTCCAGTCTGCAGTTTTCCTGGAGGAATGCCGCGACTACACCGGATCACTACATGGAGCCATCCTGGAACAGGATTCTGGAGCAATATCGCAGCCATCTCCCGGCGGCCACCGTGTTGTTTCCCTGTCAGGCACTGGAAACTCTGAGGAACATTGGCGCCCACGCAGACGGAAGAATGCTTGTTTTGGCTGCCGACAAAGGCCATGCGCATGAAGACCAGCTTGCGCTCTGCCAGGGAGCCCCGGCAATCGAGTTCCACTCCGGGAATTGTTTTTCACAGATGGTGAATCTTGACGCCATCGGAAAATTCTGTGAACTCGCCGGCGGGCGGGCATTCCTGCCTGATAAACATGCTTCCGGACTGAGCATATGCGCGTTTCTTCAGCACAGGCCAGATGATTTGTTTGGCGCCACGGAAGCTGCTTGCAGCGAACTGCAGCAAGGTTTCGGGCCAGATGATCTGTTTGCGCTGCTGAGCTGGTTAAACGCGCATATGGAAGAAATGTCTCTCCGGCAGATTCTGGCTGCGCTCAGGCTTACCCACTGGGACCCTGTAGCTTTTATGCGGTTGTTCCCGGTGATCGCGCGGCAAATCCGAAATGCACTTGCCGAACGCAGTGATCTGCGCAACGCCGTTATGCGCGTGTGGAACAATCACTACCCGGTGACTCCCGAGGAAAATGTGGTTGCGTTTTACTGCGGCGTAATTCTGCTGGAACTACGTTTCTTTGAAGAAGCCCTGCAGATGCTTACCATTTCAGGCAAAATCTTTGGGCCTTCCGCCGCAACGAGTTATAACCTGGGCCTGTGCGCTCAGGGACTGGGCCGCACTTCGGAGGCCCTGGCTTGTATGGAGGAAGCATGCAGGCTTGATCCAAATTTCGAGCTGGCACAATCCGCGCGCCTTAAACTTGAAAACAAGGCAGTCGAGTAGCTACTTCGCCGATATTAAAACGCGCCTTCGAAGGCAAGGCGCCACGAGAAGATTGGCTTCTTCTATTCGGTCGCGAGTTCGCCGGGCACAACATGATGCTTTGCCGACATGGGCAGCCACTGGCGCACCACGATGTACAGCACTGGAATAATGAAGAGATTCAGGAAGGTGGAAACAATCATTCCGCCGAATACGGTTGTTCCCACGGAGTGTCGGCCCGCCGAGCCAGCGCCGGTAGCAAAGACCAGCGGAAGTACGCCGAGAATGAAGGCAATCGACGTCATAAGGATGGGCCGCAATCGCAATTTGGCGGCTTCAATGGCGGCTTCCAGCAGCCCCAGCCCTTTGTGCTGCAGTTGTTCGGCGAATTCCACGATGAGAATTGCATTCTTGCTGGAGAGACCGATGAGCATGACCAGGCCGATCTGGCAATAAACGTCATTCTCCAGTCCGCGCAGCGCCTGCGCGCCCAGCGCTCCCAGAACCGCCATGGGTACCGCCAGCAGAATAATGAAGGGTAGAACAAAGCTTTCATACTGGGCCGAGAGGGTCAGATAGACCACCAGCAACCCGAGTCCGAAAAGCAAAAACGCTTTCGAGCCGGCTTCAATCTCCTCGCGGGACAGCCCCGTCCAGGAATATGAATAATTTGGTGGCAGCGTTTCCCGTGCGACGCTCTCCATGGCCGCAATCGCCTGGCCAGAGCTGAAGCCCGGTTTGGCGCTGCCATTGATGTCCACATTGCGGAACGTGTTGTAGTGGCTGATGATGCTGGCGCTGGTATCTTCCTTTACCGTAATCAAATTGTCGAGTGGGATCATCCTGCCGCTGTCCGAACGGACGTAATACTGCTTCAGGTCGCGCGGCTGTGAACGAAACATGCGGTCAGCCTGAACATAGACGCGATACGACCGGTTATTGAAGTCGAAATCATTCACATAGACCGACCCCATATAAACCTGGAGCGCCGAGGTAATCTGCGAAAACGCAACGCCCAGGCCCTTGGCCTTATCCCGGTCAATGGTGACCAGATATTGCGGGTCACTCGCGCTGAATGACGCGAACAGCGGTGCAAGCTCCGGTCGCTGCGCGGCCTTTTGCTGGAATTGGTGAAAAACCTGTTCCAGGTCTTCCATGCTGCCGCTGCCGGTCTGTTGCAGCTCAAACTGAAAGCCACCGTAGCTTCCCAGGCCCTGAATGGGCGGCGGCAGCGTGGGGAAGATGATGGCATCACCAAGGCCCATCAGCGGACCGGACACTGAGTGGACAATGGTTTCCGCACTGTGCGCCGTATCGCTGCGTTCGCTCACGGGTTTAAGCACGGCAAACATCAGGCCCTGATTGGCAGCGGAACCAGCTCCGCCGGTGAAACCTGGAACGGAAAAAACACCGAGCACATCGGAGTTTTTCGTAATGATGGCGCTGGCTTTATCCATGACCTGCGTGGTGTAGTCGAGGGACGCTCCCGGCGGCGCCTGCACAATCACAATGAAATATCCCTGATCTTCATTGGGCAGGAAGCTGGTGGGCACGCGGCGGTATACAAACCAGGTGGCGGTCAGGCCGATGAGGAAGACCGCTATCACCGCCAGCTTCCAGCGGGTGATTCCGTGCAGCAGCGCGACATAAGCAGACGTGCCGCCCTGAATCAGCTTGTTGATGCCGGCAAAAAGCGGATTGATATGTCCGGCGCGCGGGCGCAGCAGCAGCGCGGCAAGCGCGGGAGACAGTGTAAGCGCGTTAAATGCGGAGAGTGCGATGGAAAAGGCAATGGTCAGGGCAAATTGCTGGTAGAGCCTGCCTGTTGTGCCAGGGAACAGCGAGACGGGCACGAATACGGCGATCAGAACCAGAGAAGTTGCCACTACGGCCCCGGTGACTTCATTCATGCCCGTCTGGGTGGCGAGCACGGGATCGGTCAGGCCTTCTTCCAGGTGGCGCTCCACGTTTTCAATCACCACAATGGCATCGTCTACCACCAGTCCGGTAGCCAGGGTGATGCCAAACAGAGTGAGCGTATTGATGGAGAAGCCGAACAATTTGGCAAAAATAAACGTTCCTACCAGCGAAACCGGAATGGTGATGGCAGGAATGATGGTGCTGCGCCAGCCTTGAAGAAAAAGAAAAATCACCACGATCACGATTCCGATCGCCGCCAGCAGGGTCTTTAGCACTTCGCCAATGGACTCACGAACGGCAGTCGTGGTATCGACCGCAATCTGGTACTTCAGCCCGGTGGGAAACCGTTGTGACAGCCGGGCGAGCTCGGCGGTTACGGCGCGGTCCACGTCGAGAGCATTGGCATTTGAGAGCTGCAAGACGCCCACGCCAACCACGTCAATTCCCTGATAACGGATCTTGCCGCCGTAATTTTCCGAGCCCAGTTCAGCGCGGCCCACGTCGCGCAACTGCACCAGCGAGCCATCGGGAAAGCGTTTGATTACGATGCGGTCAAACTCAGTGGGATCGGTCATGCGGCCCACGGCGCGCACGCTGATCTGGTACATCTGTCCGGGCAGCGCGGGCTGCTGGCCAATTTGTCCGGCGGCCACCTGCACGTTCTGTTCGCGCAGCGCGTCCACCACGTCCTGGGCCACCAGTCCGCGCGCGGCAAGCCGCGAAGGATCGAGCCACAGTCGCATGGAGTATTTGCGTTCGCCGAAGATGATCACATCGCCCACGCCGGGGACGCGCTTCAGCGCATCGCGTACGTAAACATCAAGGTAATTGCTGATGAACAGATCGTCGTACTGCCCTTTGTCCGAGTAGAAACCTGCGGCCAGCACGAATGAACCTGAATTTTTGTTAATGCTGATGCCAGTGGTCTGCACCTCCGCCGGAAGGCGGCCCAAAGCGGTGGAGGCGCGATTCTGTACGTCAACCGCAGCCAGGTCAAGGCTGCGCTCCAGGTCAAAGGTCGCGGTCACGGAGCTGGAACCGTCATTGCTGCTGCTGGAAGTCATATAGCGCATGCCCTCCGCGCCGTTGACTGCTTGTTCCAGGAGCGTGGTCACACTGCTTTCCACCGCCTGGGAGTTGGCGCCGGTGTAGAACGCGCTCACCGTGACCACCGGCGGCGCCAGCACCGGAAATTGCGCGATGGGCAGTGTGGGAATGGCGACAGCTCCGGCCAGCACGATCAGCAGAGAGCAAACGGTCGCAAAGACAGGACGCCGAATGAAGAAATTAACCATGTTCTAAAAATTCCTGGGTGCCTAACGACGTTTTTAGGACTGCGGAGCTACCGGCATGCCATCGGCCAGAATCTGCACGCCGCTCACAATGATGCGATCGCCAGGCTGAATGCCTTCGAGCACAACATAATCATTTCCGATTACGTCACCCACGCGGATTAGGCGCTGGCGGGCGACGGTTTGCTGCCCCTGCCCTTCCACGACAAAGGCGAATACCTTCCCGCTTAGACGGGAAACCGCAGTCAGGGGAATCAGCGGCGACTTTTTTTCTGACCAAATAACCCGAGCATGCACCTGCTGGTCATTGCGCAACCCTTTCGAACTGGGTATGCGCGCTTTCAGCAGCAGGGTTTGGGAAGCAGTGTCCACTTGCGGGGAAACAAAAAAGACCGGCGCACGCAGGACAGACTTGCCATTATCGTCCATCAATTCCACCGGCAAATTCAGGTGCACAGTGCTCGACCTGTCGGCGGGAACGTAAACGTAGGCTTCAAGCTCTCCGCCACGGTCCAGGGTGGTGAGCAGGCTCTGATTGGTGACGTGATCGCCCACGCGAACAGGAATGTCGCCAATAATGCCCGCGGCCGGCGCGTGGACGGTGTAGTACCGTAACTGCTCCTTTTGCTCGCGAATGGCCGATTCCAGGGCCTCAGCGTCCGCCCGGGAAGAATCGTAAGCGGCCTGCGAGGTGTCCAGATCGGCTTTGGCGATCACTCCGGCCGCAAAGAGCTGTTTTTTGCGCTCCAGATCCAGCCGGTTCATCTGCACAACGGCGAGTTTGGATTTCCAGGCTGCTTCCTGGTTGCCGACAGTTGCCTGCTGCTTGCGGGGATCGATTTCGAGGACCGGCGCACCCGCCGCAACCTGCTCGCCCGAGCGGACAAAGATCCTGATGATGTCGCCTTCCACCTGGGGCTGCAGCGCAGACGAATTGCGCGATTTGAGCGTTGCCAGATAATCGGTCGACTCCGGCACAAGCTGTGTCTGGGCGATCTGGATCTTAACCGGAATGGCCTGCGGCCCGGAAGGCGCGGCGGCAACTCCTGTTTTCGAGCATCCTGTCAGCTCCAGAGCAGTAACCAGCAGACAGGTAAAAAGAGCAGAATTATGCCGTGAACTCATAGGGGTAAGACCTCATAGTATCTGACGAAGTTTGTGGCTGCAATGTAACCGCATACAGGGCAGACGCTGAGACTGCATCAACCGGCACACAAGTCAGCCTGAATTGGTATTGACGCAACCTCTAAAATAAGGTCCTTACATTCTAATTTATTGGAAATATTAAATTTTTAAGTCGTGCAACGGGTGACCTGCCTGTAAATATTAAAGATTCGTTACTAAAGATACATGGCAGGAAACAATGTTACAGCCACACTGTATCGCGGCAGTAACAGTCAATATCTGGGAGGATGTTCGCGTATGTACAAATTTATGCGAAAAGCCATTTGTGTATTAACTCTCTCTGCTCTGGCGCTTGCTGGAGGCCCGCCACGAGCGGAGAAGAAGCCGCTGGTTGCCGTTATTTATGCTGACTGGTGTCCCCTGTGCCAAAAATTGAAACCAGTCCTGGTTCTAATCAATGACAAGTATCAGGGCAAAATTCGTTTCGCCCTCTTCGATGTCACATCACAGGAAACAATGGAAAAATCACGGCAGCAGGCGCGAAGCCTTGGTCTGGAGCAACTCTTCGACAACAACAGGGAAACAACTTCGCTGGTGATTATTCAGGACCCTTCCGGGCGTGAGATCTTCAGGGCCTACCATGACTATGACTTTCAGCATTATGCGGCAATTTTGGACCGGCAAATCCAGCAACAGAAAGACCAGCTGCCTGAAGCAAAATAAGTAAGAATGATATTAGCGTCTCTGCTCTGGTGGCGCGAAGTGTCCCAGGATTCAACACAGGATGCCGCATCAGGCTGCGCTCGAGCTCAAAGGCTACGGGCACGAAGTTCGAACCGTGATTCCCCGCTGCTTGAACTCATATAACGCATGCCCTCTGAGCCATTGACTTAAGTGACCGCAATGTAACCCCACCTGCATGATCGTTCTTCGACCGGCCGCAAAATATCAGGACGTTAAATCCAACTTGCTATAAATCCAACCTGTTATGGTGTGATTCAGGAACCCATAACCAAAGGGCTGGCCTGCCACTCAGCCGATCCAGCCAGTGCAAAATTTTATCCAGTGCCAAATTGGAATTTTGTTGCTTATTTCAAAAACACAGCTAGACTAGTGAGCAACTCTCCCAAAAATTAGTAGCTGTTCAGAAGTCCAAAGTTCTGTGTTTACAAATCTCTCAGGAAAGGCAACTTTTAATGTTAGTTCTCACGAAGCAGTTTAAGCAGATTTTGACCCTCGTCCTGCTTGCGGCAGCTCTCGGTTTTACGAACCTGCAGGCACAAACCGTGGCCTATGTAGCCAACAGCGGCGCCAATTCGGTGTCCGTTATCAATACCGCCACTAACACCGTGACCGCGACCATTCCCGTGGGGAATTCCCCTATTGGGGTGGTGTTCTCGCCAGACAGGACCCGCGCCTATGTGGCAAACTCGGGCGACGGGACCGTCTCCGTCATTAATACGGCCGGCAATACCGTGGCGGCTACAGTGGCCCTTGCCAGCGGAGCCAGTCCATTTAAGCTTGCGATTACGCCGGACGGCAAAAGTCTCTACGTATCCGATTTGGGGAGTACTACTGTAAGCGTGATCAACACCGCCAATAACACGGTGAGCGCGGTGATTCCCATCAACAGCCTGGGTAGTGACGTGGTGGTCCTGCCCAACGGGACGAAGGCGTATGTTGCCGATATCTTCGGAAATGTTTCCATTATCAATACCTCCACCAATACCGTAGTGGGGAACATCAATTCGTCGGTTTCCGGCCCTGCCATCATCTTTTTGGCGGTTACGCCGGATGGCGGGCACATCTACGCGGGAAGCGGCGGCGGCTCCACCGTAGAGGTGATCGATACCACCACCAACTCCGTTACGCCCATTTCCGGCGTCCCAGGCGCCGCAGACGTCCTGGTCACGCCAGGCGGCGATACTGTTTATGTCACGGACATTGCCGCCAACAACAAGGTCTCGGTCATCGATGCCGCCAACAACTCCGTGCAGCCCGACCTGGTCACGGTCGGCAGCGCACCTCAGTTCATTGCGGTTACTCCCGACAGTGCATTTGTCTATGTCACAAACTTTAATGACAATACCGTATCCATTATTGCCACCACCGGCAATACCGTGTCCGGCACGGTTGCGGTTGGAGCCAATCCCGAGGGGATCGCTATTGCGGCCCTGAGTACGGCCCTGGCCGCATTCACCGTAGAAGATCTGGACATCGGCGAGCATCGGGTCAGCCTGAAGGGCGACTTCTCCCTGGGCGCTGGCAGTATGGGCCTTGATCTGGCCCACCATCCGCTTACTCTCACCGTGGGCACTTTGTCATTCACCATCCCTGCTGGAAGCTTCAAGCAGGTAGGCGGACAGCATCACTTTGTGCTGCACACCAACAATGTCTTTCGCGGAACCGTCAATGGCCTGCACGTGGACTTTGACATCCAGGCGGAACATGGCAGCAGTACCTCCTTTGACTACTCGGCTACGATCAGCCACGTAGATTTGGATGTGCCTAATCCGGTGACCGTGACGTTGCAGATCGGAGAGAACTCCGGCACCACCACGGCGTGCCCGAACTGCAATCACTAAAAAGTTAGGGAACCGGTTACTCACGGTATGCCGGAGCTATGCGGCAGGGACAGATATCATAAAAAAATATCTGTCCTCTGCTTTTTTGGGCTGTCTTTATTCTCACTACAAGGCCGCTCGATGTGCTATCGAGCAAGTAAATCGCGCACTGAAATATTCGAACTCCCGGCCTTCTGATTCGTAAGTTAATGGTTTGAAGAGGGATTTTCCCTGCGAACCCTGTTCTCCGCAGCCAGATACTCATTTCTCAGCAGCAGTTCCCGGTCCACCATTCCGGGCGATGAGATGAGCACTATTCCCGGATCATTGAGCCGCCTTCAGCATTTTCGTTGTTCATGGGGAAATCAGGTTTTGTCCGCCATTGAAAGTCTGAAGAAGGAGAAATATGGCAACAAGCAAAAAAGAGTCGCTTAAAATGGGGCGGGAGTCAACGCTTATGATTAACGCCAGGACGAAGAACGATCAATACCGCGGCGGCTGAATCCTCCGGCTGTGCGGTCACCGTCGGCGGTGCTGAGACTATGGTGAAGCTCAGCGGAGTCAGAAATTCCTGGGGGATCACCGCCAGGTCCAGATGACGTGCTTTTGTAAAACGCAGCATGAACTCCCCTGCGGCATTGCTGTAAACGGTTTTATCGCCGATGTGTATGGCTGCCCCTTCGATGGGCGCTCCGGTTTCGTCACTGACTCGGCCCCGCACAATATAGCCGCCAAGTTTAGTGGTTTGGTTTTGACTACGTTCAGCCGGACGCAGGCTGGGCGTCAAGAGCGTGTTGGCGGAAGCGGTATAACGCAGCTTGCCGTCAGGCGAGCGGAATGTCTGCCCATTCACGCCAAAGCCTCCCCACAGCTTCAGATTGAGGGTGACGCCAATGCCGGTAACCAAAGGATTGGCCAGAAATGGCATATACAGCGTCTGGTAGTCCACGCTAACGGATAAACGGTTGGTCGTAAAGCTTCCGCCGAAAAGAAAATTGGTATTCCCCTGGGTACGATTCACCACCTGCAAAAGGCTCAATTTGGGTGAGATGGTCTCGCGTACGGTGGAGATCAGATAACTGGTGTGCGGTCCCGGCCCGGAGATGTTCTGGTAGTAGCTGGCGCTGCCCTCAATAGCCCGGGTGATACTGCGCGAGACGGTAAAACCATCGGCTACGTTGCGTCCCAGGGGGCCGCGTGATTCAAACAAACCTGCGCCCAGGCGAAAGCGGGCCAAATCGAAGCTTGATTGTAACTGGTCCACGCCAGCTCGCTGGAATGTACCGGTCAGGCTGCCCACGGGAGACAGAAAATTTTCGTGTCCGGCGGTGAGCACCAGGCTGGAATACGGTTTCACGGTTACCAAGACATTTGCCCTGTCCGGTTCAGCCGCGAACACGGATGGGGTGGTAATGCGGCGAAAGCCGTTGCTGGCTTCAATGTAGCTTGCCTTCACTTCATACCAGTTGCGATCGGCATCCACGCTGGCGGCCAGGTATGGCTTGTTTGATCCGACTCCGGCGGAAAGCGCGGTCTTGAGCCATTTCCGCGCCCGCCAGTCGAATCCCTGGATCAGGCTCTGCCGCTGCGAAAAAATATTTCGCGAATAAAAATGGAAATTATCAGTTATCGCTTTGTCTATAAAAACCAGGCCCACGGGAGCCTGGTTCTGAAAGGCCTGAAAAAGAGGAGTACCGGTCGCCAGGGTATTCACTCCGCCGAAAACAAATACATTGGCATGTCCTGGCGCCGGAAGCGTAACGCCCAGGCCTCGGGTGGTCACATACTGACTTCCGCCAAAGAGGTCGGTGGGCAGACTGATGGCCTGGTATTGGTCGCCCGCCGAGAATTGAAAATTATTGAATGTGGTTTTGGCATAGGCGCCAAACTGGAATGCGCCGCCAAGCTCTCCTCCGCTCAGGCGGCCTTCATAGCCTTGCCCCTGGACGTTTATGGAGCCTCCCTGCGAGGGCACCTGGTCTGAAGCGCCGGCTTCTACCCTGATCACCTGTCCGTCGCCTGGGCATGCGAATATCAACAGGCAAGCTAGCCACAGGATCGGTGCTGCAATCAATGATTTGGCGCTAAACGGCATAAAAAACAACACTCTACATCAGGGCGTGGCGGATCCAATCGACTGTTCGAGCCGGAAATGCTGGAGCAGCAACGTCAGTCTGGCCGGTTGGTCCTTGCCCGCCCACGGAATCTCCACTTGCCGCTGACTGTGGGGGAAAAGAGGAAAACCATTGTTGTCGGCTTTGTCTTTTGTCGATGTAACATTCGTTGCAAGGACGCGGCAAAAGGTCGGCCCGGTATTTTCCACACGCACCGTGACAATCTTCGCTCCTGGATCGTAACTGGCCGCCTTGATGACCAAGTCGTCCTTTTTCACCTCACCTTTGGGCAGGAGGTAAATCGTGTGCGGCAGCAGGAGCTGGATGTTGAGTCCTTCCGCGGTCTTCTGTTTGTAACCGGCAAATGTGGCATAAACCACCATCCAGGCAGGAATAGTTTTGCTTTGGGGGGACACGAAAGCTGGTGGCGGAAAACTTTATGTGGATGTCGCCATCCAGCGGACGATACAACATGTCACCCTTATCGGATACGGTAAAGCTTTGGGTGGCCAGCGTTACAGTAAGCGTCTCCAGGCTGTCGTTTATGTACTCGATCTTGCCTTTGGCTTTCCTGCCCGGCCCTTTGACGATGTTTTCGTCGATGACCGGACGTACTGTCTGGGCGAAAAGAGGCAAACCCAGCAATAAAAAACACGCAGCCTGGAGGGAGTACCTCCAGGCGCGGCGCTTCGAAAACAAAAGCAGAAAAAAGGGCATCGACGTGGTCCTGGAATATTTACGGCGTGGCCTGAGCCTGAATGTTCACTGTTCCCGTATAGGTTGCTGCAGGCAACTGTGGTGTAGCCGTAGTGTTGATGTTCCAGGTGAGCGTGGTAGTCGTGCTGCTCGCCCGGTTGGCGGCAGTAATAGTGACGTTGCCGATCCGCACACCCGTCGCCGCGGCCGGTGTGATGAAGGCTGGAACCCCGGCGCCGCCGCTGGCGCTGGTGTTCAAAGCGCCGCCTGCGCTGCCCGATCCCGCAGCCGTGGCGGTTACCTGGCTGGCTGCGATGTTATCGCCGGCCCCGTCGCTCAAAGCGGCAGCGCCGTTAGCGACCCACGCCCATACGCTCACCGCGGTGCGGCTGGTGCCCAGAACCCATGCGGTCTGGACTGTAGTGGTGGTGCTGCCGGCATTGGCCGCGGTGTTGGCCGCGAGCGTGAAATTAACGGTTGCTCCTGCGGTCACGTTGACCGTGAGTGATTCCGGCAGAGCTGCTGAGAGAGTTACTGTGCCGACATTTGAATTAAGCTGGGCCGACGCTGGTGTAATGGCAATGGCCATCGCCAGTGCCATTACGCATAAAGTACCTAGAATTTTCATCGTTGTCTTCTCCTTTTGCGTTCCGAGGCAAATACTTCTTGTCCACGTCAGAGTACTTATGCCATGACGTAAGGACAAGTGACGAAGGTAATTGAGAGAATCGCCGAGTGTATCAGATTTATCGGGCCAACAGGTAGGGGGTGAAAGAAAGCCGGGACGGATATGTTGTGGGCCTTTGCGTCTATTGCTGTGTAATGCCTGCGAGCTAAACTCAGGGCAGCGCCTGTACCTGAATCTTCATCATTCCAGCGTACCCATCATTGTGCGACGGTGTTTCTTCGGGATTGATTGAATCTGAGAGGCAAATCGTGTTTGTCGCCACCAGGTTGGCATTGGTGATCGTGAGTGAATCAAGTCGGGAAGTTTGCTCCACGGGCCGCAACGGAAGGTGAAAACCGGCAAAGCCTTCCACTGTGCTCTCGCCAGTGCCGGGCAGGCCGTAAGGCTCAGCCATCGCGACCAGAATCGGCGATGGTGCCCGTTTCACCTGCGCCAGGGTAACGACCTGGGTTCTCCCCCTGGCCAGGACCCAGCTTGTGGTGATGCTGTTTGCGACCTGGTGCGGCGTCTCGGGTACTGGGCCGGCAACGGCCCCGGACGGCGCACGATCATTTACGGCAAAGCTCAGAGTCTCCGCCATCCGGGCAATCAGGGTGACGTGGGAGCTGCTGCTGGATTTTCGGGACTGTTGCTGTGCGGTGACGGAAACTCCTGCGGCAACCATGAGAGCCATAATCAGCGCGATCGTCAGCCTGAATTTTCTTCTCATGATGAACCTCTCTTGCCGATATCTTCGGAGCTACTCTCGTTCTATCTAGGATTTATTTGTATTCCCCGAAGTTGTCCTGAAACGCTGAACAAAAGATTTATCGGCAGTTATGCGGGAAACTATAAGAGAGGTAATTGGGTTGTCGAACTCTCTGCTTGTTGGAAGCTGGAGTACTCATCGCGACTGGCGACACTGATTTGTTACATGTTTTGTGAGAAAACGCAGAGGTTGCGGTCCAGCGTGCCGGGCAGCGCAGAGAGAGCAGTACTTATTTCCCTGGTGAATTTTTATGCAGTCTGGCTTTCATACTGAAACGGTTTCCACCAGTTCCAGTACGGCCTTGCGCAGCGGCTTCATCAGCGGCAGAGATGAAATTCGCAGAAGGCTGATTACCAGGCTCAGGCTTTGGTCAATCAGCTTTGTCGTGCGCTGCTGGCGGGGTGAACGGTCATAGAGCCAAAACAGTATGACGCCCATCTGATACAGCCAGAGCAGGTAGGGGAGCCTGGTCTTTATATCGGAAGGTATCTTGATATCGCCACCCTCCACGGCAATGCGCATGTGCTCGATGGCGCGTTCACGTATGGAGTGCGTTTCCGCGCTGAAGGGCGAGAGCGGGTCCTGTGTGTCCGGCGCGTGGCGAAAGAGCGCATCGCAGAATTTCCGGTTCGGCGCCAGAGTTTCCAGCCGCAGTTCGATGATGCAGCGGAGGCGGTCTTTTAGTTTTTTCCGGCCCTCAAGAGCTTCCAGTACAGGCTGATGGCTGCTCTCCTGCATCTCCTGGTAGAACGCAAGAACGATTGCTTCTTTCGAGGCGAAGTAATAATAGGCCCCACCCAGCGCGACTCCGGCTTTGAGTGCGATGTCGCGCATGGTGGTAAGTTCAAAGCCCTTTTCGCGGAAAAGATCGAGCGCCGCTTCGTAGATCCGCTGCCGCGTGTCTTCCGCGCGCGGGGTAGGACGGTTTTTCATGGCAGTTGTCATCGCAGATAATCGGATACGGTTCCCTGCGGAAGCATACAGGGTTCGAGGCTTCTGGCGCGCAGCTCTTCCGCAATCATTTCCACGGGCGAGCCGGCCAGCCACCGCGAAACAACATGGCGGTTTTTGGAAACAGCATCGAAGGCCTGGCGGGCCAGCGGCATGAGTAAAGGATGCGACAGGCGTCGCGCCCACTCCCGGTATTCTTCCAGCGCCCAGAGCGCCATGATCCAGGCTCGATTATTGAGATAGACCGAGCCGTCGTCACCGACAACGGTCAGGTCTTCGGAAGAGGCGATCTGATCGAGCCCCGGAAACATAGTTTTCGCCTCTTCCGAACCGGCTGGTACCAGCCGCAGTTCCAGCCACTGCCGCTGCTCCTGCAGCCAGCTTTTCAGCCGGCAGCAGAGCTCACAGCGCGAATCATAGAGCACATATAGTGTTTGCATGGCAACATCTCCGTGTGTTCAGCGTGCAAGTGGCGCTCGGAGCATGGCGTCCGGCATTACCGGAGAGGCGGTCAACGGCGCCGGACGGCGCTGCCGAATGCGCGAAAAGACATACAAATTAAAGAAATGCATCGCGCCCAAAATGAGCAGCACAAATCCCAGCTTATCGCTCATCAGCTCGATTCCTTCGCGCCAGTCCTGAATCACGGCATTGCTTTTCAGGGCCAAAGCAATAAAGCCGATGTTCACCAGATAGAAGCCGACCACCAGCAGATGATTTACCGAAGCCGCCAGCTCCGTATTTCCCTGAAACGCTTCCACCAGAAAAATCACGCCGCGTTTGTGCAGGGTGCGGCCCACCCAGATGGTGAGAATTATGCTTACCAGCAGGTAAACGGCATAACTCACGATGATGATGTGGTCCTGCATGTGGCCTCCTTGTTGCTGAAATATTGAATCCGTTCAAAATATAAATAGTCCTTTTACCTGGTTGTTGTCAATGAAAATTTGAACGCGTTCATTCGGGGTCAGGCCGCAGGGGGCCACGAGCCAGAGACAATGAACTCTGCATCTTCGTCATGCCGGTCCCAACAGCGCCAGCCTGCTTGCCGCTGCCATTGCCCGCCCTTTATGCCGCTGTTAAACTGAAGGGTTTGCCTGAGGGCTACATACTCTTCCACGGAAGGCTTCTTATGTCACAAGCTACCGATATCGCAATTGTCAGCGGGGCGCGTACGCCCATGGGTCGTTACTGCGGAAAACTGCGCGACTTTACCGCCATGGATTTGGCGGCGGTGGCCAGCCAGGAGGCCATCCGGCGCTCTGGAATTGACGCCAAAGAATTCGACCACGCAGTATTTGGCAACGCGCAGCAAACCTCCGGAGACGCGCTTTATGGTGCGCGCCACGTGGCGCTCAAAGCCGGGCTGCCGATCGAGACGCCCGCGCTGACGGTGAACCGGCTCTGCGGCTCTGGCATGCAGTCTTTGGTCAACGCGGCGCAGATGATCCAGTTGGGCGAAGCTAGCACCGTGCTGGCGGGAGGCATGGAGTCCATGTCGCAGGCGCCGCATGTGGTCCGTGGGGCACGCTGGGGCCTGGGTTTGGGTGAGGGCAAGCTGGAAGATTCGCTGATGGTCGCGCTGCTCGATACTTATTGCGGTCTTTATATGGCGAACACTGCTGAACTCTACGCCGAGCAGCAGGGTATTACCCGCGAGATGATGGATGAGTTCTCTCTGCAGTCGCAGCAAAAAGCCGGAGCGGCCCAGAAGGCCTGCCGCTTGCAGGAGGAGATCGCTGCCGTAGCGATTAAAAACAAGCGCGGTGAGCCGACAGGTGAGCAGTTCGAGAAAGACGACCATCTGCGCCCGGATACCACCATGGAAGTGCTGGCGAAGCTGAAGCCCGCTTTCGGCAAGAACGGAACAGTCACCGCAGGCAATGCCAGCGGTATTGTGGATGGTGGGGCCGCAGTTGTGATGACGACTCTGGCGCAGGCGGAAAAGTGCGGCCTTAAGCCGATGGGCCGCATTGTGAGCTGGGGCATTGCCGGGGTGGACCCCAAAATCATGGGCAGCGGCCCGGTGCCCGCCTCGCGCCTGGCGCTCAAAAAGGCCGGACTCAGCCTTGGAGATATAGATTTGGTCGAGGTGAATGAAGCTTTTGCCGGGCAGTATCTCGCCGTGGAAAAAGAGCTGGGGCTGGATCGCAGCAAAGTCAATGTAAACGGCGGAGCCATTGCTCTGGGGCATCCGCTGGGCGCTACGGGTACACGCCTGGTAATCACGGTGCTGTATGAACTGCGTCGCCGAAAAGCAAAGTACGGTTTGGCGACAGCCTGCATCGGTGGCGGCCAGGGTATCGCGATGATCGTCGAAAATCTGCAGAGATAGAAAACGGAACCACGAAGGACACGAAGGCACACAAAGGTGGTTTTGCCGTTGCATAAGCAGGAATGCTATTGCCTTGCGATCACAAATAGTAAATACCAGGTTACGTAATGGCATTTACTGATTTGCAAAGATTCTCAGAAAAAGTTTTATGGGTTGTCCTTCGTGCCCCTTTGTGTCCTTTGTGGTTAAGTTTTTTCCCAATTTAAAGGAAGCGAAATGCAAATAAAAAAAGTTGGCGTGCTGGGCTGTGGGCTAATGGGTTCGGGAATCGCGCAGGTGAGCGCGGTGGCCGGATATGACGTGACTGTCCTCGAACAGGAGCAGAGGTTCCTCGATAAAGGCTTTGCCGGGATCGAGAAGTCGCTGGCTAAACTGGCCGAGAAGGGCAAGCTGAAGGATTCTGTCGAGACCATCCGCGGCCGGCTTAAGGGCACGACGGACCGCAATGCCCTGGCCGATTGCGACATCATCATTGAAGCCATCATCGAAAACGTGGAGGAAAAGAAGAAGACATTTTCCGCGCTGGATGGAATCGTCAAAAAAGACACCATCTTTGCCAGCAACACTTCATCCATCTCTATCACCGAGGTTGCGGCCTCCACCAAACGCCCGGACCGGTTTGTGGGACTGCACTTCTTCAACCCAGTGCCGCTGATGCAGCTGGTCGAAGTGGCGCGCACCATTGCCACGGACAACGGCGTTTTTGAGTCGGCTTGTGAATTCGGTAAGAGCCTGGGCAAAGTGCCCGTCCGCACCAGCGACAAGACGGGCTTTATCGTGAACCGCCTGCTCGTGCCGTACATGCTGGATGCGATTCGCGCCTACGAAGAAGGCGTGGGATCGATTCCGGACATCGACAATGCCATGAAGCTCGGTTGCGGCTATCCCATGGGTCCGTTTACCCTGCTGGATTTTGTGGGCCTCGATACCACGTATTACATCACGCACGTGATGTTCGACGAATTTCGCGAGCGCCGCTTCGCTTCTCCCGCGCTGCTCAAACGCCTGGTTATGGCAGGATGGTATGGCCGCAAAACCGGCAAGGGTTTTTACGATTACAGCGATCCAAATAATCCGAAGCCTTTGTTTTAAAACATCACTCAACGAAGCGGAAACCGTATAAGCTCCAGGTTTCCGCTTTGTGGTACCAGAGCACAAACTATGATCAAAGCCATTACCACAACACAGCAGGTGCGCGACGCCAAAGATCTCAAAGCCCTGGCCGGGCTTCTGGAAGATTTGGGTTTCGATCGCCAAAGCGGCTGGAAGACGCCGCGCGGACAGGGCCAGCCTTTTGCCGCGCCACTGGGCAAGGTTGAAATCGTGCAGACGAAACAGCCACTACCTGCCGACATGTGGGTGGAGGTCACCGATCTGGATTCTGTCCGCGATTTGCTGAAGAAGCAGAAGACCCGGCTGGTGTCTGACGTTGCGGAAACCGAGTGGGACTCTCGCTTGCTGATTGCCGAGCCAGTGAAGGGCATGCGGCTGGCGTTTTTCCAGAAAAATCATCCGGAAGACGGCGCCATGGAAGGTAGCCTGAATGCCACAGGCATGAAGTTTGCCATTGTGGTGGCGCGCTGGAATTCCTTCATCACAGAGCGGCTGCTGCAGGGCTCGCTCGATGCGCTGCGCCGGTCCGGCTGCCGTAAGCAGGACGTGACCGTGGTCCGGGTGCCAGGAGCGTTTGAGGTGCCCTCCCAGGCGCGCACGCTGGCGGAAACCGGAAAGTACGATGCCATCATTACCCTGGGCTGCCTGATTCGCGGCGAAACTACCCACTACGAGCACATCAGCACCGAGGTCACACGTGGAATTGGACAGTCCGCCCAGGAAACCGGCGTTCCCCATACCTATGGCGTGCTTACCTGCGAGAATCTGGAGCAGGCGCTGGATCGCGCGGGCCTGAAAGCTGGAAATAAAGGGTTTGAGGCGGCCATTTCTGCCGTGGAAATGGTCGGTCTGAAGCGCAAAACACAACGGGGAAAAAAGTCTTCCGGCAAAGCCGCCGGAAAAGTGCGCTAAGCTGAAGTATGGGTACACGGCGAAAATCAAGAGAGCTTTGTTTACAAATGCTGTTCCAGTGGGACATGGGAAAGCAGTCACCGGAGCAGGTCCGCAAAACTTTTTGGTCGGAGCGGGCGGAAACCGACGAGGAAACACGTGATTTCGCCAATGAACTCTTTGCCGTGACCACGGACCGCCACGAAGAAATCGACGAGCTGATTCAAAAACATGCCCAGCACTGGCGCATGGAACGCATGGCGACAGTGGACCGCAATGTTCTGCGGGCTGGCGTGGCCGAATTCCTCGGGTATGGAAAAACCCCTCGGCCCATTGTGATTAATGAAGCTTTGGAGATCGCCCGCAAATATTCTTCGCCCGAGTCGGTGCAGTTCATCAATGGCGTGCTGGATTCGGTAGGGAAAGAACTTTCTTTGCCTCTGCCCAAACGAAACGGGTAAAATCGGTCTTAGGCATAAATAACGTGACAAAATGGCTTTTGTATAAGGAACTGCTCTTCACCGCATTTACGGCGATATCCTGGTTTGTATACAGAGTGCGGTTCAGCCGGGCCCAGTCATGGCCTGTTACAGATGGCGTTGTGGAATTTATACATTTGATCGATGAAGATATAACCCACCAGATAACGCGAGTCAGCTATTCGTATTACGTGAACGGAGAGTTTTATTCCGGCACGTATCCAATAGCGCACAGGGGCGATTTGATCGGTTTTGTCCGGGGAGAGAGGATTTTGGTTCACTACAAGCTTGCCGATCCGTCCATATCCTTTCTCGATCGAGAGGATGTCCATCTCCGAAAACAGGCCGCGGCAGCATAGCCCGCGGCTCCCACGCCACTCAGAATCATTTACAATCTTCTTTCCACTGAATGTTTTACGCACGCCTGATTCAATAAAACACAACGGACTTTGATTTTGAAAAAATCCATTACTTATGCCGATAGCGGAGTCAGCATTGACCGCGCCGACCGCGCCAAACAACGGATCAAATATCTCGCCCAGCGGACGTACACGCGCGGCGTGATCAGCGAGATCGGCGGCTTTGGCGGGATGTTTGCCGTCGATAAGAAAAAGTTTCGCGAGCCGGTCCTGGTTTCCAGCGTGGACGGAGTGGGTACCAAGCTGAAAGTCGCCTTCATGATGAACGTGCACAACACCGTGGGCGCGGACTTGGTGAATCACTGCGTGAACGACATTGCCGTGCAGGGCGCGACTCCTCTGTTTTTTATGGACTACCTGGCCACGGGTACGCTCGATCCTGACGTCGCCGCGAAGATCGTGGAAGGCATGGCGGAAGCGTGCCGCCATAACGGCTGCGCTCTGATCGGCGGCGAGACGGCCGAGATGCCCGGCTTCTATGCCAGGGGCGAATACGATCTGGCGGGCTTCATTGTGGGCATGGTGGACAAGAGCCGCATCATTACCGGGAAGAAAGTTGAAGTCGGCGATGTGCTGATCGGCCTGCCTTCGAACGGCCTGCACACCAACGGCTACTCGCTTGCCCGCAAGCTTTTTTTTGACGTGGCGAAATATAAGCCGGACACATACGTGCATGAGATCAAGGCCAAAGCCGGCAACGAGCTGCTGCGCACACACAAAAGTTACTGGCCGGTCCTGCGCAAGTTGATCAGCGCCGGGCATATCCAGGCGATGGCGCACATCACAGGGGGCGGCATCACGGACAATCTGCCCCGCGTTCTGCCCAAAGGCACCGCTGCCGTGGTCGAGACCGGTTCCTGGCCGGTGCTGCCGGTGTTCAAGCACCTGCAGAAAATCGGCAATGTGCCCGACGATGATATGATGCGCACCTTCAACATGGGCATTGGAATGGTCCTGGTGGTCCCGGCCAAAAAATTCAAGCGCGTGCAGGGCCTGATTGAGAGTGCAGGCGAAAAAGCATATCTCATTGGTCGCGTGAGCAAAGGCAACCGGAAGGTCGTCTACGCCTAACCATGGCTGCGCTCAAAAAACTTGGCATTCTGCTTTCCGGCCGGGGGTCGAACTTTGAAGCCATTGCCGTCTCAGTCGAGTCTGGCCGCCTGCCAGCGGAAATTGCCATAGTGATCGCGAACCGTACCGATGCGCTGGGACTGGAATCGGCGCGGCGGCGCGGGCTCAATGCCAGGCTGATCATCTCGAAAGGGCGCAGCCGCGAAGAGCACGATGCTGAAGTGGTCGCGGCGCTTCGCGAAGCAAAGGTCGATCTGGTTTGCCTTGCGGGCTACATGCGCCTGCTCTCGGCCGAATTTGTGAACGCATTTCCGCAGCGCATTGTGAACATTCATCCTTCGCTTCTGCCGGCCTTTCCCGGCCTTGAAGCGCAGAAGCAGGCGCTCGAATACGGCGTGAAAGTTTCCGGCTGCACAGTGCACTTCGTTGATGAGCATCTGGATCACGGGCCTATCATTCTGCAGAAAACGGTGCCCGTGCTGGATACCGATGACGAGCACGCACTCTCTGCCCGAATCCTCGAGCAGGAACACATTGCTTATACCGAAGCCATTCGGCTGGTGCTCTCGGGCGAAATTGAGATTCAGGAGAGAAAGGTAGTGCGCAGGAAACCATGCTGAAGGTCAAACTACTCTCGCCCACGGCCAAAGCGCCGGCGGTGGCGCATCCCGGGGAAGATTTGGGCTATGACATTTTTTCCTGCGAAACCGTGGTCATTCCGCCGCGCGGACAGACGATTGTCTCTACGGGTATCGCGGTGGAGTGCAGTTCGCCGGATGGCCGAATCATGGGCGCCCTGCTGCGTGATAAGTCGTCCATGGCCGCGCGCCGCCTCATGCTGACTGGCGGCGTGATCGATGCTGGCTATCGCGGCGAGGTTCGCGTGCTCATGGAAAATCTGGGCGACGCCCCCGCGGAGATTCGCACCGGCGACAAGATTGCCAATCTGATTCCTTATCCAGTGCTCACCGGCGAAGTCCGCGTGGTGCATGATCTGGCCGAGTCCAGCCGGAAAGCCGGGGGCTTTGGCTCCAGCGGAAGATGACCGCATAGCTGTACGGAACTGCGCCAAAGCTTAGTGGGAAAGAAAGAATTGTATCGGAGTGACGGGAGATGGTGGGATATGGCGGGAAACGGCGGTTTGGCGTGCGTTTGCTGGCGCTACAGCGCGTCGGTCGCGGAGTTTGGCTGGAGTGGCGCGGCGGAGTTATGGCGGGTTATCACAGCGTAAGTTGTTGATTTCAGGTTGCGGTTTAAGGCCTGAATGCCAGTCCAAGTGCCAACAGGTTTTAATAATGGATTAAATTGGGGTATTGCCGCATTAATGGCGGGGTTAAAGTCCACTGACATAAGCAGATTACATACAAATCCCACTGACATCCCACTGAC
>WNFP01000015.1_pt1 | contig 185120 bp, 256 predicted proteins | sample 5400201 | NCBI WGS metagenome assembly WNFP01 (sample SAMN13153355, study PRJNA577476) | soil metagenome | isolation source: 115 cm saprolite under Madrone tree | place: USA:California | collected 2016-06-14
ATTATATGATCTTCATATGTTTTAATACTATCGTAATAAAATTTATTACCTCTAGATGATATATTTCGCAGTCTAAAGAACATTGGACTTTCTCCTACATCTAGTTCAGACGTATTATTCTCCTAATTCTCTAAATATAGGACTAATATATATTTATGTTTTTTATTTAAAGTAACATAAGTGCCTTCTTCTTTATCAACTCCGGCTGCTTTAGTCATATCACAGGCGATATGACTACTATGACAAAAATTTATTATAATTTCTATAGCGTCCTGATAATAATTAGCATCAGTACCTATTAAAAGTAAATTTAATTTTTTAACCATTTCCCTTTGATTTGTAATCTCACTATTAAAAAATTGAGTAGTACTAATAAATTTAAGTTGATATTTCATCTTAATTCTCCAAGTTAGAGGTTCAAACGGTCTAGGTAATACCTAAGATTTCTTTCCGTGAAGAAGAATCCTCAGACACTATATCCAAAAATAATTTTAAATTACCGCCTTTAACTGGAGATATTTTAACTAGAGTTCTAGTCTTTGGATTAAATGCCATATCTCTAATAATAGATGGTCCAACTTCTCCTAAGCCTTTAATACGGGTAACATTATCCGAATTAAATGTACCATTAACTTTCTTCTTCAAATCGTTAATATTCTTCCCATATACCTTATCATTACCAAGTTGATAAACATATAAGCTAGTCTTTGGTTCATAGACGATACCACGATCAAATAACTCTGGAGCTATTTTCTGTAACACAGATGCAATAAGCACAGATATATGTGCACCATCAGGATCAGGATCGGTTAAAATAACTATTTTTTTAACCCGCAATTTAGCTAAGGGATCCTTTAAAGTACCATCGTAACCAATAGATTGTAAGATATCCCGTATAGGTTTCGAACTAAAGATTTTATTCTTCTTATCTTTGTATACGTTTAATACTTTACCACGTAGTGATAAAATTTCTTGATAAGTCTTATCTCTAGCATCTTTGGCCGTATTATGCACTATGGCTCCGTTACCTAACGCATAGTTATGATTCTTTGGTGAAGTAGCATCATATACTGGTATTTTAGATGTAGGTTCTATCATTTTGATGGAGGTCACATCTAATCTATATTCTTGTGTATTAAATTGTAACAATACGTCAGAAACAAATAGATCCTCGGCTTTAACATAAAAACCAGTAGCTAATAACCAAGGATGATTATATGTACATTTCCAAATAGTACCGTCGGATAGTTCTACTTCTAGATATTTATCGACGTACTTTATAATTCTGGGTTCGTCAAATATAAAAGGTTCGAACTCTTTAGTCTCTAGATTATATGAAATACCCTCATATACTTTACCAATTTTATATCCATTATACATATCTTCATATGTAATAGTAGATCTATTTGATAATAATACCTCAGTTTCTCCGAGAAAACAGCCTTCCGCCGATTCTCCTTCACAAAGAAAAAGCTCTCGTTTGTGTGGGCAATCTTCTATTGATTGAATTAACTTAGCTGGTAATAACGTCTTACCATTCTTATTAACCTTTAGAGAAGCAGCAGCTTTTTTCGTCATTTGTAGACGTTCTACGCCTTGACGAATTTCTACAGCCCGCTTAATAATATTCTTAGCTAGTGTTTTATTTTTAGCGAAGAATTCAGTTAATTTAGGTAGAGTTTCTTTATAAACTGCATCTAATATTTCAGGTGTAGTTAGCTTCTCTTTAGTCTGGTTAGAAAATTTAGGCTTATTCACATTAATATTAAATACTCCGATGATACCATAGCGAACATCTTCCGCTTTGAAATCATCTTTCTTGTTCTTTAACTTACGTAGTACTTCAGCTAAAGCTTTATAAAAGCCTTGTAGATGTGTACCACCTTCACTAGTTGGACTACCATTTACGAAGCTTAACATAGATGTTTCTTCGTACGAAGTCCACTGAATAATGATATCACATACACTATCTTGAAATACAAAGGGTTTACCAATCTTTTCGAATTCTTTTTTAGTAATTTCTTTTTCAACTAGAGAGGCTAAACCTTTAGGTTCATGATATGTCTTGATCTTACCCTTATCGTTGAAGATAAAAGTAATCTTTGGATACAAATACGAAGATAATTCTAAGAATTGCTGAATTCTATCAGATTCAATGCTAGATCCTTTTTCAAAAACAATATCATCTAGTTTAAATTTAGTTATAGTGCCCTGATTTTTAATTTCAGTTTTAAAGGGTAATGTTGGTTTAGTAGTTTTCTTTACATCATGTAAAATCTTACCTTTTTTATATGCTTGTGTGAACCACCCATTACGATAACTCCATACCTGCATACTTTCTGATAAAGCATTAGTTATAGATACGCCCATCCCATGGATCCCGACGGTATTAGTATATGCAGAAGCTTTTCCATCTTCTTGCATCTTACCGCCAGCACTTAACGTAGTCATAATCGCTTCTAATACAGAACGCTTAGTCTTTTTATGTTTATCTACAGGAATACCCCGACCACTATCTTTAACCCAAAAATTATTATCTTTATCCCAAATAAGCAGTATTTCTTTACCATGTCCATTAATAGCTTCATCTTTGGAATTATCTATTACTTCTTTTAAAGCAATAAATCTACCATAACTATCAGGCGTGCTAATATATACTTGAGGATTTTGACGAACTTTTTCTGAATCTAAAAGATTAATTTTAATTTCATCGGCCGAATATTTATTAGTTACTGCCATCATGATTTCCTTCTTAAAAGACTACATAACTTATTATAGCACGATTCATACATAATTGTCTATAGACATAGTATTTACACCGATAGACTTAAAAGAGGAGAGGGAGCCAAATGGCTCCCTCTATAATTAAACTAAGAAATCTTTCTCGATAGCATCTAATAGTAATCTATATTCTCTTTCACCAAAAAGAATATTTTTATATTCATTAATAAATTTTAAAATATGTTCGAATTGTTCATTATTACGTTCGATTTCTTCGATCGTACGTTTATCTTCTAAGATTATGCTACAATAACCTAGTAAACTTCTATTTTCTAGCCAAGAATCGTGACAAAGTTGTAATAATTTGGCCACTAATCTTGTGGCCAAATATGACATTATAATAATGCCATATGATTGTAAGTATTCTATGGGGATGCTTAAGTCCGTCATTTTCCTAATATAGTTAATAGTTTTATCGGTTAAACATACACCAATTCCACATTTTATAGTTTTACCCTTCAATTTAGGTAAAATCTTCTTAGAGAAAGTTTCTCCTTTATTATACCTATATAAACAAGTTATATCCTCCTTTTTAAAATTCTCTTTAAAATAATCTTTATATAAAGCCGCGAGATATCCTTCATCTAGAGCTTTCCGATTTCCTTCGACTAAATCTTTAATAGTTAGCGTTTGCATCGCGCTCTCCTATAAGTTCATACTTCTATATTAATTTACACCTCAGTAGATAATGGAGTTATAACATGTCTATCGATATGTGGACGTCCTTATTAAATAATAAAGGATTAACTTTAGAAATTAGACACGATTTTGACTTTTTCAAAAAGCTAGCTATAGATATTCGAGTAAGATCAGGTGAAAAAGCTTTTATTAATCCTACCTATGATCATTATTATAGCAAATTAACTAAAGATAATTCCTTCTGGTTAGATATAAAACATGAAGGTACAACGGTAGCTATTATAGCTAATAAATATTTCCCTAATGTAAATTTAACCGATTTAATCGTTAATAGCAAATTGTGGTCAGACACAAATATAATTATATTACTACCCTTAGATGTATATTTAACACCAGAGTTACATGGTAATATATGTTCACATGGTAATTTATTTGTTGTTCCTAGTTGGCGTAAACGTGGTCTATCAACTATATTAACCCATTTAACACGAGCATTATCTTTAGAAAAATATAATCCAGATTATCATATCGGAGTTACATCTAAAACATTAGTTCTGAAAGGTTTAGTACAAAATAATTATGGATACACAAATTGTATACCATTATTCGATGGTTATTTCCCTCTAACTAGTTCAGACGAATGCCTCTATTTAACTTATATAAATAAAGTAGAAATGTTGGCTCAACAAGATCCTGCGTATATTGTATTAAAATCAGCTTCTCTATAGTTTACACCAACTAACAATTTATCGATATGAATACTATCTGTAGCTAGAGGTAGGATAATTCTATCATACCTCTTTAAATTTCCATTAATAATGCCGCGGAGTTCTTGAACTAGGGGTACGCCAGAAGTTTTAACAGTTAAAAATTCATAAGCTTGTAACGTAGCACAAGCTAACTTAGGATACTTCTTTAAAGGTAACTGTCGAATATCTACCCCTATTCTAACATTAGGTAGAGTTCTTGCTCCAAATTCTTCTGCGTAGAAATTTTCAGAATCACTATCTTCAACGTTACAGATATGTGTATATCCATTAATACCAATTTTAATTAAATCTAAAGTTTTAATACTATTACGATCAGGATACATACCTTTATTTGATGTTACCTTCACTTGATTCCAATAAATAATAAGTTGTTCTAATGTAGTATTTTCAATCACATTTAATCCAATATTTTTAGACATAAGCCAGTTTTTATTGTGTTGAACTAGCATAGCTTTAACGCCTATTTTACGGTATTAACAGTTAATACCGTTCAGACGTTATTTAGGTAAGATTAAAGTTTGCTTGAGCTAGTTCTATAGCTAGTAGGCAAACTTTAATATAATCTTCAGATTTACTTTTATTTATTAGAACCTTAAATTCATCCTCATCACCAAAAAAATTATTAGATTTAATATATAATCCTTTATTAGTATTAAAACATTCTAAAGCATTAACAGTATAATATAATGATTCATTTATGGTTACAACAAAATATCCATTATTTTTTAATAATAAATTTTCTTTAATATTAATAATAGCTCCTTCTAACATAGCTAACTGTAAACAAGAGTGATATAAATAACTATCAGTTAAATTCGTATTTCTTAAATCAGCTCGATATAAACTAGCACCAAAAAAACTAGTGCCTTCCAGATCAGTATAACTTAAATCTGCATAATCTAAAGATTTACCCTGTTTTATTAATTTTTCTATAGCTACCCGAATTTCTCGATTTTCAGAAGTTTTATTGGGTACTTCGACCTTATACATAATATTTCTATTAATATCTTTAATTACTACGATTTTCATTTTAGTTACTCCGATTAGTTCAGACATTATTTAAATAACGAACATAGTCTCGGCTAATTTTATAGCCATTAAATAAGCTCTATAAATACGGTCATGTAGAGACTTAGATAATATGCCTTTTTTAAATTCCTGCAATTCTAAAATACTTTTTCTATGCAATCTAAAATATAAACCTTTATTAGTATTGAATATCTCTAATGGTATTTCTTCATCACCTATCATAGTATTAATTGATAAATAATTGTGCTCTAATAAATACACATCTTTATAAATATAAGCACCTTCAAGTCTAGCATATTCTAAATCAGCATTAGATAAATCAGTTCCGATTAAATTCGCACCTTTTAGATTAGTTCCTTGCAAATTAGAACAGGATAAATTTGCCCCTTCTAAGTTAGCTTTTACTAGATTGGCGTGAGATAGATCAGTATATTGTAGGTTTACTAATCTTAAGTCTACGTTGTATAGATTAATTCTTCGTAGAATACGTCTGGATAAATTTGCTTTAAATAAAGTTTTATTTATTTCTGCTACATTTTCTATTGCTGAGGTTAATTGAAAATTTTCTGGACATTCAGGAGTATTATTAGGAATTTTTAATTTATGTAAAATATTGCCCTCTATATCATAGATGGTTAATATTTTCATTTTAGTTACTCCTTAGTTAGTTACATTATAACATATTCAGTTATAAAATGTCAATTTGGTAAGAAAAAGGGAGCCCTAGGGCTCCCTTTTATATTTAAAAACTATTCATCACGCCTAATCTTACGCGCCTTGCCTCCGCCCTTCTTCAAATTAACTGCGGATGCAGCCTTTTGCTTAGGGGTCATTTCCTTCTTCTTCTTAGCCTTAAAGGTATTACCCACCTTACCGGTAAACTTGAGATTTTCCTCAGGTTCATCAGTAACCGATGTTGCTTCAAGATTTGAAGTCTGAACGGTAACATCGCCCTTATCAGTATGAATCGTCGTAAATCCATTAGCCGAGGGATCAACAATACCGGTCATCTCTGCGAGAAGGACATGCTCATCATTGTAACGAACAAATCCCGTTTGACCGACATCACCTTGCCGCATAATAATCTTCGCGTTAAGAATAGGATGTAATAGATATTTACTAGACCCTTCACGACGATGACGAATAGTGTGGTTTCCTTACTTATTTCTATAATATCACCTTGTACCGTTACGATACCTGGAGCATATACTTTGCAATCATACTCGATTGCGTTCTTTTTAGCCATTAGATATTTCCTTTTTGAAGTTTAGTGAGAATATTTAATATCTCACATAAACAGTATAACATAGTATAGAAGGGTTTGTCTATACCTTTTAAAATTTACAGGAAGAATATTTACCCTAAACAAAAGAAAAACCCTGTAGATTATATAATCTACAGGGTTTTAGCTATTTAATCCATAAATAAGTTTAAAGAATTTACATCAATAAATAGATCAGCTACTTCTCTAAGCTTATTTGATGTTGAGTATTCTTTAACCGATATTACTATCACACGTATCCCACGTTTTTTAATTTCTATAATAGGATACATAAAATCTCCGTCACCGGAAAATAAAACGATATTTTTTAGATTAGGTATAGTAAAACTAGAACTAACCATATCTGTAATTATTTCAGCATCTAAATTACCTTTAATTCGATCACCGGCATAGGTAGCAGGTCGACTAATTACGGTAAAATTATTATATTTTAGATAATCTAATAATTTAACGATTGGATTATATTCGTTATCTGCGCTAGTAGGTGAATAATAATTAATTCTAATTAGATTAGACTCAGTACTAAAAAATTGCCATAGTTTAGAATAATCTATTCTTTTACTATTAAACTCTTTTACAGATTTGTATAAATTCATCCCGTCGATAAAAACTAAAGTTTCTCCAGGAGATTTTAAGAATCTATATAAAATATCAATACTTTTTATTTCACTATTTTCTACTATTAGATTATTGTCGATGATATTATTTTCATCTACTAATTCTTCTTCTAATATAGTTTTCTTTTCTTCTATATACTTTAAAAGTTCATATTTAGTTGAGGATTCTATCTCTTTATTTGGATCTATTTTTTGAGCAAATTTTAACAATTTATACTCTGTATCATCCCGTAAAGGCAAGCCCCTAAAGAATTTTTCTAAGGTAGCTTTACTGATTATACTGTTTTGTACAATCATTTTTATAAATTTAGTTTTATGCACCTTTGTAACAACTTCTTCAATATACTTCCTATCTGTCTTTTCCATAAGGAAATCCCTAGATTTATCGTCATTAAAATATAGTTCAAACGGTTACCTCCTTAAAATTCTATTTGCTACTCTAGCATTTTCTGTTAGAAACATGAAAAAATCAGATATAGTTATTTTATTGGGTGAATATTCTTCTACGTACCAACCTAAATCAGATTCTTCTAAAAATAAATCATTAAAATTTAGTAACCCCAATAAACCTTCAAAAATATAAGGTTTGAGTGTAAAACATAATTGATTATCACTATCTAACTTAATTGCACGAATTCTTGCGATAATATTATTAGTTAGTTGTAAACTATGTCCTATATCATATAGGGAAGAATCTTCTTTTATACTAGATACTAATACTATTTTAGTAAAATTAAAATTTAGCTGTGGACATTTTAACTTTACTGGCAAAGTTAAGGTAATTCTAGACATGTAAAATATCTTTTAAAGAATCTTTAAAATCGTTGCCACTTTGCTCATCAAAGAAATGACTAGTCCAACCTAACTTTATTAAATAATTAAAATTATGTACACCTTCTAGACCTGATAAGGTTAGCTTTTTTAAGCTAACGATCACTGTAGTATGTGTAGTTACAATTGGTAAAACATGAATAATATCTTTTACTTCTAAAAGTAAAGAATCTTTATCAGTAATAATTTCAATAATATGTCCAATATTAATTGGACAACTAGTTTGTAATTTAGTTATTAAAAGTACTCCACCTTTAGGCTTCTTTAACTCTTTAATTTTTTGAAATTCCACTTTTAATTTAAGTGTGAATTCAAAGGTCATCTTAGTTACCTCTTAGTTAGAGTTCAGACATTATTGATTTAATACAATTTTATCTCCCATTTTAATATTACTAACATCTATATAAATAGGGTGTGAGTTATCATCTAAAATTAAAACTTTATTATCTTGGGGTATATTTACTGTATCCGTTTTAGGAACATTTCTGTCATCTATATACGTGACATATATTACATTATCTTTTATTCTATAAACTATTGCGGTTTTCATCATACGCATCCTTTAGTTGAGGTTCAGACATTACCTAGATTACTTCCTATCTAAGATATTTTACCATATTTTACTAACTTATGTCAATTACTCTTAATTAGATGTTTTTGTGTGTATAGACAAATAATAGGAACAATAAGTTGCTTATATCCTGTGTAATAGTGCCAAGGTCTAGTACCATTGATACCATTAGGATAATACTTATTAAAGTAACTACAAATAGTATTTATAGATGGAGTTAACCATTCTATAGGATCATGTGAAAAGTTAATAATATCATACTCACACATACGCACGGCAGTGTTGGTACCATCAAATATAATCTTAGAATATCGTTTAATAATCGCGTGTGTACCTTGTTTGATGTTTTCAACTGAAATTTCATATAATTTTTTAACATCAGTTTCTAAAGCATCATCATCCATATAGAGGCCACTATACACATTAGTAGGCGTAAGTGTTGTAACTGACATAACTAAATTTCCTTGTTAAAATTAACTATTCCCAATTATCATCTAGTGGTGTGTCTTTAGCTATCTGCTGTAAAGATTTTGGTTTATCTTTATTTAAATTTAATTTCTTTGTCTCTTTTTTAATCTTAGGAGGTGAACCTTGACCTGAAGGTTTACGTCCACGTTTAGGACGACTAGCATTAACTAGTTCATCGGGTCGGATTATTTTAGAATATTCACTATTTATGTAATATTCAGATTCTTCTGCATTAATTACTTTTAAGAAACCATTTCTAAATTCAGATACTTTACCATATATTTTTAAATTACGAGCTACCTCGGTAGTAGGTATACAGCGAATAATTTGTCCACTTTCGCCCTTTTCCATTATTATAGCAATAATCTCATTAAGGGGAATAAATTCTACATCTTTAAGAGATGAACTCTTACGCCTATAAGACACTTCTATACTATTTCTACCAAAGTTCAATATAACTACATCTTCATATATAATATATCCTGGAGAATGTAAATAAACTTTATAATTACTATTACTTATTTTAGGACTAATTTTCTTCATAATCTAAATCCTGAAAATAAAAATACTGGAAATGAATTCATTTCCAGTATTTTCTATATATGCACTGCTCATACTATCTCTCCTTTACTTTAAAACTATAGGAGATCATTTTAATCTCCTATAGCTCCTTTAAATTTTGAAACTAATTACTTACGCTTACCTGGCTTCTTCTTAGCAGCAGCCTTCTTCTTCGACTTTGGTTCATCTTCGTCATCGTCGTCTGAATCATCATCGTCATCGTCATCGTCGTCTGAATCATCATCGTCATCGTCATCGTCGTCTGAATCATCATCGTCATCGTCGTCTGAATCATCATCGTCATCGTCGTCTGAATCTGATCCAGCCATTGACGAAATAACACCAAGTAAATTCTTTAACTCTTCTTCAGAAAGATCTTCTAATAGAGTCGAGATCTGTTCAATAATAGCAGTCTTAGCGTTCTTCTTAGCCATGATATAGACTTCTCCAGGAGAGTTTATTACCACTTAAACTTTACTATTTAAAGTGGTAAGCTATTGTACTATATTTAAGAATGAGTTGTCAACCCTATTCTCAAACTTCAGCACGAGAAATATTTACAGGGGGCTTATACTAAGCGGTTTGTATCAAACCAGGTGTATCTTGCCCATACTCCTGACTACCCATTTCTGATAAGTTTTTTAATAAATAAGCTATGTAACTATTGTTTACTAATGATATATTTTTAATGATAACACAGTCAAAAGCTTTCAACCCATTAGATGTTTTATTTAAATAATATTCAATAATCTGTCCAGACTGGGGTACAATCTCAGGCTTAAATTGAGATATATGACAAAATACATCATGAATGCTATCAGATTTATCCGCACATTCTATAATAAAGCCATAACCTTTATGTTGATGGAACCACTTGCAGATTCCGTACTTACGCGAAGTATCTAAATTATACATTTCAAACACGATTGAGTATCCTTTTTACTATACTTTAAAGTTAAAGAATACTCATAAATTAGCGGCTTATTCATAACCAGAATCAGGCCAACCGTTAATAATTTCTTCGGATCGGTTATATGTATCATTAAAGTAACAAATACGCACTTTCTTGATATATCCTGGTAGGATAGCTGTACTTAATTCAGCAATTTTATTATCATTACTACACAGTGTAATAATTCTATCATATTTATAGGTAATACTTTCTCCGAATTCGGTATCTAACCATTTACGGAAGACTACTTCATCATTTATATGCATAATCAATCTTTCTCTATAACTTTTAGCATTTCTACAGAGTTATCTAATAATACTTGAATACTATATAATATAGCATATCAAATATTTCTAACTTGCATTCATTCATATATTTTTCTTCTAAATTTAAGTTCAGACGTTTATAGTAGATCTTTTATGTAAGAGAAAGCCTTAGAGCTATGATAAGTTTTAATTTTATACTCTAAAGCCTTTTTCATTTTAACGCCTTTATTTTCATTATAGAATAATATAGTATTTTCCGCATTTGCCTTACTTAAAGTATCAGAAACTAGACCATCATTAGTAGTAATGAATTTCTCTAGTTTTTTATCTCTAAAATTCGTAAATACAAATATTTTATTACTAAGTTTTCCTTTAATTACTTTTACTTCTTTTAAAGTTACGTGAGCCTTAATAGATTTATAAAATTCTAAGAAAGCGGGTAAAGCTGCGAGAAATAGGTTAATTGACACACTAGAAATACCAGATATAGACTTTAGTTCTGCTTCAGTACTATTAGTATAAGTGATAGCTCCAGATAAAATTCTAGTTTGGCCTAACTTATTAATTATAGCAGTTAATCTAGTTTCACCTAAAGAATTAGTCTCACTAGTAAAATAACCTGACGCCTTCATCAGAAGCGATAGAGATATATTAGATAAAGATTGTTTTATATTTGTTACTAAAGTTGTCGCTCTTTTAGTAGCAAAGCCTTCAATTTTTAAGAGCTGTTTTACTTCAACAGTTAATATTTTAATAACTGAATTAAATTTTGTAGCATATAGTTGATCTATAATACCTGTAGATAAACCATCTACCTCTAATGTAGAGAAGAAGGTATGTAGCTGTTTATAATTAATCCCACTGCATTCTTGATTAGGACAATATAGATCAACACCCGCTGTTGTCTTTAATTCTACATTACAATACTGACACTCTGTCGGTATATTAAGAATTTTAGAGGGTTTAATAACCTTAATTATTCTTGGAATAACATCACCACTACGAATAAGTTTCAGTTTTGCTCCAGGACCAATTTTACTGGTTTTAACATATTTTAAGTTAATAGCTGTAACAGAACTAACTTCAACACCATTAAAATCTAGCTTAGATTGTAACTTAACTACAGGCTTATATAGCCGGCGCTTAGTATAATGCCACTCTACGGTTTTAACCTCGCCAATTAAAGAATCTTGTTCAGATACATCTAACTTAACTGCTCTAGCGTACTTAGGATTTAATTCATTAGCTTCTACACCTAGTTTTTTATGCAACTTGCAGTCATCTAATATAATAACTAAACCATCTTGTCTTATATCTATATTATTTTTATTATGAATAATAGTATCTAACAAAACTTGACTAGATAATTCATCTTTCTTGTAAAAAGATGTAACTTTAGGCTGCCAATGCTTAAATTTATTTCTTCGTAAAGGTAGATAAGGCTGAGTTATAGAAATAAAACCAGATAATGATTGTAACATACTTATTTGATCGCCGGGCTTCATAGGTTGCCTGGCATTCATTGCTGTAGATTCAAAAGAATAACTAATAAAAGCCATATCTCTTAAGGCTTCTTTAGTAGCTTTAGTTAATTCCTTACGATTTATTATACCGCCGCAAAAATTACGGGGATTTTTATAGATTTTGCCGTCAAATTCCTTACCTTTATACTTATTCTTAAAAAGAGAATCAGGAATGATTAGCTCACCACGAATAAAAGTATGATGTTGAATATGAAAAGCTTGCCGTTTTAGAGGGGGAATACCCTGTATATACGCGGCTTTGTTACTAATATTTTGGCCAATATGACCATCACCTCTAGTGTATAACCCAACGAACATCCCATCAATATAATGAAGTAAGGCACCGATACCATCTAACTTAGGCATAATAAGATAATAAGTATCCCACTCTGCCCATTTAATAATATCATCTGGACGAATCTTATTCAAAGATCCCATCTTACGTGGTAATTCAACTTTATTACCTGTGAGAGGCTTAGCTCCAACTTTAGTCGCTAATACAGAATTAGGTTTATATGATAATAAATCTTGAAGGTAAGTATCGTATTCTTTATCTGAAAAAGGTGACTTACCTTTATTATGATACTGAGTATTAGCTTTAATAAGTTTCTTCTCTAATTCTTCGTAAAATTGAGCTTCACTAGCTTTTGCCATAATAATTCCTTTGTTATTAGCTAATTCAGACATTTATAATATAAATAGTTAATAAGTATTGTTCCCTAAGATAACATTATTTATATTAGTTTGGTTTAAATTAAGTCCTTTAAAATTTACCCCTACAAGATTAGCACCTTCAAAATTTGTTTTATATAAATATGCTTTTTCTAGATTAGCATTCTTTAAATTTGCGCTCTTTAGATTAGACTTAGATAGATTAGCAGCTATTAATATAGCTTCCTCTAAATTGGCATTTTCTAGATTAGTTCTTATCATAGTAGCTTCTTGTAAGCGGCATTTAGATAAGTTAGCTCCTTTCAAAGATACCTCTGAAAAATCTATATATAATAAATCTAATCCTTGTAGATTACAATAATCTAAATTTATCCCAGGTTTAATCAATCTTTTTATAGCTACAATAACTTCTTTAAGTTTATGAGTTTTATTAGATACTTCGACTTTATACATAGTATTTCCATTTATATTATGAATAGTTACCGTTTTCATCTTAGTTTACTCCTTTGGGTTCAGACTTTATTTAAAGTTAAATGTTACTAGATTTCAAATCTAACTTTAGCATAATCTATCTGTAATAGATACATTTTAGCGTATTTATTATTCCCGTGTTTCTCGGTAACCGCGGCTCTGAATTCTTCTTCGTTACCTAAGAAACAGTCTCGTCTAAAATACAAACCTTGGTTAGTATTAAAGATTTCTAGTGTACTTTGTTCCGAACCGATATTGGTTACGGTGAAATACCCATCTTTTAGTAGAGATATTCCTTCTTTAATTATAGCTCCTTCTAAGTTAGCCCATTTTAGATTAGCCCCATAAAGACTAGCTCCTTGTAGGTTAGTTCCTAGTAGATTAGTTCCATAGAGGTTAGCCCGTTTTAAGTTAACTCCTACTAGATTAGATCCTTCAAGATTAGCTTCTAGTAGATTAGTTCTTGCTAGATCAGCCCCTACTAGATTAGTTCCTACTAGATTAGTTTCTTCTAGATCAGCCCCTAACAGGTTAGCTCCTCGTAAGTCAGCTCCTCGTAAGTCAGCTCCTACTAGATTAGTTCCTCGTAGGTTAGCTCCTATTAGATTCTTACCTTGTTTAACCAGTTTCTCTAAAGTTACTTTAACTTCCTGATCTTCTAGTGTATCTCCTGGTACTTTTACTTCATAAAGAATAGTACCATCGATATGATAAATAATTACCTTTTTCATCTTAGTTTACTCCCTTGGGTTCAAACAAAAATAGGCGGGGACTAGTCCCCGCCTATTTACCGTTAGAGATTAAGCGCCGGTAACACCTTCAGATAATAGAGCAGCGACAAGCTTAGCCTTTTGCTTCTCTTCATCCTTAATGCGACCATCTACCTTAAGTTCGATATCGTTGGTACGACCGAGCTTAAGCAGATGCTTAACATCCTTCTTCATTAAACGGTCCTTATTCTTATCGTATTGCTTAAGTGCGGCAACACGTTCATCCTTATCTCCCTTAATTGGGAGATTACGCTTTTCCATAAGAATACGAAGATCTTTCTTCGACATTTCGTCGTAATCAAGTTCTTCCTCTTCCGCTTCTTCTTCCTTTACTTTGGCTGGACGTCCGCGCTTCTTAGGTGCGGAATCTTCGTCTTCGTCCTTAACCTTTGCCGGCCGACCGCGACGCTTCGGCTTATCTTCCTCTGCGTCATCATTATCGTTTTCTTCAACTTCCTTAGAAGCCTTCTTCTTTTTTGGCTTATCGTCTTCGTCATCACTGCCTTCAGCAGAAATAACAGAATCAATAGCCTTAGTTACTGCCTTTAACAAGGCCTTCGCATCATCATTATCTAACTCATCTGCCGAATTATCAATTCGATCCAATTGGGCCGTTAACTTATTAACCAGTGACTTACTAGCCATTTTTTGTCTCCGTGAGATGGATTAGTTACTACGCATTTTAATACGTAGTTTGTATTATTTATTTACCGGTATTATTTTCTTAATCTGTAATATTATACATGGACTTAAATCCCGTGTAACTACGGAAATAAGAATAAAACCAGTATTTTTTAAAGCCTTACGAGCTTCTCGTATCCGAGAAATACGTATTTCTTTATTAGGTTCATGATCTAAATCAGTAATACCTACTTCGTAGTGTTTTTTCTGATTCGTAGAACGAACATGCAATCCGATATCGTGTAAACATCGAATTATCCTTTCTGTTGTAGAAAGTTCTTTTACTGAGGACATTACATTCCTCTTACTACATCTCCTATTTTCGTATAGAAGATATCATATTATATCGCATATAACTATTTGTTGTCAACAGTTAGTGTCTACTTAAAGTAGACAAGCCTTTTTCTAATAATCTATCAAAACTATCTTTATTAGTTTCTGTTGAGAATATATTATCAAAGAATCGCTTACTAGGTTTTGATTTAACTTTAGATTCTTCTGGTTCTTTTATTTCTTCATTTTTACGTAAAGAACGCTTTTGTCTAATTAATTCTCGACGTTTAGTATTCAACCTGTCTATCTTTTCTATAATCAAAGCTCGCTTGAGCTTATAATCTTGGATTACTCCAATTAAAACTAAGAATTTTCTAGCTTGGATTAATATTGTTCGTTATTATTAAAGTAAATATATTCAGTAACTTCAGTGTCTATACTAGCAGTTAATTGCATATTATTACTATTTAATGTAAAAATAAACTTTTCAATCTTTGCAGTATAATATTTGTTATCTGCTTCCCATATGATTTTTTTAGCAATAGTTTTATTAATAAGTAATTGTAATGTTTTAGGAGTTAGAAATTTATTCGATGTTACATTATTTGTTTTATCTTCTGTCTTATCCATATTCTTGTTTGATTCTAAATAGAATTCCTCTACTGTTTCTGTAATATGTCTATTTAAAGTGATTACGTAGTCGTCAGATAATTGATCAAGAATTTTATCTAAAGCATCCAGTGTTTTAACAAACTTAGAAACATTTGTCTTACTAGCCATTTTTAACTCCTAGATTTGTAGTTCAGACTAGTTTAGATAGGTTTTGGTACCTCTTCGTTATTAGCGAACATATCTTTTATTATATCATTTATCATATTCTTTAAACCTTTTAATGCCATTTCTGAGTTAATATCTAGATAGGATAAACTAGGAAATTCTTTACAAGTAGCTACGAATTCCTTATCTTCTTCTGAATATTTAATAGTGTAATGATAATCGTATTCATTGATATCGAACATCGTAGTTCCTTTCCAGGGTTAACGTCTAACCAAGATGACAGAATCATAAGCTAGATTGAAGATAGAGTTACCTCTATCATCCATTACATCGATGGTGCCATTCGTATTAACATTATGTATATTCCACTCATAACCTTTAGGATAATTTCCATACTCTTCAGAAAAATATGCTTCCATAAATTTAACTCGATTAGCAATTTGTAACTTCTCAGTATCTTGTGCCACGATTATTTTCTCCTTTAAGTCCAGACTAGATTTAAATGCCAAATTTATACTTAGCAGTTTTTATCATAGATAAATAAGCTTTCTCAACAGGATGATCCTTTATTATATCTAAAAATTTTTCTTCACTAACTATATTATTTTTATATTTTATATATAAACCCTTATACGTATTATAAGTATTCAATTTGATCGGTGATGTAAAACCTAGATACCCATCTTCTTTTAATATTACTCCACTTTTTATACAATTACCTTCAAAATTAGCACCTGATATATTAGCTTTATATAATTTAGTTTCTTTTGTATTACATCCTCTTAAATCCGTAAATAACATTTTTGTATCTTTTACACAAGATCCAGATAAATCTGCATCACATAGTAAAGCGTGCTCTAAATCAGCTTCTACTAGTTTAGAATCACGCATATCAACTTCTTGTAAATCTGCATCCTTTAAACTAGCTCTGAATAAATCTGCTCTTTTTAAACTGGCACCATATAATTTTGCCTCATTCAGTATAGCTCGTCTTAGATTATAATCAGATAAATCTGCATAATCTAAACTCTTACCTTCTTTAACAAGTTGTTCTATTGCGACCTTAGCTTCCTTATCTTTAGGAATTTCTATAGTATACAATACTTCTTCATATATATCCTTAATTGTTACGATTTTCATCGTAATTCTCCTTTAGGTTCATACTCATTTTAACATATTTTTATATAATTTGTCAAATTTAATAGGGGAAACTACTGTTTCCCCTATTTATGTATTTACACTTGCAGATTATATGTGAATTTAACGCCGAGTAGTGTAGCGAACTTCTCGACTTCATGAATTTTATCACGAAGTAGTTGAATTGTTACATCTTCCCCTTCAGTAAAAGCGTGCCGTAGAACATTGGAACGATTCTGAAGTTGACGCGAAAGATCACGATCAATTCGTACAGCGAGCAATTCTTCTGCCTTTTCTTTGGTTGGAATAATAAATTCCAACACGGGGAAATCTGACGAAGTTGTTGTGTAATGAACTTCCACCAAATGGCTGGGAAATATAGTATATATTTCGATACGACTGTTAGAATTAAATACGGTTAACCGCCACATTTCAGATTTTGTTTTCTGCGCTTTTACACCTTTATCATCCCAGATAATACGATAAGCTCCTTCTGAAGCTTGATATACACGGAAACGTTCTTCCGCAGTTGGTCCTGCCTTGGATAACAAGTGCTCAACCTCCGTAGAGGTGAGACTAATAACCAAATTGGTGTCCTCGGATTGTGCAGCCCTAAAATTAGCGATACGCATTCATTTAACTCCTTTAGTTACTTATACACTGTGTATAAGTTCAAACTGATCCGCCCTAACACTAGGGATTATAATCCCTAGTGTTAGGTAGTATTATTACATCTGTTTAATGATTTTGCCACAAACTACGCAAATATCATGGATATAAACACGCTTCTTTTCTGACAAAAACCCAGGCCATCCAACAGTGGATTCTTCATCCAAATTTCCCATTATTTCTTTGACTTTTTCCATTACCTCTACAGTAATTTCTCTGGGAGTACTATCGTACCTAGCTTCAAATTTACAACCATTGTAGAATTTTCCAAGACGTGGGCACTTCTCTTCCATTTTACATTTCCTTTAGTTACTTATACACAGTGTATAAGTTCAAACATTATTTATCTTATTTTTTATTTAACTCTTTCAGATAATCTCTTCGTGTGATATCTTTCTGTAGAAAATCAACACCTGCTCCCCTTATGTAAGCCTGTGTTAAATCGGCTATGGTTATATCTGCATAGCCTAGACTTTGGAATTGTCTAACTAACTTTTCTAAGGCCACATTAATTTCTTGATCTTTTGGTGTATCAAGGGGTACTTTTACGATATATAAAGGATTTCCATCTCTTTTATCGTTGATAATTACCGTTTTCATCTTAGCTCTCCTTTAGTTAAAGGTTCAAACATTTTATTTCTTCAACATCTGTTGAAGTTGCTCTGCCGTAAAGCAGTTATAGTGCATTTGATTTTGGTTGATACCAATTGCAGTATCGATACGCTTGCGATCAGCAATAGCATCGGCACATTGTTGTGCAGTATTATATTCGATGTTTTTTTGGTACTCGGTCTTACAGTCGTGATTTTGACCTGACGGAGATACCATGCACATGGTGACATAAAAGATCCACACGGTGCTACCCAACATTTTATATATCCTTGAAAAGGATACTTACCCGAAATAGGTAAGTTCAGACGTTTAAAAATAACTAACTCAAATAGTCGTTCTTTAGATCCCTCCACCTAAATCGTAGATATAAAGGGTATAATTTCCTGATAGGCTATTAGCCCAAGCAATAGCTTTTGCTATTGAAATGTCAGCCCTTTCTTCATAGCTAGTAACTTCATCATCATCTTTAATTAGTTCCGCATCTCTACGCCTATTATCCTGTTTAGTTGGTTCGATAATAGCATTGATATGTGAAAATACATACTTATTTTTACGTCTATCAATAATGTTAACTAGCATCTCAGTCTCCTTAGTTTGGGTTCAAACGTTTAGTTGTATTAACCGTCGTCGTATTCTTCTCTACAATCTTCTTTTAAAGAGGCTACTTCATATTCTAGCTCCATAATTCTTCCCTTTAGTCCCATAATTTCTCCTTCGAGAAATATAATTCTTTTTGTTAGTTCTCCCTCAAGATAAGAAAGTCTATGAAATATGTCTCCAATTTGATCTTCAAATTTTGACATTTTAAGTTTCCTTAGTTTGGGTTCAGACGTTTATTTCCTCCTATTAATAAATAGATAAATGTATTTCTTAGCGTATAAACTAACTAGAAAAATATCAACTAATAGTAAAAGAAAATACATACTCAACGTAAAGTATTCTCCACTATAAAACTCTAGCCAGATTCCGCAGATATTGTAACCAATATCTAGTAGAACTAAACTAAATAATGCATTTACGATTATTTCGATAGCCATAATATCATTTCCTATGCTAGGGCACATAGACAGAAACTGTCCAAACTTTTTAATTATTCTCTTCAACCCTAGATCCGACTAAGCACGTATAACCATTTACAAAGCCACACAGAGATATCCAACTATTGGTTTTATCTTTGTGTAGATTGTGTTCAGTTAGTTGTGGCGGCGCACTCGTACAAGCTGAAAGTAGAAACAAAATATAAATATATTTCATAGTACCTCCTGGGTTAAGGTTGTTCAGACGTTATTATCGTAATTTCACTTTTATCAAAAGATCATTTATGGCGTCAATTTCTGTATTGAAATTTCCGTGTGGTTTAGTATTTCCAACTTTACGCCAGAAATACCCTCCTTCTGGAGAACCCTCTTCACCAACAAATGGTTCTAAGTCAGCCGCTTCATCATCGGTTAGACGATAAATTAAGTATTCTTTGATATTTCCTTCTATAGTGAAACTGTAGTCAATATCGATACTGACGTTAGTTATTAGTCTAGTTGTTTTACCGGGCTTGCGAATTATCAAATATGGTATCTTATCATTGTCATATGGCACATTCATCTTGGCTCTCCATTAGTTACTTATACACTGTGTATAAGTTCAGACGTTTATTTATTCTTTAACTTAGCAACTTCTTGCTCAAGACTTTTGATTTTTTCCGTTAAAGATTTAATCGATACATTTTGACTAATCAACGTATTCAGAATATTTTCTTGAGTAACAGAAATGTCTTCGATAACCTTATTGACCTGTTCAGCGAACTGTGTCATCTTAGACTTCCTTCTGTTAGGGTTCAGACGTTTTATAAATCATTAAGATATTTTTCTAATCTATCGCTAGAAAATTGATCTAGCACAGATTTATATAAATCATGTAAATCAATTTCATTATAACCTTTATCCGAATCCCTATCCGTATAAAATCCTTGATAGGTATTACCACAAAATACTATTTTTAAATACATATTATGTTCTATATTATTATCACTATTATTAATATTAATAGTAAATCTAGACAATGTTATACATATAACCTCATTTTTATACTGATAATATTCATGTCCAGCACTAATATCTTTCCATTTAATTTTGTCATTTAAAGTTTTCTCTAAAATAATAGCTACCCAAGTTTGCGAAACACGTTGAATTCCATACATTTTGATTACTCCTATTTGGGTTCAGACGTTTAACGTCGCTTTAAGTAAGTTCTAAATTTATCTTCAATAAGCCTAGCTGCTACTGGATTTTGACTGTGTACGTAAAAATCAAAATCTACAAGCAAAAATCTACAGTTATTATCTAGATCTTTCTCGATTAACCACTTGGCTAAATCGATGCCTTCTTTCTGGTTAGGGCCTAGATCATTATCAAATGATATATAACCCGGCGATCCATGTTCATCTATGAACTTGATAGCTTCTTCATAACTACGCACAATAATCCAAGAAGATCCATCATCAGGCGGTTGACGCTCGTCATCTAAGAATAGCTTATACATTTTACTCTCCTTTGATTAAGTTCAAACTTGACTCATTTTGAGTCATTTTAGTTGTTCAACTATAAATGTTTAGTATTTAACATATTTTAAGGAACTCTCAATATAACCTTTCAGAGAAAAAAGGTTTATATTACCCATATTTCTTGTAAGATATGCGTTATCATCTAGCACATCTTTATATTCTTCAGAATTTGGTGGATACCAATATAGACTATACAAAAGTTCTCCATCGCGATCTCGCGTATGCTCGACAACGTACAGCCTTACACCATCAATTATTTCCACCAAAGATCCAAGGGGATATTTGTGTTGGATTTCCATATTTTCTTGACGAATTGTCTTACCAGTTATAGGATTGACAATATTAGGAACATACTTCATCTTGCTCTCCTTTGATTAAGTTCAGACATTTTAAATTTTACGTTTTTGTAATGCTTTGATATAGGCTTCAAAACCAATCTCTTGTATTTGCTTGATCAATGCCTGACGCTCTTCTTCGAGTTGCTTAGCGTAGGCTTCTGCATCGCGCAGAAGCATAAAGTGGGCGAAAGAATCATCAACGTTATGGTCATCCATCAGAACAGCATGCCAGCCGTTCGACATACGTTGTACGTAGTATTCCATGCTGGGAGGATTGTAATAGTCATTCATCTTAAGTTTCCTTTGTTAGGGTTCAGACTGTGTTTATTTTGAGCCTATACTAAACCTAAGTTTAGCTATTTATAAGTAAGCCCCTTCTATATTAGTCCCATAGAGACTAGCTCCTGCTAGATTAGCCCTATAAAGACTAGCTCCTCGCAGATTAGCCCAATTTAGGTCAGCTCCTCGTAGATTAGCCCATGCTAGGTTAGCTCCTGCTAGGTTAGCCTTTAGTAGGGAAACTCCTAGTTGGACTAATTTTTCCAAAGCTACTTTAATTTCTTGATCTTTCGGCGTATCATCGGGAATTTCTACGCTGTTTAACAGATTACCATGAACATCATTAATTGTTACGGTTTTCATCTTAGTTCTCCTTTGTTAGAAGTTCAAACTATATTTACATCAAGCCTTCTTCTCTTAGCCGTTTAATAATTTTTTCAGCTTGGCCTTCACTATTGTCACGATCGTAAAGAAGTTCATCAAATTCGTCTCCGAGTAAGTTTATTTTCAATACTCTACCGTGTAGATAATCAATTTTATATCCACTATGAAGTAGTTCAGTCATAGCTTCCTCTTTATTTAGAGGTCCAAATTTAAAACAAAGATATCCCAGCCCTTGAAATCTAGCGTTATTATACAGAGCACACAAAACTTCTGCTTTGTCTAATCCAGTGATATCAATCACAATGATTTCCTTCTGTTTGGGTTCAGACTTGGCTCATTTTGAGCCATTTTTAGTTACTTATCTCAAGAATATCCTGAAAGAATAATTCTAGTTTAGGAATTATCAATTCCATTTTATTTGGACGAAAGAGCATAAATATATTTTCCGGATTTGGGATAATATCCCCAGGATTCGGTTGAACATGTAGCCATGCCAGTATTTTTTCATCATCAAAGTATGATAAACCTTTATTTCTTATTAATCCTTTTTGTAACTTAATGCATTGAGCATCTATAAAACTTTTTTCTGAATAGATTATAAATTTTATTGGTTTTTTATCTGTCACAGATTGTAAAGATATTGACTTAGCCTTTACTGTATTTTTTTTCGTAATCATAGCCATCAAAAATCTTGCAGCAGCAATTGCCCCAAACTCATACTCAGCGTAACCCATATATTTATATTGAAATTTTTCATCTCGATCCATATACAGTGGTTGAAGACAAGTATCAACTTCTTGATTTGAGTACATTTTAATTCTCCATTAGTTAGAGGTTCAAACATTAGTTAGAGGTTCAAACATATTATAGCATATTTGGTAGTAATTTGTCAAATTTTTTAATAAAATTTAAATTTTATTTGTATATTCAAACATATTTATATGTAATGCTTCTTAAACAAAAAGCGCCAATGCATATAACCATCCACGATCAAGCGAATACGAATTCGCATCGGAATGCCATTACGGATAGGTCCACGAAAAGATTCCAGTGTATTGCGTAGCATCTTAGTTACTCCTTTAGTTAGGGGTTCAGACTTGGCTCATTTTGAGCCGTGTTTAATTAAATGTCACATAAATCCCTATACTCTTCGTAATTATCATAATTATAGACTAATTCTTGAGCTTTTACACTACTTATTGCTGGCGGATGAAAACTACATAGTCTATGGAACGCATCCTCATAAATGCGAGCTTGATAATAAGAATCAAAGGTTCCATATTTCTTATTATCTACATATACTGACCACTTGGTATTTTCATCAATAGGGTCATTGGGATTATCCCATTGAACATCTGCTCGTATAAAAATTTGCATCTTAGTTACTCCTTTAGTTAGGGGTTCAAACTTCGTTTAGATCTTCCTGCCCTCTTTCATTCCAAAAGTAAGGTAATGTTGATAGGGATTCACACCAGCCGCAGCAACATCTGGATTATCACGAAAATAATCGGATGTTGAGAACAGCAAGTTAAGATCTCGACCTTCGTGCCAACCAAAAGTATTATAGTGCTGTAGCGGATCTACGCCGGCAGTCATCACGTCTGGGTTCTTCTTGTTGTAGTAAGCAGGATCGAACAGCCAAGTTTGTGGCCGAACGTTTGCTCCACCCGCTGCAACTAGAGCAACATCCAACATCGTAATGCTTTCGTTGCCGTTGAGAGTCGGCTGTAACAAATCCCCAGGGACATTTACATGGTAAGGACGTGAATTCAACTCCAAAAAGGGCAAGTTGAGGTTCACTCCACCAGGGAATAGTGCATCAGTTTGATCCGAATGGAACGTCATTGTTTTGGCGTCGACATGTGAATCATAAATTGAGATAGTAGAAATGACAGGATGACCATTGCCATCCAGAGTTCCACTGATACCAAGAACATGCCCGAATTCATGTTCCATTACGATTTTTTGTTGTTCGGGAGTTTGTGAGAAATAAGAATCCTTATTGAAGGATATATTTGCTCGTCCGTCAGGCAAAGCGAGGCCATTCGGCAAGATATTAAAAAAATCCTGCGTTTTGGCATCTTCGTTGCCGGTACTTGTAATTACGTTGAGAGTGATAGGCGTATCGCTATCAACTCCTGCATCGTCAACATAGATATTCCAAGCAGTTTCTGCTGCCTTTGCATTAGCGAGCAGTTGGTTCTGTTGATCCACAGATATAGTGGAAACATTACCAAGAATCGTCAGAGGGGAATAGGTCATAGTCGTTCTCCTTAGTTTGGGTTCAGACGTTTATTAATAATTATTCTTATTGGGTTTAGTAAAAATAATTTTAGCTGGTGGGTCGAAATCACCTTTTTTTATTGCTTTATCGATATCAAATGTGCGCCATCCCGGTTCTAGTACTCTTTCTTTTATTCTAATAGGCGTAACAAGTCCCATTTTCAGATAGAGATTATATTTATCTTCGGGTAATAACTCTACTTTGCTATTTCGAATTAACTCACTATTTTTCTTAGAAATATAAGTATATTTCGTAGTATGTTTTTGATACCATTTTTCTTTCTTCCATAACATTGGATGAGATTTTTGCTCTTCTTTTCTATATTTTCTGCGTCGTCGACGTTCTTCTTTATTGACCTCATATTGAAGTTGCGAGTTAGATTTATTTTTGATTTCTTCTTTTACAATAAAATCTTGAGAATTTTCTCGATCCTTTAACATTAATTCCCACAGTTCGATAGCTTCCGGTATACTAATAGTAGGGTCTCTTTTATCATGATTTATCGAATCGCGAAATGGTTTGGGTAAACTATCAAATTTACCCCAAATATCTCGTGCTTTTTGTTGATAATGACGATGAAATCTCTTATAACGAATGTCAGCATCCACTACAGTTAATTCTAACTCGTCAACTTCATTGATTATGGCATAAGCTTTTTCAAGATTCATTTTACTCTCCTTTAGTTAGGGGTTCAGACATTTCAATTAATTTTATCAAGATAATCCCAAGCGAGATGATCAAGATTTTGTCTATGAAGCTCGATTTTGGTTGCTTTTTGCAAGTTAAGAGACATTCTATCCCAATGTTCTTCTTGTTTATTTTCGAGATCCAGTAATAGCATTTCAGCTACTTGTGGGTACATTATCTGTTTTGCATTAATAATATCTTTTCTCATGGTAGCAAAACGTTGAAGTACACTGATAGTATTAAAAATCAGGGATTTACTGTACATAATTGTTCTCCTATGATAGGGTTCAAACTTGGCTCATTTTGAGCTTTTTACCATAAAATTACGAGCATCCATAGCCCACCCGTTCATATTACCATATTCTTTATTCAACCATTTGCAAGCTGCATAGGCTGTAAGCAATGAACATGGTCCATAATGTTCTGCTACAACAGTTCCATTTTCATCAACAATTTTCTAACATGCACCAAATTCTTTATGAATTGGTGTATTACCGTCGATAAAAAACTTGATCATTTTACTCTCCTTGGTTGAGGTTCAAACTTTGTTATTTATTTGCATATTTACCTCCATGCACAGCTTGATCCATGGCGTCACAAAACTTAGCCCAACTTTCTTCCAAAGTTTGTGCAGGCTTGCTGGGTTGATTCATGTAGTGCACAAAGTGCACGGATAGCCCCGCCAGAACAAATAGACAGAAGGCCAGGCTAACCAACTTGCAGGTTTTCTTAAACATAGCTAAGAGTTCCTTTGTTAGGGTTCAAACTAAGTTCATTCTGAGCCTTCGCTAAACCTAAGTTTAGCTAACTTGTCTCTTGTGTAACAAAATCAATAATAGCTCTTAACTTGCCTTCTTATCGCGGCCTGTAATTCAGGAGACAGATTATTCCAATATACTCGCTGTTCTTCATCAGATCTAGCAAGTAAAATTTGCGCACTATTTAAATCTTCCAGAATTTTTAGTCTATTATCGCGCATTTCATTCATTTTATCGATAGCTGCAATAACCAAATCCATAGTGACAGTATTGGACATTGTAATTTCCTTAGTTAGGGTTCAGACGCTTAGTTATATTCAGGATGTTTGAGACTCTTCAAATCATTCAGCAGTGCGGTACGCATATCAGTTTCCCATGGTTCGGGATCATAATTCTTAACCAAGTTCTCCAAAAACTCAACCTGGAAAGGTGAGAGGACCAAACACTCAGTTTTGGCGTAATTCCGTGCAGGAATAGATTTCAGCAGTTTATCAAAAGTTTTCATCTCAGCTCTCCTTTGTTAGGTTCGCGTATACTATACGCATATGTTCAAACATTTTTAACCTTCATTATATCCAGATAGGAAGTCTTTATAAAGATGATATTCCATTTCTGAGCTACTGGCTGGATTAGCGCGTATGTGCGCATCATATACTGCTTCGACTTTCTCTTGAGAGAATCCAGCTTGTTTGCAGATTCTACCCCATTCTTTAACCGAGGTTGCGTTGGTACCACCGTAGTTGATTTGATTATTCATTTTATTATCCTTTGATTAGAGGCGTTCATACTTGTTATTTACAATAACTTAAAAATATACAATTATTATAATTTGTTCATACTTGGTGCAGCCTAGCTTGCGCTAGCTGTTAACCATTTAGTTTCGATGACCTTCAGCAACATCCCGGCATATATTTAAGCTACCAATCTCTCGAAACATTTCTGTTACCTTTTTTAAAGGGCTTGGGTCTTTCTAAATAAATCTAGTATATATGTCGTATTGGTATGTCATATTTCGCATATGATACATAGTCCCAATTAATCATTGAACATTCGGATTACTCCGCTGTATTAAATTTTACAAGTTTTCTGTAACTTGGATTTAATACGAAGGTTTTAACGATAAATCTCATAATTTCTTCCGAAATCAACTTGATTTATATTCTATTTTACCATTTTTAAACAGTTTTGTCAAGTGAATAATGAACACTATGTACTGTAAAATACAATTATATTTATTAGTGTTATCCAACTACATTGAAAGATCAAACGTGTCTACTAGAGCTAAAGCTATATGAAGACACTAGAACTAGAGGTTTATACAAGAAAACTATCAGAAGAGAACTAGAGCTATAAAATTTGGGCTATATTGTAATAAACGTGTGGGAAAGTGAGTTCCGGGAGAATATTTTACTAAAATTAAGGAAATAAACTTGACAAATTATACCCAAATATGTTAAAATAAGGTGTAAATCCTCAACTAAAGGCGATTAATCATGAGAGATATCGAAGATATCAACGAAGTCATGAAATTTCTAGATTTAGGGTTCTTCCTATATCGAAGTGATGAAGATGGTACATGTTTACTTATTCATGACACAGAATCTAGCAGTTGGCATGAAGGTTATGTGCCTAGTAACATACGTAAAGAAATACAAGATATGACAACAAAATATTGTGAGCGACTAGTAATGACTAGATTTTCTCGACCTGAATACTGTTTGGTTAGTATAACCAATGAAGTTTCTATTAAGTATGAGGTTGAAATCAAGTACAAAAATCGTCCCAATGATGAGATTGAGGTCTAAATATAAAAAGAGTAGAGATAATTTACCTTCTACTTGTAAATAGAGTCTGAACCAACGGAGTAAAGTAAATGAATGACTGCCCGAAATTTGGCAAACTTATCCGTGGCTGTAAATTTGAAGCTAGACATGATATAGGATACCAGGAATTAACTCATGAAATCATCGAAGATTTATCATGGGCTATGAAAACAAATGATGATAGACATATTAGTTTTAATATACCTCTACATAGAACTTATATAAAGGATGTATGTGTACGCTGCGGTAAGGAAATTTTGCGGTGATAACTGAACAAATACATTTCCGTTTATTCCAGATGCCCTGTTGTGGTCACCTCCTGTGCTGGGTAAATCCTAGGTTACCAACTTACTGCTCAGAATGTGGTACGTTAGTGCTTAGAGAATTAAAATCTGGGGAATATACCCGTAAAGACGATGATAAAGCTTGGTTAAAAATAAACGAATAAAGTTTGAACTCTTCCAAACTAAGGAGAAAATAAATGGGTAAAAATTTTGCAAATATAATTCAAAATTTTCTAGAGAGTTTAACAATTTATATTTTAGCAATAATTATAGGTGTAATAGGATTAGCAATTATAATAGTCACATTAACTATGGGTGGTATACTTTTAGTAATTATTATAGCTATAATCACGATATATCTTATATGTGCTTTAATTATTAACCTTTTTAAGTAAAATGTCTGAACCTCAAATAAGGAGACTAAAATGTATCGTAATCACCACGACAACGAAGGTCTACTAGAAACTTGCACACTTATTAGCGAGACAAAGGTAAATAATATTGGTTATTACCTTCGGCAATATAAAGATGCGGAAGGAATTACATTCTATGTGCTAGGAAACTTTGAAACATACTTACCTGAATGGTTCGAACCTAGAAAAGAAGAATTAGAGTGTATTATCAATGATATTCCGGCTTATGCGTTAGATTTCGATCACCGGGATCTACCTAGAGGAATACCATCAGATAATATTGGCGAAGAATTGTCGCAGCGTTTACATTTTTTCGGCAAAATATGCAGTTTAGTAGATGCTATAGAGGAAAATCTAAAAATTATTAGTAGAACTACATATATGATGCCGGGTGTAGGGATATACTGTATCCTATACACTAAGGATTATGTAACGGATATGAAAAGACTTCAAGATTACCTACCCAAAGGCGTGTTAATAAATGGTTTCTAAAATAGGTTTACTTGATAAACGTCTGAACTAAATATAGAAAAACAAGATGAAGATCTTGTATATTAATGACTTATTGTATATTATCTGTAATATACTCATATGATATAATAATTGTAATAATGTTAGGTTTAAATGCTTTAATTTAAAATAAAACACTTGACATACTTAAAATATGTGGTATACTATAATTAAGTAAAGAGATAATCTCTGGCCCTAACTAATGGAGAAAACAAATGAAGAATGCACTGATGAGCCTACTCCTGATCCTATCAATCGTTGCCGTCTCGGCAGCCGTCTACGATCTCGTCGTCAACAACAAAGTCGAGGTCATGCAAATCAAAGACAGTGAAAACATCATAATCAAGAAGGAAGTCTACGACATCCTGATCAACAATTCGAAGGAACTTCATAACATCAAGACTGCCATCATAGAAAGCAATAAACCTGGATTGGTGACACGCACATACGAAGCCACCAAGAGTGGCGTGAGCACAACATTTACTTACATCAGCAGCTGGTTTTAAACCACGCACAAAACAGGAGGGACCTTAGGTCCCTCCTTTTTCATTAGTTTACATAAAAACACTTGACATAATTAAAAATATATTACAATAAATATAGATGAAAGATTCATCTCAACTAAAGGAGAGTACAAATGAACTACCTACTGTTTAAAGTCATGTTTCTATCCACCCTGGCCAAAATGGGCATTTTACCGAGTAAGTTTTTACTAACCGATAAAGACCGGGAGTTTATATTTACTTATAACAACAATTGGCACAGCGTAAATAAAAATCGTGCGACTTTACATGAAAAAAGTTCAGAATACTACGAAATTGAAACAAGGCCCTTAAATGGAAAGATAAAATTTGAAGGGACGAAAGCAAGAGAAAATGCGATATATATATATATATATATATATATATATATATATATATCTTTGTTAACAACATAAAAGGGGACCCTAGGGTCCCCTTTTTATTACTTATCTTTATACTTAATCATAATTTTATCGATACCTGCTACGTAAGAAGTATATTTATCTATCCTATTAATCCTCTTGATATCAGCCTTAGTTACATTTTCAAGTATTCCTGGCATTATAACAACCTTATTCGGTTCTCCTAGCTCATTATCCTCTTCTTCGATATCTGCAAGTTGTTCTTTAATATTTTCTACTTCATCATATACAATAGTTTGAACTTCTTTAGTTTCTTGTACGTTACCAAAATATCCAATTTCACGGAATAAACCGCGTAGAATTGTATTAATAAAGTCTGGTGCTGATTTGCAGTTAATATTAGTAGTTAAATTTCTAACTTGCATTAAACTATTCTTATGTGAAGTAACCCTGGAGGACAATGGATTTAAAATACTATCCGTACTATCCAGATAATTTCCTCCACTAGGTATATTATCGTAGATATTCATAGTATCTTTAATTATTAAGGGTATATTACACCATTCTCTTATCGGTGTTACATCTAACCCACATTCCATATAAGAGTAATCTACCCCCTCATCAAAATATGGCTTCTTAAATACCCCCTCCAAATCCCATCTTACCCCTTCAGTTTCAATTAAGTTAGTTTTTTTAGGTTTTGCAGAGATATAAAATCCATTTTCTCTCGTACCTTTTCCTTCAAAATCAGGTATAGCATCAAAACTTATATCACAATATAGTTGTATATGCGAGAACTCTTGATTTGTGGCTTCAATATTAGAGCGAGCAATTTCTTTCATAAAATCGTTGAAATCGAAATCACTTATTGCACTGACTAATACCGCCCAAGGCTTTAAAGCTCGGAAAATATTAGCTGTAGTTACACCTTCGTCTAGTTCGACGAAGGATGTTAGGTTTTTGAAAAATATGTCAGGAAATTTATCCTGTAATATATGCATAGGAAGTAAAATATATCTTTGTTCCTCAATATGCCAATCAACTAAATATAGGATATTATCGTTACCAAACATTAAGCTTGACATGTTGCTTCCTTTTAGTTGTAGTTCAGACTTATTATATTCTAATACTTTATATACTATTATGTCAAGTATTTATGTATTTTTCTAGAGAAAATGCTTCTATTTCTGGATAAGCTTCCCAAGCATCTTCTTCATTAGAAGAACTAAATCCCACACCTAGTATAGGAGGTTCTATCTCTAGTTTAGATAATATTTCTCCTATTTCTACCCATTCAATAAATTTAGAGCTTTTGCAGGCGATTATTAATCTTGGTATATATTGTATATAACACAATGCGTTTTCGAATGTAAATGCAAAAATAATTCTAATATTTTCATCTATAGTTTTATCACGGATTAACCTATTTAGTCTATTACGTTGTGGTATTGTCATATGTAAGATATTAATATTATCTTTAGGATATTTTAGTTTATAAATATATTCATATATAGGCCAGGTAGTTTTATATACATCTGATATTTCTTTAATAAGTTCTACTCTGTCCTTATATACGTAATATAAAGATGAATGTGACATCATCTTACTCCATTAGTTCAGACGTTATAAATGCGCAACATCAAGTTGTGTCTTAATTTCATCGATAAATTTATAGAATTGTGCAGGCGTAACACCTACCCAGGCTCTAATAGTTTCAAGATAGTAAGAATTAGTTTTACAGAATTTTCTAAATTCTTCTACACTAGAAAATGTTCTATTTTCTTGTTCTAAAACAAAATTTAAGAAACTATTATAATTCTTCATCATTAAAACTTGAATTACTTTATGTTTCTTACCTTTATATTTTTTAAGTAAAGCAGAAATAGATATACGCAATATCATTTTATCTTCATTATCTTCTACGCGCTCACTATCTGAGAAATCTTGATCGAAGTCTTCTCCTTCTAAATTTCTTATAGACATAGATACTTGGGTTACACCATCTTTAGTTAAACGACTCCGTTTTTTTGAAGTATAACGTTCAATAATATTCATGCCAGCATTATGCATAGCTCGCATAGCAATATTACGCACATGTAGGTGTGATTTGAAAGGTATAGTTAAATAGAAAGCCGACATTGCAGCGATTCTTAAAGGCTGCACAATATCTTCTATTTCCATATTATTATGATTAATAATAAAAGGAAATTTTCGTTTAGTATATTTAATAATAAAACCGGTACGATCAAAATACTTCATTAATCTAGCACATTTTTGTCTAACTCTATCTGGATCCAAGAAGCTAGATTGAGCTTCTTTAAGTTTGTCCAAGCAGGGCTCATATAGATCAAAATCTTCTAAATCAAAAAATAACTTAGCATCTAAACTAGTTAATCCATATTCTATAAATTTAGCAATAACTTTACTTCGTTTATAAATATGATTACTTAACAAGTAATAAATAACCTGTTTAAATCTAACAATCATATCAAAATTTTGTATACTAGCAACACGGATATCAGATAATTGTTTTCTATTTATAAAATCCTTAGTACAAGAAACCATATGTTCCTGACACTGAGCGGATTTTCTATCAAAGAAAAATACACCTAAAACATAACCAGTTATGGCTTTCATTAATTGGAAACGTTGAAAACTATTAAGTTGACCAATATTAATTGTATCAGCTATAACATTTTTTATCACTGGGGGAATAGAGTATTTTTTGTGGGTTAGCATATCTAATCTCTCCCTGAAGAATTATCTAACCGAAAATACTTTACTATTCCCACGTCGAGATGAGTATTTACCTTTTACTTTATTTTCATCAAAAAGTTCTTTAACTGAAGGTATATTACTACGTTTAGTTTCTTCTTGAGTTAAAAATTTATCAATTGTATTAGGCTTATAATCTGCCTTAAATAATTTTAATTTTTTACTATCAAATTTAGTATGTTTAGCAAAGTTAGGATCTAATAATTTATTTTTCTTAGTTAATTCTACTTGTTTTTTTATGAAAGCTTCTTTAGTTAAGATAGAATCAATAAATAACGTAGCATTAAATCCTTTATCACCTTGTACATGAACATATTCTCCCGTAGCATTAATTATCTTAGCTTTAACATAATTAGAAAGATAATCTTCTCCGAATAATCTGAGGTATACTATCTGTCCAAAATAGAACCCCTTTTTACGTGTACGCTGTTCTTGATTAATTAAAACACTAAATAATGCTAAATCTTTCTTAGTAATTTTTTGTAATATTTTTTCTAACAATCTTTCTACACCCTCTTTATTTTTAAAATTAATTTTATAGGGTGAAATAGAAAAGTTTGGACAAGGAAGTGAAGTTTCTAATATTCCTAACTCATTACACGGTACTTTTTCTCGTTTCTGGCTATCACCCGATATAGAATAAAATCCAAATTGTTTAAAAAACTTACATTGACCACACTTCAGGCCACTAATTGTCTGTTCTCTACCAATTCCTTTTATACGAACATGGACGGGTTTTACTTCTTTAGTTTCAACTTTAGAAGTCATAGTTGCACTCCTTTATTTCTTAGTATAATTAGTATACCATACTAAACTAAGGTAGGGCAAGCTCTAAATATTGCCGAAGCCATTCGGAAACTAGCTATAGCCTCGTTATATCTTTCGTTATTAAACTTAATATATATTGTTCCATATTAGAAAAACCTGTATCTAACTTACGTTTATGCATTTTAGTTAAAGTACTTTGTGGTACTTCTACTATTACTTTACGCTTAACATTAGGATTAGTTTCTTTATTGAAATGATATTTAACTCTAATAATAGTTGCTATAATTTCTTGAGTTATCTTACGGTTAAGCTGCTGTGTAGATAAGTAATGTACTAAAACTTTCTTTTTATGTTTAGCTGATAAAGCTTCGGCCTCAAAGTGAGCATTTTTGTGGCATGATGAACACAGCGATACCATTGGCCCATCTTCGGCCCCACCGTAGGCTTTTGGAACAAGATGGTGACTTTCTTCAACTGGAGAATTCAAACAAACTGGACAAATACTTTCTCGCATAATATGCCTTAAATGTAGAAATAGGGGACCCAGGGTCCCCTATTTAGTTAATTATTTAGGATTAGATTTCTTCGCCGTCTTAAACCACTCTATATCACAAATAGGCGCTACATCAGGATCATCGGCGATCTGTTGATGAATTTCTTCATCAGTTACGTCGGGAATATTAACTATATTACCTTTTAGTTCTTTAAGATTCTTACGAACGACTTTCTCTTCTGACATTTTAAGTTCCTTATCTAGTTCAGACGTTATTAAGGTTCCTTAAGTATATCATAGAGGTTGTCAATAAACTTATCTCTAAGTTCTATAATTCTTTTTTCTTTATCTAAAGATAAAACGCCTTCATCTTTAGCAACAATATCTACCTCTATGCTTTCTTTATAGATTCCGAATATACCCCATTTACCACTAATTCGCTTATTGATATCTTGCAATATACTCTCCATTAAATATTATTTACTACGTAGTATCTTAACTCTAATCTTATCTTTTTGTAGATTAATTACCTTAGTATAATTCTTAATAATATTTTCATAAATACTTTTTCGACGTAGAAGTAACTTAACAGCCCCACGTAATTTAGCTATTACACTATGCTTACAAGCTATATCATGTTTTAACATTAAGGCTTGATTATAATGTATAATACTACTATCTTTATTTTCTAAAATTTCTAAATTTTTCTTAAATTTAATAATATTTTCTAATGTTATATCTAACTCCTTATTAACTAAGACAAGTTTATTATTATAGTTATTTAACTTAAAATTAAGCCTCCTAGTTTTATTATTAACTATATCTTCAAATTTTATCTTCTGTTGACGAATTCTCTCCTCTTTATCAATATAATTTTTTTGTTCATGAGAAAATGCTAAAGATACTTTCACAAACATGGGCCGATTTAATAATAATAGATCTTGTTTCTTCATCAACCAAATATAAATTAATTTGGGCGTACGGTTAAAAGTAAAACAGACACCATTTAAAGTGTCAACATATTCGGCTTTTTTATTTAATTCTTCTAATTCTTGTTCGATAATATTCTTACGATTTATACTATAAAACATCTCAGTAGTCATAACAATAACTACTTGACGTTCCATAATATAACCTGGTGATAAATCCACTACCTTAAATGAAGTAGATTTAATTGCTGTAGATGATAAAATAGCTGGCGTTGTATAGCATAGAATAGGCAATTTCAGCCGGCGATAATTTTGTATAGGTTGTTGAATTAAATCTAAATATTTTTTATCATAATAATGAAGTTTATCAGCTAGATTACGTAGAATATTCTGTGTACGTTTTGATAGAGTCTCTTCTTTTACTAAGGAAGGTTCTGATAAATATGTACGAGAATTATTTTCTTCTACTATTTTTGCTTCCAAAGTTTTATTAAGCTCAGCCTGATATACCTTGAATTCTGCGAAAGTTAACTTATTCTTATTTTCTTTAAGATAGTCTTGCAATTCAATGATCTTATTATCGATTATAGGATTTTCTTCACGAATAGTAAAAACTTTAGTCGGATGAGTAATTAAATTATCTTCACGATAGCTTTCTAAAGCTTTGATAAAACTTGAGCATTCCTCTTTAACCTCAGTAATATATTTATTATATTGCTTATGATTAAGAGTATCATTACGATAAGTATCAATAATACCTTCTACTTTGTTCTTCAGAATATTAAGTTTATTAACTATAGATATATTTCCTAATACAATTTTTTTATTTATTACAGCAGTTTTTCTCTCTGCTTTTTTAAAAATAGTTTTCTTATATGTAGATTGCTCTAAAATAGAATCTAATAACTTTAAACTACGTCGTAAATTACGTATAGGTGAACGTAAAGAGATTCGTTTAGAAATTTCTACATTAATAACATCATAAAACTCTTGCGTTCTTTTGTAGATAAAGTTACTAAATTCTATCGTGTTAAGCATAGGAGTTTATCCTCTTTAACAGCAAATTTAGTTTATTCACAGTTACATACTCCTTTACAGGGTATGAAAAATTAGTATGACTATACTCAGTATAGCATATCGAGTGTGTAAACGTCAAAGAGTGCTCTACGTAGAGCACCCTTTTTGTAATTAAATTATATTATTATCTTATGTTTCTCTAACGTATTTAAGTATATCATTAAGTTTATTCTCACCTTTATCATTAAAGGTGCCGAAATACAAGTCATATCTATTTTCATAAATAAATTTATCCTTATCAGTATTCTGTAGTAATGCTCTAACTAAAGGATTATGCTTTATCTTTAACGAATAAGCTTTTTCCATTAGTTTATAACGTTTACCTTCAAATTTAGGATCAATCTCATAGAGCTTATCTTCCATATATTTCTTACCAGAGATAAAAAGTAATTGTTTTACGCTAGCACAGTTAATGATTTCTTCTCTATATTCTTGAGATTTAGACTGAAAATAGCGTAAGTATTGTTCTGCACAAAATAAAATATTCCCTTTAAGAGGAATTAAAGACAAGCCCAACGGTGATAAGATATACCACTTCTTATCCGTGATATTTATCGTTGACATAGGGTTACTCCGTTTTAGTTCAAACTTTATTTTAGTTTAAATCCTCTAGAATCTCTACAAATCGGTTGAGGTATATTAGCAATTATTAATCCCCAGTTTTCTAAGGCTGGAATAAATTTATTATCTCCATTGGGAAGGGCATAAAAATAATCCCATTCAGTATTAAACCAGTATTTCATCCATAGCTCGACTAGCAAAATGGCACACTCTTCTTCATTTTCTCTATTATATTCATTAATCATTAAAGGCTTATGCCTATTAATATTAGTTAAATACTTTGGATTATAGTCTATATCACCTAATCCATATTCAGGTTTCTTTCTCCTATATGGCGCAGCCACTTGATAATGGCATAATTCGTGAATAATATTTAAATAACTATCTTCAGTGTTATTAACACAAATTTCATTTTTTCCATTATAACAATATTCTTTAAGTTTAGATAAAATCTTAAATTTAACCTTAAGTATTGAAGCTAATTCAATAACTTTTCGTTTAAGAGTTTCTTCTAACTCTTCATCCATTAGTTTACTCCTTTGGGTTCAAACGTAATTATTTTTCTGTAATTATTTTTAAACCTTTTTCATGAAAAAGGTTTAGTAATCGTAAAGTTGCTCCTAAAGGATGCTTAACTCCACGTTCCCAAGCGGATATTGTATCTTCACCAACATTCATATAAATAGCAAAGATTTTCTGTGTTACTCCTTCTCTAATACGCAAGGCTTTGATATCATCTCCTGACATAATTTTCACTAGCGCTAAACAACTCTTATCAAAATTTTTCATAGTATTTTTATCAATAGCTCCTACAGCATATAAATCCGAGGCTGTCTCATGAATAGCTTCTTTAGCTGGTGATAAAGCTTCAGAGTTTAATTTAATTTTTTTATTGTAAGTTTTCTGAAGATTTAACCAAAGTTCTGCGTCGTCAGTCCCGAAATATTTTCCTATCTTTATTGCGATTTCCTCAGTTAGGTCATATTTCCAACCAATTAATCCTTTTACAAGGTAAACATCTATACCGGATTCTCTAGCAAAATCTTTAATTGAAATTTTAGCATGTTCTAGTTCATTACCCAAATATGAACCTGGGTGAATAGGACGCATAATATTTTCAACCATGATTATTCTCCAGTTAGTTCAGACGTTTCAATTTATATTGAATCTTAATTTTGCTCCTTCCATCTCATGATCATATATTTTAAAATACTTGCTATATTTATAATTATCGATTATAAATTGTTTAAATCCTTCTTCATTACAAAAGAATAACTTTTCACATCTAAAATATATACCTTGATTAGTATTAAAAATTTCTAATATATTAGCATTGATAGTAGTCGTATAATATCCATCTTTCAGTAAAGAAATTCCTTCTTTAATTGTAGCTCCTGTTAAATTTGTACCTTCTAAATTTGCTCCTTTTAGATTAGTCCTTTTAAGGTTAGCTTTTTCTAAATCAGCTTGATATAAGCGAGCCCCATGTAGATTACATTCATATAGATTAGCATATCTTAATATGGCTCCTTCTAGGTTAGCTCCTTCTAAGTAAGCTCCTTCTAGATTAGACATAGATAGGTTAGCATTACGTAAATTTAAACCTTCTTTAACTAGTTTCTCTAAAGCTACTTTAACTTCTTGATCTTTAGGTGTATCTTCAGGTACTTCGACTTTATACATAGTATTTCCATTTATATTATAAATAGTTACCTTTTTCATCTTAGTTTACTCCTTTGGGTTCAAACGTTTAGGAAGCTTGCTGTAGAAGCAAGCTCCGCATGCCGTGGACATTGACTTTTAACCTAGCTCTTTCCAGGTCAAAATCTAGTTGCTTCTGCATCCACCATTCCGGTGGATTCTCCAAAATATACGACAACCGAATTGCAACTTCAGCTGTAATATCCTTGGTACCTCGCACGATACCTGTGATGATATGTGCGGGAATTTTGGACATGTATGAAAATTTCGTCGGTGCAATCCCGAGCGGAATCAAATACTCACGCTCTAGGTAACGACCGGGATGTTCCAACATTTTGGCCTCCATATTGTAGTTCAAACATTTTATTTAAGACTTTCTAAATCTAATTCATTAGCGATTTCCCCAAAAATCTTCTCCCAATATAATTTACCAAAAATAATAGATTCATTATCTAATAATAAAATATACACTTTTTTGATTACATCATTATCAAGTAATACTATACTAGTGCTATGCACAAGATTATATCCTTTGATTGATATATAGTCCTCAGGAGCTTTATACATCTTGTCTAAGATTAAACTAATATTTCTAGGCAATAACCCTAGTTTAACTTCAGTAAACTCTTTATTTCTAATAGAAATAATATAATTATTTCCTTTACTAGATAACCTTTCAAAATTTTTATTAACTAAATTTATCATATCTTCTGTAGTAAAACACTTCATCAGAGTCTTCCTTTAGTTAGTTCAGACTGTGTTTAGTTTAGGTTAAACCAAAGTTTAATCGCTTCTGTTTGATATGAATAGAACTTAGCAATCTGATTATCTCCAAGATTATTAATAATTGTTTTAAATTTTTCTTCGTTACCGAAGAAACATCCTCGTCTAAAATATAGACCTTGATTAGTATTAAAGACCTCTAGTGTTTCTTGCTCCGAACCGATATTGGTTACAGTGAAATACCCACCTTTTAGTAGGGTAATATCTTTTTTAATAGAAGCTCCTTCTAAGTTAGCTTCCTCTAGGTTAGCTCTTTCTATATTAGTTCCCTGTAAAAAAGCTCCTTTTAGATTAGCCCTGTAAAAACTAGCTCCTTCTAGTATAGCCCATGCTAGGTCAGCTCTTTCTAGATCAGCTCCTTCTAAGTAAGCTTCTGCTAGATTAGCTCCCTCCAGGTTAGCCCCTGCTAGGTTAGCTCTATAAAGGTTAGCTCCTGCTAGATTAGCTCCTGCTAGATTAGCTCCTTCTAGGTGAGTTCCTTCTAGGATAACTTCTATTAGATTAGCTCCTTTTAGACTCTTACCTTGTTTAACCAGATTTTCTACGGCTACTTTAATTTCTTGATCTTCTAGTGTATCTTCTGGTACTTCTACTTCGTAGAGAATAGTACCGTTGATATCATTAATAATTACCATTTTCATTTTAGTTTACTCCTTTGGGTTCAGACTTTATCTAAAAGTTAGATTTCAACTAATAATATTATAGCATAATCCACTAGAATATGTCAAGTTTTAGGATAAATTCTCGATAATATTCTGTACTATTTGTCTAGCTACACGCTGATAAGTCAAAGATTCATATTCTCCGGTAACATTTAATATCAACCCACCTTGGTCGTGTATTTTCTCATAAGCAGCTTTACCGTATTTGTAATATACGTACGAAGCTACGCCATTCTGTAGTACTAATAGTGGATGATCACGGTTGAATTTAATTATACCATTGATATTCTCTATATAAAATTTATGTGTATGACAATAGGTTAATAATTTATGCCAATTTTTGTTAGTGTAAAGATCTATACTCTCTATAAAAAGCGTAACATCTGATATATCTATATTTTTAATTTCTGCCGCAAATAGTGATTTTTCTTCATCTTTGCCTACTACGGAAATAAGTGATCTATTTATTGTATTTTTCTGCCTAAACTGCTTAGCTACGGTATAACCGGAATAAGAAAAATCTGAACGTAAACATGCTTTTAAGGCACCTAATCCGGCACCTTTAACTCCTGTTGTTACTATCTGTTTTAGTTTGAAAGATTTTAACTTAGGTAATTCAGACATGTAATTTTCTTCTGTTCAGACTATTGCCCCTAACAAAATTTAAATTTAGTATTTTTAATATTTTTCATTAATTCCTCTGCGTATGAATGGTATTCGCCAGCAGATAAATCAGCGCATAACCAAACACCTATAGTATATAGAGCTTTCGCGTAGTCACTTTCTGGAAAAATAATATCTTCTACTTCAGAAGTAGGTAGATCTAAGAAATGTAGTAAATAAAAAGTTTCATTATCTAAGTCTTTCATTTTATATAGAGTTAAAGAAGTATCTTCAACACATAGAGAAGCGATAATCATTTTAGTTCTCCTGTTTAAGTCCAAACTATTTAAATTTGTTTATGTTTAAGATAAGCTAATGATTTACAGCTAGTAACTTCTTGTAGATATATTCTATCTACATAATAATCGCATTTAGTTACTTTCCTCTATTAGTTCAGACGTTTAAGATACTAGAGAGATATTATCAATCTCGTTAATGATTTTATCTTCTGGCTTCTTCAACCAGACTTTAATCTCTTTAACTTGCTTCTGTAATTCGGTAATATCTACAACTAATTCTTGATCGGTCATGTTGGATAAGGCTCGTACTTGCCTATCTAAGATTAGTTTAGCTTCTTCTAACTTAATCTTTAAAGCTTTGGCTAAATCCTCGTTTAAATTCTTAGATTTAGACTTTAAAATCCTAAAAATAATATCTAGTTTAGATATAGCGTAACGCATAAGTTCTAGATAAGCTATCTTTTCGTTAAGCTTATTCATCTTAAACTTTAACATTTTAGTTTCTAATTCTAACCGCCAAGTACACCAATCGTTAATTATATCTGGTATAGTTGTTTTCTTAAAAGAAGCCTTGGTTTCTGGTACTTCCTCTTTCGTATTTAATTCACGTATAGTTACGTTAGTACGAAAGCCAACAGATTGAGTTAGATACTTCTCTAAACTCTTAAATTTAATTTGAACGTCTTTTTGTGGTATATCAGCTTTTAAACGTACAACAATACGTATAGGTTCTTTACCGCCAGCACCACCACCTTGATCACCAGCGTAAGCTATTTCCGGTAACCCTTGCATTTTTTCAATAAAGGTTTCTATATTAAAGTTAGGTGTTAAACCTGTGATAACTATCTGACGCTTAGGTACTTCAAAAGTATAATCCAATTTGAATTTAACCGAGCCAATACCTGTCTTAAAGTAAGATTTCATGTTAGCCGGAGTTTCAATAGGAACTGCGCCGTAAGAATAATTAAATTCTAGATTGTCTACACAATCACTCGCTACTACTTTTTTACCCTTTAAATTCTGTTTAATTAGTTTAATTAAACCTTTAGGATGAAAAGGAGGAATACGTGACATTACACCAACAGCAATACCATGTGATCCATTTAATAGGAGCAAAGGTAATAATGCTGGTAATATAACTGGTTCTTCATTATCGTTAAGATAATTAGGTACCATATCTGTTACGTTAATATAATCTTTTACTAGTAATGCTTGCTCACTAAAAGGTGAAAGTCTACATTCTGAATATCGATAATGTGCAGCGGGACTACAAAAATCCCCCCAATTACCACCTCCAGCAATAAGCCCCATTGGAATTTTACGTTTAATAACATTATTTTTATTATCTACTGCATTAGTAATGTTAACCATAGCGCCGTATAATGCCATATCTCCATGCGGATGGAGCCAAAATATACAATCTCCAACAGTTTTTGCTGATTTCTTAAAAGGTCCTTTAGATGCAAAGCCATTTTTATGCATAGACCATAAAATGCGACGTTGTACAGGTTTTAGACCATCTCTAAAATCAGGTAAAGCGCGTTCTTCAACTACATAGGAGCCATATGTAAATATTCTTTCTTTAGCATATTTATTCAACAATTGATCATCAAAAATTTCAGTGGTTTCTTTCGTCGTTCGTTTCTTACCACGAATACCCATAAATTTCTACTCCTTGCCTGGTTCGTATGGTTTTATTTTAATATTATCCCAAAGCTCTTTTGGATTATTATAATATTCTAAAGGATATCCTTTCGGATAATCGCATAGTTCATAACCTAAATCGTTTATAATATCGGAAAATACTGAAAATCCTTGAAACATACTTTCTGGATAAGGTTTGTGACCTTCATCATATTTACGACAAGCTTCTTGTAATCTAATTATAAATTCTTCGTCGGTCATGTTTGAAATCCTCTGGGTTAGTTCAAACTATTTACCGTTAGTAAGTTAACCTTAACAGAGAGGTGAAGATTATGCTTGAATTATCAAAGCTCTTTACTCTATCAGAATAATATCCTCTAGGATAATCTACTATTTCATAATCTAAATCTCCTATAAGAGCGTATTTCAGAACGCCAACGACCTGCCCGACCCGGACCAGGTGTCGACTGCCCGCGACTAGGTTGTATCAGCATGCGGGACAACTCTTAATTACTAATGTGTGCTGTCAGCGCCCGAAAGCTTTGGAAATCGTCAGCGGGCACATGATATGTATCCTCGTATTGTTGAGTTTTACTATAAATATATATAGTTACAGAAGACAGTGATGAGATCGATATCTCGATATCCCATCCTTTTTTGTGCCATTCTATCTGTAGTCCACCATCAGACATCAACATCAGGTGAGGAACAGGGACTGATTTTGTCAGAATAGATAAAAGTAAATTAAATACATAATATGCTATTTCTGGGCGTAATAGTTTGCCGTGATGGCCGTCCCAACCATCGTGTTCGTTAAGTAATTCACCGAGGTGCGCTATAATATCAGAAAATACTAAAAGCTCTTGAAACATACTTTCTGGATAAGGTCCATAGCATTCATCATATTTACGACAAATTTCTTGTAATCTAATTACAAATTCTTTATTAGTCATATTTTAAATCCTTTAGATTAGTTCATACTATTTACCGTTAGTAATTTAACCTCAATAGAAAGGTGAGGGTTATGCTTGAATTATCAAAAAAATATTGGTCAGATGATGTTAAAGTTAAACATAATGTGTTTCCTCCGGATTTCTTTAAAGGTTCCGCAGATAGTATAGCTCATGGTTTAAAAGCTAAATCTGACTCGTATTCTCAAGCGTCCAAACGTTTAAATTTCTATAAAAATCGTGCAGGTAAAAATTTGTCAGAAACAGACAAACAACGTTTGTCTGCTGCCGCAGATAAACTCAAGCAATTATACGGTAAATCTGAAGAAAACGCTTTCTATGCTATAGAGAACTATTTTAACTCTAAATAAATACATAAATAAATCCTACTATTATGGCTGATACAAATCCTACAGCTAATAGTTCTCTGTAGGATTGCGTATACCTAAACGCAATCATCACAACGATACAAGTCATTATACTAATAACAAATTCTCCTATAGTTAAAAACTTAATAATGTATAGTGTTGTAACAATAATAGGTATTAAAATTATATCTATTCTACTCATTAGTTTTCTCCATTGTCTTATCTTAAGTATAACATATATGAGATTAATAAGTAAAGAGGAGCCCTAGGGCTCCTCTTTTTTGTTTAAAGACCAAATCTTTCTTTGGCTAACTTTATGATCATTTTATTTAAACTAGTATCTTTAAATTTTTTTACATTATGCATTTTACCATTTTCGAATTTAAAATATATACCCCTATTAGTATTGTATATTTCTAAAATACCTGGATAACCTACATAAAGGTTATTAACACAAAAGTATCCATCCTTCAAAATTGAAACATCTCTTTTAATGATCGCATCATCTAGATTAGCATTATATATATTTGATGTAGTGCATTTACGTAAATCAGCTCCTCGTAGATTAGCTCCTCTTAAATCAGCTCTTACTAAACAAGCTCTCTTTAGATTAGCCCGATTTAAATTTGTATCAGTTAAATTTGCCCCATAAAAATTAGCACCTTCTAGATTAGCAAAAGCTAAATTAAGCCCACATAGATTAGCGTAACTTAAATCTATACCATTCTTGATCAACTGCTCAACCAGCAAGGGTACTTCTGCATCTAACTCTTTAGATGTATCTTCTGGAATTTCTTTATTATATATTATATTACCACGAATATCATTAATAATTACCGTTTTCATTTTAGTTTACTCCTTTGGGTTCAGACTAGTTATATTTGTGCTATTACACAGGTAGGTGTAATAAAAACTTTTTTACCAGCACTATCGGTATAGTTAAATACGTAGGTATGATCGAAACCAGTTGGAACAGTTTTAGTTACAGAGTTAAAAATCTCTACTCCTCCATTATAGCAGGTTATTGCATATGTAATAGGATCCTTAGGTTCATTATTTGATTTATAGTTAATAGCATACCAAATAAAATATATACTGAAGGCAATAAAAGTAGCACTAATTATAGTAATAGCTATTACTCCATTTACAATTCTTGGATGCATTTTAATTTTCCTACTAGTTCAAACGTTTAAATCAAAAACACTCTCACTGATATTTTATCTTCAGTTTTATTAGCGTGCCACAATTCATAGGTATTTTGTAAATCTAACCAATATTCTGCGGTTGTTTTAAAAGCTTTACCTAGTCTAATAGCTACGATTGGTGTAATTCTCACGTATTCATTTACTATTTCTGCCAACTTAGCTTTGGTTATTCCTAAGCCTTTAGCTACTTCAATATATGTTAAGTTATTCTTCTCAATATATTCTCGCTTCAATATTTCTCCTGGCGGTGTAGGTGTATTCATTAGTTTACCTTTCTTTTAGGCAAAATAAATAGGAGTACCCTAAGGGTACTCCTATTTACAGCCCATTAGATGTTGAAGTTCATACTTATTTAGTATAAAGCTTAGCTTTTACTTCTTTCTTAGGTTTTTCATCATCACCAACTACTGGCGCACCATTAAGAGCACAGCAGGCGTTACCAAATGTACGGAAATCACCTTTACCACAATATAATTTACGCCCTAAACTATCTAGTTCAAAGGTAGTTGATGCATACGGACAACGATGGCAACCAAAGCCGACACCATTTTTAGCTACACCGTAGCCAGCTACTTCGGGAGATTTTTCGTGCAGAGGCATTTCTGCATCACCTGCACATTTAATCTCCCAATCTCCGCAACTACCGGCTTTACGATCAATTTTATCAATTTTTACTAAAAGACATTTTATGCCATTAGCTTGGTTACATTCACCACAATTGTAATTACCTTTTGGATGAAAAGTTCGCGTATTACCCGTTACTGGGTCTGCGAATTTAAAATGACTAGCAAATCGATCGCGGTTATGTTGTTCATCGCGTTCTCGATCAGGTCCAACTTCTTTTGGTTGTTCAAACAAACCGTTCTTACTCCGAGGAGGATTAACGATTTTACGTACTAGTTCTTTCATAATATAGTATTCCTAAAAGTATAAATAATACTTAAATTAGGAATATACTACTTAATTTTACGAATATCACATATACCTGAATAAATTATTTCAGAATCCTTGTAAAATAGGTAATTACTGTGTAATTCTTCTTGGCATTTTTTACCTTCTGTATATGTAATTTTAGTCTCCACTATAGTGCAGTTACCTGGTATAACAGGATAATGACATAGTATAGAAATAAGTATGTAAACTGTATGCATATTAACTCCTTAACTAGTTCAAACTTATTTATTTAGTACTAGAGATTATATAATCTCTAGTACTAAAAATGGCTTATTTTTATTGAAATTCGGCCTTATCGTTAACGAATTCATATACGGTATCAAATTTTTGTACAGATACGCCATATTCTATTTGAATTACTTTATGCCCTTGAATAAGTTCTTTCATTAGAGCCTTAGCTTCATTTCTAGCCGTATTTAAATCGGAGAATACTTTAGAATCTCGGAATATCTCTTTTAGTGCTTGTTTACTACGTGGAGAAATATGTTCAGATTTTATTTCTATAGTTCTAAAAATATCTACGCATGGAACATAACCCACTACAAACCCATCACGAAACTCTCCGATAATAACGCCATTATTTGCACTCATTCTCTTTTCTCCGTTTAGAAGTTTAGCATCTGAGTTTTCATTCTACGTTTATTATACGTTCAAACTTATTTAATTTAGACTAAATCTAATCTTAGCTACTTCTATACATTGTAAGAGAAATTTAGTCCATTGCATCGCATCGTCGTGCTTATTCAATATAAAATATATAAATTTTTCTTCATTATACAATACTCGATATAATCTAAAATATAGACCTTGGTTAGTATTAAATATTTCTAAAGTGGATTGTTTTTCATCGGCATTAGTAATAATAAAATATCCATTAGGTAGTAATGTTATATTATTTTCTATTATAACTCCATCTAGAACTGTATGTTTAAGATTTGCATTATCTAAACTAGTAAAAATTATATCATTTCCTTGCATATTAGAGTTACTTAAATTTGCTCTATGTAGATTAGCTCCTCTAAAATCTGCTGCGTATAAATCTGCACCACTTAGATCTGCCTTGAATAAATCTGCTCCACGAAAATTAGTTCCACATAACTTAGCTTTTTGTAAATTAATTCCTTGAAGATTAGCTTTTACTAAATCAAATTTAGATAAATCGGCATAAGCTAAACTTTTACCTTCTTTAACTAATTGTTCTATAGTTTTTCTAATAGTTTTAGAATGACTAAATCTATTTGCAGATCTATCTATATCATGTAGAATGTTACCTTTGATGTCTTTAATTGTTACATTATTCATCTTAGTTACTCCTAGGGTTCAAACTTATTTTAACATATTCTAATAAAATATGTCAAGTTTTTCTAAATAAAAAGGAGGAATACTTAAGTATTCCTCCTGATTTTGTTAGTTACCGAAAACCCAATGATAGGGTTCCTTGATGCCTTTGTTGATGGCATAACTTGCGGCATCTTCCGCGGCTTGTGCAGCAGGCACAATATAGTGCCAAGTTGCCGTGGTCGCATCGACCACCTTATTTTTCGTTGCTTCAGCCGCACGGGAAATCAATCCCGGCTTATTGTTTTCGATCAACACCAGTTTGAGCTGGTTGAGATCTTCGATCTGCTTACGCAAATCGGTGATGTCGTTCTTGTCCACGAGAACGTAGGTCTCGTTGGGGACAAGGTGGATGTCTTGGGCCTTCACGGCACCGGTAGAGAGGACGGTCAGCGAGATCAACAGTACGATTACGCTCTTCATCTTGGTTCTCCTTAGTTAAGGTTAGATATTATCTCTTTACCTAATTATATTGTACCACATATTTTATGTGTGTCAAGTACTTTTTATTCAAACTATATTATTTAATTTTCTCCATCCATTGTTTTTGTGCCGCTCTCCAACCATCGAAATTACTTCCTGAAATAACACCAGCTATTTCTTCTAGTTTAATAATAGCAAATACGAAAGTTCTAGGAAGTTCAGCTCCCATATTCATATTACCTAGAGCCATAAGCATATCTGCAATTGCATGACCTTCTCGATGAAATTGTGATAAATCTGGATAATAATCCATATCAGGATTAAGAAATACGGCAGGCCAACTATATTTATTTTTGAATTCCATATTTTCAGACATGACAGTCTTCTCCTATTGGGTCCAGACGTTACCATACTTCCTTAAGTACTAAATTTTCTATATCATAGAGTTCTACATTATATAAATGAATATGATATGTTATCACCCACTGTAGTTCCTCATGATTTAAATTCGCATTAGTCAGATCAATTCTATCAAAGATACTTTGATTTTTAATCAATTTTGCTATAGCCACCTTAAATTCTGTGGATTTGGGTGTTTTATTAGGAATTTCCACGCGGTATTTTATAACACCATCAACATTTTTAATTTCTACGATTTTCATCTTGGTTCTCCTTTGGGTCCAGATATTTTTATTATAACTAGGATAATTCCTTAGTAAGAGTATCTATAAAATTTTGAGGAATATCTCTACAAAATTTCATAAGTTCAAGACCAGCTACAATAACTGCTTCAGCAGTTGTATAATCGTTATACGTATCATAAATTTTTCTAGCTGTATTAATATTAGCAACTAATTCGTCAAATTTTTCTCCGATAAGTATTTCTGATCTATAAGCCATGATTTTTACCTATCATTTAGGGTTCAGACATTTAAAAAGGATTAATATAATCTAATATCCTCCTAAACAAGCCGCGGTCGTCAGTTTTTTCTACTTTATTGTGTGTACTGGTTACGGTTAGTTCGGGTGTAGGTAAAACCATGATTGGCCCTGCCACTTTTGTATTAATTTTATCTTGTAAGTTAGAAATTGAGGTATTTAACTCCTTAATTTCTTGCTCCAATTTATCTACTTTAATAGTTTCCTCTTTAAGATGCGCATTAGCTAATGCTAACTCTTCCTTAAAGGGGTTTAATTTACTTTCATAATTATCTTCTCTAAAGAAGATTAAGGATGCTATAATAATTAACATAGTTAAACTAGTTAATATAAAACAATATATGATTATTGTCTTAATACGAGACAAAGTCTGAATTTTCATCGTACTCTCTTTCTCTTAGTTAGTTCAGACTTAGTTTAGTTCTTAAGAATAGACATTCCTCAATTTTGGTACTCGCACGAGCTATTATTCATTCACACGGATATATACGTACCCGTTCATTGATTCATTCGCAAGGTTTAGTACTATCTACATCCTGTATTCATTCACTCATTTTTGAACTATCAACATATTTGACTCATTCACGAGGTGTTGTATTATTACCTTTATTAATTCACTCTCATAGGATTTAACCATTTTATTGCATAGAATTCATTCCATCGGCAGTATACTTTTCACGATCTTGATTCATTCACGATACCTATTACTATCACGCTCTTTATTCATTCATTTTTTCTTGAACTATCATTCCGTTTGACTCATTCGATTTTCCTGTAACTATCGCGATCTTTGGTTCACTCTCGTCGTCTTTAACTATCCTCGCTATTAGCTCATTCGCGCTTCTTTGTACTTTCTGGATATGTTATTCATTCGTTCAAACTTTAGGTAGAAGTAGCTAACTAAGCTACTTCTACCTAACTGTATCTAGCGCAGTCGCGGCCTTTTGATTTCGTGGGAATGGTTCAAAATATCAATAGCAAATGGCTTAGGAGCCGGCTTCTTAAAATGCCACTCGTACCACTCCGCGTGTAAGTGACTCAAGAAAAGATGAACCGCGTAACGCATCGATCGACTATGAATGTGTCCAGGTGGCAACATCCCCTTCTTATAGAACTCGATCGCTTTGGTATCATCACCGAAATTCTTTTCAGTCAAGATACGTTCAGCTTGATCGGCATAATCTAGGTTAGCATTCTTTTCATTCTCATACTCCTTACGAATATGGTAAAACTTACCATATACATCATTAGCATGAGAAGCATTCTTTACGAAAGAATTACCAAGAATCCAACCGATACGCTTCAAGCTAGCATTCCATGGCCGCAAGGCCAGACGCTTAGCTAAAGCTACCCGAGAAATCTTTTCAAGTTCCTCGCCATCGGTTACGCTGTGCCAGATATTATGAGGCTTAAGATTGAGTTCGTTACAAGCCTTGATAATATCCTTGAATTGTAGTGGCCCTTTATGCTCTACCGTATCGTTGATCAACTTAGCCGCCTTTTCTCGGCTCAACCAAATTGACGTTGGATCCGAACCAGAAAACCGCCACAAAGCTCCTGCCGTTTGACATTTGGTAATGTCTACGTGTGCAAGATAACCCGCAGCGATAACTGGTCCGATACCGACGATAGAACGCATCCATTCGCCAATATATGTACCCATAGAAAATTTATCCAAGGCAAGCTTCAGCTGCTTCTCGATGGAAGTAAACTGATCCAAGAAGTGCGGAGCAATAGTATAAGGCTCTCCATTCTTTTCAGCCTGTGTAACCTGATTATTTGTACGAATACGATATTTTTGAATCGTATAATAAATAGCTACCAAATGTCGGGCTTCACTAGGGTGAAGATGACTAGCTCTGGTCTTGAGGTTTTTCGTTAGCTTTTCTACATCAGAGAATTCCGACAACGAAATATCATCATCTTCCTCCAAAATTGTATTCTGATCACCTGCCGTAAGGTCATCGATATTTTCTACTTTATCAACCAGAGAATCCTCGTCATAAGGCTTCTCTACACTTTCCTTAGTAGCTTTTGGTTGAGCTACTACTTTCTTTATGGGTTCTGGCTTATCTTCAACGGGAGTATCAAATACCTCCGTGCAAATATAACCCTTGCCCTTCTTGTATACATCGGGTGGATCAAAATATCCACGAGTATTATCTTCGAATAATACTTCTATTACGGTAGAAGAGGCGAAGACGATCGTACCACTTTTTGTTTGTTTATCGTTACCCTCTTTAATTACGAAGGTAAACTTTGACTGCAACTTGAAAACTTCCGTCACTTTGTACTCTCCTAGTTTGGTTAGTGCGGTTTAGGCTATTTTCTTGTTATTAGTTCAAACGTTTCACTTCTTAGCCTCTGGATAAACGATTATCCCAAATTCTCCTGCACCCATATGCTCTACTGCAATTCCTAATACTGTCCCATCAGTGAATTCCATTAACCAGTAATTAACTCCGCGTACGTTGACTTTTTTAATTGTCTTACCAATGAAGTCACTTTTCTTAGCTTCACGACTTTTAGACATATTAACCTCCTTTAAGTTCAAACGTTTTTATCCTCCAATATCTTTAGTGTACATAAAATATACTGTTCCTTTACTAGTAAGCATACTAGTAATTGAAAATGAATTAATATTATACTTCTTTCGCAAAATCTTGGTTAGCTTATTAACTTTAATATATTTATAACCTTTCGTGATTACATACTTAATTTTATTTCCGTCTTTAATTAAAGTTTTATAATTTGCGTATAAATAGCTCTCTATATATGCTGCAATCTCTTTAGCTTTAACTTTTTCATTGTCTACAAGATCTCGAAATTGCTCAGTAAATTCTTTACTTTCAGCTTCTAGATCAAATACATAATTTGATACTTGTTCCTGAACCTCAGGATTAATTAATCCATCCTTAAGTTCACTAATCGTCTTTTTCTCGGGTGTAACCGGGATTTCTTTGTGAGTTTTCTTAGACATCTTTATTCTCCTACGTTTAGTCTTGCGACTTACGGTTAGCTTTGATGCTCTTCTGACTAGTAGTATTAATTATCGTACCTTTACCTCGACGGGCAGCAGTTTTTGCTTTCTTTAAAGAATCTGCTTCCACTTCAATAGTAGATACAGTATCTTCTCCAACCTCTACAGTCCAAGTCGCCATAACTATTTACTCACTTACTGGGGTAGTTCAGACTTTGTTTAGTTATGAGATAGACATTCCTAAGCATTTGTACTATTAATCCTCTTTATTCATTCATTTTTCTTGAACTATCTCCAATTATGATTCATTCTACGGGTTTTGTATTATCTCCATTCGTGATTCATTTTGGCATCCTTGTACCCCCGGATCGCGTAATTCATTCTATCTTCTTTGTACTATCAGGTTTGTTAGTGCATTCTTGGTTATTAATACCTTTAGATTCCTTGATTCATTCGGACGTAATTATACTTTCTTTGTCCTTGATTTATTTCGCTAGTTTTGTTCTCTCCGCGCTCCTGATTCATTCCGGCTGGGTTGTATCCTCAACATACATGATTCATTCATGAACATTTGTACTCTTCACGCTCTTGATTCATTCGCACGAGCTGTTACTATCGCATTTCTTGATTCATTCCGGCGGAGTTATACTCTCAACATACATGATTCATTCACAGTAGATATAACTATCGCTGTCAATGGTTCATTCCGCGGATTGCTTACTATCCCCGATTTTGATTCATACTATATAATATTTTAACACATTTCTTTGTATATTGTCAAGTATTTCAGAGAAATAAATTAATTATTTCACAAATATTCAGACATTTTAGTTATAAGTTTCTAACCAAATATATTGAACACCTGTGTTAACTTTTTGAAGTTTTGTAATATCTTCTTGAATTTCTTCCAAAGACTCATATACTTTGTATTTAGGTACCCCAGCTTTTTCACAAGAATAACCACCATAAGCATGTTCACGAGATACCTTTTCATAAATCTTATATTGATACTTCGCGATGATATAAGCCATTGCTTTTCTCTTTTTAGGTTTAGACTTTGTTTAGTCATAAAACAAACATTCTTAAACGTTTGTACTCTCCCGTTCAATAATTCATTCTGAATCTTTGAAACTTTCACCCATATTAATTCATTCTTCTCGCCTGATACTTTCTCTTATTTTTATTCATTCGCGGCTTTTTGTACTATCCTACACGTTGATTCATTCTTCTTGCCTGATACTTTCTCGTATCTTTATTCATTCCGTCGGCGGGATACTTTCGTGGTTCTTGATTCACTCGTCAGAGATTGTACAATCGATTTTCTTTATTCATTCCTTCGGCGTGACATTTTCAAAGTATTTGATTCATTCTAGATCGTTTATACTTTATCAGATCGATATTTCATTCTAGCTCTCTTTGTACTTTCCAGGACTTTAATTCAAACGATTTAAGTTTCTTTTACATAAACCAATTCCGATGGTACAAATCTAGGGTTATATCCACGCCAAATTTTATAATTTTTTTGACTATTATGCTGAGCATATATTATGGCGGCATCTATAGAAGAAAATTGCGTATCTACGTAATTATAATCTGGAGTTTGAATCATATAAATATAATCTTCACTACTTCTCCAATTTTTCTCGAATTCCGCGAACTGCTCTTCAGTCCAACCCATTAGTTTATTTAAACCTTTATTACCCTCTAGTTTATAGGCTAACATCTTTGCTTGAATTTCTTCAACACTAAGTAGTATAATTCCGCAATGACTAATACTACAACTACCCAAACCAATAGGATTGAGTAGACTTAAAGTAGTGATATCGTCATATCCATCATTATCTACAACTAGAACAGGGTGATAATTACAATCTTCTACGATTGATCCGATTGGAAATTGCTTAGCACGGCGCCGACGTTTCCAATTAGATCTAAAATATTTAAATTTATAGTATATATGTCTTATATAATCGTTCAAAAACCTTTTACTAAACCACATGTTGGTCTCCTTTTGAGTTCAAACATTATTATGTCGCATCGTATGCGAGTAATGCTGTAAGATCACATAGAGATGTTATATCTGTTGTTTTATCACTAAGTTTTTCAATATCATAACTACGCTCTCCACTACATATAATTCCTGTATCAAGATCTCTTGGATAACGTCTAAATTCAGCAGCAAGTTCTTCAAGAAGAATAGCAGCATCTTCATGGGAGGCAACTGAAAATATTAAACCGTAAATCATGTTAAATATCCTTTTACTAGATTAAGTGTTCAGACTTTGTTTAGTTATAATTGACATTCGACATCTATGTTACTCTCGATAATATTGATTCATTCGTAGCCCTTTGTACTATCTTCATGCATAATTCATTCACAGCTCTTTGTACTATCTTCATGCATAATTCATTCAACCACGGTGTTACCCATCGGTCTTCATGACTCGTTCACAAAGCGTTGCACTCTCTCCGATCTTTACTCATTCTCCATCGAAATATACTCTTCGTCAGCTTTGATTCATTCCAAAGTTGTTATACTTTAACCTCCTTTGATTTATTCGCGCGTTATTATACTCTCTGCAACTTTGATTCATTCCACATCCAGTATACTTTTCGTACTCTTAATTCATTCCTGGACGATTATACCTTCTCTTCTCTTTATTTATACTATTTTACCATATTAAAATACTATTTGTCAAATATTTCAATAAATTCAGACACATATAATATATTGTTACTTCTTTTAGTTCAGACGTTTTTACAACTTATATGCTAATTTTGCAAATTCTAGAGCATGATTGAAGAAAGCTACAATATCTACTGTAGGTACAATATCGAAATGATTTTCATCTGTAATAAATCGCTGAAATTCCTCGTAATTTCCTAGGAAATTATGAAATCTAAAATATATACCGGCGTTCGTATCGAACATAGTAATTGAATCTGATACATCCGACTTATATAGAGTATGGTGGTACCCGCTGGGTCTAGTAAAAACTCCTGCTTTTAAGATAGTATTTTGAAAAATGGCCAATTCTAATCTAATTTGACAAAGACTTGCTCCAATCAAGATAGTTTCGAATAAGTTAGCGTCAGATAGATCTGCTTCTGATAGTTGTGCATTTTTTAAATTTACATTTTTTAAACAAGTACCTACAAGTTTAGCGGCATACAAGTTAGCCCCTTCTAGGTTGGCTTTATCTAAACATACATTAGTTAAATCTGCTCTTACTAGATTGGCTCCCTTCAGATTTATTCCGTAAAGGTTCTGATTTTTTAAATTTACTTTTTCTAGAGATAAACCTTTAGCTACTAGTTTTTCTAGAGCGATTTTTAAAGTATTAGTTGGATGAGTTTTATTAGGTACTTCTACATTATGAATAAAATCACCATGAATATCATTAATCGTTACGGTTTTCATCTTAACTCTCCTTCATTTAGGTTCAGACGTTATCATTCTTCGAATAGTACTCCTTCATCGTCGGTATTATTATCTTCTTCGTCAATATTATATGGACAAATTCCATCGAGACATTCTTCGTTATAATCAGGCATATATCTGGCTTCCTTTAGTTAGAAGGTCCAGACGTTTATTTTTTAGCCCACTCAATAAATTCTAGAGTCATATTTCTACAATATGTAATTAATTCGTTATTAGCATTAATCAGATCTTGTACCAAATATTCTACTTCAATATTACTTTTTCTATTTTTAATAGCTTCTCGGGAATTTAAAATATTAGTAACTAATTCGTCAAATTTATCTCCAGTATCGGTGTGCTTCATCTTAGTTTCTCCTATAATTAGGATAAAGATCTATAATATGTTCGATGTTAGTATTTTTACATAATTTAATTAGTCTAATTTCATACTGTTTAAGTTCTTTCATTAAATCTTCTGTATTTATATTGTTACTATTGTTGTCGTTAATCACTTCGGCTAAAAGAATGATATTAGTGATAATCGTATTAAACTGATGTAAAATATTCATGTCGTACATTACGTCACTCATTTTGATTCTCCTATTGGTTCAAACACTATTAATTTTTGGATCCAAAGTTAATGTTTATTGCGCCTTTAGTGATCCAATCAACAAAGGTTAGATCCATATTTCTACAAAATGTAATTAATTCACTTAGAGCGTAGATAAATTTATCCTCTAATTCATTATCTATTTCTACAGATACACTATCTTCTATAGCATTATTTATAGATATAATTTCATTAATTACAGAGTGTAGTTTAGAAAATGTTTCTTCCTTAGACATATTAAAACTTCTCTAAATAGTTCAGACGTTTTTATACTCAATTTATTCTTAGGTATGTTTTTCTATAATTGCATCATCAGGATTTAACCCTATTACAGGCAATATTTCACTCCTATAGTCGACTATAGAATCATCGCACGTAATAGAGATAACTATTACACTATAATAGGTATCTTCGTAATGAAGTTCAAAATCTAGGTTAATATGCATCTTATTCATTTTAAAGAATGATCGCATTTGTGCTATAAAATATACATTTTTATATGCAACTATAATTTCATAAATATGAAAAGTTAGTTCGTGAGTCGTAACTGTCATCTTAGTTCTCCTATTAGTTCAAACTAGTTTAATCTTTAGTTTCTAATATATTTTCAATATTACTATTTTTACATAATTGAATTAGTTTAATTTTTCCTTATCTAAGTTCTTCTTCTAAAAATTTTGTATCTTTATCTCTATCAAAATAAAATCCTATATCTTGAACAGTACCTATATCTTGAACAGTACCTATATCTTGAATAATATCAAAAATATTAATTAATAGATTATTAAGCCCTTCAATCGTATCTTCATCGGTCATCTTAGTTTCTCCTCAGTTAGGTTCAGACGTGTGTCATAGAGAATTAAGGTAATCGATTACCTCAGCTTTTGGTAGTTTATCCTTAACTGCTTGATAAAGCTCTTCCAGATGTAGATCTTCGTAGGTGCAATCATTATTGCGATTACTATACATTTTCTCATTATATTCTATAACTAAATCAAAATCAGTAAAATCATACTCATCTACAGATAGTGTTACATGAATATTATCGTCTATATATTCAAATAGACTAAAATCTTTACGTTCCCATTTAATCCTGTCTAGTTTAGTCTTCTCAATTAAGACATCAACCCACTCTTGTGGGATAGGGCCAACTGTATTCACGTTGATTATCCTTAGTTAGGTTCAGACTTTATTATTTTAAAATACATTCATCTTTCATTATACTATCAATCCTCTTGATTCATTCATCTTTCATTGTACTCTCTAGATTCTTGATTCATTCATCTTTCATTGTACTCTCTAGATTCTTGATTCATTCATCTCTCATTGTACTATCACCATTTCTGATTCATTCGTTCTGTTTAGCACTATCATTGATTTTTATTCATTTCAACTTGAAATTACTCCTAATCTCCTTTATCGATTCATTTCTAACTATATTTTAACACATTTCTTTATATATTGTCAAGTATTTCATGAAAAATAAACTAATTAAATGTATTATTTAAATAACGTGGGTTGAACCCAAGAGAAATTTTTAGTCATTTTTATTACATTTTTGTTCGGGATATATTTAATATTCTACGGAGTTACTGTCGAACAAAAACTAGTAAAATTACCCACTCGCAAATATCGGTGCACCTAAACTGTCTAAAAAAGGTAAACCACCGGTACTCAAATCGTAAGCGGTGTAACCTTTGTTGTACAACCACAAGGCTTGGAGAACTAAATCAACATTACCACTGGGCTTGTTTGGCTTACCGTACAGCATTAACAGTTGGTGGTGGATGTTAGTAATTACCGTAAGAACACTAGAAGGGTAAAGCTTAGAACAATTTGTGGTCACTACAAATCTCCAAAAAACTAAAACTGGGGCGAATGTAAACGTAAATAAACATCTTCACAAATATTTATATCAGGAGGAAGAACACTCTTAGTAAAGATATAAGGGGAGCATATATCTAAATCGGAAGGAAAAGGGTTGAACCGGGTAGGAGATTTAATAACGTAATTATTTAGATAACGCAACGTGCGTAATTTCCCACTGACTACCCGACCGAAATTCATTAACTCTACTTTACCGTACGAACGATACCACTCGTATATAATCATATCTCGTGTAGGTGAAGCTGTGGAAGAGTATAAGCACGTTAGGTTAATTTTCATACAATATAATAAGTAACGATCTAGAGTAGTGGCGAGGGGTTTAGAATAAACAAACTGTTTGGGGAGTAACCTAGAGATTTCACTAGCTGTGGATTTAGAGGACAATACGTGGTAATGAATATCATAACCACGCTCGGGGTAATAACGTATATCGGGGAATAGTAATAAGGGAGATTTACTTTCTAGAGTAAGTAGCTTACGACGGATTATGGTAGGGAACTTCTGTGGTTTTAAGTAACACCCACCGATAATAGTGGAGCAATAGTCGTTGTAATCTATATGACGAGTTAGTTGGTTAGATAAATGTAAGGCGTAACGCATTCTACAAGTTGGACAACTGCGTATGTCATTACATGTAATTACAGTGCAGAAAGGTAGATCAAGTTGGCAGTACCTAGCTTGAATCTTTTTCAGTCCAATATATGCTGCTACGGTAATTTCACTATTCATATTATGTACTCTAAAAGGCTGTCAGAATATTAAAGAGGTGATTTTTACTAGTTTTTGTTCGGGAAATATCTAGTTACAATCGGAATTAACTCCGTATAAAAATACTGTAAAAATGGTTAAAATATTATTCATGTGTTATTATACTTATTATAAGTATATATAAGTATATTATATATTTAAGTTAACTATTAGCACTTATATTATCTATATTATCTATTATACTATTAGTTTATAATGAATTATCTAAATATTCTAGGTATTCTGTTTATAGTGTAGGAGATAGATAAACCCACTTGATAAAAATTTCATAGATTTTAGTTAAACCAGCATATATTCATCCATATATAGCTTAGTTGGGATTATCTTTTGAATTATCAGTAGCATATTAAAATAATCTTTTGCACCTAACTTATTTAATAAACAAACATAAATATATCTTCGAAATTGTTAACCTAAGTTTCCATAGACTTAGGTATACAGTTTTGAACTTAAGTTTCCATAGACTTAGGTATACAGTTTTGAACCTAAGTTAGTGCATATTTGAGTTCAATATATTACTAAATACTATAATATTTACCGGGACTAAGAAGCGTATACGTTAGTCCACTGTAAATATAGGTGTAATCTTAAACTGGATCATATTATGCCAGAGTATGAGTTTAGAGAATTTCCTTTAAAAAATTCTACTAAAAATATTTTTAATCTCCGCTGTCCATTAGTGAAATTAAATGACGAGGGTTCTCGTCTGCTTTTTGTTATAGATAAAAATGAGTATGAGGATATTACCAATAAAATGGTGATGTCAGGTAGTAAAGGTACTACTCTAGAAAATATGATCGCGTACTCCTGTAAGAGTACGCATTCTCTTCTAAAAGAATACCTATTAGTTAATTTCTCGGAATATTCTACTGATCTTAATGAAGATCAGAATGCCGGTAATATTTTTAAAACGAGAATAGAAGATATTATTAAAGACTATGATCCTGACATTATAATTTTTATGGGACATGAACCACTTAAATATTTTGAACCACAATTCGATGTAATAAAAGACTACGGTAGGTTAACTAAGTTAAGTAAGAAGATTAACGGTAAATTTTATAAATTTATTTTATCCTTTTCTATGGATATCTTCGGTACGACTGATCCTAAATATTTCGGTATGTATCCACATTTAGCCGGATTTGGTTGTGAACACATAACTACAGCTATTAATCTAAAAAATTCTTATAATCTTCAAACTATAATAGACGAAGAAGCTAATAATATAGTAGAAGTCGATACTCTGGCTAAATTTAAGAGTTTTTATAGGAAGTTAGATAAATCTCCAATCGTAGTTATTGACACGGAAACCTCTAGTTTAAATCGGTTAAATAATACTCTACTTAGTATACAATTTTATTTATCTACAAATAAAATTACATATTTTTTACCTTACCTACATAAGGATTCTCCTTTTAATGGTAAAGAGATTGAGTATATTCGCCGGAAATTGGTTAATTATTTTGAATCTAACACAACAGCTAAATATCATGTTTATCATAACGCTAAGTTCGATCTAATTCGATTACGAGTTTCTTTGGGAGTTAGATTTTTTACTACACGCGTATTTGATAATATGGCGGGGCTACATGCTTTAGATGAAAATCGTAAATTCTTAGTTAAATTGCCTAGAGTAGATGGTAAACGCTATTCTGGTTACTCCTTAGAGTTAGTAGAACACCAATTTGGCTACTCTCGGCCGAAATTAGCTACTAACAAAGAAAATCGGGCGAGTATTGCTACTCGCCCGTTAAAAGAGGCGGTTAAATATGCGTCTATTGATGTTATTTCAACTTACCATATCCATTTATGTCTGATACAAGAAGCTAGAAAAAGAGGAATATTATATAAGAAATTTATGAAACTTGTCTGCGAGCAGCAGAGTGATTTAATTCATACTCTCACTGATATTGAAGTAAATGGTACTCCGATAGATCGTGAATATTTATTCACTTCTCGGGCTAAAACTGCCCCTATAGGCAAATTAATCGTTGAGCAATTAGAACAATTTCGGCAGTTTGATAGTGTTAAACAGGCTAATGCTTTATTGGTTAAACAGCAACGAGTACCTAGTCGTAGCTTATACGGAGGGGATACTTGGATATTTAACCCAAATAAACCGGCACATCGGGATATTCTATTTTTTCAAGTATTAAAATTACCCGCTTTAAGTGAGGGTAAGAATAAAAAAGGTCGGACGGATAAGAAATTTCAAGAACATTATAAGAGTGTAGCTGAAGTAGCCCATTTTACTAAATACCAACAATCAACCAAACTGTATAACACTTATATCAAAGGTATTTGGAAGACCCTGATAAAAAGCGAAGATGCTAAAATAGATGGTAAATTTCGAGCTTCCTATCAATTCACTGGGATTCTAACAGGTAGGCTTGGTGCGTCTGACGGGCTACATCAAATTCCATCTAGAGGCTCATTCGCTAAATATATTAAACGGCAGTTTATTGCCGAACGTCTACAAATGCTGATTGAATTTGATTTTTCTGCTCACGAAACCAGAATTTGGGGTAATATTAGTGGAGATCGGAAGTTAAGTGACACTTTCCGTAAAGGTTTACGTGCTCGGCAGAAATTGAGAACTATTAGGAATAATATAAAACTAAAAGTGATTCAAGAATTTAAGCGTATAGTGGAGCGTGATGGAGATATTCATAAGTTGAATTTTTGTGTTACTGGTGATACTCTTATCCCTACATCTAAGGGTTTATTAAGGATAGATGAGATAACTAATGGAAATAGTGTAAAGAAAAAGATAGATCTTGAAGTAGGGGGAAGATTTTCCCCACACAGAGCCACATATTGGAAATATTCTGGGATATCTCCAGTTTTGCATATTAAAACGCAATTAGGAAATCTTATAAAAGTTACGGAAGATCACAAGATTCTTACATTTGATACTGACACTGGGACTACTACGTGGAAAAAAGCTAAAGATTGTAATAGAGGTGATATATTAATTATAAATAATAATCAACCTACAAGGCAGGATCCTCTTCCAATACATTTAGAAAAAACTTGTTTTCATTATAATTCTAAAGAATTAGAAGCTCCTAAATTTATGACACCAGATTTTGCTTTCTTACTCGGATTAATAATTTCTGAGGCTAGTATAACTCAATCAAAAAATATATCACAAATAATGTTTGTAAATTCTGATTTAGCTTTAATAAATAAATTTAATTCTTTAATAAAAGAAATATTTAATATTGATTGTGGTAAAATTAGACTAGTTGGAACAAAAAATCAAAAAATTACAATTTGTGGAACAAACACAAAATATACAAAAGATATGTATAGCATAAGTGTGGTTTCAAAACAACTTGTAGAATGGTTAGAAATTTTAGGAGTTTATGTTAAAAAAAGAAAATATAATAAAACTCCCAGTCATTTTAAAAGAATCCCCTGGTCTATATTACAAGCAGATGAAAAATCTCAGTTAGCTTTTATGGCAGCATATTTAGAAGGTGATGGTGGTATATCAAATGAGAGTGGTATATTAAGTTGGTTTTCTGTTAGTAAAAAACTACTTAATGAATTTCAAATTATGCTAAATTCTCATGGAGCTTCCCCTTATTACTCAGAACAAAAAACATGTAATAAAATTTCTTTGAATAGAGAAGATTCAAAAAATATATGGCATAAATTGAAAGAGTTTATGATAACAAAAAAACTATATAATATATACGAATCATCTAGAGGAGGTATTCCTCTAATGTTTTGGAAAAATTTAATTAAAGAAAGAAAGATTATTGTAAATGGGGTTAATTGTAGTTTTATAGATGATTCAGGAAAAATTACTAATATTATATCTAGATTTAGATCAATACCGTCTAGTATGGAAAATCTACCTAAAAATTGTAAATGGGAAGGACTAGACTATTTTTTAAATAACCTTAAAACTATAAGTAAAATTGGGTGGGAAAAACTAATTCGACTTAAAAATCAAAATTATACTTATACTAAAATTATAAGTATCACGAAAGGTAAATCTGAAAAAGTGTATGATTTAAGTATTGAAAGAAAAAGTGATCCTAGTTTTATTGCTAATGGATTAGTAGTTCATAATTCATTTTTTTATAATAGAGCACCCAAAGATAAAACTGAACGAAATTCCGTAAAATCTATTGTCTTTGGAGTTACATATTCTAAAGGAAAAAGTTCTTTAGCTATAGAATTAAGAAATGCTGCCGTACCACCAATTAAAGAAGAATTAAATAAAAAAGTAAAAGAACTTAAAGAATTAAAAGCTAAACGTATTAATAATACAGAAGATATAGAAAAAGAAATTAAAGAATTAAAAATTAAATATAAAGAAGCGATGGATAGTACAACAGAAGAAGCTGCACAAGCTTTAATTAGCTTACTATTCGAAAAATTTAAAAAAGGTGGAGATTATCTTAATAACACTAAAACTTTCGTTAGAGAAAACTGTAAAATAGTTTCTAAGTTAGGTCGAGTTAGACATTTATATGGTGTTTTACACAATGATCGTGGAGTTCAAGCCGGGGCTGATCGCCGTGCTTCAAATAGTGATATTCAGGGATTCGGCTCAGATTTAGGTATGCAAGCGGCTAGGCAAATGAAGTTAATGTGTTGGCATTTCTTTATTAAGCATGGGATTAATTTCTCTTATCAGCACACTAATACTATTCATGATAGTAACAAGGGTACCGCTAGTGTATTAGATATTCCGATGGCAGCCTACCTGTTAGAACACTCTATGACGACACGTATTCATAAGAAAACTCGGGAAGTATTTGGTTTTCAAGGTTTAGTCGACTACGAAGTAGAAGGTGATATTGGCCCAGCTCAATCAGATATGCATAAATGGGATTTTTCAGTAAATAATGATGATACCGCTAATGCCACCCTAGATAATCCCAAGGATGGTGGTTTAGGATTAATTCCCATTATGCAACGTTCGTTAACATGGCAAAATGAAAACCTAAAGTACAATCTTAACGTAGAAAAGTTAATGAAAATATTTGAGTATAACTGTAAAGTAATAGATAAGATTCGGCGTAAAGAACTCCAGAAAGCAATACTAGACGACAAACCTACAGAATATATGTATATCAATGAAGATAACGCGCGTGAACTTGGGTACAAATTCGCCTGTGATTATAATGAAAGATTAAGTATATGAGTATGATTAAAATAAACTATGATGCTATAACATTAGCAATTGCCTATGTATTACCCTATGGCCAAAATGTGTATTTAATAAGTCGTGTAGCTTTTAGTAAAGAAGAGAATGATAAATATCCATATATTAATTGGGAGAATGGCCAACTCCAACTTAGTATGGAAATCAGAGATAATATATTTACTTATTTTGATAACTTTATCTTTTCATTAGATCCACGCACTAATGCTTATAAACATATAATATATCGATTATATTGTAGTATTACGGTACCACCATTTGAAAAAATGACTACTGATAGCAAATATCTAGACAAATATCTTCATGAGTTTGATGGCTACCCTATAATTAGAGCTTGTTACAAAGGGTTTCCAAAACAACTATAGAGGAATAAACGATGATAACAATAAATGCTAAACAATTAGTTGCTGACTTACGACGTTTAACTTCTTTAGTTGATTCTGATGCATTAGTTTCCTTCAAGTCTGATAAAAAAGGACAGAATTTACAAATATCAATTACTACTGAAAATTATAATATAACTAAGATACTAAAATGTGTCGTAGACGAATCTATAGAATTTGCTTTACTTAAAGATATAGCATTAAAATCCTTTGCTTCTAACCAAGATTTAAATTTAAATTTAAATAACTCAGAATTACATTTTGTACATGGTAATACGACTCACAAAGGTAAACTAGTAACTTCTAGTTATGATCCACCTAAAGAAATAGGTAATGAAATATCTAAGGTAAAAATACCTCCAGCCATATATGGAACAATATTTCGTATCTTACCTAAGATATCCTTGAAACCACAATATTCTGATGTTGAAGAATTAATAGTTTTAATCCGTGGTACTAAAAAAAGCTTTACTGCGGTAATTACAGATAATTTTCATGCTTCTATGTTAGAGCATCCTTTAGATAATTCTTTTGACTTTTCCTTAGATATACCTGTAACCTATGGTTCTCTCATATATTCCCTGTTAGGCGAAGATGAGAATTTTGTTTGTAATGTTAGTGATTCTCATCTTTCTATTATAAGCCCATCTATGCGCTTAGTATTACCGCAAGTAGGAACTTATATTTCGGATTATGATACCATTATCAACAATTTCACTTCTTTTGAAACTAAAGAATATATTAAATTCGAAGCTGAAGATCTTAAGCGAATATTTAAGAATATAAAAGCTATCGATGAACAAGAGAGTACCGAAATTACATTAAAGATTAAATCTAACGAGCTTCAGGTAATATGTAAATCTAAATATGGCGAGATATCAGATTCAATTAAGATCAGCAAGACTAGTAAAAAATACAAAATTATCGTAGATAAATCTATAACTGATATTATTCAAAGATTAGAAGGATCTTGTAGTTTAGAAATAAACCCTACTTCTAATTTCTTAATATTTAGGGTTAGTAGTGATAAATACAAATTATCTTATTTATCTGTGGTGTTATAATTATGGAAATATCAAAGTCATTACCCGATAGCATTTCAAATGAAATAAAACTTTGCTTTACAAAGATGAATGATCTTAGAGATCTATTTAATAAATTTGGTGATTATAGATTCATTCATCTAAATTCTTTACGTTCTTTTGATCTACCAACATCTTTTCCAACAGTAATTTATTTGAAAATCAAGCGTCCTATTAGTGCTACAGATATAACTACAGATGGTAAAATATATGATTTCGGTAATGGTAAAGTTTATACGTTATTTTCTAGTGGTATAGTTTTTGGTTATTTATTTGAATTTCCTAAACTAAAAATTTCTATTAGAGAAAATTCATTAATAGTAACTAATATACAGTATGATCCTATAAATATAGATAAAGTTGAACTTATCTTAAAAAATTCTACTTTTTCTATATATAAGAGTAATAGTATAATATTAATTATACTTAATAGATATGAGTATATTTCATTTAAACGATCTAGAATTAAAAAAGAAGAAAGTATTTGATAATGGTAGATTTATTTTCACAGGCGATAAAAAAGGACAAACGTTTAATAAAACTCAAAAAAATGATTTCTGCTGGAGCTTTTGCTATAGATACAGAAAGACACATTTTAGAATTAAAGACTATGCTAACTACGCGAAAAATTCGTCGCCTTCAGTATAAAGACGTGGTATCTCATCAACAAAAATATATTATCGAAGCGGCTTTACAGAATCAGGCTAGTCGCTCACGTAGCGTAGAAATTAAGACTGAATGTAATAAAATTACCATGACTCTATCTAATACTCTTAGAGATTTATCTAATTATTTAAAAGTTAAGTATAAACATCTTATGATTACTAGTGGATATAAAAATGTTTCATCGCAAAAAGAAGCTATAAATACTAGTTTTATTTTTATACAGCGACATATAGATAGAATTAATATTGTGGAAAAAATTTGTGACATGTTAATAGAAGATATTGATAAGAGTGGATTTTTAATTAAAGCTTTAATTGACGTATTAAGTATTAATGTTAGAGGGAAATTTGATGTTTAAATAAAAAGAGAGCGAAAAATGTTAATAAGATTCTTACTAAGATTATTACGTAGCAAAGAATCTCATAGTTATTTTAATATTAGAATTAATGATAAAGTAAATATTACCATACGTAATGATCATGATATACGATTTAAGGTTAAAATTCCACTTAATACCAGCAATGGTGCGCAACTATATATTTTCAAATTATAGGAGTTTGTTTATGACACAGCGTAATCATATTATTATTGGTGATAGCAATAAATCTGAGGTAGAACCTGTAAAAGTAGAAGATATACTTGACGATAAGGATGTGCGTAAAATCAAGGATAATTCAGACGTTACAATTAAAAAAGTAGAAAGGTCATAATATGAGCGACACAGTATACGTTACTATTTCTGGCCTGTCAGGTTCGGGCAAGAGTGCGATAGCTGAACAAGTAGAAATTGCTTTAAAATCTCTTGGACTTAATGTATATTGGGAAAATTCTACCCAAGAAAAGAATATGACTACTACTGAAACTAATATAAACTTACTACGAGGATATAAACCTAAAGTGATTATCCGTGAGATTCAATTACCTAGGGTAGAGTCTAATCTAGATAACTTAGATTTACGTAAAGATTTTGTATTTATCTGATATGAGAATATAGTCAAATGTTAAAGGTAAGATTATAAATGACAATATTTGTTAAGGATAGAGTATATATTCCTAGTGAATTAGTTAAACCTACTCTATTACAAAAATATTATGAGTTCACAATTAAGAATTTCGATCAAACAGTTACTTTAATAAAGCTATGGTCAGAAGAAATAATAAAAGGTAAGACATATATAGTCTTACCTTCTGGTGATTTAGAACGCATAGAAAGAACTCTAAAGATAGATCTTAGTGATTACGAAGATAAACGTAAAATTGTACCTATGAAACACGGACTAAAATGGACCGGTGAACTCCACACTGGTCAATTAGTTGATAATATTCAAACAGCTAATCAGCAGAAAATAGTTGATGAGTGGATGAAGACTAAGAGTGGAGTTATCTTAGCTAAAGCTCGTACGGGTAAGAGTTATATAGCTACTAATATTATCTGTACATTAGGATTACGTACGCTAATTATTGCTCATCAAACTGAGATCTTAAAAGAATTTATTAAAGCTTTTCGTAGTTCAACTAACTTACGTAAACTACGTAAAGAAACTGGTAAATCTATAGTTAAAATCGTAACTAAGTTAGATGATATTTTCGATTTAGATGTAGCATTGATTACTTATCAGAAATTTATCCGCGAAGACGGACCAGAAAAGATTAAAAAGTATCTAAAGAATTTTTCGGTTTTAGGCTGCGATGAGTTACATCGTGGAAGTGCGTCCGCGTATGGGTTGGTCCTTAACAGGATTCAATCTAGGCATAAGTTAGGGCTAACTGCAACTAATTCACGTAAAGATGGTAAGTACCCAATAATAGAAGCTATAATGGGACCAGTAACGGCGGAATCTCAAGATTCTTCTCTTATTCCTCATATTGAGTTATGTGAAACCAACCTAAAGCCTAAATATAACTACAAGAATTGGACTAACGGTATTAAATGGTTAGGTTCTAATAAAGAACGTAATGTAATGATAGTAAAGAGTGTATTCGAAAAGTTGCGTAACGGACATACTGGAGTAATGATTCCAGTATCACATCTAGAGCATATGAAAACTCTAGTTACTATGTTGAATAAACAGGCAGCCTTTAATGAAAAGAATAAAGGAGAAAAATGGACTAAAGATGGCCATGCATTCTCTATAGGTTTCCATGGAAAAAGTAACCGTGAGGTTATTAAACGAGATGTAAATAAGGGTAATCACAAAGTTATCGTAGGTATTGGTAAATTAATTCAAGAAGGTATAACTTTCCCTCTAATATCTCACATAGAGTTAGTTATACCAATGTCAGCGACTAATACAATTAAAGAGGGGGGTCCGGCAGCCTACCAACAGATCTATAGAGCCTGCACACCGCTTAAGGGCAAGAAGCCTACGGTTAGAATTTATGTAGATAAGATGGGCGCATCTATAGGTTCTTTTCGCCGATTATTTAAGTCGGAAATAGAAAAGCGATTAGAACAACCATTTAAGCAACAGTATCCGATTAGGTATAGTATGAGCGATAAAGATATTACACGTTGTCGACAATTAGTAGATAATACTATAGATAGTTATCTACTATCTTCCACAAAGAAGACCGGAGGTAGATTTTGAAAAATAAACCTACCTTAAATAGAAAAGGCTTATTATTAGCTAAGAATTGTGGTGCTCCAACTAATATACTAAATAAATATGATATAAATAAAGAACTTAAATCTATTACTTCTATCAAGTATAAAAATAAAACTATATCCGTTAAGCAACAATTAAATTTCTTTAATTCTACTCTAGAATCACCTTTAGATAATAATTATATCTGTGTAATAGTGTGTAATGAAACTCCAATAAAAGCACAGAGATTAGCATATTCCATTTTCTTAAATGCGATTGAAGATAATCTTGATCACACATCCTTAACTAAAAATTTGCCTTTATGGTATACTATTCAAGGTGGTTATAAAAATCCATTATTAGAAGATGAACATTTTAAACTAAAAGTAGGTAATCCTGCTTTACTAGTAATAGATTGTTTATTCGATAATTCTACAGATATAAAAGTTGAAAAAGTAGTTGACATACTTCGTGTTCACTCTGCAATCCCAAGGATATTACTATTATGTTGTCAGGTAGATTTGTTTTTAGTTACTCTGCAAAAGTTGTACGCAAATATCAATCGTATAATTTATCTCGACAATCAGAGACTGGTTAATATTTAAAAGGAATTAGTAATGACTAGGAAGACTATTGAATTATACGCGAAGAGAGTATTTAAGAAAGAATTAGATCGGCTAGCAAATAATTATAATCTGGCCTTAATCAGAACGCGTACGGCTAAGCGGATAGATGATTATCTACTTCGTAGTGATTCTCCCTACGAGATATTGGATTTTAACATTGAAAAACTATCTCTAGATGAAGACTTAAATATATTAAATTTTAATATGACTTTGACTAAAGTAGTACGAAATAGTGAAATAGTTAATTATTTCTAAAAACTTGACATTTTGTAGTTAAATATGTTAAAATAAAGTTGAACTAAAGGAGACCTAAGATGAAAACCGTAACGATTAATGATATCAGAGGTAATGTACTAAACAGCGTAGAAATTTCTGATGATACACCTAAAGATCAAGAAATTAAAGTAGCTTTAGAGAAGTCAGTTCATCTAAGAATTAATCTACAAGGAGCTGACCTAGAAGGGAATGATCTAGCAGGAGCTAATCTATGGGGAGCTGACCTACTAGAGGCTAATTTGAGAGAGGCTAACCTACGGGGAGCTAATCTAAGCGGAGCTGACCTACGAAAAGCTAACCTTAAAAAGACTTTTCTAAAAGGAACAGATTTAGAAGGAGCTAATCTAGAAAGAGCTATTATTAAAAAAGATATTCTTTTATTAAAAGATGGATATTTCACCGTAACCAATATCGGTTCGGAACAGGGTACACTAGAAGTCTTTAACACTAATCGAGGTTTATATTTTAGACGCTGGTGTTTCTTCGGTAACGAAGCGAAATTTAAAGCCGAGATTATAGATACACATAGAGATAACCGGATTGCGAAGCTATATCTACATATGATAGCGGGGGCTAAACTTAGGTTTAATAGTTAATGTCGTTTGAACTAAAGGAGACCTAAGATGAAAATCGTAGAAATTAAAGATATCAGAGGTAATCTACTAAATAATGTAGAAATTCCCGATGACACATCTAAAGATCAGGAAGTTAAGGTAGCTTTGGAGAAGTTAGTCCGACTAGAGGCTTACCTACGAAGAGCTAACCTAGAAGGAGCTAACCTAGAAGGAGCTAACCTAAGAGAAATTTTCCTACGAGAAGCTAATCTAAAATTGGCTAACCTATATAAAGCTGATCTACGAAAAGCTATCCTACAAAAAGCTAATCTAGAAGGAGCTAATCTAAAAGGAGCTAATCTAGAAGGAGCTAACCTAGAAAGAGTTAACTTACGAGGAGCTGATCTAAAAGAAGCTAATCTAAAAGGAGCCACCTTAATAGGAGCTAATCTAAAAGAAGTTAACTTAAAATGGGTTAATCTAGAAGGAGCTATAATTAAAGAAGGAATATCTCTACTAAAAGATGGGTATTTCACCGTAACCAATATCGGTTCGGAACAAAGTACACTAGAAATCTTTAATACTAACCAAGGTTTGTATTTTAGACGAGATTATTTCTTCGGTAATGAAGAAATATTCAAAGCCCTAGTTACAAATAAATATGGGGATAGTCAGATTGCGAAGATGTATCTATTAACTATAGAACTAGCTAAACTAAGGTTTAACCTAAACTAAACACAGTCTGAACCCTAACTAACTGGAGACTTAAGATGAAAACTATAGAAATTAAAGATATCAGAGGTAATCTACTATATAGTATAAAAATTCCCGATAATACTCCTGAAGATCAAGAAATTAAGGTAGCTTTGGAAAAATTAGTCTATCTAAGAGTTAATCTAGACAGAGCTGACCTAGAAGGGATTGATCTAGCAGGAGCTAATCTAAAAGGAGTTGACTTACGAGAAGCTCATCTAAAAGGAGCTAATCTACTAGGAACTAATCTACGAAACGCTAGACTACTAGGAACTAATCTACAAGGAGCTAATCTACAAGGAGCTTGCCTAACAGGAGCTAGTCTTTATAGATCTAACCTAGAAAGAGCTAATCTACGAGGAGTTGATCTAGAAGAAGCTTACTTACGGGAAGCTAACTTTTATAAAGCTGAACTAAAAGGAGCTAACCTAATAGGAGTTGACTTATTATGTACTAACTTAGAAAGAGCTAACTTAGAAGAAGCTACAATCAAAGAAGGTATTACTTTACTGAAAGATGGGTATTTCACCGTAACTAATATCGGTTTGGAACAAGGTACACTAGAAGTTTTTAACACCAAAGTTGGTTTATATTTTAAACAAGATTGTTTTTTTGGTAACGAAGCGGAGTTTACAGCCGCGATTACCGATAAACATGGAGATAATCAAATTGCTAAAATGTATCTATTAACTATAGAACTAGCCAAACTTAGGTTTAACCTAAACTAAACACAGTCTGAACTAATACTAGGAGATTAAAATGCCTTTTATACCGATCACGACTGAACAGTATGAGAGAGCTATTTCAGAAGTTAAAAAAGTACGACGAGTACAGGCTAAAAGAGTGTGCATTTATGTTAATAATTTAGGTATTACAAACATAACTTTATATTTAGATAATAACATACATATATCATTTTCAAGTTCTGTTTTAACAGAATGGAAAGAACTAACTAGTAAGCAACTGGAAACTATTCATTTATCGGCAACTGAAGATGCTTTGGCCGTCGATGATAGTGATGTACATATTTCCATTGCTGGGCTATTAAGGGATATATTTACTAGTGTAGTTACGATTACATAGAACGTTTGAACTAAATGTAGGAGATTTCTATGTTTTTTGTGAATGAGTTAATTCAAACGAAGAATGGACACAAAGGTAAAGTTATTTATACAGATTTCATTGAAAATGAAGACGATAAACCACTAATAGTGGTGCTTATCTATGATTTAAGTATAGAAGATACATATATGGGTAAAAATACCTTGCTTTTCTATTCTCAAGATGGAAATTTAATTAGTGATTTACCTGACGATGATGATCTAGACTTGATTGTACCTGAACAAGTTTTTCATAATTTTATAAAGGAAAAACTTAGTACTCAAATTTGCATATAAATGTTTGAACTAAAAGTAAAAACGGAGTAAAGTTATGCCAATTAAGTTGTTCTTTTCGTGTAGAGAAGAAATGTACCAATTTTTCTTAATATTTATTTTACCAGATCAAACTATTAAGCACGTAGTATTAAACTACAACATCAATGAAATTACGGTATTTAAAGATAATCGTATAGCATAAACGTCTGAACTAACAAGAGTAACTAAAATGTATATTGTAATTGAAGATGTATACGGTGATATTTTACATGAAGTTAATATTAACGATAACACGCCCTTAGATCAAAGAATTAAGGTAGCCGTCGAACAATTAGTTAAAGAAGATAAAAGTTTAGCTTATGCCGATTTATCTTATTGCAATCTGCAAAGAGTTGATCTTAGAAGAGCAAATTTAAATCAGGCAAATTTAAAAGGAGCAGATCTAACTGATGCTAATCTAGATTATACTGAACTAGAAAACGCATATTTAGGTAAAGCCAATCTAACAGGTGTTTGTTTAATCGCAGCTCTTATGAAAAATACTTTATTAAATGCTGCCATTATAGAGCAAGATATTATCTTAGTAGCTAAGGATAATTATTTTATCATAGACGACGTAGAGATATTCAATACTAATAAAGGTCCCTATTTTAGATACACAGAATTTTTTGGAAATGCAGAAAAATTTGAAATGTTTATAAATAGAACTTTTGAATATAACAATATAGTTAAATATTATCTAAATATACTTAAGCTAGCTAAATACGCTTTTTCTGATAGATAAATCTAGTCTGAACTAACGGAGGTTATCATGACTAAAAGCCTAAATGAGGCCATTAAGTCACTATCACCAGAAATTCAAATGTTTATAAATAACAGACATAAAGAAATTCGTGAAAAATATTTAGCTATGCTAAAGACCAAGTTAGACAGACTCTTAAAATACTATGAGATAGATACAGACAGATTTATTGAACAATATAGTTTAGATAGTGTAGTACCAGCGATTTGCATGAATGAAGATTGTAATAACATAGATAATATGGAACCTGATCAAGGCGAAGGCTATTGTGAAGAATGTCACACTAATACTGTGGTGAGCGGTCTAATTCTTATAGAAGAATTACATGAATAATCGTTTGAACTAATACTAAAAGGATAATAACTTAATGAAGCAATCATCGTATAATGATTTGCGAGACTCACTAATACAGGATCTGATTGACGTAAGTGAAGAAGTAATAGGGTTACGTAAGATAACTCCAGGATATTTTAAACCTATAGATAGATTAGAAATTATTTTAGATGCTTGTCAACGTAATAAAATCAGAGATATTTTGTTTAATAAAAATTAAGGATATTTATAAAGAGTATAAAAATACAGAAGATTTTGATGAATTTCAAGAAGAACTACACCGTGCGATCACGCTAATCTAAGGCGCAGGAAATGACGCAAGAGTTGAAGACCGTTTGTGTACAGATGACTCAGAAAAATTATGATCGTCTAGTTAGTCTACGTGACCTTACCGATGCTAGTGGTGACACTGAGGTAATTGCTAATGCTCTTCGTCTCTACGAAGATATCGTAGAAAAATATAGGGAAGGAACTACTTTTTATGTTATGAAAGATGGTCTCAGTATGCCGGAGTTATCTTCTTCTCACGAAGACTACGAAATATATGAGATGTTCATCTGTAGTGAATTTAAATAGGCAGTAAATATAAAAATAAAATGCGTAGGATTAAATCCTACGCATTTTTGTTGTTCAGGTAAATATGTAGATAAGTTATTAAATTTTAGGAGAAAAGATGAAACTTCTAAGTCCTAAAATTGAATTGAAAATATTAAAAACATTATTAATTAATAAAAATCCTCAAGTTTCCGCTTTATTACTTTCTACCCTATCTAAAGATGATTTCTATTATCCTCCCACTCAAGTAGCTTTTGAGCGTACTTTACTCTTAACTAAGAAAAAATCTCGTCCACCAACTTGGGACGAGATTGTTCATGATCCTACAATCGACGAAGATAATCGCCTAGTTTTACAGAAGTTTAAAACTAGAGGTTATTCTGATACAGATCGGGCTAAGATTGGTTTATCTATTTTAGAAAAATACAAGAAGTTTAGACAATTCGCCTATCTATCTAACGACATTATGAAAGAGTTAAAGAAACCTAAGATAGATTTTGAGAAATTAACCAAGAAAACAACAGATGAACTAACTAAAATTAAGACACATACCGATAAAGATAACTGCTTTTTTCATGTAGGTAAAGGTGGAAACTCTTTAAAACTAGTTAAACGCGTACTAAAAGGTAATAGTAATAAATACATACCTACTGGCTTTAAGACTTATGATGATACTAACCATGGATTTGCTCGTGGCAGTGTAGCGTTAATTTGTGGAACTACCGGTGCGGGTAAGACTCTATTAGCACGACAGATACAAAGAAATATGTCCGATCGTGGATTGATTAAGACATGTTTCGTATCTCTAGAGATGGATGAAGAGGAGAATATACAGCGTGATTTAGCTAATATTTCTGATACATCATTATTAGATATTATAGCCTCAAAAACTCGCTTAACTAAGACGCAAAAAGATAATATTGAAAAATTATTTGTACGACGGAATAGGTTACTTAAACAAAAACAAGTAACTGAGACTACATTTATTCCTCCAGAAGATTATACTATGGAGGAAATTCTATTTCTTCTTAAACCATATGGCTATGATGTAATTTTTATCGATTATATCGGATTATTAGGTGGGATGGATGGCGATCTTCAGTGGCAAAAACTAGGAGAAGCTGTACGTTTCGCTAAGATGTTTGCTAAACATACTAATACATTAATAATTATTAATGCACAATTATCAGAAGAAATGGTTATTAGGTATTCTAAAGCGCTTAAAGAGCACGCCTCGAATATGTGGGCCTTCTCTTATTCAGAAAACAATATAATTTTTATTGATCAACAGAAAGCAAGACAAGGTAAACGCTTTAGATTTCCTTTGTATTCTGATCATGATAAAATGGCTGTTAGAGATTTAAGGGACGTGGAACTTCAAAATATAGAGCAACAACAAGATAGTAATCAAACTAATAAGAATAAACCATCCTACGCTAAGAAATAAGTAATTTATGTCATCTCCTTAAAAGGAATATTAAAATGTTAGCTAGTCAAGAAGATCTGGTTACTGCTTTAGTTAATAAAGATCCTACTTTTCAAGTGTCAGATCATTTTACGGTTAAAGAACTAGTTTATAGTGAAACTGCGGTTAATAAAGGGATTGATAATTATCCTAACGATATTAACGCTCCCATTCCTTTAAGTGAAATAGCTAGTAACCTTCTTATTTTAATACAAGATATTTTGGAACCTATTCGTGTTAAACTGGCTATTCCATTTTCACCTAACTCTTGTTTTCGTTGCTATGATCTTAATCAAGCTTTAGGAAGTAAAGATACCTCACAACATTTATTAGGTCAAGCGGCTGATTTAGATATTCCAGGTATTTCTACGGTAGATTTCGGTTATTGGTGTCAGAAAGAAGGTAGTTTATCTAATGGATTCGGACAATTAATTTTAGAAGCTATTACTCCTGGTGTAGCCTCTTCTGGTTGGATTCATTTATCTATTAAGAATATTAAATATAATAATCAGGTTTTAACGATAACTAATCGTGGTGTTACAAAGTTAGGATATAATCCTTAAAAATTAAGGTAATAAAATGTTATGTACTTACATGATGCAGTTAATTTAAGATCTGTTATTAGTAATACAAGTCCTATTCGCATAGATATACCTAATATATTTATTCTATTAAAAATAGAGTATGTTTTCTTATATTATATGTCTTTGAAGATTAGGCGAGAATGTAATTATCAAATACATATTAAGACGATAAAAGATTTTTATATTAAAGTAGATTATTTTAATAAATCTTTTATTATTATTACATTTCCACTTAACGATATACGTACAGATGATGTCATCTTAGCCTTATTAAATAAAGTTTATGAAATAACTAATAAACCTCTTTATATGTTAGATAGAAAAGGTAAGCGTATAGATATTAATACAAATTAAGGAGTATTATTATGCAGTTAAATAAGTTAGAAGAAAATAAACATGAATGGTATACTTATGATTTTATGAAGTATGAATGCTGCCGCAAATGTGGTATAATTCGTCGCAGTGATGATAAAAATAATCCATGTAAAAATGAAATGGCTTTAAGGGATTCAGAAGGCAATAAATATGTCTGAACTAATAGCTACTTATTTTCCTGGTGATGATTATTTATTTTGTAGCGAACAAGAAGAAGTAGAATATGATATTTTATATGTAGATGTATGTTTATCTTTACAATTATCTAAAGACAAGCGTCTAGTCGGGTTACAAATTAATAATTATTCTTTCCTTATTAAAAGATTTATTAACATATATAATTCTTTAATGTTAAAGTCATATAGACAAGGTAAAGAAGTACGAATATCTACTTTATTAGAAATAAGCTTGACTGCTGGATTATTATCTTTTGTTATAGATGAAACTAAGGATAAAGAAGATTTTCAAAGATTAAATCATTATTATGGATTAGCTAAGGCTTTTACTGATCATTATAAATTGAAGATGAAGATAAATAATAACGATCAACTATGACGTTAATCAGGTTGGATTACAGCTGTAATCCAACCTTTTCTTCGTTTAGCTCCTAATTTAGTAACATGAGACAGCGTAAACCGCGCCAATCTAAAGTAGCTATTAGATTTCTTGAAGATATCCAAAGAAAATTTGATTTACCGTATATTTATCACGCTAAAAATGGTGGTGAAGTAGAAATTAATTATTTTAAGGTAGATGGTTTTATAAAAGAATTTAATCTAATTTTAGAATTTCATGGTAGTTGCTGGCACGGTAATATATCCGTGTACAAAGATAAGGATCGTTGTAATCCACGTAATCGTAAAGTAACAGCTAGATATTTATATAATAAGACTTTAGCTAGAGAGAAAACTTTATGTGATTTAGGATTTAACGTCGCAGTAATATGGGATTATCAATACAAAAATAAGAAATTATTTAATAAATGGTGTGATCAATTTAGACAATATATAAAATCCTCTAACAAATTTTATTTATCGTCGACTGAAGAATTACCTATATTACGAAAAAAGCCTAGTGCTGACTTAAATTTTAAGAGTATATTGGAGTTTTAATCATGATATATAAATCATATAATCCTTTAAGGAAAAATAATAATGGCCGACAATATTTGGTTACGCGATTATCTCGGTGTGAATACCCTCCTTAGAACTAAAGATACTGGTTCGGGACATTCACTATTAACCTGTTTAGGTGATGCTACAGGTAATTATTTTTCTTCTAATAGTCCATTACCAGTATCTATTACTGGTTCAGCCACTATAATGGCTACGGTTGATAATGTAGAGTTATCAGTTAACGACGCTGACGTTAACTCGGGTAATCCTCTACCAGTAAGTATAGTTGGTGCTAGTTCTAGTAGTGTTGGTTTATTATTAAATAATATGGCTTTAACTTCATCGAATGCCTTACCAGTTAGTATATCTGGATCGAGTACCGTTAATGGTAACGTAGGTTTATTAGTTAATAGTGCTAGTATTACTTCATCTAATTCACTTCCAGTTAGCATTGTTGGATCTACAAATTTAGCAGTCACGGTAGATAACGTAGAATTAACGGTGAATGATGCAGATGTCACTTCGAGTAATCCCTTACCAGTTAGTATAGTTGGAGCTAGTGCTTCTAGCGTTGGTTTATTAGTTAATAGTAGTGAATTAACTACCTCAAATTCACTTCCAGTCAGTATTGTGGGGTCTAGTGCCTATAATGTTGGATTACTACTTAATAGTGCTAGTTTAACTTCTTCAAATGCGTTACCGGTTAGCGTAGTTGGAGCCAGTTCTAGTAACGTAGGATTATTAATTAATAATAGCAGCGTTACAACATCTAACTCCATACCTGTCAGTATAGTGGGATCTAGTGGTACCAATAACGTTAATGTAGTGACATTACCAGCTACGCCTGCGGGTACAAATTTAATTGGTAAAGTCTCTCTTCAAGAAAATAGTTCGGATATATCATCTAGTAACCCTCTAGATGTACAAGCTAATCCTAAGCGTGGTACAGCTACAGATCGTAGTGGTACTATTACTTTAGGTGGTACTGCGCAGTCTTTAATGTCTTCTAACGCTAACCGTAATTATCTTTATGTGCAGAATAATTCTATTGGTGATATCTGGATTAATTTTACGACTACCGCAGTAGTAGGACAGCCTTCTATACGAATTATTTCTTTAAATGTATTTGAAATGAAAACTTTCGTATCTACTGAAGCTATGTCTATTATAGGTGCAACTTTAGGTCAAGCTTTTACGGCAAAGGAAGGTTAAATGCCCTCGTATAAATATGGTAATGAACGCTATAGTGAAGCAGTTCTGAGTGCACAGAATACTTTCTGTGCACCATTTTGTCCAGTTAAAGCGATGAACATGTCTATTCAGATTCCAGCCTCCGGAGGAGCTTGGTCAGGTACATTAACGCTACAAAAAAGTTACAATTATTTTAAATATTTAAATAATCCTGGTCAAGGTTTTGACGGCCCAACCGTAGCCGCAGCTAGCGCAACCTGGCAAGATACTACTATGAGTGTCGCTAGTGGTACTGTAGTAGAAAGTACGAATATTATTGAGTCAGAACAATATACTTATTATAGATTAGGTTTTAAAACAGGTAATTATACTAGTGGTTCCGTGTACGTTAGATTAGGTAGTACAAATTTTTGGTATTAAAGTTGAGGTATTATGACTTATAAAGAACGGATGAAGCGTAATCGTGAACGACATTTAAAAAATAAGATAAAAGAATTAAAACATTGGGAAGATAAAGAGAAACTAGTAGCCAAATTTAACGAAAGAGAAGTTTTACTTTCACGACAGCAGCAGATAAAAGAAGTAGATCGTAAAGCTAAACAGGATATCGAAGATTGGATTAAATCTAACAATATTAGTTTTTCTACTAAAGAATTTAGTAACCTATGGGATAATATTTCTAAAAAATACCATCGTCGTATGATAAAATTGATGATAACCTATTTAGCTTTAGGCGAAGCTGCTAATAATGCTAATAAAACATTTGAGCATAGTTTCAAGCTAGAAAATTCTGGCTTAGATATCGATGAATTATCCGGGTATCTACTGAAGCTTAGTCGAATAGATATAGTAAATTTATTAACGCAGGCGATGGATATAGCTCCACAACATAAACAAGATATTAAGCGCAGAGTAATAGCCAAAGAGTTCCCTACTAAAGATAACTTAACCCCTATAACTAAACCCACGCAAACTAATACTGCACCAACGCAAGATGTTAATAAAGCTATTCACGACGGTATACGTCAAGAAGTCGACCGTATAAATCGGAGTAATAAATGATTCATGATAATATACAACGATATTATGAACTAAGTAAAGATAATGATTATTATTCACGTTATTATGTATTGTCTAAGTTAAGCCAGCAAGTATTATTAAAGAAATTTCCTCCTAAGTACAATAATGTATATTGTCACCATATAACTTGGCGTGGATTACGCGGTACTAATTCTCCAGAGATTAAATCGGCTAAAGTTATTGGTTACGTCAATAAAAATGATATAGAAGCTTTAATAGTTAGTTTAGATGGTAATATACATCGGGATGATGGTAGTTTATATCATATTACTATAAGTTTAGATGAGGCTAAAGGTAGAAAACCAGTAGATAGTAATTCTATACTAAAAGATTACCATAAGATAGATAATCCAATTAATATCAAGTTATCTAAGCCACAGAAACTCTAGAGATTAATCATGAATACCGAATCAACAATTAATAATATAATCTCTAAACTTACGGAAAGTCTTTCTCCTACTAGTCTCATACTATTCTTAGGTTTAATACTTTTAAGTTTAGTAATACGTAATTTATGGAAAACTTTAGCCGATAACACCGATAAATACTCTAAACAAATAGAATCTACTAATAGATTTTTTATTGATAATCTTAAAGAACAAACACAGGCTGTTAATAATTTATCTCATGCCATAGAGTTATTTCGTGTAGAAGTATCATCACAGTTAAGATCTACTACTCGTTCAAAATCTTAAAGTCGGATGATATTATGAATTTTATTTATAAACTATTTAGCCATAGAAATAAAATAGATGAAAAAGATAAAGAAGTACATAATGCTCTACAAGATTATACAATATCTATGGAACGACTTAATAAAGCAGCATCAGAACTGTACGATACCTTAAAAAATAATAATCCGGATATTCATCATGGGAATACCACATAATATAATTCTAGCTTTAATTAATAGTGTAAGTCCCACAGTTGTGTTAATAGGTTTTATAATTATAACTATATACTTTAAATGGATATATAGTATGACTATAGAACGTATTACTAAGAATAAGTCATACCCAGTATTTTTACCTTTAATTCTAGGAATAATATTAGCTTGGCTAGGTAATGATATACGTACATCTACCGCAGTAGTAGACAGAAGTTTTGCTTTAAAAGTCATACAAGCTAATGATTATACTATTATTTCATACCTACTAGGTAGTTTTATAGTATACATTGGCGGTCTATTCCACATATTTGGTTTCTTAAAAGCTATAGAATTTAATAAGAAGTACATTCTTTATACATTACTATTACTTATATATCCTATTATGTTTATTTTATATCTTTATGTTTTATAAAAGGAAAGTAATAATGAAAACTTCCGTAGAAATGCATAAAGAAGCTGATAATTTATATACTCAGGCTAATAATATTCGTAATGAAGCTATTAAACTAGAAAAATTAGAAGCAGAGCAGAGACTTAAAAATAATACAACTATTCCAGTAGATCGTAGTGATATACAACTATCTATAGATGGATCTGTACCACTTGATAAGTCGCATACTGAAATATTACCTAGTGGTATGCAGAAAGATTATGTAATTCTATCTGAAAAAGAGCGGACTAAAGGCTTCGTAAGACCTTTTAGAGATGCTTATAGGCACCTAAAGTGTAGTAAGATTACCACAATGAGTCGTGCTATTGCTGAAACTTATGCTCGTGATCCTTATTTTTATAGCGGTACATTTTGTTCGAGTTGTAAGGCGCATTTTTCAGTAGGAGAAGATGGAGAATTTACTTGGTATGAAATGGACGGTAGTGAAGGACCCAAAGTTGGGAAATAAATATGCAGAATATTTACAAATATTTTAATAGTAGTTCTTCTATACATGAAGAACTAAATAAAGCAGAACTATTAATTAGGTCTATTTTGGAGATTATCACGGACGGACCTGATCAATCCGATATAAGTGATGCTCTGGAACGCTTACGTTTTATAAATAAAAATTTATCTGAATTATATGATAATTGGGATAATCTAGCGGGGTAATTATGTTTACCTATATTAAAAATATTTGGATTGCTTTCGTTAACCTTATTAAAACTATTATTATCTATAAATTTAATCTAAACATCCAAAATGTTTACCAAGATTTACGCGCGTTAGACCGTCTAGGTAACGCCGTCGGTGATGGTTTACCAACTATGACGATTTCACAGCGAGCATCCCTATCCCGAGAAGACTATAAAGCAGGCAAAAATAAACGAATATGGGGGTGTGTATGTTGCCGTATATTAGATTGGTTAGATCCCTATCATATATGGCCCTTCGATCATTGTAAATTTGCAATTACTGGTGACAATGGTTCGCCTTTAGATCTGACTAAGGTAAAGAAATAATTATGTTAAATCTTATTAAACGAAGTTGATAATAACGGAGTATACGTACGCGTAAGATTTAGTCTTAAATCGTGTAAATTATTATATGATTGGATATTGTATCCATATACAAAACGCCTATTTAGCAGAAGCATTACATTCTACGATTATATATTCTAATAAACCCTTTAGAAATAGTTTATGAAAAACTAGAGGCGATACGAACTGACTTTGATGGGACTAAAGGATCTTAATATAACAAAGGAAACAATCATGACGGAAATGGATATTGTTCAAGTAGCAGTTCACAGTCAACCCACGGGTGATAATGGTACGGGTATTCGTATCACGACGAAAGATGGTAGTTGGGTTATTACTGCCGCTCATATCTTCGCTCAGGCTAATGCCACTACTGATATTCAAGTAGTGCCAATGAATCCTAACTTTCCTCAGAGTGATGGTGTAACCGCACCGCCTATTACACCTATTTTATGGCGATTAGATACTAATCAAGATTTAGCTCTAATTACGTTAACTCAAAATTCTGTTACGTTAAGTCCAGCTTTACAAGTGGATTTTACCGGAGGCCAGGTAGAAACTGGAGGTTTCCCTGGTACTAGTGGCACTACACCTACTTATCAAACTGGTGGCGCTACTCCAGTTAATAATACACTACAGTTTGATGCTAATGGTATTGTTATAGTTCAAGGTGAAAGCGGTTCACCCATTGCCATTCCTAATGGCGGCCCAGTCGTAGGTATAGTAACGCATACTACTTTTGGTACATTACTAAGTGATGCAAATGTAGCCGAAATTCTTAGATGGATTCAACTTGATAATGGCGGGCCAAAAAATCCCATTTATCATCTAGTTGGTCCACAAGGATTTAATTTCTATACCCAATATATGACTGAGGTTATGGCTTTAGTTAATAGCAATAGTGGTTGGCAATTAAAAGGTATTGCTTTTAGTTCTGGTGGTACTATTCCCGTATTTCGTCTAGTTAATACAATCAACGGTTTTCATTTTTGGACTGCAAGTGCTGCTGAACAAGCAGCGGTATTAAATACTCCAGGATGGCAGTCTGAAGGTATTGGTTGGAATGCCTCTTCTTCAGGTATCGCCGTAAACCGGTTGTCTAGTAAACTAAATGGCGATCATTCCTATGTAGCTGATCCAGTAGAATTAGCTAACTTACTAGCTACTGGAAACTATAATAATGAAGGTATCTCATTCTATTCTCCTTTATAATATAGGACGTGAGATGTTAAAAATAACTAATGAAAGTAACGAAATCGTTGCAACTGTAAAGGGTGGGTTACTTTATAAAGTAACCCACCCTTGTGTCATTGCGACTAATGAATTTCATTTAGGTATAGTATTTTATACTTATACTAAAGGTAAGTATATTTACTTATTAAGATTAACTCATCATACACCCTTACCATTGACTACCCTAGATTACCAAAAATTATTATCTAGTTCCGTAGCGATAAAAACTAAGAATTATAACGATTGGATGTTACTATTCTTAACCTGGAATTATGTTAATAACATAAATAATTACCGGATCAAATTCTATAAATATATACTAACGTCTAATATATCTAAAGATTACCAACAAGTGCCTAATTATCTCTATAGAGGTTTAATTTTACCTAAAAGTTCTTTAGCTAGGTTAGAAAATAAGCAATATTTTACATTAAAACCACGTAAAGTGTCATCTTGGTCAACTAACATCGACGTAGCCTATACCTTTGCTGAACGACGTTTAGATAAAACTAGTGTGGGTTATGTGATTAAAAAGAAGATTCCTAGTAGTGAGATCCTATTAGATATCGATACTCTACTATTAGATTATTTTACTACTGAGGAATATGAAAATTTAAGCGATTACGCTTTAGAGCAAGAATATTTAGTTAAGCAAGAGGATAAATCCTTAACTCGTATAGATAGTTCAAACTTAGTTAAAATATACAAATAGGTAATAATTATGCAACTATTAAATATATAAAATTTAAACCGGGAGCCTATTACTAAGGTATAATTATGAAAACCAAGTCAATTTATAATAAGCCAGAAGTTGATTCCTTATTAAATTTTATGGACAAGGTAGAAGATAATTCTAATACTCCTAAAAATCAAATAACCTCGTATACTAACCGTGATATAAGAAAGACCATACAACGGGCTATTAATTCTCATGCTCCAATAGCTACAAATCTTAAGATAGATGATAAAGATTTCAAACAAGCAGATAATTTCTATAATTTTACTACTATGAAGAAATATGCTCTGACCGACCCACCTTTCGCGATGCAGATGCATATGGTTATTCAGGCTTTAGGTGAGTGGAACCCCCTTAAGTCTGACACTAAGTGGTTAAATACTAAATTACAGGCTGATACCCCTTTAGATGAATATCGCGATCACATATGTTTATTAAAACAAGGTATATGTCCGAAGACTAAAGTAACCAAATCTGAATTAATTAAACAAAAGATACTTAACCCTTATAGCCAACTAATTGCGTGCTGGGGTCAGCGCAGCGGCAAGAGCTTAACTATCGCGCAAATTCTAGCATACATGGCTCATGGCCATCTAAAATTACAAAATCCTTCAGAAGTATTTGGCGTAGCTACGCATGCCTCCCTATTATCTTATTCTTTAGTATCTCTAACTTTTAAACAAGCATTAGAGAACCTTTATCATCCGTTTTATCAAATCGTAGGTGCATCAGATTGGTTTCAGAATTATTTCCAAATGTTGGATGAGTACAGCCGTAAACAATCCGTTGAATTATATAAATTCAATGATACATTCTTGTCTTTTCGCTCACATAATATGATTGTAGCTGTATCTGGGCCAGACAAAAGAATATTACGCGGACGTGCCCGCCCCTTCTTTGCTATAGATGAGGCAGATTGGTTATTTTCATCCAATAAGTCTGCTTCAGTAAAATATAACGTTGAGGAGATTTATGCGGCTTTACGGAATAGTATGATGGATATAGTAAGAGGGTGGAAAAATCTTCTAAATGATGGGTATAATTCTATAGTACCTCCGATGGCGTGTAATATATCTTCACCTTCGTCTAAGTTTGCTTTTATGATACCTATGATTGAGAAATCTAAACATTCTAGGAATATCTTTACTAGTCATCTATCTACACCAGAAGTTAATCCGAAGTTTACCTACGAAGACCTATATGAAGAAATTGTACCTCTACAAGGTGAAGAAGCATTTTTAAGAGATTTTATGGCGGTGCCGCCGTTATCATCATCTCCTTTTATTAGTGACATACAGAACTTTAAACTAGTAGTTAATCCCAACCGAGTTAATGGAGTTACGATTAACCAGAAGCAGATGATAGGTAAATCAGATAAATTATTCTCTGTTGGTGGATTCCAAATTGTTGCCGTAGATAATAAAGTACCTAAGTTAATGTCGATAGACGCGGGTGAAGTTGACAATAGTTTCGCTTTTACAATCTCTCACAATGAAAAAGTAGATGGTAAATTTAAGCCTATATTTGACGTAATGGGGGAAATTATCCCTTCTAAAGAAGCACCAATAAATTTTACGCTAGTAACTGAGCATATATTAATGCCGTTAATTAAGAAGTTTAATGTCAAATTTTGCGTATGTGATAGATGGAATAGCATAAAGTTACTCTCTGATTTAGCCCAAGACTGTGATATAGATACCGAAGTATATAGCGTTAAGTATAGAGATTTCGTATCTTTCCGTGAAGGTATTTATAACGGTAAGTTAGAGCTACCTCGTCCAGAGTTAAAACCTAAGAAAATTTTAACATCTGGCGACGAGGGTTACCCGTACGGCTTTAAACAATACCCGATATCGCATTTTATCTTCCAATGTCTTACCGTACAAGATCAAGCGGGTAAAGCGGTAACTAAGGGTAAAAATGTTACTGATGATCTCTTCCGTGCCGCAGTTTTAGCCCATTCTTTTCTCGTTGATGTAGAATACCAAGAGTTATTCGAGGGCACCTCAGCTAATAAAGGTAGTCCCGGTTTAGCTATTATGGGTAGTTTATCAGGTTTCGGCAGTTATAATCCAGGACAATCTTCAAATATGGGGGTAGTGGGTACTTTATCAGGTACAGGACAATCTATGGGAACATCTTCCCGTGTTTTTGCACGTAAATAACATCTAATTTAAATGTAAATAGGAGATATCAATGCCCATTGGTCGTAAATCACATTTAGATGCATTATTAGATACCAATTTTGAAACTAACGCTCATGATTCTCAGCGTTATATCAATGATTCTAACGCTTATTATGAATTTATTCCACAAGTGTACCAGAGTATTGGTACCCCAGCACTAACTAAACTAATTAGTGCAATTAACGTCGATGTAATGACGCGCTCTTATCTTAAAGACGGGGTAGCTAATTACTTATATCTAGTTGATAAAGAAATTGCTAAGTTCAACAAAACTATTTCCCTCTACGTCAACGAGCATATGCAATTCAACCCGGAATGTAACCGTTCTAACCTGGTTACACAGATTAAATCAGCTTTAATGAATAGTTTCAATATTATTAAATCAGTGCTAAAGGGAAAATAATATGTTTCCATTAACAGGTGATCCAGTTAAAAATGCTAGTAAACCGTATGAACTCCAGCAGGATTTGCCGCTGAAGTTATCACGTTCTCTATTATCTTATGAGGATTGTGGATTAATTTCTGGGTTATTTTCTAGTATTACGGAGAGTTTAAATAACCAAGTGTTCCATAACAAAGAGATTCCTACTAGGGTACAGAATCATTTAATTCGGCAATATATTCAGCTTATTGCCAATCTCTATCAGATAGATAAGGATTTTATTACTAAGATTTGTACTATCATTACTTCAGAAGAGAAGGTTAGGGCTGATAAGATCACAGCCTTACCTCTATCTAAACAACAAACTAAGTTACCTAATGGTGATACTGCGCTAGCGCAGGTGATGGATTGTCTCTATACAATTTTTAATCGTTATTTTAGAAATAAAGGTGTATAATGTTCGACCCGCTCTTTGCTAAACCTCGTAAACAAGCAGTTAAAGCTTCTAACGAAGTTGTAGCTAACGACGTTATCAACTGCAATATCAAAGCTGATGATGGGCGTATTATTCCAGTACAAGTTAATACTAAAGAGCGTTTAGTATTTCCAACACGTTAAGAGGTATCTTATGTCTAAAGTTAAGTCTAAGTATTGTAATATTCCTATTCACACTGATGAAATCTGGCAGAGAATATTAACTTCAAATTATATCGATAAAATGTTAGCTGAAATAATTACGCCTAAACTAATAGTAGCGGGTAAGGGCTGGAAAGAAGTTCAGAATCCCAAGGAATTTATATACAACGATATTAGTGGTAAAACTACATTTCGGGGTATAGAAGTTAATTACAATATTCTATTTTTATCTGCTGTTGGGTTATCTGAGGATTATTCACTAGGAGCGGTTAAAAACGGAGAGAGTAGATATCTAGAATTCTCTTACTAATGAATATTTATTCAATTAATTTCTGTATAAGGAATGCATATTTTGATTAAAGGATTTGGTCGAACTGGTGTAGTTTCTTCTAAAGTCGGCGGTAGGTCTTTTACAGAAACCGCGACGGATGGAGGAAATCTTAGTGGATTTGGTATCGGAGGTAATTACGGTTTAGGTGCATCAGCTATTATTCCTAACACCGATCTAGAGTTACTAGACGGTCTAATCTCGTTTAGAAGTGACCAAATTGTTCGGAAAGTATACCGGGATATCTATTGGCACGACGTTATTGCTGGTGGTGCCGTCGATATTCAATCTACTATCCCTTTCTCAGATTTTAGCCTATCTGGTATCAACGATCCTAAAGTTCTCGAAGTCTACATGCAAGCTATTGAAAATATGTCTATCTTGACGTTGTTACCTTCAGTTAGGATCGACCAACTCGTCTTAGGCACATTTATCGGGGTAACTAACTTCGATAGAGAGATTAATAATTATACTTCATTAACTCCGATTAACATAGATATGACGCAAATAACCCCGGCTCCATTGTTTGATATGGATCCCATTATTGATTTGCGTTTTGCTAAGGATACTCAGCGGTACCTGAGGAATACTAAAGATCATAGGTACCAGCGTATCCGGAATAAAATGCCCCAATGGATGATCGATGGTATTTCCAAAGGACGCGTATTATTAGATTCAGCTAACGTCATCTACTTACCTCGGAAGACTTTATCCACAAATAATCTCGGTACTTCCTATTTCCGTAGGATTTTACCGATACATATTATGGAAAAAGCTATATTACGAGGAAGCATACAACAGGCATATAGAAGGCAACGAGCTATCGGATGGGCGCGAGTCGGCGACGATGAATGGGAGCCTACAAACAACGAACTAAGTTCTATTTTGAGTATGCTACAATGTTTGACGGGTGACACACTTATATCTATAGAAAATAAACTTACACGTTTAGATAAGATTTGTTCGCGTAAAGGTATGCAAAAAGATGAAGGTAAGAAAATAAATCTAAAGATAAAAGGCAAAGATGGTAAAATAGTTACTGCTAATAAGTGGTGGTATCGCGGTTACGATTATGTTAATAACATTAAGACTGAGCACGGATACTCATTAAAAGCCACAGATACTCATCGTATACTGGTACTTAATGACAAATTAAAATTAATCTGGAAATATACTAAAGATTTAAAGATCGGTGACAAACTTTGTTTAGATAGTAACATATCTAAAAGTGAAAATAATACCCAATTAAAGGTAGATATTAATCTACCTACATTAGTTACTCGCCCGCAAAGTGGCGGTATGACAGCTAAAGCTATAGATATTCCTAAAGAAATGTACCCAAAATTAGCTTATTTATTAGGATTATTAGTTAGTGAGGGGCATGTCCATAAGCATTATGTAGCTATAACTAATAGTGCAGAAATTTTGCTCGAAGAAGCTATAGATTGTTTTAAAGAAATCTTCTATCTTAATCCTAGAATTGAGTGGATGGATAGAATAGGACAAGAAATAGTTATAAATGGTGTGCATACGGGTACTACTAGAAGTCTATCTGGTGTAGTACGTGCCCATAGCATATATGCCTCTCATATATTACAGAAGCTAGGCGTTAGCTCCAGTGAAACTCTTAGATTAAATGGTGATAAATATCCAGCAAATTATAAAGAAATTCCTTGGTCTATTCTTCAAGCTGATGATGAATCTAAATATGCCTTTATTGCAGCATATTTAGATGGTGATGGCGGTCTCGAAGTACATGATACCAATTCGGGTAAAAATATACTTCTTATTATACGTAGTTTTAGTAAGAAATTACTAAAACAAATGCAGATAATGTTATTAGATCTAGGTTATCATTCTCATATATCCTATGATCTTAATAGGTTAACTATAAATCGAAATAATGCGGCTAAATTATATGCTAAAATATCAAAGTATCTCAAGCACCCAGATAGAATTATTAAAGATTGTTCTGGTCAGGCTAACGATATGGGTGAAGGTATTCCCGTAGCCCCTATTCGGAAGTTATTTCAATCTAGATTCATCCGCTCAGAATATAGAAAACACTTTTTCTTAAATGATGAAGGTAAAGAAATCAGTATTAAACATTATGGAGTATTTTTAGCTAAAACTTTAAGTCATAATACTCTTCGTACTGAAGCATATAATAGAGATGAATATAAAAATATATTAGATGCTTTAAAAATTATTAGTAAGAAATTTTATAATACAGTTGTAGATTTACTAGGCGTTGGATATAGGTATGAATCTATTACCTCTATTACTAAACTAGCTAAAAAGCAACATTTATATGATTTAACTATTGATAAAAAATCAGAGTCGGCTTTTGTCGCTAATGGTATAGTTGTTCACAATTCTGCTGATATGGACCCTATCGGCGCTTTTCTCGTAACTAGAAATGGTATTGATTATCAAGATATACGAGAAGGTGGACAGTTTTGGTCCTTCAATGATGTCTTCGATACCTTTTCTAACGCTAAAATGCGCGGGCTTGGAATTTCAGAGGGATTATTATCCCAAGAAAATACGTATTCAACACTCGAAGCATCCATAAGTATGTTCATGGATCAAATAAAAAGTGATCGAGAACAGACAACGAGAGAAATGTTCACTAACCGTATATTCGCAAATATCGCTATTACTAACGATTTTAAACGTAAAAATCCACGGATGGAAGTACCTAACGACGCTGAACAATACCCAACTTTAAGTTCTATGACGACTAAAGGTAGTCCTAGGGGAGTACACCGCACTGAAGATGGCCGTTACTTCGCTGTTTGTAGTTCAGCTAGTGCTAGATCGCAACTAAGTGAATATCAGATACCCAGTGTTCATTGGCACAAACAGCTCGAACCTAAAGGTGATCGGGATTACGTTGATTTACTATCTACTCTAGAAGAAAAAGGTGTACCTGTTCCTCTGCGGGTGTACGCCGCATCCGTGGGTGTAGATTTAGATGCTATTGTTCAAGGTATGGATAACGACAAGAAACTCCGTAAAGAATTTGCTAAGTTTAAACAAGAAACTGGTGGTGGCGGTGATGAAGAAGAACAAGGTGGTGGACAAGGTCAGCAATTCGCTTCGGATCTGAGTAAAAGTGTGGGTAGTAGCGTAGCTCGTGTTGGTTTAGGTAATAGAACAACGGATGATCCCCGCTACAAGATTAGAGGTTCTAATAATAAGGGTACACCGCAGGAACTTTCACGTAAAGGTGAAAAACTAGCTAACGAACGTATGCACAAGTTAGTAGCTAATATCCTAGCCGAGCGGCAACGTCAGGAAATCGTCAAGGAAAATAGCAAATTTAACAAACTTAAGGGTTTAAGGAAACCAAATAAATAGAGGTTTACCTTTATGAACCACATAGAAAGATATTTTAAGACTAAGTCTAATCATAAATTTAGTAATATATTAGAATTAGATCCTTGGTCTTTTGACCAACTAAAATTTGGTTGGCGCTATATTTCAGAATTAAAAGATCAAGAAATAGCTATAATGAGTTACTTAAATAAATATTCATACAATAATACTTGGAAATCAAATACACCTAAATCTACATTTAATCCTATAATCTTACCAAGCTTATTATGGTTTCATTTAGGGCAAGTGCAGCTATTTATGAGTAAAGATGCACTTACTGCTCTAAATATAGCTTACAAGTTAGAGTTAAATATACAATTTAAAAAATATATTTTAGCCACTGTAGCTTTTGTAGAGAAAGATCATAATAAATTTGAACTAGCTATTAAAAATCTTACAGAGAATAAGCGTGTAATTAATACATTAAAGAATAATTTTGATAAAGACTATAAAGATATTTATTAATAGGAATAAATATAATGCAACTAACTAAAGAGGTAATCTTAGCTAGGATAGACATTTCTTACCACGATAAAGCCGAAATAATTTACAATTCTATTAAATCCAGCATACTGAAGGGTGATTTAGTAAAAGTACAAAATGCGGAACTAAATACTAAATGGGATACTAAAATCTTATACAGATTTAGCAATAAAGAATTTTACGAAAAATATAAGGATATCAAAAATATTCTATTCGCGGATAGTAATCACCCTAAATTTAAAGACGGCAGAGGTCTAGAGGGGTATAAAAATTACGTAGCACCATTAAAATTACTTTATACCTTTCATATTTATCGGTATGAAAAAGAAGTTAATATAATTTTAAGAATTAAAGCAAAAGAATTCAATAAAAACCAAATAACTAAGTTATTTGAACTAGATGCTTTAAAGGAAATAATGATACATGAGTTAACTCACTATATACAACGTAATAAACTCGTGTATTTTGAATCACCTTTTAAGGAATATAAAAGAGATTATATAAAAACTAGGGAAGAACGTGAGGCTTTTCTTAATAGCTTAATCGTTATTCTAGATAAATATATATTCCAAAAAGATAAGTCTAGTCTAAGTAATATAAATGATTTTGAAGTAGCTGTTTTACATAAAATACTAGATTTAGTAAAAAATAAAACTAAATCTTCTCTTAAAGGTTCTTATGTCGCTACCTATATTAATCTGTCCGAAAAAGATAAACAAACCTATATAGATGATTTGTATAGGTATTTCAGGAAGAAATACAATATAACTAAGGAGGGACCGAGAACTAGCACTACTAAGTTATCTATAGGTAAGAAATAGAGGTAAATAGGCAACTAACTTTTACCAAAGTATTAGCTACCGTAGATGTTTCTTACTTAGATTAAGCTATAAGTGTTTACAATCTAATAATAGATTTAATTAAAGCAAGTAAACTTATTAAATCGGAGTTATCTAAAGAAGACGTCTATATGTTAGGTAACGATATAGTAAAGACCTTGAAGAATATATACACTATATTATGTAAACGAAATAATATTATTCCCATATTTAAATAAGAGGTAACAATGAATAACTTAGTCGTCGCATCTAGCCTAAAACGTCGACCATATATTGAAATTACAGCTGGTGAAGCCCCAGTTATAGAGGATACTATTAAAGCTAAACTAGGTAACAATACTTTTAAGAGCTTACAATCTGATATCAAAGCACGATTTAACGGTAAATCTCAGCAGGAAGTTGAGAGTAACTTACGTCGAGCTAACGTTATCGGCCGCAAATATGGTTACTCTCAAGTAGCTATGTTAGCTATATTAGCCGAGAAGTTAGGGCCTAAGGAATTAGGTAAAGTTAAGAAAGAAATAATCGCGGAATACAATAGTATCGAAGATAAAGCGGCTAGAGAAGAAAAGATTGCCTTCGATCTCAACCAAGTGCAGAAGAAAGGCAAAGTTACTCGGTTAAAATTAACCCCTAAGTACCGTAGGTTATATAGTAAGTTAACTACACAATATCCTAAACAAGTTAAAGAATTTCAGCGGCTAACTCTGAGTAACTTCGATAGTCCAGAAGAATTACGGGATTACCTAACTAAAAATGGTGACGTTTTAATTAACGGAAATACACAGGAAAATATAGCTTTCTATGAACCAGATAGCAGGTGGAAGAAGTTATTAACTTTCTTACTAACTGCTGTTGGCGGCGGTGCCCTTGGTTTTCTCTTAGGTGCATCTATCGGGGAATTAGTTAAGATTATATTTTCTATATTAATTCCAGCAGTAATGAGTTTCTTGTGGGTTAATATCTGGTACTTAGGCTTAATCGCTATTGTTATCGCCGCGGGCATTGCAGCGTATGTAACTCTAGTGTTATTAACACATTTTTTGACGACGTTTTGGTACGAGTCTAAGTACGTATTTAAGAGTATCGCCGCCGTTAGTGTAAGTATCGCCGCTTTCTTAGTTGCCGTAATTGGATTATATGAGTTATTCACTGTTGGTTTAATTATGTCTACTTTAATGCTTGTAGGCGGTTATGTATTATTAGCTGTAGTAACCGCAGGATTTGTTGGTGTTTTAAGTTATATCATATTAAGTATATATCGGCGGATATTCTCTTCTTCTATGGGAGTTTATCTAGAGCCTATATCGCCATCTAATAATATCTTAGCAGTAATATAATTAGGAGTTACAAATGTCAGATATTAACTTAATCGCAGCTATCGCTAAACTTAATGATCAACGTAAATATTCAGCTAATAATACCCATAAAGATGAGCTTAAATTCTTAGTGCCAGATAATAAAATTAATAAGGATACCAAATAAATGAATAACCGTCCTTTTCATATCTATTCTGATTGTCTCGGCTCACTAAAACATGTAGAAGCCTTTGATTTACTAGATGAAAAACGTTCGGATAAGCTGGAGTTATTTAAGATTCAAGCTGCCGCTACGGATATGACTAAAGATATTAAAGAAACTATTGTAACTGCACCTAAGATTCTCCCCTTCGCTGCGGAGAAATACAATATTTCACCTAATATTAAAGATTATATTCTCTGTTGCGTAGTAGTTTTACCTTCAGATCTACCCAATAAAAATGGTATTGCTTTTTCTCATGCTGAGCTTAGTTCGTTCGTTGTGGATGCTGGATCACTATGTTATGATACGTTTAGATATCGTCCGATTCACCTCGAACATGCCAATAAGGACCCTAGCATAGCTAAAGGCATAATTTTAAGCTCTAGTTACAAAAGAATGACAGGATTTAAAGGTAATTTGTGGAAAGTTATCTGTCTCTGTGCGGTTGACCGTAATCGCGATAAAGTTTTAGCCGATCGTGTTCTTAATGAAAAAGATACCGGTTTTTCCTTAGGTAGTCTATGTGCCGATTACCGTTGTTCTATTACTGGTAACCTTTTTAGTTCAGGACAAGCTGAGAATTATACTAAGTTAGGTAAACCTTCTTTCCAAGTTGTGGGGAATAATTTAGCTTTCTTAAATGCCATAGATTCCTTAATGTTTGAAGTTAGTGTAGTAGCTTCTGAGGCTTATTCTTCTGCTCGAACACCATATAAGATGACCTTCTAGTATAAAAGGAATAATAACTGTACTATAAATAGCTAAAGATAGAATTTTTCAAGCAATAGTCCGCACTATAATTGGGTTATAAAAAGATATATAAATTTTGACATAAGGTTATTATAATGCAACTAACTAAAGAGGTAATCTTAGCTAGGATAGATATTTCTTACCACGATAAGGCTGAAGCTATATATAAAATAATTAAACAAGAAGTGCTTAAGGGAAAGTTAATAAAACAAAGTAACACAGCTTTGAGTAAACATCTAGATTCTACAACTATTTATTTATTAAATTCTGAACGATTTAATGAACTATATAAGAATACGACTATATCTTTCTCTACCTATAAAACTAGTTCATATTTTAACGAAAATAAGCACGCCTCTGGTTTTACGGATCAGAAAGGTAGTATAAAGCTGTTATATACATTTAGAATTTATACTTCCAAATTTAAAAATGATCTCCATTTCTTAGTTCCACGGTTGAATAAGCAAGAAATTATATCTTTCTTTACTTATGATTTGTATAAAGATATATTTATTCATGAGTTAACGCACTACCTTCAGATACATAAACGTTTATATTTTGAATCTCCCTTTAAGAATGCTGATAATGATTACTTTAAACAAAGAATAGAACGAGAAGCATACTTGAATAGTTTTATTGGAGATTTAAAGAATATCATTATAAAAAATCCAGAAAAATATCTACAGTCATTAAACGATTTTAAAAATTTAATAAAATATGAATTAAGAAATGGCGGTAATGCTAAAGATATATTAGATAACCTATCCAATACTACGAGAGAGCAATATTATATAGATGTATACGAATATTTCAGGAAGAAATATAAGCAAGGACTAAATACATGAATAAATTTTATCTCTACTCGCAAAGAGATTCGGTTCTAGAAGATATAGAAGAACAAATGCATAAACTTAAAACTGAACACCAGAGACAGACGGAAGATTATAAAACACAAATGGAAAGTTTACGTAAACGTAAAGAATCTCGTATGCAGGGTCTAGGTAAGAACAAATAGGCCCTGTAAATAGAACACAGAATACCACTAATGGTACTCTAGTTTTTAAATAAATTGAAGGTAAATAGTTATGTCAGTTAATATTGTTCAAAATAAGTTTCTTGAATATATCGTCAGCGAATGTCACGATCGTGGTAATTTAATCGAGATGAATATTCATCTCGTAAATAATGTACGTTTAGTTGGACATATTATTGGTTACGATGACGATTCCATCATTCTTAATGGTCGTGGTAAAACGCAGATTGTCTTCAAGAAGGCTATTTTGACTATTTGTCCTGGCGACAAGGGTGACGTAAACATGCTTAAGGCATGTTTACCTGATACGCTTAGTGAAGCTGCGCTTAATAGGTTAGTAGGTAATACTAGTACATATAGGCACTACACTTCTTCAAATTTAGATAAAACTAGCCACCAACCTTATTACGGTGAGCCCCAGACAGATTTAAATCCAGTAAAAGAACCTATTGATATAATCAAACAAGTTGAAGGTAAGGTCGGCGAGGGTAGTTGTAGTGGGATCGGCGGTGAGGTTAATAACCAGCTAATTCCTAGTTATGATGCTATCCTGAACTACCATAAGAATAAAGGTAATTCTGTTTCAGAAGAAGATAAGGTCAGTGATAATGCCGAGGAATCTCGGGCTCCTACTGAGAGAGAAGAATTTAATAAGTATCTAAAAGAGAAGTATTCTAGTTCAGATGATAAGGGACGTAAAGAACTTTTAGAACAATTAAAGCTAAAAAATAACATTGGCGCATGTTTTAGTGATCCTGATGATGATATGTATTATCCTAGTAATATGAGTAATCTTCTTTCAGAAGAAGAGAAGATTACTCAAGAAATGCACGATAATGGTACTGACAGTGTTGCAGTTTAATTAAGTTCAAAGAGGAAATAATTAAGATGTCTACGATTGATTTCCCCGAGTTAGATATTGAAACCTATATCTCTGCTGACCCTATCGACGTAGTACCAGATAATAGCAAGGGTTCACAGAAGATTGCTATTCTAGGCTTAGGTCAAGCCGGCGGACGTATAGCAGAAGCTTTCCAAGACATTGGGTATAATAAAACTATTTATGTTAATACTACCGCACAAGATATTAATAATATTGTCTATAAATGTATTATTGGTATTACTGGTCGACCAGGCGGTGCTGGTAAGAATATGGCTATTGCTAGGGAAGCCTTTAATCAATGTGAATCAACTATTACTAACTTGATGACTAAAGTGTACGGTAAAGTTGATCATATTCTAGTATGTGCTGCGTTAGGCGGAGGTACTGGCTGCGGTTCCGTGGTTTCTGCTTTAGAATTAGCTAAGAAGTATATGCGTTATATCGGACACGCCGATGCAGATAAGCGAGTTGGGGCGGTTATTACTATCCCAACTAATGGTGAACTTAACCCGCAAGTATTAAGTAATACTCTAGAAACCGCCGAAGAATTATCTAGGTTAGCAGATAATCAAGAAATCAGCCCTTTGATTATGGTGGATAACGAGAAGCTTAAGCTTCTCTATCAGACTAAAATTCCTATTGCGAAGTACCACACAACTATTAATAATCTTATTGTCCAGCTTATTGATAGTTTTAATACTATTTCTAACCAAGCTAGTGAATACATCACCTTCGACGCCACAGATTATGAAACCATCCTACAATGTGGCGGTCATATGATTTCCGGGGTAACTCGGGTAGATAATTGGTTAGATAAAGATCTAGTAGTTAAAGCATTTCGAGATAATTTGATGGGTGCATTATTATCCTCTGATTTCGACCTAACTACGGCTACTCACGGCGGTGTAGTAGTAATGGTTGACGAGGAGTTGATTAATACTGATGTAAATCTTCAAGCTTTTATTGAAGCTGGATTTGATTCGATTAATCTCCTATGTCCTAAGGCCACTATTCATCGTGGTTTATACAAATGTAAGCCGACTAAGTTGAGTAAAGTTCGCGTATATACCACACTAGCTGGATTAAAGACACCTACTCGTAAATATGATAAGTTATCTGCTTTATTGAACTAAAGGAGTAACACAAATGAACGAACCTAAGAAAATTTTACATATTACAGTTGGTTCTGATGATTGGTATTCTACTAATGTAGAATTGGAGCAAGTTTATAATTTATTTAAAAATGGTATATTAAATGCGCATAATTGTGTTACACAAAGAGGTATTGAAGTTAAGGCTATAGATAATATTGAAGATATAGATGAAATTGTCATCAGGCGTAAGATGAAATTACCTTAAATAATACACCAAAACTAGCCAATTCTATATGGAATAGCCCTAAGGTATCACCTTAGGGCTATTTTTTCGTTTAAAGTTATCTAATTTATTAGATACTATTCAATAGTATCTAATTCTCTCCTAAAGGAATATAAAATGTACCTAGGCCACGTAGTCAAAGCTGAAGCTATCCCTCAGTGGTTTTCTGATATGAATAAAGAAGGTCAACAAGGCTACTTAAAAGATCACCCTAACTCCAAGATTGCTCATACAGTTAAGAATAATCCGAAAGCTTTGAAATCTGGTAGTAGGGGTGGAACTAATAAACCAGCTCCACACGATCCTAAGAAGACTCTAGATATTATCAAAAAGAATCCTAGGGTTCAGAAGGCGCTTAAACCAAATTCTCCAGAACGACAGGAATTAGCTGGTAATTTAAAGAAATATAAAAAATTAATGGATAAGACCTATAAAGGATTAGATTTAGAAACTAGAGATGCACTTAGGGCTACTTCTGCTAAACTAAAAGCTGGTAAGAAATTAGATGAAAAAGATATGCAAGGTATAGTAAATTTAACAAATGAATATACTAAGAAAAATAAATACGGATTAGGTAAGGCGGCAGCCAATGCAGTTGGTGCGGGTATTGGTGTTGCTGCTATGAACGTGGGCGGAGCGTTAACATTATATACTGGTGGTTTGGCAGGAACATTAGGAATTGGGGCAGCAGGTACAGCTGCCGCTATTGCCGCTCCTCTTGGTATTGGGCTGTTAGCAGTTGGCGCAGGTATATATGGGTATAATGCATTTAAGGGTATTAGAGGAAATTTTAGAAATTTACGAGGCAAAACTAAAATTAACGACAGAGAAACCCAAGAATTACTTAAACACAAGAATGAATTCAGTACTATTACAGCTTACTTCTACACTAAAGCAGAAGACAATACTCCCGATGATCCTATTCAAACTATTCTAGATCACATGTCTAAGGCGGTGCAGACTACTAATCTCTCCCCAGAGATGTGGGCACAGATGTTAACTCCTATTAAAAGTGAAGCTAAAGAAAAAGAGGAATAGAGATGTATTTTCCCTCTGAAAAAGAATATTTTAAAATAATGTCTAGTGTTGGCAAGCTAGACATTAATATAGATTTAAATGAAATATTATCTTCAGTAATACCTCTACATAATATCAGGTCTTATTACGAAGGTGCTAAAGCTTTACCTAAGTTCGACAAATCTAGTCTCAATAAGATATCACAGTCTGGAACTAAGTCTATAAATAAAGCTAAAACTACATTAAAATCTAACGGCGTTAATATAACTTTACTTCAAAGCTTATGCTATAAGTATGGTAAAACCTATCGTGCCGGCTTTGATCCACAGAAATTCGCTCAACATATCAAAGAAATTCACACTAAAGTATCAGTTAAAGAGTTACCTAAAACTATACTATTATTACTAGTCATGCTTATAGCCTCGTTATTATTTCAAATGATATTATTCTCAATTATAGTAACCGGTTTATCCGCTGTCGGTATATCTATAGCTGGAGGCTTTATATTTACAATAGTTAACATCATTTACTTAGTTCTAGGGGCGCCTATATTTGAAGAAACTGCCAAAAAATACGCAAATGAACATGGATTTGGAAATACTTATGTAACATTATTTACTTACGCCGAATTTGCTAAATACGTAATTACTTTTGCACATGCCGGCGTTGCCGTCCTAACTATTGTAGCTTATAGAATATTAGCAGCAGTTCTTCATTTTTATACACATTATTTACAAAAAGAAAATGTAGATTTTACGGGTAAGAAAAGTGATATTAAGAATGCAGGTTACAAAACAGGACTAGCAGTTCACGGTCTTTGGAATTTTTGTTTAGGCGGCTTACCCATGGTACTACAACTTATTCTTAAATAATATAGGAAGCTAGAGAAATGCCAGATAAAAAAGCTTTACAAAAAATTATCGATGATCCCCGAACTAAAAAGGCTATGCAATCTAACTCTCCTGAAAGACAAGCTTTAGCTAAGACAATTCTCAAATATAGAAAACCCGTACAGAAAGTTTATAAATCTCTCCTACCAGGAGAGAAATTACTTATGGATGCTATAGCTAATAAGTTACGTAAGAATGAGAAACTAGATAAGAATGATATTAAGGATTTATCTAGTTTCACTCAAAGATATACACAGGAGATCGATCCCGCTTCCTATAAAAACATGTATAAGTATGAACGAAATAGTAGTTTACAAGGAGGATTATTAGCATTCGCTTTAATACCTTGGGCTGCTAAAGGTTTAGCAACTCAATTTAGTGGTCCTCTTGTTGGTCTCGCGGCAGGTGTTGTTTCTTTCCCACCGGCCGTAATTTTTGGTACAGCAGCTTTAGCTGGTTTATCTTTAGGTATGGAAATATATAGTGCATATAAAGGTATTAAGAATTGGATTATGCGTATAAGAGGTACGGATAAAATTGATACAGATCAACTAAAAAGTGTATTAAAACATCAACCTTTAAGTCATGTACATGCTTACTATATATCAGCGGATAACGATAATTCTGAAGCAACCGTCGATACAATTCTAAAAGCCACGGCTAAAGCAATTTTAACTGTTAAAATTAATCCAGAGGATCTTATGAAAGCTGCGTAATATGTTAATATTTGCTACTGAAGATAAAAATTCTTGGTTCTACGATATGAATAAAGATCAACAGGATTTGTATATCACTAGGCATCCTAACTCCAAATTCGCTAAACAAGCGTCACCAGAACAAGGTGACGCTGATGCTTTTTCTACACATATTTTAGACGATAAAAAAGTACAGAAGGCTACACAGCCTCACTCCAAACAGCGTAAACAAGCCGCTAATAGTGTTACTAACCAAGGGAAATTAATCGAGGATTATTATAGTAAACTGCCTAAGACTGATAAGCTTAAGTTAGATAGTTTCACTAAAAAATTAAGTAATAAAGAAAAGATATCTAAAGTAGATTTTAAACCAGTTAAAACATTCTTTAATAAATATCAAAAGTGGGTTAAAGGTTTAGATAGCGAAAAAATTGGTAAACTAGCTATTAAGGGTGCGGCCGTTTTTGCTATTGGCTCTTTCGTGGCAGCTAATATACCTCTAGCTGCTTTAGCTGGAGTGGTATTTTTATCTAGTAAGTTTAAAGGACCGGAACCTAAATTTTTGGGTCCAGTTAGGCAGCCTAAAAAAGAAGCAGAAACTGAAGAATCTGCACCTAAGTATACTAAATCCAAGCCTAATATAATCGATACTGAATACGAAGAAGTTCCTAACGATGAGTATCTTGATCATAAACAACCTAAGCAATTGCAACATATCACTAGCTACTTTAATATAGCAGCAGTAGATAATACTCCACAAATTCTAGTTAAGCATTTAGCTGATGCACTTCAGTCACATAACTTTACCAAAGAACAGTGGCAATATTTATTACGGCACCAATCATGATTAATCTCGCTGCTTTCTACGAAGAACAAGCTAACGCTATTACTATCGATGAAAAGCTGATAGAAGAATTAATTCAATACATCTCAGATGTAGCTGATATATTAGAATTTGGTCCGTTAAAAGTAGAAGAATACAAGTTACTTCATGTTAGAAATTTTACTAATCAAATATTAAAAAATCACCCTGTTCGTAATAAATATACCTACCTTTACCGTTTTCACTACGGTAAAGCTTTTGTACATATTAACCCCACTACTAATATCAAAGCAGTTAAATTTATAGTAACTGCAACCGAACAACAGATAGAAAAGCCCAAACCACATAAAATTATTGCCTATACTAGTATAATTGATAATCTACCTCTAAGATGGGATCCTAAAACTAAGAAGAATATTAAAACTCAGTTAAAAACTATCTACACCGAAGAAGAACTTCGGGTGATAATAAACCGATTTAAACAAAAGAACCCCGGTTCAGATGATATGGATATCGCTAAATATTTGATGTTATTATTAAAACATCCGCCTAAGGGTCATGAATCTATCTTAGATGGTTTATCACTTAATGATGCTGAAAAACAAGTCATTGTTCAGAGTTTATCTCCTCACGAAATTAACGAAGTAATCGCAATTTGGCGAGAAAGTTTTCAAGGTAAAAATCATCCGATTCAATTCTTATTTAAAAATGCTATATTACGTAACAAACGTCGTGTACCCGTATCTAAACAAATATTAGATAATAAAACTAAACTTATTAATTCTTTAGCTATTGATAAAGAAGATAAATATACTTTAGATAATAAGTTCTCTTATGTAGAAATTATCGATATAGTGGAAGCTTACAAAAAACGTACTGGTAATGAACAACCTACTATCTTAAATCTTAGTGATCTTTTTCAAATAGTATTAGATGATTACGTAGCTATGAATATTCGCTTTATTCTAACTAAAGTGGGTACGGCGGATTGGCCGAAAATCCATGAAGAACTTGATCACCAATCTTATTTAAATCCAGGTAAAGATATTAATTTTACCGATGATGAGCGTCTACCGCCCCATCTACTCAAAGAAGAACCAGATTTTTATAAAGAAGAAAAAACTCTTATTGAAACCCCAAGAGATCTTTATAAAGGTTTTATTAATTTTATTACATCGGGTAGACTATATATTAATGCCCGAGCCTACGAGACCTGGTATTTATCCGAAGGCATAGCAAATTACTTCGCTTTCGAGGTATACAAAGCCCACCCGTTTAAGAATGAATTTCAGCAGCCGTTTACATTATTACCTTCTATCTTAACCTACGATAATCTAAAAGCTCCTATTTTAATATCTCCCTGGTATATAGCCGCTATATTAGAGACCTTCCCTGAAGCAGCTATTAAGCGAGTAACGTCTAACACTAAATATCTCTTAGATATCAAGCGTGTCTCGCATCGTTTACAACGAGTTTTCGGAGAAAAGGGGGCTTATGCTGTAATTTTACATCATGAAGGTACTAATAAACATGTTCATCCTATTTCTGCGGTAGAAGCTAAACCGCAGTCCGCTAATATTACTATTCCAACTGGTGTACCTTCACGTCAAGTAATAGAATATTTAGATAATTATATGAGAGTATAAAATGAAAACTATAAACGAACTTATATTATCTTATACTATTCCTATCGATCAATACTGCGACGAAATCGATAAATATTGTGAAACTGCTAATATTAAAATTGTAAAACCGTGCACCTTTAACGACTCAGTTTATTCTATTATTATAGCTAATATTTTACATTATGATAAATTTCGTGAACTTCTGACTAATATAGAGTTACTCTGTCGTTCACATGGTCGTTATGATATGTATATTATCTCTAGTTCTTTAGGTTTAAAAATCACAATTAAAGTCTATGATCAATATTTAAAGGCTTAAATTATGCCAGCACAGGGACCACATGTATCTACTACTCGCTTCCTAAATAAAAAAGCTACACATAGTGATGATAATAAATCTGAAGAAAACATTCGTCATCTAATTAAAATATATCGAGATATTAAAACTATTACTGGTAATTGCCAACTTAAGGATGATAAGATTCTCATCTTTGAAGAGAATTTTAGCCAATTTGTTATGAAGTTAAAAGAAGATGGATGGAAGTTATCTAACCTTACTTTTAGTACGCACACTAAAACTATATATATGAAGAAGGATGATATCGAGATAGGATTAGATAACCGAATTAATCAAAATCAAACTAGTCCGATAAAGTTATATATCTATAATACTATAGATGAAGATTTAGATAATAAGCCCACGGGTATGTTACCGATGGATATGATAATGAATTCTCCAGCATATAAAAAAATGCACGAGGAAGAATCCGCTTTCGGTGATAAACTTAAGAAAGGATTTAATCTAACCAATATAATTAAATCTTTATTAAAGTATTTAGTATCTAAGCAGGAAAGAGATAGTGCTAAAAAACTCTTAAAATTATCCAAAGAAATTGAAGATTCTATCGATGAACACGAGGAACGTATACGTAGCGAAATGAAGTATTTAGCTCAAACTATTAACCCTCTTATTAACGACATTAAGAAACTCAAGGTTAGTATAGATGAATTAGATGAATCCGGGGGTAAACAGAAATTAAAGCAAAACTTAGATAACTATTTAAATCATTTAGTAGATTACGTCCGTAATCCTCTGATTAGCTGTGCAGAAATAACTAAGTCTATCTCTGAAAGACTAGAGTCATGAATATCCCACGTATTGTAGGTAGATTATGTAACTACGTAGACAATAAATTTTTCCCTCACCATATATACTCTTCTACTAAAATCACTTTAAAGCCTCTACCGGTTATGTGGTTTGAGAATGAGAAAGGTGATAAAATTTCTTTTATGTATGAAGGTAAGCCTCCTACAGAAGAAATGCCAGATATAAAAGACTACCCTTATGCGCATATGCGCATGAATGCTATTATTAGAGATGATATTTTTAAACGAGATAAAACTGGAGATGATGGTGATAATATTATTGGTAGTAGGCAGCGAGGGTTTAATGGAGATTTAGCCCTTAGTCTGGCTAATAATTCTAACTTAAAATTATCTGAAGCTATTGCGTTTTGTGCTACATGCTGCGAAAGATGTATGAATTTATTAGCGAATAAATTAGGTTTATCTTGGGGATATACGCCAGATAGTGAAGATGCTAAGAAAGTTAATACTTCTTGTGAGGTTTGCCCGCAAGTAGCAGAGTTATTTCCTAAAGATAGTATCAAGTATAGCATAGAAAAAGCTTCTACTTTAGATATAGATACTCAGCTAGACTTTAAAAGATATTATCATACTGCAAATATAGATTGGTCATATTATGCAGAAGATGAAATAGCTAGAATAGTAGCTAAATTCTTACCTTATGATATTAAGTTAACTTCCAATTTAAAAGATAGTATACATACTTTTATAAATAAGTGTCAGAAAGAGAATTGGTTCGAAGTACAAGCTAAAGAATCTTATCGGTATCTTATTAACTCAGCTATACTTAATCTTATCTCTAGTTTAAAATCTAATTCTAAACAGCCCAAGATATTATTGATTAAGGCTAAGATATATCCTCTGTATAGTAATGAAGCCAATCTATTTATTCCTAAAGAAATGCCCTTATCTCGCTACCAACACGATATATTAGCTACTATTCTTAATAAAAATGTAAAAGAAATAACTCCAAAAATGCTAAAATATATCAATTAATATATCATGGCAAACATTAAATATAAATAGCCGGGAATATATTCGCGGCTATTTATATTTTTAGAGCTATTTTGGCATTTTTACTACATTAATAATTTATCGCATATGTTTGATTGAAGGTTGATCAAATATGTGTTTACTTTAGCCATTTAATGAAGGATTATTTTTATGCAAAACGCTCGTCTGGCTAAGATCCTTAGTACTGCCAAACTCCCGCTGATCGTAGCCCACAAGAAGGGTGAGATCCGAGCGACTAATCTACGTCGCTTTCGCGATACGGAGGCTAAGGTACGCCTGGTGACGAATGATATGAAGGCCCCGATGTCTATTCTTTCGGGTTCTCCATTAAAGCAAGATCTTAGGGCTACTGTAGTTATTAGCGCTTCTGATATTGCTAAGCTCGTACCTTTTGCTTATTCAAAGAAGACTAATATTGTATATCGCACTACTCCTGAAATAGCACGAGCATTCTCTAGAATTGAAAATGCTCGTGTGCATTGCGCAGTTTCTTCTGCGGTTATGTCAGTTAATATTAATAAGACTGTATTAGCCGCAGCTATGGAGACTGATGTTAGTTTAAAACATAATACGAAATTCCCAGGTGAGATGGGCGAAGATGATAATCCCGTTACCACTATGGACACATCTGAACTTGACTCAGATGATTTAGATGCGCTTAATGGCGACGCCATGGATGATAATAGGGTTCCATTAGATGAAGATGAGCGTGTTGAAGATGATTACGAAGCTCCAGATGGTGGTTATCGTCAGGTAGAGAAAGACGATATGGATAATCACGGGCTACCCAAGGTGGCTGCTTCAGTTAAGAAAAATAGAATTGCCGCTAAAAAGCGTCGTGTAAAGGCCGCAGAAATGAAGGGTTTGGACGATAATACTACTCCTTCGCGCGGCGGCGGTTACGATTATGAAGGTGGCGATGATAATGAAACAAAGATGAGTGATGATGACGATATGGACATGGATGATGACATGTCCGATGATGACGATATGGACATGGATGACGACATGTCTGATGAAAAAGATATGGATGATGATAATGGTGACGAAGATGCGTCAGAAGCTGACAGTGAATCCGGGGTTGATGATCAAGAATCCCGAGATATGTTAGCTGATGGCGATACAACAATGAATGACGGCGATATGCGCGCCCGTGATGGCGATAATGATGAAACTATGATGAGCGATGACGACGACATGAATATGTCGGAAAATGAAGATGATGAAAAAGATATGGATGATGATGGTGAAGAAGATGTTTCCGAAGATGATAGTGAATTAATGAATGATGATGGCGCACCGAATAATGTACAGTCGCCAAATAATATGCGTCGAGCCCCTGATGGTAATACAGAAATGGCATCTGTGTACCGGGCTAATCTATTAGAAGAATTATCTGCTTTGAAGAATAAGCGTGTTGATATTGTCGAAGCTGGTGGTGATAAATCAGTATATTATCTTTTCTATAATCATAATCCTGTTGCAGTTATGAATCCAATTCATGCATCAGATATGGTTAAGCAATTAGCTGCTTTTCCAGTTAAATTTAAGCATGCTTTCTTTGCAGCTACTCGGGATAAGGGTATTACTGCAAGTGTAGCTAAAGATTTTGGTTTAAAACCGCTGGTTATTAAACTTACCGCCGCTACTCTTATCAATAAAGCTATTGCTAAGAAAGTAAAGGAAATTAAGGCTAATTACCACCGTCGTGGTAATAATATTCGTAAGCGTTTACAGCACAGCATTAATATTGCTGCTGTTGGTATTAATAAGAATTTCTGGAAGGCTACAACTAACCCTCTGCGGGAAAATCTTTGCCAGGAATTAGCCGCTAATAATGTTCGTAATCCTGAACGTATTATCGATAAGGTTTTCGAACATCATGGCGAAGAGTATCTTCGTACTATTATGACACGAGCTTCTATTATCGCTAAAAAGCCGCCTTCTTTCCGTGAAGAACTCGCTCATACAGTTGAAGATGCAAATTATCAGCCAATTAAGCGTAGCGAAGGTGATGTGCTTGTTGAACGTTTAGTTCATGGTAATCAGATAGTTAGTGATGATGAAGATTTCAGCGTAGAATCTTCAGATAATAGTGATTATGATTATCGTAATCCTAATGTCGATGAGGTTACTGCCCTGCGTAATCAGCTAAAGCTTGGTGGTCGGCGTTAAATTTTTAACTCAATATAGGAAAATATATTATGATCAACCAGAATCGTACGAAGCCAACCAAATCTATCGATTTCTTAATCAGTGGTAGTGTGACCACTATTATTGAAGGCGCCGTTCTGATCACCCAGACGGAAGCTGATGGGTTTAACCATGTTCTACCCTCGGCAGGTTCTAGCGGCGAGATTTTCGCTGGTATCGCTTATAGCCAGATGATGACTCCGACTACTTTCCCTCGGGTTAATCTGGTTACTGTTCCGCTGACTTCACCTTATACGGTTACGCTGGATCGTACTCCGGTTACCTATAATCTGGATATCAGCGTTAAGCGTAATAGCAATAATACACTTCTGACCATTGATAACGGTGGTACTACGCCAGCTACTGGTCACGTTGCGTTAGCAGTTGCGGGTAATGTGCTTACCTTTAACGCGGCTGATGCCGGTTTAGCCATGACCGTGGTTTTCCGCTTTAATCTCAGTGTGGCAGAAGCTGAATTTATTGCAGGTGATGGTGTTATAGGTGCTCGCACTCCTGTGCAATTAGCTGGTTCAGTTGGTGTTATTCAGGGCGGTTTAGTTTATACCGATCAATTTGATCCTACCGTAGATTGGACAGCCCCTGCTATCGCTAATCTAGCTACTGGTGCTGGTGGTCGTTTAACTCGTGGTGGGTCAGGCTTTTCATTAACCAATGCGGGCATTTATGTAATTAAAGTGCCACAAATTGATGATCCTTACCTCGGTATCGCCCTTAGCGCCTAATTATATTTTTATAAAATTATTCCAAAGGAATATAGGTTATGAAAGCAACTGTTGCTCGTCGCCCTGCTGTCCCAGCTTTACATGCACGTTTTAATGGTAGTAATGAACGTATCGTCGGTCGAGACAATCATATTAATGCGGGTTCTAATAAGGAACTTCTAACCCGCATTAAAGATCTGGCGGAAATGGTCACCGCTGGTTCTATTGATATGTCGCCCTATAATAAGAATAATCAAGTTACTGCGGCTGACGTTCAAACTCGTAATCAAAAATTATCAGCAGCATTTTATACCCAGAATAATTCCCGTCCGTGGGCAAATATGGGTGCCGCAGTTAGTGCCGATCTTTCGGAAGCCGCTGACCGTGAAGGCTTTATGCGTCGTCTCTTACTTAAGGTTGACGTAGCCAACGGAACTATTCCACGTATCCGCGTTAAGCAGAAGAATATTATCGCCTTAATCGCTTCTTCGGGGTTAGATAATCGGCCGGTATACTTACGTGATAAGTATATTACGCCTCCAGAATTTTATATTAAGCATAATATTCGCGTGGAAGAACGTGAAATTGTGCAGGGGTCTGGGGATATTCTTGAAGATAAGTTCTTCGAGACCCAGGAAGGTATTATGGTGCAGGAAGATCGTAAGTTTATCTCTCTGCTAAATGATACTATTGGTATCGCTAATAGTAATCAGCTTTTAGCGGGTGGTTTATCTCCTGCTACCTTATCACAGATGCGCACACAGATTCTACAGTGGAATCTGCCAGCATCTACTCTGTTAATTGCATCTGATGTGCTTAATGATATCGTTGGTCAGGGCGCAAATACTTTTGGCGGCTATTTTGATCCGGTGTCACAGTTTGAAATCGTTCAGACTGGTATGATTGGTACCTTAATGGGTATGCAGGTTATCACGGATTCGTACCGTGCCCCAACTCTTAAGGTTCTTAATGCCGGTGATATCTGGGTACTTTCTAATCCAGAAATGCTCGGTGCCTTTACGGATCGTGGTCCCGTGCAGTCACAGGAAGTTAATTCATACATGGAAGGTTCGCCCGCTCGTGGTTGGAACTTCTTTGAATTACTGAGTATGACTATAACTAACCAACGGTCAGCCGTCCACGGAAGTCGAGTTTAAATTAGACCAAAATGCTGTTTAATACATGGCATTAGTTATAAAAGGGTCAAATTACTAATTTAAGCGACATTATATTATATAACTCAAGATCTCTATTAAAACTGTAAATGAACAGAGATCTTGAGTTATAAATGTCGGCTTAAGTTAGGAGAGTTTAAATTGGAACGTTCAGAACAATATTATGATAGTTTAAAGAACGAACATATTAGAAAATTTAACGAAACACATGGTAAGGGTGAATATAAATTCTTATCTAAGATTTATCGTAAACAATTAGACACATATAAATATAAGCATAAATGTGGGCTAATTTTTGAATCTACGGCTATGAGCCTACAACATGGCAGATCTAAGTGTGTTTGCCAACATAAAATAAATATTCCGAATACACCTGAAGGGTTTAAAATTAGATCTGCTGCTTCAAATAAAGGCCAAGCTGGACGTTATAAAACCTATCGTAAGAAAATGCAAGTAATATTAAACGAAAAGTACGGTGAAAATGAATATAAACTTTTAACTAAGAAATATGAGGGTGGAACTAAAACTTATACCTTTAAGCATTCTTGTGGATTAAAATTTAAATCTACTGCTGCTTGTTTATCTAGAGGTTTATCTAAGTGTCCTTGTTTACACATTGTAAGAAGTAAAGGACTTACTCTAGAAGAACATAATATAGATTTACAAGCTAAAAAAGGTAACGATTATACTTGTACTAAATATTTTAGTATGCATGATCCAAATAATGAATATATACACAATATATGTGATAATGCTTTTAAATCCCGTGCAGCAGCTGTTCTAGGTGATTTAAAAGGTTGTATCCATTGCTCGGGTAAAGACGGTAGTTTAATTAATAGAGTGACTAAACGTCAATTTATGAAAGAATTAAATAGTGTTGAAAATGGAAGAGATTACCGAATTATCGGAGATTTTGAGGGTAAGTCTAAAATAACAGAGTTTAAACATAATTGTGGTAATAAATTTAAAGCTAAGCCTTATGATGTATTAATGAATCGTATTAGATGTTATACATGTTATCCTATATTAAGTAATAAAGAAGTAGAAGTAAATAATAAAATTTTTACTTTACGTGGATATGAACCTTTCGCTTTAGAACGATTATTAAAGCTTTACAGTTATAAAGATATTCTTGATTCTAAGTCAAAAGAGTTTCCTCATTTTAAATACACAATAAATAGGATACGCCGAAATTATATTCCAGATCTTTATGTTAAATCTAATAATCTAGTAATTGAGGTTAAGAGTTTATCAACTATGGGTTTAGAAAATTCATATTTTAATGATAAAGATGGTATCGATTTATTTGATAGAAATAGCGCCAAAGCAAAAGCAGTACTAAGAAAGGGTTACAAATTTAGGATGTACTTATTCGATAGTAAAGGTGTACGGATAACACTACCAAAATACTGGTATACGTTATCTAAAACAGATGTGTTAGATTATATTTCTTAATAGTAATTTAATCAAAGGGAAGCCTTCTATGCTGAAGGGAAAAGTATTATGAAATCGCTTAACGCTAAGAATTTAGAAATACTGCAAAGGTGCAGTAAGCAAATCGCTAGTATGCTTAAAGAAAATCATATTGTTATCTCTAGTAACGAAGTATTAGATGATATTCTGAATATGGTTCTCAGTAAGGCTAATGGTGGTAAATCTACAGTTACGGCAGCTACAGCACCAACTACGTTACCACAACATAATCCTGCTGCTGATATTCTTTGTTTAGCCTTTGCACATTTTCAAGAGGGTGAATTAGAGACTTCACTTAAATATGTATCCGCAGCTTTTGAAGCCGAAGGTATCGAAGAACTCGTGCAAGCTATGGAATCGATGAATAATGAAGTTGAAGAGGCATCATTTAATAAGGATGCTGATAGTTTAGCTCAACTAAATCCATTTAATGGTAATATGAGTCTAGTTGATTTAGATATTGACGATATGGTTGATGAAGCTGACCTCGATTATCAAAGCACTAATGTTCCGGTAGATCATTCCCAGACGGATGAAATAAATACAGATTACCTTGATGACGAAGACGAAGACGAAGACGAAGACGACGATGATCCTAGTGTAACTATCGAAGTTAAATCTAGTGATCTTGGCGTCGTTACTAGTCAGGATGATGATAACGAGTTACAAGATGAGAATGAAGACGAAGAACCGCGTGATGATAATATGGACTTCGATGACGAAGAAGATAATTTAAATAGTGATGATGATTTCGAAGATGAGGATGAAGTTAAAGCCAATATTATTCTAGCAAATAATATGTCTCTATATGGTGATACTATTAGTCGAAATAAAGCCAGTAGACTATTAAATAAACGTGGTTAATTATTTCTTGGTCTTACTACTAGTTGGTAAAAGGGAGACTACTGATTTGCTCAGTAGTCTCCCTTTTTCTTAATAAAAATTGGGTTATTAATATGCAGGTAGAATCAAAAATATTTGAAGCTTCTTTAGAATATTTTATGAATATGTTGAAAGTTACCTTTAGTAAACCTAACTCCGAAAGGATAGAAGTAGTTAATACTCAGGGTCCTCAACAGATGCGTGAAATTGCACGTAGACTAGGCGGACAAGTTAAGTTTCCTTATATGGCTACTATGTTGGAATCTATACAAAAAGATCGTGAGAGTTACCCTGGTCGTAATATGAAACGTTTAACAGTTAATGGAGCGAAGAATTTAGATAATGGTACGGTATTAAAGTACCAACTTAAGCCAATAGAAGCTAATATTACTACTAAATTTATCTGTCAAGATTATGCAGACGGTATAGATTTTTGTAAAAAACTTATATATTTAGATGAAACTTTTAACTTTGTATTAATGCAGGGTAATACTCGGATAAATATTCACGTTTTAACTGATGATGCCATACAATTCCCTGAAATACAACTAGATGATATTGATAGTATATTTCAGTTCGAAACTGTTATAAAAATAAAAACTTACATAGGTACTGTTGAACAATTTAAGTTAGTTAAAAATGTAACTGTTAATACCAATATTCCTTATAACGATTATAGTGATTTTATAGTAGTTAGTAGTGAAAACTTTGCTCAAAATTCTTCATAGGAAAATCAGATGGCTTTAGTTCCTGATACATTAACTTTCGATCACATATTATATAAATCAGCTGCTAATGTTCGTGAAATACTTACTTCTTCTCGGGTATTCCTTTCCATATTTAATTGGACTAAAACTACGGTAGATATAGCAAATAATACTTCATTTGCTATATCTACCGGTATAACGTTATTTATCGATATAAATTGTCGTAATCCAATGAAGTTAACTCTAGTATCTAATATACCTGGAACTAACACACCTCAGACCTATATAGTGCTGATTAATAACCGTTTCTTCTTTACTGGTGCTCTAACCTCTTTAACTCTCACTAATCCCAATCCTACATCGCCTAATTTAGATCCAATACAGTGTAAAATTATATATGCCTAAGGAAATTGATATGATCGTACAAAATAAAACAGCTTTATCTATTGGTTTAGACTCGCATGATCGTGATCATGTACAGATTCCTCCACATTCTACTAAACAAGTTGATGATAAATTCTATTGGCAGTTTCCACCACATAAATTGAAGTTAATTAAACCCCCAGTCGGTGTAGAAGTTATTCTAGATGTAGATACTCCTACACCTATTAATGATAGTATTTCTGTTGAAGTTATTAATCCTCCTATTTTAGTTCAAGAAATTTCATCTAATTTCGTCACTACAAAATCTAACTTATAACATATAGATATTTTAATATAAAAGGATATTATAATGCCACAATTTTATCTTTCTCCTGGCGTCTACAATACTGAAATAAATTTATCCCAGAGAGTGCAGGCAGCAGCATCTTCTACGGGTGCCGCAGTATTTGAATCGCATAAAGGTGCTTTAGGCCAACAGTTCTATACTAATCGTGATGATTTTTTACGTGATTACGGTAACCCAGATCCTACTGTCAGTTTCGGTCACGATTGTGTATTAGATTTCTTTACCCAATCTAATTCTATGTGGGTTGATCGAGTAATTAATGGATCTACTTGGGCAGGATCCTTTGTACATAATAATACAGGTGATAGTACAGCAACCTCCACTTATTATGATAAGTTTGATATTGGTAATAATAATCAATTTGATGGTGGCACTGAACAAGATATCACCGTCTTAACTTTTAGTGGAGCTATAATAACTGCTAATAGCATTACAGGTACTGTTACTGATGGTATTGTGACTTCTCCAGTTACGATTGGCCCTACGGTTTTTGCTACGAGTAATAATGCCACTTTAACCGCTTTTGCTACGGCTATTCAAAATGCTATTAATTCAATTAATGGTACTTACGCTGCTTTAGGTGGCGTAGCTGAAGTTATAGACACAGGAACAGCTAATAATCGTAGTATTAGGGTTATTGCACCACAAGGAGTTATTTTAACTTTTACTGGTCTTGTGATTACTTTAGGTGCTAGCCAAGCTACTATTTCTGATCAAACCGGGGTTAAATTATTTGACGTTTTCGCGATCGGTCCTGGTACTTATGCTAATGGCGCAGTTGGGTTTAAAACTAGTGGTATAAATCAAGGTATCCCCTCACGATATAATATATCATTTAGCGCCGCTTTAATTACGAGTAACGTATTTAGTGGAACAGTTAATGGCTTTAATATTGGATTTAATCAGGTACTGACATTAACTTTCAGTACAACTTTAGTAACTGGTAACGTATTTAATGCTACAGTTAACGGTGTAGCTTTAACTCCGATTAATTTTACGACGGATAGCGCTACGACTATGGCAGCTATTGCCACAGCAATTCAAGCGGCTACAGTTACATTAAATCCAGGATCTACCGCTACAGTTAGCGGTAATGTAATTACTGTGACTTGTGGTCGTCCCTTATATAACGTCAATACTATTACTGGTTCTGTTGTTACTGGTGGTGCTGGACAGGCTACTGTTACCTTAGCTACCGCATCTCCTGTGCAAACTAACGTAATATTTTCTGCTAATAATAACCAAATGTTAAGTGATATTGCTACAGCTATTCAATATGCAATGGACATTAATATTAGTACAGGAGGTAGTACTGCTATAGTTAGTATACCAGGTTCATTGACTATGAACCGACAGATTAACGTAGTTACTCCTAAAGCTACTTTTGATCTGACTTTTGCTAATCTATTAGTTACTAGTGGCTCTAGTCAAGCTAGTGTGGTCGTTAGTCAGACATTAGTTCGTACTCCACCTAACGGCACTTTTCAATTTCAAGTATTTGCTAACGGTAATGTTGTCACTCCTGTTGAATCATACGTTGTATCTATGGCAAATCAGCAGGATGGTTTTGGTAATCAACAGAATATTGCTCAGGTAATTAATCTAAGTGCTAGGGCTTCTAAATATGTACGAATTTGGCAGCCAAGTACTTCTTTAAGTTTACCTATAGTTACGGATACAGGTGGATCTATTATTTTTCTTGCAAATGGTGGTGATGGTTCAGCCGCTACTTCGTCAAATATCAATGCAGGTTGGAATACCTTTATTAACCGTGATCAAAATGAAATTCGTATTCTATTAAATTGTGGTTACACTAACGTCGCTGTTCAGCAGAATATTGATGCTTTAGCTAATAGTCGATTTGACTGTTTTGGTATTCTTGACACACCCTCAAACTTACAGGCGACGACTAGTGCAACTAACTATCGTCTTAATACACTAAACATCAATTCATCTTATTCTGGTATGTATAGTCCAGATTCTCAAATTGTAGATGAATTTACGGACCAAATTAGATTTATTCCTAATTCTGGTAACGTAGGTGCTACTTTCGTCTTTACGGATACATCTCGGGCAACGTGGTTTTCTCCCGCTGGTTTAAATCGTGGTCAAATTCGTAACATTCAAGCGTTACGGGTTGATTATGAACAAGGTGATCGTGATCAACTGAGTCCTAATCAAGTTAATGCTATTATTAAGAAACGTGGTAAAGGTTTCTTTGTTTTTGATGATCAAACTCTATCTGCGGTAAAGAGTGCATTATCTAACATTAACGTTCGCCGTCTATTAATCTTTATCGAAGTTGCTATTACCGATGCATTAGACTTCGATCTTTTTGAACCAGATGACGATTTTCTTGGATTTACTATTGTACAAATGTTGAATGATTTTCTCTTACCTATTCAACGAGGTAGAGGATTATTTGACTTTCTAGTAGTATCTGACGATACGAATAATTCAGCTTCAGATATAGATGCTGGACAGCGTAACGTTGATATTTATCTGAAGCCTACGTTAGCCGCACGAGTTATTAAAGTACGTACAGGTATAACAAAGACAGGGGCTAACTTCAGTGAATTAGTTGCTGCGGGTGGATTAGCAGCTGTCGCTGGATAAAACTCATTAAAGCACAAATGTTAATCTAAAACAGCTACTAGGATTAATCCTAGTAGCTGTTTTTGTTTTAAACAAATATAACTAATTTAAGGTATTAAATCTATATACAAAGGTAAGAAATATGCCACGTATTTCACTGTCTGATGTGCAATCTTTACATGATCCTATCAGTTCTGAAGCTTATGTACTACAATTAGGCACAATTCCTAATTCTATCGGTAATGATCGAGAATTAGCAATTAAATGCTTAAATGCTAATATGCCGGGATTTTCTAATGAAGCTTTTGAAGTAAATTTACACTCGCATGTGCGTAACGTACGTGGTCGTAAGATGTACCCACGAACACTGGCCGTGACATATATTGAAGATTCTACATTACATACAACTAACTTATTACGTTCATGGAGTGAATTTATTGTAGGCTCGCAATCTGGTACTTCTGCGGGCGATATTGCTCAGTATTCAGTTACCGCCAATCTTCAGGTATTTAACCACCAGGGTACGATAATTCAGGATATCAATTTCTTTCATTTCTTTATTCAGGAAGTTCCTGATGTGCAGCTTACGGGTGAATCTTCGACTTTAATGCAAATTCCAGTTACATTTAAATATGATCATTTCTTAACTAATATTGGACCAGTTACCACAAGGTAATTATATGAAAAGGGTATCACTTAACGACGTTCAATCTATACCTGATTTTGCACAAAAAGATAATTTTAATTTCGTATTAGGTAATACTCCTGGTGGAAGTACAGATAGAAAATTACACATAAAGTGTAATTCTATTACATTTCCACCATTAGAGAATGAACCTATTATAGTAAATCTTTGGGGGCATAAAGTAAAACATCGTGGTAAATTTGTGCCTCCACAAGATATCACGGTTACTTATTATGAAGATAATAAATATAGAACTTTAAAAGCTTTACGTTCTTGGCATAACGCTGTTGTTAATCCGGTTACTGGATCAACAGCTTATGGCAAAGTTGGCTATACTACTATAAGTGAATTAAGTTTATATGATCAAAAAGGTCATATAGGTTATGGGATAGGTTTCGTAAATATGTTTCCACAGAGGATAGAAGGTTTTGAATTAAGTGGTGACTCTTCTGGTCCTATATTAATATCAGTGAATTTTGGTTACGATTATATGGTTGAAGTTGGAAGTTTTGGTGGTATAGGTGGATTATTAACGGGTAGTAGTGCCCTAGGTGGTGTAGTTAATACAGTTATATCTAATTTAGGTTTAAGTGCTAATGTTCTAGGTATTGATGTAGGTTTAAATCCTAATGGATTAACATTAAATGGTGGTGGTATTGGTTTAACTGCCGGGTTAGATGGCGTAGGTATAGATACCGGTGGAGTAATTAGTAAAGCCTTTGATATTTTTGCAGGTAATGGAATATTTGGAGGTAATAATATAGGACAATCTAATGGTGCTGGTGGTATTCCTGGTGCTGGTACATTAGGAGATGATTCAGCAACTAATCCACAAGTATCGAATAATGCTCCGCAAAGTGTAATTACTTCTAATCTTGGATTAGGCTAATGATACCCTCCCTATCACGTAATCGCGCCCAGCAATTAGCACCACCTGCGATTGATTGGCGTTGGGTAGTTAATTTACCTAGTATACCCGGGGCTCCTAATTCAAAAAATATAGTTGTTGAAGCAATAGAATTTCCTCATTTTAGTATATCTGCTATTCCTAGGTTTAATGGAGCTTCTAATCGTCATTATCCTGGTATATCAGAAATATCCGCATTCGCTATGACATTTTATGAAGATAATATGTTTAGTGCAACTAAATATTTATATGCTTGGAAAAGCTTAGTAGTTGATACTAATGGAATTTATGGTGTTCCAGCTGATTATAAAAAAGATCTTCGCTTAAGAATGTATGATATTCAAGACCATATAATGTTTAATGGTACATTACAAGAATGCTGGCCAACTAATATTTCTTCTTATAGTCTTAATTATAATGATTCTAATCGTTTAACTATATCAGCACAATTTGCTACAGATGGTTCTACGGTAGTTTAATTCTGGTTCTTATCTTTGGTCTATAGCTCGTGGGTTCGAGCTTGTCATCTAGTAGTTAGCGTACATGGTTAACCCAATTTTTATTTTTAAGGAAATGTCATGAATATTACTCCGGTTAAGCCTGGTTCTATTAATGCAGCTTTAGAAAAGCACACAGTATGGGAAGATGGTAACGATGGTACCATCATCTCTAATACGCAACCGCGAACTCCTTCCGCGGTGCGTATACCTGGACAACATAATAAGCAAAATATGGTCCAGCCCCCGCTAAATCCCCCTGTATCATCTAATATAACTAATCCACAATTACCAAAAGGTTCTACTATTGGAGTAGAACCTTTAGTCGTTACTGAAGAACAGCATAAACCTAAAGTAGATCATAGAGTAGAAGTAGATAATCTCGAAGATATTAAGTATGTCAAAGCACAATCTAAGAATCCTAATAATATTCGTGAGTCTTTGCCTTCACATTGTTTACCTTATGATTTTGATGATATTGAAATAAGACAATTTAAAGCTAGAGATTTATCCAAAATATATCGTTCAGCAATAGATGAGAATTTTTCATTAATCGTTGACGCTATTGGTGCTACAGTTAATATAGATATTCGTCAATTAACTATGGGGGATTTTACATTTTTAATGTATTGGCATCGGATTAATAGTTATCCGAAATCGCCTTACATCATCGAGTGGACTAGTCGGTATGGTAATGCAAACAAATATACAGTTAATGGCACTAACTTAATTATTAATGAAATGAAGCTAACTCAATTAGAATTTGATACTTATTCTGGAATGGGTTTATGCTTACCTACAGTTAAAGATCTAGAAGTTCTACAAACTATTAGATTAACTCCTGATCAACAATATATTTATAACTTAGCCCAATTTATTAAAGGTGATTCTATTAAGGAAAAAATAGAAATCTTAGATTCTTTTGAAGATTTAAGTATTCAGGAGTATATTAAGGAATTTCGTGAAAAAACTGAACATGGCGTCATTGAAACTGTTAAAGTTATTGATAATAATTTTGATTTAAATATTAGTATTGCTAATATACAAAAACAGCAAGATAATCAATTAATAATGTTTAAGAGTAGATTTAAACAAAATATGCAGGAGTCTGAATTAATACGACTATTTCAGTTAAATATGACTCCACAGCAAAAAGACCTATTCGAAGAATTAGAGATTATGCGCTATCATTTAGAGCAAGGAAAGACGTATTTACCGCGGGAGGAGGAGCTAACACTCACAGTGAATGCCCTCAGCTTCTTTCCCTAGTATATCTCATAAAGATCTTCTAGATCGCTGGTATTCTTTAGAAAATCAAGAAGGTCCAGGGTTAAAAATAAATCTTGATGAAATAGTAGCTGCGGATTTTCTTTATCTATACTCATTATATGAAAAAGATAAACGAGATGCTGTTTTACGTAATTACGTAAATAAATCACAGAAAAGCATAAAATAAAGGTGTTACAAATGGTTCAGCCCATTCATGCTTCTCTAGCTAAAGACATCCTTGGTAGTGGCGGCTCCAATGTGCCGGGGCGCGATCTCCGTATGGAGATCGATAATAAAAAGCACGCTATTAGGGGCATGAATGCAGCTAATCAAAATAGTCTTGCTTTAGTGGCATCTAACTCTAAAATAATTGCAGCTATTAATAATGGCGGTAAGACTGCTTCGTTATTAGCATCTGGATTAAAGTTCGAACAAGGACAGTTAGCCCAATTAAAGTTGATATCATCACAGGGGGAGCGGGAATATAAGAAGATTTCTCCCGCTCTCCAAAAACAATTTGATATGGAAACTAAGTTTGATCAGATAACCCGATTTAAAGTACTAGAAAAGCCATATTACGTCAATAACTTATTGCAGTTTAAACAGTGGAAATTAGATGTTAAAAATGCCGTATTAGAGAAACAATATCGGCATATGGTCGATAAAAAACAATTGGATATACTAGGTATTATAGCCGAGAAAATCGGTTTAGTTAAACACGGGAAATCTAGTAATCCTTTAGATATTGTATTAGGTGCTTTTGCTGGTGCAGCTAAGATAGCCTACAGAGGATTAGCTATTGGCGTCGGTGCTTTAATTAAAAATATTATGTCAGGTGAAAGTATTAAATCCGGCATAGGTGGATTAGGTACAGCTTTAGGTGCTGTCGGTGGATTTTTACTAAAGGGTGGACCCTTAGGTATCTTAATAAAAGGTATAGCTATTTTAGGTACATCATTTGCTGCGTCTAAATTTGGCTCGTTACTAACTGAAGAAAATTTTCAATTAGTAGCAGATAAAGCAGTTAGTGGAGCTAATAAAATATATGATATAGTATCTGATTTCGCAACAAGTATAGATGTTAAAGGTTTATTAGATAGTGGTAGTAAACGTATATCAGAAATATATGATAGTGCTAAAATAACTATTAACGAACAAATAGACGCTTATCAGAGAGTTGGATTTCAACAGTATATAACTAATATTTGGGACAATAATAAATACCTGTTAGACTATGCTGGCAAGAAGATAAGTGATCTATATGATGGAGCTAATAAATTTATAGATGGGCAAGTTAATACCTATACAGCAGCAGGTAGTTTTCAAGGTTATATTACTAATATATTTGATTCCACCGTATTAGCTTTGAGTGGTGCCTTATCTAGTATTAGTAATTATTTAGGTGGTACCGAATTTGCTAATAAAATAAAAGAAAATATGACGGCAGAGAATATTAAAACACTAACTACTATAGCCTACGACTCCTCTATAAATATGCTTAAATCGGGATTAATGACAGTATCTAACTTTGTATCCGGCCCTTCTGCTACTCCCGATCAAGATAAATCTAAATCAATAGGAAGTTTAGTTTTAAGTACAGCTTTAGACTTATCCTGGACAGCAATTAAATTTGCTTTTAGTACTATCGGTTCAGGTTTATTATCTATAGGACAATATGCAGCAGATAAGTTAAGTGGTGTACCTATTGTAATAGGTGCATTGGCACCTATATTAGAGCCTATTTCACAAGTATTTAAATATATAGGTGGTAGTTTAACGATATTAAAAGATAATATTTACATCTATGCTAATAGTTTTAGAACTTTTGAACAAAGTTTTAGAACTATGCAAGAAATAGTAAATCCGGTTACAGGTACAATTGAATTAGTAGCAAAAAATATAGAAACTACAGGATTTTTTGCATCTAAAACTATGAGTTTATTTCAGGTTATAGGGGATGCAGTTAGACCTTTTGAAGGTGCTTTTAAACTCATAGGTAGTGCTGGAGAATTATTAGGTAAAATAGCTTGGCCGCTTCAAGTGGTTTTTAGTATATTTGATTTTTTCAGTGGATTTAATAATGCTGCGGATAATTTACATATAGATAAAGACAAAATTACTACTATGCAAAAGATTGGTGGCGGTATTGGCGGTATTATTAGTGGTTTATTAGACTTTCCAATTAAAGCAATAAATTGGTTGGGTCAAGGTCTGTTTGGCGATAGTTTTGAAATAACTAGTGGCCAGGATATCGGTAATGCAGTTGGAGGTTGGCTAGCAAAACTATTCACACCTAATCAGAAATTCCCCAATATAATGGGGACTTTAGTAGAAGGTTTATATTTTTTACCAATAACTGCTGTTAATTGGCTAGGTAAAAAGCTATTCGGTGATAGTTTCTCTATAGGAAGTCCAGAAGAATTGGGTGCAGCTGTAGCTAAATCCGTAGAAAATGCATTTAGTTTTGTATCCGATACGATCAGTTTATTTGAAAAAATGGCTAATGAGATAGGTAATTTCTTTGTAAAATTATACCATAAAGCTACCGATTGGATTCCGACATTTAAAGTATTTAGTGAATTACCTCCTGAACAAAATAAAGCTATAATGGAAGGTGCCTCTCAATTAGGCATAGGTTCTAATTTTATTCCCCCTCAAGCTAAAGGTGGAGCTTTTTCAGGTAACGTTATTCCTTTCGCTGATGGTGGTATTGTAAGCGGACCTACTAACTTCGGTATTGGTGGAACTAATGCTACAGGATTAGTGGGGGAAGCTGGTCCTGAAGCTATTATGCCCTTACAGCGTGATATTAAAGGACGTATGGGCGTATCAGTAGCAGATTTTTATAAATTCAAAGATAAAGCTATCATTATCGGTAATGCGGCTATAGATGCCGGACAATCTACTATACAAGGGATACAAAATAATACTAATCCCTTGATGAATAAAATGACTAATACTGCTTCTAGTATAGGTTCTTCAGTATCTAATACTTGGCATGATGCTTCTGGAAGAGTCTCAGATTTTATTCAGAAAATTCTTCCTGGTGCTCAAGAAGCTTCTAAACAAACGGGTATTCCTGTAGAAGCTATTATAGGTCAGGCTGGATTAGAGACAGGTTGGGGTAAATCCGCACCGGGTAATAATCTTTTTGGTATTAAAGCAGATAGTAGTTGGACGGGTAAAACTCAGACCTTGCCAACAAGGGAAGTGATAAATGGTCAATCCCAGATGGTTGATCAGGTATTTAGAGCCTATGATGATATAAGTGATAGTATTAAAGATCACGTCAAATTTTTACAAGATAATAGTAGGTATACAAAAGCTGGCGTATTTGATGCTAAAACACCGGAAGCTTACGGTGTAGCTTTACAAAAAGCTGGATATGCTACAGATCCTAATTATGGTTCTGCCGTTGCTGGTGCTGCTAATACAGTTAGAAATAGTCTTGGCACTGCGGGGACTTACGTAGCCAATACGGCATCTAATGTAGCTTCTAGTGTAGGTTCAGGATTTAATAAGGTTAAAGAATCTGTCGAAGGTTCCGATCATAAAGCTATTATTGGTAATGCTTTAGGTGCTTTAGGTGTACCTCAGTCAGGTATAGATAGAATTATTGCTACCGCAGAAAATCAGACTAAAGGTATTTTTACTGCGGCACCATTATCTGCCGCATTCGAGCATGGGCACGCTAATGGAATATTAGGTCAGGAATCTCCTTCCTCTTATATGCAGATACCAGCACCTGATAGAACTCAGTATATACCACCTAACCGTATTCCATCTGATGATACTCCTAATGAGCACATAATAAAGCCAAATGATAAACAAAGTTATAATTTTCCTCCGGTTAGCACTACGCCGACGATAGATTCCATTCCTATTATTATTGATAACATGGGATTAATCTTAATTAATTCTCGCCTACTAGATGCTTAAAGGATTTTAATAATGGCTTTAAGTAAGAATCCTAATTATCTATTAGCTATAACTCAACAAGATACAGGAATTAGTATTAGGGCAAATTTACCTGAAAATTTCGTGATTTCTACAGGATCACAATGGGAATCACGCATGGCTAACTTATCTAGTGTTAAAAATTTAATAGAAAATAACGCACCCGGAGCAACTAAATTGTTAGCTAGCGGAGCATTATTTGCAACCAATTTTGATCCTATTATTCAATCTTTAACTTTTCAAAGTTGGCAAAGTAGTGCACCTATAGAATTTAATATGAGTATACAATTTGATGCTCAAACTGACCCTAAAGAAGATATTATTAAACCAATGGCCATGCTACAAGCTATGTCCTTACCCTATATAACTGGCGATGGTAGTGCAGGGATATTATTACCTCCTGGACCTTCTCCAGCTTTTCCTAATCGTGCAAGAATTAGTGTAAGATTAGGAAGAATGATGTATATTCATAGTGTTGTATTAAAATCTGTTACTAACTCTGTTGATACAAGATTCGATAAAAATGGTCAACCCATTTCAGGCCAATCGGAAATAACTTTCGCCACAATTAATACTCCATCGTCGCAAGATGTAACTACATTTTATAGTGCTATAGCTGGAGAAAATACTGCCTATGGTACTCGTAGTGGTCTAATACCTGGAGTAGCTCGATGAGTACTTCAACTGTACCAAATTTATATACTTTTTATAATCCGCAATATGCTTTATCTAACATATTAGGCGTAGTTACAATTAAAGGTATAGATTATCTTGATATGTTAGATCCACGTATAATCAAATTTATTAATAGTGTTAAGAATTTCCAAATTACTGTATATGATTCATCCGTACCTTTAACCACTTTAGCTTATCAAATATATGGTACAACAACTTTATATTGGACTATATTAGTTTTTAATGGATATTTTCATGAATTAGAAATTCCAGTCGGTGCAGTATTAAAACTTCCAAATCTTAATGATTTCAAAGATATATTTATTCCACAAGTAGCTGCCCAACGTCGTGGGCAAACTATAACGGTATAAAAATGACTAATAAAATAAATATAGGTGACCAGTATTATCTCATCATTAGTATAGATAATCAACCTTTTTATATATCTCCTTCTAGTTTTAGTTTATACATCACACAAAGTGTATTAACCAAATTACCTGTATTAAAATTGAATTTACGTAATGATCCTACAGGAAGATTAACACATTATTTTCAAGTTAGTGATGGTATATCTATTACTACAGAAATTGGTAGAGAAAGTGATCAAACTCGTAAAATAAAGAATTCTTGGCGTATGTTTGGACCACCAAAATTTTCACCAGCAGCTGGTGGTATGAATGTCGAAATAATAGCAATATTAGATAGTATGGATTTTTTAAATAAGCAAGTACCACAATCTTATTCTAACATGCCAACTTCTGCAATAATAGATGCTATCGCTAATAGTTTAGGTTTTAAGACTAGTAATTATCGTGGAGAAAATACCATAGATCGCTCAATTGATACGCAAACTTGGCGACCTACAACAAGAAAATATGCTGAGTTTGTTGATCATATAACTAGGCATGCTTATAATTCTAATTCTTCTGTATTTGTCACTTGTGTGGATGAAGAAAAAACTCTTTATTTTAAAGAACTTACTTCATTAATAGGAGTTAAGCCTAAAGGTATTTTTACACATAATGTAAGAGCACAATCCTCAACTAATCAAGTTATATATCCGATATTAGATTATAAAATTAAGTCTAATGCCGGACCATTGAATAGTCATATAGGTTTTGCTTTTAAAACTTTACAAGAAAGCTTAGGCGGTCTAACCACATCTTTAGTTAATACACAGATTACTCTACCTTCCAATTTTATTGAATTAAATAAAAATATTAAAGATTTAATTGGAGAAGGTAATTCTCTCTTTGAGTACCGTCCTTTAGATTGTGGAAATGTTCATTCTAATACTGAAAAAGCTTATTATCAAAATAAAAGAATAAAAGCTTTATATTCATCAGGTTTTGACGTTTTAACTGAAACATTAACTAATGAAGATATATTATCGCCAGTTAGTTTTGATATAACGGATCCAGTTACCCGAGAATCTAATGCTATGTATCGTGGTATTTATTTAGTGTCAGCTAAAACTCGTTGTATAGTTGGTTCACGCTATTATGAAAAATTTAGTCTAGTAGCTGCCGGCCGTGCAGTTGATGATTTTGATAGGGTAATTTAATAATGTTTGATCCAACATCACAATTAAAGAAACCTTCTTTTTTAGATCATGTTTTTAAAGCTAAAGTGGTTAATAATAATGATCCTTTGAAAAATCAACGTGTAACTATTCGTATAAATGGATTACACGATACTGTACAAGATGTAGATTTACCTTGGGCAATTAAACGTGGTAATTCTTCTATAACAGGTAATACAGGTCATACTGGTGAAGTTAGCGTGCCCGATATAGGTTCAGATTTACACGTAATTATGCAAGATGAAAGTGATAATTATCCTATTTACGTAGGTTACGGTTTCTTCGGTAACTCCATTCCGATAGAATTACTAAATTTAGATTATCCTAATACCGTAGGATTTATAGATAAGAATAATAATTTATTTTTTATTAATAAACATACCAACGAAGTTAAATATAATCATAAATCAGGAACAATACTTAATATATTACCTAGTGGAGAAATACATATAATATCCTCATCCGGTGGTAATATTAATATTAGTTCTAATGGTACTACACAAATACTATCTTCAGGTATAACTAATATATCAGCTATGGATAGATTACAAATATTATCATCTAGTAGAATAGACATTAGTGCACCTGCAATAACATTCTGGTCACCCAATGTTAGTACGATATCTACATTAATACTTCCAATTGGGCCTCTATCTCCTACTGTTAGGAGTTAATCAATGACTATACCTCCACAAGTAACTATACTGCCAACTAATATACATAGTCGCATAGTAATTTATAATGATATAAATTTAAATTTTACGATAGATAATGATCCTTTTATTGTAAATAATGTCTTAGCTATTAATAAGAAAATAATTAATTTATTACAAACAACGATAGGCAGTCGACCATGGGAACCAACTTTTGGCTCTAGAGTACCAGATCTACTTTTTGATCCAGTTGATGATATTACAGCTTGGGAATTAGAAACAGCTATATTTGATGCTATACAAACTTGGTTGGGCACTGAAATTCAATTAGATTTAACTAATACTTTAATAATACCAGATAAAGATAATGGAGAATTTCTAGCTAGAATAGCTTATATTATAAAAAAGAATAATGTAGTTACTTCTATCGAAGTGAATTTATCGCCAAATAACAATATGAGTATATAAAGCAATGACAGTCCCTATTCCTCCACCGATAGTTCTTTCACAAATTACTCCCGACTTCGAAGATATCGCCTCTCAATTAATTTCCGATTTATCTACACCTACTTCAACTTGGGCAGATAAATTAACTGTTGATCCAGCACAATCTTTAATTCAGATAGTTGCTGGAGTTGGTGCCGCTTCACAATTATCTATAATTCGTGCTCTTCAAGAGAGTATGGGAGATACGGCACAACTACCTTCTAGCCGATATATAATTGCACGAATGTTTTCTATTCATATTCAGCGTAAAATAAGTGCTAATACTGTTGTCACTTTGACTAACAAAGATATAACACAATTTGTATTTATACCCGCATATTCACAATTTAATGTGGATAATGATTTCTATTTTAATCGTACAGCAATAACCTTTAATGTAGGTGTAGCTACACAAATAGTTACCTTATATCAAGGTACAATTACTACACAAGATTTTATTAGCGATGGTACTCCATTTCAATCTTTTATTTTTGGTTTACAAGATTTTTCTACATCTGATATTGATTTATTTTGTATAGTTAATGGTACAATGACTTTTAATTCTATTACTAACGGCATATGGAATTACGGTCCTAACGATCAAATTTTTTATGAAAATAGTTATCCTAGTGGTGAAGTAGAGGTTAGATTCGGTAATAATATTTACGGTAAAATTCCTCCTATTAATTCAACTTTAGTTTTTACATATGCTTTAGTATCGGGCGTACAAGGTAATGTTAGTACTACCGGTAGAATAGTAAGTATTATTACCCAACCATTAATCTCTGGGGTTACTACTACTCCATGCGTAGGTGGATTAGAGCAAAAAGATTCTAGTTTTTATAGTATAGTTGGTCCGACTATATTTGCGGCTAATCAGCGGGCAGTTACTCGTACTGATTACGTAGCGCAAGCCTTACAATACCCAGGTGTTATTGATGCTATATTTCGTGGTCAAGCAGATATAGCTCCTAACGATATTAGGTTCATGAATATAGTATATGCTACAATATTAACTAATCCGTTATTCACTGATATACAGTTTCAAGCTTTTATTACTTATTTAAAAAATTTAGCCACCTATCAAGTGTTTATAGAAAGAGCTGATCCATCGCCCGTACCCGTTACAGTGTCTGCTACTATTTCTTGTAAATTGCAATCTAATCTCGCATCAATAATGACTACAGTATTAAGTAATCTAAATGCATTTTTTACTTTAAAGGTCGGTAGTTTAGGCTTTTCTATATATCGTAGTGATCTACATGATATTATATTAAATTCAGATCCTAATATTGTTTTCGTAGTAATAAATTCCCCAAATAATGATATTTTAGTTAATCAGTTACAATACGTTACCTTATCAGGTACACCAATATTAACTATGAATTATACTACTAGGTCAGTGAGTCCGTAATGACCATTCCCCCAATTATAGATTATAGCAATTTTTTAACTGAACCTTTTGCTAAAAATCAATTATGGGTAGATTTAATTAATTCTGTGTCCAACGTCATGGAATATAATATTAATGCCCCACGACGTTTATTAGAAAATATTAGACATACGTCTTCAGAGAGATTATATCTTCAAAAAAATGTTAAGATGTTAGGTTTTGAAGATAAATCTTCTATTTTACTAGATGATGATTATCGTCGTTTATTACAATTTATTTCTTTATATCATGAACAAAATGGTAACGTTAGTTTTACAAATTTCTATGGATATATTAAGGGTTCATTTTTTAATATATTTCAATTATGGACAAAAGATTACATAACGTTTGTCGAAGATTTTCAGATAAATATGGCTACTCAGCCAATAACTCGTGGCGGTAATTTTTATCCAACCTCTCATGTTAACTTATATTTTGATGCTGAAACTTTTCCTATTCAAGATCCTAAAGATTTAACTCCTTTCTTCTATAGAATTGCCCCTATTCACTTAGTACTCAAAGATATTATAGCTACTATATTTGGTAATACTAGCCTTACTTTAGATACTGGTAATGCAGGATTAGTTGAGATTCAGGATGTAGGAGTATTCGTTGACTTATTCGTACAAAAATACTCTACTACGGCCATAGCCAATCAAATAGTATTTAATACTGGGGTGAATAATATATCACCTATGGTATTTTCTATTAATGGAATTAATTTCTTTAACGCTATTTCTATAAGCTCTCCAGGATCTAATACTTTAATATATAATTCAACATTAGGCAATTATAATATTCAAGCTGGAGATGTTGTAAATGTTCTCTATAATATAAATGATAGTAGTTACATACAAAAATTAAATATAACAGCTACATTAAATCAAACAGTATTTAATGTAGGTATTGTCGGATTAACTTTTATATCTATATTTATTAATGGAATTAATTTCCCTTTAGAATGTTTTATTTATCCTAATGGATCTACTTTAGTCACATATAATCCTATGTTAACTAGTTATACTATACAAGCTGGAGATATAGTTTTATTTTTATATTCTCCTGCTAATACTAATCCTTTAAGAGAATTATTATTTACGGCAACAGCTAATCAAATAAATTTTGTTACTACTGTATCTAATGTTGTACCTTTAGCTTTTTATGTTAAAGGTACTGATAAAATCAATGCTTGTACTACTAGTGGTAATACTGTTATATATAATCCTAGTACCGGTATGTACACAATACAAGCTGGTGATATCATAGTTATACGAGTACAATAAGGTGTTATTATGCAAGAACAACTATTAAATACTGGGCGTAATGCCTTAGTTAATGCCTTAATAACAAATACTCCGATTAATATTACTAAACTACATATCAGTGCTATACCTAATATAACTTTAGATCCTGCTGCTACAGACGTAGTTGGCGGTATAGTTTATTCTAGTTCTTCCGGTAATATATTTGCTGATGTAATTAATAGTAATGAGTTACGTATTCTAGTCAAGTTGGATCAGACAATAGGTAGTTTTTTAATAGGCAATGTTGTACTTTTCTTAGATGATGGTACACCATTTATGTCGGGATCGATAACAACCGCGGTGCAAAAATTAGTACAAAATCTACCTAGTGAAGTCGGTAATATTGTAACGCTAAATATGACATTAACTTATACTAACGTAACTACCGCGGTTAATGTTACTATTTTGAATCCTCTATATGCTACTCTGCCATTTATCACGGACACGAATGCTTTACCAATAGCTGGATTTGCAGCTTACGATGTATATAATGTACAAAATGATGTACGTAGTGGTAGGCCAGTAATAGTATTTCGTCGCGCTAGTGATAATACTTGGTGGAGTTCACCTATAGTCGATCCTTATGATTCAGCTGATTTTGGTTTAGTAGTATTAGATGGTGGTGTTTTACAAGATAATATGTTAACTGCGCCAACGCGTATAGTTGGGGGAGCTTTGTATAGTCCTCCTTTAATAACAAGAAATATAGATTTTGGGCAATATACTGGGCCAGCGCCGACTACCAATCGTGATTTTGGTACTTACACATAGGTAATTTTATGAGGAATGAAATACTTAAATTTGTTAGAAAAATAGGTAATTGGAATACTTCTATAGGAAGATATCCGGATGTAGCTGAACCCTTCTATGATGCGTCAAATAGTAGTGCTGGAGTCGGTGATGGAACATCTAATCCACCTATATTTTTAACTAACAAAAACCAAGCTATTGGCACATTGATAATAATGGCAACTCCGATAGCTCCAGATAATAATTTCTTAATATGTAATGGACAAGCTATATCAAGAACTACTTATTCGGTACTATTTTCAATAATAAATGTAGCCTGGGGTGCTGGAAATGGTTCAACTACCTTTAATTTACCACCAGCTAATGCTATAGGTACTTTAATATCACCCGCTACATTATATATACGAGTTTTACAGACGGTATTAACTTAAAGGAATAGTTTATATGACGGATAAATTGCAATTTAGACGAGGGGTAGCTTCTGCTAGACCAGCAATAGATATAGGTGAACCCGCGTGGGATACTGATACTAAAATTCTTAACGTAGGTGATGGTACGGGATCACCACCACAAGTACTGATGAATAATGCTAATCAAATATTAGCTAATAAAGTAATACAACATATACTACCTACAGCAGTTGGTGGACTAAATACCTTTGTTATAACTATAACTAATACTTTTTTGACTGCTTATAGTTTAGGTGATGAATTCCAATTTATAGCTAATAATCCTAATACCTCAACAACTGTTACATTAAATGTAAATTCTATAGGTGCTTTACCTATTACGACAAATAATGGTGTTGGATTACTAATCGGAGAAATTCAGACAGGAATAATTGTTCGTGTTATATATGATGGGACGCTATTTCGTTTAATAGGTTCGGGGTCTACCGTACCTGGTAATGAAACTGGTACTAATCAGAATAGTTTTTCTATAGGTGACGGTTTAGCCTCAGATAAAAAGTTAATAGCAGGAAATGATGATACCAATAAACCTTATATAGTATTTTCTGAAAGTAATAATACATGGCAATGGTCCAATGACGGCACTACGGTAACATCATTTGGTACCGCATCTACGTTAGGAAATACGACGAATTTAGGTGATGGTACTAACGGTAATAAGGTATTACAAGCTAATACCGCAGCTTCACCCAAACCAGCAATTAGATGGAATCAAACTACTACTGTTTGGGAATTCTCTAACGATGGCACTAACTTTCTTGCTTTAGGTGCTGGTGGTAGTGATTTATTTAATTTTGCTAATAATATTACCTAAAGGAATAATTATAAAATGGCTAATCAATCTTTATATGTAGCTACACCTTTAACTTGGCTTGCTCAAATATCAGCAGCTAATGCAAACTTAGATGGTACTGGTACTTTAGTTACGGTTATGACTGCAACTACGGCATTAGGATCACGCATAGATCGTGGTTTCGTTCAATCTATAGTTACAACATCTGCCGGTATGGTTCGTTTATTTATGAATAATACCACTAATATGCGTTTATTTTATGAACTTCCTGTAGGTGCACAAACACCAAGTTCAACTTTTCCAGCTTGGGCAGATAATTTTAGTTTTGATGGTGGTTTATTTGTGCCCAATGGTTGGTCAATTATGGCAGGCACACAAATAGCTAATACATTTAATGTGTTTTTAAGTGGAGGTAATTTCTAATGCCTGATACTGGCGCTTTTGTAGTACCTAAATCAACTAAGTTAGGTCCGCGTGGATCTAATTTTAATAACACATCTATATGGACTAATCTACGTATGTATTTTGTACCAGGTGTTTATACTTGGTATCCACCGGATGGTGTAAGTTATGCTCGTGGTGCTGTTTTAGGTGGCGGTGGCAGTCCAGCTGCTAGTTTTTCTTCTGCTGGCGGAGGAGGAGGTTATGCTCATGATATATTCAAAACTACAAAAGGAACTCCAATTACTGTTACAGTAGGTGCCTCAGGTTCTACTTCTTCAGTAGGTCCTTATGTTTCTGCTACTGGTGGAGCAACACCCACTACTTCTACAGGTGGTGTAGGAGGTACAGGATCATTTACTTCACCTTATGGATTTGCTGCTAGTGGCGGTACCGGTGGTAATGGCCAATCAGGAACTAAAGCTGGTGGTGGGGGTGGTGCTAGTGGATCACCTTATGGAATTGGTGGCGGCGGCGGTACTACTAATTCTAGTTCGGGTCCAGGTGGTGGTGGTGGTGGCTGGGGAGGTAGCGGTGGTAGTACTAATACGACTGTTGGTGGATCTGGTGGCGCTGGCGGTGGTGGGGGTGGTGGTTCTTTAGGAATACCAGGATTTCTTATTGTTGGCGGTGGTGGTAATGCCGGATATGCAGGTGGACAAGGATTAGTTCCAGGAGGATTAGGAGGAGCATCTTTAGCGGCAGCAGCTACTTCTGGTACAGCTGGTAATGGTATATCTGGTGGTAGTTTAGCCTTACCTAATGCTCCAAATGCATCACCTTTTTATATTTTAGGTAGTGGTGGTGGTGGTGGTGGTAGTGCTGGTGCTTCTGGATCTACAGCGGGCATAGGTGGTGCTGGTGGAAATGGTAGTGGTGGTGGGGGTGGTGGCGGCGGAGTTAACATTACTTCTTCTACAGATTTTACAGGTGGGCAAGCTGGCGGTCATGGTGGATTTGGTGGTGGTGGTGGTGGTGGCGGAGGTTCTTCTTCCGGCAGTGGATCTGTAAGCAATTATGGTGGTAATGGTGGACTTGGCGGTGGTGGTGGTGGTAATATTTCTGTAGGTGGCGGCGGCTATGCAGAAATTGCATTTTAATATAGGAGTAATATAATGACAACGTGGGCTAGAATTATAAATAATGATTTGATTGCAGAAGTAACAGAAATAGATCCTAAAGATAGATTTCATTCGGATATAATATGGTCTATTGTACCAGAAGGAACTAAACAAAATGCTACATTAATTAATGGTGTTTGGACTAACCCTGTTCCACCTCCTGTCGTGGTACCTTCGCCACCCCCACCACCAGGAATTGGTACTACGACGCCATCTCCAGCTATAGTTTTTACTTTATTGACTTTACAAGAAAATATAGATTTACGTGCTAGTACTGATCTAGGTGTACTAGCTTGGTTACGCATAGTAGATGATTTACGTCTAACTGAAGTTAATCTAACAACTCCACCTGTTATTCAAGCTGTCAACTATTTAACTACAATAGCAGTACCTAATACAGTTCCATCTAGGACTATATTAACTGCTGATCGTCCAGCACATATATTAGCAGGATTTTATCCTTAATTAATGTAAAATAAATAAGCGGGGAAATCGATTTCCCCGCTTATTTCCTGTAAATTATATTTAGTTAGTATTCGGAGTAATATTATGTCAGAAGATACTTTAGTTCATGCGTCTAATTTTTATTTTACTTATGATAAGTTTAATTTTCTTATACAATTTACCCAGATATTAAATGAAGTTATTAACGACGAATCTGGTAGATCATTACAATTCACACAAAAAATTATCCCAGAGCAATATGTTATGTCACCACAAGCTTTCAAAGAAATGATGCATATGGGAGCTAAACTTATACGAGAATATGAAGAAAAAAATGGAAAAATGGAATTTATTAAAGGTCCTGATGATAAAGAATAATATAAGGAATTAAAGAATGCCTTCGCCACCTACTCCACCTTCACCTCCACCGTCTATAACGGTCAGTGATCAGGTGATTCTTACTGAGGCCATGATTCAATATGCAATATATTACTATCTGGCATCAATAGGCATCACTATTAGTGCTTCAACCGCAGTTTATACAGTCACTGATCCAAACTGGAATGATCCTATTAACGTAACTAAACCCGTAGTAACTATAGTTTGGACTCCATAAATGAGGTAAATAATGGCAAATCCAGGTACTTATGATATTATTGCTCGTCAATCAAGTGATCTTAATATAATTTTCTTATGGAAAGATAATAATGGAAATCCTATTAATCTAACGGGTTATCTTGGGGCATTTATGCAAGTTAGACAATCTTTTGGTAGTCCTCAAGTATTTTTTGATTATAATACTAATAATAGTAAATTAACTCTAGGCGGTATGACTGGTACTATTACTTTATTTGATTCTGGCATTAACACTCTAGGGTATGCGGCTAATTTTAAAGGTGTATACGATTTAATTTTAGTTGGCCCAACAGACACGAGAATTACTATTCTTAGTGGTAATTTTACGGTGCAGCAGGGTGTAACTCTGGTGCCACTGCCATGACCGTAGTAGTTAACAACGTTCCCTATAGTATAACAATAACACAAAATAATATTTCTCAGACAGTTAGCGTTAATCCCACAGTTACAACAGTTTCTATATTAGAGAATTTCTCTTTAGCTACTAACTTGTTATTAGCGGGTGATGTAACTGGTGGTGCCGGTACATTTATATTAAACACTACACTAGCAGCAGTTAATTCTGCACCAGGTAGTTATACCAATCCAAACATAACTGTTGATAGTAAAGGTCGTATTACTAATATTTCTGCCGGCAGAAACATATTAATAAATACTCAATATTTTTCACCAACTAATAGTCAAATAACTTTCGTAACAACCGGATTCAATATAGTTTTATTAGCAGTATATATTAACGGAATTAATTATACAGGTGCTTGTACGGTATCACCCATAGGGTCGGGGACTATAGTATATAACCCTACCGTGGGAGTATATACTATACAATCTGGAGATACAGTTTTAATTCAATGGCAATAATTGGAGTATAGTTATGGAATTTAATTTTTATGAAATAAAAAATATAATTAATTGTATTAATGAATTAAAAGATCAAGATTTTCCAATAAAAATTTCCCACAAATTATTTAAATTTTGTCAAAAAGCAGATGATGAGTTAAAATTTGTTAACAAGGAATTCGAAAGACTTCGTAATAAATACTCTATTACTGAAGGGGAAATCTCCGAAGAAATAAATAAAAATATACAAGAAGATGCACATATAGTTATGTCTATGTTCATTGATATAGATTTTGAACCAATATCTATTAGTGATATTCCTAACGCTATAGTTATATCTATGCAAATTTATGCAATGATGAATAAACTATTTAAAGATTAGGGCGAAAATGAGCATTTTCACTCCTCCTAATATAAACCAGATATCTGGTTTGGCTTCTACATTATCCGGACTTACCACTTCTTTAGCAAATAAGCAACCGTTAAATTCTATCTTAACAGCTTTATCTAGCCTATCATCTCAGGGTATTCTAGCTTTTAATGGTTCTGGGTTTAATTCATCAACTATTATAGGGACTATAGGAACTATAGCCGTAACTAATGGTAGTGGTGTCAGTGGAAATCCAACGTTAACAATAGATCCAAATTATATTGGTCAGGCATCAATAACTACATTAGGGACCGTATCAACAGGTATTTGGTCGGGAACTAATATAGCCTTAAATAAAGGTGGTACGAATGCTAACTTAACGGCTAATGCTGGGTCTATTATATATTCAACAGCTTCAGCTTTAGCTTTATCTGCCGTAGGAACCTCAAATCAAGTATTAACCTCAACGGGAACAACGGCCCCAAGCTGGAGTAGTGCTAGTAATGGCATATCAATAAGCTCCAACTTAATTAGTGCTAAAATCACATCTTCTAGCACAGGATTTGATGGTTCAGGTAATATAATAGTTAATTCCACGGCTACGACAGGACAAATATTAAGAAGTGTTGGTACTCTAGGTGCTGAAGCTACTTGGGGTGCTTTAGATCTAAGTAATGCTAACTCAATAGCTAATAACCTGATTTTAGCTAACGGCGGGACTAACGCTAGTCTAACCGCTAACGCTGGGGCAGTAATATATTCTACAGCTTCAGCTTTAGCTTTATCTAGCGTGGGTGCTGCTAATCAAGTTTATACTTCCACTGGTACTACCGCACCCATTTGGACCTCGTTTTCTTCGACTAATACCGCTAGTAACTTAGTACAAAGAGATAGTTCAGGTAATTTTTCTGCTAGCACTATTACTGCTAGTTTAACTGGTGCAGCTTCACTCAATGTATTAAAAGCTGGTGATACGATGACCGGCTTTTTAACTTTAAGTGCGGACCCAACTACAGGGCTACATGCTGCTACTAAACAATATGTAGATAATAATATCCAAGGAATAACAGCTAAATTTTCTGCGCGAGCAGGTACTACGACTACATTACCAACATATACATACAATAACGGTACTAGCGGTGTCGGTGCTACTATAACAGCTACGACTAACGCAGCATTAACCGCACAGGATGGTGTAACACTAATTCTTAATGATAATCTACTAGTTAAAAATGAAAGTGGGGCTAATCAACCCTTTAATGGTTTATATAAACTGACTCAAGTAGGAAGTGGATCCTTACCTTATGTATTGACGCGTGCCGTTGATATGGATATTAGTGCGCAGGTTCCCGGAGCATTTACCTTTATTTCTGAAGGTTCAACTTTACAAGGCACAGGTTGGGTAGCTAATCCCGGTGCTAGTTATGTAATAGGCACTACGAATTTGCCTTTCGTACAATTTAGTGCGGCCGGTGTTCCAACTGCTGGTAATGGTATTTCTATTATTGGTCAAGTTATAAGTGCTAAAATTACATCTTCTAGTACCGGATTCGATGGTTCTAGCAATATTATAGTTAGATCTACATCTACAACGGGACAAGTATTAAGAAGCACTGGTACTTCAGGAAATGAAGCCACTTGGGGTGCTTTAGATCTAAGTAATTCTAATGCTATTACAAATTTATTGGCTTTAACGAATGTAAATATATCAGGTGGAACGGCGGGAGCACCATCTAACGTAACAGATTTAATACCTTATTATAATGGCACTTCTACGTCTAATAAAGTAATGACATTAACCCAATTAGCAGCTAATACGGCATTTACTGGTACATATTTACCTCTGAGTGGCGGTACTTTAACTGGTGCTATTACTTTTAACGTTGCTGGACCGCAATTAACTACGGCTTTAGGGACTAATTTTTCCTTTATACCAGGTACGGCAACTACAGTAACAAGTGCTGGTAATACTCTAACCTTAACCGGCGGTCCTGGGGGTGGCACTAGTGGTAACGGTGGTGCCTTAAATATAAATGGTGGTGTGCCTACAGTTGGTACCGGAGGTATAGTTAATATAACTGGAGCTAACGGTGTAGGTACTAACCAGAATGGTGGTGGAATAGTATTAATATCAGGTAATCCCACTGGAACTGGAACTCCAGGAAATATATCTTTAACCGCTGGTGCTTTACAGGGAGCCGGTACCGCCGGTATTATTTCTTTAACCGGTGGTGCAGGTAATAGCTCTACAACAGGTGGAGCTATTAATATTACCAGTGGTTCAGGCGGTGGAACTGGTGTCGGAGCTAACGTTGTAATTACTGGTGGTCCAGGTGGATCTACATCGGGTAATGCTGGTAATGTTAATATTCTAGGTGGTGTGCCTACAGTTGGTACCGGTGGAGCTATTAATATAACTGGAGCTAACGGTGTAGGTACTAACCAGAATGGTGGTAATTTAGTTTTAACTGCTGGATCAAAAACAGGTTCTGGTACAGCCGGTAATATTCAATTAGCTACACAGACTGGCACATTAATAACTTTAAATACTGTAATAAATACAGCTGTGCCTATTTTAATGCCAGATGGTTCAGCGGCTAATGCTAGTTATTCATTCACTAATGATGTAGGCATGGGTATATATCGTGCTGGATCTGGACTTCTAGGCCTAGCTACTAGCGGTGTTACAAATTTCACGTTTGCTTTAGGTACATTAACTGGAATAGGAAATAATTTATCTTTAATAGCTGGAACAGCGGCGACTACATCCAGTGCAGGTTATTCTGTAACGATACAAGGTGGTCCTGGCGGTAGTTCTTCCGGAACAGGCGGAGCTTTGAGTATTCTAGGTGGTACACCAGTTAGTGGCGCTGGTGGAGCCATAAATATAACCGGAGCTAACGGTGTTGGTACTAATCAAAACGGTGGTAATATAACCATAATGGGTAGTAATCCCACTGGAACTGGAACTCCAGGAAATATATCTTTAACCGCTGGTGCTTTACAAGGTGCGGGAACTCCGGCAACTGTAGCACTTATAGGTGGGGCTGGAAATAGTGCAACTACCGGCGGCGCAGTTAACTTAACTGGCGGTTCAGGCGGTGGAACTGGTGTCGGAGCTAACGTTGTAATTACTGGTGGTCCAGGTGGATCTACATCGGGTAATGCTGGTAATGTTAATATAATTGCGGGTACCCCTGTTGCTGGTAATGGCGGAAATGTTAGTATATCTGGTTCAGCTGGTGTAGGTACTACAAAAAATGGTGGTAATGTTGTAATTACTTCTGGCGCTTCTACATCAGGCGGTACCCAAGGAAATATACAATTTGCGACTACCAATGGAATTCAAGCAGAAGTAATTGATAATGGTGCTACTGCGGTTAATTTCTTTACACTTAAAGGTTCAGCAACAACAGTTGCAACTAACTTAAGTGTATCGGGAACTGATTCAAATATAGGTATAAATGTTACGACTAAAGGTACCGGTAGAATTCAGATACCAACGATTATGGTGTCAATTAATGCCTTAGGTAATGCTACCGGAGCAGTAACATTAGACACAAGTGTATCAGAATACGTCACAGCTACGACGACAGGCGCTACTACTTGGACATTTAGTAATGCAGCTAGTACAGGAAATGCTCATGGTTTTGTATTAGAATTAACTAACGGTGGTTCACAAACACAAACTTGGCCAGCTGGTACTAAATGGCCCGCAGGTACAGCGCCCACTTTGACTACTTCTGGCGTAGATATATTAGTATTTTTCACTAGAGATGGTGGTACTACATGGCGTGGACAAGCTCCTGAAATTGGGAGTGCTTAGTAATGCGTTTATGGCAAAGTTTATTAACTACATTTAATCCAACAGTAATTAATCCTCTAGCTGTAGATTTTGATGGAACTAATGATTATCTAAATACAGGAGCTGATTTAACCGGTGATGCAGATGGCACACAATTTACATTTTCAGCTTTTATTTACGCCAATACTTGGCCGGGATCTACAGAAATAATCTATCAAGCTGGTACTAGTACGGCGATAGGATATACTATTTCAATTAATAGTAGCGGAAAATTAGTAATTACTGGCTCAAGTTCCACTCCCACAGTATTATTATCAGCAACGTCTAATTTTATAATTTCTGTTAAAACATGGACTCATGTACTAATTAGTGTAAATCTAACTAGTACTAGCAATAGATCTATGTATTTTAATGATGTTGTAGATAGTAGCGTAACTTGGACAACTTATACCTCAGGCACTGTAAAACAAACTCGGGCTTCACATGGTGTTGCTGCTATAAGCGATGGAACTAGCAAAACAACTGGTAGATTAGCTAATCTATATTTAGATTATACCTATAGAGATTTTAGTATAATAAATAATCGACGATTATTTATTAATTCTACATTATATCCAGCTGTTATTATAGTATCTACAGCAGGAGATCCGAATTTTAATTCAGTAAAATTATTAATGTTAGGAAATACTTTAACTGATACTATCGGGCATGCTTTAACGTCAACAGGTTCTCCATCTGTATCGACAACTACGGTACATTCGCCAGCTACTAAGTCTATTTCTTTAAGTAACACTAACTATTTAACTACCACATCTTCAAGCACAGACTTTGATTTATCCACAGCAAATTGGACATTGGAGTGGTGGGCAAATACTACTACAACCGCAGATAATTCTAGATTTATTGTTTTTCAAACTTCTAGTAGTCAACAGTACGGTGCATATTTTGCTAGTAATAGCTTAGAAGTAGGATTGTTTGGTAATGGTGCTGCAATATCTTCCTTAACGATAACTGCAAATACTTGGAATCACTATGCTATAGTTAGACAGAGTAGCGGAGAAATTACATTATATTTCAACGGCACGTCGGGACAATCTATAGTTGGTGGAAGTAATAGTGGTATTTTCAGTTTATCCTCTGGAGCTATGTCTATACGATTTGCAAATGATTTTAGTGTTAGTGGTGCAGCTAATTCAATATTTTTTACTGATATTAGGTTTACTGCTAGTATAGCGAGATACACCGCAAATTTTACACCTCCTGCATCAAATTTACCTACAGGGGGGCAAACTAATCCAATTTTGTATCTACCTTTATCAACAGGTTCAACCGCTAATATTAATTCAGGGACTGGTGGTAATTTTACCCAGGTAGGGACACCAGTTACTAGTGGTAGGGGACCTAATCAATATAATACTAAAATGGGAACTTTTTCTAGTGGTAGTTGTATAAGTGTTACTACTAGTGGCTATACTAGTACAAAAACTGGAACTATAATAGCTTCATTTCGATTAAATGCATTACCCGCGGGTAATGGGTTTATTTATATGCTTAGGGATGGAAGTAGCAATTTTTATTTTAGATTATATATTACTTCTGCTGGAGTATTAACTTTATCTGGTTTAAATAGTTCAGCTACTCAAATTTTATTAGCTACGTGGACAGGTACTGTTATAGCTAATAGAAATTATATTGTAGCAATTTCCTTTGATCTAACTAGTAGTGCAAAACGATCATTTTATGTTAATGGTGTTAGTGGAGCGATTTGGACAACTTATACAAATGACACTGTAGCTTATGCTACGGCTACTAAAGGAGCAGTTGGTGCTTCTGACGATAATTCTAATGGAATTAATGGGCAAATCGGAGATATATACCACAACGTTAATTATTATGATTTAACAATAGCAAGTAATAGAGCTAAGGTTTTTACTAGTACTAGCATAAATTGTATGACAGTTGATATGGGGGTGACTGGTACTACTTTAACTGGAAGTTCACCCATAGCATTTTTTAGAAATGACGCTACTACATTTAATATTAATTCTGGAACCGGAGGTAATTGGAGTTTTAATTCTACAAATCCTGCGGGTACTCGTGGAATTAATGAATATTGGGGAAATTGGGCAACATCATTTAGTGATAGTAATTATCTATCACGGGCTGCTTTAACTGAAACAAATAATAGTAAAACTTTTGTTATATCTGGTTGGGCGCAATTTACTTCATTAAATCTATCAGGTAATACTATATTTGAAATATCTAATGCAACACCTTTAATAAGATTTAGTTTTTTTCAATTAGCTGGTACTTGGGTTATACACGGTTCTAATAGTACTGGAACACTAATATTTTCTGCTACTGGTGGAACAGTATTAGCCAATACTAAATATTATTTCCAATTATCTATAGATTTATCTAATACATCTAATAGGAATTTTTACGTTAATGGCACAGTAGTTACCTTAACTTATGCTACTTATACTAATGATTTAATTAATTTTTCCGCTGCAAATGTTTTTATAGGTAAATCTAATACAGCATCAGGTTTATCAGCTACTGGTCAAATAGGAGAATTATATTTTGATACTAATTACATAGACTTTTCTCAAGCAACTAATAGATTAAAATTTTATGATAAATTTTCTGAACCAGTATCATTAGGAGTAACAGGTTCTGTGCCAACGGATAATAGTCCAATTTTATATCTTAGATTTGATCCAGCTAATGTAAATATTAATAGTAGTGATACAGGTGGTAATTTTATTACGACTGGAACACTTACAGATGGCGGTCAATTCTAATACAAAGGATTTCTTATGGCTAGCGAATTATTTTGTCAAATAGTTAATAACGTAATTATTGTTTTTAATATTCCTAGACCCCTGGCTACCCCTACAGTTAGCTTCAGTAATTCATCTTCAGATAATGATCTTCGTGATGCTGGATTTTATCCAGTAGTTCAGATAAATAATAATTATAATCCTGTTTTGCAAAATATAACTGGCCCTATCTACAGTATAGATATAGGCAATCGTAATGTTAATGCTACTTTTACAATTATTGATAAAACTTTAGCTGAAGTAGTTTCTAATAAATTAAGTGATTTGGCAACATATAGATATATTCAAGAAACTAAGTCAGTAATATTTAATCACGTAGCCTATTCCTTGGATTTAATATCACAGAGTAGATTAACTACAGCCTTTATTGCGGCTAAAAATAATTTAATAACTTCTTTTAATTTTAAATCTGCTACTGGTAATTATATAGTATTATCCGCAAGTGATCTAATTAATGCTTGTGAATATCTATTTGGCTATGTAGAAGGATGTTTTACTACAGAAGCGCAACATATGGTTAGTATAAATGGATTAACCCGTCCATTTGATGTGGTTAATTATGATATTACTACTAGTTGGCCACAAGCTAATTTTCTTATTTAGGATTTGATATTATGATAGATGATAATTCTGCTACAACAGGTCCTCCTACCATAGATGTACCTGTAGACCATCCAGCTGATTCAAAATTACTTGATAAAGTAATGAATCACGATCTATTCGGCCCCCATTTAATGAAAAACAAACGGGAGATAGTATTAGGTTCTTTAATATTTTCAGGTGCACTATTTTCTTTTATTATATTAGCAATGACCGTTATTAGTTTCTATATAATATATCAAGAAAAAACTAATACGGTTAAAGTTGATAGTGATATTATAGGTATATTGAATAGTGCTCTATGGATACTTTTTCTATTTGCTACCGGCATTATTGGCTCTAGCGTATTTGGATCAGCGTATGATGCTAGTGGTTTTCGGTCTTCTATATTGGGTTTAGTTGAACGCTTAAAGAAATAGTAAGGAGTTAAAATGTTACCCTTCTTAAGTAATCCTTTATTATCTATAGCTTTAGTTATGGCACTAGTAGCCGGTGGATTCGGTGCTTTTGAATACCATCAAAGTGTAGTAGCTAATTTTGAAAAGAATGAAACTATATATCAGGCTAATGCACAAAAAGACAAAGAAGCCATAGAATCTAGAGATAAACAAATAGAGTCTTTAAAAATTATTAATACACAAATTATTGCTGAAAATAAAGCGGCGCAAGATTCTAACTTATCAGCTCAGAAGAAAATAAATGATATTCATGATGCTATTCTAAATCCAAAACGTCAGAAAACTTTAGCTACTATACGAGAAAATCCTAAAGTAGCGCCTTTGTTAGTAGATAAGTTAAATAGTTCTGCCGCTTGTGAAATTACACATATTAATGATTATGATGGTAAATGTACCAATGGGACTTGGAAAGTAAACTAAAATGAAAAAGTATTTTTTATTACTATTACTTAGTATATCCGCTTGTTCTAACCCTTCTCCTCCTATGGTTATAACTAATACTATAGTGCAATATCCTGAATTTCCACCCGTGCCGGCAGTTCCACCTTTGAATTTAGAAGTATTTAAATATGACTTACCAAGAGATAGTAAAGGCAATATACTAAATAATCCTAATTCTTTTGTGTGCCTATCCCAGAATGATTTTAACACTTTACAATTAGATTTTAATAAATTAAAAATTCAAATAAAATTATATCAAAATAGAATAGATGAAGTTAATAATCTTAGAACGCAATGGATAGATTTAAACAAAAATAAAGCCACTAAGAATTAACTTAGTGGCGGAATATTTTAAACGTAAAAAGGAGGATCCAATTGGATCCTCCTTTTTCTATTTAACCAATGATAGTAAAAATACTCTTAGCTGATTCGTTCAAGATTTCCTGAAAGAGAGTAAGATCATCTTCACTAACTTGTAAAGTCCGCATATGTGACTTAAATTTCTTTACGCGCATTGTAGTAACTTCTTCCTTAAGAAGCTCATTAATGCGCTTCATTGAACGATAAACTAAATTCTTTTTATTTTCAATATTTTCCGTCAAGCCTTCAATATTCGAAGTTGACTGTACATTTTCTACTGTAGGAATAATATTCTGAAAGCCACTAAATCCAGAGCTACTACTCTCTACCTTATGATTTTCTAAGATATTCAATAGCTTAAGATAACTAATAATACGCTTCTCTAACTTATTCTTAATTCCTTCAGGGATTGCAGAATAAAAATCTTTTGCTTGTTCCAGAGGAATACTAGTTTCACTAAACTCAAAATCTACATTACCAACATTACTCTCAACTAAGTTGAGAGCAGCTTCAGTAGTCTTCTTATCCTTTTCTTCAGGTAAATCATAGCTCTTATTACGTAAGAGGTCAAAATTGATCTGACCTTTAACTGTAGTTAAAAGCATAATAGGACTACTAGATACGGTAGGTAGTTGAATCTTATATTCTGGATAAAATCCAACGTTAGTTGTGATTTCCTCAATATCTTCTAACTTATAGAAAGCACCAGTTTCATTAAAAAACACTAACTTAGCACTCATTTTAATCTCCGAATAGAAGTTTACTAGGTTATTGTAGCATAATTCAGTCACACCTGTCAACTGAATTTTATCTAGACAATCTTTATAACTACCTATGTATAAAGCATATAACTTTACAGATAACTTTATCTATATTTATTTCTCTTGTTATTACGTTGTTTTCTATCTTTTAATAAATTACATATATTTTCTACAGCATACTCTGATATTATCAGTGTATTTATATAATTCTTGCCTAATATCAAGATATCTTTATTGATTGTATTGGCGTCATTACTATTTATAGGTTCCTTATAAGTTTTATTAATAAAATTTTGTCGTTTAACTTTATCTTCTTCTAAATCATAATTAGTAATCACTAACTCCTTAGATATATAATCTTCTTTAAAATTTGCTGTTTCATCTATATTGTTAATAAAAGCTTTCATCTTTAATAGCATTAGGCGACTATATAAAGCTATAGTCATACCAAAGGCATACGAATCAGATACATTGTTATGACGCTTACTATTCTTAAATAAGCGTATTCCACAGGCTCGTACATATAATGCACTATTTTCAAAGTACTGTAATTGTTTTTTAAGCAATAAATTATATTCTTCGTATGTCTTAATAAATTCATCAATAAATTCTTTAATACCTATAATTATAATACCTAGATATACAATGTCATTATTTAATTTTTTATTTATACTAAGAATGTCACAATTAAATATTTCTCCTAAAGATGATGCTAGAGCTTGTTGCCAACGTAATATAGAAACTTCTTCAAACATATATTCTATTGATTCAAATTCAGGTATGATATCTTCATCAGTTATAGAATATTCCTGCTTCAAGTTTAATATTTTTTCATTAATTATCTCTCTTTCTTCGACAGAAGTTGCGGCATTATCTGCTTTTAATTTTAATTTACTTATTATACTAATTGTATCATCTCGTGTTCTTTTCATTATTATATCTCTTGTACATGTTTTTTAACTTCTGAGTTGGAAGTAATAAATAATTTGGATAAAAATTGTAATTCATAAGGATCAACACTATATTCTTTAGCTATATTTTCATATAGCTCATCTTTAAATTTTTTATGCTTAGCTGCGGATAAGGCAGCTACTAGAGCTTTACTTTCATTATCAATAAAAGCTATTAAATCTACATAATAACTCTTATTCTTTTCTTTCATTAATTTTAATATTAATTCATCATAGACTTTACGTGTAATAGTTTTAAATAATAAATTTACGATAAGCTTACGTATTTCAGCTCGTTTTATCTTTGGAAAAGAATAAATAAATTTAGTAAATATATGTAGAATTCTACCTTTTTGCTCTTTTTTAATAGTATCATTTATTAAATCTAATTTTTGTATAACTATTTTATGTTCAATTTTATTATATCTTTTTAAGATATCTAAAATATCCTCCGTCGATAAGAGATAATTAACATACTGTGAAGGAGATTCAAAGTATATTATGTTTTTAAATTGTAATAATTTATCAGGTTGATCAAATATGAATATATTACCTTCATAGTTGTATAAATGTTTTTTATTATTTATAACATCTATAGCTTTAGAAAATATTATAATATCTTTGTCTAACTTTAATCCAGTTTTATCATAAATACTATAAGAGTACTTGGTATATTTAAGTAAATCTCTTATATAGATTAAAGATAAATTTGGAATACCAAATATAGGCATATTTTTCCTCCTAAAGTATTCGAGTTATTTTAGACTTTCCTCCCTGTTTAACTACATGATATTCACTATTCGCGCAAGATATTGGGAATTCTTCTGAAGTTCTTGGGGTTATTATTACTAAATGTGGAATAATAGCTTTAAGCCGTGGAAGAAATTCATCTGCTATTAATTTTAGAGTTTCTTCACCACAATTAGAATCTATTTCATCTAAAATTAATACATTAGTTCTCATATTATCTGGAATAATAGATAACATACTTAATAGACAAAGTAATCTAAAACATTGAGTTTCGGATCCAGATAATAATTGAACATCTGAACTAAGTCCTGAACGTAAAGCTATAATATCAAATTTATTCTCAGTTACGTTAAGTTTAAACTGGAAGTTTTCAGCAAATACCAAAGAAGAGTATTTGTTTAAACAATCTTCAAAAAGCTTAGCGAAACCTTTAAGTTGCTCTATACGTATGCCTTTAGGACCGTAAGCTAACACTAAATCTTTGTATAACTCAAAATCCTTTAAATCTATATTATATTGTGTAATATCCTTTTCAAAATCTTTAGATATATTTATATCATGTTTAAGCATACTTAAATCTATATTAAGTTTTTCAATATTCTCTTGCGTAGAGTTTATTTTTTGCATTAAAGGCATTAATTTAATCTCTATATTAGATCTCATAATTTCTAGTTTATTAACATTTTTATTACCAAGTTTATTTAGAAATTTTTCATCAGATTTATATTCATCAAGTAATATTTTATATTTATCTAATGCTTTAGTATATTTAACTATTAAGTTATTACTATTATGTGGAAGTTTAGGTAATTCATTAATATCTAAAGTGGATATTTGTGTTTTTATTCTATATTTAATTTTAGCAAAATGTAACTTCTTAGTTAAACTATTTAATAGTTTATTCAGATTAAAAATATACTTAGTTGGATCTTTATATAAAGGTATAGTTAATGTAGCTAGCTTTTCTTTTAGTTCTACATATTCTATTTGTTTCTCTATTCTTATTTTATGTGAGTTATATTTTATTATGATTCGTTTAGCTTTATATAGATGAATTTTTGTTTCTTGTGGATTTAATTGTTGTTTACAAGTAGGACAGATTTTTTTACTAGATATATTACTAAATATTTTAATATTATTAGTATAAGTAGTTAACTTAAATTTTATATTATCTAGTATATCTTTCAATACTTTAACTGGTTTAGCAGAGGGATATGCATTAGTTTCTAACTCTTGTTTAATTTCATTATATTGCTGAGCTTTCTCTTCTTCTTGATTATAGGTGGTAATTAATTCATTTAGTTTAATTATTTTACTTTCATAATACTCTATTGATTTAATTTGCTTTAACTTAGTTAATGCTTTTTTATATTTTAATCGTTTGTCATGTAGGGGTTTTAATTCATTATATCTTATAATGAGATCTTTTAGTTTATTAGTTTTATCTTCTATATTAGAAATATAGATATTTAATTTAATTATCTTCTTGCTTATAGTAGAAAGATCTAAATCTTTATGTTTGATATTATCATAATACATGAAATATTTATTTAAAGTATCTTGACGTTGTTTAAATTTAGTTTGTAAAACAAATAACTTATTATAAAGCTTACGTTTTAGTTTTAACTCACAATTTTTGTTATTTTGTAAAGATTCTAACTTATCTAACTTAGTTATATTATATTCTTTAAATAGATGTCCATCATGGTCTACTTTTTTATCCAAAATATATTCTAAAGTTACTTTTTTCTTTTTTAGTTCACCCAAATATTTATTTAACTTATTACGAATACTATCATATATTTCTAAACTAAATAGAGATTCAAAGAAATCATGTCGTTGTGCAGATGTACCTACTTGTAATATATTATCACGTAAAGCATTTATATAAGTATAAGTATAAAAATGTTGTTCTTTTTGGTGAAAGAGTTTTTGAATTTCATTTTTTACTTCACTTCTAATTTTTATATTATGTTTTTTAGGATCAAAACTTTCTTTACTATCATGTTGATATACAACATAATTAACTCCGCTATTTTTACTTTTCTGTTCAATATGACTTATTTTGCTATTTTCTTGAATACCAATACGTATATATGAATTACCATTATGAAGTTTTTTAGCCGTATTTTTCTTACGATCTAAAGGTGGAGAAAAATAGATAATATTACCTAATAAAGAGTATGCCAGACTTTTTCCACTACGATTACCTCCTCTAATAACTCGTAATTCGTTATCTGGAAAAGTCAAATTCAAATTATCATAGGTAATAATATTTTTGGCTTCTAGATATAATAACTTAATCATGATTTATACAAACTTTGTAGTTTTAATATTATCTAGGGTTAAACGCTCTTTACCTAATTCTAAAGCATCTAATTCTTTAAATACATCAATTATATCGAAAAAGAAATCACTCTGTATTCGTAAACGATTAGGTATAACTAAATCAGTACTAGTTGAAGAAATAGATTTATTTTCAGTTAATTCTTCAATTCTTGATAAACCTATAGTAACAACACAAACTCCCATTTCACGTATAATACGAATAGGATAATCAAAATCTGGATTATGTGTCATAACCCATATTACATCTAGCTGTGGATTATGATTATGTATACGTACCATAATATCTGTAAGCATTTCTAAATCTATACGTCTACTTTTAATATTATCTATAGCATCTCGTGTTCTAACTAGATAGCCTTGATAGGCTAAAGTCTGTAAAAAACTAGTAAAATTATCACTATTACGATCATTAGAATTTATAGCAGAGTAGTAATATACTCCACTAACTCTGTATTGTTGGCGTAGAGCTAAGAGAAATTCTTTATACAAGAATTTAACTCGTAATCTTTGAGATGCCTTATAGGTTAGATCACTATCAATAAATATTGCAATATTAGTCCCTTTGTATATATCTAGAAATTTAGTGTAATTAGTTAATTTCGACATAATCCATCCTATAAATGACTTAGAGCACAAATGATACTATCTTCATCTATTGGCTTGGTTAATAGTTCTTTTTTAACAAAGATTAGTTTATTATGTATTAATACAGAGAATTTAATATTCGGTTTAGCTATTTGACTTTGAAATTTCTTATATAGTGGAATAAAGCGACGATTAGCGGCACCACTAAGTTCTTCCACAATAAATCTATTCAATAACATTGTGCGAAATAAAATAGATACTAATTGATCTTTATTAATTAAAGCTAGTTTGATTAAACTAGCTATATTATTTTTATATACGTTAACTAGAAATTCTACGGCTAAATCATCTAATGGTGATTCTGTTTTTAACAAGATAGATTTAAAAGTGCTATCATCTATTTTGAATTTAGGATTACTCGAATAACGGTTAACAAAGGCTGAAAATTGGTTGATAGAATCTCGTATACTTCCATTAGAGTTAATTGCTATATATTTACATGCTAACATCAAGGATTTAGGGGGTATTTTTAGCTGTTCTTTACCTGCTATATATAGCAGGTTATCTATAATAATGTTAGGTGGAATATGCTCTAGAGCTATAAGTTCGCAGCGATTTTTGATCGTAGGTAATAGTGCCTCGGGCTCATTAGTACAGAGAATCCAGATAATATGCGGTGGGGGTTCTTCTAATGCCTTAAGAAAAGCATTAGAAGATAACTTCTGAATACCTTGTACCTCGTCGAGGATAATAACCTTGTATTTATGCTTGGGCTTAAATCGTATAATTTTAACCAGATCACGAATATCTTCAATACTTCTCTTATCACTAACATTTATCTCTATTGTATCTTCATCAGAGTTGTTTAGTTTATTAGCAATAATTCTAGCTAGGGTAGTCTTGCCCGTACCAGTATTACCTGTGATTAGTATACGTGGTGGTATATTAGTATTCTTAAGAAAACCCCGTATTTGTGCTACAGCATTCGGTTGCCCCAAAAATCTCTTCAATATTTTAGGGCGATACTTTAGATCGTAAGGAGTATTAATCATTTTTAGCATTGATTAATTTGTACCCAATTCTCACACGTTGTACTATATTTCTAGCAATTAACCTATCCAAAGATTTTTCAACTTGGTCTAAATCATACCCCCGAAACTCTTCTGCTTCTGTTATTGAACAGATAACTCCATAATTATTATTACATCTAGATAGATATTTTATTATATCTTGCTGTATTTTACCAAGTTTCATTAGTTTATTCTCCCTCTAGATTTACGCTCAATGGAATGCTAATATACTTAACTGGAGCTATAGGTTTAAGCATCAAATCAAAACTATAATCATCTACGAAGTTAACTTTAACTTCACGAAATGTAGAGCTATATTTTTCTGTTAAAATGACAGATATATCTTCTTCAGTAAAATCGAATGTTTTTAATGTATCAATAAAACACTCTACACTTAGATTATGAAATAATTTATTAATAGTTTCTGCATCTCTACTTTTTAAAAGAGCTTTTGTATTATTATTTAATGAACTAGCATAACTTACAGTAGATTTAAAAGTAGTGCTATCTTCAAAGTTATTGTAACTCATAATACCGGCCACAGCTGATTCCATAGAATTTAATAGTCGGCTAACATTAATGTTATCTTCAACTTTTTTAATTTCAGTCATCTTAGTTCTCCTATTAGTTCAGACTGTGTTTAGTTTATGTTAAACCTAAGTTTAGCCCCCGCTATCATATGTAGATATACCTTAGCAATCTGATTATCTCCATGTTTATCGGTAATCGCGGCTCTGAATTCTTCTTCCTTGTTTAACCAGTTTTTCTACAGTTACTTTAATTTCTTTATACTTAGGTGTATCTCCTGGTACTTCTATTTCGTGAAGAATACTACCATTGATATCAGTAATAGTTACCGTTTTCGTAGAAACTAATGGGGGTTAATTTAAATCATCTTAATTCTCCTTATTTGGTCTTGCCAAACTTATCCCAATATTTCGTGTATTGGTCAGTAAATGTCTTAGATTTATTACCTATTCGTTTTATCATATTAATGTAAGCATCGACGTATTTATCGTAAATAGAAATAGCTTTTTTCTCGTCCATCGTAGTCTCCTAAACTGTAGATATTTACAGGATTTAGTAAAAATAAAAGGAGTACAAGGACTGTCCTTGTACTCCTTTCTTTAGTTAGTTGCTAACTATTAGAAGTTAGACGCTAACTGCAACTTCTTTAACGTTAACAACTAAAGGGGCAACTGGAGCCTTCACAAACACCTCTAGAGTGATACTCTGATCGGCTGCACCGGCATCGGGAGTAACTAATACCATCTGATATGAGGCAATCGCATTAGATGCGACTTCTGCATCATATTTAGCCTTAGTAGCATTAAAAATTGCCCAAAGATTGTTAGTATCTTCGAGATTGGTTGAATTTAAAACATTAAGATTCACGAGTGTAATCCTTTCCTTATGGACATGAGAGTAATGGGTGTGGTGCCAGAGATGAAATGTCCCGATATGGAACCATTTCATAGTTAGACTCCTACATTATTTTATTCACTGTTTATTACTTTAAATTACTGTTAGTTAAGTACTAGTTTTTTTAGTTTGATGATGATATCATCATAATTTTCTATGTTAAGTGATTTATTAATTTGCTTGAGTTCTTTTAACGCATCAAGTTTACTTATAATAGGATACAATAATAATTGATAATTATAGGTAATAAATTTACGCATACCATTCTGAGCAGGAAAAATCTTAACTTTACTGATAACATTCTGATTATGTACACGTAGATTAAGCGCGATATATACTTTACTATCCCATACGAAGGGATAAGCTCGCACTAGACGCCGTGATGTTACTCGTCTATGCGAATTAGTAAAGAAATCTCGCCACCTAGCACTAATGTTAGCTTTATGAGCCTTGAATATTTGTCCAGTTTTAATATGATGAGCAACATCTAGAAGTAATTCTTTATTACCTTCTGAAATATTTAGTTTAGCTTTATCTATTTCTTCTAGGAAGTTTGAAACTCCCTGTGGTCGACGAATCTGAGCGGCGATGAAAGGAGGAATAGCTTTCCAATTATATTCCCGAGTTAGTACGGGAATATCTTCCTTAGTCATCATCGTCCATAGTGTTGGAATATCGTTAATTATAGCTAGTTCTATTTTAACTGATTGAGGTAAATCTGGAGTTTCTTCTTGAATATCCTCAACTTCAGGCTCTTCCTCTTGTTCTCCCATCCTCAACATATCTTTGACAGGAAAACCTTTAGGTAATAGCGTGGTGGTAGTACCATTACGTAATAATTTACGTATTTTCTTACGCTGTTCTTGATCTTGCGGTACGCCGACAACAGAACGAGGTAGAATAATTGGTTTAATAAAACCTTTAGGTTTACCTCTAATCGTGGACCCTGTTACACGTATAACAGTCATAGGACCAAATTCAGTATCAACCACATCGCCAACATCGATAGATATCGATTTGTTAACCACCTCGTCAGTGGTTGAATCGTCATCTATACTATTATCCTCTATAATAGAAGCTGGCTTAACTTTGATACCATATTCAGAATATATTTCTGCACCACGAACACGAGGGACATAGACTTGTTTAGATCCAGGCAGATCCCGAGTATTATGAATAGGAATCATAGCTAAAGTTTTAAGTTCATCTAAAGAAATAGTACGACCTAATTCTTTTTCTTTAATAGCTTTAATTTGATTAGTAATTCGAGTGAAATTCTGTTGTTCCCATACAACTAAATCTTTATACGTAGAAAGGTAGTCAGAACCTCTTTCTTTTTCTATATCATCAAAATTACGATATTTTTTAATAAGATCTAAGTTCATCTTGATAATTTCAAGATGCTTATCTGTTATTTTAGCAGGTAATTCATGACCATAATTAGATTTAGCTTTATCAATTAACTTACTTACCAAACGAGCACATTTTGGTATTTCGATAGTATTTGGTTGCACTAGCCAACTATAGCGTATCTTTTCACGGTTATACCTGTTACCAATATCTGGTCGGAAAATACGAGCTAATGCCTGATCTTGCGGTCCAGGAGACCAAATTTGCTGAACCCGAATTAGATAGCTAGCACATTGTAAATTAATCCCTTCACGTATTCCTCCTTCATCCGCGAATAATATTTTAGAAGGATGATTATCATCGCGAAATTTAGTCAATATTTCATTATCACCCGCAGTATAATGTAGGGCGATTTCACGGTGCTTAGTATATTTAAACAAATGTATAGATACTGCCCTGTTGTAACTAAATACAATAACTTTATTTTTATCAGGAGTGAAAGTAATAGAAGTATCGCTAGGATATACACCACCATCGAAATGTAGATCAATTAATTCATCAATTAGGCGGCCTTTAGATGACCGCAGATTATGATCATCATCTGGATCATCTACTATTTGCCGATAATGTTCATCTTCTGAAGGCGCATTAACGAAAATTTCTACTTTAGATAAATAACGCTTTAATTGAGACTCAATATAATCTTCATCTTCAGGTGCGCCTCTCTTTAATTTCTTACTTAATTCAACATCAGCTTGAATTTTACTATAAGCTTCCGCCATTAAGTCATCATAATATTCTTTTTGTTTTTGAGTTAAATCGTAGGGTACCTGAAAGAAATCCTCTTGGATCTTGGGCAACATAAATGCCCATTCTCGCTTAGTAACATTATGATACTGAGCATAGGGTCGAACTTGTTGTCGTATACCTTGGCCTAAAGAAGTCTGCCAAGATAATACTTTTATATTCTTATTAACAGAATTACTGCCTGTTTTTTCTAAAGTCTTACCGTACATTTGTGAGAAATTATTAGCATTACCAAATATAGCAGGATTAATAATAGCTGCTTGTCCAACCACGTCTATAGGAGTATTGGAAATAATGGTACCAGACATGACTCGACGAAAAGGTATTTCACAAGCAACATTAGATAATGCTATAGTACGTGAGGATGTCTGCGTTTTAATATTATGAGATTCATCCATAATAATCATATCGAAGCCAATTCGTCGCATAAATTCAACGACTGGATAAGGTTGAATCTTTTCATTAGCATAAATAAGTGGACGTAATTTACGTCTAGTTTCTAGATCAGACGTCGATTTCAAGAAATCGTAACTACATACGAAAATTGTGTTTGGTGGCATTGCTCTAATATATTTAATAACTTGTTCTAATGACATACCTAATGTGCCGATAAGCTTATCCCGTATGGTCTCCAAAGTTAATGGAAAGGCATTAAGCTTACCATTACCAAATTTATTAACCTCATTAACCATTTCTGATACAAGATTAGTTGGTACACAAGTAACCGTACGATTTACTTTACCCGCAGTTTTATTCATTAAGGCATCTAGAATACTAAATAAACTTTTAGCACCACCAGGATCAACTGCTATAATAGCGCTTTTAGGTAATTTTCCTAAAGCAGTAATCACCTTACCCTGATGGGGTAATATAGACTTAATACCAGCAATATTAGGAAAATCAAAAACACCTGCACTACCGAATTTATTAATATCTTCAATAGAAGATGTGTTTACATTGTTGATTTTATTAGCTTCATGAAAATTATGTTCATATTTATTATAGTCTTTTCCATACAAAAGAACTAAATCAAAGCCTAGCTTGACATATTCTGATTTTTGGGTAATAGAAATATTAAATTCATTAAATCGTCCAGAAGCTCGGCGAATAATTTCGTGTAGATTATTTACTACTTCTTGTTGCCGTTTAAATCCAGGATTGAGAGATTTGCCGGCTAACTCGTAAAATGTAACATCTACCCCACTATTTCTTAGATAAGAAAGCATACCTTCAATATTGCTAAAGCTTTTTGATGTAATATCAGAAATATCTATGTGTAAACTTTCAATATTTGTTTGTAATACATTAAAGAATGATGTTGCTCTAAATAAATCAAACTCTTTCTGTTGAAAGATAGAAGTCTCGAATAATCGATGTATGGTAACATCATCGAGAGGAATCGCACCCTCTAAAGAAGTAGAGATTAACTTATTTTCTTCGTTAACATATAGAAAACGGTTATTAATCCAATCTGTGTATATTCCGGTATTACGAATACTTAGACGCAACTTCTTTAATTCATCTGAATTAGGACGAATAGTAGTATTATCGTTATCAAAAGAATTTTTTAAAGAAAGCATATATTGTCCAACGTTGTCTATTGTAGGACAATACATAATAGTACCATTAGAAAGAATACAATATCCTTCCTTATTGGTACGGGGTCGAGGATTAAATTTTAAAGTCTGTATCTTATTGTTATTATGATTACGAACTACGCTTAAGTTAGAAATACGAGTGTGTTCATTTTTAGTTGGATTATTATATACCGTCTTTATCCACAAGCCATGAATGAAATCATAGAATAATTTTTCAATAAAATGTTCTTTTTTAATAGAACACGTTGACCATAGTGCATATTCTAGGGGGAAAGTGATAAAAGCACGAACGATTAATTCAAATTTAATAGTTGATCCAATACGATCTAAAGTACCATTGGTGTGTGTTAAAGAATATGTATTAGGATTTAATATTTCTGAACCACTACCGGCTATCTCAAATTCTAATGTAACTGCATGATCAAAATTATTTGTATAATCTATTGGTAAAATGAAATCGTGTGGAATACCTTCTAAATTTTCTTTAGCTGTATAAGGCATAGTTATTTTAGCAAAGTGCTCCAAGAGCATTCGCTTTGATACTATATCTTTGAAGTCAGGTTGTAATCGTTTAATACCTGTCTGTTTATCTGTATCTGTTATCCAATTCTTAGGTAGTTCAAATTCAGGTAATATCGATTGAATAATTCTTTCTACCTGTTCTCGCGCTTGATCTTGAAAAAACCTTTGATCATTGGTTAAACCCATCCCATAACCAATATATAAAGGGATAGGAGGTAGAGATACTTTAATCTCTACAGATTTATCATATCTTTTAAAATAGTAATTTTCATTCGCCATATTATCATTAATTAACTTACGTGCTGCTGGTAAAGCTTTTTCACCAGAATAGGGTGAAATTTTATTTGTTCCTGTTTTAGAGAATTCATTAGAATTAAAAGCATTATGTAAAACTAACCAAGCATCAACAATAGCTTGCTTGATAGCAAACATGCCTGGATCTTGATATTTCTTATATTTCGTATAAAGAAAATCTTCATATTCTGGATTAGCTAGCTTATCTATAGCTTCATCATCAGCACGCTGCATATATCGTCTATATTTATGAATTAATTGTTTTTCTCTTGTAGGAGAAAGGTTGCTTAGGGCTAAGATACCCATATTACCGTCCTTTTTACTTCTAAGGGATCCTTATAAAACATTTACAGGTAGCTAAAAATTACTGAAAATCAAGAGATTTATCATTTATGATATCTAACCAGATTGGATTATTATTTGGTAGCCAAGGTTTGATAGTTTCTACTAACATAGATGCTAATCTACGCTTTCCTTCTTGAGAGAAAGGTAAAGTGTCAAAAAAAGTAGAATCATAGGTATAGTATGTATTATAAGCATCTTGATAGGTTTTTATTTCTTTCTGAATATTTAACATATATTCGTCTAAGTATTTATCATTATACTGTCGTAACATTTGTACTTCATTATTTAAATCAAAAATCTGATCACGCAATAAAGAGGTGTTCACATCATTATAGGTAGATGCCGTATCATCTTCAGCTAGTACTAAAGATTTGATAATATAATCCAGGTTATTCATGGTAATTCTCCCTTACCATGAAAAATTTATGTTTGGGGTGTTTCTTCAGTTTGAATCCAAATTTGCTGTATAATTTAACTAAATCTTGATCTTTAAGCGGCCCACTAGATTTAACAAATAATGATTTAGGATTTTCTTGTTTAATAACATAAGATACTAGAGGATAAGAATAACCTTGTCCTCTGTATAAAGGATATATCTTCACATCGCATAAAGATTTATCACTAGATAAAATACCAGCATGTCCTATTTCACAGCCGCTAACATACATATAATAGCGGGTAGTTTTTGGTAAAACTACCCGACCATAAACAATTTTACTTCGATAGTGTTCAGGTTCTCTCTGCTCAAAAATATAATCTACGGGTTTATTACGTTCAATATATTTCTTAAGAGGTTTAGTCTTTAAACTCTCTTTTCTTTCATCTATGTAATTATTTACGTAATTCATAGAGAATTATCCTGACTTATAAATCTTCTCAATAACATTTGATATATACTTTTATTAGCTGGCGAATATATATCAAAGGTTTTATTGTATACTTTAGCCCGTAATCTTTGTAAAGCTAAGTCTATAGCTTTTATACTAAAAATTCTCTGAGGTTTTTCTTTATAAGAAGTTATTATTTTATCTCTATCGTCTAAGTTAATAAAGCCAACTGGAATAATTTCATAACTTATTTTGCTATTAAATAAAGCATCATAAAATCGTATTAAAGTTAATAACTTAAAAAATAATTTTAGATTTGTTAAAGCTTTAGGATATATCTTAATGATCAAACGACGTTTAATATTAGGACTAAAATTTATAGCACCTAAACCATAAGATTGGTAGAATTTTAATTCTACCCAACCCTTGAATAAGGCGTAATTTTTTAAATTAATACGTTTCTGTAGATCGTAAGGAACAATTAAATAACCACGTTTTAATGTTTGCTCATCATAATTCTTTTGAATATTAACGTATATATTACCCCGAGGATCTAAATAAGCTCCATATTGGGTAACATTGTATAGACCAGCAGGAAGAAACTTAAAATAAAACTTAAGTTTCTTCACCGTATCCCGCATGTTTAGGCCGAGATGGCTCAGCTTAGATTCAAAGTGATTAATAGGTAGCATAGTTATACCTGTGTATTTGTATTTTCTTTCTTTAACTTAACAAAATAATAATCTACTAACTTCTTGAAATCTTCATCATTCAAAGTAGAATCTAAAATTTTATATTTGCCATCTATATTTATTTTATCATGATTAGATATAGCTATATAGGCTAACTTTTTTGCTTCTTCATATAAATCAGTGTAAGTTAGTTTACGCTCTCGACGAAGAATACCAGATTCTCTTAGATAGAAGCGAACGTAATCTTCTGAAGTAGAGAAGAAACGCCTTTTATTGATAGGTTTAGCTAACCACTTTAGATCCCAATCTCCCGTAAAATACAGGAAATTCTTACCAAATCTATGTACCTGTCGAGCAGATACTACATTAGTTTCGTTTATAAAATAGGGTATTTGATGTTCTTCTAATTGTGTGTGCACAAACTTGTTTATAAATATCCAGTTATTAATTGTTAGAATACTAATTGGGTGAACATAAAGTTCATATTCGCCATAATGATCACCTTCCATATCAGGAAGATTGTCTACTATTAAATAAGATACTCGTGGATTATCTTTACGGAAAGAATAATGACAATTAAGCTGATCTGGAATATTCAACATAAAACTACGTAAAGACTGTTTACCACGAGCTTTAGTATTTTCTTGCATTTCTTTATTAAATTCTTGCTCTATATCAAATTTCTTTATCTTAGTAGAAAAAGCTAAAACTGTATTTTTATCATGTAATGGCGCTAAATTTTTTTCATATGATTTAAGATAAGCAGTTTCTTCAAAGTAACTCTGCAAGTGGGCTAGCATAGCTATACCCTATCGATAAGTTTATAATTTTTAGCTACTATTATGTCCGATTGTTCCTTAGCGATAACTTTAATCTCGATAAATTCTATTACATCGGTAAAAGTAGTCAATTTATCATTGGTATCCCGATATTGCTCAAAACAGACTTCACCTAATATAGTTTTAGTTGAATTACTATTAGAATAAAGCATCTCTAGCATAATCTTACCGTAACGTTCATAGGGGTTACTATAATTAGCCACGGTTTTCTTGTAATTAACGAATATACGAGGTAAGGTCTGTAAGGCACCGGCTATACCAAGATAGCCGGCGGGTACTATGATATTACCATCGTAATTTAAATACTTTATTTTTAGTACGGCTAAATCTTGAAAAAGAATAGAAGTTAATTCTGCTAAAGAGGCATCAGATTTAACCACATTAATACGTTGAGGTTTAATTGGATTTATATCTAATCGTTGTAATCTAGCTAATATTTGTGTTTTCATAAAAATCCTCGACGTTTTCTACTTCTATTAGTTTTCTTCTTGTGACATATAATGCACAAACTTTGTAGATTAGAGAGCTTATTAGTCCCCTTTTTAGATAATGGTATGATATGGTCTGCCTGTATAAATCTAAAATTAACTTTATTCTGTACGTAACCACAAGCTTTACAGGTATACTGATCCCGAGCTTTACATTTATCTGCTAAAGCTTTCCATTTCTCTTGGCCACCATAGGCTTCGATAGAGAAATAGGTAGGTTTACTATAACGACGAGTACCGAATGGAGAATACGTCATCGATCATGCCATAGTTTATCGATAGATAATGGACGATTAGGATTATTAAATGTTTCTTTATTGAGCGTATCATTAATCACTTTTTGATCGTCTTTATGAACTCCATGCATCTCATCTCTAGCTGTCAATTCTAGTATACCTAATATTGGAACTTTATCTGTATATTTTATGTAGTTATATTCTTGGGTAGGCATTACTTCAGTATGAGTAGGTTTAGCATCTTTAAATGTAGTCCAATTAATATCGGTAATTTTATTAGGTTTAAAATTATTTCTTTCCCGGCCATTCTGCATTTCTTTATCGAAAATATATTTCTTCTTATTATCATCTGTTTTTTTAGATGGCTTGCCCGTATCTTTATTTATATCATATTTATTCCAAGTCTCATCTAATTGTTGCTGATAAGTCTTAACGTGACCACGATAAGCGTACCATTTTAGTACTTGTAAAATTATAGTGCCCGCTTTAGTATCAGAACGAATTAGCAAGTTAGACTTATTAGGATTAACTTTCCAACCCACACTATGTAAACGGCTAACTACTTCATTAACTGTGTATTCTTCTGGATCAACTTGATAATCATTAACGAAGCCGCCACCGTAATTCAAAGGTAGTACAGCTAAGTTAGCTCGCTTAAAATTATTCTTTAATATATCTTGTATCACTTTAGCACGATGTAAATCCTGAATAAAGGCTAAAGTGTAATATTTGTACAAAGCATAAAGTGGATGAAGTTTGTTCATTTAAACATCCAACATATATTTGTTTAAAGTATCATGCATTGCAAATGCTAAAGTACTTAGATAGTTACCATGATTTTTAAGTTTGTCATTAAGTAAGCTCATTAATCTATTTTTAGTACTTTTATTCTTAATCTGTAAACCAATCTCTTTTTTGAGATGAAAGGTTTCAGTAATAAGATGCTGAGTTATTTGTCGTAAATAATGCTGAAAAATCTCAACATTGATATGTTCTACTTGACTCTCTATATCTTTAAGATTTTTGATATCAGCTGCTAGTTCTCGTGCTTGTGTAGTTAGATTAATAATAGAACGAGAGCTGAATTCACTAGAATCTTTACGATATTTTTCCTCAGCTATGGGTATTAAATCAATTGTCATAGCTAATAAAGAGCGTAACATAGCTAGTGTAGATTTATCACTTTGAAAATTCTCAGCTTCACTGCCGATCATTTTCTTAAGTTTTTTATGTTCACGTTCAAATATATTCAACGAATTTTGTACTTTATCCTTTAACTTAGTTTTACGTTCAGATACTTCTTTTTCTTGACGTCTAAGCGAATAGTTACGTTTTTTACGAGTTTTCATAACTAGAAACTTTACAGAAAATTTGGTTGGTCATCACTATTAATATTATGAGTAGCTTTCATGATACTAGTAGCTACTGTGGTAATTGTATTACCTTCGTGCGATACTGATTGATAATTATGATTTGCTTGTTGAAAATTTCGTATAGCTTCAGCTAAAGCTACAATTTCTGGTGTAGTAAATTTAGCTTTAATTCTCTTATTATTAGAAAATAATGCCTCAATTGACTCGCTACATACTTTAAGGATATTCACTAGTCAGCTCCTCTCTGAGTCATCATTAACATTGTACGATAGTCATCCATTTTTCTAGTTAACTCTACTATTAAATGAGATTGTTCCGAGAATCTATGGATTAACTCTTCTGTTAGCTCAGATCGCCGTTGAGTAGATTCAGCAAGTTTTTCTATACTAACAGTAATTTCTTTTAACACATTACGTGAAACTAAACGGTCATCTTTAATATCACAACGTTGTTGATTGAGTAAGCGATATAAACCGACAATAATAGCCAAAGAGAATATAATAAATATTACTAGAACAGAACCAATAACACCTGATTGGTTTATAATATTTTCTGCACTAGGCACGATTGCTTTTTCAATTAGGTCCATTTTAAAATTCTTTCCTTAAATAATTAACCTAGTATCTCCTTAACTCTTTAGTGATTATCATGAATAAACTCGTCAATAGGCATAAAATCTTCTACTTTTAAATTAGACTCTTTGTCCTCTTCTTCATTATCTTCAGTATCTTCTTCATCGTTATTTTCATCATTTTCAACGTCTTCAGGCTCATCTTTTATCTCTAAAACTTTATCTCTGAATAAATTTTCGGGATTGAATATATCATCTATGTCTTCTTCAACATCGTTAGGTGGAAGTGTCTCTTTAGTAGAAGGATTTAATTGTTCAAATTCATCTAGAGAAGGCAAGGGATGTTCTTCTGATCTAACGATGGTCTCATGTAGTTTCACATCTGGATTTTGATCCGGTTTGTTTAGATTGTTAAGAGTATCTAGATGTATGGGTTCGTCAGCTATACGTGGTTTAATAGGATTATCACTAAAATCATGTACAGTCTTGAGATTTAATTTCTCTAACTGCGAGGGCTCATTTCCCATAAACTTATCAATTTCATGCTGTTTTTTACGTTCGTGGAACGTATGTAAAATATTAGTTTCTTCACGATGGAAATGATGAATATTAACATTAAGTTGGTCTAACTCTCGCTTATGGGTATAAGCAGGGAATAATCTCTTCTTAGCCAATAATTCCTGTTTATATATGGCTAGAGCTTTTATTTGTAAACGATTCTTATAAAAAGTAACTAGTTCTAGATTAGTTGCATGGGCTTTAAGTTTATCTTTTATAATATTTGGTTCTATAATATCGAGTTTAACTAACTCAGTTAGCTCTGGTACTTTATTATTATTTAAATCAGTAGTAACCTTATTAAATAATATTAGATTATTTTTAGCTTTATTATATTTATCTTCCGCGTCTTTCTTTAAATCTTCACGATTTTTATTATAATCTTCTTCTTGTTTTATTAACTTAGCATGGTCTTCTTTAAGCTCTTTAGATATCTTTTCTAAATAGCGTAAGGCGTCAATAGCCTGATTCTTATTAATTAATAACTTAACATCTTCTTTTGGGATATAATTGCTTATTATCTTAACACGTAAGCCTAATTCTTTATCGCGTAATTCTCCATTATCATCGAAGGTCATATCTCCGATTACGGTACTCTTTTTTATGCTACGCATCACGTAATCATTTTGTACGTCTAAAGTCATCTTATCAATATCTTCATCTAACCAACCTAAACCTTTTAATATACTCCGAATATTAAAAGTAGGGGTAAAGGTTTTAGTCCCATTCTTTATAGTTTCTTGTGCTGCATCGTAATTCATCGACTCTATTTGAATAGATGACCAACCTAAATTTTGTAGTTTAGATATATCATCTGCGGATAGTATTTTTAATGACTCCATTTTAGGCTTTGGAGTCTCTTCTTTTATATAATTTACTTTATTTTTAATAATTAAACTGGCTTCGTCATAATCCATAAATGCAGTTTCGTGTGGAGGATACCCAAGTTCCTTTAATTCATTTAGCATTTCTGGTGTAATATTATTAGTTTCTTTTTCTTGTTTATCTTCTTTGGTCTGTTGAATAGGATCTCGTACTGGTATACGAGTTTTATCAAATACCTTTTCTGCTTCAGATAATTTTATTATAGTTATACCTTTATTAACATCATCTTGAGTAATTTTAGGCGCACGTTTACTCCCAGTTTCATCCAGGTGCAATATACCGTTCAGAATAGTATTTACTTTAAATTGCCCACGTAAACCGCTAGCAAATATAGCTTCTACCGGATCACCCACACGAAGAGGATAACCGTTACTATCAATAAATTCCTCAGCTGCTAGTAGAGTATGTAAGGAATAATCCTGGTTTAAGTAAGATGCAATAACTCTAGCAGTTTGCTCTTCTGGTTTAGGTTTAACTCCGTTAGCCATATTAATATATTCTGATGTAAGATAATCGTATGATCTAACTTGAAAATATGGATTATCATAAGTATCTTTTAGATTATCTATGATTAATCCATTTAATAAACCGAATGCAACTACTGCATCTGCGCCGAAGTCTTGGGGTCCTGGCAAAGTAATAGGAATATCATCTATAAGTGTATTCTTTAATACTATACGACTATTGGCTGCACTATTAGTCAGTAATACGTAATTACCTAGCTTCTTTTTATATTCCTCTTCTGAATCAAAGCCTGGCATTTTCATTGTAGAGAAGGAATCAGAAAAAGCTTTATAATTAATCTCTAAAGTATTAACTTTGTCGGACAAAGTTCTTCCTATGGTACTGTTTATATATTCTCCTTTATCTTTCTGAAATAATCCTAGATCTTCCTCATGCTCAGTTAGATGACCGGGATTATAGTTTAATAAATAAGTACTGTATTTAAAAGCACCATTAAAAGTACCATTTTTAATATCTTGAGCAACAGTTAAGTCTCCACTAGGAATAGTAGGTTTAATAATCTCTACACTAGGTAAAACATTACGTATAGACATAGCATCTTTAGTTACTTTGTCAGCATATACTGCATTAATATATCTAGCTTTATCTAGTTCATCTTTAGACAGTTTAACTTCAGTAAAAACATTTTGTAGATCTATATATTGTAGATTATCTTGCAAATCTTTAACGATTAGCTTCTGATTTTCCACTATCTCATGTTGATAGCCTTTATCCTTAATAAATTTATGAAATTCTTCATTGTTATCATTAAGGAAATCGTTGATATCTTCGAGTTTATGTTCTACGTCTTCCTTAGAATCTAAAGTAAAATCTAAATCAGGGTAATGTGACTTAAAAGTAATAGGAATAAATTCTTTTTCCAATGCATCTTTATTTAGTACTTTTAATGATTCCTCTAGACTATTAGAATGAAGAGCCGCCATAAATTCTTCTGACTTTTCATTGACTAATCTCTCATCTAATATTTTTTGATTATCACTATCTTTTAACTGATGAAATTTCTGCGAAAGCTTACTATATTCAAAAATATTATATGATAATTCTTTTATCTTCGGTCCTACTACTTGACTATCATTTGTATTACGTGGCTTCAATCTAACTAATAAATCACTAGCTAAATGATCAAATAAAGTAGCTACGGGATTATCGTAGTAGTTCTTGTCTCTATTAATAAGTTCAAATATTTTAACGAATTCTTGTTTATGACTATTATCTACGGCAAATTTTTGGATGATAGCATGACGTTGACGAGAGCCATCTAACTTAAGCTGTTCGATCGCTTCTTTGTTATTATTAGTCTTTAAATATTTATCTTTAATAAAATCACGGATAGTGTTCTCTATGGTTTCTTTACGAACATCATCAATTGAGTCGTCTTCATTATCATCGTTATCAGCCTGAAATACACCAGCATCTACATATAAGTTAAATAATTCTTTTAGGTCATGACTTAGTTTATCTTCGAAATCATCTGAATAATTGGCATTAATATAAGCTTCTTTTAACAGGACAATAGCTAAACTATCAAAACTATCTTGATCACCCTTCTGCTTAAATTCATTAATTTCATCAAAACTTTCTTGAATTAACTCTAAACTAGTTTCACGAGGAATGCTATAGCGAGTGATTATAACTTCTTCTAGTTTATTAGCTGTTTCTAATAATTGATCTTGTTGTAGAGAATTACTGTTTAAAGATAGAGTGGATAGACTCTGGTAGGTTTGGATACTATCTTTAATATTATTAGGAAAATCAGTTAGATTAATAACAGGGATATTTAGCTGCTGTTTACTGACTTCACTCTCTATAAAGAGTTTTGCTGCTTTATAATCTATTAATAGCGAAGCGTTATTATCTTGAACAGCCTTTATTAAGGCGTCGTTAGTATTTACGTTGATATCTTTATTGGAACTAATAGCGTCAGTATAACCCTTAAGTTTATCCGATTCCGTCTGAAATTCTTTATAGGCAATAGCATAAGCTATAGCATTCTTATCTACATCAACAGGAAAATGTATACCCTGCATCGATAATTGATGCAAGGTTTTATTGTACTCACTGATTTTAGTATCTAACTCTACATAAGTATTCTTTAATATACCAAAGAAAGATATATCACCCTGTGAACTATCAGTTTGTGATGCTTGTTTACGCAAGCTCTTTAGATAGTCGGGGTTACTTAAGTTATAGCGTAACTGATAGATATCACGGCGAGATTTAAGTAAAGCGTAAATCTTCTTACGATCTTCATCTTTTAGATTTTTTAGTGGTTTTAATATATCTTTAGAATATTTAAGCGTCGTATATTGATCGATAAGTTTATTAAATTCACCGAATGAGTAACCATCTATCTTAGTCTGGCCACTGAAATCTTTAGTATCATCTTCACGAATAAGTGAATCCAGAAGGGATTCATCAAATTTATCTGTTTTACGGAAAGAAGTCGGATCTTTGAAATCTAGATTGAGTAAAGGGTCACCTTTACGATATAAAGGTGACGTAGCTGCTCTATTTTCATGAGTTAAAAAAGATATAGCCGCAACTTCTGCGGCTATAACGATATCCAGTAATACTTTATGCTCAATACGTCGACGGATAGATAAAGTTGACATGAATGATCTCTTTACGTTGTAAAAATTACATTATAATTATCTTGATAATAATCCTTAACTGCCTCTGGCATATAATTTTGTGATTTAATAGCCTGTGCGAAATCCATTTTCATTTTATTATGAAAGTTAACGTTTTCTGGCTTATCTGCATTAGGATCTATATCATTAGGGCTGATAATAGATACAATATCCATAATTGGCACTTGTACTCGACCATGATTTTGTGCATCAGGATATACTACAATCTTATATAAAGGAGAAATTTCTATACCTTCTCCTATAAAGGTACTCTTAGAGACGACACTACGAAGTATATTACCATCTCTTTCATATTCTACGACTGTACCAATAAAGTCGCTTCCATTAAATTTTTTTACGAAGTTATCTGCGTATTTAGTTTGTTCTTCAATCTTAAGATTTTTGCGTGTTTCTACGGTAGAAAGCTTATCTTCTTCTGCTTTACGCGTTTGTGTCTGTGGAATTTCTAACTTAGTTCCGCTATCTTTTAATACACGTTTAAATTCATCTTCGAAGTTAGTTGGGAAATTGAAATTAAAGATCTGATTATTTTGGTAGAAATCTTCGTAATAATTATTCCAGAAACCTGGTGCACGAATATTACCGTACGAAATAAAGTCAGCAAAACCTTTATTAGGTACGATACCCGTGGGTATACCTTTATAGCCAAAATAGCCAGGAACTATACGAATTTGATTTTCATCAATAAATTCGTAGAGGATTTCATAGGAAGTGCGACCATCCGGCCAAGTATACTTAAAAATAGAACCTAACTTGAGTTGACCAGAATGATAAGCTTGCTTTATTTTAGTTTGAGTTTGTTTATCTCTGGTTATATCTCCATAACCTTCATTAACTGTCTTAGTCTCTGGGTTATTTGAAGGTTTATTTTGTAAGGAAGGATCTAACCCGATATCGTCAACCCGGCGGAAACCCTCGGGTCGACTCTGATCGATAGTGATCTTGCTAATATCTTTTGGGCGATCTCGTGGCGTACCATCAGGATTATAATTACTATACAGATTTAAAAATAACTTAGTAATATCAGTATTGCGTAAAGCATCGGCCGTAGCTATTTTATGTGCTTCTCTATCGAAAGATTTATCACCATCTGCGGGTTTTTGAATAGAAGAATAGCCAATAGCGGGAGTACCACCTGCTTTTATAACTATAGGGCCGTGAAAACTACTAGCCCTTAAGTCTAAGAAGGCGGCTAACGGAGCAATAAGATATTTAACTTGTCTACTCTGTTCAACACGATTTGCTACGTAATAACGAATTTTATTATATTCTACAACATCTCCAGGTTCGATACGACGTAGATTACCTGAGATATCGCGCTTTTCTACATACTTAACTGCTTCGTCGACAATCTTCTTATCTTTTAATGTACGTAAGCCAATATATTCATTTTCTTTAGAGAACTCGGTTACATAAGCCTCTAAACTCGTAGGACCGACACTAGGTAGATCTAAGGTAACATAATTATATTCAATTATTTTACGAGTTATCGTAGTATTATTTTGATTAGGTAAACGTGATAACGGCGCTGTACCCGGCGATGTAGTTATTGGTGAAGTATTTCTCAATGAAGGTATAGGTATATCCGCAGATATCATACGATTACGTGGATAAGGCATAATTACCCAACGTATAGCATCTGAATTCTTTAAGGATTCACGATCTACTACTAGATACCAACCCTCAGAATTAGGAAATTTAATTAATTGTCGTTGTGTAGTTGAACCCGTACGGTGCTCTAAGCGTAACTTATCAATCTTTTCTTGTTTATTGATATCAGTACTATTCTGTAGTTCTGCTATTTTAGTATTTAACTCCGCATCACTAATTGGCACGAAGATATCAGTTGGATAGGAGGGCAATTCTTTAACATAGAAAATCTTCCCTCGGTTTAGCTTACCTTCGTTATCTGTTTTATCTTTTTCTTCAGTCTTAGGTGGTAATTCTTTAGATAGATCACGAGCATCATCTTTTATTATGTGCTTATCGGTTAGACCCATAATAGTACTAATCTGATCAATTTTAGGTTCTAACTCATTATACACTTTATTCTTTATATTTTCTGGTACGGTGCGTACATATTTAACATCTTTATAATAGGTAATTGGATCAGCCTTACCTGTATAAGGTACCGGCTGAATGACCGAGTTCTTTTCTAGGTCTATCCCGGAAGCTAGTAGACTATCTTCTTCATCTAAAACTAAAATATAATAAAATGTCTTATCCTTTGGGTTCCAGAGAGTACGCGCTATCATCCAATTACGGTTAGTACCGTTAAAATTGGTAATAACGTCACCCTGACGGAACTTAAAATTGTTACGCTTTTCTATTAACCTATCTCTACCTTCCTTGAGTTCATTATAGATCTTTTCATCGACAGTTTTAAACTGTGATATGGCTGCCCGTAAGAAGGGGAAGGTATTCTCTAGAGGAGATAAAGGTGTAGAATTTTCAAATAGTAGAGAAAAAGGATTATTACGATCGACGTTGCCTATGTGATCAATAAATTTAGAAAATCTAATTGTATTAGTATCTCTAACTACAAAATAAAATTGGTGGCCTAGATAGGGGCTAAATAGCTGATAAGTATTAGATCCATGTGGATCTAATCTAAGGGCGAAATAGTCCTTAGGATGAATCTCTAAATGTAAAGTTAATCCTTTTTCATCTTTACTAACTTTTACCCGAGAATTAAAAGTAGGAGATTTGAAATCTGGGTTAGTATTAGTGGGGTTAGTAAACCGACGAAAACCTTGAATAGTTTTGATTTTAGGATTAGCCTCACGGTAGTTAACTTTTAGTGTAACTACACGGCCAGATTTTTTACGTGCGTACTGAAACACAATAACGTTATTTTTATCTGCTATTTTTAAACCATGTTCATCTACACCGAAATTATCTTCTTTACCTCCACCACTTCTACCTTTGAAACTTCCTTTATCTCCATCATGTCTATTATCTCTATTATTATCTCGATTACCTTTGTAGTTATTCCTCGGCCGATCATCAGCTATTATGGTATCTAATGCCGAAGTAATATCAAAGGCTTTAACTGAAGATAATAAGGATTTTTTAAAAGAGTAGGCTACATCATCGATTATCGATGATGTGTGTGATAATAATCGCCGTTTAATAGCAGATTTCTTAAGAAATACTGTCATGTTATTATATCTCACTGGTATTTATCTAAAATTTCCTTACCTCTTTTAATCAATTCTCTAACGTTAGAAAACGTATGTTTCCATGGTCGTATAGTTTCGTTAAGATCATCCGCTCCCCGTCGAGTATGAGCTACCATCATTTTATAGTTATCATCATCTTCATTATACTTAATAGAGAATACTGCAATATATCTTTCATTCTTTTTTTGCATACTTAACACATTTTTATAAGCATTATAATTAGCACTAAGATCAGAGTTAGGCCGGAAACCTAGTTGAAAAGCATAGTTACGTAACTCTTTAACTGACGGATCTGATGTATGTAAGTTATTCATAAAGGCTACTAAACGATGTTTAATTGTATTAGCAGTTACTTCATTGTAACTGGCATTATGTTCACTAAATTCGTCATCATCTTCATCTTGATCCTTTAACTTCTTATCGATTAATTTTTCATCTTCAATTTTGTCAACATCTTTATCGATTTCGTCAGAAAATTCATCAACTTCGTCTAGTGTTACTGGCTGACCACCACGAAACTCAGCTAATAGATTATCTAAACCGACAGTAAAATTGGTGAAGTTCTTAAAGTCATTATCAGAGATAAACTGCTTAAACAAGCGTTTAGCTAGAGTCTGACCAGCTTCATCAATTAACACTTTAAGATGTTCATCAGCGGCAGTTTCTTCCATAATATCCCCTTCACTAGAATGTACTTCCTTAGTAGGTAAACCTTTAGAATAAGCTAGCCACATCGTATCATGTTGTGGATTTAGTTTAAAACTGGTTATATCTACTAAGAGAATACCAGTTTGGTTAGAACCCACTAAAACTCGACTACCCTCAAGTTTCTTCACTCTTAGATTATGCTCGGTACCATCTGGAGAAATGTACTTAACACTTTGATTTATACGCATCTTAGCACGATTATGTTTATACGCTTTAGTTGCATCTTGGGTAGTTTGAGGTAATTCTGATTTAGAGGGCTCTTGATTATCCTCTAAACTTAAGCTCTCATAAGAAGCTTGAGTTAATAATTTTCTAACGGCTTTCATAGAAGAAGCCTTTCTTAAACTAACTTCATCGTGGTCATACCGATATTACCAGTAGCTTTCTTCAGTGAAACTAATTCTTCTAACCGTGAGAAATAACTAGTACCCTGATATAACTTCTTCATGTAATCCAGGTGAGCCCGTGCCATATCAGTAGATAACGTCGCAGTAATTTCATTCTCTGGAATATTTAATTGATAATTATTATCTAGTTCGCTGCCGGCTAGCGCTTCAACCACGAAATCTGGCTGAATCTTAACTAAAGTATTCGAACCACGATCGAATACAACGCAGGTGGATTGAGAATTCTGTTCAACTTTCAGTCCATAACCACAACGTATTTCATTACGAGCAGGGTTATAGTAAAAAAGATAATCGCCGTTATAATAGTCAATACAAGTACCATATGAACTATGGACGACTTTACGAGATTGCCGACTAGCAAAGATTTCGTCCATATTATCATCAGCAACCTGAACAATGCGGCGATCATCACCTTCGCCTTTGATATGCCAGATATTATCGCTAGGGTCCATAAACACGTTCGCGGTAACTTCCTTGAACTTGTGAGTCGTAATTACTTCTTTATTATAAGGTAAACTCTCCGACATAGCTGTCACAATAACACTAACTACTGGCGTATACGCATTATTATCGGTTAATAAAGTGAAAGACTTTTCTACGTACTTTAGACGGTTATCAAAAGACTCACGTACACCTTCCGCATAATCATTATCACTATATGCACCCGGCTGGTGCGAACAAATCAACTTGTATGCAACAACCTTACCCTTGTGAGTGATCTTAGAATGCTGTTGTAAAGCAAGATCAACACCAATATCTTTAGTATCTAACACTGCGGCAATATTTGAGAGGTTTGCATATTGACGAGACATAGTTATTCCTTTTAGAAAGAACGGGGATCGTGGGACATATCTTCGGGATCAGTAGTGTGAGTAGGATCTAAAACTTTCATATCATAGATCGGAACAACACCTTTAGATTTTAAAGTACGCCAAGATTGAAATAAAGAAGAAATATTACTCAAATAATCTTTAACTGGAATCTTAACAAATTTAGATGGAGTTTGCATATTGATCTTAAAGTATTCGAATCCAACATCTACTGGGTGTCTACCGCCTTCTTTATCAAATTTATCTGGCCACTTGTTAAACATAGCCTTAGCTTTATAGAAAGCTTGAACTCCACCGGGGTCATCCTTACCTAAACCTAAGACTAAAGGTGAATCCTCTAGATCTTTCTCTGGATTTATCCGGTTAAAATCCTTGAAACCCTTATTCCACGACGAACCTAAATAAGCTTTCCTTAACCGCTCGGTGTCTACTTGGATATACCACACGCCATGTGGAGTATAAAGTACGTTACCGATATAACTATCCTGTTTAACTGATTGTGGTTGTGGTCTACCCATTAACCAAATCGGTAGAAATGTGATTTCCTTCAAGGTTAAACTAAAATACCGTGCCGGATTGGACACGTTATTAACTACATATTTCAGTTTAGATAAAGGTACAGTCTGGAGAGCGCCACGGTCTAATTCATCATATAATAGAGAAGCCCCTGCCGTACCGATAGCACCACTTAACCGATAGTATTTAGTCTTTTTAGATTGAGCTAGACTAATACGGTAACGAATTTCGTTCCAAATCTTACCAGCTAGATTACCTTCTTTAACTGGTTCGTGAATTAAATCACGTATAGTCTGTTGAAGTTTATCTAAGAAAACTCCCGATGTTTCCTCGTAGTCCCGCAGATCGAAAGTTTCTCTAGTTATATCGAAACCTGAAATAGTTAGATGTTTGTTCATATAAAATCTTTCGATTTAAGAGTCATATATCTAATAACTTCGAAGGTAACCTTCGATAGAATATGTTAATATAGTTTCGTCATTAGGACTATTAAAAATTTTATTGTTTATTGTTATATTATATAAAGTAAATTCTAGGATATTAATACCTTTATCATAAATGGTGCATTCAGCAGATGGGTATTTATTTCTAATTTCATTTTCTAACCAAATATGATTCAAGGGTTTTACTACCGTAAACTCAATAGTTTTAGTTGAAAAATGTGCGGAGGATACACCTAGCCATTTAGCGTGTATTTCAGCGGGTGAGTCATTAAATTTAATAATTAAATCGTTATTAGATTGTTCGGATAATTTCATAATTTCGTTAAATTGATCAAACATAACTCTACTCCTTTAAATTACTTTCTCAATCCCGGCAGAATATTCTCTACGAAGTCATTCTCCCACACACTAACGACAATATAACCTAATCTACGTAGTTCTCGTTCTCTTCTTATTGTAGTTTTATATAGATCTCTAGCTCTAGTATCGTTAAAAGGATGTGGTTTAGCATTTCTATCATACACAATAGGGTTACCATGGTAAGCATCGCCGTAGAATTCGAAGATTAATTTTTTACGAAGGTGGATACCATCTATTTTATAAAGTTTACCATCGATATTTATCTTGTGCTCACCACCATTTTCAGCGTGTTGAATATTTATACGTAGTTTTCTAGACATATATTCTAGCCACTGCACAGCCATCTTGGAGTAACCGTTAGTTACTATCCACGGCGTTCCTTGGTAACTAACTACGTTTTGTGGAGTAACGTGCCATTTGTAACCAGTTGGCTTGTGTTGATGCCAGCATTTAATATTGGCCTTGACGTAAGGTTCTAGTAACACTAATTCTCCGCCATAGATTCTTTCTAACCTAGCTTTATAGGCTCGATTAGTTAACCTAGAATGTTTAGCGGCGGTTTTTATCGTCTTGATATTACCATATAAAACTCTACCAGGTGAAATTTCCCAAACGTCACCCCATTTATTCTCGTGTAAGATAGGAGTTTTTGAATCTATGTAGTTCTCTAAAGGCCAGATTACCTTAGCGCCATACTTTTCTTTTAGCTTGGCTAAATACTCACTATGGGTTAATTTATTAGTTTTCTTAAATACTGATGTATCTCGAATATATCCCCGTAAAACTCTAGTCGGGGCGACTTTCCATTCTTCACCAAATTTATTACGATGAAGTACTGGTACCAACATACCTTTATAAATATTATCTACAGGCCAAATTACATCTTTACCGTGAAAAATTTCTATTTGTTTTAGATACATTTCTATGGTATGTAATTGTGCTACTTTATTAGTCTTAATCGAACCATTAAGAATTTGATGGGGGGTGACTTTCCATTCTTCATTCCATTTATTGTGGTGTAATATACGTGTTTTATTATTGATGTACTTTTCTATAGGCCAGACGTCATCACCATATAACTTCTTTAACTTAGCGCAGTATTGTTCATGGGTAAATGCTCTACTATCCTTTAAAGATTTTAATTGATTTTTTAATGCCCAATGCGGTGGAATATTATATTTTTTACCGTCCTTCGCAATGTGCTTTATAGGAGTATATATACCATTATATGTCCCAATAACTTTAAGGTTACTATTAGCATTTTTTAATTTTTGTACATATTCCTCATGAGTCCATCGTTTAGTATCAGCTTTAGAACCCTTGGGTTTAATAGCCCCATCTAAAATTCTACTAGGTGTAGTATCCCAGATATCGCCGTGTGAGTTAGAATGGCTAATGCTAACTCCATTTCCTAGATATGCACCTAATACTTTAACTTTAGTGCCATACAGTTCCTTAACTTTAGCTTCGTATTCTTCTTGCGTCCAACGTTTCTGCTTAAAATATGTTTCCCTAGTTTTAATTTTACCTTTTAAGATGGCTCTAGGTTCTGTTTGCCATTCATCGCCCCATATATTGGAATGAAGAATTTTTTCCGTATTACCCCTGTAATCTTCTAAAGGCCAAACTTTATCATACAATCCTTTATCTTTAAGCCTTTGAATATATTCCTCGTGCGTAAACTTACGTATTGGTCCGGTACCACCTTCTAATATATCTACCGGACGAGCTAACCACGTATCCCCTTTAGTATTCTTAAAATTCCGCTTAGTATGCATCCCCTTATAGGTGCCTATTATATTTATATTATTCCCGTGAACCTTCTTAAGCCTAAGACAAAACTCTTTATGTGTAAGCAGCTGCATTTACTTAACTCATCTAGTAGGTCTCGACTTAAGTTATTTACAGGATTAGTATAATTATTGTATTTGATAGTATAATTAAAATTATTGTAGACTAAAGGTTTGACGCAACAAAAACAGAGAACTAAATGGCGAGACCGTACGGATCGAGGTCGAACTACTAATACTAATGCCCAAAACACCGGCTCCGCTCGATCGAGTAATTAATTTCTTAGTTTTCTGAAGATTTTGATCGATATCGGTATTAAACTGATCAAGCATTGTCTGTATATACTGGGTTCGATCCATATTTAATTGTACGGTTGCCCCTTGAAAATCTATAGCTGTCATACCTTCAGCTAGGTATTGTGCCTGTAAGGCTGCTACAACACCCGCCTTTTTCACCCAAGGATATAATACTGGAGTCATACTTTCAGGTGAATATGCGGTTAAAGTTGGAGCGTGAGCGTTTATCCGCTGTATACCCTCTAAAACGTAGTGAGCTAAATCTAACTCAGTATACTGTAAGTTAGGATTAACATCTAAGTTACGAATTTTATCAACAATACGACGGACACCATCTACAAACATATACATCTTTGTTGAAATAATATATATCGGGTGGATCTCAACTGCGGGTAGACCGTTACCATCTAAGTAGGACCATTCCGCGAAGAACGGCGCTATACCTAATCCTGTAGTTAATCCTAGAACTGGTGTTGGAGATGTATAATCATAAAGAAAAGAATCATTAATTACTCTAGGATTAGGCGTAGAAGTAGATACTGGAGATTGGAGTAAGGCCATACCATTTTCATTTAAAACTCTTAAGTTAATATTAGTTATTAATGTTGGTACAACTAAAGTATCCGTGAAAGTTCCATTAGGTAAAACTAAACGACCCGATTCCAACGAAATCGGGTCACCTTCTGCCTTCACAAAGAAGTATTCTATAGCTGTTTGTGTTTGGTTAGTATTAGTGTTAGATATTACCCAGGTTATATAATATTTTTCCCCCATTAATGGTATAGGAGCTGTTAGAGGTATAGTAAAAGTTGCAGACCATTGTTGCGTCTGGGATATCGATTGTACGCCAACACCCGAAACAACTAAATTTCTATTAAAGTCATATACAGCGAAAGCAGCTGGACCTGTGGCTACAAAAGGGGTTACTCCATCACTTGAATAGAATTCTGCGGATGTAACAGAAGTTGATCCTCTTAACGTGCTAGTTAATTTTGACATATATTATCCTCTTTATGTAACATCCGTGCCGTTAGTATATTTAATACCGTCGAATATAATACTAGCTGCTTTAGCACCACGATCTAAGTGTTCACCTAATAAGTGATGGACTTCAGCTAAAGATAATGAATTTTTATTAGGATCATAAAATATAGCGGTATTCTGTTTAGCTGCGGCTGGGAAGATAGTGTCAGCTTTATCTTCTGGGTTATTCAGTAAAGCCGTGAAAAACTTCTTAGCTCCGCCTAAACCTAAGAAGTGCGCCATATACATATCTGTTTCTGTCGGTTCGTTATTTAAGAGTTCTTTTAGAGGACCATAATTCTCTAAGATATATAAGGCACCCATTACCGCGTTAGCTTTAGGTTTAAATACATCGATTACATTAATATTGTACTTCATTCCATATACATGAACCATACTTGCCCAAGTAACCGCCATAAATTGGAATAATCCTGACGCACCGCCGTTACGGTTAACCGCGTTAGGGTTTAATCCAGATTCAGATCCTGCCATTTTAACTAAGAAGTTAGCACCAATTCCCACTAAACTACTAGCTATTAAAATGGCATTACCTACCATACTTTGTTCATCGGTAATTGGATCTTTTAGGGTTAGAATAGTAGCATCAACTACAGATAAATCTGTCATATTAACCCCGTTCAGCTTCTCTTAAAATATTACCAGTAACCGGATCACTATACATATTTTTTACTCTAATAGAATATTGGTGAGCAATATGTAAGCTACGCCGGGCTTCGTACATCTGCCCCAAGCGAATTTGGTCCTTAGTTCTCGCGTAAAATTCCGACATTTTAGCTTTATATTGTAAGGCTTGTTCTAGGATATTACGCACGACGAAGTTATTATCATCGTCGATATCTTTTTCAATTACGGTAGTAGCCGCAGTCTCTATGTAGTGTAATTTTAAACGTGTAGAAATCCGATTGGTATCAAGTTTATGCATTTTATCCTTCTTTTCTCTGAAAGACGTCAAGTTGCCGTAATTCATTAACTATATTTGCTTGTAATTTATTAGCTATAACTATCTTCATTTTATCCGGAGTAATTTTATCATTACTAATACTATACTTTACATGTGGTTTAGCATTAAAGCACTTTGCTATACCAATATATAGTTTAGGATAAGTATAATGATTATTATCTACTACAGAAGACAATTCTAGAAATCTCGTAAAGTATATGGTATTATCTTGTGTGTCTATGTAGGTTTGTTGCTTAGAATTAGCACAATTAATATCGAGTCTTATTTTATCAAATATAGGGGAAGTTAATCTTAATAGAGATTTAGGTGAGGAATTATTTAAACTAGCCTTAACGTAGTTAATCGTGTTACTCTCTTCTTTTAAAAGTTTTTGTCGAATAAGCTTAAGAGAAGAATATAATTCTTCATGTCGAGAGTGTTGAGAAAAATCAGCATATAAACATAAACGAATATTGTTCATTGTCATTTTTAATTGGTTTAATCGAGTAAAATGTGATGAACAGTTAGAAAGTGTAGCGCTGTTAACTACATCTTTAGAATATTTATCTCCATTGATACTAGCTGTATTTATTAACTCTTTATTGGATTTAAAAGCCCGACAAACTTTATTAACTTCATATTTTACGAAGCGTATATCGTATTCAATATCCCTTAGAGAAGCGTAGGATTTAATTCTCATATAAATATCTTTCAATATTGTGTGGTTACTTTAGTTTACTTGTACGAGTTTTAACCTTAGTCTTCTCAGTTTTAGGTGTGGCAGGTTTACCAGATTTAACGGCATTATGAACTTTAGTAGCCTTAGACATTGTAGAAATACCGGTAGGAATCGTCTTCATGATTCAATCCTTAAGTAAAAGTGATAAATTAAATTAATATGTTCTAAGTGTCTAAAATATCCTTTTGGTAGCCTTCTCTCTCATAGCGCTGTTGAATACCAGCAAAAGGAATCTCATTACTAACTCCTCTAATGGAGTTCAGAGCATATTTTTGCTCGTAATTTTGAATTAATCTTATACTCAGTGTTGTATTGAAGGATTCTTTGTGTGCTGTAAGTTTAGTTTCTACCGAAGTAACATGCCAAGCACTATTATACTTAGTTTCTACGATAACACATTCACGGTCTAAGTTAGGAATTTTAGAGGTAATTTCTATACCAGATAGAGTCTGTAATACATCATAATTCTGAAAATCTATATTCTTTTCTAGAGTACTCCAATTAACTTTAGGTAACGTAGTTAGCATGATATTTAGTTCAACATGAGTAAATCTTAATATCTGACCTACACCTGACGAAGCACATCTAACTCGAATAACCGCCATGTTATTCATACCCTGTCGAGTTAATAGATAAGGAGTGGTTAATGGAACAAATACCATAGAATCTGAAGTTTTAATCTCAATAATATAATTTAAAGCAAATTTAAGGTTATCTCGAACGATTATAGAAGGTACCGACATAAAATATGTCGGTAATACCACGTTCCAACTAACTATACTATTAGATGCAGAAGACAAGGCAAATTTAGCTGGAGAATTATCTGCTTCTATAACAGCGTTAGTTAGAATAGCCGTTTGAGTTTCTAGTATAATTCTAGTACCACCGTATAGGCTGTAACCGTTAACATAGCCATTACCAAAACAGATACCGCATTGTGTACCTTCTCCACCGAAAAGATGAGATAAGCCCTCTTGTCGCTGTAAAGCTGCATTTTGTGGATCTATAGTCGGATCATCGTTAGCTACTTCCGCCATATCTAAGATATTATCTAAAGCTTCTAGGCGCTCTCTTTCGAGTTCTTCATCTTGCCTGTCACCTTGTTTTATGTACACGCGCTCCGATTTAAGTTTAGCTACATCTTTTAGCGTCTTTTTTGTATTAGCATAATTATTAAAATTACTATTTTCTTGAGCGTCTATAGTACCTAAAATATCAGGATCTTGAACTCGAAAGACCCTATATTTATTATCTCCATTACGTAATGGAGCTTCATTAGCTACATTTTGGGGAGCGTTAGTTGGGTCATTATGTGTATGTGAATTAAGTATATCTAAGATAGTATGGGTACTATCGATCACGGTTTGCGTTTGACAAGTGCAGGTTAGACCAGCACGTTGCTTGATAAATACATAGCAATCCGTACCATCTACACCTATAGCCACTTCGTGACGTGCATTTTGAGCAGAAACTAAATTATCTACTCGTTGCTGTGCTAGTTTACCCATAGCAATATTAGTAGGACTAATAGCTCTAGCCCAATCTTTATAGCCGCGACCTATCCTTATTTGCATATAAATAAGTCCTCTACAATAAATTATAAACCTAATTTAAACCTATTTTTAGTCACCTATGGTCAGGTAAATACTTCATAATGGGTAAATTAGGTTTATATATGGAGTTTTTATGGATAGTATGAAAGAATATATTTCCTTGTTAGGTAATACTAGCAACTATAATTTTAAATCCACTAATATGTTTGGGAATTTTGATGGTTTAAAAATAGAGGTATCTGTCGAAAAAGAGGATAATCATGTCTGAGTTGCTCGATGAATACTATGATTACTTAATAGAACATAAGCCTGAGTGTGCAAAGATCAGTCTAGTATATAGTACAATGTATAGGGAATTTTATAGAATATTAATTCTTGAATTAAAGAATAAGATACAAGAATTACCCCAAGATGAGAGTATATATGAAGTAGCTATCGAGCTATTTAATTCTTATACTAAGTTTAAAAATATAGTAGTCTTAAGTTATTCAATTAAAGATCTAAACATAAATGAAGAAACACCTAGACTTAGTACAAAAATTATGAGTGTTAACATTCATAACACAAAATTAGGTAACAATATAGCAACTTCTAAAACTTATTCTAAAAATGAACTAGAGCATTATGTATTTGGAGAATTTATATTTATAAAAGAACTATTAATTAAAATCATAAATGAAATGTTAGAATTTACTAATGGAAAGGTCTTTAGAGTAGTCGCATCCGCTAAGAATTTTGAAACTATTAAAAATGACACATAAAATCGTAATGTCGATAGATATGGGCGCACCTAATACATCAGTAACTATATTGAAGATTAATCCTACCACTTCAGAGTATAAGATATTATACTGTAATATGTTTGATTATTGTATCTCTTCTTTGTTAGACAAAAAGATTACTAAGAGACAGAAAATACATCGTCCATTTATCGAGCAGTACTATTTGTTTAATAGACATGCTAGAAATTTAATTAAATCTTACTTACCTGATGAAGTTTATGTCGAACGATTTATGAACCGCGGGCCACGTACGGGGTTAACCTCAGAATTAGTCAATATAATGATAGCCGGTTGGTTTCAACATGCTATTGATCATAGGGCTAAACCTCATTTAGTAACTGCGGCATCCTGGAAAAATGAATTTACGCGTTGTGTATCAAATATAGAATTAAAAGATTTTTATAAAGAAATACGTCCAGTTAAACCTCACCAATTGGATAGTTTATTAATAGGTTTATATTCTATCGGTGATAAAAAGGTTTATCAAACTTTCAATAGCATAGAACATCGTCAATATATTAAAAATATATGTATGTCTTTTTAAGTGAATTACATGAAAATTACACAGTGGTATTGCCCTTACGTTGATAAAAAATATACCGGTAAGTGTCCAGTAATATCTTGCCCGGCTAATACGGATAAACATGATAGTGGCTGTTTACATTCTCTATATAAAGAAGAATTTACTGTAACTAACTTATCTTTGATACTAGATAAATCTATTTCTAATATAGAAGAGAAATACAACAAAGGTTTAGAGGCTGTTAAATGTATATTCGAATTAAAGAAGTATATATCTAGTACAGTAATAAATAAAAATGCGTGTCAGCAGTGTGGCACGCTTAATTGTAAACTTGATGAATTATGTGAAAAACGTACTACTATAATCAACGATATCAAGCAAAAATATCCTTTTACTATAAAAGAGTTAAATAGTAGTACTTATGTAATAAGTAAAATTATTACGGCACAAGCCTTAACTTTTAAGCATCATCGTATAAAACAATCAGTTATTAAACGATTTAATAGAGAGTTACCCTGATGAAAGAAGTGATTATTAAACGATTTAATAGAGAGTTACCCTGATGAAAGAAGTAATTATTGATAAGACTAATGGAGATATTCTATATAGAGTAGAAGTATCTAATAAAACACCTAAAGATAGAGAGATTAGGGTAGCTATAGAAAAGTTAATTAAACTAGGAGAAAGTTTAGCCTATGCTCATCTACAAGATGCTAACTTAGATGGAGCTAGTTTAGTAGGTGCTGACTTCTCTATGGCTAACTTAGAAGGGGCCAGTCTAAAAACTGTCGATTTACAAGAGGCTTACCTATATAGAACTAATATGATAGGAGCTAATCTAGAAGGAGCTAACTTGTATGCTGCTAACCTAGCCTTAGCTGATTTAACTAATGCTAATATAATAAAAGCTAATCTTAAAAAAGCAAGTATGAATAGAGTTAACTTAAGAAATGCTTTCGTAAAAGATTGTGATCTAAGTAATATTAATTTTGGAAACTCAGAACTACATAGAACAAATTTTACTGGATCTAAGCTTAAAGAAGATGTGTATATTTTAGAGTATGGGCATCTTTCTGTAGCCGATATTATTTTTATGTATCCGTATAAACATAGATGTACTCTACATATATTTAACACCACTAAAGGTTTATATTTAAATTATGGTAATATCCTAGAAAACGAAGAAGAATTTCGTAAGTCAGATAACTACGCTAATAAGAATACTAATATCTTCAACTTAGCTATAAAACTAGCCAAAGCTAAATTCAAAGCTGATAATATTTATTTTAATTCTCCAGTAAAGGAAGAATAATCATGTCTTCATCAGTATTATCTACATCTAAGAATACCTCGACTAAAGGTAAGTACGGTTTATCAGAAGCTCGCCGAGACGTTGGAGATGCGGCTATTCCTTTATACGTATTAAATGTAAGTAGTAAAAGGAATAAGCGTTTAGCTGGCGTAGTTAATATCCCGATTACGACGGATCGAGGGAATTCTTTCTGTATTGTTATTCCTAAGACGTGGATTCCAATTGCTATCGATCAACAGGTAGCTAAGAAGGATATTATTGATAGTACTAACTTCCTTAGTATGATTAATAAAGGTATCATCGAGATCGTTGATCCCATGTTAGCCGAGGAATCTCTGAATACTATTGATGCTATCGCAGAAATTGATAAGATTCAACAGGATCAATTACGCATAGCTGGATTAGATGATACATTTAATCCTAATGAAGGCTATGAAGATGAGACACCAGTTGATGAGCCACAATCAGTTAGTCCTATTGCAATGGAAGCATTAACCCGAGAAGATATTAGTGCATCCGAACGATATAGTATTATTCGAAATAATACAGAAATGTTCGACGCTAATACATGGAAGTATATTGCTAGTAACGCCAAAGAACAAAAGCTTATTGAAATGGCTAGTCAGTTCTTGAAGAAGAGTAGCTAACTTAAGTTTTAGATAAAAGAAAAACCCCTAGGAAATTCCTAGGGGTTTTTGTTTGTTTAAATTTTGTAAGGACTCTTATATTTCATATTTCTATAGAGAAATAAGTGCATAAATAGACGTTGCCACCTACTTATAAAGATAAAATCTTTATCAACTAGATTTCTCTTAATAGCTATTATGTTATAGCAATCTGCGTTAAGTATCCAATGAATACGTTCGTTTATAGATGCAGCCTCATCTATTTGTATTATTTCTTTCTGTAGTTCTTCTAGATTACCTTTAGTTGTATGAGAAATTTTATATATTATACTAGCGTACCAATCTACTAAACCCATATGATTATCTTGTTTATCTATAGCTTTATTGGTTATAAAAGTTAATAATATAACTATAGCCAGAGCTATTACAAGAAGATAATCTAAACCTTTTAGATTAAAAATCTCCATTATGACTATAGGCAACACCATAAGAGTAATACTCAATTTCCACAAATTACGAAAAAATCTTTCTCGACGTTGGTGATATAAAATAGATTTATCTAAATAAAAAAGTAGGTTATCTCTTGTTGGATTAAGATACATGATTTCACCTATTAGTTATAAGTTCAGACGTTTTCTACTCTAACAAATTTATTGTTAAGTTAATAACAGATGAAACTATTTCAGGTCGTTTATATTTACCATGGCGAGTAAGTTTAATTACACCAATTTTTACTAATTTCTTTAATGATTTAGAAATACACCCTTGATCTTTATCAATAATTAATGCTATGTCTTTTAGAGAGTTAGGCTGGTGCTCATGAATTATCTTAATTAATTTCATATTTTCTGGTGTTAAAATCTTAATTAAAGTAGATATATTAGAAAACCAAATTATAGGATTATTATCCTTTATATCTATACCTCTAGCAGTAGCTAATAAGCGATCTTTAAAGGTCTTAGGTGACGCAATAGTCATTTCTAGATGTTTGGAGTGTTCCATTGTTTGAGCCTTACTTTAAGTTAGAAGTTCAGACTTTATCCAAAAGTTAGGTTCAACTAGGTTTAGATATTAAACTTAATTTTAGCGTAATCTATCTGTAATAGATACATTTTAGCGTATTTATTATTCCCGTGTTTCTCGGTAACCGCGGCTCTGAATTCTTCTTCGTTACCGAAGAAACAACCACGTCTAAAATATAAACCAACTTCGGTGTTAAAAACTTCTAGTGTTTCTTGCTTCGAACCGATATTGGTTACGGTGAAATACCCACCTTTCAGTAAAGTAACGCCTTCTTTGATTATAGCTCTTTCTAGATTAGCTCCTTGTAGATTAGCTCTATATAGGCTAGCTTCATATAGGTTAACTCCTTCTAGGTTAGCTTTAAATAGATTAGTTCCAAATAGATTAGCTCCTTCTAGCCTAGCTTCTTGTAGACTAGCACTATATAGGTTGGCTTGATATAGATTAGCTTTTCTTAAATCAACTCTTATTAGATTAGCATTAGTTAAGTTAGCTCCCTCTAGGTTAGCTCTATAAAGATTAGCTCCTTCCAGACTAACCCTCAGTTGGACTAACTTTTCCAAAGCTACTTTAATTTCTTGATCTTTAGGTGTATCATCGGGAATTTCTACACTATTTAACAGATTACCACGAATATCATTAATCGTTACGGTTTTCATTTTAAGTCTCCTTTAGTTCAGACATCATCGGTATTGCCGTATATCTTCTTCGATAAACTTATTACTATGTACATATATAGTATGTGACACATTGTTCTTAGCTAGTGCTACCATACATCCAGCGCAAGGACGAGAATTACCCCAACTTTTATCACATTTCGGTCGAGCTATATATAACTTAGATCCTACGGGTATATTACGTGTTTTAGTTAGTACATGAATTTCTGCATGAATAAACTGCCTATTTTCTCCTCTATTAGAGAATTTAAGTTGCATAGGGTGAGTAGTATCGTAATTATTAAAACCTTCACCCAACTTTCTATTATTGTAGGCTAATAGAGCAGTCAAGCTATAGTGCTTATCATTAATAAAATTATATGCTAGTTCATGTGCTTTAAACAAGAATTTAGGTGCTTTCTCTAGAAGTTTGACTTTGCCAAAATCTAGATATTCTATATTACGAATAGTACAATCGGTCACTGCACAATCCTTTTCGCCACGATTTCACGAGGAATTCTGTAACTGAGGATTGTTCTGATAATCGAGAGGTGTTAGACATTTTAGTTCTCCTATGGGTTCAGACTGTGTTTAGTTTAGGTTAAACCTAAGTTTAGCCACTACTATCAGGTGTAGATAAGCTTTAGCATAGTTGCTATTTCCATGCTTGTCGGTAATCTCAGCTCTAAATTCTTCTTCATTACCGAAGAAATATTTTCGTCTAAAGTATAGTCCAACTTCGGTATTAAAAATCTCTAGTGTACCACTTTCCGAACCGATATTGGTTACGGTGAAATAGCCATCTTTCAGTAAATATGTATCTCTTTTAATTGTGGCTCCTTCTAGGTTAGCTCCTTGTAGATTAGTTTCATCTAGGCTAGTTTCATCTAGGTTAGCTCTATAAAGGTTAGCTTTTTCTAGATTAGCTCCTCGTAGGTCAGCTCCCTTCAAGTTAGCTCTTTCTAGATTAGCTCCTAATAAATTAACTCTCTTTAGATTAGCTTTTTCTAGGTTAGCTTCATATAGGTTAGCTTTTCGTAGGATAGCTCCTTCTAGGTTAATATTTAGATAGACTAACTTTTCTAAAGCTACTTTAACTTTCTGCTTTTTAGGTGTGTCATCGGGAATTACTACGCTGTTTAGTAGATTACCACGAATATCATTAATTTCTACGGTTGTCATTTTAAGTCTCCTTTAGTTCAGACTATATTTAGTTTAGGTTAAACCTAAGTTTAGCTCCTGCTATCATATGTAGATATAGCTTCGCAATTGGATTATCTCCATGCTTGTTGGTAACCGCGGCTATAAACTCCGTTTCGCTACCGAAGAAACACCCACGTCTAAAATATAGACCAACTTCGGTGTTAAAGACTTCTAGTGTACTCTTCTCCGAACCGATATTGGTTACGGTGAAATACCCATCTTTTAGTAAAATAATGCCTTCTTTAATTGTAGCTCCTCGTAGATTAGCCCCTAATAGGTTAGTTCCTGCTAGATTAGCTTCTTCTAAGTCAGCTCCTCGTAGATTAGCTCTTACTAGATCAGCTCCTGCTAGGTTAGCTCCTTCTAGGTTAGCTCCTACTAAGTTAGCTCCTTTTAGGTGAGCTTCTCGTAGGAAAGCTTCTCTTAGCTTGGCTCCTTCTAGATCAATCCCTTCTAGGTCAGCTCCTTGTAGATTAACTCTTTGTTGGACTAATTTTTCTAAAGCTACCTTAATTCTTTGATCTTTAGATGTGTCATCAGGAATTTCTACATTATTTAGTAGATTACCTCTGATATCTTTAATTTCTACGGTTTTCATCTTAGTTCTCCAGTTAGTTCAGACTATATTTAGTTTAGATTAAACCTAAGTTTAGCTGCTTCTATATGTAATTTAAATATTTTAGCATATTTAAGAGATTTGATTATATCTCTAAATTCTTCTTCACTGCATAAAGTATCAGGATAGTCAAAATTGAAATGATCTTCAGATTTAGATATTTTTAATATTCTATTATATCTAAAATATAATCCTTTATTGGTATTAAATATTTCTAAGGTATTTTCTACGGTATCAACATTAAATATTGTTAAATAGCCCTTATGTAATAAGGTCACCCTTTCTGCAATAATAGCTCCGAATAAGTTAGAATCATTAAAATTAGCTCCTATTAGGTCAGCTTCTATTAGATTAGCTCCAGCTAAATCTGCGCGTACTAATTGAGTACCCCGCATACTAGCTCCTTGTAAGTTAACTTCCCTTAAGTCTGAATCACTTAGATCGGCCCTATCAAGTGTAGATTTTTTCAAATTAGCCCTATATAATTTTGCATCTACTATTTCAACCCCACTTAAACTTGCATTATATAAATTCGCATTATATAGACTTTTATCCATATAAGTTAATTTCTCAATAGTGTATTTAAATTCTCGATGTTTAGGTATATGATTGGGAATTTCTATTTCGTGTATTAGTTCGCCGGACATATTATATATAGATACTATGGACATCTTAGTTCTCCTATTAGTTCAGACTGTGTTTAGTTTATGTTAAACCTAAGTTTAGCCCCCGCTATCATATGTAGATATACCTTAGCAATCTGATTATCTCCATGTTTATCGGTAATCGCGGCTCTGAATTCTTCTT